>PVMM01000081.1_pt1 | contig 502457 bp, 445 predicted proteins | sample 1853381 | NCBI WGS metagenome assembly PVMM01 (sample SAMN08533509, study PRJNA380276) | Human gut metagenome, whole genome shotgun sequencing project. | isolation source: participant 1, synthetic long reads | host: Homo sapiens | collected 2017 | reverse complement strand
CTATTTAAAGAGCGCAATGTCAGGGAAAAGAATATAGTCTTTCAATGCTGCCGTAGAAAACTGCTGTCCGTCGAACAGTGCTATCGCAAGATAACACCCGCTCTCCGGTGCACCGGTTACATCCTGATAACTCATCCCGACAGAACCATCCTGATAAAGCAGGGGAGCAAACCCGAAATTACCTTTCGAATAAATATTGGAGGAAGCTGCTACGGAAAAGCCGTATAATGTTTGTAAAACCACCTCCTCTTCCAGTGCTGTATTATCAGTTGTCCTGTTCATTGCACTATTGGCTGTTTCATCCACCTCCTGCGTCAGAACAAAATCTTTCTGCGCTGCGCCGATAGGAACTACAAAAGCCCCATCCTCGTAGGTAGCCTGCAATGAAATCGTAGCCTTCGAAGGATCTTTCAAATACTGCGCCACCGGAGTGCCGGCTAACGACATTTTTAGCGTATATCCATCGCCTTCCGCATCTTTCGTCACCTCCGTAGCCGACAAAGAATATGCCTTCGCTATCTTTTTCGTATCCCATTTCACATAAATCTGACTGTTCCCCCATGCTCCGAGCAGGTCACTCGCTTCATACTGGTAGACATAATAGAAAAACTTCCGTGCCCCCTCACTGGTACTGACCATCAGTTGGCAGGCACGCGGATTTCCGGTCTTATTCTCTTTCAATACGAGCAGGAAGCCTTCCTCTTTCGAGGCTGTAGGGACTTCCACCCAATCGACTCCTTTCTGTATACTCACCTTGAAATCGAACGAGCTGTTGACCCGCACCACGGTTTGTGAAGGAGCATTGCCGAGCCGCAACACCTGTTGGTCGGTATCGGGCGCAAAAATATTACCAGCCTGTGTCACCACAATCTTCTGTTCGTTGCTACCATCGCTTACGGTCACTTGCGTGGCACGTGACACATATTCATAATTAGCCCTGGCGAGTAATGTGATTTTCTCGTTTGTCACTTCGATCACCCTACACCAGTCCGCGCCGGAAACAGCCGTCAGTTCTCCGACAGCCTGCAAAGCCACTTCCACCGTTCCACCGCCGGCAGCCAGATCGACATCCGTGTCCACGATGCGTAAGCCCTGCGGTGTTTCATCATTATCCGTGCCGCACGCTGCCATCAGCAGGCAGCATACAGACAATACGATCATAAATAACTTGTTCATCATACTATTCTTCTATTGTTTTTTTAACCAATCTGATGGAAGCAAACGCATCCGTGTATCCGATGAAAGCCGCGTCCTCCTCCTGCGAGTTGTACACTCCGAAGATGAATCCGGAAACTTCTCCCATCCAGACTCCATTGTCCACCAGGTAAATGCCGTTAGTGGTAGCATAACTAATCAGTCCGATAGACTCACTACGGAGCACATAATCGTTCATTACGTCCCACATAGCCAGATAAACATATCCGCCCTGCACCTTTTTGAGAAGCTGCGGGGAGACGGAAAGTCCGCCGCGCGGTTTGTCAAACATCACCAGAATATCATATTCCAGCCCCTTGAGCCAGTAACTCTTTCCGTCTTCGTTCTTCAATAGCCGGACTTCCTGCGAGGCCACTTCCAGTTGTTGCGTTTCATCGTTCAGGCGGTAAAAATCCATCTGATAAGTGCCCGGATAATAATCATAGCTTTGATATCCGGCAGTGTAGACACCCGCCAATTTGATTCCCGTAGCCCCTTCGTCGGTACAGACAAAGCTGATAAGCTCGTTCTTCCAGACAAAATTCTGCATCGTCTGACCGTCTATCGTTACCGGTTCATGAAAACGCATTCCGTCGGCGGTAAACATAAAAGGCACAGTTTTTTGATGCACTTTTCCTATTTCGTCATAATAAGTCACGATAAACGTATAGTTGCTGCGCAGCATTTGCCCCGTGTAGAGTCCGTCCATCAGTAAGTCATATTCATAAAAGAAAGCATCGTCCTCCACCTTTTTTATTTTAGTGAGATATTGCTTCCACGTCTGGTCTTCGGAAAGTGCCTTCATCACAATCCGGTTGCCGTATTTTTTGCCTTTCAGTTCGATACGCTCGGCAGAAGCACTCGAAATAATAAATTCGTAGTCGCCTCCGAGCGTCCCGTTCGGGTCGTCAGACATACTTCCCTGCGGCTGCCCGAAATAATGCACCAGATAATTATAGGTATCGAATGACAACATCGTCGCCTGTTCCGACTTCACGCTATAGAGCGAACTGACCGTCTCATCTGCTTCCGCCATTTGCGAAGCCATTGTCACCCGCTGTCCGTCGAATCTGCAAAGCAGGGTGATGCCTCCAAGCGAATAATCCTTGCCGACGTAATATTCCATCACCCAGCCATTTGGAGCTGCTTTCAAAAGTTCGCCGCACCGGTTCACATCGGCTGTGGCACGGTTGGCAGACGAATCGTCAAAGTAGTTCTCCTCCTGAAAGAGGCATGACTGCAAGCCCAGACAGGCAAGAGCTAACAAGAGGTATATTGTTATATTCTTCTTCATAGTGATAATGTATAATTAAAATTCATACTCATTGAATCGTACTTAAATCAATTTCGGTAATCTCTTGCTGACGACGCAGCACGATTTTACGCAGTTCATTCAGGTCGATTCCCCAAGTGTCGCGCATATAGTTGTAAACAATCGTAAACTTTTTATTGATAGTGGCTGCGCCCGTTTCTCCGGCTGCCTTCAGCATGTTATCCCAATAGGTCTGCGTGTGGGTGACGTACATGGCTATGTTTTCCACGAAATCCTCGTTCGCCTGATTCATGGCATAGGCGGTCACGAAGCCGTCGGGCCACGCTATATCGTTTGTACGGGGCATGGCTCCCTCTGCAGTCATGTAGTAGTACCAGTCGGCTCCCACATATTTCCCCTCCGAGATCCGGTTGAAAGAAGGGTCGAAGTTTCGTTTCTGGTGCAGGATATGAGCAAACTCATGGTGCATCGTTTCAAAGTAATATTCGTTCAGTTTTTCGATATTGATTTTCTTCACGTTGAGGTCGTTCACGTTGTAAAGCGTGATTTTCTTTCCGCCTTCTGCCGTGCCGAGTACCATATTCCCGCTACTTTCGTAAGCAGGCGATCCGATGAGATGAAAGGTTTTAGGCACGTATACGCGGAGAAAATCGATTCCCGCCAGTTCTACATAAGCGTCCATCCAGACGTGCTTGATGATTTTGGACAGTGCCACCGCTTTATCATAGTCGGCAGGCACAAGGTTGTATTTATGGTCGCTTTCGATGTCCTTCATGCGGTACATGAAATCGATGTTGTAGGGATAGGTGTAGTTGTCGAGCAACCAATTGTCGAACGCGTTTCTCTCCATCGGTTCGGTGGAGAAAATGCTGTGCGCGGTGTCTATTTCGTCGCCATTGTTGCAAGCCCCCAGGCAGACTGCGGTAAGGGCAAGCAAAGAATAAATGAGCTGTTTTTTCATAACTTCCACTTTTTTTCTCTGTTAATTTCTTCTCGGGTTGGGTTGTATTCCCGCCACGATCACACTCCGCGGAATTTGGATTGCGTAACGCAAGTCGTTCGGAGGCATTTCGTCGGTGACACGCTGGTTGGCCATATCACGGCGATAAATCAGGATGCCATATCGCTTGATGTCGGGCCAGCGCATCCCTTCGTGCAGGGTGGTGATACGACGGATATGCAGGATGCAATGGATGAGATTTTCCTGCATTCCCTCCTCAATCGTAAAGTCGGGGGCCAGTTGCTTTTTCGGTGTCTGTTGCGTGAAGGGGGTGTAAAAACTCATCTTGTTATAATAGGCGTTGATCTGTTCGGGTGTCAGCACCGATTTGTTGCGGGTATAGGCACGTTGCCAACTCGTGATGTCGGCTGCCGACTGGGAGTACATTTTCTTCAGTGCGTATGCTTCGGCACGACAGAGCAGGGTTTCGTCCGTAGAAAACAGTACAGGCATATAATAAAGGTATGTGCCCTCATAAAGTCCGCTCTTACGCAGAATACTGGCAACAAACCCGTTGGTGGAGAAAGGTTTCAGATAAAAATAATCCGAACTGCCCCACAATCCTGACGACAGACAGGTTTCGCTCGTGGCGAGCGTCTGGTTGTGGAAGTAACGCGGGCCTATCAGATAGTCACTCCCGATTGCTCCCCAGTTGGAAACGGTGCTGCTTATCAACAGGTTGGCTTCGTTGGAAGAGGCAATATAGGCATCCGCCTGCACATTTCCGTTCACGGAAAGATTGCCCAACGCTTCCCAGTTGCGCAGCAGGTCGTCGGGGTTAGTCCCCAATACACGGGTGGCAAAATCAATCACACGGTCGCAATTGGAGAAATCGGGCTTCATATAATAAAGGTAGAAACGGGCGGCAAAGGCATAAGCGGCTTTACGGGTGAAGTGATATTTGGGTACGGAGTAGCTGTCGTCCGAAATCAAGTCGATCCCTTCGAGGAGGTCGCGTTCCACTTTCCGGTACACTTCTTCTAACGTGCCCCGCTCGTAACGGGGAGATACGGTGGTTTCCACCTCTTCCATATATGGCACTCCTAAAGATTGGGAGGCATGAGTGTCGTAGGCGTTGCAGAAAATATTCGCCAACATGAAATGGCAGTAGGCACGGCACACGAGCGCTTCACCTCTCTGCGGGTCGAGTGACGCCGGATTTCCTTTTTCTTCGATGGCATCGAGCGCCATATTGGCGGCGGCTATTGCGCTGTAGTAACTTCCCCAAAGAGAATTGGGCGTGTCCTGATATTCTTCCTTGGTATCTTGCCAGTGGTAGCACTCTTGTTCGGAAAGCTTGTAGTAACCGTAGGTAGGGCCACTGTCATCGGAGTTATCGCTGTAAAGCTCGAATAGTTCGTTGGGCGACGCGTCGGCATACGCCGATACAAGCAGTTTGGCTATTTTCTGGTCGGTGTTCAACTCCGTACGGTTGTCCGGCATTTCATCCAGAAAGCCGTTGCAGGAGACGGTGGTCAGGCTTAAACTTGCGGTCAGTACCAGTGCAGGGAGTATATGATTGTTTTTTTTCTTCATCTCTCGTATATTTTTTTAGGTTGATTCTCTGATTCTTTACTTATAGTCCCAGGCGCAGGGTGAGGGTGAACTGGCGGGGTACGGGCGATGCTACACCGCCGGTATTCACAAATTCCGGGTCCTGCCCGTTTAGTTTCTTGTCGGCATAAATCAGGAAGAGGTTGGTGGCCTGCAACTTGAGCGACAAGTTGGAGATTTTGGCAGGAGCAATCCAGCTTTTGGGGAACTCATACATCAGTGATATTTCCTTCATACGGATGAAATCGCCTTTGGCAATACGTTCCGTGGAGTAGTTGTAAGCATTGTAAGCAAGGTATAGCGAGGTATTCGCCTGATATTGCGGGTCGCTGATAATCACTGGTATATTGGTTTTCGCCTCATCGCCGGAGACGGTCCAACGGTTCTTAAACTCACGCGGCATGGCGGTGAGGTCGGAGTATTTATAGTTGAACACAGGGTCCAGTCGAACTACGTTGCCGAAAGAATAGGTCATAAAGACATTCAGTTTGAAGCCTTTGTAAGTGAATACGTTACCGAAACTTCCTGTGACAGTAGGGTCGGTAGGACCTTCATATTTCAGATAATCAAGTTTCTCCCGTTCCTGAAAGTTGACACCGGTAGTGGTCAGTTTTCCGTCAATCAGATACTGTGGAATACCGTCCGCGTCGAGCCCTGCAAAAGGGATGGAAAACAGTCCGCGCACGGGATAGCCTTCACGGGCGAAACCGTTGCCGGATACCAGTTCCATCATGCTGGTGAGTCCTTTCAGTTGGGTCACTTCATTTTTGGCGTAGGAGAAGATAAAGTCCGTATTCCACGAAAAATCTTTCGTGCGAATGTTGCGGGTGGAAAGGGTGAACTCCACACCGTGGGATTTCATCGTGGCTACGTTGGCATATTTGTTGATGAAACCGCCCACTCCCTGCGTGGGAACTACACCGATCAGGTCATAGTTGTTGCGCTGATACCAGTCGGCAGAGAAGTTGATCCGGTTTTCGAGCAAACCGAGGTCGATGCCGATGTTCAGTTCATGCTTTTTCTCGTAGGTGAGTTCGCTGTTCTCGATGTCCTCGATGTAAAGTCCCGTTTCCTGAATATCGGTAAAAGGACGATAGGGAGAGAAACTGCGGATGATGGCTTGCGAATTGGTTACTTCCGCCGGACCGCGATCGGCAGTAAGAGAGTAAGAAGCTTTCAGAGTCAGGTTGGAAAGAGTGGGTTGGAGCGCTTTAAAAAAAGCTTCCTCGTGCACGTTCCACGCACCGGACAAGTTCCACGTGGGCAGCCAGCGTGACGAACGGCTGCGGCCCATGCGGTTGGTTCCTTCGTAACGAAACGTTCCGTTGAGCGTGTAACGGCCGTCATAAGAATAGGTGGCGTTGAGAAAGCTCGCAATGCTACGGGTTTCGGAGTGCCCCAGACTGTAATAACGCGAACCGGACTCTATTCCGTTCTTGAAAAACTGATAGACGTAGGAAGGAATTTCCCCCATCGAATATTGCATTCCCCAGCCCTGAAAGGAAGAATATGCCTTTTTAAGGCTGTTCACTTCCATACCGGCAAAGAAGTTAGTGATGTGTTTTTCGGCAAAAAGGTGATTCCATGAGAGGGTTCCGCGGAAATCGAGCCCCAACATACGGCGGTCCTGACGCTGGTAGATTCCCCCCTCGGGCAGCAGGGTGATAGGCAGGGCGTATGGATTGTCGGGGTCTTTATAAAGCAATCCGTTTTGTTCGCGGATGGTGGCGTCGTCCATACCGGTACGGTAGGCAACGGCTTGGTTGGCATCGTCGAGCACGTTGTGTTCCTGCGACGAGGTCTGGTATCTCACAGCTCCGAGGGCACTCAATTCAAGTCCTTGAATCACTTTCCATTTCAGCTCGCCTTGAAATTTCACATCTACCATGTTGATTTCGATGTAGTTATTATCCAGTTCGTGAAGAATGTTGAATGGAGCGTAGTTGCTGATATAATCCGCAGACGGGTCGAGCGTACGGCTCGTATTGAGCGCGTAAGAATAAGGGTTGATATCGAATCCGCGTGACATCTTTCCGGAAGCGATGTCGAGGCTAGAGCTCATCGTTCCCGGTGCGTTTTGTTGACGGTAGGAAGCGTTAGAAATCAGGTTGATCGACAGGTTTTTATAAAGATTATAGGTGGTGTTTACGTTGGCTGTGTAACGCTTCACTTTGCTCTGCTTGTACCAGCCCGGATCGAGCATAGCGCTCAACGAGGCATAGAAGGATGATTTTTCCGTTCCGGCGGTGACGCTGACGGAATGATTCTGCGAAATGGCATTGGTGAAAAGCACGTCGAACCAGTCGGTGTTACGCATTTCCGCTTCACGGAGATAAGCATTGCGGGATTCGGGGGTGTTGAGAAGTCCGCGCTGGCCGTTGCTGTTATTATACTCGTCGATGAGACGATACATACGACCGTACACTCCCGTGTCTTTGGCACGGAAAAGGTCGGCACTGTTCAGCCAGCCTTTCTGCTCCATCTCTTTATAGATACCCATCTGTTCCTGCGAATTCATGATATTGAATTCTTTGTAACTGGGTATGGCACGGGTGGTAAACTCACCGGTATAACTGATTTTGCTGACTCCGGCACGGCCTTTTTTGGTGGTGACCACAATCACGCCCGCCATCGCACGTGCACCGTAAATGGAAGTTGCCGATCCGTCTTTCAATATCTGAAAGCTCTCGATGTCGTCGGAATTCAACCCGGCTATGGCGGAACTGATTAATGTCTCCGCATCACCGGAGGAAAGATCGTCGGGACCTACGTCGATGGCATCTTCAAGAATCACTCCGTCTACTACCCAAAGGGGCTTGGAGCTTCCGTAAATGGAAGTAGCACCGCGCACACGAATCTTAGGAGCGGTACCGAAAGTACCCGAAACGTTCTGAACGGAAACTCCTGCCGCACGACCTTCCAAGCCGCGACTGATGTCGGGCAAACCGTCCAGTTTCACATTATCGGCATCCAATTGTTTGGTGGCTCCCGTAAACAGGCGTTTGTCCATCTTTTGCATACCGGTCACCACCACTTCCTGCAATACTTCGGAGTCGGATTTCATCATCACCTTGATTGTCCCCGACTTAATAGGAACATCCTGCGGCTTCATGCCGACATAGGTGATTCGCAAAGTTCTTGATGAACTTATACGTTTCATAGCCCATTCCTCCGCAAATATCTAAATATAAAGTCTTTAATAAACATAAAAAAGAAGATACCTAAAGAGAATACAAGCAAACAAATGCGGAACTATAAGATAAAAATAATCTTCCTTTTTTGCCTTTAATCTACTTTTTTCGTCTTTTACCGGTTTACTGAAGAGGTAGAAAATATCTTTTATATAATGACCTTTCCAGTTCCCAAATAGCTTTTATCCTGAACTCCAAGTGACAATATAAAAGATAACGGTCACGAAATTCATAATCTTCCCGAAAACTATCCTTTTTCTACCGATAGATGCTAATTAATGATTTTTCATGTGTTATTAAACATCTTATCAGGCTATTTTATCACATTTAAATATCAAAAAGAAACTTCTTTTGAATTATCAACCATCACAAAGGCATAGAAATTCACTTTTACACACTCGTTTCATCTGCATTTCTTTTTCATCAATAGTATTTTGTCTATACAGTTCAATTTCGCATTTTTTTTCATATTTTTCTTTGTTTTTCTAAAAATGTGCTTACTTTTGCAAATAATTAAATAACAAAACAGACTATTCTACTATATAAAAACTATATGAAAAGAAAACTAACGCTGTTATTAACTTGCTTATTAGCAAGCATTAGCCTGACAATTGCCCAAACCTCTAAAAAGGTAACAGGCGTTGTCTTCTCCGAGGAAGACAATCAACCTGTCATAGGGGCATCTGTTGTAATTAAAGGTACATCTATCGGAACTACCACTGACCTTGATGGAAAGTTCGTGATTAGTAATGTACCAAGTTCATCAAGAACTTGGTAATCATTAGTCCATTCCTTCTATTTTCGTCTTTAATTCTACTTTTTATTGTTCCTCTTTCTCCCTATCTCCTTCCTTTTCCATAGGATCCTTAACCAGTTTTTTGGAGGTATGAAATCGAATTTCAATGTCTATATGGCAGTCATTATCCACTGTGCAGTCTATATCTGCCGAATCGTCAACAATTAGATTTAAAACATGACACAACACTTCGGGAAATCCGGGAATAAATTCAGACTTTCCAATGATACAAGCAGAATAATTATGAATAGTTGTCCAATCGGGGATAGGACTCTGACCGTCAAATTTACATTTACACATACGTCCTATTGAAGAGCGCGAACAATTCGAATGGTTCGCCACATATCTTTCCGGAATATTATTCAACTGTTCTATCTTAAAAATACGATCCACCACCGCTTTCTTCACATCGTCGTCACTATGACGGACACCGGTTGTTTTACTCTGTTTATCTCTACTTTTTACTTTAAATTTCTTGCTTTCCTTTTTCATGATTTATTTTTATATTATTCCACAAAAGTCCGATATTTCTTTTAACATTTGTGTTCAAGCATGACACATTCGTTCTTATTCCATGAATAAATTCAAATATAGATGGGGTTGGTGGTACCCATTTTCTACCTTACTGCCATAATCAAAAAAAAACAGGTCGAATCTTTTAACGCATCGACTCATTCAAGCATGACACATTCGTATCCATTCTTTTTTTATGCGTCAAGCTTGGACAACCTTTACGCAACTCATCTTCTACCTTTGCCACCGTAATCAAAAATAAACCGAATAAGAAAATGACTGAAATCAAAAAGAATCATTCACTTCAACGGATACGGCTTATGAAGCAGGCCGCTGTCATCCGGCAAAGTAATGGCATGAGCCGGCACGATGCACTCGTCACGGCTCACCGGATAGGAAAGCTTATCCGACAAATGCATCACGGAAACGTCTGTTTCCGATATACCAAGCAGGATGGAACCATCCGTCGTGCCACCGGCACACTCATCGGCTACGAACATAGTTTCCGCCGCCCGTACACACCGAAACCGGAGAACACATTTGTCGTCTATTACGACATCGATGTCAAAGGCTGGCGCACCTTTCATGCTGAAAATTTTCTGGATATCGAAGTGGAATGAATCTACAAGAAAAAGGAATGAATCAGCAAGAACGAAAAGAGTGGGAAGCTCTTTGCAGACAGTATAATGTAGACTCCCTGCAAGAAGCGATTCAAGGCTGCCGGGAAGAATTAGAATTTCTCATTCACTGTGCCGAACGGCTCGAACCTCCTACAGAGCAAGATGAAGACAGCAAGAAACGCCGTTTAACACATACAGGAAACGCCGCTTTTCCACACTAGGAAACGCCGTTTAACAGATGCAGGAAACGCCGTTTCTCCTTGCTAAATTCAGAGAAGCGACTATTTTTTAACAGAGTATAATTTTATTAACATTTATCAGTATCAAGTATGGAAAATTGGAGATTTATTGAAGAAAACCCCGACTATATGATTTCAGATCATGGGCGGGTATTGAGTTTCAAGGGCAAATCGAAGTTAATTCTTTGCACTAAAATCATCGGAACCGGTTATGAAACGGTATCACTCCTGAATAAAGGAATTTGTACCGATTACCACGTCCACCGCTTAATTGCCAAAGCATTTATTCCGAACCCGAAACATCTGCCGCAAATAAACCACCTTGACGGAAACACGATGAACAACCACGTGTCAAACCTTGAATGGTGCGATGCATACACCAACACGATGCACGCCATCCGCACAGGATTACGCCCCACCGGAACAGGTTCCCGTAAAGCTCCCTGCGCCGTAACGGATGCGAAAGGAATCATTTTACGTGCCTACCCGTCTATGAAAGAAATGGGCAGAGAGGAACGCCTGAAACCGTCACACCAACACTGGCTCATCCTGCAACTGAAACATCCGGATCGTGTATGGCTACATAACCTACGTGCAAGGCAACATCGGGGAAACGATTTCATGAAAGTTCCCTTTGCCAATTCATCGGCTTTATCACAACTGCCTGTCTTTTTAAACTCATTGGCAATAACGGATACGGCTGTACCACCGATTCACGCTCCTTTCACTCCGGTGCACCACTCGGTGACAAAGCAATATTACCGTCAACTGTCTGCAGAGGAGGCTGCCGCCTTCGGATTCACCTCCCCTACTATACGCAAACAAGAAAGGAGGATTTCACAATGAGAGACACCATCATCATCCATTGTTCCGCCACTCGTGCGGGACAGGATTTTACCGCTGCCGACATCGACCGCTGGCATCGTCAACGCGGCTTCCGTTCTATCGGTTATCACTTCGTCGTCCGTCTCGACGGCACGGTTGAACCGGGAAGGGATGTTGCCCTCGACGGAGCACATTGCACGGGATGGAATCATCGGTCTATCGGTATCTGCTACATTGGCGGACTGGACAGGAACGGTCGGCCTGCCGACACACGAACGGAAGCGCAGCGTGAAGCACTTGCCCGGTTGGTAGAAGATTTGCGCCTTGTCTTCCCTTCTCTGCAACAGGTGATAGGACATCGGGACACCAGTCCCGATCTTAATGGAGACGGTATTATCTCACCGAACGAGTATATAAAATCCTGCCCCTGCTTCGATGTAAAAGCGGAGTTTATTCAATAATTATCAATTATTTACAATCAGTAATTTATCATCATGGCCCGCATTTCCAAACCCGGATTAGATTATTTTCCCCTCGATGTCAATTTTCTGCAAGACAGAAAAGTACGCCGCATCTCCTGTCGCCACCATGCGGCAGGGATTGCTGCGCTCACTTCACTGCTTTGCCTCATTTATAAAGAGAAAGGTTATTATATTTCGTGGAACAAAGACACGCTCTTCGACATCGCCCAGGAAGCGTGTTGCGGGGAGGAGGAAATGCAGGCCATCATTGATGATTGCCTGGCGGTAGGGCTGTTCGACGATCTTATATATAAGGAGTACGGTGTATTGACTTCACAGGCCATTCAGGAACAATATCATAAAATCATCACCGACAGCCGGAGAAAATACAAATTACCTCTGGAACATTTCTGGCTTATCAAGGAAGATTTTAAAGATGTAACAGAATCCCATGATTTTGCTACAACAATGCCACAAACAAAAGAGGAAACGGATACAGATATCAAAGGTAAACAGGAAATGGATATGGAAAATGAGATCAAATCTGAAATCAAAAAAGACAAAGAGACAGAGAGACAAGGAAAATGCCAAAAAGAGAATGAGAGGATAATGCCGCCCGTTCCGTCAAACAGCGTTTTTCAGGCTTCGCCTGTCGTTGTAGAGGGTTTGTCTTTGGATAAATCGATTGGAAGAGAAAAAACGGAATCTATTGCGGAGACGGTTTCTGAAACAATTTCTGAAACAGCTCCGGGAACAGCTCCGAAAACGGTCTTAGAAACAGCTCCGAAAACGATTTCGGAAGGGATGCAAACGGGAGGGGGATCGGAAGCTATACTTCTACTAAATATGCAAACAATCGGTATCCGGAACGAACAGACAGTGAAAGCGATTGCCGCCCTTGCCCGACGTAAAGAACTGGGAGGTCCCGGCGGGATTTTATGGAAAATCCTTAGTTCCCAATACCGCCCTACCCTGCTCAAAAAGAACGAACCGGGTGATTACATTCTTTGGGCGCTCAATCATCCGACGGAATTTGAAAACACATACAACGGGACACTGAAAAAGCTAATCAGGGGAAGATAAACCGGGAAAAAGTCTGAATATAAAAACGAAACATGCCATCATCATTCGTTTATATCATAAATTCAGGCAAAGAAAGATAGAAAACCAAGAACTATCGCATCTTTATCATACAAGGAAAAGGCCTCGACTTGTAGAGCCAGTATTTGTAACTCGAGAAACCAAAGAATAAAGTAAATCATAAAAAAGGAAGAAAAAGAACCTATCAATTTGTTATTCTAAAAAAGATTTGTACCTTTGTGGTACAAATTACCCCCCTTAGTTGAGAAATACTAAGGCTGACCCATCAATTAAAGATGGGTTTTTTTATATATAACGCTATGGAAGACAAAAAGAAAGTAATAGTCTATGTAGACGGTTTTAATTTCTATTACGGGCTGAAGTCCAAAAAATGGAAAATGTGTTATTGGCTGGATTTAGTCAGCTTCTTTAATAGTTTTCTAAAGCCCTATCAAGAATTGGTAGAAGTCAATTATTTTTCAGCTCGTCCAACAGATGCAGGCAAACACGATAGGCAAGATAAACTATTTCAAGCAAACAAATGTAACCCTAAATTTAACTTGATATTGGGTAAATACCTCAAAAAAGAGATTAAATGCCGTTATTGTGGTGGTATCATTCATTCTTTTGAAGAAAAAGAGACAGATGTACGAATAGCTACAAAGATTCTGTCGGACGCCTATAAAAAGCGCTGTGACATTGCTATCATTGTATCAGCAGACAGCGATTTAATACCACCTGTAGAGCTGATAAGAGAATTTAACCCGTTACAAAAGGTCTATGTATATTTTCCTCCTAACAGATATTCATCTAATTTATCGAACCTAAGTGATGGCACACGTAAACTTGATGGCGCTTTTAATATATTCAAGAAACATATATTGCCCCAAAAAGTGCAGCTACCAAACGGATATGTAATAGAACGCCCGGATGAGTGGAAATAAGATTTTAGATCGACCTATCTTGCCGTTCAAGGCACGAAAAGCTGTCTTCGAGAAATTGGAAGATATCGCCGATGTAGCTTCCATGTCTCCGGAAGACAGGGAGCGATACGACAATAGCGTCAAGGTGTACCGCGATTATTTGGTGACAATGGATGCAGCTGAACAAAAAGGGATGAAAGAAGGGATGGAGAAAGGGATAAAAGAAGGCGCCCAAAAAGCCCAACTACAAATAGCGCGGAATATGAAAGCCAAAGGGATAGACAACCAATCTATTGCCGAATGTACTGATTTACCTTTAAGCATGATCGAAGAGTTATAGAGTAATTAGACAAAAGAAGTTAAAAGCACTCATCAATCCACAATCAGCCACCCCCTCTTGCAAATATATTTGTTATTTTTGCGGAGTAATAACATTATTACGTTCCAAACAGATATTTGGGGCATAGCTCTAAAGGAGACATTAATTATGGGAAACAGTTTAAAAAAACAGAAAGAAGCTTTATTGGCTGCTAACAACACCAAAAAGAGCAAAGGTGAGAGACTTGGATGGAAATCAATAAGCGAATATAAAACTGTGTCTCTCAAAAAAATTGTCGGAAACGGGAATCGTGTAAACGAAACAAATATTCCTGTAAATACAAGTATAAGACTTGTACCGTAATGCTGGATAATATAAGGCCTTATAAGATGATATTTATTCAAAAAGCGTCACCAAATGTTGGTGACGCTTTTGATTTTGCATATATTTATAAATTCTACTCAAACAGAAAAGATATCTGTCAAAGACTAAAATGCACAACTATACAGAAACTCTACGTATATTTATGACTTGTGCCAGCATTGTCCCTCTCATTTTACAAAAATTCCCACTAGCTTCATTTGTGATAAATGGTGCTCAAAGTTTAGATTTAGAATCTAACAAAATAGAAGGAAGAGCCAACAATCAAAGGTTCAGATTATACAAAAACATGGCTACCCAATTATTTGGTAAAGAACGTTTTGAACATTACGAATTTATAGAAATCAGTTCTTACCTGATGGTAAACAAAAAAGAGTGTTCTGATATAGAGAGAAAAAAAGACAGAATTAAAGAAACCCTTCTTAACCTATATGACATAGACAGCTAAAACAAAAGAGGTGAGTTCCCCTTCACAGGGTAGCCCACCTCTTTCTCTTCATACACAAACATTCAAATTATCAGGTACCAGATGTTAGTCAATGTAACGGATGCCATCCATTTTAAACATACCTCCCTACATACGGTCGCCACCCAAAGCCTGATACAACGTAATCACACCCTGAATTTCGGTAAAGCGGTTCGCCACTTGTGACAGTTGCGCGTTGAGCAACGTCTGTTGTGCCGTCAGCACTTCCAGATAAGTGGTGTTGCCATGCTTCATCAACAGGCTTGTGCTCTTAGCGGCTGTTTGCAAAGAGGCTACCTGCTTGTCGTAGTAGTCGGCTTTCTCGCGGGCAGTCTGATACTGTACCAGTGCCTCGTTCACTTCCACACCTGCATTCAGCAAGGTTTGTTCGAACTTTTATGTAAAGGTTTGCATAACATTTCGAGAAGGAACTTTTCAATATGCTTAACCAACCCTAACTCTACATCTCTTTCGTTATATTCGTCAGTGAAAGTCAGCATATCAAAAATATAGGGGTCTTTTAAGGTTTCTTTTACCTGCTTGGCTTGTATTTCCGGGAGAGTGGAATCGAAGTTGTTTGCCAATGCCCCGTAAGTATGGTAGTAGTCCTGATTGATAGCTTCAATTAAGAAATTACGACTCCATCCACTCTTCAAACATTGAATCATGTACCAATAGCGGGCTTTCAGGTCTTTTACCCGTTGTATTAAAGTGATGTTGTGTGACCAGCTTAACTGTTTTATCGGAAGAACACAATTTGACATTTCTAATTTGGCAACCACTGGTTGCCAAATTGTAAGCTCTTGATTATATTCTTTATGAAACTGAATCATACACCTGCAATTTCGTGGGGAAAAGCCCTTCACTTTCGGATAATCATTCTTCAAGTCATTGGCAAGCTGTTCAAGTGCATTGTTCCCCCATCCTATCTGCTTCTGGCTTTCACAAAGAAGTTTGCCGATGTCCCAATACATAGAAAGCATTTCTTCATTAGCGGAATAAATCGCTTTTTTCTGTGCGAGTGCCACCCGTGCTTTGACTTGTTTAAGCAAAGCAGCGTAGTTAAATATACTATTTTGAATTTCCATTTATTATTTTTCGTTTTAGATTAAAGACACTATAGGTTATTCCTATCCAAGCATCATTCAGCCGATTGCCCCAAAACAAAGAGACCTTCCTTGGTAATAGAGTGGCAAATATAATGATAATTGAAGCATTACGGATGCACTATCCGATAAATTTGCCTGCCTTTTCCGTCATACCACCACTTTGTCACGAGTGCAAATTTATATTTATCCAGTTGGACGCTACTCCAGTAGTCACGAAAGATTTCCGCAGGAACACCATTCTCGCTTGGTCAAAGAATAAAAAACAGAAGTTTGTAACTATTACCACATAAAGATTAAATGAATATTTAACGAACTATTGTTTTAATTTCATATTATCTAATAGAGAATTAATACTATTTATGTATCATTAAAATATCAAAATTATGGACACGAAAAATTTATTTCGATTATTATTTTTAGTGTTAGGATATTGCCTGACGATGACTTCATGTTCTGATGACAGTAAAACTGACTGGAATCTGGCCCCTTCATTAATAACTCGTTCAGTGGTAACGCCTGACTTCGATTGGGAAAATGCCGATTGGATGCCAACTCCTGCAGGATATGCACGAATACCGGTTCCTTGGATTGGAGCAGGGAGTTTGTCTTCATTTTATGAAACAGATATACTTAATGATTACAAATCTTTTGATGGGTGGGAGATGCTTTACAACGCTTTTAGTTCAGAGGCTTCTAGTATAGTAAATAATCCTTTCTTTGTATTATATAATAAGTATCGAGGTACAATGAGAATATATTTATATATAACAACACCTTTCGTAGCAACTTCTTCTTATATACAAAATGGTATTTCTGTTATTTCTGCCAAGGAAACATCTATTTTAAATTTTTTAGGACAGCCAGTCCTAGATGCAGTGGCAAAAGATCAGAAAAGCTACGTACAACTACAGCCCGCCCCTATTGATGGTTCAATGCCATTAGCTACTAACAGATGGTATATGATGGAATATGAATTGGCTTATGATCAAAATCTTTCTTCTATTCCTTATAATGAAATACGATTTAATTGGTTTTTGAATTACTATAGTGTTTCTAAAATATACTTAGATGGAAAAATGGAAGGAAAGCTTAATGCCATTCTAGGTCAAGGAGCAGTAGATCATTCAAATAAAATGGGAAACATATTACAATCTGATGAATTAAAATCAATAGGGACTGGAATTTTGGCTGGAATTGGACTAAATTCTTTAGAGAGGAACAAAATATCCGATGCTAAAGATGGACAATCAAATAATAAGTTAGGGCTAAAAAATGGGATTTTTAATGCGTTATATAATGGAGTGAGTTCTGCATTAAAGGGATCTACGTCTGGTCTGCCAGGACTTATAGTTGGATTTGTTAGTGGAATTGTGGGTGGAAGCAGCAATAAAGGAATAAATCCTCCAGTAAATTATCAATTGATGACTACAATTTCCTTGTCAGGTACAAGCACAAATAGCGGAGCATTTCCTTCAATGCCAATTTCATTTTGGTTACCAGGAACAGAAAATGTTATAAATGCAACAGGTTATGTTCCATTATATAATAAAATACTGGGAGTCGTGAATTTTAAAGGAAAGCCAGAAATAAAATCTCACGAACAATACTATGAATATCAAGGAGTTGATCCAGAATATGGTGATTATATCAATGAAGTTCATCGCATTGTCTTTGATACAAGTAAAGATTATTCACCTTACTTAGAATTTAATCCAGAAGTAAAGGCCATTGCCGATATACATGTAACAAATCAAGAAATCGTTTTATATTATAACAAAGAGGTTTTATGTAGATCTTTAAAGACATCGTATAATAATGAAAAATATACTTATTGGGAAGAGGGAGTTTATACAAATCACTGGAATACAGATTGGGCTAATTTTAATAAATATGCCGGAGATGTTTGTGTACGTTTTTCCATCAAAATACAACCTAAAAATGGTGCGCCAGTTTCTCATATAATAAAAACATTCAAATTAAAGGAAAATCGCACTTCTGAAGAGTTGGAGTCAATGCCTAATTATTTAAAGCCTAATTACAACGATTATAATTTAGAAAAAGATTATCATCTAATTTTAAAACCTAAAAAATAAAAACATGAAATAAGTTCCGAGTTCTTTGCCCACTTGTTGAAAGGATGAAACACGTTTTGCCTCCTAGTGTATATGTTGCAAGTCACCCTATACAACAGGACAAAAATTACATCGGTCTACCCAGCGGTTATCAAAGAACACTTCAACGACTACATCAGCAGTGAAAAAGGAAGAAGTGAGCCGGGAAGTTGCTACATCCAACATGGCACACATTCTGGATTGTGCCAATGTGATGTGTTTCGACGATAACAGCAAGTCTTTCGAAGAGGCTGTAAAGTCGGCAGACGAACCGGAAGAGATTATCGCATTATTCAATCAAGTCACTCTAAGAAAGTTATAAGCAATGAAAAAAGTATGTAATAGAAATATGCTGTTTGCGGCAATCTTATGTCTCCAGCTAAATGTTGTTGCCGCTTTTGGTCAGACTGTTGTGAAAGGCAGTGTGAAAGATAACACAGGTAAGCCTGTCAGCGGTGTAGTAGTAACTGACGGTGCGCATTTTAAAACAACCGACGCACAAGGAAACTATGTTTTGAACACCGATCCGGCACGTTATCCGATGGTTTACATCTCTACTCCGGCAGACTATGAGCTTCCTTCCAAAGAGGGTGTAGCCGACGGCTTCTATCAATATTTGGATGCGAAGAAAAGCGAGAATCAGTGCAACTTCGTTCTGACCAAACGGCAGAAGCCGGCGGATGAATTTGTCTATATCGCCATTTCCGATCCGCAAGTGAGGAACGAGAAACAACTGGACCGCTTCCGCACAGAGACAGTGCCCGACCTGAAACAAACTGCCGACTCGCTAAAGAACTTCGAAATCGTTGGTATGGGACTGGGCGACCTTGTGTGGGATGCCATGAACTTATATGCTCCTTACCGGCAAGCCGTCTCTAATTTAGGTATCACAATGTTCCAACTAATGGGAAACCATGATTTCAACCTGCTCTACAAATCCATGACACAGACGGACAATCCGGCAGACGGATATGGGGAACAGAATTATTACCAGTCGTTCGGTCCGGCCAACTATTCATTCAACATTGGAAAAATCCATGTAATCGCAATGAAAGACATCGACTACGATGGTAATAAGAAATACACGGAACGATTCACACCGGAAGATCTGGACTGGTTGAGAAAAGATTTAAGTTATGTGCCCGAAGGAAGCACCGTATTCCTGAACGTACACGCTCCGGTAGCCAACAACACGGTATCGGCCGGTGGAAATGCACGCAACGCCAACGCGCTTTTCCAACTATTAAGACCGTATCAGGTTCATATTTTCTCGGGACACACACATTTCTATGAGAATCAGCAACCTGCGCCTACTATTTATGAACATAATATCGGAGCTGCCTGCGGTGCATGGTGGGCAGGACACGTGAACCGTTGCGGAGCGCCGAACGGTTACCTGGTGGTAGAAGTGAAAGGTGACGATGTGAAGTGGCGTTACAAAGCGACAGGCTGTTCTCCCGATTATCAGTTCCGGCTCTACAAGCCGGGAGAATTTGAAAGCCAGAAAGACTATGTGGTAGCCAACATCTGGGATTGGGACAGAACGTATACGGTAAACTGGTACGAAGACGGAGTATTGAAAGGGGCCATGCAGGCTTTTGATGATGAAGATCAGGACTACATCAACATGGTGAAAGGGAAGAAAACCGGCTATCATACACGGCATCTTTTCCGGGCACAGCCTGCGAAAGGTACGAAGTCTGTCAAAGTGATGGTTAAGAATCGTTTCGGAGAAGTATTCACGAAAGAGGTAAGATTGTAGGTTTTTCCGGAGAAACATAAATAAGCATTCTTTGGCAGAAACTATTTGGAACTAAGGAAGAAATGGACTATCTTTGCAAGAGTATTCACGTAAAAAAGGAAAAAGTAATATGGCAAGACCAATTAAAGAAACCCCGATACTCTTTGGTGAAGATGCCAAACGTTTCCTGGCATCAATGCAGAATGTTAAACCTGCTTCCCAACAAGAAAAGCAGCGGGTCAAAGCTGCATATGAGAAATTAAAGAAAATAGCAACGTTTATGATGTGACTTCCTTGATGAGACTGATTAAGATTGAAGACACAGAGAATATAAAGCCATTCAATTGCGGAAACGACGATTTGAATGGCTTTTTGTTGGAAGACACCCGCTTTTACCGAGAGAAGTTAATTGCCAACACCTTATACTATGGAAGATGATAATGAAACCCGGCTCTTTTCAGAACAATCCTTCTCTTTTCTTCTTGTTTGGTTAAACAATGTTATATTTTAGGCTATATAGAATTACAACTTACCTGTTTTTTTTCATAATTTCGCAAATCCAAAATAGAAAACAGGTATTAAGATGAAACTAAGATATTATCAAATCGACATTCGTTACAAGAACAAAATGCATGACTTTCACGGTTGGGGTGTGGCAGTGCAAATTTGATAATTCGGTCTTCACTACAGAGAATTTACCATAGAAAATTCAAACTTCTACTATTAATTAAATTTCATTTCACTTTATGAGCAAAAAAAGATGGCTCATAGTGCTGCTATACGCCGTACTATGTAGCCAAAGACTGTTTGCCCAGACGCTTGACAGGAGAGTTTTGGGCATTAACGAAATGTTCCGTCTGGCAGACGAGAACAGTCAGAGTATTCAAACGTATAAAACGGGGGAAGAGGCAGCCAAAGAAGCTTTGAAAGCTGCCAAGTCACAACGTTTACCGGACATAGGGGCTTCACTCTCATTCAGTTACCTGGGTGACGGATATTTGTGGGACCGTGATTTCAAAAACGGGCAAAACATTCCTATGCCGCACTTCGGCAATAACTTTGCTTTGGAGGCGCAGCAAGTGATTTATGCCGGTGGAGCCATCAACAGCAGCATTACTTTGGCAGAACTCGGGCAACAAATGGCTGCATTAGACTGGCAAAAGAACCGTCAGGAGATCCGTTTTCTTCTGACCGGCTATTATCTGGATTTATATAAATTGAATAACCAGTTGCAAGTGTTACAAAAAAATCTGGACCTGACGGAACAGGTGATCCGCAACATGGAATCACGCCGTACGCAGGGAACAGCTTTAAAGAATGATATCACCCGTTATGAATTGCAGAAAGAGACGCTTAAACTGCAATTGGCAAAGGTGCAAGATGCCTGCAAAATTATGAATCACCAACTGGTGACTACGCTACACCTGCCCGCCGGAACAGAAATCGTCCCTGATCCTACCTTGTTGGATGAGGAAGTAAAAGCACTGGCAGAAAACGACTGGCAAATGATGGCGGCCCAAAGTAATGTCGGCCTGCAACAAGCCCAGCTGTCTGTACAAATGAGCGAGCAGAAAGTAAAACTGGAACGTTCGGAACTGCTTCCCAAAATTGCTCTTGTAGCCGGAGAGCATTTGGACGGTCCTATCACGATTGAAGTCCCGGTACTAGACAACAACTTCAATTACTGGTATGTGGGTGTCGGCATAAAATACAACCTTTCTTCTTTATTCAAAAATAACAAGAAAGTACGTCAGGCAAAATTGAACGCACGCAGGGCACAGGAAGAATATTCATTGGCACAGGAACAAATAGAAAACGGAGTTCAGGCAAATTATGTCAACTTCCTCACTTCTTTTACCGACTTACGTACGCAGGAGAAAAGTGTGGAACTCGCCGACCAAAACTATAACGTAATCAGCAACCGCTATAAAAATGATCTCGCTCTGCTCACCGATATGCTCGACGCCAGCAACATGAAACTAAGCGCCGACCTCGGTCTGGTCAATGCACGCATCAACTTGATATACAGTTACTATAAAATGAAATATATCACACATACCCTATAGATTTTACGATTAGACAATTTGGATTGTAAATTAAGAGAATGAAATTACTTACTGTTTAAAATATAAATGATTATGATAGCTAGAAAAACCCAGAAGATTATATATAATATTGTGATAATCTGTCTTCTTATCGGTGGTGTCACCTATGTTTGTTCCCGGTTCATTCACCTTGGAAACATTGAATATACTGATAATGCGCAGGTGAGACAACATATCACGCCAATCAACACTCGTGTTCCGGGGTTCATCAAAAAAATCTGTTTCGACGAGTATCAACAAGTACACAAAGGCGACACGCTCCTTATCATCGAAGATACCGAATTCCGCCTCCGTGTGGCACAGGCAGAAGCTGATTTAGCCAATGCTACCGCAGGAAGACAGGCCACTACCATTGGCATCGCCACTACTCAAAACAACTTGAGCGTGAGCGACGCAAGCATTGAGGAAGTACGTGTACAAATGGAAAATGCAAGACGCGAACTGAACCGTTTCGAAAAGTTATTGCAGGAAGATGCAGTGACTAAACAACAATATGACAACGTACATACAGCTTACGAAGCAGCCAAAGCCCGTTATGAACAGGTGTCACGAGCTAAATTGTCTACCTCTTTAGTGAAAAGCGAGCAAACCCATCGTTTAGGACAGAATGAGGCAGGTGTCCGCCTGGCAGAAGCTGCATTAGAGCTTGCCCGTCTGAATCTTTCTTATACAGTTATCATTGCTCCATGTGACGGTACCACAGGAAAGAAAGAAATTTTGGAAGGCCAGCTGGTACAGCCGGGACAAACCATGGTCGACATCGTAGACAGCAGCGACCTGTGGGTAATCGCCAATTATCGCGAAACCCAGCTTCCGAATATCAAGGAAGGCGCAGAAGTGGAAATAACCGCAGACGCCGTGCCAAACATAACATTCAAAGGAGTAGTAGAGTCTATTTCCGACGCAACAGGAGCGGCATTTTCAATGATTCCACAAGATAACGCCACCGGTAATTTCGTCAAAGTGGAGCAACGTATTCCCGTACGCATCAGTCTGAAAGGAAACAAACCGGAAGATTTGAAACGTATGCGTGCAGGCTTCAACGTAGAATGTGAGGTGAAGTACTAACCGCTTCAACCCTTTATCGTTTTAATTATTGCTTTAATTATAAATTGCTTAATTATTGCCTTAATTATCGTTTTAATTTTTAATCTTTAATTTTTATGAGTGCTCCTGTTCTGAATGGTCCTTTCGTTATGCCAATGTTCCGCAGCTTCGTACCGCGGAGGATGCAGCCGTGGATTTATCTTTTCATTGCCGTCACCTTCCAGTTATCGGGCGGTGTCTATCTGGGTGCATTGAATCAGATGATCGGCAGCATGGCACTGATGCGTGAGGATATTTTAATGTGCATGTACGCTAATCTGGCAGGTATGGCAATCTATTTCCCGTTATTGTTTCGCATGAAGTTTCGTTTTACCAATAAAACCCTACTCACATCGGCAGCACTGGGAGTCTTACTCTGTAACTTGATAGCTCCACATATCACCTTCCTCCCACTGTTGTGGCTGATCTGTTTCATCGAAGGAATGTGCAAAATACAGGGAACTTTTGAATGTATGTCCAATATTCAGTTATGGATGACTCCCAAACGGGATTTCACGGTTTTCTTTCCCTGGCTTCATATTGTAATTCTGGGAAGTATTCAGCTGTCCGACCTGATTACGACTTATTTAATGTATCACTACCACTGGACATATATGAATCTGTTCATCGCCAGATTAATGCTAATCGTCCTGCTAATTCAGTTTACTTGTGTGAAACATTTCAGGTTCATGCGCAAATTTCCCCTGTTCGGTATCGACTGGCTGGGTGGAGTGCTCTGGGCCGCCTTATTAGCGGAAATCGCCTTCCTCTTCAACTACGGAGACTGGTACGACTGGTGGAACAGCCCGGTAATCCGCCAACTGACTATCGTGATTTTCATCACTCTGGCTATTTGTATTTGGCGTATGATGACAATCCGCCATCCTTTTCTCGAACCGAAGATGTGGACTTATCGCCACTTTTGGTCCTTATTAGGACTAGTCACATTAGTGGAAGCATTTCTTGCAACCGAGCATGTATTAGAAGAAGTCTTTTACGAAGAAGTGATGAAATATGAAGAACTGGTCAGTTCACAACTCGACTGGTTTGCCATTATCGGTATCGTTTGTGGTTGTGTATTCTCTTATTGGTGGATGCACATCAAACAATACAACTATGTGCGCTTGATTATTGTCGGCTTCCTTGGGCTGATCGGCTATCTGATCGGTTTTTACCTGACTCTATCTACTGATATACATATTTCACAGCTCTACCTGCCAACGGTGTGCAGGGGATTTGCCTATGCCGTCTTGAGTGCCACCTTCATGGTGTGTCTGGAAGAAACCATGACGTTCCAGCATTTCTTCCAGGGATTAAGTGTATTCAATATGCTGCACATGGTAGTTGGCGGTGTATTAGGCTGTGCGGTCTATGCGCAGGGATTGGCTTATTATGTTCCCGACAATCTGGCACGTTACGGTTCGGCCATCGACCATGTGTCTTTCAGCAGCAGCCCGTTCAACATAGGTCATTATATGGAAGAATTTATCAATCAGATGATGGAAATAAGCATCAAGCAAATTTATGGATGGGTGGCTTATGCCTGCATCTTCCTTTTCCTATTATTATTGCTTTATGATTTTCCGGTTCGCCGTTCATTAAAAAGCATGCCAAGTTGGAGAGAGGTAGCCCGCGAAGTAAAGAATACATTTTGGCGGACAACGCATACACCGTCAGAAAAAGAATAAGCAACAGGATCAGAATGGGTCAAAAGTAAAATCATCTATTAGATTGATATTATTTAGGCACGAATTACACAGTTTTAGTTTAATGGAACCGTATTAATCCGTGTAATCCGTGCCTAAATGAAAGTGATAAGAGTATTTTAACACACCTTCCTTTCACAAATGAGACACAATTACAGCTAAATTACATATATACCCATTATTTTAGTCATTTTGCTATAAAATTAATAGAAATTATCTCCGAAATACTACAATTTCTAACTTTTATTCCTACATTTGCAGCCAATTGATAACTTATTAACAAATTACATATATACCATGGCTAAAATAACGAAAGAAGCCGCTTTGCTCTATCACTCACAGGGCAAACCCGGCAAGATTGAGGTAGTGCCTACCAAACCTTATAGTACACAAACCGACTTATCACTCGCATATTCCCCCGGTGTAGCAGAACCTTGTCTCGAAATTGAGAAGAACCCGCAGGATGCATACAAGTATACAGCTAAAGGAAATCTTGTAGCTGTTATTTCTAACGGTACAGCCGTACTCGGACTGGGCGATATAGGCGCATTAAGCGGCAAACCTGTAATGGAAGGTAAAGGGCTGCTTTTCAAAATCTATGCCGGTATCGACGTTTTCGACATCGAAGTAGACGAGAAAGATCCGGAGAAGTTCATTGCGGCAGTGAAAGCAATCGCTCCTACCTTTGGAGGTATCAACCTGGAAGACATCAAGGCGCCCGAATGTTTTGAAATCGAACGTCGCCTGAAAGAAGAATTAGACATTCCTGTAATGCACGACGACCAGCACGGTACTGCTATTATCTCCAGCGCCGGTTTGGTAAATGCCTTGCAGGTGGCAGGAAAGAAAATCGAGGATGTGAAAATCGTCGTGAACGGTGCCGGTGCATCCGCAGTATCTTGTACTAAATTATATGTATCTTTGGGCGCTCGCCTCGAAAATATTGTCATGCTGGATAGTAAAGGCGTTATCAGCAAGACACGTACCGATCTGAACGAACAGAAAAGATATTTTGCAACTGACCGCACAGATATCCACACACTGGAAGAAGCAATCAAGGGCGCGGATGTATTCCTCGGCCTGTCAAAAGGAAATGTGTTGAGTCAAGATATGGTACGCAGCATGGCTCCGATGCCCATCGTATTCGCATTGGCCAACCCGACACCGGAAATCTCTTACGAAGATGCCATGGCAGCACGTCCTGACGTACTGATGGCTACCGGACGTTCCGACTATCCGAACCAGATTAATAATGTAATCGGTTTCCCATATATCTTCCGTGGTGCTTTGGACACTCAAGCTAAAGCAATCAACGAAGAAATGAAGATTGCGGCCGTACACGCTATTGCCAACCTGGCAAAACAACCGGTACCTGATGTAGTCAACGCAGCCTACCACGTAAACAACCTTTCTTTCGGTGCGGAATACTTTATCCCGAAACCGGTAGATCCACGCCTCATCACCGAAGTTTCCTGCGCAGTGGCAAAAGCTGCTATGGAAAGCGGAGTGGCTCGCACAGAAATCAAAGACTGGGACGCTTACTGTGTTCACCTGCGCGAATTGATGGGTTACGAATCCAAACTGACCCGCCAACTGTATGATACTGCCCGCCGCTCACCGCAACGTGTCGTATTTGCCGAGGGTATCCACCCGAATATGCTGAAAGCTGCCGTTGAAGCAAAAGCCGAAGGTATCTGTCATCCTATCTTATTAGGAAACGACGAAGCTATCGGAAAACTGGCAGAAGAAATGGAGCTTAGCCTGGAAGGCATTGAAATCGTCAATCTTCGTCACCCGGACGAATCAGATCGTCGCGAGCGTTACTCCCGCATCCTTGCAGAAAAACGTGCACGCGAAGGATTTACCTACGAAGAAGCCAACGACAAGATGTTCGAACGCAACTACTTCGGTATGATGATGGTGGAAACAGGAGATGCAGACGCATTCATCACCGGACTTTATACAAGATATAGCAATACGATCAAAGTGGCAAAAGAAGTGATCGGCATCCAACCGGGCTTCAAACACTTCGGTACCATGCATATCCTGAACTCCAAAAAAGGTACTTACTTCCTGGCAGACACATTGATTAACCGCCACCCCGATACGGAAACATTGATTGATATCGCCAAACTGTCCGATAAAACAGTTCGTTTCTTCAATCACACACCGGTTATCTCTATGTTGTCATACTCTAACTTCGGCGCTGATACCGCAGGTAGCCCAGTGAAAGTGCACGAAGCAGTTGCTCACATGCAGGAAGCATATCCGGAATTGGCTATCGACGGTGAAATGCAGGTTAATTTTGCCATGAACCGCGAATTGCGTGATACCAAATATCCGTTTACCCGCTTGAAAGGTAAAGATGTAAATACTCTGATTTTCCCGAACCTAAGTTCAGCAAACGCCGGTTACAAACTGTTGCAGGCAATGGACCCGGATACAGAATTCATCGGCCCTATCCAGATGGGATTGAACAAACCTATCCACTTCACCGATTTCGAAAGTTCCGTCCGTGACATTGTGAATATCACAGCCGTAGCCGTGATCGATGCCATTGTTGACAAAAAGAAAAGAGGAGTGAAATGAAACGCCCGTTATCCAAATCACAAATAGTTTGCATCAGCCTGCTTTGGTTGGCGCTTTGCTATTTAGTTCTAACAAAAGCCGAACGAATTGACGGGATGACGATAGTAATGCTTGTCATTTCGGCAGCATTAGTATTTATTCCTGTTTATAAGTCGATCAAAAAGAACAAATAAATATCTTTTTTCCTATTTTTAATGCGATAAAATATCAAATTTGATATTTTATCGCATTTTTCTTTATAAAATGTTTGCTAGTTCAATTTTTATCTTTACTTTTGCAACCGGAAATAAAAATCCGATGTACCCATATACAAGTGTGCAAATTGCTATACGGCAGAAAAGCACATAGTCGAGCGGCACATGAGCAAATTGTCAAATTAGCACATTATTTTTATATCAACCAATTAAAGAAAAAAAGATTATGAATGCAGCAAAGGTATTAGACGATCTGAAAAGAAGATTTCCCAATGAACCGGAGTATCATCAAGCAGTAGAAGAAGTACTTTCTACTATTGAAGAAGAATACAACACACACCCGGAGTTTGATAAAGTAAACTTGATCGAACGTTTGTGTATTCCTGATAGAGTATATCAGTTCCGCGTGACTTGGATGGATGATAAAGGTAATATTCAGACCAACATGGGTTACCGTGTTCAGCACAACAACGCGATCGGTCCTTACAAAGGCGGTATCCGTTTCCATGCATCTGTAAACCTTTCTATCTTGAAGTTCCTTGCCTTTGAACAAACATTCAAAAACTCACTGACTACGCTGCCGATGGGTGGTGGTAAAGGTGGTTCCGACTTCTCTCCTCGTGGAAAGTCAAATGCCGAAGTAATGCGCTTCGTACAAGCATTCATGCTGGAACTGTGGCGTCACATCGGTCCTGAAACTGACGTTCCTGCTGGTGACATCGGTGTTGGTGGCCGTGAAGTAGGTTTCATGTTCGGTATGTATAAAAAACTGGCTCATGAATTTACCGGAACATTCACAGGTAAAGGCCGCGAATTCGGTGGTTCACTGATTCGTCCGGAAGCTACCGGTTATGGTAACATCTACTTCCTGATGGAAATGCTGAAAACAAAAGGCACTGACCTGAAAGGTAAAGTTTGTCTGGTTTCCGGTTCTGGTAACGTTGCTCAATATACAATCGAAAAAGTAATCGAACTGGGTGGTAAAGTAGTTACTTGCTCTGACTCTGACGGTTATATCTACGATCCGGATGGTATCGACCGCGAAAAACTGGACTACATCATGGAACTGAAGAATCTGTACCGTGGTCGTATCCGTGAATACGCAGAAAAATATGGTTGCAAATATGTAGAAGGAGCTAAACCTTGGGGTGAAAAATGTGATATCGCTCTTCCTTCTGCTACTCAAAATGAATTGAATGGCGACCACGCTCGTCAACTGGTAGCAAACGGCTGTATCGCCGTATCTGAAGGAGCTAACATGCCTTCTACTCCGGAAGCTATCAAAGTGTTCCAGGATGCTAAGATCCTTTACGCTCCGGGTAAAGCTGCTAATGCCGGTGGTGTGTCAGTATCAGGTCTTGAAATGACTCAAAACTCTATCAAATTGAGCTGGAGCGCTGAAGAAGTAGACGAAAAACTGAAGAGCATCATGAAGAATATCCACGAAGCTTGCGTTCAGTACGGTACAGAAGCCGACGGATACGTAAACTATGTGAAGGGTGCTAACGTAGCCGGATTCATGAAGGTTGCTAAAGCAATGATGGCACAAGGTATCGTATAATCAGCGAAAGATATATAAGCTATAGTTTATTTAAAGGCTCCCGCCTTCCGAAAGGAAGTGCGGGAGTTTTTATACCCTAAAGGGTGTAAAACAGAAAAATTACATTATATTTATACCCAAAAGGGTATAATATGGGCTCAGTCATTATTCTTGGGGATTTAACACATATTTGGCTACTTAGTTGAAGTTGAGTCTTATTTCTTCATTGTGTTCTTCCGCGTTATGAGCAAAATTCGGAATGAATAAAAGAAAATATATTTATATTTTGTCCATAGGCAAAAACCGGGTCACCGTTCCTTTTAAAGGAACGCCCCGATGCACACCGAGAAACGCCCCGTTCCTTTAAATGAAACGGGGCGTTTGTTTTAAAGGAAAAAACAGATGGCACATCTTGTTGTATAACAGCGCTTTATCTTTTCACACTTATATAGTAAAATAATTAAGAACTTTATTTACAATATCAGTTAAATTCGCTATTCTTACAAATGAATTATCTATGGTTTGAATGTCTTTGAAATAAACAATAAATATTTAGTGGAGCGTTTTAGTACTGAAAAAGCAGATTTTAAGTACTTCTTCCATCTGTTCCATGTACTTTATTACAGCAGTACAAGTACCTATTTTCTTCAACTCTTGTACTTCTCCCAGTTGATTCATCTACTTCAAAAAACCAAATACAAGCCAAATACTATGAAAAGATACGAAACTTGAGCCTATTAATTGAATATTTAATCATTCCTTTCCTCTCCTTCCGAAAGGAAGTGCGGGAGTTTTTTATCAAAAATCACCTGAAGTTCATTCAAAATCCGTATCTTTGCTCCTCATAATTTACTAATTCATAATATATAAGATGAAATTTACAAATGTATTAGCCACAACCCTGTTATCTTTGTTGAGTACTGCATGCATACAAAACGAAGAACCGAATACCGAAGCAGACATTTTAAAATGTATTCTACCCAAAGAAATATTCGAATATGACAATACAAACTATTACGAACCTTACGATGAATCCATAAATGCTTATCCCCTTTATATCAGTGTAAATAGCAAAGCTACCCTTACACAATTGGCTCCAGAATTTGTATTAACAGAAGGTGCCACTATCGAACCTGCAAGTGGAAGTATCCAAGACTTCACTCATCCCGTACGTTATACCGTTACCTCAGCCGATGGTAAATGGCATCGCACCTATTCTGTCAGTATTTCAGATGATTTGCAAATTATCCCCGAGCAGTTTCATTTTGATAAACTGAGTTCCAAAAGCAGCAAATACCACATTTTCTATGAAGAGAACAAAGCAAAAGGTGAATTTATGGAATGGGCAAGTGCCAATCAAGGATATGTGCTAGTATCTGGAAATAGTCCTGCTACAGAATACCCCACATCACAAGCCAACGGAGGAATTGAGAACAGTAAATGTGCCAAACTGGTAACTAAATCAACCGGAGGATTAGGAAGCCTTGTTGGTGCTCCCTTGGCAGCAGGAAATCTTTTCATCGGAACGTTTAATTTCAATTCTTCTGTCAGCGATCCTTTAAAATCAACCGCTTTCGGAAGAATATTCCACAAAAAACCGCTCCGTCTGAAAGGATATTACAAATACAAGGCAGGTAGCACATATATGGATGGTACAAACGAAATACCGGAACAAAAAGACAATTTCATTGTGTATGGCATCTTTTACAAAACTGATGAAACACTTCGTACTATGGACGGATATCTAGCCATCAATGAATTCAAAGATCCACGCATGATAGCATTGGCACTTCTTCCAGAAAAAGAAAGAAAAGAAACTGATCAATGGACCGAGTTCAACATACCATTCGATTACAACAAATATGGAAAAGAAGTAGACATGGAAGCTTTATCACGCGGAGAGTATAAGATAAGCATCGTACTTTCTGCCAGTAAAGACGGAGATCGTTTCAAAGGGGCAATAGGGAGCACTCTTTATGTAGATGACCTAGAATTAGTTTGTGAAGAATAACCTAAAAACAGAAAAATATGACACAAAGAAACCTATATATAGCTTTTATATTTACAATTATTAGCGTGTATTCTGTCTCTGCACAGACCAACCGGACCAAAACCTTAATTAATGCAGCACTTCACGGTTGGGAGTATGAAGTTAGAGCCGGATTCAGTATCGGCGGAACTTCTCCTATTCCTTTGCCAGCAGAAATACGATCTATCAACTCTTATAATCCTTCATTAGCCATCAGTTTGGAAGGAAATATGACTAAATGGATAGAGCCAACGAAGAAGTGGGGTATCGTTACCGGAATTCGCTTGGAAAGCCGCAAGATGAAGACAGATGCTACAGTAAAGAATTATAATATGGAAATCATTGCTAGCGATGGCGGACGTTTAAAAGGGAATTGGACAGGAAAAGTTAGTACGAATGTAAATAATTCATATCTCACATTGCCAGTATTAGCCGCTTACAAAATAAACGACCGTTGGCACATGAAAGCTGGTGTATATGCATCATACATATTGGAAAGAGAATTTTCAGGAAATGTGTACGACGGATATCTGCGTGAAGAAAATCCCACTGGTGACAAAGTATCAATTGAGGGCGATAAAAGCGCAAAGTATGATTTCTCGGAAGAGCTTCGCCACTTTCAATGGGGAGTTCAGGCAGGAGCGGATTGGTTGGCTTTCAAGCATCTAAAAGTGTATGCCGATCTCACGTGGGGATTGAATGACATTTTCAAAAAAGACTTCACAACGATAAGCTTCGCTATGTATCCTATTTATCTGAATATAGGATTTGCGTATGCATTCTAACGAAAAATATCATCCTGTTTTATAGCACCATGAGAAAGGGCAGTCCATTTTTGAGGACTGCCCTTTTTATGATGCTATTTTTGTACAAAGGAAATTATTATTATATCTTTATTTCAAGATATTTGTTTCTGCTGATGGTTGCAGAGCGGTAAACATTATTCCAAACTTAACTTCTGTTGTACCATCTATTACCTTCGGAAGACTTTTTAATACTGGCTTCAAAGCTTTAACTAAAGATGCCATATCACCAGCTTGAGCCTCTAGCATTTCCAATAGTCCGTTTACAAACTCTTCATCCTCAAACAACGGTTTTACAGCTTTCAATAGAGGCAATAACACGTCTTCTCCAACATAGACTTTCATACCTCCATTTCCATCTTGCTCATAATAAAGAGGAATTCCTTCACTCAACATCGGAATCAATTTCAGTAACTCTTTAATGTCTACAGAAGATATTCCCGATGCTCGACTTAAAGTTGTAACTGACATAGTCGTATCCATTATTTGCGACAGATTTAAAAAGAGTTTAATCTGATTCTCCTGTTCTCCCATTCTATACATAGCCAAATTCAAATCTGAATCATTCCATTCCGCATCAGCAATACCATTTTTATAAACTGCCTGTATATTTCCATCGGGCAGGAAACGTACTTCCTTCAATATAGCTGATAACAATTGGGGGATTGATTTATTATCAACCACTTTAGCGGTAAAAATAGCTCTAACCAAAATACTCCCCCATATCGGATTTGCTGAAGTCTTCCAAACATAATATACAGGTTCGACACTCTTCTGTGGCACCAAATTCCATGAAGTATCAGCAAAGCCATTTTCAGGCAATGCCACGTTCAAGTCCAATTTCAAAAAGCTCTTTGTCGCTGAACCGTTATACCGAATAATACCTCCGTTCTGCTCCTCTTCTCCGGAAAAAGTCACCATGTCACCATCTATATTCAGAGTAACATGAAGTTCAGTTGTCTTTTCTCCCGGGATAACTCCCGGACTCGCAAACTTCAACAGATCTGTTATACCGGCTCTGCTATTCATAGCCACTGAACCTAAAATATCAGATAAATCCACCAAGGCTCCTGACAATATCAATCGGGCTTTGGTTGCATCTGCTGCATCCGGAATAAATTCTACCTTCTTCCCTAACATAGGCTTCCCACTATAAGTCAAAGCCAAACCACTTACATCTGTAAATGTGAAATTCTTTATTGGACACACTATAGTTTCGTCTTTATCGCTACAAGATACAAAACATATTGCCACGCATAAAAGAAAAGTCAAATAGCAAAATAATTCTTTTTTCATTTATTTCTATCTTACTAAAGGATTAATAATAAACAATTTTCCTCACCAAACATTCATTTTACAAAGTAACTAATTTTAATTTACCTACACAAATCTTATTTTTATCAATAGTTGTCAATACATTCCATAATATACCTAAAAACGAAAAAGGTTGGAAGACTAATGACGTTTCCAACCTTTTTAATTATCGCATAAATCCTGCTATTATTGTTTCATCAAATCCAAACCAATATCAAAGGTCTTTGTCTCACTCCAGTAACCTGAAATTATTTGTATCAGCGCAACTGCTCCAGCAGCCTCTGCTGGAATCAAATTAGCACTAACCAACGCCTCCCATACATAAAGCAAATCGTTTTTTATAATTGGTTCTCCATAATCATCTTTTTCTCCTGTGTCACGGAGTGTCATAAAAGTATCAAAAGCCGATTTATCCAAATACAAATAAGTTTTTCCATTTTCTTCTTTCTTATTCATCGGAATACCATTTAATGCCCATCCCTGCAACTGACGAATAGAAGCATCAGTTACATTCGCCAAATCAATCTGAAACAAACTTTTCAATAATTCTTTCAACACAGCAGGTTCTCCTGTCAGTACCTGATTGATGATGGTTTCCAAACTGCTTGCATCCTGACCTCCAAGAGCAGCACCCAAAATATTAGTAATATTTAGTTTTACTACTACTTTACCATTACTTTCAGACCATGTAGCAAGTCCGGCAGGTGAATTCACAAATCCCGAAGTGGCAGCCAATGAAGTAATCTCAGATTTTTCTGGAAACATTCCACCCATTAGTCCCGCCATAGCCCAATTCATCAATTTATCTGTACCCTGCAAAGTCGGTTTATCCACATAGGAAGCAATAATATTTCCGTCCTCACTCATCTCAATCGTATTCAACACCTGAGGAAGCATAGTCGCCCCCATCATACGAAACATTCCACTTGCTGCTACTGTAAACGGATCTTCTTTCTTTGCATCCCATTTTGCATACAAAGGACCTGCCTTCGGAAAATTTTTAATAGGGTCATCTCCTTCTGCCACCACAAAATCTGCTGTTTCATAATCACTCAAGCTATACACACCTACCAAAGGATTTACAGGATTGGGAGTGTCCTCATCATCACTACAAGAAATAAACAAAGTTGCTGTACACAATACGGTAAATAAGTAATAAAATAAATTCTTTCTCATTTCTATTCTGCTTTTAATTAATAAACACATCTGTGTGATATTCCCATCACACAGATAATAATATTTAAACGGTTGCAAAATAACTATTATTTTCAGATATCCACAAGGTCTATATTTCATGTTTCTGTTCTATTTTTAAGGAAATACATCTAACATCAACCATGAAAAACAAAACTTTCCGCTGATTATATTCTGTTTTTAATAATCAGCGGAAAGTTACCATTCAAATTTCACATATAAATATATCAATAGAGTCTATTCGTAAGCAATAGTTAGTTTTTCTTAATAGGTAGGAACATGTAAGGATATCACTTTCATTCTAACACCATATATTATAAAATTGTTATCAAGGGAAATGCAGTTGCTACACCTCAAATCTCTCTCACGATTTACAACTGGCCCCTATTCCACCTTAAGCCTCCGGCATCAAAACCACACCCTGCTTCTTCTTTCCATCCATCTTGACCACCATCGGTTTCTCAAAGCGGACATGACGAAGATATTTCGTTTCTTCCACCGCAGGTTGCGCATTGAGGAAGTCCTGATTATACACACCATCATTCATAAAGGCATTGATAGTGAAATATCCAACCCCGAACGAAGTCAGATTCTGAAAGAAATGTGTTCCTTGACTGGGATCTACCCGATAGTTGGTCAGTCCGGCTTCCACAATCACACGGGCAGCCGAGATATGAGGCCACTTCACAGGAATACCGAGCCATGTATCACTGCTTCCCCAACGTCCCGGACCGACAAGCACATAATTCTTTCCTTCATTCAAGAACTGTTGGTTGATCTTTTCTATCTCCCAAGCAATTGCCTGATTGTTAGAGGCACTATAATTATCGGTTTTTACATAGACCACATCATAAATATCATTCATGATACCGTGTCCCAACGAATTATATGAGCGGAGAATCACATCTTCATCCGGTATCTCGTTCAAATCTTCGTCCAGCATTTCTTTACTGTCTACGATAGGACGTATCTGTAACAGATAGAAGGTTCCGGATTTATCATGTTCGCGACTTAACGTTGCTGCAAATTCAATTTCAACCGGACGGCGCATCTCCTGTTCACCATATTTCAAGACCAACTGCAGAATACGAGCCAACGGGAAAACATCATGTTGCAGGATATTGGCAAAAGTAATCACCTTGCGCCCCCCAGGATACAGACCATCTCGGATAATCTGATCGTACGGATCATACGTAGAGGCAATATAACGCAGGGCACCATCGTTTTCCGCCTCTTTGACATGGAGTTTCAGTAAATTGAAACCATCGTCAATAGAAAAATCATGTCCGGCATTTTTTAAATCCAAAGCATAGAAACGGGTCTGGGTCTCTTTCAGAGCGATTTCCATTTCACTGGTTTGCAACACCTGATTGGGATGATAGGGAGAAAAACGAAGGGTCATACCACCGTCTACAATATATTTCCCTAATCCCAAAGCCAGATTAACCGTTCCTTCTTCGGCTTTTTCATCTCCTAAAGGATAATAATTCAGTGAACGAGCCACACCCGACATAGACGGATAATAACGGTCGCCATATTGATTGCCAACTACCTCCTGCAAGATAACAGCCATCTTTTCCTGATCGATCACATTCGAAGTAGCCTGCATATACGCTTTGCTGTCACGGAAATAGACTGATGCATACACCCCTTTGATGGCATCCGAAAGCATGCGCAACATTTCATACCGATCATCCAGATAAGGAATCATGTATGTGTTATAGATTCCTGCAAACGGCTGATAATGAGAATCTTCAAGCAAAGATGAGGAACGGATGGCAATCGGAGATTTCACTACATCGAAGAAAGTAAAGAAGTCCTCCACCAAGCGGTCAGGCAACTTTGCCTTCAGAAAGTATTTCAGAATCGTAGCATCATCCGCATCTGACAGCGCAATCTGATACAGATTATTAGTGTCCATAAATTCATCAAACACATCCGTACAAAGCACCACCGTTTTAGGAATAGCAATACGTGCGTTCTCAAACTCTTCAAACTCCGGATGACGCTTCACCATATTATCAATAAACGCCAGTCCACGCCCTTTTCCGCCCAAAGAACCATCCCCGATACGGGCAAAGTTAGAATAACGGTCGAAACGGTCTCGCTTAAACACAGCCACGACTCCCTGGTTCTTCATCTTACGATACTTCACAATCGCCTCAAAGATGATTTTCCGGTGAGCATCCACATCTTGAAGACTATTCCAGGTAATCGGTTTTAAAAACTCGGCTACCGGGAACATGGCACGAGAATAGAACCAACGCGACACATGATTCCGGCTGATATGATATAAGAAAGACTCCGCAGGTACGGCAAAAAGAATGTTTTGCAGTTCTTTCAGATTCCGGACACGGGCAATCTCTTCCCCGGTAGCCGGGTTACGGAATATAAAATCACCAAAACCAAAATCATCGGAAACGATACGACGCAAATCGACATCCATCTTTTTTGAGTTCTTATCAATAAAGCTAGCGCCGTACTTAGCGGCATAAGACGAATTTTCCGATTCGGACGACTGGATAATCAACGGAACAAACGGATCGTTCTTGCGTATCTCGGCACACAGCTTGATACCTGCCAGACCGTCTTTCTCCCCCCGCTCCACTTTCGGGAAACGGACGTCGGTGATTACTCCTAATATATTATTTTGATACTTATGATAAATTTCCATTGCCTCCTGATACGTACGTGCCAGTACAATCTTAGGCCGCCCGCGCATACGAAGTGTACGCTGGTGCGCATTCAAGGCTTCAGTAGAGAACTCCTGACTCTGCTTCAACACGAACTTATACAGATTCGGCAAAATAGAAGAATAGAAACGAATGCCATCCTCCACCAAAAGAATCAACTGCACACCGACTTCCTGCACATCGTGTTCCAGATTCATCTTGTCTTCTATCAATTTGATAATAGACACCAGCAGGTCGGTATTGCCCAACCAACAGAACACATATTCAAACGCACTCAAATCTTCATTGATAATCCGTTTGGTAATACCATGGCTGAAAGGAGTCAGGATCACGATAGGAATATGCTCATATTTCTCTTTTATATGACGACCGATATCAAAACTGTCATTATCCCCCGTGCTCGGCATACAAATCACCAGGTCGAACGACATATTTTCCAACTGCGCCAATGCTTCCTCCTCTGTGGATACCTGCGAGAAACGAGGCGGATAACGCAAAGATAAAGAGGTGTATTCATTGAAAATCTTCTCATCAATGCGCCCGTCATCTTCCAGCATAAAAGCGTCATAAGGGTTGGCGATTAACAACACGTTAAAAATTCGCCTTGTCATCAGGTTGGCGAACTGTGTATCTTTGAAGTAAAGCTGGTTTAATTTATATTTACTAAGCATAAAGTCATTCTCCTTTCTTATTCCAAATCGTCATATCTCCAAAATCATGTTTCAGCAAATCGTTACTATGAATAATTGCATATTTAAATCCCAAATATTCACTACGAATATCCAACTGTTCTTTTATAACCGGATAATAATATTCTTTCTTACCTGACATATATTCATCAACAACATAAGAAAAGAAATTCATTTTTTGAATAAATTCATCATAAAATCGTTGCTCACGACAATTCCTATAAGATAGTTTTCCATTAAATAATAAATTCAATAACTTTATCGTTAAAAGTACTTCAGAAGTTCTATTATCACTATCAAATATTGCTTTCTGATTAACAAAATCATTTGAATGTTCTATTATAGTTTCGATATCATATTGAGTCGGATCTAAGATATCATCATACTTATTCGACTTTTTATTGTTACAGTATCCACAAGCTACAAATAAGTTTTCCCATGTTTGTTTCAAGTCTCCATTATTGGCTTGCGATTTAAAATGCTCTACTTGATAATCAGTTGTCAAACGCCGTTCGCATAGATAACATTTATCATTCTGATCCATCAGTAATTGTTTGCAGACCTCGTCCGTATTATAACTCTTATCTAAAGTTTGTGGCTTATCTGCATTTTTACAAATTCTAATCATCTTAATTAATTCTTATTTTGCCACTCTCTTTTCAGATCATAATATTTAGCTTTAATAGCAGGAGCAACTGCTTCCGGAATCTTATCAAAATCCTGCAGATACATTTCCAACTCACTTTTATCCGAAATAGAAAGCTGATCGGAACGAATCAATTCTTCCATCCGTTGTAAACGCATTTGAATCTCACTGGAGTCTGTACGAACACCAAAGTAACCTTCTGCTAATGCTTCATAAGAATAATCCGTTAAGTCTTCAATTGGTTCACGATGCTCCAAATCAAAAGCAACAGCATTCTCTAAAGAATTAAGAATAAAAGGGGAATGAGTAGTGACAACAAACTGTATGTTAGGAAAAATAGTAGTCAATATCGGCAAAATCACTCTTTGTAGTTCCAAATGAAGATGCGTTTCTATTTCATCAATCAACACAATTCCTTCTTTCTCGTATGCACGGACCACATTATTCTGTGATTGCATTTTTAAAATTAAATCAGCTACAATGTCTAATGCAGCCGAATATCCTGCTGATAGTTCGGTGAATTTAAACGACTTTCCGCGTGTTTGAATGAGGAAAGAGTAATCTTTATAATTGAAATCAAGTTCTAAGGTTGTATCATCAAATATCTGACGAAGAATATTTCGGAAGCCGACAAACCATTGACGAATATAATCAGCATCCTCTGTTTTTCCTTCATTACGAGCTAAAGCCTCTTGCACTTTACAGTCAACCATAAAATTCAAGAACTGATCTACTTTATTATGTTTCAGATCAGTCTTCATCTTCAAATCCGGCTTAACAGGATTCTTAGGTTCTACAAAAAGAGACTTACGTTCATCAGCATAGTAGGCTATAATAAAGTTCTGACTAAAAAAATCCTTAGAGATGGAGTATATATCATGGAATGAAAGTTCTACTTTTCCATAAAATTCTTCAATTCTATTTTTATAATATTCAACATTATTCTGGCCGGAAGCAATACTTTTCGAATCACCAGTGGTCTCAGCTTGCTGCAACCATGCTTGATTAGACTCTAAATTTTTCTTTAAATCTAAGAAACTCAACATCTTATCATTACAAACCTGACTTAAATGCTCCACTATTGCATTCAACAGAATAGTCTTACCACTTCCGTTCTTTCCCGTAATAATCAGATGTTTTTTTTCATTTTCAGAGATTGGTATACAAAAGTTCTCCAAATGAAAAATATGATTAACCTTGATACTCGTAATAAAATTACCCATAGTCCTTTATACTTGATGATTACTTTTGCAAAGTTAATTCTTTAAATCTCATTTTCCATCATCTTCTTTATAAAGTTTACTTGTTTATCTCTTATTATTTTGTAGATTTGTAACTTTAAGTTTATTCAAAAAGACTTTTTATTCACATGAAAAAAGTAACTTTATTAATGAGTGGAATCATGGTGATGTCATGCGCTCCCCAACAAAAAAAGCTGGTCTACCCCGAGACGGCAAAGGTAGACACTGTAGATGTGTACTTCGGCACACAAGTTCCCGACCCTTACAGATGGTTGGAAAATGACACCAGTGCAGCCACTACTGCCTGGGTAGAAGCACAAAACAAAGTAACGAATGAGTATCTTAGCCAGATCCCGTTCCGCGAAAACCTTCTGAAACGATTGACGACACTGGCCGATTACGAGAAGATCAGTGCCCCGATCAAGAAACATGGAAAGTATTATTTCAGTAAAAATGACGGTCTGCAGAACCAGAGTGTATTCTATGTGCAGGACTCATTGGACGGCGAACCGCGTGTTTTCCTCGATCCGAACAAACTATCGGACGACGGAACAGTAGCACTGACCGGTCTTTATTTCTCAAACGACGGCAAGTACACCGCTTACAGTATTTCACGCAGCGGTTCGGACTGGTCTGAAATTTATGTAATGGATACCGAAAGCGGAAAACTGCTGGAAGACCACATCGAATGGGCCAAGTTCACCGGTGCTGCCTGGCAGGGAGACGGTTTCTACTACAGTGCCTATGATGCACCGTCCAAAGGAAAAGAGTTCTCCAACGTGAACGAGAATCACAAAATCTATTATCACAAAATCGGTGAGCCACAGTCAAAAGATAAACTGATTTATCAGAATCCTGCTTATCCGAAACGTTTCTATACATCGAGCACCAGTGAAGACGAACGGATTCTCTTCCTGACGGAATCCGGCGCCGGAAGAGGTAACAACCTGTTTATACGGGATTTGAAAAAGCCGAATTCACCCTTCATCCAGCTGACTACAGACCTCGACTACCAATATTACCCAATCGAAGTTATCGGCGACCAGATTTATATTTATACCAACTACGGTGCACCGAAAAACCGGATCATGGTAGCTGACATCAACCGTCCGAAGCTGGAGGACTGGAAAGAACTCGTACCCGAATCGGAAGCTGTTCTTTCAAATGCGGAAGTGATCGGTGGCAAACTGTTCCTTACTTATGACAAAGATGCCTCGAACCACGCATACGTTTACGGTCTCGACGGTAAACAAATTCAGGAAATCCAACTGCCGTCACTCGGTTCCGTAGGCTTTAGCGGCAACAAAGACGACAAAGAATGTTTCTTCGGATTCACTTCATTCACCATACCGGGTGCTACCTACAAATACGACATGGATCAGAATACCTACGAACTATATCGTGCCCCGAAAGTACAATTCAACTCGGACGATTTTGTGACCGAACAAGTATTCTTCGCCAGCAAAGACGGCGTAAAAATTCCGATGTTCCTTACTTATAAGAAAGATTTGAAGAAAGACGGCAAAAACCCTGTATTCCTCTACGGATACGGTGGCTTCGGCATCAGCCTCAACCCGGGCTTCAGCGCCATGCGCATTCCATTCCTCGAAAATGGGGGTATCTACGCACAAGTAAACCTGCGCGGTGGTAGTGAATACGGTGAAGACTGGCACGTAGCCGGAACTAAAATGCAGAAACAGAACGTATTCGATGATTTCATCTCTGCTGCCGAATATCTGATCGACCAGAAATATACGAATAAAGATAAAATCGCCATTGTAGGAGGTTCCAACGGTGGTCTGTTGGTAGGTGCCTGCATGACACAGCGTCCCGACCTGTTCCGTGTAGCGATCCCGCAAGTAGGTGTGATGGATATGCTCCGCTACCATAAATTCACTATCGGCTGGAACTGGGCAAGCGATTACGGCACAAGCGAAGACAGCAAAGAGATGTTTGAATACCTCAAAGGCTACTCTCCACTGCACAACCTGAAACCGGGCACGAAATATCCGGCAACACTGGTCACTACCGCCGACCATGACGACCGTGTAGTCCCTGCCCACTCATTCAAGTTTGCCGCTACCCTGCAAGCCGACAACGACGGTACCAATCCGACACTGATCCGTATTGACAGCAAAGCCGGGCATGGCGCTGGCAAACCAATGGCTAAAGTGCTGGAAGAACAAGCTGATATTTACGGATTCATCATGTATAATTTAGGAATGAAACCAAAATTCTAAAGCGGCACTTCCTATTTATAAACACATACAAGCCCCGTAACCTGTATTTTACATTACAGGCTGCGGGGCTTTGTGTTTTTCAGCAGAAGAAATTGACATTTTATCATTATTTAATCAAAATATCCGCATTAGAACAAGCAACTTTGAAAAATTTTCCTATATTTGCAGTGAGTTAGTTGACATTTTATCAGAATTAACCTTTTAAAATATAGTATCATGAACATCCAGAAAATCATGTCCTCTTTGGAGGCTAAGCATCCCGGTGAATCTGAATATCTTCAAGCAGTGAAGGAAGTTCTTCTTTCTATCGAAGATATATACAATCAACATCCTGAATTTGAAAAAGCTAAAATCATAGAAAGATTGGTAGAACCCGACCGTATCTTCACTTTCCGTGTGACGTGGGTGGATGACAAAGGCGAGGTGCAGACCAACCTCGGTTATCGTGTACAATTCAATAATGCGATCGGTCCTTATAAAGGCGGTATCCGTTTCCATGCTTCCGTCAATCTTTCCATTCTGAAATTCCTCGGTTTCGAACAGACATTCAAAAATGCACTGACCACGCTGCCTATGGGTGGTGGAAAAGGGGGTTCCGATTTCTCTCCGCGCGGTAAGAGTGATGCCGAAATCATGCGTTTCTGTCAGGCCTTCATGCTGGAGCTATGGCGTCACCTCGGACCGGATATGGATGTACCTGCCGGTGATATCGGCGTAGGCGGACGTGAAGTGGGCTATATGTTTGGCATGTATAAGAAACTGACTCGCGAATTTACAGGTACATTCACCGGTAAGGGATTAGAATTCGGAGGCTCGTTGATTCGCCCGGAAGCTACCGGTTTCGGTGGTCTGTATTTTGTAAATCAGATGCTACAAGCAAAAGGTATTGACATAAAAGGTAAGACAGTCGCTATCTCTGGCTTCGGCAACGTTGCATGGGGAGCAGCTACCAAAGCTACCGAACTGGGTGCCAAGGTGATTACAATTTCCGGCCCGGACGGATATATCTACGATCCGGATGGTATCAGCGGTGAAAAGATAGACTATATGCTCGAACTTCGTTCTTCGGGTAATGACATTGTTGCACCTTATGCAGAACAATATCCGAATGCTACCTTTGTAGAAGGCAAGCGCCCGTGGGAAGTGAAAGCAGACATCGCGCTTCCTTGTGCTACCCAAAATGAATTAAATGGAGAAGATGCCCAAAATCTCATAAAAAATGACGTACTTTGCGTCGGAGAAATTTCCAACATGGGATGTACCCCCGAAGCAATCGATCTCTTCATTGAACATAAGATAATGTATGCTCCGGGTAAAGCGGTCAACGCAGGCGGTGTTGCCACTTCCGGTCTGGAAATGTCTCAAAACGCAATGCACCTAAGCTGGAGTGCTGCCGAAGTGGACGAAAAGCTCCATGCAATCATGCACGGCATCCATGCACAATGCGTGAAGTACGGCACGGAACCCGACGGATACATTAATTATGTGAAGGGTGCCAACATTGCCGGATTTATGAAAGTAGCTCACGCAATGATGGGACAAGGCGTTATTTAGAAGACTTTGTTTAGTTGTATTTGTATTTGTGGTTTGCGCTGCTCGCCTCCTGTGACAGGACGCGGGTGGCGCTATTTTTTTGAGATTAACATTATTTTCGCTGGAATTAATTATCTTTGTGGCATGATAGGTTAAATAATGGTTTGTGAATTTGTTATATCAGATAAACAACTCACAACTAATAATTTACCATTGATAGTTTTGTAATTAATAATCATGTAATAAATAAAAAATGCTACAACCCGAATTGAAATTTCGCCGTGACAAGATTCGCAGTCTGATGGTGTCACAGGGCATCGACGCCGCACTTATCACTTGTAATGCAAATTTAATTTACACGTATGGCTGTGTAGTCAGTGGCTATCTTTACCTCCCTCTTCATTCGCCTGCACTATTGTTTTTCAAACGCCCTAATAATATCACAGGAGAACATTCGTTCTCGATTCGCAAACCGGAACAAATCCTTGACCTGTTGAAAGAACAAGGATTGCCGATGCCAACCAAACTGATGTTAGAAGGTGACGAGCTTCCTTATACGGAATATTGCCGTCTGGCCAGCCTGTTTCCGGAAGCAGAAGTTGTAAATGGCACCCCGTTGATTCGTCAGGCACGCAGCGTAAAAACACCTGTAGAAATTGAGATGTTCCGCCGTTCGGGCATTGCCCACGCCAAGGCATACGAGCAGATTCCAAGCGTATATCGCCCCGGTATGACGGACATCGAGTTTTCCATTGAAATAGAACGCCTGATGCGTCTGCAAGGTTGCCTCGGAATTTTCCGGGTATTCGGACGCAGCATGGAAATATTCATGGGTAGCGTACTGACCGGAGACAATGCCGGATACCCCTCGCCTTATGATTTTGCTTTAGGTGGACAGGGCCTTGATCCTGCTTTGCCGGGAGGAGCAAATAAAACTCCGCTAAAAGAAGGTCAGAGCGTTATGGTGGACTTGGGAGGCAACTTCAACGGTTACATGAACGACATGAGCCGTGTATTCTCAATAGGCAAACTGCCCGAAGAGGCTTACACCGCCCATCAGGTTTGTTTGGATATTCAGGAAAAAATTGCTTCCATCGCCAAACCGGGCATTGCTTGTGAAGTGCTTTACGACATAGCTGTCGAAATAGCCAAAGAAGCCGGATTTGCCGACAAATTTATGGGAACAGGGCAACAAGCCAAGTTTATCGGCCACGGTATCGGACTCGAAATTAATGAAGCTCCGGTATTGGCTCCCCGCATGAAACAACAATTAGAACCGGGCATGGTCTTTGCCCTCGAACCGAAAATCGTTATTCCGGGTGTAGGCCCCGTAGGCATTGAAAACTCTTGGGTAGTAACCAACGAAGGAATAGAAAAGCTGACGAACTGCAATGAAGAAATCATTGAATTAAGTTAAACAGATGATGAAAAAGATGTGTCCGGCAAAGAACGGACACATCTTTTTCTACTAATAATAACACACTTAACCCCCAAAAACAATGAAACAACCTTTCATTCTAACCCTTATGTCCACTGTTGCCTGCGCTGCAACAGCCACTAACAAATCACCGGAAAACACTACACCGCCCCAATCAAATACTCCACCCAATATTCTTTTCATTCTCTGCGATGACATGGGATATGGAGATTTAGGCTGTTACGGTCAACCATTTATCCGCACCCCTCATATAGACACGATGGCGAATGAAGGTATGCGTTTTACACAGGCATACGCCGGCAGTCCCGTCAGCGCGCCTTCCAGAGCTTCATTCATGACAGGGCAACATTCAGGCCACTGCGAGGTGCGAGGCAACAAAGAATACTGGAAAAATGTACCGATCGTGTTGTATGGGCAAAACCAAGAATATTCGATAGTAGGACAACACCCTTATGATTCCGACCATGTAATCTTACCGGAAATAATGAAAGACAATGGCTATACCACGGGTATGTTCGGCAAATGGGCGGGAGGATATGAAGGCTCGCGTTCTACTCCCGACAAACGGGAAATAGATGAATACTACGGTTACATCTGTCAATTTCAGGCTCATCTCTACTATCCCAATTTCCTGAACCGTTATAGTAAAGCGTTGGGCGACACCGGAGTGGTGCGGGTGGTGATGGATGAAAACATCAAATATCCGATGTATGGTCCCGACTACCAGAAACGTCCGCAATACTCGGCCGACATGATTCATCAGAAAGCATTGGAGTGGCTGGACCAACAAGACGACCAACAACCGTTTTTCGGCATATTGACTTACACCTTACCTCATGCGGAACTCGTTCAACCGGAAGATTCCATCCTGAATGAATACAAAGCCAAATTCAACCCGGACAAAGAGTTTAAAGGAAGCGAAGGCTCACGATACAATGCTATTACGCACACTCATGCTCAATTTGCAGGAATGATTACCCGGCTGGATTATTACGTGGGTGAAGTCCTGAAAAAGCTGAAAGAGAAAGGGCTGGACGAAAACACATTGGTTATTTTCTCCAGTGACAACGGCCCTCACGAAGAAGGCGGAGCCGACCCTACTTTCTTCGGCAGAGACGGAAAGCTGCGCGGATTAAAACGCCAGTGTCATGAAGGAGGAATACGTATTCCGTTTATCGCGCGTTGGCCGGGGCACATACCAGCAGGTAAAGTGAACGATCACATCTGTGCTTTTTATGATTTAATGCCTACATTCTGCGAAGTGATCGGCATCAAGGACTACGAAAAGAAATATGGCAATAAAGAAAAAGAAGTCGATTATTTCGATGGGATTTCTTTTGCTCCCACACTGCTGGGTAAGAAAAAGCAAAAGAAACATGATTTCCTGTATTGGGAATTTGATGAAACAGACCAGATTGCCGTACGCATGGACGATTGGAAGATGGTGGTAAAAAAAGGAACACCGTTCCTCTACAACTTAAAAACGGACATTCACGAAGATACTGATATAGCACTCCAACATCCGGACGTTGTAGAAAAGATGAAAGCTATCATCTTCGAACAACATACGCCCAATCCATATTTCTCGGTGACGCTACCCAAACAGTAAACGTACGGATAAAGAAATAATGAGTAATCAGCAGTTAGAAAGCAAGGTTTCATTCATTTCAGTACAGTTCTTAATTAAATGGGAATTTAGCAGTTAAATGAGAATTTTGCAGTTAGGCTGAAAGCCTTACAATTATATATTTATTGGGGTGCCCTGAAAGGGCTTAATTATATAGCGTAGGGCAACGCCCTACGAAAAAAACACATCAGCCACAAGCCCTGAAAGGGCGGAACCGTATACAATTATGCCCTTTCAGGGCGCAAATTCAGATTGCCGTTTTTACGTAGGGCGTTGCCCTACGCTATATAATTAAGCCCTTTCAGGGCACCCCGCAAAATTATCATTTAGTTCATTTCAGTACAGTTTTACTCCAATTCAACTACTGATTCGTATAAACCTGTGTTTGAATACTATAATATATCTGTTCCGTCCTTCTATCAGCGCACCGGCGTCAGCCCCATCTTCTTAGCCCGCTCGAGCATGAAAGCATGAGCAGCCTCATATTCGTTCGGAATCACTCCATCCAAGATAGCATCCTTTATAGCACTTTTCAGAACACCGACTTCACGACAAGGTTCCAAACCGAAAATCTCCATAATTTCTTCTCCACTCACGGGTGGCTGGAAGTTACGGACACGGTCTTTCTCCTCCAAATCCTTCAGTTTTTGTCGAACCAACTGGAAGTTATTCAGGAAACGCTGCTTACGTTCCATATTCTTGGAAGTAATATCCGCTTCACAGAGCATCATCAAGTCGTCAATGTCATCTCCCGCTTCAAAGAGCAGACGGCGTACAGCCGAGTCTGTCACCACATCATCCGCGATAACAATCGGACGCATGTGCAGGCTAACCAGCTTCTGCACGTACTTCATCTTCTCATTCATCGGCAACTTCATCTTGCGGAAGATATGCGGAATCATCTTTTCACCGATAAAATTATGATTATGGAACGTCCATCCCGCTTTCGGTTCCCAACGTTTCGTGACAGGCTTGGCAATGTCATGCAGCAAAGCAGCCCAGCGTAACCAAAGATTATCAGTCTTCTTGCTGATATTATCCAGCACTTCCAATGTATGATAAAAATTATCCTTATGCGAACGTCCGTTCCGTGTTTCCACTCCCTGCAAGGCAGCAAATTCCGGGAAAATCAACGGCAGCAAACCGCTACGTTCCAAATCAATAAAACCTTTTGAGGGAATCGGAGACAGAATAATCTTATTCAGTTCGTCCGCAATACGTTCACGGGAGATAATTTCAATCCGTTCCTTATTCCGACAAAGCGATTCGAAAGTATCATCGTCAATGTAAAAGCCCAGTTGCGTAGCAAAACGGATGCAACGCATCATGCGTAAAGGATCATCGCTGAAAGTGATATCCGGGTCGAGCGGAGTGCGAATTGTCTTTTCCTTCATATCCTCCATGCCTCCGAACGGGTCTACCAGTTCGCCGAAACGTGCCTTATTGAGACATACAGCAAGAGCATTGATCGTGAAATCACGACGGTTCTGATCGTCTTCCAGCGTACCGTCTTCAACAATCGGTTTGCGCGAATCCCGTTGATAAGACTCCTTACGCGCACCTACAAACTCTACTTCCGTACCTCTGTATTTTACTTGTGCTGTCCCGAAATTCTTGAAAACAGAGACATGAGCACCACGTCCCAACCGTTTTCCAAGAGCTTCTGCCATTGCAATTCCACTTCCTACAACTACTACATCTATATCTTTAGAGGGACGTTGCAGAAAAATATCACGAACGTAGCCACCTACCACATAACACTCCATGCCGAGCGCATCGGCCGTTTCGGCTATCTGTCCGAAGATGGGTTCGCTAAAATGCTGCTTCAATTCCTCTTGAGTCAACTCTATCATTCTTTTTAGTTATAAGTTTTGAGGGGACAAAATTACAAAAATAAGGGATATATTTGTATTTTTGCCGCTAATAAAGTGAATGAAGAACAGAACGATGAACAGTGAATGACAAACGGACACTGCTTATTCATGTAAATAATAAAACTAGTAAATAGAATTTGTGATGAAAAAACTGATTATCCTCTTTTGTGGTACGCTGGCATTAGCTGCCTGCGGAAATGGCCTTGAGAAAAAAGCCAATGAAAAACTGATGGTTGCCAAGGCTGCCTACGAACGTGGCGACTATGAAGAAGCTAAGTTGCAAATTGACAGTATCAAGATTTTGTATCCCAAAGCGTTCGAAGCACGTAAGGCGGGACAGGCACTGATGCTTGATGTTGAAACAAAGACACAGCAAAAAACGCTTGCTTATCTGGATAGCGCCTTTCAGGCAAAAACGAAAGAATTCAACGCCATCAAAGACAAATTCACACTAGAAAAAGATGCCGAATATCAACAAGTAGGCAACTACCTCTGGCCTACACAAACCATTGAGAAAAACATGCACCGTTCGTACCTCCGCTTCCAAGTGAACGAGCAAGGCATCATGAGTATGACCTCTATCTATTGCGGTGCCGGCAATATCCACCACAACAAAGTGAAAGTGATTGCTCCTGACGGCAGTTTTGCCGAGACTCCAAGCTCCAAAGACAGCTACGAAACGACCGATATGAACGAGAAAATAGAAAAAGCTGATTACAAACTGGGAGAAGACGGTAATGTAATCGAATTCCTACATCTCAATAAAGACAAAAATATCCGTGTGGAATATATGGGCGACCGTACCTATAAAACAACGATGAGTCCCACCGACCGACTAGCCGCAGCCAATGTTTATGAATTAGCGCAAATCCTCTCTGCAATGGAACAGATTAAAAAAGAACAAGAGGAAGCTAACCTGAAAATCGGATTTATCAATAAGAAAAAAGAACGGAAAGCACAGGAGGAAATTACCGATTAATAAAAAGGAAACTCCATTTGGCAAAAAGAAAACGATCTGTGCGGAAATGAGATAAATGATTTTTTTATTTTTAGACATAAGAACAAAAGAACATAAAGGCTGCGCTTTGAAAATTATTTTTGTTGCTTATTGAACTGCTATTTTATTTTTTGTTCTTTTGTTCTTCTGTCTGAATTATATTCCCATTTAACTAAAAACCGTCAAAAGAGAAGCTATTTAGCAGAAAAAACCATCGGTCAACAATAAAACTGACGGGAATAGTTGTTATTTTTCATAAACGACAACTATTCCCGTCAAATGTATAATAAGCCTCTTTATTCTCTGCGCGGGAGAAAAGGCGTTTCCTGGTATGGAGAAAAGGCGTAGTCTGCCATCATAAAACGGCGTTGCCTGGTAGGCAAAAACGGCGTAGCCTCCACATCCTTATTTTACTCTTCTATTCAATTGATTATTAGCCTTTTCCTGTTTTGATTTTCCAACCCGTTTTCCGGTTGTCTTCTTTTTACCGGCTGCGGACTTTGTCTTTCCGGCAAAGGGATTGTTATTTTTTTTGATTGGCATAGACAACACTTATATAAACAGTACTTATACCTTAATTCTTGTTCCTCTTATTCTCCTTCGTAATATTCGCCCAGAAACCAGCGAGCCACAAAATCCCAGTTTTCCTGCAACAGTTCTTTTCCATTCTCAAACGGGAACTGTGCTTCTGGCAACAGCTCATGTTCCATTCCATATTTCAACAAATCAAACGGGCACAAACCTTCTTCACAAAACAGCTCGTATGCTTCCTCTTCTGCCAGTTCAGCATTGTAGAGCGGGTTGCGTTTGTCCGCAAAATATGGGGCCACATCAGGCCCTATCAACAACCCTTTCGGATTGGCGAAAACCACGAAGTTATCAAACTCTTTTAAATCAGGCAACAGAGAATCTTCTTCATCCTCCCACTTCAATGATTGCACAAAGAAAAATTTCAGCGCATCGTAAGAGTCGAAATATAAAAGCGGTTCACCTTTACTTGCTTCAAGGAAACGCTCAACGTTGGCAGGCATTTTTTCTCCCGGCAAAGCTATCGGCAAAGGCATTCGCTTCTTTTGCATCAATTCCGTTTCCAGCAACCAATCCGTCGCAAGGTAATCACTGATAGGAGCCAATTCGAACGCAGCATCCAAACGGTTGTATAATACATCTGCAAACTCCAGCAAATCTGCATCCATCGGGTTCTCCACTCCGTCAAAATCATCACCGACCGGTGAATTGATTGCCCACAAAAGGAAAACAACATCTTCACGGTTGATTTCGTCCGGCAGATATTCGTCCGTCAACGTGTAGAAAGGCAGGTAACGTCCGTAGTTTTCCTGATGCCAGTGGATAAATTGACGCCAGTTTCCTCCGTCTGCCACGCAATCTTCCAAGTACAAAGCACACGTCAGAGCCACTTGCTTCTGGTCTTCTTCCATCTCTTTCCCACCATATATATAAGATTCAGCCACCAATGGCAATAGCTGATTAGCGAAATCCAGATACCATTCATCCGTATTCACTACCTTTGCACGACCGTGAGCGTCCAGCCATGCCTGCATATAAATTTTCTGTTGTTTCATACTACAAACGTTTCAAAGCCAGTTTGATAACCTTTTCTACCGGAGCATCCGGTTCTTCCTTCAAGATAGCCAACACCACCTTCTGTGAAGGCGCGGCAGCAAAACCGAGCATTGTTAATGCAGACACCGCCTCTTCCTGCACTTCCGCATTGGCAGGTTGCAGCAACAGACCTGCGGAAGCACCTCCGCCGGCAGACCCACTCATCGTTTTTATCTTATCTTTCAGGTCAACAATCACCCGTTGCGCAGTCTTCAGCCCGATACCTTTCACCGTTTTCAGCATATTCGCGTTTTCGGTGCTGATTACGTTCACCAGTTCGGCAGGTGAGAGCGCCGAGAGAATCATACGTGCCGTGTTCCCCCCGATTCCGGAGACGGAAATCAACAACAGGAAAATCTCCCGCTCCTGCTTCTCGGCAAATCCGTAAAGCACATAAGCGTCTTCCCGAATCGCCTCGTGAATATATAGCTTACAGTTTTTCTTTCCCTGAATAGCCGAATAGGTATTCAAGGATATATTGGCGGCATATCCCACCCCGTTACAGTCAATCACTGCGGTTGCCGGACTTAGTTCGGCAAGTTCGCCTCTAATATATTCTATCATAACAGGGACAAAGATAAAACAATTTCACCACAGAGGACACAGAGGCCACAGAGTTTTTTCGATGCAGCACATCACACCCTGATTTGCTTTCATGCGGACCGGTATTGCCTGCTAGTGAAAAAAAATAAAATATTAAAGCGAATGAACCAAAGTTAGTAGTAAATTGTTTACTTTTGCAAGCAAAAGAAAGAAATTTGTTCATTAAAACCAAGAAAAGAATGAAAAAAGTAAGAGCTGCCATCGTTGGTTATGGTAACATCGGACATTATGTACTGGAAGCGCTTCAGGCGGCACCTGATTTCGAAATAGCCGGAGTCGTTCGTCGTGCAGGAGCAGAGAACAAACCGGAAGAGTTGGCAAACTATGCAGTAGTAAAGGACATAAAAGAGTTGGGGGATGTAGACGTAGCTATTCTTTGCACGCCAACCCGCAGCGTTGAGAAATATGCAAAAGAATATCTGGCAATGGGAGTTAATACGGTAGACAGTTTCGATATCCACACTGGTATCGTAGACTTACGCCGCACACTGGATGCTGCCGCCAAAGAACATAAAGCCGTATCGATCATCTCTGCCGGATGGGATCCGGGAAGCGACTCCATCGTGCGCACCATGCTCGAAGCGATTGCTCCGAAAGGAATCACTTACACCAACTTCGGTCCGGGTATGAGCATGGGACACACAGTAGCCGTAAAAGCTATCGACGGGGTGAAAGCCGCTCTTTCCATGACTATTCCTACCGGCACGGGAATCCACCGCCGCATGGTGTACATCGAACTGAAAGACGGATATAAATTTGAAGAAGTAGCTGCTGCCATCAAAGCAGATCCTTACTTCGTGAATGATGAAACACACGTGAAACTCGTTCCGAGCGTAGACGCTCTATTGGATATGGGTCACGGTGTAAATCTCACTCGCAAAGGTGTATCCGGCAAAACACAGAATCAGTTGTTCGAATTTAATATGCGCATCAACAACCCCGCACTGACAGCACAAGTGCTGGTATGTGTGGCACGTGCTTCGATGAAGCAACAGCCGGGATGTTACACAATGGTAGAAATTCCTGTTATCGACCTTCTCCCCGGCGACCGTGAAGAATGGATCGGACATTTGGTATAATATATTTTATACATAAAATAAAAATTAAATAGAGAAAGGCGATATACCTTTCTCTATTTTTTTTATCTTTGTGAACATACTACAAAAAACACAATTATGAGAAAACTATTCATTCTCTGCGCATTTCTATTGCAATACCTGCTGTTGCCTGCCTACCCACAACAAGCCACAACAGCCACCATAGAGCCCAATCTGAAATATGGAAAACCTTCCAAAGAAGAACTGTCTCTCACCTCTTATGCCCCGGACACTACCGCCACGGCCATTTATCTATTCCATCAGGGACAAAGTGACTTCATCTACCACGACGGTTTCCAGCTGACTACCGAGCATTGGGTACGCATCAAAATTCTAAAACCGCAGGGAGTGTCATACGCCGATGTTTCCGTTCCTTACTACTCTCCTACCGATAAAGATGAAGGACAGGAAAGAGCCAGTGACATAGAAGGCTGCTCCTACAACATGGAAAATGGAAAATGTATCAAAACACCCATGAAGCGGGAATCCATTTCTTTCGAGCGAATCAACAACCTGTATAAAATGCTAAAATTCTCTCTGCCTGCCGTCAAAGAGGGGACTGTCATCGAATATCACTACAAACTCTACTCCGACTATTTTTCACATATCGACAACTGGATGATGCAGGAGGAACTTCCTATGCTCTACAACCAATACAAAATCACAATCCCTCATGTATTCGTCTACAACATCGAACTCCGGGGAAAGGATTACATACAAGTGAAGCAAAGAGACTCCTCCATTCATGCCACGGAACGTGACGGGTCCGGTGCAGGGGGAGTCAGCAAAGACTTCACCGTTTCGGCACAGGAAACCACCTTTATCTCACGCAACCTTCCGGCTATCCGACAGGACGAATCCTATTGCTGGTGCCCGGAAGACTATAAAGTACAAGTCAGTTTCGACCTGCAAGGAACCCAATTCACACCCAATGAATACAAGCCATACAGCCAGAAATGGGAAGATGTAGATCACCAACTGCTAAAACCGGAAAATACACAGTTCGGCAAATATCTCTCGCTCACCAACCCTTTCCGTCCCGAAACCAAACAAGCCTACAACAGCGAAATGAATTTCGAGGAGAAAATCATCTGCGCCTTCCAGGTACTCAAAAAGAAAATGGCCTGGAACGGACGGTATCAGCTCTACAGTAAAGAACTCGAAAAGGTTATCAAGAAAGGAAGCGGCAGTAATGCCGACCTCAATTTTATCCTTATCAGCATCCTGAAAGACTTCGGACTGGAAGCCTATCCGGTGGCTATGAGCCGGCGTTCATCAGGCATACTGCCCTACAACTTTCCTTCCCTTCAGAAACTGAATACATTCATTGTCGCCGTCTACGACATAACCAAACAGAAATATGTATTTTTAGACAGCTCCATGGCTGTACCCGCCCTCAATATATTGCCACTCGACTTAGCTGTAAACAAAGCACGCATACTTTCCCTCAAAGAGAAAGAAGATAAGAAATGGGTGAACGTGATGGCTCTTTCCGACAATAAAAGTTTTATGAAGATTGATGCCCGAATAGAGGGAAACCAAGTGAAAGGACATCGCAGCACGGTTCTTTACGGGCAGGAAGCCATCGAATATCAGACGAATGAGAAGCATAAGCAAGACAGTCTCGTTTCGAATCCTAAAAACAATGTCAGCCAGAAAGAGAAACTCACTTTCACCAACCTGAAAGTGAAAAAACAAGAAAATGACTACGCACTGATAGAAGAAGAGTTCGACTTCGTCTTGCAAGCCGACCGGACGAACGATCACCTTTATATTAATCCGATGCTCTTTCCGCAATTGAAAAATAATCCGTTTATCCAGACGGAACGGGTACTTCCCATCGAATTCCCCTATCCGTACAAGTTCACGATGCTGTCTACGCTGACTCTCCCCGATGGCTACGAAGTGGAGGAGCTGCCTCAATCACAAACCATCCGGTCAGAAGGAGACGGATTACAATGTAAATATATGATCCAGAAACAGGGAAATACAATCCTGCTCAATTATGTATTCCACCTGAAAGGATACATATTCCTTTCCGAACAATACAAACAGCTACAGGAACTCTGGACCAAAGTGATCGAAAAAAATAATGCACTAATCGTACTCAAGAAAATATAAACTCTACCTGTTAATAGAATGATTCGTTCCAATCACTCCATCCTAAAGCAAATAATACGTCGGGCATTCAGCCTGTCCGGTGTCCTTATTTGCCTAAGTCTGCACACACAGACAGTGCGTGCACAGGATATTCTCAAGGATGCCAATTCCATTATCGTGGAAGCACGCACAGAGGTTCTCTGCAAATCCATGACTCAATCCATAGAAAAAGAGAGCCTGACAATCACTGTTCTCAACCATAAGGGACTGGATGCAGCACATTTCTTCTGCGGGTGTGACATGTTCCGTTCTTTGCAGAGATTTTCCGGAGAGATCATCAATGCCGGCGGACAAAGTGTACGCAAGATAAAGAAAGGCGAACTTCAGAAAAGTGAATATAGTTCTTCGCTTAGCACGGACGATTATTTCTATTATTATGAATGTAATTATCCCACATTCCCTTTCACTGTGAAATACGAATGGGAAGTGAAGTGCAACAACGGACTGATCGGTTATCTCCCTTTTGTCCCGCAGGCAGAATTTAACCAGGGAGTGGAGAAAGCGACTTACCGGATCGAGCTGCCCGCAGGACAAGGATGCAGATACCGCGAACTGAACACGCAGGGAAAAGAAATCGAAGTGAAGGAGTCCACCGGAGCCGACGGGCAACAAGTGATCGAAGCCACCGCTTCCAAGCTCTCTCCCATCATCAAAGAACCTTTCGGTCCGGATTTCGCCGAGCTATTTCCACGTGTCTACTTTGCTCCCTCCGCTTTCAAGTACGACAAGTCGGAAGGCGATATGAGCAGCTGGCAAAAGTACGGAGAATGGCAATACCAACTGCTCAACGGACGCGACCTGCTCACCGAACCTTTCCGCGCCAAGCTGCACGAACTGACAGCCAGCTGCACTACCGACCGGGACAAGGTGAAAGCAATCTACGATTATCTGGCCAAAACCACCCGTTACGTGAGCATCCAACTAGGCATCGGAGGTTTACAGCCCATTGCCGCCGCCGATGTTTGCCGCACGGGATTCGGCGACTGTAAAGGATTGTCCAATTACACCCGCGCCATGCTGAAAGAGTTGGGAATTGCTTCCACTTATACAGTCATCAGCACCACCAACGAGCGCTTGCTACCAGACTTCTCCAGTGCCAACCAGATGAATCACGTCATCCTGCAAGTTCCGCTTCCCCAAGATACGCTCTGGCTGGAATGTACAAATCCATCGCTTCCCTTCGGCTATGTCCACCAAGACATTGCGGGACACGACGCCTTACTCATCGAACCGACCGGCGGCCAGATGTATCGCCTGCCACCTATCCCGACTCGCTGAACACACAGCACATCGTTGCCAACATCACCCTCTCCCCCACAGCCGAGGCACGGATAGAGGTGAACGAAATCTCCCGGATCTTCCAATACGAAAATGAAGCAGGCATCGTCTATCTGGAACCTAACAAACAGAAAGACCGCATCCGCTCGGGCATCCACTTGTCTCAAGCCGATATCCGGAATCTGCAAATCAGCGAATGTAAGGAGGCAAATCCATCCATCACTTTCCGCTACACTGCCACCAGCAATCAATACGGTCATAAGACGGGAAACCGCTTGTTTATCCCCGCCAATGTGTTCCGAAAAGAATTTAGTGTTCCTCCTCTGACGAAGCGCACTTATCCTATTCATATCGACTACGGCTACACAGATACAGACAGTATCCGCATCCAACTGCCGGAAGGCTATGTGATTGAAGGACTTCCGAAACCACTTGACGTGAAAAGCAAGTTTGGCAGTTTTCATTCCGACATTCAGGTGAAAGATAAGAAAATATGCATCGTTCACCGATTGTTCATGTCTAAAGGGGTTTACAGTCCGGATGAATATGCGGCATTTCTTGATTTCCGCAAGCAAGTAGCCGGGCAATACAGTGGAAAAATCATTCTAAAAAAAGAATAAGGGGGGGGGGAACGCTTTACGGAAAATAAAGTATCTTTGCAACTCAATATTTTTTATGACTTAACAATTCAAAAAAAGGAACATTGAAGAACAAACGATACAATAATATAGAAGAATGGGCAAATACCCTTAGCCATGGAATAGGTATTCTGCTTGGAATCGTGGCCGGATATTTATTATTGGAAAAGGCTTCCGAAAATATAGAACCGCAGTGGGCAGTTGCTTGTGTATCTGTCTACTTGGCGGGGATGCTTTCTTCTTATGTCAGCTCTACGTGGTATCACGGCAGTCGTCCGGGAAAGCTGAAAGAGCTGCTCCGTAAATTCGATCATGGAGCTATCTATTTGCACATTGCCGGAACCTATACTCCTTTTACCCTGCTCGTTCTGCGGCATGCCGGCGGATGGGGATGGGGAATTTTCGCTTTCGTCTGGCTGTCGGCTATCGCCGGTTTCATTCTTAGCTTCAAAAAACTGAAAGAACATAGCAATCTCGAAACGGCTTGTTACGTAGGGATGGGCGCCTGTATATTGGTAGCCATGAAACCTTTGTTAGATCATCTGGGAGAACTGGGAGCCACTACCGCTTTCTGGTGGCTGATTGGCGGAGGAGTTTCGTATATCGTGGGAGCTGTTTTTTATTCGTTGCGCAAACCATATATGCATGCCACTTTCCACTTGTTTTGTCTGGGAGGCAGCATCGGGCATATCATTGCCATCTGGCTGATTCTATAAGGAATAGTAGGGACAAAAAAAAGGCTATCTATCCCAGACAGCCAATCTTTGTTAACCTTAAATCTAATACTATGAAAAACACAGTACAAAGATACGGACTTTTCGGTTATCTCCAAATTTTCAGGGCAAAGCAGCCTAACTTATAACACGGTTTAATAAAAAGCAGAGGTTTGTTAACGTTTAACGCAATAAAGTTAAAAATTAACGAATCGTTTATTAACTATTTAAATGATTGAATGATCGGACCAAGTAAAAATTGTTGTTGGCGAGTTCCCTGCTAAAAGATAGTGACGCTATCCGATACAAATAGCGACGCTATATGACAATGATACCGTCACTATCCCAAGCATATACCGTCACTATCTTTTCTACGTCAATCGGAGGGCTTACGTCCACTTATAGCATATACCAACAATGATTGTTGCCTGATCCGAATTATCTCTAAAGCCTCTCTCTAAAGTTGAAACAAACAAACAGATTCGCCAATTCGTTATATATAAAAGAGTAATTTAAAACAATTATAAAGCATAAATTTATGGACTGGGAAAATCATCTTATAAAGCACCTGCAATGGTCGGACTCCATTATCAACCGGGAAGCCAAAGAACACGTAGCCCGTGAAATTGCCGCCACGGCAAAAGACGGAGATGTGATAGGAGCCGGCTCCGGCTCTACAGTCTATCTAACTCTGTTCGAACTGGCGCGACGGATTCGTGAAGAGCACTTGCATATTGAAGTGATTCCCGCCTCTCAAGAAATCTCGATGACTTGCATACAGCTAGGCATCCCACAAACTACCCTTTGGAACAAGCGACCCGACTGGACATTTGACGGAGCGGACGAAGTAGACCCACAGCAAAACTTGATTAAAGGACGTGGCGGAGCTATGTTCAAAGAAAAACTGCTCATTAGAAGCAGCCGCAAAACATTCATCATCATCGACCCCAGCAAGCGCGTCAATCAGTTGGGAAATAAATTTCCCATTCCGGTAGAGGTCTTTCCGGACTCACTAACTTATGTAGAGCATGAGCTGCAACGACTGGGTGCATCAGAAATCGTCCTGCGTCCAGCCCACGGCAAAGACGGGCCTGTCTTTACAGAAAATGGGAATTTCATCCTCGACACTCGTTTTAACTATATTGATTCTTCGCTCGAAGAACAACTCAAAACCATTACCGGTGTCATAGAGAGCGGCCTTTTCATAGGTTATGATGTCGAAGTTATCATGGCAGAGTAAAACAATGTAAACTGGAAAATCGCATTTTGTAGAGATATGAATTAAATTTGTTCTAGTACAAATAAATATAGTATAGCTCTGTATCTATTTCATTTAGCAGAATTGAGTTGTACGACACCCGGGTGTCATGCAGCTTGACACCCGGGTGTCAGTATGCTCAACACCCGGGTGTCGGTATGTATGAGACCCGGGTGTCGTACAAGTTATTATTACAGTATCTTGCATTCTTCTTTACTATAAGTCATAACTCCAATCACTGTCAGACTATAGCATTTAATTTATAACCCTTAAAACACAGATATTAAAACGTCATCAAACATATTTTTATTCAAAGCCGAAGATAATTGAAATAATAGTGAAAACACTGGGAAATTCATTAAAAATTCGGGTAGAATATTACCCCCCATCTCAAAATCAATGAGAAAAAAAGACTACTAAATAAACAAGAGCAGATAAAGGAAATTTCAATAAAAGAAACCGGAAGAACCGGACAATTTGCGAAAATAGAAACAAAACAACTGAAAAGCAATAAGATAGAAGAAGAAAACACGAAAAAACAGGAAGAAAAAAGATCAATAAGTCTTAGCAGAACTTGGTACATTTGCGATTGTAAACTTACCATCAATATCAGTGATAGTACCAAGGGTAGTGCCATTCACCAATATTGAAGCACCTACGACAGGTTGTCCATCTTCTTCAGAAGTAACCAAACCGGTAACTCTGGATGTCTGCGCTGTCATCAGACCTATACCTATAAAAAGGAAGGTCATTAAGAACATCAATTTTCTTTTCATAAATTCTCTCTTAAATTTAACCTATAAACAGATTTTTTGTCTCTAACAGGTTGCAAAGATAATACTAATTATGACAAACCGGAAAAAGTGTTACGTATTTAACTAAAAAGTATTATTTTGCAAGCAGTTATCCAGCAAAAAGCAACAAACTATAACTATGAATATTCAATTTAATATATTTTAAAATAGAATTTCTATCATAAAGATATTGTCCAAAAAGATATTTTCAAGGAAAAGTGAACATTATTGCCTCCAAAACGGTATCTTTTTATCATTTTGCACCTTCAAAAGGGTTAAAGAACTATTAACAATGATAAAGGCAGAAACTTCTACATACCAAGTTCTGCTAAAACTTTGCGCGTTTCTTATGTAGGAATGATTTCGCAGGACGTTTCCATCAAACCGGGAGTGATAAAAATTGTTTTGAAAAGCGACGCGAAAGCACTGGATGAGGTTGTGGTGACAGCCATGGGTATCTCACGCGAGAAAAAAGCACTGGGTTACGCCGTTCAGGACGTAAAATCGGATCAACTGACGCAAGCTGCCAACTCTAATCTGGCGGGAGCGTTGCAAGGTAAGGTGTCCGGTTTGGACGTGAAGCCTTCAAGTGGTATGCCGGGAGCTTCTTCACAGATCACTATCCGTGGTGCACGTTCTTTCTCGGGTGACAACACTCCGCTTTACGTTATTGACGGAATGCCGGTGACCAGTACGCCGGATGTTAGCACAGACATTCAGAACAATGGTAGTGTGAGCGGAGCGGACTTCGCCAACCGTGCGGTAGATATCGACCCTAATGATATTGAAAGTATCAACATTTTGAAAGGACAGGCTGCATCTGCACTTTATGGTATCCGCGCTTCCAATGGTGTGATTATCATCACAACCAAGAGTGGTAAAGGACTGGAAAAAGGCAAACCGCAGGTTAGCTTCTCTTCTAATGTCAGCTTCGATGTAGTCGGTCGTCTGCCGGAGTTCCAGAAAACATACGCACAAGGTTCGGGTGGAGTATTCAGCACTACTTCGGGAACGTCTTGGGGACCTAAGATTTCCGAACTTCCAAACGACGCAACGTATGGAGGTAACACAGATAACGAATACACGCAGAAGTTCGGTAAGCAACAAGGAAAATATTATGTTCCCCAGCGTGCAGCAGCCGGTCTTGACCCGTGGGCTACTCCACAGGCATATGACAATGCAAAAGACTTCTTCGACACAGGAATCACCTGGAGCAATTCATTGAATGTAGCGCAGATGCTCGACAAAAGCTCCTACTCTATCTCATTGGGAAATACACATCAGGACGGTATTATCTCAAGCACTGGTATGGACAGATATAATGTAAAGGTTAGTGCTGACACGAAACTGACTAACAACTGGAGTTCCGGATTTACAGCTAACTATATCACTACTTCTATCGACAAGGCAGTGACTTCCGGTAACGGTCTGTTGAGAACGGTTTACGCAGCTCCTCCCAGCTATGATCTGGCCGGTATTCCAAGTCACGTAGACGGTAACCCGTACACACAGAATTCTTTCCGTGGTAGCTTTGACAACGCTTACTGGGCGATGGAAAACAACAAATTTACGGAAGATACCAACCGCTTCTTCGGAAATGTGTATGCAAGCTATCAGACTGATTTCGGCACAACGAACCACAAGTTGAACGCGAAATACATGGTTGGTGTGGATGCTTACACCACTCACTATGTAGACAGCTACGGATATGGTAGCAACACCGGTGGCGGTCGCGGACAGATCGAGAACTACGGCTGGACAAATGCTACATACAACTCATTGCTGACCATCAACTACGACTGGCATATCAATGAAGACTGGGGACTGAACGCGGTAGTGGGTAACGAAATTATCCAAAGCAACAGAAAGAAGTATTATGAATATGGTACGAACTACAACTTCCCGGGATGGAACCACATCAACAACGCCACTACTCAACAGACAGAGGAAGAGACATGGAAAAACCGTACGGTGGGATTCTTCGGTAACGTATCGGCTTCTTACAGAAATATGCTTTATCTGACCCTCACCGGACGTCAGGACTATGTATCCAATATGCCACGTAACAACCGCTCTTTCTTCTATCCTTCTATTTCGGCTGGTTTTATCCTGACGGAATTAGATGCATTGAAAAACAATATAGTTAATCACGCCAAATTGAGAGTATCGTATGCGGAAGTAGGACAAGCAGGTGATTTCCTTGAAAACTACTACTCTACTCCTACGTATGGAGGTGGATTCTATACGTTAACTCCAATCATGTACCCGATGAAAGGTACTACCGCCTATACTCCGTACTACACGATTTTCGACCCGAAACTGAAACCGCAGAATACACGTTCGTATGAAGTGGGCGCTGACGTGAACTTCCTCGATAACTTAATCACATTCAGTTATACGTACTCACGCCAGAACGTTAAAGACCAGATTTTTGAAGTGCCTTTGGCTTCTTCTACCGGTGCTAGCAAACTGCTCACCAACGGTGGTAAGATTCATACCAACACGCATGAATTCACTCTTGGCTTCAATCCAATCCGGACGAAGAATATCAACTGGGATTTTGCATTCAACTGGACGAAGATCGACAACTACGTAGATGAACTGGCACCGGGTGTGGAGAATATCTCTCTGGGAGGATACGTTACTCCGCAGGTACGCGCTTCAGCAGGTGAGAAATTCCCTGTCATCTACGGTGTAGGCTTCAAGAGAGATGCGAATGGTAATCGTCTGGTAGACGAAAACGGTTTACCTATCGCTGGTGAAGCACAGGTTATCGGTAAGGTTTCTCCGGACTTCCTGATGGGTTTCAACACCACATTACGCTTATGGAAGTGTACAATCAGCGCAGTGCTCGATTGGAAACAGGGTGGTCAGATGTATAGTAGGACAACCGGACTGGCAGACTACTATGGTGTCAGCAAGAGAACGGAAAACCGTGATGGTACTATCATCTTTGACGGCTACAAAACTGATGGAACTAAAAACGATATCGCCATCACAGGTGCAAACGCACAACAGGTATATTACAGCCGTTTGAACGACATCGACGAATCTTCTGTATATGACAACTCTTTCATCAAACTGCGTGAAGTGGCTGTCAACTACAAAATTCTTCAAAAACGTTCGATTGAACTTTCTGTAAACGCATTTGCCAGAAACATTCTGATCTGGGCACAATTGCCTGACCTCGATCCGGAAGCCAGTCAGGGTAACAACAACATGGCAGGAGCATTTGAAGATTATTCAATGCCGCAAACAGCTAGTTTCGGCTTTGGTTTCAACATTAAATTTTAATCTGCAAGACAATGAAAAAATATAAATCAATAGGAAAATTGCTGGCAGTTTCTTTCTTGACTGCTACCATTGCTTCTGCTTGTACGGAAGACGCAATGGATAAAATCAATGAAAACCCTAACAATCCGTTGGATGCGCCCGCTAAGTTCTTAATTACGGACTTAGGCGTAAGTACTGCATTCAGCACTGTAGGAGGGGATTTCTCGCTCTATTCTTCTGTTTACATAGAACATGAAACGGGTATATCCAACCAGCTTTACCGCGCGGAAGTACGCAGCGGAGAGCCCACAACGGCTACTACCTACAACAATGCATGGATCAACGTGTACGCAAATATCAAGAATGCTAAAATCGTTATCAAGAAATGCGAAGAAGATCCTTCGGAAAAAGGAAACGTAGTGACGGAAGCGATTGCTAAAATCCTGCTCGCCTACAATGGAGCTGTGGCAGCCGATGTGTTTGGAAACACACCGTATAGCCAGACAGGTATCCTCAATCCGGACGGTACACCGATGTATATGCAACCTAAAATGGATACACAGGAAAGTATCTATCAGGAAGTAATGCAGAACCTGGATGATGCCATCACTCTACTGAATAACGGTACTGCCAAAGATACGGGCTTATCCGGTGCAGTCGGTTCTAAAGACTTGATCTATGGTTCAAACACCAGTACACAGGCAAGTATGTGGCTTAAAACGGCCTATGCGTTAAAAGCACGTTATACAATGCGTCTGCTCAATAAAAGTGCCAACAAGACTACAGATCTTCAGAATATTCTTACTTATGTGAGCAAATCATTTGCCAACGCAAGTGAAGAATGTAAGTTGGCCGTTTACGATGCTGATTCGCAATTGAATCCGCTTTGGTCCTTCAGCTACAGCCGCAACAGTTTAGCAGCTAGTGCAAGTCTGATTGAAAAGTTCGTTGAGCGCAATGACCCCAGAGCACCGCAAGCGTTCCTGGAACCTGATCCTACCGGATATATCACTTATGGATACGGAGCTACGCAAGCTACGGACATCGCAGGCATCAAAGCGGCTCCTAACGGAACTCCGCAAGAGTTGCAGAATAATTATGGTATGTCGATGATATCATGGGCTATGTCGGCTCCTACTCTTTTAATCAGCTATCACGAAGTGAAATTCCTTGAAGCAGAAGCATTATGCCGTTTGGGAGGCAGACTGGGCGAAGCTAAGACTGCTTTGAAAGATGCAGTCACTGCCGGATTCGAGAATCTGGGAAATTCAATTATAGATGCTGCAGACACTTGGATATATGATGGTGACAGCGATTTGGGTGCAGATGTGGCAGAAGCCTATTTCACGGATGAAGTGGAACCGTTATTCGATGCCAACCCTCTGCAAGAGACAATGATACAGAAGTATCTTGCTTTCTTCGGCGCATCCGGCGAATCACTGGAAGCCTATAATGACTACCGCCGTCTGAAAGGTGCAGGAGAAAACTTCATTGTACTGAAAAACCCGCAGAACAGCAGTAAATTCCCATTGCGCTTCGGTTATGGAGCAGACGATGTATTGGCAAATCCTGAAGTGAAAGCTGCTTTCGGTGATGGACAGTACGTATATAGCGAGGCCGTATGGTGGGCTGGCGGAAACAAATAATGAACTTAAAATCTCTCAAAGGAGAGACTTTACATAGAGTCGTTTCTGTACTCTAACAAATTAACAGAGACGAACAAAAATAGGCCAACCGTGAGGTTCGCCTATTTTATTTTATCCAAATGCATTAGATGAAGTTAGGTCAATACCATTTTTCTACCCAACCATACTTTTTTTCCATGCTTTTACGTTTTTAACGCTTAAGCATTTTTTGATAAATTAAAAAAAATCTCGTAAGAATCAATCTTACCACTGCAAGTCTGGTAAATATTTACTCAACGTAGTGCGGAGAATACCCAAGGTGATAGGTTTCACTAATACTTCAGTTGCTCCTGCATTCATTGCATTTTCCTTATCCGAGCTAAAAGCATAAGCCGTCTGCATGATAATAGGAATTTCTGTGTTAGATTCACGGATTATCTTCGTTGCTTCCAATCCGTTCATCACCGGCATCTTAATATCCATTAGCATTGCTTTGGCTCTTTGCTGGTGTTGCTGAAACAACTCCACCATTTCCTGGCCATTTTTAGCCCACTCGATATCACACTTTTTGCCTATGATAGCCTTGATTAATTTAAAGTTGCTGTCATCGTCTTCAGCTACCAAAATTAAAGGTCTGAATTTTCCGTTCGCTTTCCAAATATTGCTTATATATGTTGCCTCAACATCTGATGACGGAAGACGGAAGAACAGTGTTTGACGAAACGGCACAGGCTTTTTCACATTCGCATCTTTGGAAGCGCAGATTTAAAAGAACAATGATTTCTGACACGGACGGACTACGAGAGCGACAGTTACATGGCGCTGATTGAAGAAGTGTATTTCTTGAGCGAGAAGTTTTATTCAAAGACGCAACTAATTATGAAGAGGATGTGGAAAAGGCATTGCTCGGATTAGGGTTCACCCGGAGCGATTTTCAACGCCAGACGAGTGATTTCAGCGGTGGATGGCGTATGCGCATCTGCTCGCAAGTTGCTGTTGCAGAAACCGGAGTACTCTTGCTCGATGAGCCGACGAATCATCTGGATATTGAATCTATTCAATGGATGGAAGATTTCCTTATTAATAACGGGAAAGCAGTTTGTAAAGCCACGACCGGAATTCGTGGATAATATTACAACACGCACCATCGAAGTGACGATGGGACGTAGCTATGATTAGAAGGTTTTATTCAATATCTGCATGCTGCGTAAGGATCGCCGCGAACAGCAGCAGAAGGCATTGACGAGCAGCAGAAGTTTATTGCTGAAACGAAGGAGTTTCGAACGATTCAAAGGAACATATTCAAAGACGTTGCAGGTACAGAGCCGCGTCAAAATGCTGGAGAAAGCTGGAATTGCTCGAAGTCGATGAGGAGGATACTTCTGCATTGCGACTGAATCTATTCAATGGTTGGAGGATTTTCTTATTAATAATGGGAAAGCGGTCATTGTGATTAGTGGGTGCCTTCAAATTGGTGGTAATAATCAACAAGAAGGTGAAAGTAACGGTGGGGAGCGTACCCGATTGCCATGATTAAATTGCTTGGAACCTGTCAACCTCCTGCCTGGATGAGCCGACGAATCATCTGGACATGAAAACGAAAGATATCCTGAAACAGGCATTGCTGGATTTTGAGGCACGCTGATCGTTGTTTCAACGACCGTGACTTCCTCGACGGACGGTGCAAGGTGCATGAGTTCGGTAATCAAAAGGTGACGGAACATCTTTGCGGCATCTACGAGTTCCTCGAAAAGAAAAAAATGGATTCGTTGCAAGAACTGGAAAAGAAATAATAAATAATAAAAAGAGGGTATCGGCTGCAGGCGGAATAAAAGTATTTGTATATTTGCAACATCATTTATAACGCAGTTAGAAAAAAATGGATGAAACAAGGCAGTTATACATTTAAGCGGATGTAACGGAGCTGGTAAAACAACAGCTTCGTAACTGTACTGCCTGAAATTTTATTATGCAAAGAGTTCGTTAATGCGGATGAAATCGCCAAAGGTTTATCACCGTTCAATCCGGAAAGTATGGCTATAGAAGCCGGCCGTCTGATGTTGAAACGTATAATGAACTATTAGCTGCTAAAGTAAGTTTCTCTATTGAAACAACATTGGCAACCCGTTCATACACCCGGCTCATTCAAAGAGCACAAAATGCCGGATATAAAGTCAGCTTGATTTATTTCTGGCTGAATTCTCCGGAACTTGCCGTCAACCGTGTGTTACAACGGGTCAATGAAGGGGGACATAATGTACCGATGGACGTTATCTACCGCCGATATCAGGCAGGCATTAACAATCTGTTTCAGATTTATATGCCGCGTGTAGACTATTGGCTGTTAGCCGATAACAGTATTTCTCCTCGAGTAATTGTAGCCGAAGGTTACCAACATGGCGAGGATCGAATATATGAACTTGAACTTTTTAAATGCATCAAGAATTATGTCAAATAATGAAATGCAAGAATTGAGCGATAAATTACGACGCGGTCTTCAGCTGGCAGAAAAGCGATTGCTGGAAAAAAATGCTCGCAATGGTAAACTCCTTAGTCAGGGAACACCAATGGAAAAGTAATTTATGTATCAGCAACAGAATTGCTGGAACGTTTGCAAGAAAAAGAAAAGGAATCAATAAAAAAATAACCTCTAAAAGAAAGGATGAAAGGGAAGAAACGAATTATAGTAACTCTGCTGTTTTTAATCAACATCATAATGTTGGTGGCAGCCGTTATTCCCCATCACCATCACCCCAACGGAATGATTTGCATGAAGCAGGACTTGCCTGTAGAACAGCAATGTCCCACGCATCATCATCACCCGGGAAACGACTCATGTTGCAGCAGCGAATGTATGACTCGTTTCTACTCTCCCACTCCATCCGTACATACGGATAGCGGACCGGATTATGTATTCATCGCTACCCTGTTCACGGATGTAATCATCGAACATCTATTACGGCCACAAGAGAGACGGATTAAGAACTATTACGTCTACCGAGACTCTCTGCATGGCACGGATATACACCGTGCCACTCCTCTTCGTGCCCCTCCCTACTCTGTTTTTGCGTAAAAGCGTAAATGCAAATCAGTTGCATTTGCGTTACCTTATCTTTGTAGCGTAAAAAAACAGTAAAATTTAGTAGGAAAATATCATTATGAAAAAACTTATTTTCGTAGGAATCCTAGGCTTATTCGTGCTGGGTTCCTGTAATAATAGTACCGTCACACACACACACAATGAACACGATCATGCCACGGAAGGACATAATCACGAGGCAGAGGGTTCCAATCATTCTCATGAAGGCGAATGTAGCGGAGAACACAACCATGAAGCGGCCGATGGACATAACGAGTCTGCCGAAGCGCACAGTGATGAAATCATCCTTCCGAAGGCAAAAGCTGAAGCAGCCGGTGTCAAGGTGAGCGTTATCGAACCTGCACCTTTCCAGCAAGTGATTAAAACCAGCGGACAGGTGCTGGCTGCCCAAGGTGATGAATCGGTTGCCGTAGCTACAGTGGCCGGCGTTGTATCTTTCCGTGGAAAAGTAACGGAAGGAATGAGCGTCGGCAGCGGCACGCCGCTAGTCACGATTTCTTCAAAAAATATCGCCGACGGTGATCCGGTACAACGTGCCCGCATTGCCTACGAGGTATCTAAGAAGGAGTACGAACGTATGAAAGAGCTTGTTAAAAACAAGATTGTATCTGACAAGGATTTTGCACAGGCAGAACAAAGTTATGAAAATGCCCGCCTTAGTTACGAAGCCCTTTCCAAGAATCATTCGGCTATCGGCCAAAGTATTACAGCTCCTATTGCAGGATATGTGAAAAGCATTCTTGTGAAAGAAGGCGACTACGTGACCATCGGACAACCGCTGGTGAGCGTGACGCAGAATCGTCGTCTTTTCCTCCGTGCCGAAGTGTCGGAAAAGTATTATCCATACCTCCGTACAATCAGTTCCGCCAATTTCCAGACTCCATCTAATAATCAGGTGTACGAGTTGAAAGCATTGAACGGCAAACTTCTCTCTTTTGGAAAAGCTGCCGGAGACAATTCTTTTTATGTGCCTGTCACTTTTGAGTTCGACAACAAAGGGGAAGTGATTCCCGGCTCATTTGTGGAGGTATTCCTGCTTTCTTCAGTAATGGAAAACGTGATTTCTCTTCCGCGCACCGCGCTGACAGAGGAACAAGGCATATTCTTCATATATCTGCAACTGGACGAAGAGGGTTATAAAAAACAGGAAATAACGATAGGAGCCGACAACGGCAAAAGCGTTCAAATCCTAACTGGTGTAAAGGCTGGCGACCGTGTAGTGACCGAGGGTGCTTATCAGGTTCGACTGGCAAGCGCAAGCAATGCAATCCCGGCACACAGCCACGAACACTAAAAAGAGACTAGGCGTCGCAACCGTTTTTTTTGTGCGGCGCATCTATCAAGTTATTTATAACTCTCAATTAATGAAATATCATGCTTAATAAAATTATACATTACTCCCTACACAACCGGTTGGTTGTAGTTTGTGCGGCCATCCTCCTGCTTATTGCGGGAACGTATACCGCCATGCATACGGAAGTAGACGTATTCCCCGACCTAAATGCACCTACGGTAGTAATCATGACCGAAGCGAACGGTATGGCTGCGGAAGAAGTTGAACAGCTCGTTACTTTTCCTGTTGAAACTGCCGTAAACGGAGCTACGGGTGTGCGCCGTGTCCGCTCTTCCTCTACTAACGGATTTTCCGTTGTTTGGGTAGAATTTGATTGGGGAACCGATATTTATCTCGCTCGTCAGATTGTTAGTGAGAAATTAGCGGTGGTCAGCGAATCGCTGCCGGTCAATGTCGGCAAACCGACTCTTGGACCACAGTCTTCTATCTTAGGCGAAATGCTCATCGTCGGTCTGACTGCCGACTCCACTTCCATGCTCGATCTTCGCACGATTGCGGACTGGACCATCCGTCCACGCCTGCTGTCTACCGGAGGAGTGGCACAAGTGGCTGTGCTCGGAGGAGATATCAAAGAATATCAGATTCAGCTAGATCCCGAACGGATGCGTCATTACGGCATCTCGATGGGAGAAGTGATGGCTGTAACACAGGATATGAACCTAAATGCCAATGGAGGTGTGCTCTATGAATTCGGAAATGAATATATTGTACGTGGTGTACTCTCCACTTCGAAAACAGAGCAACTTGGCAAAGCGGTAGTAAAGACAGTGAATAACTTCCCTGTCACGCTGGAAGATATTGCAAACGTAACCATCGGCCCGAAGGCTCCGAAACTGGGTACTGCTTCAGAACGCGGCAAATCTGCCGTCCTGATGACTGTTACCAAGCAACCGGCTACCAGCACACTGGAACTGACGGACAAACTGGAAGCATCTCTGAAAGACCTCCAGAAAAATCTGCCGCCGGACGTAAAAGTTTCAACGGACATATTCCGTCAAAGCCGCTTTATCGAAAGCTCCATCGGCAATGTGAAAAAATCACTCTTTGAAGGAGGTATTTTCGTTGTCATCGTGCTTTTCCTGTTCCTGGCAAATGTACGTACTACGCTGATCTCATTGGTGACACTGCCTCTTTCCCTGCTCGTTTCGATCCTGACTTTACACTACATGGGGCTGACAATCAACACCATGAGTCTTGGAGGTATGGCGATAGCTATCGGTTCATTGGTAGACGACGCCATTGTCGATGTGGAAAACGTATATAAACGACTGCGGGAGAACCGCCTGAAAGCGGAAGCAGAAAGACTAAGTACGCTCGAAGTGGTATTCAATGCGTCGAAAGAGGTGCGCATGCCTATCCTTAATTCAACGTTGATTATCGTAGTCAGTTTTGTTCCGTTATTTTTCTTGAGCGGCATGGAAGGCAGAATGTTGGTTCCACTAGGTGTTGCTTTTATCGTGGCCCTGTTTGCGTCTACGATAGTTGCCCTGACACTGACTCCGGTGCTCTGCTCTTATCTATTAGGAAGCAATAAGACGAACAAGGAACTGAAAGAAGCTCCTGTTGCCCGCTGGATGAAAGGGATTTATGAAAAAGCACTGACTTGGGTACTGGCACATAAACGTGTGACTCTCGGAAGTACAATCGGACTTTTTGTAGTTGCCCTCGGAGTGTTTTTCACACTTGGACGCAGTTTCCTTCCTTCGTTCAATGAAGGATCGTTTACTATCAATATCAGTTCTCTGCCGGGTATTTCGCTGGAAGAAAGCAACAAAATGGGACATCGTGCCGAAGAGTTATTGATGACAATTCCCGAAATACAAACGGTAGCCCGGAAAACGGGACGTGCCGAATTGGATGAACATGCGTTAGGAGTCAATGTTTCTGAAATAGAAGCTCCGTTCGAATTGAAAGACCGCTCGCGCAGTGAACTGGTAGCTGATGTACGTGAAAAATTAGGTACGATCACCGGAGCAAACATAGAAATCGGACAACCGATCAGCCACCGTATCGACGCAATGCTATCGGGTACGAAAGCGAATATCGCTATCAAGTTATTCGGTGACGATCTGAATAAGATGTTTTCACTCGGTAATCAAATCAAAGGAGCGATCAGTGACATTCCCGGTGTTGCCGACCTGAACGTGGAACAACAGATTGAACGTCCGCAGCTGAAAATACAGCCTAAACGGGAAATGCTGGCTAAGTTCGGTATTACTCTGCCGGAATTTTCAGAATATGTGAATGTGGCTTTGGCTGGAAAAGTGATCTCACAAGTGTATGAACAGAGGAAGAGTTTTGACCTGATCGTAAAAGTGAAGGATGATGCCCGGGATGAGATGGAGAAAATCCGTAACCTGATGGTAGACACGAACGACGGCCGAAAAGTTCCTTTGAGCTATGTAGCGGAAGTGGTATCGGCCATGGGTCCGAATACGATCAACCGCGAGAATGTGAAACGTAAAATTGTCATTTCCGCCAATGTGGCCGATCGTGATTTGCGCAGTGTCGTGAATGATATTCAGAAACGCATCGACACATCGGTACAATTACCCGAAGGTTATCATATCGAGTATGGTGGACAGTTTGAAAGCGAGCAGGCTGCCAGCCGGACGTTGGCGTTGACTTCATTTATCAGTATAGTGGTTATCTTCCTGTTGTTGTATAATGAGTTCCGCAGCGTGAAAGAATCCGGGGTTATCTTGCTGAATCTTCCGCTAGCATTGATCGGTGGTGTCTTTGCCTTGGTGATTACAACAGGGGAAGTCAGCATTCCGGCTATCATCGGTTTCATTTCCTTATTCGGTATTGCGACCCGTAACGGTATGTTGCTCATCAGTCACTACAATCATTTGCAAAAGGAAGAAGGTTTGAATGTATATGATAGTGTGATTCAAGGTTCTCTCGACCGTCTGAATCCGATTTTAATGACGGCATTGTCTTCTGCACTGGCACTGATTCCATTGGCACTTGCCGGTGATTTGCCCGGTAACGAAATCCAGAGTCCGATGGCAAAAGTGATTCTAGGAGGATTATTAACGTCTACTTTTTTGAACGGTTTTATCGTTCCGATTGTTTATCTGATGATGCATCGGAAAAAGGCCCAGAAAAGCCTGTAGAGAGGGATATTTTTCCTCGGTGAGAAAGCCATTGTTCCCCGGTGAGGAAACAAGTGTTTCTCGGTGAGGAACGGGTCGTTCCTCGGTGTCAAACAAATAGATGCCTTATCATAAAGTATCTATCAACAATAGCTTGTAATAAATAAAGAAATTAGAAATGAAACAAATCATGACCATAAGCGCTGCACTTCTTTTCTTAACCATAGGTGAAGTGCAAGCCCAAAACGGAATTGAACAGGTATTGAAGAATATCGAAACGAACAATAAGGAATTGCAGGCAAACGAGCAACTGATTACCTCGCAGAAGTTGGAAGCCAAAACGGATAATAACTTGCCTGATCCTACTCTCTCTTACGCGCATCTATGGGGAGCAAAAGATAAAAGCGAAACAATCGGTGAGCTGGTTGTTTCACAAAGCTTTGATTTCCCTAGTTTATACGCCACACGTAACAAGTTAAACCATCTGAAAGCCGGAACTCTTGACAGTCAGTCGGATGTTTTTCGTCAGGAGAAACTGTTACAGGCAAAAGAACTTTGCCTGGACATTATCATGCTTCGTCAGCAAAAGCATATTTTGGAGGAACGTCTCCGCAATGCGGAAGAACTTGCTAAAATGTACGCCAAACGTCTCCAAACAGGGGATGCAAATGCTCTCGAAACCAATAAAATCAACTTGGAACTGTTGAATGTCAAAACGGAAGCATCTCTGAACGAAACGGCACTTCGCAATAAGCAGCAGGAACTGAATACGCTGAATGGTAATATTCCGGTGGTTTTCGAAGAAAATCAATATCCGGCTATACCGTTCCCAAGCGATTATCAAATATTGAAGTCGGAAGTCATGGCAACGGACCGTACTCTTATGGCACTCGGCAACGAAAGTCTTGTTGCCCGTAAACAGATTGCTGTCAATAAATCACAATGGCTACCCAAACTGGAACTCGGCTACCGCCGGAACACAGAAACAGGCGTACCTTTCAACGGTGTAGTGGTAGGTTTCTCTTTCCCACTTTTCGAAAACCGGAATAAGGTAAAAATCGCTAAAGCACAGGCTCTTAACATTGACTTGCAAAAGGATAATGCTACCCTGCAAGTAGAGTCCGAATTGGCACAGCTTTACCGGGAAGCGAAAACACTGCACGCTTCAATGGAAGAATATAGCAAGACTTTCCAGTCTCAACAAGATTTGGCATTGCTGAAACAAGCTTTGACAGGTGGACAAATTAGTATGATCGAGTACTTCGTTGAAGTATCGGTGATCTATCAAAGTCATCAAAATTATCTGCAATTGGAAAATCAGTACCAAAAGGCAATGGCACGGATTTACAAAAGCAAGCTATAAATAGTACATAAAACCCTTTAGGTATGGGTTACGCTGAACATACTAATTTCTATTTTTAAGTTATATAAGTATGTTTATATAATAAATTAGGCACGGATTACACAGAATTCACGGTCTTTAGTATTGTCATAACTATAAAGCAACAGTGTTAATCCGTGTAATTCGTGCCTAAATATATCTCCTCTCTTTTTCTTCAAATTCCGACTGGATATTTCAAAACAATACATTACATTTGCAACGAACATAAAATCTGAATTATGAGACCTAAACATTTCTATTTATTCATGTTATGCTGCATCCTTACGCTACTAAGTGGCTGTAAAGATGATGAAGAAAATCCACTTCGTTTTTACAACAGTGAATATGAAGTACCTATGGGTGGCAGACGTTACCTCGGCCTGGAAAGCGGAAATGGTGACTACTCACTTGCAGTGAAAGACACACGCATCGCAAGTGCCGGAACTGAAACTGGCTGGAGTGGAGTACCTGCCGGACGTATGATTTATGTAACCGGTATCCTCACCGGAACGACTTATCTGACAGTAACGGACAACGCCACACAAGAAACCTGCACCCTGCCAATCAAGGTTGTCGACAATTACGAGGATATAAAGTTGCTCCGCAGCTACTTGTCTAACTTACCCAACGGAGACGCAAATCTTCTGCCCGGCATTTCCGACATTTTTCTAATTAACAATCACGCGCGGGATGCTTATTTTTTCAAACAGGGAGAACAGACCGCCTTTTCATCCGGACTTGAATTAATAACCCAAGGAAGTTACAAACTGGAAAAAGAAGAAGGAGACGATAAGAAAATGACACTAACCCTCACTTTTTCGGAAGATATGGCAACACCTGTTTCCGATCATAAATTCATAATATGGGGAAACTCGTACTTATTTCATCGGTTGGATAAAAGCCTAAATCTGAACTGGAACACTCCGCCTATTGGAGAAACGCGGACATCACCTGCACCTCCTCCTTCCTACACGCTGGAAGAAATAGCTGAAGGCACAGAAATCGGAAAAGGCAGACAGCTTAGCTTTAGTCTTTCCCAACAGGAAATACCTGCGGGAATACTGCCTTAATCAGTAACGTATTCTGATAAGATGCGTATATTTTCCGGTAAGTATCCACTACGGATGCGCCATTCTTGCGGATAAAGATTATTGGCACGATTGCCGATGTTCTTCACAAATCCGAGAGGAATATGCCGATAAGTAAGCAAAACATATCCACGAGGGGCTGTTACCGGTAAGGTAATGGCCTCTTTTCGTAAATATGTGATGGCCTGTTCATAACTTATTTCTTCCGTAGCGAATGCTTCCCGGCATAAAAGTGAGGTACACATTGCCAACGCATGGTTAGGGATCAAATCCTTTCCTTTCACCTCGCCTATCTCAATCCCTGCCGACACAATTTTCAGGCTTTGTTTCATCGTCGCCAATTCATTAGTATAGTACTGTGAGAAAGCTCGGATATTTGTTCCTTCCGCCAATAAAATATACTTGTCCGAATTTTCATCATTCAACCAACTTTTAGCCATATTCAGATATTCTTTCGATACAGGAGAAGATGCTGCTGTTCCTTTCTTATCCTTCTTCTTGAAAGCTTTCTCTTTGGCGGAAGAAGATACTGGGATCTCTTCTTCCGTCTCCGGCTTACGAAAAGCCACCAGAAAAAAGCCTTCACCTTTCGTCTTATGAGGGAAAAAATGATAGACGGGAATAGAAGATTTAGAATGATCCCCTTTATCTGACAAAAGATCTCCTGTTATATTCCAATTCTCCTGCACCTGCACAGTTAATGGTTCGCCCCCATACTCTTGTTGAATCCAACGTGCATTCTCTTCATCCTCTTTTGTATTAAATGTACACGTACTATATATAAGAATACCTCCGGGCTTCAACGCATCCCAGATATCTGCAATAATCCGTCGCTGGCGCTGCCAACAGATTTCCACATTCTCGGGGCTCCACTCTTCCACAGCTACCGGGTCTTTACGGAACATACCTTCACCGGAACAGGGAACATCTGTAAGAATCACATCAAAGAAAGAGAGTAAAGCCGAAAAATCTGCCGGATCATTATTGGTCACTACCACATCCGGATGTCCCCACTTCGTCAGGTTTTCAGCAAGAATCTGCGAACGATTCCGGATTACCTCATTGGCTACCAACAGGCTTCCTTCGGGAAGTACACTACGGGCATGAGTCGATTTTCCACCGGGAGCCGCACAAAGATCCAACATCTTCACCGGTCCCGTGATATATTGCCGGAGTACCTGCTCCACAAACATGGAAGAAGCTTCCTGAACATAATAACAGCCTGCATGGAATAAGGGATCGAACGTGAAAGTGAGACGCTCCTCCAAATAGAATCCTTCGGAAGACCAAGGTACTTTATCCGATAAAGAATGATTGATTTTCAATTGATTCAACCGGATGCTAACCGGTGGTTCCTGTTGGAGGGCAACAGCCAGTTTGTCGTATTCTTCATCGCCCAATAGAGCGCGGGTGTAGTCTATAAAAGAAGCAGGTAATTCCATCTTTCGTTTATTAATTTCCGCAAATATCAAAAATATTTCGTCTCTTTGCAACTTTCTATGATATTAACTACGTCTAACAGATAAAGAAATAAATTAAAAAACTATTGATATGAAAAATTTTCTATTAGCATTGATGGTTGTACTGACCACTTGCACACTGGCTGTTGCCCAGACCACCGTTGTTCGTGATTCCATCGGGAAAGTAAAAGTAACTGTGACCAAAGACAATAAAGCAAATACGAACAATACTGCTGTCACAGTGATTGGTGTAGACACAGCAGATGCTGATTCTGCAGACGTAAATGCAAACTCAAGTAATGTTAACACCACTCATGGCAAAGCCAGCTTCACATTCGATTCGGATGACAGCGATTTCCCCTTCCACAATGTTAGTGCCGGCGGAGGTATTCTGGTAGCAATCATTGCAATCATTGCTGTATTCGGATTTCCGGTATTCATTCTATTTGTAATCTTCTTCTTCCGTTATAAAAACCGGAAAGCACGTTATCGCCTTGCCGAACAGGCACTTGCTGCCGGCCAACCGCTTCCGGCAGAGTTTATCCGCGAAAACAAAACAGTCGATTCGCGTTCACAAGGCATCAAGAACACCTTTACGGGTATCGGTCTTTTCATCTTCCTCTGGGCAATCACCGGCGAATTCGGAATTGGAGCTATCGGCTTACTCGTTACATTCATGGGTATCGGACAATGGATTATCGGTAGCAAACAACAGACTCAAGACACAAATGCTACCCGGATGCATACGGGTAATAAGGATGAAAAAAAGAACCCGAATAACGTTAGAACCGATAGTTTCGAAATCATCCCTTCCGAATCCGAAGAGAAAGACAAAGGAGTAAACGAAGAAAAGAACGACGAGAATAAATGAGCCAACTCAATGATATATCGTTAGTCGCACAGGTCGTGGTGTTCAAGAACACCAGGGCCTTTGACCAGTTGGTGAAGGAGTATCAGTCGCCCATCCGGCGATTCTTCCTGAACCTGACTTGCGGCGACAGCGAATTGAGTGACGACCTTGCGCAAGATACATTTATCAAAGCATATACGAACATTGCCTCTTTCCGGAACTTGTCAAGTTTCTCTACGTGGCTGTATCGTATTGCTTATAATGTTTTTTATGATTATATTCGCAGCCGGAAAGAGACAGCCGACTTGGATACAAGAGAAATAGACGCCATCAACAGCACCGAACAGGAGAATATCGGGCAAAAAATGGATGTCTACCAGTCACTCAAAATGCTTAAAGAAGTGGAAAGAACCTGCATCACGTTGTTCTACATGGAGGACATTAGCATCGACAAAATTGCAGGGATTGTAGGAGTACCGTCAGGGACAGTGAAAAGCCATCTGTCACGCGGGAAAGAAAAATTAGCAACGTATTTAAAACAAAACGGTTATGACAGAAATAGACAATGATAAGCTCTTGCGCGATTTCTTCGCAGAAAACAAGCAGGAAATAGCAGATAACGGATTCAGTCGCCGTGTCATGCACCACCTACCCGATCGTAGTAATCGCCTGGCTCGTATCTGGAGCGCTTTCGTGATGACTGTGGCGGCCGCACTTTTTGTATGGTTAGGTGGATTGGAAGCAACTTGGGGAACCATAAGAGAAGTATTTATCGGTATGATTAATCATGGCACTTCAAGCCTTGATCCGAAGTCAATTATTATCGCAGCTGTTGTACTATTATTCATGGCTACACGAAAGGTTGCTTCGATGGCATAATTAACTCCTGGAAAGAAGTTATTTCGTTAAAGAATGATAAATTTGCCCTTGTTAGCAAAGGAGCCCAAACTTAGATATCGTATCTTTGTTCTTCTGTAAACTAAAAGAGTGAGAAGAGTTTTGAAATTACGTATATTTATTTTATTTCTGTTCCTGCCTATATTGAGTGTTCAGGCAGGTATCATCGACAGTCTGATGATACATCCCAGGGACTCAATCGGATTAACCAGCGATTCCCTTGTGCTACGTTATTTACAAGAATCGGGAATCCCTATATCTGATAATAATAAGGTAAAACTGCTAAAAAGCGGACGGGAGAAGTTTATCGATTTGTTTGAAGCCATCCGGGAAGCTAAACACCACGTCCATCTGGAATATTTCAACTTCCGAAATGACTCCATCGCCAATGCTTTATTTGCTCTGCTGGCCGAAAAAGTGAAAGAAGGGGTCGAAGTACGAGCTATGTTCGATGCATTCGGAAACTGGTCGAACAATAAACCGCTTAAAAAGAGACATCTCAAAAAAATACGTGAACAAGGAATCGAGATTGTCAAGTTCGATCCATTCACTTTTCCTTATATCAATCACGCCGCCCATCGCGATCACCGGAAAATAGCTGTCATCGATGGAAAAGTGGCTTATACCGGTGGTATGAATATCGCCGATTACTACATTAACGGACTACCCAAAATCGGAACCTGGCGTGATATGCACACACGCATTGAAGGGGATGCCGTCAATGATCTGCAGGAGATATTCCTAACGATCTGGAATAAGGAAACCAAGCAGAATGTAGGTGGAGCCGCTTATTTCCCCCAACATGAGGAACAAACGGACAGTACGAATATTGTGGTAGCAATCGTAGACCGTACCCCGAAAAAGAATAGCCGTATGTTAAGCCACGCTTATGCCATGAGCATCTATTCGGCCCAAAAGAATGTTCATATCGTCAATCCTTATTTTGTACCGACTTCTTCTATCAAAAAGGCGTTGAATCGGACAATCGACCGAGGCGTAAATGTTACAATCATGGTTTCTTCTGCCTCCGATATCCCGTTTACTCCGGATGCCGCACTTTATAAGTTGCACAAACTGATGAAAAGAGGAGCTACTGTCTATATGTATAACGGTGGATTTCATCACTCTAAAATAATGATGGTGGATGATTTGTTCTGTACAGTTGGCACTGCCAACCTGAACAGCCGCAGCTTGCGCTATGATTACGAAACAAATGCCTTTATCTTTGATACCAAAATAACGGGTGAATTAAATACAATGTTCCGGAACGATATCGAGCATTGCACTCAACTAACGCCTGAATTCTGGAAAAAGCGCTCCCCGTGGAAGAAGTTCGTCGGCTGGTTTGCTAATTTATTCACTCCATTTTTGTAATTTTGTGCGGAGAATCATTTTCACCACAACTTATTCATTATGAAACAATACCTGGATTTACTCAATCGTGTACTAACCGAAGGTACAGAAAAAAGTGACCGTACCGGAACCGGAACCATCAGCGTTTTCGGTCATCAAATGCGTTTTAATCTTGATGACGGTTTCCCGTGCCTGACAACCAAGAAACTACATCTGAAATCAATCATATACGAATTGCTTTGGTTTCTGCAAGGTGATACTAACGTGAAATACCTTCAGGAACACGGAGTACGTATTGGAACGAATGGGCGGACGAGAACGGTGACTTAGGTCATGTCTACGGTTATCAATGGCGTTCATGGCCTGATTACAACGGTGGATTTATCGACCAGATCAGCGAAGTAGTGGAAACAATCAAACATAATCCGGATTCACGCCGTATCATCGTAAGCGCCTGGAACGTAGCAGATTTGAATAATATGAATCTGCCTCCCTGCCATGCTTTCTTTCAGTTTTATGTAGCAGACGGACGGTTGAGCCTGCAACTGTATCAACGCAGTGCCGATATTTTTCTCGGTGTTCCTTTCAATATTGCTTCATACGCATTATTACTGCAAATGATGGCACAAGTGACAGGACTGAAAGCCGGAGATTTTGTTCATACTTTCGGTGATGCGCATATCTACCTGAACCACTTGGAACAAGTGAAGCTCCAATTATCACGGAACCTCGTCCATTGCCGCAAATGAAAATCAATCCGGATGTAAAAAAGTATCTTCGATTTTCAAATTTGAGGACTTTGAATTAGTGAACTATGATCCGCATCCGCATATTGCGGGAGCAGTAGCCGTGTAAAATATGAGTAAAATATCATCATTGCTGCCGTAGACCGCCGTATGGCTATAGGCTTTCGAGAATAAACTTCTTTTCTGGTTACCCAATGATTTGAAACGTTTCAAAGCATTAACTACCGGAAACACCATACTATGGGACGCAAAACTTTCGAGTCATTACCGAAAGGCGCATTACCCAATCGCAGAAACATCGTTTTATCTTCCAATCCGGCTACAGAATGTCCCGGTGCGGAAGTTTTCCTTCACTCGAACAGCTTTGCAAAGTTGTAAAGAGGAGGAACATATTTATATTATAGGAGGGGCAAGCATTTATCAGCAGGCTCTTTCCTTTCGCTGACGAACTTTGCCTGACAGAAATAGACAGATAGCTCCCGAAGCTGATGCCTATTTTCCAGAAGTATCGCCAGAGATATGGCAAGAAAAAAGCAGAGAAGCTCATCCTGCGGATGAGAAACATCTCTGCTCCTATGCTTTTGTTGATTACGTGAGAATAATAACGATTAATCTTCATCTTCTATGTCGACCATAATCGGCATCTGCCGCTTAATGGCTTCATGGAAGGAGATTAATGTTTCGGTACGCGCCAAGCCCAATGGTTGCAACTTATCGTGAATAATACTCAATAAGTGGTGGTTATTCTTTGCGTAAATTTTAATAAACATATCGTATTTTCCGGTAGTGAAATGACATTCCACCACTTCGGGGATAGCTTCTAAAGCTTTTGTTACCGAATCAAAGGATTCGGGATCTTTCAGATATATACCAATATAAGCGCAAGTCTCATATCCAATTTTCTCGGGGTCGATAACATATTCCGAACCTTTTAATATCCTAGATTAGTAAGCTTCTGAATACGCTGATGGATTGCAGCACCGGAAACATTACATGCTCTTGCCACTTCCAAAAAAGGAATACGCGCATTCCCTGCAATCAGTTTCAGAATTTGCTCATCTAAAGCATCTAATTGATGATGTCCCATTTTTGAATCAAATTGTTTTTATCAATGAATCTTTTATGCAAAGTTAGCGATTTTTCGACAACAAATACTATAATCTATTACTTTTATTTGCAGAAAGCGGATAAGTCAACAATAGTTCGTACCTTTGCGAAAAACATAAATATACCATTTATATGAAACATATTTGCTGTATCATTCTGTGTTTCTGTACTTCTATAGGAAGTTATGCACAGAATTTTGCTGATTATTTTCAGAACAAAACATTGCGAGTGGATTATATCTTTACCGGGGATGCTACACAACAGGCTATTTATCTGGATGAGCTTCACAGCTTCCCACCTGGGCAGGACGTCAACACCATCTTTCCGAACTTCCTTGGAAGGCAACGGACAAATTATGTGAAAGACCTTGCCAGCAAACAGTGTATCTACAAAACTTCTTTCTCTTCTTTATTTCAAGAATGGCTGTCCACAGACGAAGCCAAAGAAACAGCCAAAGGATTTGAGAATACTTTCTTCTTCCTTATCCCAAACAGCCTGTGGAAGGTAGAAGTCACTTTATATTCTCCGCGAAAAAAAACAATGGCTACCTACAAACATATCGTGCGTCCGGATGATATACTGATTCATAAACGGGGGGTATCACATGTCACTCCACACCGGTATATGCTTCAAAGTGGTAATGAAAAAGACTGCATAGATGTTGCTATCCTTGCAGAAGGATACACAGAAAAAGAAATGGATATATTCTACCAGGATGCACAACGTACCTGCGAAAGTTTGTTTTCGTACGAGCCGTTTCGTTCCATGAAGGGTAAATTTAATATTGTTGCCGTAGCCAGTCCTTCTACGGATAGTGGTGTCAGTGTTCCCCGCGAAAATCAGTGGAAACAAACGGCGGTTCACTCCCATTTCGATACTTTTTATTCGGATCGTTATCTGACTACCAGCCGGGTAAAGTCTATCCATAATGCATTGGCAGGTATCCCTTACGAGCATATCATTATCCTCGCTAACACGGATGTATACGGTGGTGGAGGAATATACAATTCTTATACGCTGACCACGGCTCATCACCCGATGTTCAAGCCGGTAGTAGTGCACGAATTCGGGCACAGCTTTCGGTGGATTGGCCGACGAATATTTCTATGAGGATGATGTGATGACAGATACTTATCCACTGGATGTCGAACCGTGGGAACAGAATATTTCAACACGGGTGAACTTTGCTTCCAAATGGAAAGATATGCTTCCCTAGGCACTCCGATCCCGACTCCTATTGCTGAAAAAAAGAAATATCCGGTAGGAGTATATGAAGGAGGCGGCTATTCTGCCAAAGGTATTTATCGTCCGGCCTATGACTGTCGCATGAAAACAAACGGATATCCGGAATTTTGCCCGGTTTGTCAACGTGCCATCCGCCGAATGATTGAATTTTATGTTCCTTAATGGAATACAATTATATTATTGTCAAACTTAAAACCCAAACCTCATGATTAGACTTCAACCAATTAGTACGTCGGATCTGCAACATTACAAATTTATGGAAGAGCTTCTTAATTGATTCATTTCCACCGGAAGAGTACCGTCAGTTGGAACAACTGCGCGAGTACACTGACCGTACGGGCAACTTTCATAATAACATCATCTTTGATGATGACCTGCCAGTCGGCTTCATTACCTATTGGGATTTTGACAGTTTCTACTATGTAGAACACTTTGCAACCAATCCTGCCCTGCGAAATGGAGGCTATGGAAAACGCACACTGGAATACTTGTGCAATTATTTAAAACGCCCGATCGTATTGGAAGTAGAACGTCCGATAGAAGAAATGGCAAAACGACGTATCAGCTTTTATCAACGTCAAGGCTTTACGCTGTGGGAAAAAGACTATGTCAACCTCCTTACAAACCGGAGATGATTTTTGCCCATGTATTTAATGGTACACGGAATTGGATTGTGAAAAGGATTTTGAAACAATCAAAAAGAGAATACATAAAGAAGTATATGGAGTAAAAGACAACTAAAAAAGAATCCCGATAAAAGACAAATGGAAAACCTTACTAATATATAATAAAGAAGGGCGTTCCAACCGATTTGGAACCCTCCTTTTTATATATCAAATTAACTAATTACTTCTCACCACGTTTAGTAGCTGAATAGTTAATCTTCAAAGCATAAGATTTTCTAAGAGCATTTTTTACGTCAGTAATAATACCCATCTTTGTCTTCTGGTCTACTTTCAGAGATACAGTCATTTTAGCTGCATCACCTTCATTCATACTGCACGTTCCTGAAAAATGAAGTCTTGTACTTCACCAACTTCAGCATAGCTGTCGTTGAGCTGAATACGACTTTCAGTACCCATTTTCGCGCGATATTCCTGCGTAGGTTCTCCTACATAAATGAATGTTACCAGTGATTTCTTCTCCAGTTTTTCGAGTTCAGTACCTTGCGGAAGTGTAAACTGCACCTTTAATGTTACCTCACGCATTGTTGTTACAATCATAAAGAAGAACAACAAGGTAAAGATAAGGTCAGGCAACGAAGAAGTATTCAATGCCGGCATTTCACGTTTACCAGTCTTATTAAATTTTCCCATTACTTACTTCTTTTTTTCTCCGTATTTTTTAGGTTCTGCTTCAGAAATTCGTTGCGGATAAATTTCACGAACGCTTTTTGCTGATCATCATTCAGTTCGCGTATGTAGTTCCAAATTTCTGTTCAGCCAACTCGTCTCTCAATTCATTGTATGCAGCACCAATTCGTTCTGCACACTGATATATGCCTGATAAGAAGATCCACGGTCATTCTGCAAAGAAATTACGTGCTTGTCATTAACCAGATATGTGCCAAAGAATTCTACATTCTTTTGTGTCTTTTCAGGCATATTCTCTGCGTTATTGACGTTAGCAATAAATTCTTTAGCTTTCTCTCTCAACTGATCAACACCGATATAATCATTACCGCACATCAAAGCATCATCTTTATTCAAGTATACCTGCAATACGTTACGTTCTTTGATTTTATCAGTATTATCCTGATCTTGATCTTCGGGCGGTGGAGGCAAAAGTCTTGCCAAACCACGGTCCGTATCCATTGATGTTGTAATCAAGAAGAAGATCAGCAACAAGAAAGCGATATCCGCCGTAGAACTTGAGTTAATATCAGGAACTTTTCTTTTTCCTCTTGCCATTGTTATTACTTATTTAATTGAGAATTACTCAATTGATTAGGATAATTTCTTCTTTATGCCACTCACGATGATTGCAACAACTGTTACAAACAACAGGATGTAAATAGAATAAAGGAACATATCAGTTATTTTCAGCCAAAAAGGAACGTTGTCTGTACCGCTATAGCCCTGAATCTGCATTGGTGTTCCGTCACCCATAGACCAAGCAACAACTAAAACAACAACTAAAAGAACCAAACCAAGTAAAGATTTGATAGCATTTGCCGGATTATCTTTCAAGGCTGCTCCAAATTGGAATATTGCACCAAGTATAGTAGCTGCAATGGCAATGCCAAACAAAGCATACATCAAATAAAGTAAGGCGTCTGTTTGAGCCGGCTGCCACATCTCGGGATCTACTCCCGCAATCACTGCATCGCCTGTTGCATCTCCTCCCAAGAAGAAAAGGCACAATACGATCAGGATGATGGCAAACATCGCATAAAGTGCATAATACGATGCTCTATATGTTAACTTACTCATCTTCGATTATTTTTTGTATTTCAAGTTATATTTGATTACCATGTCTAACAAAGAGATAGAAGAATCTTCCATTTCGCTTGTAAGAGCTTCAATCTTAGCAAGTACGTAGTTGTAGAATACCTGAAGGATCAATGCTACGATCAAACCGAAGATAGTTGTAATCAAGGCAACTTTCATACCACCTGCAACAACCGTCGGAGAGATATCACCTACCTGCTGGATTTTATCAAATGCCTGCACCATACCGATTACAGTACCCAAGAATCCGAGTGACGGAGCCATTGCGATAAACAGTGTGATCCAAGAACATCCTTTTTCAAGGTAACCAGCCTGTACACCACCGTAAGATACAACTGACTTCTCAACTACATCAATACCCTGATCAATTCTCATCAGACCTTGATAGTAAATAGAAGCAACCGGACCTCTGGTGTTACGAGCAATGTCTTTAGCAGCTTCAACATCACCTTTTTCCAAAGCAGCTTCGATAGATGCCATGAATTTTTTTGTGTTGATTTCGGCCAAACTCAAATAAATGATACGTTCGATACAGAAAGCCAAACCGATCACCAAAGCGATAGCTACCAAACTCATGAAAGATGCAGTACCTTCGATGAATTTAACTTTGATTTCCTTGTGAATACCACCTTCTTCTGCAGCAGGAGCAGCAGCAGTAGTAGCTTCAGCGGCAGGAGCAGCTTGTTGTTCAGTTTGTTCTGCTGCAGGAGCATCTTGAGCCTGAGCAAGTTGAATTGAGCCAAAAGTGAAGGCCCCAATCACAGCAACAATTGCAAATAACTTTTTCATTGTGTGTCTAATTTTTAAGATTAATTAATTGATTATTATTATTGTATTTACTTCTCTTCTCTTTTTCATGTCTGCGGAGAGACGGGGATTCGAACCCCGGATACACTTTTGGCGTATACACGCTTTCCAGGCGTGCCTCTTCAACCACTCGAGCATCTCTCCCTGCATGTTTTCTGCATTTTCAGCTACAAATGTATTCTTTTTTTTCTTTTCTTGAAGCATTCTCCCTCTTTTATCTTGAATAAATACTGCAAATTAATATAATTTAAAACCTTTCGAACCTTATTTGCGGATTCCAAACACTTTTAGCGCATTAACAGAAGTGACCTCTGCTACGTGCTCTGGAGTTATCTGATAAATCTCCGCCACCTTCATAAGTGTGTCTTTTACATTGGCGCTCTCATTTCTCTTCCCCCGGTTCGGCACAGGAGCTAAATAAGGGGAGTCGGTTTCGAGCACAATGCGTTCTAAAGGAACTGTCGTCAGTGTTTCCGGTAAAGTCGATTTCTTAAAAGTAACGACTCCGTTAATGCCTAACATAAATCCTTCGAATTCCAACAATTTCGCCGCTTCTTCCGATGTCCCGGTGAAACTATGAAAAATGCCGGTCAATGGTGTCTTTTTATAGGACTCCATTACCTTATATATATATTCAAATGCTTCTCTTGAATGAATTACAATCGGAAGGTCATACTCTAGTGCCCACTCTATTTGCTTTTCAAAAGCCAAAATTTGTTCTTTCAGAAAAGTCTTGTCCCAATAAAGGTCAAGGCCTATTTCTCCGATAGCCACAAATTCATTAGAAGTCGACAAGTACTTGTGTACAACTGCTAATTCCTGTTCATAGGATTCATTGACAGAAGTCGGGTGCAGCCCGATCATCGGATAGCAAAAACCCGGATAATCCCTACACACTGACAACATAGCATCAATGGTCGTACTGTCTATATTGGGCATAAAAATATAGGAAACTCCCGCTTTCCGTGCACGTTCCATCACCTGCGGCAGGTCTTCGGTAAATTCTTCAACAAAAAGGTGAGAATGAGTATCTATCAGCATGATATTTCTTTTTCTTCTTTTACTTTTCGCTGGAACGATAATAATATATCAGTCCGTAGTCGCGGCATTTTTCTAATCTGGTATCATTGGGAGTGACATCCTGATATTTAGCTTCTACCTGATTCCAGATATCCAAATCAATTCATCGGCACGGTCACGCATGGATGCCAGTTCATCAAGACTGCGACTGGTTAATGCCTGATAGTTCTTCTGCCGTTCATAGCTTTCCAGAAAAATATCATAATGCACTTTTACACGTGCAATAGTCGGATTATAAATAGGTATGCCGCCTTGAGTTGTTCTTTGTTGTTCGCCTTCAATTATTTTCTTCCCCCACTCTACCAGTGCGGCTTCACTCAACAGGTCCGGCACTGTGTTTGAAGCAGGCAGGCCATATAATTCTTTATGCGCCACTTTGATTTCATCGCGAAGTACTGCCAAATTGAGTACTTGGATAAAATGAGAGATATACAACCGGGCGGTCTTCACGTTCATCTGATGCTTACGGCTGGCACGCGACTGGTTGTTGTAACACTGTGTATAATAAATTTGCGCAGCCTCGAACCGATGTAAGAAATTACGTGCCTCAAATAATGTCTTTAATGTAATAGCCAAGTCACGTACGTTATACATCTCCCCCTTTTCGACTGCCGCTTTCAACGCCCGAACTCTTGCTTGATCTGTATTTGGTAATCGTCTGTAAGGCATATCTCTGACACTTAGCTACATTTCACGATACATTAATAATTTCACAAGATTCTTCAATTCTTTTTTCCTGTCTTCTGCAACGGCGACTGCAGCCAGACTTTCCATAGCAAGGGTGTAATATTCGCGCATTTTGTTTTCGCAGACATTACGGATATTCAACTGATTATAGATTTCAGTTACCGCTTTTATTTTTTCAGCTGGTTGAAAAGTTTCTGCATTCAACCAACGATTCAATTCTTCCTGCTGCTTTTCATCCGCACGGTTCAATGCTTTGATAAGCATATATGTTTTTTTATTGCAAAGAATGTCTCCGCCTATCTTCTTCCCGAACACTTCCGGATCTCCATATACATCCAACAAATCATCCTGCAACTGGAATGCAACTCCGATATGCATTCCAAAATTATAAAGATTCTCTGCATCTTCAGCAGTCGCTCCTGCCAAAATTGCACCGATTTTAAGACTAGCAGCAAGCAACACGGCTGTTTTCAAACGAATCATTTCAATGTATTCGTCTTCTGTCACATCACAGCGAGATTCAAATTCCATATCCAGTTGCTGTCCTTCACAGATTTCAAGTGTAGTCAGACTGAATAAATCCATCACTTCTTTCAGATGTTCCTGCGGACACCCGTCATATACCGAAATGCCAGAATCAACATAGCATCTCCCGAAAGAACAGCAGTATTATCATTCCATACTTTGTGCACAGTAGGTTTCCCTCTGCGCACATCCGAACGATCCATCAAATCATCATGCAACAAGGTGTGGTTGTGGTAAACTTCAATCGCAGTGGCAGGATCGTATATAGACGCAACATCCTCCCGATACAAGTTATATCCCATCAACATTAATACAGGACGTATCCGCTTCCCACCCAGAGAAAGGATATATTCAATCGGTTCATAAAGTCCTTTCGGCGTCCGGGTAAACTGAATTTCAGAAATATGATGATTTATCTTATCAAGTAATTGAGAAGCTGTAAACATGATGAATAAAAAAATTAATGAATAAAAAGAGGCTGCCGAAAGCAGCCTCCTAATTTATAGTATTACAAATTACTGCAATCTAAACATCACAGGAACTGTAAATTTAACACGTACCGGTTTTCCGCGCTGCATACCTGGTTTCCACTTCGGCATGGTATTAATCACACGGAGGGCTTCTTTATCCAGATACGGGTCAACGCTACGTACAACCTTCGCATCTACGATACTACCGTCTTTGTTAACAACGAACTGTACGATAACACGTCCTTGAGTTCCGTTTTCCTGTGCGATAGTCGGATATTTAATATTCTTTGCCAGATACTGCATCAAAGCTGCTTGTCCGCCCGGGAAGTCCGGCATATTTTCTACAACCTCGAAAATAGTCTGTTCTTCCGGTTCTTCTTCAACAACTTGTACAGGCACATATTTTACTTCTACACGAGCTTGATTATCTTCATTGATAATAGTTGTTGTTTCCTCAATATCAGCTTTATCATCCACAATCTCCAGCAATTCTGCTACTTTTGGAGCTTCAGGTGGTGGTGGAGCCGCTTGTTCAGGGGTTTCGGTAATAGGAATAATTTCCTCTTCAAACACGACATCAGCTACTGCCTGGCTTGTATCAATCTTCACGTCACGCTGGGTCCATTCGAACGCCACGAACATGAAAGCTAGAACTACCACGTAACCAACGAGCAACCATGTAGACTTCTTGCCTTCCAGGTCTGCTTTGGGTGATTTTTTAACTTCCATAAATTTATTAATATAATGATTAAAAAAAAGTGTCCTTTCATGTGTCTCCGGGCAAATATAGTACATTTTCATGTATTCGTTCCCCTCTTTGCCTCTTTTTATCCGGCTTTTTAACTTTTTTAATTCTTTCGTACTTGTCTTGCTCCTTTTAACGGCAAACTTATGGTTGATTTTCAAATTTACCGTATCTTTGGCGAACAAATCAGATGAACTGAATATGAAAAAGATAACAATTGCAATCGATGGTTTTTCCTCTTGCGGAAAAAGCACAATGGCTAAAGATCTGGCCCGTGAAGTGGGCTACATTTACATTGACAGCGGAGCCATGTATCGTGCGGTCACTTTATATAGTATAGAAAACGGAATTTTCGACGGAGACGTTATCGATACGGAGAGGCTGAAAAAAGAAATTAAGGACATTCATATATCGTTCCGGCTGAATAAGGAAACCGGACGTCCCGACACTTATCTCAACGGTGTGAATGTAGAGAATAAAATCCGTTCGATGGAGGTTTCTTCCAAAGTGAGTCCTATCAGTACGCTCGACTTCGTACGTGAAGCAATGGTAGCTCAACAACAAGCAATGGGAAATGAGAAGGGGATTGTCATGGATGGCCGGGACATAGGTACCACTGTTTTCCCGGATGCGGAACTGAAAATATTTGTAACCGCCACTCCCGAAATCCGTGCTCAACGCCGTTATGACGAGCTGAAAGCAAAGGGACAGGCAGCCAGCTTCGACGAGATTCTGGAAAATGTGAAACAACGGGATTATATCGATCAAAACCGGGAAGTAAGTCCGTTGCGCAAAGCAGAAGATGCGCTGCTCCTGGATAATACCGACTTATCGATTGAAGAGCAGAAAAAATGGCTTTTCGAACAATTTAATAAGGTAAGTAAATAGTTTGTTTTATGATCAAGGTAGAGATAGACGAAGGTTCCGGCTTCTGCTTTGGTGTGGTGACAGCCATTCATAAGGCAGAAGAAGAGTTGGCAAAGGGAGAAACACTCTATTGCCTCGGAGACATTGTGCATAATAGCCGGGAAGTGGACAGGCTGAAAACGATGGGATTAATCACTATCAATCGGGAAGAATTCAAGCAATTGAAAAATGCAAAAGTATTGCTCCGGGCGCATGGAGAGCCACCGGAAACTTATATGATTGCCCGTGAAAATAATATCGAGATTATCGATGCGACCTGTCCGGTTGTATTACGTTTGCAGAAACGCATCCGACAAGGCTATCTGGCAGACAGTGACGAAGAAAAACAAATTGTCATCTACGGCAAGAGCGGACACGCAGAAGTGCTGGGACTGGTAGGGCAGACAGACGGAAAAGCAATTGTGATTGAAAAGGCAGAGGAAGCCAAAAAGCTGGATTTAAATAAAAGTATCCGCCTTTTCTCACAGACAACCAAGTCACTGGACGAATTTCAAGAAATCGTAGAATACTTCAAACAACATATTTCACCGGAGGCGACTTTCGAATATTATGATACGATCTGCCGTCAGGTTGCCAACCGTATGCCTAAGCTCCGGGAGTTTGCGGCTACACACGATTTGATCTTCTTCGTCAGCGGCAAAAAGAGTTCGAACGGAAAGATGCTGTTTGAAGAATGTTTGAAGGTGAACGCTAATTCGCATTTGATAGATAACGAGAAAGAAATCGATCCTTCTCTTCTTCAAAACGTAAAATCGATTGGTGTATGTGGGGCGACTTCTACTCCGAAATGGTTGATGGAGAAGATTTACAATCACATTCGGACGCTTATCAAAGAATAATTGCTTTATTCATATAAAGAATAATAGCAAAGCAACATAAGAAAAAACGGCAAAGTAACACGAATGAATAAAAAGAAAGCAAGAAAGGGCTATTTGAACATTTTTAATGTTTTCTTCATACGAAAAAAAACTTCATAACCGCTGCTTTCAACTTTTTATTGTACATTTGCCGCGTCAAACTAATTAATGAGAGATTGTTATATGGGAACAGTTAAGTGTATCGGAATTTTGACCTCCGGAGGTGATGCTCCGGGAATGAACGCTGCTATACGTGCAGTGACACGTGCAGCTATCTACAATGGATTGCAAGTCAAAGGTATATACAGAGGCTATAAAGGTCTGGTCACAGGTGAAATCAAAGAATTTAAGAGTCAGAATGTGAGTAATATCATCCAGTTGGGTGGTACTATCTTGAAAACAGCCCGTTGTAAAGAGTTCACGACTCCGGAAGGTCGCCAGTTGGCTTATGATAATATGAAAAAAGAAGGCATTGACGCCTTGGTTATCATTGGTGGAGACGGTTCACTGACAGGTGCACGCATCTTTGCACAGGAATTTGATGTTCCATGTATCGGACTGCCGGGAACTATTGATAATGACCTTTACGGTACAGATACTACCATCGGATATGACACTGCATTAAATACGATATTGGACGCTGTGGATAAGATTCGTGACACGGCCACTTCACACGAACGTTTGTTCTTTGTAGAAGTGATGGGACGTGACGCCGGTTTCCTTGCATTGAACGGAGCGATCGCTTCGGGAGCGGAAGCTGCTATTATTCCGGAATTCAGTACGGAAGTCGACCAACTGGAAGAGTTTATCAAGAACGGATTCCGTAAATCAAAAAACAGTAGTATTGTATTGGTAGCCGAAAGCGAACTGACCGGAGGAGCCATGCATTATGCCGAACGTGTGAAAAACGAATACCCGCAATACGATGTACGTGTGACGATCTTAGGTCACTTGCAACGTGGTGGTAGCCCGACTGCCCACGACCGTATCCTGGCAAGCCGCCTCGGTGCTGCTGCTATCGATGCTATTATGGAAGATCAACGTAACGTAATGATCGGAATCGAACATGATGAAATCGTTTACGTACCGTTCAGTAAGGCTATTAAGAATGACAAACCAATCAAGAGAGATCTTGTCACTGTATTGAAAGAGCTTTCAATCTAATCTTTCTATTTTTAGGAGTTCAGCTTATATCAGTATATAAGATAAGATAAAGAGCGGTGGATGAACGGGAGATTTCCTTATCATTCACCGCTCTTCTTTCATTTATTCAATGCTTCTTTTCACCACAGAGGACACGGACACAGAGGTGAATTTGTTTTATGACTTACGATTGCGACCCTAATTTTGATGCGTAATCCTCCTACTATAAAGTTGAAAAACATAAAAACATCTGCCACCTGCAACCAAACGCGTGTAATTCACTAGTTAATAGATAGTTGTAACGTTGCAGATACTGTTGCAGATAGGTTGCAGATCAAAGTATCTGCCACACAGTATAAGCCTTACATAAGCTAATTCTCTATGGGTACAAAAGTTTATTGTATACATTAACTTCCCGTTTCCAGGCGGGGAACTGTCGTTTCCGGCATTAGAAATTACAGTTTCCACGGCAGGAAACGAGAGTTTCTAAGGCGGGACACTACAGTTTCTACGTAAGGATACTGTCGTTTCCCCGTAGAGACACCACAATTTCTCCATAGGGTCACCCCAATTATCCCATAGCTTTGCACAAAGGAAGCAAGGCTTTTTCTTTGATTATATAACGTGTTGCAGATACTTTATCTGCAACCTATCTGCCACAGGTATCTGCAACGTTACAACTATCTATTAACTAGTGTATTACACGCGTTTCGTTGCAGGTGGCAGATGTTTTTATGTTTTTCAACTTTATAGTAGGAAAAAATTTCATTCATTTCCGTACCTTTATGAGTCTTTTTATCCATAAATAATATCCAGTCAGTGGTAGTGCAGCCCCCAATAAGGCAGCAATAAAGGTAAGTATGCGAGTAAACATTCCTCCCCAGTTACCAACATGCACAGAATAAATCCAACCACGAATCTTTCCCGACTTGTCTTGATGTTGATAAAGACTTGTTTCTGTAAATTCACCATTATCCGTATTGAAAGAATAACGGTCAGATGCCCGCTGATTCCCGAAACGGTTGAAAGACACGCTTGCCGTACCAGAAGAAATACTGATTTGCTTATACTCCGGATTTTGACGTCTTAGTTTATCATAAATCTCCTGCCAATAAACGAATGGTGAAGTTACCGAGTACATATCACTGTGATTGTTTTCCGGACGTCCGCCTCTTTCACCCTTTCGAACCTCATTTCCTTCTCTTTTCTTTTCCCGATGGGCTGCCAGTTTGGTATCCCTCTTTTGAGCATCACTTTTCTGTTCATGTCCTTGGGCGGCACGTTGCTGTACTTCCACCCCGAAGACCTTATAGAAAGCCGTCCGATACCACGGAAAAGACCAGGTCAATCCCGTCAGTGCCATAGCCAGTAGAAAGATCAGAGCATACATTCCACCTGCCACATGCAAGTCATACCAAAACCTTCTCCAACCTTTTGTTGCTGTTATTTTCAGGCTATTCTTCAATGCTTTACGTGTACGCGGCCACCAAATGACAATTCCCGAAATCAGTACAAAAACAAGTAAAAGCGTACTGACACCTACAATCATTTTGCCCCAAAAGATCCCTTCATTTCCCGGATTCATACTATCCAGCAGCCAGCGATGCATTCGGAACATAAACATAAAAAAGCCGCTACGCTCGCTTTTTCCTTTTACTTCGCCCGTATACTGGTCTACATACAAAGATGCACGACGTGGTTTGGAAAGACTAACCTGATACGCACGTCCGGGATCAGAAGATATGCTGACACCGGTCACCGATACACTGTCAGGCAATGTCGTCGCCACTTTTTCAAGCAACTTATCCATAGGAAGAGGAGACTCCTTTACCGTTTCCACGTAGTAAAGATCGCGTCGAAACCACTCATTCACCTCATTTTCAAATACCAGCATGGCACCGGAGAAGCAGACAAGAGTTATTATCAGTCCGAAAGGGACGGAAAGCCACAAATGTATCTTTCTGAATATTTTTTTCATGTTTTCAATCCTATTTCTTGAAAAAGCCTGCAAAGCTTTCCGCTCGGCAGGCTTTTATATACAAAAGATTCTCTATTTAACCGACTGTATTATTTTGAAAGATATTCCATCTTACCTACCGTAGTGATAGCGTCAGCCTCTACCGTCAAACCTTTAACTGCCTTGCCTGTTTTTGCGTCTATTTTATAGAAGGCCGGTTTCTCGCCCGTAGTCACAGTGACAGCCATATAAGCATAGCCTTTTTCTCCATAAGGCTCGCCACCAAATTTTCCGTCAGCCGGCAGACCTGTAACAGGCATAATCGTCTGATCTTCCGCCTTGAAAACAGCTAATTCGCTGACATCTGCACTTGTACCGCCATTAATCATATCTTCCGCTCCCTTTTTATACAATTGAAGCAGGAAGTAATCTTCAGAGATGTGCCAGCAACGGAAAATAGGATGTTTAGTGCCTATCTCTTCAAAGTTCACATAGTAATCCGGATCGAAATCTGTTGCGCCTGCTTTGATACGCATTGCGCCCGAAGGCTTCTGTCCTGTAACCTTCTTCAAATCTGAAGATGAAACTGCCGTACGTCCATATCCGGGAGAGAACACATAGACGTCACCATTATCAGCAGCCCAAATGGTCTGATAATATTGTGAACGCATACGACCGCATGCATAGCCTATTTTATCAGTCTTGGCAATCACCGGAGTCTCATTGAAGTTCGTGCCACTATAAATTGCCACGTAAGCATTATCCGGGTATTGTGTAGAAGGAATGACACCGGCTGTATATGCACCGCTGCCGCTACCACCGTCAGTCTTAGTCACAAGTTCCTGATCTGTCACAGCTTCCGGCCATTTTTTAATACCGTACTTACTCATTCCCATTGGGATGACAGATGTATAAATCTTATTGTTAGCTTCAACCAGACCTGCCCATGAAACTTTTTCACCATTACCCAAGTAATTTTCGGCAAGCAAGGTACCCTCTTCCTGACTGCCGTCGGTTGCATCCAGATAGTTGAACAACAATGCTTGAGCCACATTCTGATCCTCATCCGTTATTTTCGAGTCCCCGGTGGAAACAGTCACCACTTTATCCCCCCAAGTTCCATAAGACGTGATACGATTATAAGTGTATGTGTACTTTTCTTTCATTTTACCATCTGCACCCAGATAATAGGAAGCGCCTGTACCTGCGCCACCTTTATTATAAACCAAAGCAAACACATAATCCAATCCTTTATATACCCAATAGGTACCGCCAATCACTTCAGTTCCATTCCCTTGGGTCGACACTGTTCCTTCATCCAAAGAATTGGCTACTACCAAATAACTTGCTTCACCAGTTGTGGCAGCCACCACATAAGCCGTTTCTCCATCAATCGGAGGGTTATCCACCGAATTATTATCATCGTCGCAAGATGCCACAAACACACCGCTACTCAAACAAAAAGCTACAGCAAAAGCCTGTAATAAAAACTTCTTCATATATTCTTTATTATTGATTGATACTAAAAACTTACTCTTATTATTTACCGAAAAACACTCTGAACTTTCCATAGAATGCGCGCCCCGCTTTTTGCAGGCTAAAATTGTCAAACAGTTGGGCATCGGTGAAATTCCGACATTCAAATGATACATTATAACGTCCATTCTTCATGGTGTAGGACAAAGACAGATTATGAGAAAACTGTTCCGGCACCATATTCTTTGAATCTTTATCTCCGAGATTTTCCCAATAAAGAGGAAAATCGTGCTGCCAGTAGCTATCATAGCCGATGCTCAACACATTTCCTTTGACAAACAGGTCATTCCAATAAAAATTTGCATTGATATTAGCATAACGATAGGGCAGATTCGGCATACGCACTTTATAGTGCATGCTTTCTTGCAAAGAGGAACCCGCCAGAAACTTTTCGTAATCACGAGTATCGATGCTATTGAATGTTCCTCCTATATCAAACCAACGCGAGAAGCTATAAAGCAATGACAAATTATACCCTTTGGTCCTTACGTGACCGTGGTTCTCATAATATCCGTAGCTTGTTCCTCCCAATACGTCCAGTCCTCTTTTTATGTAATCTTTCGTATCCCGATATATCAAACCGGCCTCGGCATACAATCCATGCTTGCCAAACTGATGATTATAGCTGAAACTCAAATTGACATTATCACTTTTCTCCGGTTTCAGATTCATTTTGCCAGCTTCAAGGTCTTCATCTCCAAAGAGTTCGTCCGTGGTCGGCAGGCGGAAAGCCTTTTCGTACGAAAGTTTCACCTGAAGATCTTTCCATATAAAATAGGTACCTGCCGCTCCATATCCAAGAGCGCTTGCCGTATTGGACAGATTGATATAATTGCCTATTCCATCCGTATTCTGCGATACCGGTCCCTTGTTGTATTGCCGATAATATTTGGCAAATGCCGACACATTCCATCTGTCCGACGGCATCAGACGGTAAGAAAGCCCGCTGACGTTTTTACGAGTGATTTTAGGAATAGAAAAGTCCGTGAATTTGGAAGAAGCACCGATGGTAGAACGGCTCGTACGTTCAAAATCACTGATTACATGACTGAAAGTAAACGTATGCGCCTGTCCGATATGATAATTCATCTTCAGCGTCCCATTCCAGTTTCTATTTTTAGATTCACTGTTCTGGTAAGACTGTTCTCCCCGGCTACCTTTTTCATAAAAATCTCCACGCCAGTTGTAAGCCCGCGAAGCGGTATCGACATTGTTGGTGATATTATGATTGTAATTGGCAGTCAACAGCAGATCCAGGTTTTTCACCAATAAGTTCTTTTTGTAATATTCTAAAGAAGGGACCAACGAATGTCCTTTGCGGAATTTTTCACCGAACACGACATCTTGATAAACGCCTGTTTGTATCTCTTTATAGAAATGGGAATAATTGAAACTCAACGCCAAACGGTCTGCCCATTTCTTTCCTACCAGGCCGATTTTTCCAATCACGGCTTCATTATGATACTGGTCATTAAAACGTTTCAGATGATAAATCTTATTTTTATCAAGTGGCGGAAAACGTACGCTTCCATCTTCTTTAATCTCAAATTCGCGTACGTAAGTGTCTACATAATAATCATTATCCGAAAAGTTTTGAAAAGCATTGACCTCATACATAAAACCATTCTTGAACGTTTGTCCGAAGCGCACGTATGATTTATGAGTATTAAATGACCCGTAAGAATAGGAAGCGTCCATAAACCACTTTCCGGGTTGCTTGTTGGTGACAATATTAACCACTCCCCCAATAGCATCGGTTCCGAATCCTACAGGAACCACTCCTTTATAGACTTCTATACGGTCGGCAAAATTAATAGGAACATTGTTCAAATCGAATGCGGCACCGGCTCCCTCCTGTGGTATGCCGTCAATGAAGATTTTCACATGTTTCCCGCTAAAGCCATCGATATACAATTGCATATCCGATCCCACTCCACCTGATTCGCGGAGTTTTACACCGGGCACTTTAGTCAGTGCACCCGCCAAAGTCTGCGTACTGTTATGCAATTTCTTCGCATCAATGGCTACCGCATTAAAAGCAGATTGATTCACACGACCGACTCCGGATGTCGTGACCAGCACCTCTCCCAGTTCTTTTACCGCCGGTGCGATAGTGACGTTTACTTTTATTCTTTCTCCCTTGGCTAATTTAACTTTCTTTTCTACCGTTTGATAACCGATAGCCGAAACGACAAGTGTATATTCACCTGCTGTAGTTTTCAAATGATATATACCTTTTTCATCTGTATAGCATCCTTGGTTGGTTCCTTTCAGATAAACTGTCGCAAAATCCACCACTTCTTTCTCTGTGGACATCACTCTGCCCGAAATTAAACTACTACGGTGACGCCCATGTTGTGAATATACGGATACGGAAAACAAGAATGCCAGAAAAACCAAAAAACATTTATTGCTCATCTCCTTTTTACCTTTTTACTTTATACCTTTTCATTGCTCTAAAAGCGATGCAAAGGTAAGCAGAAAGAGGGATGCCAAACAATCCCTATCTATTGGTAAAAATAAGACAACAAAAATGAGATATATAGATATGTACAATACCTATATATAAGTAAATACTGGATAATTTAAATAAAAAAAGAAAAGAAACCCTACTTCAGCCAACTCGCCAACGCACGTTCCGTTACCTCCCACAACTGCTCTTTTTGCACATGATTCGTGTATTTATCAGACAAGTTTTTCCGGTGGTTATTGACATACAGTTGTCCTGTCACACCGGCTTCCTTCTCGTCCAACAGTAAACCGATTGCCGTAGAAGCCCCTTTCTTGGGTTTACGGATAAAAGGACGGAAAAAAATATCCGTCAACGGATCGAACCACTTGTGCATAGTGATGATATCAGTAGAAACAATTCCCGGATCGGCAGCATTGACGGTAATCCCCTTCTCTCGAAGTTGCTCGGAAAGTTCGAAAGTAAACAATAATAAAGCCAACTTCGTGTTACTGTAAACAGGAATCCGCCAAAACGTTCCCGTTTTCCCTCTATGAAAGAAATCTGGGAAGTCGAGCTTGCCGATTGCGTATGTACAGGAAACCATATTTACGATACGCGCTCCACGCACCATCAGCGGAATTAATTTCCGGGTAAGCAGATAAGGTCCCATGTAGTTCACACTTACCGTTCGTTCGAATCCTTCGGAAGTAGTATGAAAACCTGTCTCCATCGTTCCGGCATTGTTCATTAACAAAGAGATGGGAAGATTCCTTTCTAAGATCTGACTGGCAAAAGCAACTACGGATTGCATAGAAGATAAATCGATAGCCATAACTTCCAAATCCGGGTTTCCGGTTTCCTTGCTCAAACGTTCACGAACAACCTCCGCTTTCTGCGGATGATAACAAGCCATTATGATTCGATAACCGGCTTTGGCTACGGCACGTGTTATTTCTGTTCCCATTCCTCCGTCCGCACCGGTGATGATTGCCCATTTCATTTCACTCATTTTTTCTCCAGTTTATCAATCTCCTTTTGTAAAGAGGAAGGTAATTGTTCTTTCAAATGTTGATGACAAGCCATTTCTATCGTATACATACGTCCTATGCAATAATTACTGTGTCCACAGTTGCAGCGTGCTTGTTGCTCCTGTTTCATCCGGTTCACGAATCCCGGTTCGTTCAGTAACGCTCTCGCCATCTGCACGGCATCAAAACCGAAATCGAGCACTTCATCTATTTTCTGACGGGAAACAAGACCACCGACATAAATCAACGGCGCATCCGGAAGAGCCGCACGGAATTTCAGTGCATCTTCAAGGAAATAGGCCTCTTTGAAGGGTACAGAGGGTATCATCCATTTGCCAAACATACGGACTCCGTATTTCAGCCACCAACAATTCATATAGTAAGACATCGAACGAATCGGCATGGCACCTCTCATTACATACATCGGCGCTTTGCTGACAAAACCACCACTCAACACCAATCCATGAGCGCCAAGTTCCAACAGACGTTTGGCCACTTGTATGGATTCGTCTATCTCCATTCCTCCTTTGAAGCCGTCGCGCATATTCATTTTTACAAAAACTGCCATATCATTGCCCGCCGCTTTCATCACTTCTTCCATCACCATATCCATAAAACGCATCCGGTTTTCGAGCGAACCGCCATATTCATCTTTCCGATGATTGGTGTAGGGAGACAGGAATTGACTAATCAAATAGCCGTGCCCCGCATGTACTTCAACGGCGTCAAACCCGGCTTTCCTCGCCAGATTGACTGCATTTCCATACGCTTTCGCCATTTCCGGAAGCTCCTCTTTTTCCATTCCACGCACAAACGTAGGAGAATAGAGGTTGAAGCCTGAAGATGCGGATATAGGAGTGACACCACATATATTTTTATGGGACATATTTCCACAATGCCCGATTTGTATACCTACTGCGGCACCTTCATCGTGCACGGCTTTTGTCAGTTCGTGTAAACGGGGAATAATAGACGGACGCAACCACAACTGACGGTCGAAAGAAAGTCCGCTTTGTGTCACGGCAGCATAAGCCACTGTTGTCATACCCACTCCCCCCGCAGCTACCGACCGATGGTAATCCAGCAACATCTGCGTGGGAGTATTCTCCGGACACATGCTCTCAAAAGCTGCCGAACGGATTGTTCGATTCCGCAGCGTCAAAGGGCCAAAGGTGACCGGGCTAAAAAGTTTAGATTCCATAGTAGTTGATATTTTATTTAAGTCATACGTAAGTCATGATAAAAAACGCCCCTAATAAAGGAAAGGGAACACTCGTTTCCGTTCTCCCACTGCGTCTCCGAATTCTTCGCGGTAACGGCACCAAATAGCGTTGGCACGGGGAACAAGGTTAGCAATCGTCCACCAAAGGAAGACCAGACCGGAAAGTGAACAAGTGAGTATCGCCCAACCTGCCCATTCTACTATCTCACCGAAATAGTTGGCGGAAGTGACATAACGGTACATTCCTTTTTGAGGCAGATAATGCCGGGTGTCTCCCGGTTTGCGCAAATGACGGATGATATAATCCGACTGCCAGTTCAACAGCATACCTGCGAAAAAGAGCAGTGTGCCGATAATAAACCACGGTGAAGTGAACCAACCGGATTGATACATCGTTTCGGGAGCAAGATAGAAAATCCATTTTCCTTGCATATAACCATTCAGCAGATTAAAAAGAACTCCCATCGACATGATTGCCAGCGGCATCTTACTTTTTCCTTTCAATAGCAAAGGGAAGATGAAAGCACGCTGAAAATAGTGAATCTGAAAGAAGAGGAAGAAAGTGAAAATCACCGGCTCGAACCGACGTTCGGAATAGATCCACATCACGCACATCACCACGAAAACCGGAGCTTCCATCAATATCCAGGCTAGTTTATTGGAGATAGCTACTCCCCACGATGCTGTGCGGAAAATACCATATCCGGCTTTCACAAAGTAAAGGGCGATAAAAACAAACAAAGCAATCAGGCTCATCACCCCCAGAAACAGATTAAAAGTATCTATACTCATACCGATCTATTTTGTAACACGCAAAAATAACAAAAATGAGATAAATGACGATACAAAAAATAGAAAGAATCTGAAGTACATTCTTTTACGAACATAAAAAAGGAGAAAATGTAAAATTTCCCGGATGCGCTTCTGAAATGATCGGGCACACATCCGGGATTACTTATCTATTTAATAAAAGGATTTGTTCTTATCAGCGTTTCTTAATTGGGATATAAGCCAAATCATCAAGTACATTTTTATAAGCCGGGCGGATAATCCGTTTACCGTCGAAGGTTAATTCTTCATTGCGGTGTGCACACCAGCCTACGATACGCGCCATGGCAAACAGTGGAGTGAAGATTTCCTGCGGCAAACCGATCATTTCATACACGAAGCCCGAATAAAAGTCGATATTGCTGGACACTGTCTTTCCGTTGTTTTTAACCCGTCCGAAAGTAGCGATGGCACGTTCTTCCAGCAGTTCAAGAAAAGCAAATTCGCTTTCTCTGCCTTTTTCACGGGCAAGGTCGCGAGCCAGTTCTTTCAATAGAAGAGCACGAGGGTCGGAGATGGTATAAACGGCATGTCCGATACCATAGATCAATCCGGTTTTGTTATACACTTCTTTGTTCAACATTCGGGTGTAATAAGTGTCTATCTCATCTACACTTGTCCAGTCTTTAATATTTTCCTTCAGGTGCTGAAACATGTCGGCAACCTGAATATTGGCACCTCCGTGAAGCGGGCCTTTCAGCGAACCGATACCGGCGGCGATGGCCGAATAAGTATCTGTTCCGGTAGAAGAAGTAACACGAACGGTGAAAGTGGAGTTATTACCACCACCGTGCTCTGCCTGAAGAATCAATAACAAATCAAGGGTGCGTGCATCCAGTTCGGTATAGTCTTTTTTCAGCATATACAGGAAATTTTCGGCAATAGAGAGCTTTTCCTGCGGATGGCGGATATGCAGAGAACGTCCGAAAGTAGCATGACGAAGCATATTATAAGCATAAGCGATGATAGTGGGGAACTTTGAAATCAGTTCAATACTCTGACGCATCAGGTTATCCCGGGAGGTATCATCCGCATTTGCGTCAAAACGATACATTTCCAATACACTGCGTGAAAGAATATTCATGATGTTGTTTCCTTCCAACTCGATGATGTTCATTTTCGTTTTCTGTTCCAACGGCATATTGTCGTTAATCAACTCACGGAAAGAAAGCAATTCTTCTTTATCCGGCAGACGTCCGGAAAGCAATAGGTAAGCCACTTCTTCGAAGCCAAAGCGTTTCTCTTTGATTATAGCGTGAGAAATATCTTCTACATCATAACCGCGATAGAACAGTTTTCCCGGTATGGGTTTCAGTCCACCACCCGGAACACGTTCATATCCTACTACATTACCGATTCTGGTTAAACCTACCAATACACCTGTGCCGTCTTCATTACGCAATCCGCGCTTCACATCAAACTTGGAGAACAATTCTGTATCAATCCGGGTAGCTTCCTTCATTTCCTCGGAAAGCTTGTAAATCAAGTACTCTTTTTTCATCTTTCTTCGTTTTTTATTCGTTACTTTTGTTTTTCAATTCTTTCCACGATCTCACGAGTGAAAGCGGAAGTAGAGAGGGAGGTTCCATTCGGCATAAAACGGGCTAAATCGTGTGTAGCGCGAGCGTCCAGGAAGCTTTGTTCCAAGGCTTTCTCTATCAGAGCAGCCGCTTCTTTCCAGTCAAAATATTCGAGCATCATTACTGCCGAAAGGATTATAGAACAAGGGTTCACTACATCTTTTCCCGCAATATTGGGAGCTGTTCCGTGAGTCGCTTCAAAGATGGCATGACCTGTCTGGTAGTTGATATTTGCTCCCGGAGCAATGCCGATACCGCCTACCATGGCCGCCAGTTGGTCGGAAACGTAGTCTCCGTTGAGGTTTAAGGTGGCTATCACGGAATATTCTTCGGGAATCAGGAGTGTATTTTGTAAGAAAGCATCCGCAATGCAATCTTTTATCACCAGTCTGCCATCTGCCAAAGCATCGCCAAATTCACGTTGCGCCAGTTCGTAGCCCCATTTTTTGAAACCACCTTCGGTAAACTTCATGATATTCCCTTTATGCACCAGCGTTACGGAAGGCAAATGATGGTCGAGCGCATACTGGCAGGCAGCACGCACAAGACGCTCCGTGCCCTCACGTGATACAGGTTTCACACCGAAAGAAGAGGTTTCCGGGAAACGGACTTTTGTCACGCCCATTTCGTCTTTCAGGAATTGATAGAACTTTTCAGCTTCCGGAGTTCCGGCTTCCCATTCGATACCTGCATAAATATCTTCCGTATTTTCACGGAACACACACATGTTCACTTTCTCCGGTGATTTGACAGGCGACTGTACTCCCTGATACCAACGAACCGGACGAAGACAGACGTATAAATCAAGTGTCTGACGCAGTGCTACGTTCAACGAACGGATTCCACCTCCGACAGGAGTTGTCAACGGACCTTTGATTCCTACCAGGTATTCCTGAAAAGTTTCCATTGTTTCATCCGGCAACCAGGAACCAGTCGCGTTGAAGGAACGTTCTCCCGCCAACACTTCTTTCCATTCGATCCGACGTTTGCCACTATATGCTTTCCGGATAGCTGCATCCACTACGGCTTGCATGGCAGGAGTCACTTCGGCTCCTACTCCATCGCCGGTAATATAAGGTACGGTAGGCACATCGGGTACCAACAACGTACCATCTGTTTGCATGGTTATTTTGCTCATTTTTTATCTTGCATTTAAGGCAGAACCGGCACGAAACCAGGCTATCTGCTGTTCATTATAGGTATGTTGCACTTCAAAACTTTCTTTCGTTCCGTCTTCGTGATGAAGAATAATCGTCAGATTGCGCCCCGGTGCGAAATGGACTAAGCCTGATACGGACAGAAGATCGTGTTCCCGAATTTTATCATAGTCTGCTTTATCTACAAAAGTAAGAGCAAGCATTCCTTGTTTTTTCAGGTTTGTTTCGTGGATACGGGCAAAACTCTTAGCCAAAATGACACGTACATTGAGGAAGCGTGGTTCCATGGCTGCATGTTCACGGCTGGAACCTTCTCCATAATTCTCTTCGGCAACAACAATAGACGGAATACCTTCGGACTTATACATCTTTGCCGTACCGGAAACTGTTCCATAAGTATTTGTCGAACGATTCCAAACACGGTTCGTTTCACCATTGAAAACATTGACAGCTCCCATCAGCATATTGTCGGAAATATTCTCCAAATGTCCACGGAAGCGGAGCCACGGACCTGCCATAGAGATATGGTCGGTAGTACATTTTCCCTGTGCTTTAATCAATAAAGGCATGTTCAGCAAGTCCTGTCCGTCCCATGCCGGGAAAGGAGTCAGAAGCTGGAGACGTTGGGAATCCGGTTTTACCCTGATTTCCGTTTTTGCTCCGTGGGGGGCAATATATCCCTCATTTCCCTGTTCAAAACCTTTCAAAGGAAGTTCATCTCCTACAGGCTCGGAGAGTTTCACTTTTTCTCCGTTATGATTCACCAATCTGTCTTTCAACGGGTTGAAACAGAGATCACCGGCTATCGTTAACGCCATCGTTAGTTCCGGAGAAGCTACAAACGCATAGGTGTTGGGATTACCGTCAGCACGTTTGGCAAAATTACGGTTAAAAGAGGTGACGATTGAGTTTTTCCGTGTCGGATCGTCCGTCTCACGTTTCCACTGACCGATACAAGGTCCACAAGCATTTGCCATAATCGTGGCTCCCAGCCGTTCAAAAGCCTCAATCATACCGTCTCTTTCGGCAGTAGCCCGGATTTGCTCCGAACCCGGATTGACGATCAGCGGAGAAGCAACGCTCAAATTCTTTTCTGTCACCTGCTTTGCCAAAGAAGCTGCACGGCTCAAATCCTGATAAGAAGAATTGGTACATGAACCTATCAAGCCCACCTCCATTTTACGGGGATAGCCGTTCAATAACACTTTTTCTGCAAATTCAGAGATAGGAGTAGCGGCATCCGGTGTAAATGGCCCGTTTATATAAGGTTCGAGTTCTGACAAGTCTATTTCAATTACACGGTCGTAATAGTTGGATGGTTCGTTGGTCACAATGTCGTCTGCACGAAGGTCTGCACCAACAGATTCAGCCCAATCGACTACACAATCTCTTCCGGTAGCTCTCAAATAAGTAGCCATGCGTCCGTCAAAGGGGAACAAAGAGGTAGTAGCTCCAACTTCGGCACCCATATTGCAAATGGTAGCTTTCCCGGTAGCAGAAAGGGATTCAGTTCCGGGACCAAAATATTCGATAATAGCATTCGTTCCTCCTTTTACGGTAAGGATGCCGGCCAATTTCAGGATTACATCTTTCGGAGAGGTCCAACCGCTTAGTTTTCCGGTCAGACGGACACCGATAATCTTCGGCATTTTCAGCTCCCATTCCATTCCTGTCATCACATCCACGGCATCCGCACCACCAACACCGATAGCCACCATGCCCAGTCCGCCTGCATTAGGCGTATGAGAGTCTGTTCCCACCATCATACCGCCGGGGAAAGCATAGTTTTCGAGCACCACCTGATGGATAATTCCTGCTCCCGGTTTCCAGAAGCCGATGCCATAACGGGAAGATACATCACGGAGGAAGTCGTATACTTCTTCATTAGTCAGTCTTGCCGTAGCAATATCCGCCTTTGCACCTTTATACGCCTGTATCAAATGATCGCAATGTACTGTCGAAGGCACAGCCACCTGATCCTTACCTGCATTCATAAATTGAAGCAAAGCCATCTGCGCAGTTGCATCCTGCATAGCCACACGGTCGGGACGGAAATTCACATAATCCTCCCCCCGTTTGTAATCTTTCAAATCGGCTACATCATACAGATGAGCATACAAAATTTTCTCGGCCAACGTCAAAGGGCGTTTCAGTATAGCCCGTACGTGTTCTACCTTTCCTTTATAAGCAGCGTAGAAAGCTTCTAACATAGTCACATCATATACCATATTGCTTTTTGTTTTTTTAGTCTATCTATTAAAATAACGAACGACGTTCGAGTAATGTTTAACAAAATGAAATATTTTTTCTACCCGGAACGAAGATTTGTTACCTTTGCGCCTATTATGAGTAATAATCCGAAAAGTCCCATTATAGACCTTCAGCAACAGCAACTCCTCCTGCGGATGGAGTATGAATATGAGAAGGAAGAATTTAAGCGGCAGACCGAAACAATGGGCGTTGCCCGTAAAGTGAAGCGCGGTCTCTGCTGGTATCCTGTCTCTCTTGGTCGAAGTTACTACAATTCGCTGAATCAGCTTGTAATAGATATTACACGGACCGAAAATAAAGAAATAGAGCATTCCTTTGAGTTCGGCCGTCCTGTTTGCTTTTTCCACCAGTCATTCGAAGGAAAAGTGAAGTACATGAATTTCATCGCTACTGTCAGCTTTGCCGACGAAGAACGAATGGTCGTTGTACTCCCCGGAGCGGGAGCTTTAGCGGAACTGCAAACTGACGGTATACTGGGAGTACAACTTTATTTTGACGAAACATCGTACCGGGCCATGTTCGAGGCACTGGAAGACACGATACGCGCCAAAGACAACCGCCTGGCGGAACTGCGCGACATTTTGTTGGGTACCCAAAAGCCGGGATTCCGCGAATTATATCCTGTCCGCTTCCCATGGCTGAACAGTACACAGGAAACAGCAGTCAACAAGGTGCTATGTACGCGTGATGTATCTATTGTTCACGGTCCTCCGGGAACCGGAAAGACAACGACTCTTGTCGAAGCGATTTACGAAACATTGCACCGGGAACCACAAGTGCTTGTTTGTGCGCAAAGCAACACGGCTGTCGACTGGATTTGTGAGAAACTGGTAGACCGGGGAGTACCCGTGCTCCGCATTGGAAATCCAACCCGAGTCAACGACAAAATGCTTTCATCCACCTACGAACGCCGGTTCGAAAGTCATCCTGCCTATCCGGAGCTTTGGGGAATCCGTAAATCTATCCGCGAAATGGGTAGCCGGATGCGCCGGGGTAGTTATTCTGAACGGGAAGGAATGCGTAATCGCATGAGTCGTCTCCGCGACCGCGCCACGGAGTTGGAAATACAAATCAATGCCGATCTTTTCGACAGTGCCCGCGTGATTGCTTCTACCCTAGTCAGCAGCAACCACCGCCTGCTCAACGGACGTCGTTTTTCGACTTTATTCATTGACGAAGCTGCACAAGCCCTCGAAGCTGCCTGCTGGATCGCTATCCGCAAAGCAGACCGGGTCATCCTTGCAGGAGATCATTGTCAACTTCCGCCGACTATCAAATGTATAGAAGCCTCCCGTGGAGGATTGGATCATACATTAATGGAAAAAGTCGTTCAGCAAAAACCTTCTGCGGTTTCTTTACTAAAAGTACAGTACAGAATGCATGAAGCCATCATGCAGTTTCCCTCCGACTGGTTTTATCATGGAGAACTGGAAGCTGCTCCGGAAGTACGCTATCGGGGGATTCTTGATTTCGACACTCCCATGAACTGGATCGATACTTCAGAGATGGACTTTCACGAAGACTTTGTAGGCGAAAGTTTCGGACGCATCAATAAGCAGGAAGCTAACCTATTACTGCAAGAACTGGAAACTTACATCGAACGTATCGGCAAAAAGCGAATACTGGATGAAAGAATTGATTTCGGTCTGATTTCGCCATACAAGGCACAAGTGCAATATTTGAGAGGAAAAATAAAAGGAAGCAGCTTTTTACGCCCTTTCCGCAGCCTCATCACCGTAAATACGGTAGACGGCTTTCAGGGACAGGAGCGAGACGTTATTTTCATCAGTCTTGTACGTGCCAACGAGGATGGACAGATTGGATTCCTGAATGATTTGCGAAGAATGAATGTAGCGATTACAAGGGCACGAATGAAGCTTGTTATATTAGGAGATGCCTCCACCCTTACCAAACATCCTTTCTATAAAAGATTGATGTTATTCATTAAAAAGGAGGATTAAATACTTAATCCTCCTTTTAACAAAGCACACTTTCTCCCGAAACCACACTTTTTTTAACACAAACAAAACAAACAATATTTTACATCAGTACTATTCTTAATTTTTCATCCTCAAAGATAGTCGATTATTCTAATGCACTCCAACTATTTCCACCATTTTATTTGCGGATCGCGCGTTTTTGCCCATTCTGCAAATTTAGGATATGTTTTATCAATGCGCTGATTCTCCTTTTTAAGATCTAAATTCAAAATAGAAGCATCCAAACGAGCATCTACATGAATTGCAAACGGAAAACCATCTTTGCAAATGAAATAGGTACCATCTACATCACCACGAGAAATATCAGCTCCGGAAGGGAAACGATTATTCGCACCAGTCGTCGGCTTATGATCTGTCAGATGGACTTCTGTGGCAGAGTTGAATACTTTTATAAAAGGATTATAAGGAGCTACCACCACTGATTTATCAAGAGTAGGATTATTAAATTGTATGGATACCGTATATGTCTTCTCTTGAATATTCTGATTAATCATATCCTCCGCATTCACATTGGATACTCCCAATTCAGCTTTAGCATCCTTGAATAATGTTATCACATTACCTGAATAGGAAGAAGCTTCACTACCATTAACCGTTACTTTAGAAGCTTTACTCAAATCGAAAGGAACTTCATAAGCAAACGAGTTCTTATAATTAGCTCCCGTCCAAGCCAAGGTGAACTTATCAATAATATTAAGAACCTTATTATCTATATTATAATCAACGCTTGACTGATATTTCATGACTACATCATTCAAGTCATAATCTCCTTGTTCCGGCCAGTTATCTTCAAAGCCAAGCACTCCAGAATACATTTCTGTTCCTTGTCGATCACCCGGATTAGGAACATCCGGAACTTCAATAGCAGCAATAGGATTAGAAGAGATAACGAAAGCAACATCATTATAGTCATTTTCTCCATTTTTCCAGTCTTCCATTGTTATCACATTCACTCTTTCACCTACTTTATTTTTTGCTGCAAAAATTGCAGTGTGAGAAATTTTGTCACTATTCAAAGATTTAGTCGAATAGAACATATTTCCATTGGCCTTAACACCTCTCCAACCGTCATTCCAAATTAGGAAACCAATCTTTGTACCTGCTGGGATACGTTCCGGTTCTTCTTCCGGAAAGCTGCCTGTCTCATTTATATATTTCAAATTTACCGCAACCCCACTATAATTACCCAGACTACTTTTATGTGCATTAGGGAAGATTACACATGCATGCTTTGCAGCTTGTCTTATTTCATCAATACTGGCATTTTCCGAATAACAATAGTAAGCAAACACACTTTGCGCACCTGTATCTCCTCCGAAATAGTTGACAACGACATTCGCATCTTCTTTTATCAGAATATCAGCATCATCAGAGACTAAATTAGTTCCTACATTATTCTTTCCTTCCGGAAAATATGTCGTTATATAACTCTTGAGAGTTGCGTCCACATTTATTTTTTTGGAAGCATCCAGATAGTTAGGTCTACCAGTATTTACATTCCAAGTTCCTAATACATTCGGAATTACATTTGTAATAAATTTCAAAGAGGATCTTGTTTGTGCACTTCTCGTTGATGAATCCACAGGAGTAACATCAAGAGCATTCTCGAAGGTTATTTTTGCGCTGACATCCGAACCGACAACTTTAGTTTTATACAAAGTCGGCACACCAAAATCCGGAGAATAAATATAAACTTCTGAAACAGCTGTCGGGAAAGAAGCCGGTTTGATATAACGTCCTTGTATATCTGTAAATCCGGTTGCAATGTGTGACACCCCTGCTTTCTTTATAATCTGACCGCCTTCTGCCACATAAGAAAGCGGATTTTCAGCATAAACTTCAAAATAAGCTCTAGGACATTCCTTTCCATAATCAATATTCAATTGAATATTTTTAGTAGTAGCAAAGTCGAAATAGTTATCTAAAGTAACCTCCTCTTCTTTATCTCCTGAATTAGCAGGATCATATACATCTTTCTGCAAACAGCTGGAGAAAGCAACAGAAACAACACCAATAACACATACTAATTTAGTAATGTTAATCATTCTTTTGGGCAAGTTAAAATACATCATACTTCTCGTTTATTTTATTTGATGGTGCAAATATAAACATAAACTTGCATATTTTAGTCATATTATAGATATATTTTTCTAAAAAAAGCAATTTAAAGGATTCACTCCTCCTTTTATACAATGTATTTCCAATAAAAAAGGAGAGAACTATTTGCTCTCTCCCCTCTTAAAACTTGTATAATTTATCCAGTTTAATTATTCTCCGGACGAAGTTTACGAACAGTTACAGCAGTCTGCCACATTTCGCTCTCGCGTAATTGACGGAGTTCTTCGTTCAATTTTTCACGATAATCAGGTTGTGAATTACTGTCGATAGAAATCTGTGCTTCGTTACCAGTCTTCACACTGTTATACAACTTTTCAACTACCGGTTTGATAGCATCGTGGAATGGGCCCATCCAATCGAGAGCACCACGTTGAGCAGTAGTAGAGCAGTTAGCGTACATCCAGTCCATACCGTTCTTTGCGAATAACGGCATCAATGACTGTGTCAGTTCTTCCACTGTTTCATTGAATGCTTCAGAAGGACTATGACCGTTTTCACGCAATACTTCGTACTGTGCCAGCAACAAACCTTGGATAGCCCCCATCAATGAACCACGTTCACCTGTCAGGTCAGAAGTAGCCTCACGTTGGAAAGTTGTTTCGAACAGATAACCGGAACCGATACCAATACCCAGTGCGATGGTTCTTTCGTAAGCCTTGCCTGTAGCATCCTGATAGATAGCATAAGAAGAGTTCAAGCCGCGTCCTTCGAGGAACATAGTACGCAAAGATGTACCCGAACCTTTAGGAGCAACCATGATAACGTCGATATCAGCAGGAGGAACTACACCTGTACGGTCGTTCCAAGTGATAGCAAAACCGTGTGAGAAATAAAGAGCTTTTCCGGCAGTCAGGTAAGGCTTGATAGTAGGCCATACTGACATTACTGCTGCGTCAGACAACAGACACATTACAATAGTACCTTTCTCACAAGCTTCTTCGATACCGAACAAAGTTTCACCCGGAACCCATCCGTCTGCTACTGCCTTATCGTATGTTTTTCCTTCACGTTGACCAACGATTACATTGAAACCGTTATCACGCAAGTTCAGTGCCTGTCCAGGACCCTGTACGCCATAACCGATTACAGCGATTGTTTCATTTTTCAATACTTCACGAGCTTTTTCCAATGGAAATTCGTCACGGATTACTACAGTTTCAGTAGTACCTCCAAAATTCAACTGTGCCATTTTCTTTTTGTTTTTAGTTTTTGATGACTTACGCCATCTGTGTTATTAATTGATTTTATATTCTCACATTTATTCAAATATCACTTTCGAGCGGCAAACAACTTCATTGCCATTCTTCTTCACTTCTACGTGAAACTCGTTTGCGTTCACTTCATCGCAGAAGAAAGAGAGTTCATCACCAAAATAGCTTTCCGCCACATACGCCATTTCAAAACGACGGATACGTTTGGTCTTATACAATTCAATCGGGAACAAATCAAGGATATGCTCGATGTAACGGATGCTGTTTACATGACCGTTGATATCTATATCACTGTATTTTGCCGTCAGGGTAGCTATCGGCTGATCGCTTGTCACTTTGATGCGTGAAGGCTTTTCAATCGGGCAAGGCTCATCACAGACATAGTCTACGATACTTCCCCCATGCAAAGTCAACAAGTCGGCAGGCTTGCGGGTATTAAGATTAATCATTGCCCATACGGAACGTGCGTAGCCAATCTTCTTTCCATCCTTATCGAGGATAGCAAAATTACGGTCCGTAAACAAACGGTAGACATTTTCCACCCACGTCTGAACCGAGAAATTCTCATACTGATAAGGCATTTCATCCAACTCAATAGCCAGACGTGAAAGCACCCATGTATAATTGTCCTCATTCAGCGTTGCAATACCAAAACCACGGTCATTGGCGTGAAAACCTGCACAATTCAGCAGATGATTTCCCAGTACCCCCATGGTCAAACGTCCGTTGAAGTCAACATGGAACGGTTCTGCCACAAACTGATAAGTCCCTATTCTATTTTCTTCACTCATTATTCTTATTGGTTTTTACTTTGGTTATACATAGCTTCCCGTCCATCGAGAAACTCATTCACCCGTTCAAAGCAGCTGGTAGTAATCGCTACACGTCCCGAACGAACAAACTGCAAAACACAATTCAAAGCCTTCAGTTCACCATAGAGCGAAGTTATATCTTCGCTCATTCCATTTTTCTCGACAATAGAAAATACCGGATTGACTTCCACTATACGTGCATTGTATCTACGAATCAGCTTGGATGCTTCCGGATTCTCCTGAAAAGCAGGAGTAGACACCTTATATAATGCAATCTCGTGGAAATAAATCTCATCCTCTGTGAAATAATGTGCCTGAATCACGTCGATCTTCTTTTCGATCTGTTTCACTACCTTCTCAATGATGTCCTTATCAGTCCAGGCTGTTATTGTATACTTATGTACACCTTTAATAGAAGAAGCAGATACATTCAGACTCTCAATATTTATTTGCCGACGGGTAAATACAGCAGTTACCTGATTCAGCAACCCGGCTATATTCTCCGAATGAACAATGATTGTATATAACGTTTTATCACTCATAACTCTAATTTTTTAAATGCGAACTCTCAACTCTCCATTCTCAACTCTCAACTTCTCCTAGCACTCCAGCAACATCTGGTTTACCGAACCACCCGGAGGAGTCATCGGCAAAACATTGCCTTCTTCCACCACGCAAGCTTCGAGCAGGAACGGTCCGTCCGTTGCCAGCATTTCAGTAATAGCTTCCTTCAGTTCTTCACGAGTGAAAACACGCTTGGAAGGAATATCATAAGCCGAGGCCACTTTCATATAATCCGGATTCAACATCGGGGTAAACGAATAGCGACGGTTGAAAAACATAGCTTGCCACTGACGTACGTTTCCGAGGTAATTATTGTTCAGGCAGATAATCTTCACCGGAGCCTTCTGCTCCATAATCGTACCCAGTTCCTGAATATTCATTTGCAGTCCGCCATCTCCCATAAATACGCATACGGTACGTTCCGGTGCTCCGAAAGTTGCCCCGATAGCTGCGGGAAGCCCGAAGCCCATTGTTCCAAGTCCTCCGGAAGTAATGATACTGCGTTCTTTCGTATATTTAAAGTAGCGTGCAGATATCATCTGATTTTGACCTACATCTGTTACCAAAACAGCTTCATGGTGAGTAGCGTCACTTACCGCACGTACCACTTCCCCCATACTCAACGAGTTTGTGGCAGGATGAAGTTCAGGACGGATTACTTTTTCCTCCTCTACTTTCTCATATTCTTTGAAGCTATCAATCCATTCGGTATGAGTGTGCTTTTTCAGAAGTTTCGTCACAGAAGCCAGTGTTTCCTTGCAATCTCCCAATACAGCTACATCTACCTTTACATTCTTATTAACTTCCGCAGGATCGATATCAAAATGAATCACTTTTGCCTGTTTGGCATAAGTAGCCAAATTACCGGTCACACGGTCGTCAAAACGCATACCGACAGCAATCAGCACATCACATTTATTGGTATTGATATTCGGTCCCAGATTGCCGTGCATACCCAACATACCTTTATTCAACGGATGTTCTGTTGGCAAAGCCGAAAGCCCGAGCAGCGTACAACCCGCAGGCATATCCGCTTTTTCGATAAACTCGCGCAATTCGCTCTGTGCATTTCCCAGTTCAACACCTTGTCCAACCAATACAAGCGGACGTTCAGCGTTATTAATCAGTTCGGCAGCAGCCTGTACAGACTCCTCGTCCGTATCGGGAACAGGAACATAGCTACGGATAAAATCGACTTTCGTCGGTTCGTATTTCGTTTTCTCTACTTGCGCATTTTTGGCAAAGTCCAGTACCACCGGCCCCGGACGACCACTACGAGCAATGTAAAACGCACGTGCTACCGCCCAGGCTACATCTTCCGCACGGCGAATCTGATAACTCCATTTAGTGATTGGCTGGGTGATACCTACCAAGTCAACTTCCTGAAAAGCATCCGTCCCAAGAAAGCCTGTTCCGACCTGTCCGGCAATCACTACGATAGGCGTACTATCGATCATCGCATCCGCAATGCCTGTTACCGTATTGGTTGCTCCGGGACCGCTCGTCACCAGGCAAACACCTACATCACCCGATACACGGGCATAACCCTGTGCGGCATGGGCAGCTCCCTGTTCGTGACGAACCAAGATATGATTCAATATATTTTGATGATCGTACAAGGCATCGAATACCGGCATAATAGAACCACCGGGGTAACCAAAGATGGTAGTCACTCCCTGATGTTCCAAGGAGCGCATCAAAGCCTCTGCACCTGTTATTAAATCTTTCATATTAGTTGATAGTTGATAAATGATAAATGATAGTTGAGAAATGACAGTTGAAAATGAATGGTTTACAATCATTGCGCTAAGTGCTGCGCAGCTAACTATTACCTATCAACTATCACCAACTATATTATATAATTCTCACTGCTCCCTTATCGGCAGAGCTTACCATGCTGGCATACGCCTTCAGGCTCTTCGGTACATAACGGTCACGAGTAACAGGAGTCATCGGACGGGCCGCCAGTTCTTCATCCGTCAGTCGCACGTTAATCTTCCGGGCCGGAATATCGATTTCGATAATGTCTCCGTCTACAATTTTTCCGATATTGCCTCCAGCTGCCGCTTCAGGAGAAATATGTCCGATACTCAATCCGGAAGTTCCACCGCTGAAACGTCCGTCGGTAATCAAAGCACATTCTTTTCCGAGATGACGGGATTTTATATAAGAGGTAGGATAAAGCATTTCCTGCATACCGGGACCACCCTTCGGACCTTCGTGCGTGATGACGACGACGTCGCCACTGACGACTCGACCTCCGAGGATGCCTTCACAGGCTGCTTCTTGCGAATCAAATACTTTGGCAGGTCCGGTAAACTTCCAGATACTTTCGTCTACACCTGCTGTTTTTACTACACAACCATCTTGAGCAATATTACCTTTCAATACGGCCAGTCCGCCGTCTTTGCTGTAAGCATGTTCCAAGTCACGAATACATCCGTTTGCACGGTCCTTATCCAGTTCCTTATAGTACATACCTTGTGAACCAAGTACGAGATTGAATTTATTTCCGGCTGCGCTCGAATATTTCTTAATTGCTTTTTCGCTCACATTCGGGCTGGTGATTGAATATTCATTAATGGCTTCTGCCAGTGACATTCCGTCTACCCGACGAACGGATGTATCTATCAAACCTCCCTTTGCCAGTTCGTCCATAATGGCAATGATACCACCGGCACGGTTTACATCCTGAATATGATATTTCTGTGTATTGGGAGCCACCTTGCAGAGACAAGGAGCCTTGCGGGAAAGCATGTCGATATCATCCATCTTGAAGTCTACCTCTGCTTCGTGAGCAACAGCCAACAAGTGAAGAACCGTATTGGTAGATCCCCCCATTGCTATATCCAGCGTCATGGCGTTCAGGAAAGCCTGACGGGTAGCGATGCTACGGGGAAGTACACTTTCGTCTCCTTCTTCATAATATAATTTTGCATTTTTCACGATCAGTTCCGCAGCGTCTTTGAAAAGTTGCGTACGGTTTTCGTGTGTCGCTACAATGGTTCCGTTGCCGGGAAGAGCCAGTCCGATTGCTTCATTCAGGCAGTTCATCGAGTTGGCGGTAAACATACCGGAGCAGCATCCGCAAGTAGGACAAGCATTTTGCTCGATATTCGCTACTTCCTGATCGCTAACACTCTCGTCGGCCGATTTAATCATCGCATCGATCAAATCCAGGTGCTGGCCATTCCATTCTCCCGCTTCCATCGGACCACCCGATACAAATACGGCAGGGATATTCAGACGCATAGCCGCCATTAACATTCCGGGAGTGATCTTATCGCAATTACTGATACATACCATTGCATCCGCCTTGTGCGCATTAACCATATATTCTACGCTATCTGCAATGATGTCACGTGAAGGAAGCGAATAAAGCATACCGTCATGTCCCATTGCTATACCGTCGTCGATAGCTATTGTATTGAATTCCGCAGCGAAGCATCCTAGCTTCTCAATCTCTGCCTTCACCAGCTGACCGATTTCATGTAGGTGTACATGCCCCGGGACAAACTGTGTGAACGAATTGACGATAGCGATAATGGGTTTACCCATCTGATTCTTCTTCATGCCGTTGGCTGCCCACAATGCACGGGCTCCCGCCATCCGACGGCCTTGTGTACTAAACGAACTGCGTAATTGCTTTTTCATTTCAATCTATCTTTTAATTAAAGAGCCTTCCTCACACAAGTGAGAAAGGCTCTAAATTCTATCTTTTATGGTACGAACACATACAACACAAAAACCTTTCTCACGCTCTTGATGGGACCACCACGACGCGAATAATATGCAGGACTGCTAGGTTAATAGATGTATGTAACATATTCATATCTTCTTTTCTTTATTTTCGTGCTGCAAAGGTAAGGGCTTTTTTATTATATCCAAACAAATCGAAGAAAAAAATCACTTAAAAGCGAATAATTGTAAGAAAAGAGAGGTATTATTTCTCTATTTTATCACTTAAAGGTTGAATTTACAACTATTATCTAACTGCGCACCTCACTTCCTTTTTCTGACAAAAGCACTTAATAATCTGAAATTTACCCTCCCTATACCGGAGTACAAGCAAATAATTCGTATCTTTGTAGACCCGTATTTACGGGAATTATTAATCAGAAACAAAAAAGATCAGATGGAAACAGTAGAAAACAAGTACATTACCGTTGCATACAAACTATATACAATGGAAGATGGTGAAAAAGAGTTGTTCGAAGAAGCAAAAGCAGAACATCCCTTTCAATTCATTTCAGGATTAGGAACAACACTCGAAGATTTCGAAAATCAGATAACTGCTCTTTCTAAAGGTGATAAATTTGATTTTACCATTCCGGCAGATAAGGCTTACGGACAATATGACGAACAACACGTTATTGACCTCCCCAAAAATATTTTTGAAATAGATGGCAAGTTTGACAGCGAACGTATTAAAGAAGGTAACATCGTACCTTTGATGACTGGCGACGGTCAGCGCGTGAATGCCAGCGTAGTAGAAATTAAACCGGATGTTGTAGTAGTTGACCTCAATCACCCGTTGGCTGGTGCCGACCTGATTTTCGAAGGTGAAATACTGGAAAGCCGTCCTGCTACCAACGAAGAAATCCAGGAATTGGTGAAAATGATGAGTGGCGAAGGTGGTTGCGGTTGCGGATGCGACAGCTGCGGTGATGGCTGTGGCGACGACTGCGGTTGCGAAGGCGGACACTGTCATTAATTGAAGTATTAAGTATAAAGTATTAAGTATTAATTTCGTGCGAATATAGCCGGAGTTTTAATACTTAATACTTTTTTTATGCCGTCATTCCGGCTAATACTTAATGCCTAATACTTAATACTTGATACTTAATACTTAAAATCAGCATCCTTTGTGCGTCATGATGTCAAGCACCATTTTATCCGTTTCGTTCATGGCTTGCGAGCCGATTCTTGTCAGGTTACGGATACTTTGGTCTACATCTTCATCTATAATTCCTTCTACGGAAGTCACACAACGGTCTTCCATTGCCATCATGGCAGACAGTACGGCTGTCGAAACTCCGGTGGTTACCTTCAAGGCACAACTCGGTTTTGCACCGTCACAAATCATTCCTGTCAAATTGGCAATCATGTTTTGAACAGCGAAGGCAACCTGATTGTAGTTTCCTCCCATTAACCAGGTGATTCCACAACTGGAACCTGTGGCAGCTACCACACAACCACACAAAGCAGACAGACGCCCCAAACTTTGTTTGATATATATAACAGTGAGATGGCTAAGCATTAAAGCACGGATCAGTTCTTCTTCACTTTTTCCGTTTTCTTCTGCAAAGACAACGACAGGAAGTGTAGCGGATATCCCCTGATTACCACTGCCGGAATTACTCATTACAGGAATCATAGCACCGGCCATACGGGCGTCACAGGCAGCCGACGTATAAGAAAGGATATGAGAAAACACGCTATCCCCCATCACTTTATGCTCATAAGTTCCCCGAAGCATTTTCCCTAAAGAATGTCCGTAGTTACCTTTAAAGGCTTGCTCGGCAGCAGCTTTGTTCAAACGGGCTGTGTCAAGGATGAAACGGATTTCATCCAGCGGAGCAGTCAGTGCAAAGTCATATACTTTACGCAAGTTTAGTTCGGGCGAAGCCTCTTCCTCTTCCTCGCTGACTGTCTGTTGCTTGTCGAGCAACGTTTGTTCATTTTTGGCTATATATATAAAGGTAGTATGTCCACCGGCAATGATGGCTTTAGCCGTTTTATCTTCCGTTTTACAAATCACTTCGATATACAGCTTTTCCGTAATATCTTCTTTTAGAGAAATACAAATCCGTTTTTCTGCGATGAATTGTTTTCCCTGCTCCACCGCTTCCGGCGTACAATCCCTCAATACCTCCAACTGATAATCTGATTTGCCAATCAACGCACCCAAAGCAACCGCTATGGGAAGCCCGACCATACCCGTTCCCGGTATTCCGACTCCCATGGCATTCTTTAATATATTAGCACTTAACAGGACTTCTATCTTTTCCGGTTTCGCTCCCAGTGTTTCGGCAGCTTTAGCTACACAAAGCGCTACTGCGATAGGTTCCGTACATCCGATAGCCGGAATGACCTCCTTCTTAATCAATTCTATAATTTGCCTTCTTTCTGATTCAGTCATGGACTTATAAGTTTTGGTTCCACAAAAATAGGAAATTCTTTCTTTTCCAACATTCTATAATGAACAAATAAAATCTCATATTGTTATAAAACCTCCCATACACCAAACTTTAACAGAAAGAATTGATAGAAAAATGAAAGCAAAACACATAGTTGTTTATTTGCTACTAGCTATTGTTTCCTCTTCATGTATCCGCGAAGAAGCTCTCAATGCAGAAGCAGACATATTAAGTTGTATACTACCGGGAGTAGCCATGACAACCAGTCCTATTATTAACAATAATTCCATAACTATCTTTGTTGGTCCGGGAACTGATATTTCAGAACTCAAGCCTGAATTTACACTGACTCCGGGAGCTGCGATCAGTCCGCTTAGCGGCACGGAACGAAACTTCAATACCCCACAGGAATATACTGTCACAGCTGCCGATGGTGTTTGGAAGAAAATGTATACCGTATCAGTGATCGACACGGAACTTGCCACGAACTATAATTTCGAAGATACACTGGGCGGAAAGAAGTACTATATATTTGTGGAACGCGAAGGAGATAAGGTCGTCATGGAATGGGCCAGCGGAAATGCGGGTTATGCCATGACCGGAGTAGCTAAAACAGCCGATGATTATCCCACTTTCCAAATAACAGACGGAAAAGCCGGCAAATGCCTCTCCTTAGTGACACGCAGTACCGGATTCTTCGGCCAGATAGCAGGAATGCCTATTGCGGCAGGAAATCTGTTTATCGGCTCTTTCGATGTGAATAACGCTATGAGCAATCCTCTGAAAGCAACCAAATTCGGCCTCCCTTTCCGGCATGTACCCACTTATCTGGCAGGTTATTATAAATACAAAGCGGGAGATCAGTTTACAGAAGGAGGAAAGCCAGTGAACGGGAAACGGGACATCTGTGACATATATGCCATCATGTACGAAACCAGCGAATCTGTTCCTACTCTTGACGGAACGAATGCATTCACCAGTCCGAACCTGATTTCAACAGCACGGATTAATAATGCCAAAGAAACGAACGAATGGACTTACTTTAAACTTCCTTTCATCACTCTCCCCGGAAAATTCATTGATAAGGAGAAGCTAAGGGATGGGAAATATAATATAGCCATCGTGTTCACCTCAAGCCTGGAAGGAGATCATTTTAACGGAGCAATCGGAAGTACATTACTGATCGACGAGGCAGAGTTAATCTATCGCTCGGAAAATTAGCGGGATTTCGAAGAAGAATTTCCCATAGCAATACGCTGATAATGCGCTCAAGCAATGTACTCATACAAAACGTGCACATTATCAAACGAACGGAATTAAATAACTTTATAACAATCATAATGATAAGAATCTATCCGTATATATTCAGTTTACTAGCCTGTATAGGAATAGCTCTCCCCGGCTATTCACAGGTAGACCGAAATGAAACACTGATCCGTTCCGCCCTTCACGGACTGGAATATGAAATCAAAGCAGGTTTCAGCATTGGCGGCACAGCCCCGCTTCCCCTTCCGGTAGAAATCCGTTCGATTGACGGATATAACCCGACACTGGCCATCAGCATAGGGGGCGAAGTAACCAAATGGATTGCCGTTCAGAACAAACTCGGAATCATAGTCGGACTCCGGCTCGAAAACAAAGCAATGACCACCGAAGCCACCGTAAAAAATTACAATATGGAAATTCTCGGACAAGGAGGTGAAAGAATCAGCGGAGTATGGACGGGCGGAGTGAAAACCAAAGTACATACCGCCGGACTGACTATACCTCTAATGGCTACCTACAAACTAAGTAACCGATGGAACATCAAAGCCGGACCTTATTTCTCGTATCTGCTTTCAAGAGAATTTTCAGGTCATGTGTACGAAGGATATTTGCGGGAAGATGATCCCACCGGTCCGAAAGTAGAATTTACCGACGGCAAAATTGCAACCTACGATTTCTCGGACGACTTGAGACATTTCCAGTGGGGATTACAGGTGGGAGCCGGATGGCGAGCTTTCAAGCACCTCAATGTGTATGCTGATCTCACCTGGGGATTGAACGATATATTTAAAAGCGATTTTAATACAATCACTTTTGCAATGTATCCTATCTATTTGAATATAGGTTTTGGGTACGCATTTTAAGTCTCACCACAGATTACACAGATTAACACAGATTGATTTATAAGTCATAGACTATCAATATAAATAATCTGTGTAATCTGTGGTGAACAAGAAATTAATTTCCACCAGACTCTGCCACCTGTTTCACTCCGGAGTAGGTCACCTTTACAGTCTGTTGCAATGTAGGCACTTTCACGTTAATGGTCATGTCTGCATTTCCATCTTCTACCGTTCCCGTAACAGTTACAGGACAGGTACCCAAAGCAGCGGCATTTCCCTCAAACGTAAGGTCTTGCTGTCCGGTAAATGTAGACACACCTTCCCCTTTCTTCACTTCACACTTATCAACAACAATATCTCCAAACTTCAGAATCTGTTGATTGATGAACAATTCAAACTCCTTCAATTCAATCTTCACCTCCGTATTGCCGACCTGCGATAGGGTGATAAACTTCTCTATTCCATCTCCTATGACAATTTCCTGGTCAGAACCATCCGGTATCATGGATATATCCAGATTTCCCCAATACGTTCCGACTACATCCGGAGCCGTTATCACAGCTTCCTCTTCAGGAGGATTCCCATTATTCTTGTTATCACTGTCGTCATCGTCACTGCTACAAGCAGCAAAGAAAGTAAGAGAGCAGACCAATGCCAATAAATACAATAGATTCTTTTTCATACGTCTTTGGTTTAGTTATTATAATAAATTTCGTCCCTTATAAACTAAAAAGAAGAAAAAAGGTTCAATATGCTTCCTTTTTCGAAGATATTTCGAGTTCACAACTTTCTTATCGAAAACTTTGTTATATTTGCATATAGTAATTTTAAAAAAGCCACAACTATGTTTAATTCATTTGGCAATATCTTTCGGCTCACAAGTTTCGGTGAGTCTCATGGAAAAGGAGTTGGAGGAGTGATTGACGGATTTCCGGCAGGAATTGTCATCGACGAAGAATTTGTACAACAAGAACTTAATCGTCGCCGTCCGGGACAATCCATTCTTACCACTGCACGTAAAGAAGCTGATAAAGTTGAGTTTCTTTCAGGTATTTTTGAGGGGAAATCCACCGGATGCCCTATTGGTTTTATCGTTTGGAATGAAAACCAACACTCCAATGACTACAACAATCTGAAAAATGTATATCGTCCTTCACACGCTGATTACACGTACACAGTGAAGTACGGAATCCGTGACCACCGTGGCGGCGGACGTTCTTCCGCACGCGAAACGATTTCGCGCGTGGTAGCCGGCGCATTGGCTAAGTTGGCACTTCGTCAACTGGGTATCAATATCACTGCCTATACTTCGCAGGTAGGTCCTATCAAATTGGAGGGCACTTACTCGGATTACGACCTCGATTTGATAGAAACAAACGATGTACGTTGTCCGGACCCGGAAAAAGCAAAAGAAATGGCAGACCTTATATATAAGGTGAAAGGAGAAGGCGACACCATCGGTGGCACACTGACCTGCGTCATCAAAGGATGCCCCATCGGACTTGGACAACCTGTTTTCGGTAAACTTCACGCTGCCTTGGGCAACGCCATGTTAAGTATCAACGCTGCCAAAGCATTTGAATACGGCGAAGGATTCAAGGGATTGAAAATGAAAGGTTCCGAACAGAACGATGTTTTCTATAATAACAACGGACGCATCGAGACACATACCAACCACTCCGGAGGTATCCAGGGAGGATTGAGTAATGGTCAGGATATTTATTTCCGTGTAGTATTCAAACCGATTGCAACGTTGCTGATGGAACAGGAAACCGTCAACATTGATGGTATCGACACCACCCTGAAAGCACGCGGACGCCATGACGCTTGTGTACTGCCCCGTGCCGTGCCTATCGTGGAAGCAATGGCCGCCATGACTATACTTGATTATTACTTACTGGATAAAACGACGCAACTGTAATGAACGAAATTCAGAAATACATAATAGCGCACGAACCGGAAATGATGAATGACTTGTTCAGCCTCATCCGTATCCCCAGCATCAGTGCTCTGCCGGAGCATCACGATGATATGCTGGCTTGTGCGGAACGCTGGGCGCAGTTGTTACTTGAAGCCGGAGCAGATGAAGCATTGGTGATGCCCTCAAAGGGCAATCCGATTGTTTTTGCTCAAAAGATGGTCGATCCGGACGCAAAGACTGTATTGGTTTATGCTCATTACGATGTGATGCCGGCCGAACCGCTGGAGCTTTGGAAAAGCCAGCCGTTCGAACCGGAAATACGGGACGGATATATTTGGGCGCGTGGAGCAGATGACGACAAAGGACAATCATTCATCCAGGTAAAGGCGTTCGAGTATCTGCTTAAAAACGATTTGCTGAAGAATAATGTAAAATTCATCTTCGAAGGTGAAGAAGAAATAGGCTCACCCAGCCTGGAGGCTTTCTGCGAAGAACACAAGGAGTTACTGAAGGCAGATGTCATCCTTGTCTCGGATACGAGTATGCTGGGAGCTGAACTTCCGTCTTTAACAACCGGTCTTCGCGGACTGGCTTATTGGGAAATAGAAGTGACCGGACCGAACCGGGACTTACATTCCGGACATTTCGGCGGTGCGGTGGCTAATCCCATCAACACACTTTGCCAGATTATCAGCAAGGTGACGGATGCTGACGGACGGATTACCGTTCCCGGATTCTATGACGATGTGGAAGAAGTTCCGCAAGCCGAACGGGAAATGATTGCGCATATTCCTTTTGACGAAAAGAAATACAAAGAAGCAATCGGCGTAAAAGAGCTTTTCGGAGAAAAAGGATACAGCACATTGGAACGTAACAGCTGTCGTCCGTCTTTTGACGTATGTGGCATTTGGGGCGGATATACGGGAGAAGGTTCTAAAACCGTACTTCCTTCAAAGGCGTATGCCAAAGTTTCCTGCCGGTTGGTTCCGCATCAGGATCATCATAAGATTTCGCAGATGTTTGCAGAGTATATTTCAAGCATTGCTCCGGAAACTGTTCAGGTGAAAGTGACTCCAATGCATGGAGGACAAGGATACGTATGCCCGATTTCGCTTTCTGCTTATCAGGCTGCCGAAAAAGGCTTTGAAATTGCTTTCGGAAAGAAACCGCTGGCAGTACGCCGTGGTGGTAGTATTCCTATCATTTCTACTTTTGAACAAGTATTGGGAATCAAAACTGTATTGATGGGATTCGGTTTGGAATCAGACGCCATCCATTCACCAAACGAAAACTTTTCACTGGATATTTTCCGTAAAGGGATAGAGGCAGTCATTGAATTTCATCAGGAATACGCCAGACGATAAAGCGGACAGACAAAAAGTCTAATTATAAACGGTATATAAAAAAGAGCGATGGACAAGTGTTTGATTACAAACCCGTCCACCGCTCTTTTTATATATTTACAGATACCAACAAATTACATGACCGGAGTCTGGAAAAGGAAAGTGAATGATTGACTGTCTTTCAAATCTTTCACTGCATCACCTGCATAAATCTCTCCCTTTGTCAGAGACAATTTCTTAATCCCTGCTTTCGGACTAAAATCTATTTTCTTCAAGTCCAGCCAAAACATATTCGGTGTCAAAGTAGATTCGAAATAATACACTTTATTCTTCTGATCGGAAACGGAACGCCAACGGGTAGAAGAAATATAAGGCTTCTCCGGCGTGTTAATACCAAATGGTACAGAAACATTACGCATCACACTCAATACACTGGGAACTGCAATTTTTGCATCAGCAGTTTGCGGAATGGCATGAATGTAGAAAGAAGCCCTGACAAAGCGGTCACTCGCACGATTTGTTCCCGGTAGCATCTGTAAGCCACCAATTTCTTTCCAATAATCATTAATAGCCAATTGATAGTCATATCGGGGAGAATTTGTCATCACCCGGTATTCTTTCCCTTCGTGAATACTCAATTTTCCATCCAGATATTCCAGTACAGCCGTATTCCCAGTTTCATCGGTTATAGCCAGATGCAAGGTAGATTCCGGCCCTCCATTCGGCATACGGGGAGCATCAATTCGGAAAGTCTCTTTTTTCAGTTCATCCACGGCTTCGCGTACCGTAGCAAAGTTATCGAGTACGTACTGTGTCCAAATACTGATTCCCATTGCCGGACGGGTATCACCGGGAAGAGAGTAAATGGATTCCGGTAAGAAAAGCAGACTCGCCACCAATCCTTTCTCGTTCATTCCATCGCAAGTACCAATATCATATCCTGTGGCAATCACACTTCCGTATTTGGCAGTCCAGTTCACCGTTTTATCCTTGTTATGTCCCGCACGCTGAATACCACGTGGAAACACATAGATATTCGTCATGATATCTTCTTTCCAGTCCATGGTACGCCCCGTTATCACCATCTGATCAGGACCTATGTATACTGCACGCGTACATGCTTCCACAGGCTGTATACTCCCCAAAGAGACGGCAGCCAACACCAATGCAACTCCTACTAATCTTTTCTTCATATTCTTTCTATTTAAATAATTGATACTCTCATTTTATAAATAACAAATATGCCACGATTATTGCCTACAAGAAAGATGATTTTAATGAAAAAAAAGAATTTATTCAGTGAATGAGGAAGTTTTTGGTTTTCGACGCATGATAGTTATCATCGCAGAACTCATTTCTAGCGATAGATATTAAATAAATAAAAAGGATATGCATAAAGTATTACGCGGAGGCAGTTATTACACCTTCGAGAAATACTGTAAAGTCACCAGCCGTTATGGAGTGACCCCACAACGGTGGGATATTGATTACGGGTTGCGGTTAGTAGTGTCTCTCTAACTTATGTATAAATGTTAAGTCGGCTTATTAATCGGCCAATCTATAAAGCTCATATCCTCCCAATGCCAGTATGTAGGGCAGATTATAAATTACATCAGCATCCTTCTCTACCTCCTCGGGATACTTTTGTAGTAATTCGCTGAAAGGCATAATAAGAGGATGTTGCAAAAATACCTTATCCTTCACCTTAGCACGTCTCCAGCCGGCCACCGTACGCTCGGCATTCCATCGGTACTTCTCCATGCGTACTAACAGATACAAAACTTGAGCTGGCAGATCTTCATTGAACATAGATTCGGATATGTGTGCCGGTGAGTGGTCACTCCGTCTGATGCCGTAGCCCAGTGTGCGACAAAATACACTATAGGCATCCAGCTGATAGCGATTAGCCCAACGTAGTGGTTCGCTTAGTTTATTCCACAAATACTGCGCCTGGTGGTTCATCAAAATAAAGTCGGCAGAATGGTTACCATAGGATTCATACATCTTCTTCAATACCTCTTTTTGTTTGAGGCTTTCATCAGCATAACAACAATCGTATAAGTAGTTCACATACAAAGCCAGTTTATCTTGCAAGATGTTTTTCTTTATTCCCCTGTCTACCATACCAAACACCTTGACATAGCGATAGCGTCCCTTCTCGTCGTCCACCATCGACGACAAATCATTATTAAACTCCTGACGGATTAGCACACGACACTGATACTGATAAACTTCATGTGGTAAGTTGAGTCCTAATGAAAGACTCAAATCAGGATCATGCACACAAATGGCCACTGTAAGCATACAATGCTTATTTTGTGCCCACTGCTGCAGGCGGGTACGCATAGCAGTACTGCAAATATCATCATGGCAATATTCCACCTCAATATCATCTATTTGGCTCTCTATATAGGGGAATTGAGCTTTGAAATAGTCTTTCTGTGCCTCCATCTCGCGATCCACTAAAGTGATACGGGTACGTATACGTTCATCTGCAGGCAGACGGTCATCATAATTGGCATAATGGCAGATACGCAATGCTTCGAGTAGCAACGAACGTCCCACTCGGTTGAATCCCACGATAACCAGATGCACATAGTCTTGACTGGTAGCACTCCAACTTCCATCAGGTTGTTGTGTAATGCTTATGGGGCGATAATCCAGCGGATCATAACGCCTTTCACAATCAGCTCCATAAAGGCTCCATAGCTGCCGGGCCAAGTTTTCATGGAGATTAAAGGGCCGAAAGAAAATATTAGGCTTGCCTTCTATACAAAAGACTTCGGGCGGCAGATTCATTTTCTGTATGTTAGAATACGAAGGGATGCTATCAAACTGTACATACACAGGCATCATCTTACCATCATAACATTTACCACGCAGAGTACTTACCAAGTGCACAATAGCTATATTTTTAGCATCGCGCCCGTAACGTTCTTCATCACCCAGCACATATACTTCAATAGCACTCTCTATGTTCAACCGCTGAAGTTCTTCGATCGACTCAATGTTGCCAAAGTAAACAAGCACTTGTCGCTCAACTTCAACAGGCAGGGCCGACTGTATACGATGCCGCACCGTTGCCGACTCCATACCGCTCATCAGCAAAATACGTGCCGAAGGACATTCGTCATACAGTTCACGTATCATATTGATAGACAATTCGTTGAATCCGATCAGTACATAATGATTTTTTATATTACGGTAGGTCATTCGCCCCGCGTATACCACTCCCACACGCCGCTCTATAATATTAGAGATAGTAGAGATGAGCACACCGCCCAGTAAAACGGTTCCCGAAATGCTGATAAGCCCCACTAATATCCTGTTAGGCCAGGCAGTCTCTTCTATTTGGTTACCGGGATCGACAAAGTTGTTGTACACTGCCCAGAGCCTTTCTCCCCATTCCTCGTGTCCATGCAATTGGATGGAAAAGAGCATCGCGATAATAAAAAAGATAGCCAGCGCCGTAGCAATGGTAACGAGTAGCAAGGTGAGCTGTGACTTGATACCGCCCGAAATGGTGCGATCTATATACTCTTGCGAGAATATCTTCTTGTAGTAGTTTGCAAAACGGTTCATAGTAGTCCATATAGATTTATGTACAAATATAGTGTATTTTTCTATAAATCAAGTAGTTTTCCACTAAACTATTTCAGCCATACACTTTACCTTGTTACTGTGCGGAAAATTAGAAATTCTTCCGGAAAGTACATCCATTTCTCCATTCCGAACACCCGTAAGCAGTCTTCCCTTTAATGATGGTTCCTTTACCACAAAGTGGACAGGGTTGACCTACAAACGCATCTACCTCACCTGCCGCAGAAGGAGTTGAAGCTGCCATGGCCACCGGAGCAGGAGAACCGGGCGAATCAGTCTTCACTTCATTCGTCGTTTTTTCCGCTTTTGGTTTCTTTTCTTTCGGTGTACTCGGTTTTCGTTCACGCTTTTTAGGTTCTTTCTTCTCTTTCTCTTCGGCTTTTGCAGCAACTGCGTCCTGAATAGTTATGCGTCGATTCGTATTATCAGAAAGTACACTCATTACGATCTCTGAAACCATCTGCTTTAGTTCTTCGAGGAACTGGCGGGCATCGTATGTTTTCTTTTCAATCTCACGCAACTTCTTTTCCCAAATACCTGTCAATTCTGCCGATTTCAATAATTCTTCGTGAATAAGCTGCACCAACTCCACTCCTGTCGGGGTGGCAATCAGGTTCTTTCTTTCCTTACGGATATAATTTCGCTTGAACAACGTCTCAATGATTGCAGCACGGGTAGACGGACGACCGATACCATTCTCTTTCAAAGCATCGCGAAGTTCATCATTGTCCACCAGTTTTCCGGCTGTTTCCATTGCACGAAGCAAGGTTGCTTCAGTATAAGGTCTGGGCGGCTGTGTCCATTTTTCATTCAGGTCCGGAATATGAGGACCACTTTCACCCTTCACAAAAGCAGGAAGTACATTTTCATCCTCTTCCTCTTTTTCTTCAGTAGGGTCTTTTACTTCCTTGGCAAACACGACACGCCATCCCGGTTCCAGAATTTGTTTTCCGGTTACCCGAAACTCTATCTTATCCACTTCTCCCATTACGGTGGTAGTAGAAATTTTACAGTCCGGATAGAACACGGCTATAAAACGACGGGCTATCAAGTCGTAGACACGACGTTCCATATCCGTCAAGTTTTGAGCATAGACTCCGGTTGGGATAATGGCATGGTGATCCGTCACTTTCGAGTTGTCAAATACCTTTTTTGATTTAAGAAGTGTAGTGCCAGCTAACGGAGCTGTCAAGACTTCGTAATCACGGAGTCCTTTCAGGATAGCAGGACATTTCGGATAAATATCATCGCTCAAGAAAGTGGTATCCACACGCGGATAGGTAGCCACTTTCTTCTCATAAAGAGACTGGATCAGTTTCAGTGTTTCATCGGCTGAATAAGCGAATTTCTTGTTACATTCTACCTGAAGGGAAGTCAAATCGAACAAACGTGGAGCGTATTCCTTCCCGTCTTTCTTGCCGACATTGGTGACTACAAAAGGTAGGTCTTTAATACGTTCTACCAATGCTTCGCCTTCTTCCCGGTTGGCAATAGGGTCGATGCCCGGGTTATCTATTTTCTTTTTTCCGCCGTTCTTTTCCTCTTCCGCGGCAATTTCTTCATCACTTTTGCGAATGAGTGCAGAGAAAGTGGTATTACGATAGTTTGTTTTCAGTTCCCAATATTGTTTAGGTTCAAAATTGGCTATCTCCAATTGACGGTTGACAATCAATGCCAGCGTCGGTGTCTGTACACGACCGATAGAGAGCACCTGTTTGTTTTGACCGTATTTAAGGGTATAAAGACGGGTAGCGTTCATTCCCAACAGCCAATCACCCATCGCACGGGAAAGACCGGCTTCGTAAAGTGATTGAAATTCAGCTTGGTCTTTCAGTTTCGAGAATCCTTCACGAATAGCTTCTTCCGTCAACGAAGAAATCCACAGGCGCTTCACCGGACAGCGTGCGCCAGCTTTTTGCATCACCCAGCGCTGAATCAATTCTCCCTCCTGCCCGGCATCACCGCAATTGATGATTTCATCCGCATTCTGCATCAGCCACTCTATCACATGAAACTGCTTCTCAATACCCGGATCATGCCCAATCAGCTTGATACCGAAACGTGGCGGAATCATCGGCAGACTGCTCAAGCTCCATGATTTCCAGTTAGGGGTGTATTCATGTGGCTCCTTCAGGGTACAAAGATGCCCGAATGTCCAGGTCACCTGGTATCCGTTTCCTTCTATATATCCTTTTTTTCTGGTATGAGCGCCGAGTACTTCGGCTATATCACGTGCTACAGACGGCTTTTCGGCTATGCAAACTATCATTTTTTCTCTTCTTGTTTTTAAACTATCAATTTGCAAAGTTACACGAATATTTGTCTAAAAGAACAATATCCCACAAAATATGTTACCTTTGCAAGAGTAGAATTCTTATAACAAAGAACAAGTATGATTGATTTAAACCGCAAATTGCCCATCGGAATACAAACTTTCGAGAAAATCCGCAAAGGAAATTATCTGTATGTAGATAAAACCGCCCTTGTCGGAAAAATGGTGTCCACAAGCATCCCCTATTTCCTTAGCCGTCCCCGACGTTTCGGAAAAAGCCTGCTGATTTCCACTTTCGAGGCTTACTTTCTGGGACGCAAGGACTTATTCGAAGGACTAGCCATCTCACAAATGGAAGTTGACTGGCAAGTCTATCCGGTTTTTCATATTGACTTGAATGCACGCAAGTATGATTCTCCGGCAGATCTGATAGCGATGCTCAACCAACATCTGGAAAAATGGGAAGCAATCTACGGAACCGAAAAGCAAGATCGACAACCGGAAGAACGATTCGCCTATATTATAGAACGCGCATGTGTGCAAACCGGAAAGCAAGTAGTCGTATTAGTAGACGAATATGACAAACCTCTTTTGCAAGCTCTGGATAATCTGCCCTTGTTTGAAGAATACCGCAAAATGCTAAAAGCATTCTATGGAGTATTGAAAAGTGCTGACCGCTATCTGCGTTTCGTATTTCTGACAGGTGTTACCAAATTCTCACAAGTCAGTGTATTCAGTGATTTGAATCAACTGAATGATATCAGCATGAAACCGCCTTATGCCACCATTTGCGGCATCACCAAGCAGGAACTGATAGATACATTCACTCCGGAATTGGATAAGCTGGCCTCATACAACCGGATGACACCAGAAGATACAATCCATAAGATGACCTCACTTTACGACGGGTATCATTTCTGTGAATATGCAGAAGGCATGTTCAATCCGTTCAGTGTATTAAATGTGTTCGATGGATATAAATTTGAGAATTACTGGTTTCAGACAGGCACTCCTACTTTCCTTGTCAAGATGCTGATGGATAGCAACTATGACCTGCGAACGCTCATTGACGGAGTGGAAGCAAACGCAGCGTCATTCAACGAGTACCGGGCAGAAAGCAGGAATCCTATTCCGCTGATTTATCAAAGCGGGTATCTGACGATTAAAGAATACGACCCTCGTTTCAAGACTTATCAACTTGCTTTTCCCAATGATGAAGTGAGATATGGCTTTATGAATTTCCTTCTGCCATTCTACTCTAATATTCCCGATAATGAGCAAGATTTCTATATTGGCAAATTTGTCCATGAGTTGGAAAGTGGCAATATCAATGCTTTTCTAACCCGCCTTCAAGCCTTCTTTGCCGATATACCTTACGAACTGAATGACCAGACAGAGCGGCATTACCAGACTGTTTTCTATCTGATATTCAAACTCATGGGACAGTTCACACAAGCAGAAGTACGCAGTGCAAAAGGACGGGCTGATGCAGTTGTCAAAACACCGAAGTATATTTATGTATTCGAATTCAAACTAAATGGCACAGCCGAGCAAGCATTACAGCAAATCGAAGATAAAGGATATCTTATCCCTTATCAGGCAGATGAACGGGAAGTCAAAAAGGTTGGAATAGAATTCAGTACTGACACACGAAATGTCAGTCGATGGCTACCCGAGGAATAAGAGAGTATAATTACTTCTTCCTCATATTTATCTACAAATGATTCATATTAAACCTCCCAACACTTCCACCCTTTGTTGGCACAGATATACACAATGTACGAACGAACATGGTAATTGGGGAATTTTCTTTTTGTATCTGCGGCATAACCTTTCACTTGCTCTACGTGTTCTACCAGCGGTTCGGTGAGCGCAAGCATACGGTCGGCATCTTTGGAACGATAGTATTTAAATTCCACCACGCGATCGTCCGTGTAATAATCCGTGCCGGGGATGCCGATCATTTCAAAATCCGAACGACCGACGGAGTTATTTTGTTCGATGGCAAAAGTGTAACAATGGCTCAAATAGCGGGAGACAAGCTCGTAGAAAGAACAACGGATAAAGTTCTCGTTGATCTTATCGAAAACCTGTGCGGGGAATTGTCCCAGATATTGCTCGAAATAGTTCTGCACAAGGGGTTCAAAACTACGATTGGAATCATAAAGTTCATAAACCGGGACGTAACGACTGGCGTTACCTTCGATCTTGTTCAGTTGGTTGTAATAATCCATGTAGATGCTGCGCATGGTCATGTTGGGGAGCACCATGCGGTAAGCACTCTTCAAGGTTGTCATGCCTAAATAGAACAGGCTGACCGGATAGAATTCTTTCTCGAAGAATTTCTTCTTGTTAAATTTGCCGGACAGATCTCTGACGTTGTATGACAATTCACCGCCTATCACCAGGGCATCGAGCATCTCTTTGGCGTTGTTCTGCGAAAGAGTCAGGCGGCGAATCCAGTTGATGTCCGTACGCAGGTTCTCATCGATCAGTTCGGAGGGAATACTTCCGGCATTAGCGGCAAATTTCTTAAAAAAATAAGTTAAGATAGTGGAGTTAAAAAGACGTTCACCGACAGGGCTAAAACGATAACCGTCGTAGTTGTTCACAATAAGCTGCCAGATTTCCTCGAAGCGTTCTTCGCTTGCACCGGGAGCATATTTATCAAGTACATAGCGCAAGTATGTTTTCGTTTCTTCATAGGTGAAGCCGAGCATATTCAAAAAAACGGGTTTGAATGTGAGGATTTCCGCAATGTTGTACCCGCTGGTCAGGTCGTCCATGATGACAGGCAATACGCCTGTGCAGAAACAAGTGCGAATCGTGCCTTCGCCGATACCCGCTTTGATAACTTTAAAAAAGGTGAGAAGAAAACTATCACTAGTGGTTACTTCCTCATAAAGTGAGTCATTATAGGAAGTAAGCAGTTGATTGGTGAAGTTATCGTATTCGTCAATCAATATATATGCTTTAGGCAATCCATGTGAGCTGATATAACCCAAAAGTTCCTCCAACATCTGCACAGCATTTCCTCGAGTTGTAAACTGAAAATCACCAAACAGGTCTCGGTTATGTTCTACCGTAACTTCCACGGGTCCACAATTCAGGTCATTGAAGTTCTGTACCACCCCTTCCATATCATCCGCCATCACCATAGCCGAGAAGTCATAACGAATCACCAAATATTGATTATGTTCTTCCGTAGGATGTTCGCCAATCCAGGTGCCGCCAAAAAGTTCTTCAAAACGATTCGCTTTCGTACGGTCGTAGTAGTGGGCCAACATGGAGATGAGCAGACTTTTCCCGAAACGACGGGGACGGAGAAAGATGGGAGCATTATAGTCTTCAAGCCCCGGAATGTAATTTGTCTTATCAACATAATAAAAGCCACGTTCACGCATTTCTGCGAAGTCGGCCACTGCGTATGGAATCGTTATTCTTGCCATAATCGTTGATCTTTTCTTTCGGTAAAGACAAAAGTACTAATAAATTAGTACCATAAAAAAGATAATGCGAAAAAGATAAATAAATACCAAGCTCAATTATGGCTATATACATAAGTCTTTGATGAAAAAGAGGGCAAAACAGAGAAAAAGATCAAAGTTATGCATTTAGCATGTATAGCCCTATACACGAAGGCTGCACAACTCTATACATGATGCGTGTATAGAGCTATGCAGCCTCTCTGCATAAACCTGGCGGGACATTGCTCCGCCAGGCCAAGAGAACATTTATGCCGCAGGATCGGGCGCCTCTCCTCCGCCGCCTTCGCTACCACCGGAACCGGAGCCGCCTCCTGCATCGGGTTTCGTGCCGACGTAGAAAGTAGCGATAGCGGTTCGGGGTGTCTTTAGGAGCGTGCTTCCTGCATACTGTGTAGTGACGGTGAGGGTATATTCGCCATCGGCCAGACCGGCAGGAACAATGAATGTGAGTTGTGACGGGTTGTTGACGGCCAGCATATTGAGGTCGACAGGTGTGGTTTGTTCTTTGCTGTCGGTGATAGTGATGCCGACGGAAGAATCCGTACCTGCAATTTTCAACATACGGCCATTGACTGTGAACGGACGGCCTGCAATGGCGGTGGCAGGTGAGAATCCGGCAACGTACATCACGCTTTGGCGTTCGCCCAAAATACTGATAGAGGTTTGGGCGATAGCTTCACGCAGTTCTTTGTCTTGGGTGAAGGAGACGTAGACGGAGTTCTTCTCGGGATTCCATTTTCCGCCATCGATAACACCGCGGAGTTGCGCTATGGCGTGGTAAAGACCGGTGTTGACACTATATCCGCTAAGGATGAGATCGCTCACAACACGGTTGTAGAGCTTCACGACGTGCTCGATGGTTTCGGGACGGAGCCCGGTGTCTTCCTTGTGCATCTCATCGAGTATATCCTGCAACGAAAGATTACCGGACGATTCGAGCTGACCGATCTTATCGTCTTTGTTGTCGACGGTTACAGTGTTGTCGACTAACCAGATTTTCAATACATTCTTCATTATGATGTTGTTTCTACTTGGTTTTATGAATATTATTAAACGAAAAAATAAAGAATATCAATAAAAAGTTTACCGGATTGAGGCAGTCCGAAAAAATATTGTTTGCTATCATTTAACTCTGTCATTCAGAGCTAAGCGAAGAATCTACTCTTTCGAATATACAAAGAAAAGATTCTTTACTACATTCTGAATGACAGAATGATATACTTATCAGACTTACAGGGCAACCTCTTCCTTATTTTATTCCCTTACCAGTCTTTGCGGAAAGCATAAAATTGCGTCGCAACTCGAGCTTCTTGTACAGCTGCACTATATTTAGGATAATTCCCATCATTATTGTCATGGAAGCACATCAAAAGATTCTTAAATCCATCAACAACCATCGTTTCTAAATTATACTGCCTATAAGGAATGTTTTCTACAACCGCAACTTTTCCAAGTCCTTCGTCTATAGTGATTACTCTAGCTTTTGCCTGCAATTCTTCAAAAAATCCCATGTCTTCTGGGGTCCGTTCTTTAATATAAAGCGCAATTCCACCATAACGTTCTTTCGTCATCCCTGCAATGGGTTTGCGTTCCGAACCATCCGCCCAAGGATTTACCGGAGAATCCCAGATTACATTCCAAGCCAAGTCAATATAATCGCCCACTACAATGCCCTCTTGTTCTTTATTCATTGTGGCTGTAGTACCGCCATCATCTGCAAGAGTGAGCATTATATCCGGCATTGCTTCACGCAGAGCCTTGATTAATTTCGGATACGAAGTTTCATTGACAGTCGGTGCTTCGGCCTTGTCATATCCGGCTCCCTCATCACGCAAATGAATACCATCCAACTGAAACAGTTCTACAGCTACCTTAACTTGAGCCACAAAATCAATTATTTGAGGATCTGTCAAATTAGCGAAGCCTATTCCCGTTCCACCTCCTTCGATAGAAAGACACACTTTCAGACCATTCCGCCTCAACGGTTGAATGTACTGAACATTGTGCTTCAGCACATATTCCATATCTGGTGTATACTTCAAAATTACTCTCCGAGAGGAAGCATCATATCCCAAAAGGGCTTTGCGCACATTTACAATATCAACAACAGGTACATTTTCATAAATCGTTTCTCTGTCTCTACGAGATCTCAGATACTCTAGTTTAGCTGTAGTTTTGTCAGCTATCAAAGGATTCATCACTTCCGTATCAATATACGCTACTACTTTATAATCTTTTTTAGTTCTATCCTGATATTCCTCATCTCGTTCCGTGATAGAATAGAAAAGCTTATATTGATTGCCATCCTCGTCCATCGCTACCAATGGTAACAGATATTGAGACCCAGCCATTGAAGCATCAACAGTCATTCTTGATAAGGCAAAGCTTACCCGCGTCGATTTCCGTTCGCCTTTAGCTATCGTTACTTTTCCCTCGTTGGTAATAGTTAACTTATCTCCCGGTTCTTCTATCACGTTTTCTATAAATATATTATAATACTTTGCTGGCAAAGCTTTCAACTCCTCGTTACTTAAAGGAATATTCAAACCTATGGTAAAAGTCATGTCGTGCTCCGCCGGTTTCGCCAATTCCACATATAGTTCATCACCTGTCTGTACCACAAAGTCACGGAAGATAAGTCCACTTCCCGGTGCTGAAGCACTTTGCAAGGAAGCGGCTTCAACAACTTCTTCCGGTGACTGTGTAGATTTGTCATGCGCAACGCTTGGGTTCACCAATGCAGCCTCTTCCTCGCAGGCTCCCATTGCCACTGCTAGCAACGCACACAAAGATATATTTCGTATTATTCGTTTCATATATAGATTATTTAAAAAGTTCTACACACTTATTCCTGATTCACTTTCGGTACTTCGATTCCGCTCGGCCACAATTCCGCATCGGTTTTACTGTACATTTCGAGATGGTCACTACCTTTCCAGTAAGGTACTACCTTCGCATCGTTCCCATGCCCGGTTCGGTCTGCCACGACAGTGCCTGTCCCTTCGTCGAACTTCCAATAAGCACACAAAGCCGGTTCGGTTGTCGGGTTAGAGATTTCATACATATTCTGATAAATCTGTTCTTGTGTACGGGCTACATTCCAAATGCGAGCTTCACATATCTCACCATCAAACTGGCGGCTTATATCGTGCGACTCTCCATAAGAACGCCCAAAATAGAAGTTAAAATCACCCCCATTCCCAAATTCATCATCAGGTAACTTATCTCCCAAACTGATACTAGTCAAGTCACTTTTACCATGACTGGTACTTATACTTTGTAATTGTCCGTTTACATAGAAAGCAATAGTCGCAGTAGCTATATCCCATGTCAATGCCACATGATACCACTCACCTGCCAACAGTAATTTCTGGTTATTGATTTCGGGGAATTTACCAAACGTAGTCTGTGTTTGTAACTGTCGGTTCGGAAATTCTTTATCCCCAATACGCATCAGAAAATACTGTTCAATGCCCATTATAGAGGATATTTCTTGCTGGAAACTGTTCACTCGTATAATAGCTTCCATTGTTACCGCACTCAAGTTATTCACCACATCTGACGTCGAACTTCCTTTATCGAACCCAGGCACAGCAACATAAATATTCTTTAAGTTCATTGCCGTAGTAATGGCACTGGAACGGCGTACCAAATAATACATCGTGCGCGAACCGTCCATTACTCCCACTCCATCGGCTCCTCCAATGGAAAGCGGGCAGAGGTAAGTTACGTCAATCTCCAACTCATCGAGTTTGGAGAATTTAATGCCTACTTCTTCGGAAGTAGTCTTTCCGGCAGGAATCACCACTTCTGTTTTCAACAGCTGATAATATGTTTCAGGCAGCACTTCATAATGCGTGTCGTTCTTTGCATTATATTCACTAGTCAACGAAGCGTCTACCTTCAAGCTGACCTTCACATCATCCCCCGCCGGATAAGACAATTTCACCGCAAAAGTCTTCGTTTGGCTTGTCACCTTACGGTTAAAAGTGAAAGCCTCCGTATTTTTACTGGCAGCCACATTCAAGTATGCCGAATTATCGAACGGTGACTTTTCGCTGTAATCCGTATTATCACAGGCAACCGGCAGAAATAACAAAACTGCGGCTGCAAAGCACTGATAAAGTTTATGTATTCTCATAGCTTACATCGTTTAGTGAGCCGAAGCAGGATTCAGGAATTGAATACCTCCACGGGTCTGTTTATAAATAATATCAGTATCGTAGTAATCGGCAGAGATATTGTAAATAGCAATACCTCCCAATGGTGTTTCCATATTGAGAGCACCGTAAGCAGCACCGGCGATGGCATTGCGCGTCACTCCGTTATAGTCGGTCAATGTACCGTCAGGAGTGACAGCCAACAACAGACGGTCCGGAGCGGCCTTGCCATATCCGGTGGCATAAAATACGGAGGTTTCTATATCATATTCATCGGATGCACCGGAAATATCAAGTACGAAATAGTTGAAAAGGCTGCGCTGCGCTTCCGGCAACAAGGAAGGGGTACCTTCAAAAACTAACAGACACGGTGTCTGTCCCAAAGCATCCAGTAGCGACTTTAACGCCGAGACGTCTACCGCAGAGCCTTCCGAACCGAGGGCAAGCCCGTCAAATGTCCCTGTACGCACTGCCTCAACAGCAGAAGTAATAGAGGTATTCAGTTTATCTTTAGCCGTGCAATCTATATAGTAAAGCACTTTCGTACCATAATCCTCACGTACCAACTTCATATCCTCCCGGTCATATTCGGACAGACGGTCGGCATTACGCATCGTCACTATATCGATACTGTCCGGCAACGCACGGAGAAAGTCCTTCTCACTAGTAGATACTTCCGGAGCATTATCCAACCGGGCATAAACGACAGCGTGTTTCGTTGCTTTATATGCACGAAGATTCTGCGTATATGCCGCATATTCTTGCGGATTCTGTTCCTTAAACCCATTCACCTGACTATCGTGTATTTCCATTTCCGTCCAGTCGTCGCAACTGATGGTGGCAACCGACAGGAAAGTAGTCAGTAGGCATAACTTAAAAATTGATTTATATTTCATAATCTCATTGATTTAAAGGTTCGTTCTAGTTTGAAGATTGACTATTCTCAATGGAATGGTCTTTCTTATCCCACCAAAGTTTAGTTCCTGCGGCATCGGGACCATTCAGCATTTCTACAGCTTGATCGATGTATTTCGGATTTCCCGTATATTCATCTGCAGGGAAAGGCAGACGACGGGGACCGATTGTTACATTCACACTATTATTGGGGTCTTTATTCTCCACGGCAGGCAACAACTTCGGGTAGCCCGTACGACGATGTTCCGCCCATGCTTCCAGCCCCAGCGGGAATATTGCAATCCATTTTTGAGTAATGATACGCTCCAGGTTCCGTTCGAAATACTCCGCTCCAGGTTCCCAGGCAATCGTAATGGTACTTACCGCCGGATGGCTATACTTAATATCAGCCCCGTCCATCGGGTTCACATAGTCTATAGGCTTTTTCTCCGCATCCTTCACATATTGGTCCGCTCCGGTGGCTCCGCCACGCTCTTCGAATGAAAGGGCAATAGCCTTTTCATACAATGCCTGCGCATCGCCTCCCATATTCCAACCACGCAACGCGCCCTCGGCACGAAGGAAAGTCACCTCCGCCGCATTCATCCAGAGATAAGGATCGGTGCTGGAAATCACCTGCTTTGAGTAAAGGTTAATCATGTCGTCTTTCTTCTGGGTAAATATGCCGATACGTACACCGTAATAATCGTATACATCGACTTTCTCGCCATCCTGATCGACTGTTTGCACACCTTTGACAAACATCTTATCCAAACGCGGATCTTCATAACCTTTCATAATAGAAACTAAATCGGCACTGATACGATAGTCATTCCAGTTATTAAATAGCAACTCCGAACGGTTCTCCGCCACATGAAGCATGGCGTTGTCCTCATTCGATTCAATCACTCCGGCTTCCACAGCCTCCTGCGCAATACGTTGTGCTTCAGTAGGATTGACATAGCTCATACGCATGGCAATACGAAGTTGCATGGAATGTACAAACTTACGCCATTTGGAAATATTTCCGTAATACAAGTCTTCCAGTTTGCGGAAAGCCTCGGACGACAGGTCTTTGTTTTCCTCCAACACTTTATCCGCTTCTTCCAGTTCTTTCAGCATCTGTGTATATACCTGCTCCTGCGAATCGTAAGGGACAGCCAGGTCTTCACCCGAATTATCATTATCCATCATCTTCGAATAAGGAATCGGACCATAAATGTCCGTCACACGATGCATGATACACACCCGGAGAATTTTACCAAAAGCTAAAGCCACAGGGTCATCCGTCTTGTTCATCATATCGCGGTACTGCGGGTACATGTCTTTAATCGGATCGGCAAACGGGGATTTGAGCCATCCCTGTTCGGGATTGAAAGTAGAGAATTTCATCACCCAAGTGTCTACAATTCCTTCCAGATAACCACCGTATGCTCCTCCTGCCATGGCATCCATAAACTGGTAAAGGTGTTCACGTGTAGGAATCACCAATCCCTGCATTCCTTTGAGCGTAGCACCTACAATATGATTCTCACGCTGCATTTCTTCTCCGTCCGCTTCGTACATACTCCGGTTGATGTCGCTGTCGAAACAACCGCCCAACGGAAGCAGAAATAATGAAAGGATCATTATCAGAAGAATGTTATATATTCGTTTCATGTCCATCATAGTATTTAGAAGTTAATCTTTATGTTAAATCCTATATTCCGGGTACTCGGCATCATGAAGTAGTCGATTCCCTGATAATAGTTGTTCGTAGTAGCTACTGCTTCAGGATCGAAAGGAGCTTTACAGTAGATCATCCAGAGATTTCTCCCCACAAGGGATACATTGATATCACAAACATTGCCCAGCCAGCGGCGCGGAACGGTGTAACCGATATGTGCCTCCTGCAGACGCAGGTTGGTAGCACTATAAGTATAGTAGGTAGGCAATCCGCTCTGCGATGCTACCACTTCATAGAAGCTTTGCGGATTCACGCGGCTACGGCCATTTATCCATACTCCTCCGGCATCACGCGCGGCAGCAGATGTTTCAGATACTCCATAAAGATCAAGATAAGCCTGTGTTGCCGAATAAACGATTCCGCCCAAACGGGCTGTCAACAAGAAACCGGCATTGATACCTTTATAAGAGAAGCTATTATTCCAGGCTAAATTTGCCTTAGGAAGTACGCTTCCCAACTTTATGTCACCGGCATTGTCGATGGCTGTCACATTGCCGCTATCGTCAATCAGGATATTACCGTTAATATCACGCTTCAAATCGGCATGGGTATAAAGATCGCCCAGCGTACCACCTTCCTTCAGGATAAATTTCGCCTTTCCGAATCCGCGACCTTCATCGGTTTTGAGTTCCAGTTTATCGACGTTGTAAGTTTTGCCCGTTTCCGGGTGAACATAATCCTTCACTAGTTCGACGATTTCATTCTTGTTGGCCGAGAAAGTAAAGCTGCTGTCCCAGCCGAAATCTCCCCAACGATGCCCATAAGACAACATAGCCTCGAAACCATAGTTGCGTACATATCCGGTCTGTACATACAATTTGTCATATCCTGACGAAACAGGAAGCCGAGGATCAAATGTCTGATTATAAGTATTGGCGTAATAGAAAGATCCGCTCAATTTGAAATCTTTAAACAGGGTTGCATCCAGACCTACTTCCCATGAGTCAGTACGCTCGGGGTATAGTTTACCAATGGGATAATTCGTCTGCGATTTCCAGTCCTGCTTATTGGCATCATACGAGTAAGTAGGATAGGTAAGAAAACGAGGATAAGGATTACCTACGGAACTGAACGATCCGCGTACTTTAAGATAATCCACCCAATCAGGCAGTTTCAACATTTCAGTGATGACAGCCGAAAGCCCTACGGAAGGATAGAAGAATGAAGCCTGCGGAGAATGTGTCAGCTGCGAAGCCCAGTCGTTACGTCCTGTAACGGTGAGATAAAGCATACTTTTCCACCCTACTTCGGCACTAGCAAAAATAGATTCGGTCGCTTCGCGCCAACCCACCTGCGTAGCACGTTTTTTTGCGTTGTCAAGGTCGTAAACATTGAACAGATTAGGAATACCTGTTTCTCGTATAGGCCCCGCATAGCCCAATTCCTTACTAGTCACTCCACTATAACTGGCACCGATATTGGCTACAATCGTAAAATCCTGAATACGTTTATTAATATTCACCAACACATCGGCATAAGTCTGCGAATATTGTCCGTTGTTTACTGTATAATGGCCTTGTGAACTACCGTCAGTCAGCGTGTTGCTACTGCTTGCATAAAGCTTGCCTTCATATTCGCTATGAGTATTGTCGATGCGGACACGCCCTGCCACATTCAGCCAGTCAAGAATCTGGTAACTCAAACCTGCCGAAGCCATATAGCGTTTCTTATTGTTGAGACGGAGATTACGGTAAGCAATCCAGTAAGGATTCTGCATACGAAGGTCACCTTCGCCCTGCGGCCAAAACTGTACGCTAATTTTCCGGGCTTCATCCCAACGCTCGAAATTCTTCACTATAGAGAAATCATCCCCGCGAGGGAAAAGATAAGCAGAAACCAACGGATTGGAGTACTGCCCCTGATTGGTCATATTACGGTCGTTCTGAAGAATATAGCTTGCACTTACATCCAGTTTCATCTTATCATTCAAGAAACTGGTCGTATTACGGAAAGTAAAATTATATCTGTTATACCTATTGTTGGGAACCATCCCTGCCGAATTGACGGCAGCCGCAGAAAAGAAAGTCTGATTTTTATCCGTTCCGGTAGACAGCGTAACGGAATTTGTATATACCGCACCCGTATCAAAGAAATCATCGGGTTCATATCCTGTTTGAGCAGCCGAGTTCAACTTCGGTCCCCAGCTATAAATATTGGAATTTCCCGCTTTTCCATTGCTACCCGTACCATAACGTCCTTGGAATTCGGGCATCTTAAAAGCATTCAACCATTCAATGCCACTTGATACACCTACTTGCAGCTTACCTACCTGTCCTTTTTTTGTAGTAATCACAATCGCACCGTTTGCCGCATTACTACCATAAAGGGCGGCAGCTGCCGCTCCAGTCAGTACGGAAATACTTTCTATATCTTCCGGATTAATATCAGCAATGGCCTCGGTAGCTCCCTTTGAACCAAATTCCGTATCTCCTCCGCCACCGAAATTATACATCGGAATGCCGTCAATCACGTACAAAGCGTTACTACTCTGTTCAATAGACTTTGTTCCACGCATCACCACTCTACTTGCCCCACCGACACCGGAAGAGCTCGTATTGATAGTAACACCCGCAACTTTACCATTCAGGCTGTTTACAAAATTAGCATCCTTAATCTGGGTCAGTTCGTCGGACTTTACTTGCTGTACGTTGTAGCTCAATGCTTTCTGCTCGCGTTTGATGCCAAGTGCTGTTACAACAACTTCACTCAACAGTTTTGTATCCGAAGCCAGTTGCACGCTATATGTATTCTGTCCGGTTACTTTTACCGTCTGTGGAGTGTAACCTACATAACTGATACTCAACACACTTCCAACAGGAGCTTCGAGCGAAAAGTTACCGTCTATGTTTGTGATAGTTCCAATGCTTGTACCTTCCACACGTACATTGACACCAATCAACGGTTCTCCGCTATCATCCAGTACGCGTCCGGTGATACGTTTGGTGGAAGCAGTTTCGGTTGCTTTCTGTTCTTGTGGAACGATGATGACATATTTTCCTTTGAGCTGATACGTATATCCTGTACCTTTTAGGATTTCCGTGAGAGAGTTCTCCAACGTGGCTTTTTCCAACGCCAAATTGATGGAGGGTTTGTTTTTCAACTGCGACTCGTTGTAACCAACGGACAGTTTCGTTTGTTTTTCCACTTCTTTCAATGCCTCGATGACCGATATGTTTTTCTTATGGATCGTAATCCGGGCATTACTACTTTGAGCAAAAGTAGGGGTAGAAAGGAGCAGACAGCACAAAAAAAGCATAAATACTCGACTGATTGCCTGCTTATTGGCTATAAATTCATAAATTTGCTGCATCTTCTTAGTATTAGTTTATACAGATAAAGTTAGATTCTCGAATTTAGTAGCGTCTGGTTAACGCTAATAGTAAGAATTTCGATTTCACATCCGGGGGAAGGTTGCAGCTTCTCCCGGATATTTTTTCCGCATAGGCTCAATGTATTTTAAGGTTAATATTCAGTGTTTACAAGTTCTATTTTGTTCCCCGGTGCCGAAGCATGTCTTCCCCGGTACCGGAGTCTATCTTCATCGGTGCCGGAGACGCCCTTCCCCGGTGCCTGAAATATAGCACTTGTCTCCCACTATTTTATAGTCCAGATTTCCCGTCACACGAGCGATAATATCCATCACTTCTTCCATAGAAGCATTTTGCCCGAAAGTAAGATTGAACCGGTCTTCTTTCAGACTACGGAAACTATAAACAAAGGTGTAAGGGTATTTGCGTTCGAGACGGGTGAAGATTTCTTCCAATGTCATACTGCGGAAAACGATTTCGCCACGTTGCCAAGCAGTGACATCCTGCATATCAGGATGAAGTACGTTTCCGGAGCGGGTACGTTTGTTATAAGCCAGTTGCTCGTTCGGCTTCAAGATCTCCTGCCCCTGCTGATTATTGTACTCCACCAACACTTTTCCGGAAATCAGGGTAGCTGTCACTTCCTCTTCGTCGGGGTAGGCTGTCACGTTGAATTCCGTTCCGAGTGCCGTCACCTGAAAGTCCGAGGACTTCACGATAAAAGGATGCTCTTCGTCACGTTTCACCTTGAAGCTGGCTTCTCCCACAAGATACACACAACGGGTATCACCCTTAAATTGCTGTGGATAAAGTAAAGTGCTTTGGGAATTAATCAATACCTGCGTACCATCCGGCAAAGTGATGTTCCGCATCTCGGCGGTAGGAATATATGCTTGCAACAAATCTGGTGCCTGCCGGTTCTGCAAAGCCAGATAGATAGAAACGGAAGAAACTGCAATCAACAAAGCTGCCGCTACGCGCCACACTACCAGATGAGTACGTAAAGAATGTATCCTGCGCCTCGTTCCAATGCCTGTCAGTTCACGCATCCGTTCCAAAGAATGACGGTAGCCGGAAGTCGTTGCCGATTCGGTAGCTTCCCAAAGTTGATTGAGTTCATGATCTTTTTCATCGGCACGTTCTTCGTCGGTCAGCCATGTACGGAAATCCTGATCGACTTCTTTCGGATAGTCGTGATTGATATAACGGTCGATTACATCGCGAATATAATTCTTCATAAGGTGATATTTATTGTTCTGTTTAGAAACGCTTACGTAAATATCACTACTCAGCAAGGGCAACTACGGGAAGAGACGGAATAGAATAACAAACATTAACACTTTGCGGAGTTCCGTCAATGTTTTATAGATGTGATCTTCTACGGTACGCAAGGGGATTTGCAGTTTATCTGCTATTTCTTTATGAGAAAGTCCTTCAAAACGGCTCATCTCAAAAACCCGTCTACGGCGATCAGGCAACTGACTGAGTGTCATCCTAATAAGCATTAATACTTCTTTATAGTATAGATTTTCTAACAGGGAGGAATCTTCGTCACAAAGTTCACCCAACAACTGGGCTTTCAAAACTTTGTCTTCATATTCCTGCTCTACCTTCTGATGCTTGAACAGGTTGAATATTTCATTCCGAGTCACAGTATAGAGATAACCAGTCATGGTTTCCTGATCTTGCCAAAGTTCAGGACGTGTCCATAACTTAAGAAATATATTCTGGGCAATGTCTTCCGCATCCTCCTCCGACTTGGTCAACAACTTCGCAAAGTTCTTCACACGAGGGAAGTTAGCGGCATAAAACTGCTCAAAACGGATATCCAATTCTGCTATCGTTTCGTTCATCTGTCGAGTCTTTTACTATGAAACCCGGGGCAAATATAGGCAAAATTAATTTCAGGCAATGGATGCAAACAAAAAAAACATCCCACCTTTTAAACCAAAACAAGTCTAAAAGGTGGGAATATTATAAGATTCTAAAGAATCTCAGAAGTTATTCTTCATCCATCAGAATTTCCAAAATCTGACAAGCAGCCTTCGCCACCGGAGTACCCGGACCAAAGATAGCAGCTACACCTGCCTTATACAGGAAGTCATAATCCTGTGCAGGAATAACACCACCGGCAATCACCACAATGTCTTCACGTCCCAGTTTCTTCAGTTCTTCAATAATCTGCGGAACCAATGTCTTATGACCGGCAGCCAGTGAAGAAACACCTACTACATGAACATCGTTTTCTACCGCTTCACGAGCAGCTTCTGCCGGAGTCTGGAACAACGGTCCCATATCCACGTCGAAACCACAGTCCGCATAACCCGTTGCTACTACCTTGGCACCACGGTCATGACCGTCCTGTCCCATCTTTGCAACCATGATACGAGGTTGACGTCCCTCTTTTTTCGCAAACTTCTCTGCCAGTTCACAAGCACGCTTGAAGTCGCTATCGTTTTTACTTTCTGATGAATACACGCCTGATATAGTTCTAATTATTGCTTTATAACGTCCTACAACCTGTTCGCACGCATAAGAAATTTCGCCCAAAGTAGCACGAACACGAGCTGCTTCAACTGCCAGTTCAAGCAAGTTACCCTTGCCGGTCTTCACACATTCAGTGATAGCTGCTAATGCCTTGTCCACTTCAGCCTGATTACGTCCTTCTTTCAAACGTTTCAGGTTTTCAATCTGTTCAAGACGAACTGCCGTATTATCAATTTCAAGGATATCAATCGGAGCTTCTTTTTCCAAACGATACTTGTTCACACCCACAATGGTCTGCTGACCGCTGTCGATACGAGCCTGTGTACGTGCAGCCGCTTCTTCGATACGCATTTTAGGAATACCTGTTTCGATAGCTTTCGCCATACCACCCAGTTTTTCAATTTCCTGAATATGTTCCCAAGCCTTGTGTGCCAGTTCGTTCGTCAGAGATTCTACATAGTAAGAGCCGCCCCATGGGTCAACGTTCTTGCAGATGTAAGTTTCTTCCTGAATATAAATCTGTGTGTTACGTGCGATACGTGCAGAGAAATCTGTCGGAAGAGCAATAGCCTCATCCAATGCATTGGTATGCAAAGATTGGGTATGTCCCAAAGCTGCAGCCATAGCCTCAATACAGGTACGTCCTACATTGTTGAACGGATCTTGCTCCGTCAATGACCATCCGGAAGTCTGTGAGTGAGTACGCAAGGCCAGTGATTTCGGGTTCTTCGGATTAAACTGTTTCACAATCTTCGCCCACAGCATACGTGCGGCACGCATCTTGGCAATTTCCATGAAGTGATTGGTTCCGATTGCCCAGAAGAAAGAAAGACGCGGAGCAAATGCATCAATATCAATACCTGCTGCTGTTCCGGCACGGAGATATTCCAAACCGTCAGCCAATGTATAAGCCAACTCAATATCTGCGGTAGCACCTGCTTCCTGCATGTGATAACCGGAGATAGAAATAGAGTTGAACTTCGGCATCTTCTGTGAAGTGTATTCGAAGATATCAGAAATAATCTTCATAGAGAATGCAGGCGGATAAATATAGGTATTACGCACCATGAATTCTTTCAAAATATCGTTCTGGATAGTACCTGCCATTTCTTCGAGTTTAGCACCTTGTTCCAAACCGGCATTGATATAGAATGCCATAATCGGAAGTACAGCACCATTCATCGTCATGGATACAGACATCTTATTCAAAGGAATACCATCGAACAAAACCTTCATGTTTTCCAATGAACAGATAGATACACCTGCTTTACCTACGTCACCCACTACACGTTCGTGGTCGGGGTCATAACCGCGGTGAGTAGCCAAGTCAAATGCTACTGACAAACCTTTCTGACCGGAAGCCAGATTACGGCGATAGAAAGCATTGGATTCTTCGGCAGTAGAGAATCCGGCATACTGACGGATGGTCCAGGGACGAAGGGTGTACATTACTGAATACGGACCACGCAAATAAGGAGGAAGTCCGGCAGCATAGCCGAGATGTTCCATTCCTTCGAGGTCTTCTTTTGTATAAACAGGCTTCACTTCAATGTGTTCCGGTGTTTTCCAGTCAGCGGAGATACCGTTAGCCTTTTGCCATTCAGCACCATTAGCAGGCTGAAATGCGGCATATATATCGATGTTTTTAAAATCTTTTCTCATCTTACTTCAATAGTTTAGCGTTAAACTCTTTCAAGGTATCCAATACGTTGACACGAACATGGATGAAGTTTTCGATACCTGCGGCTTTCAAGTCATCCATACAAGCCGGAGCACCGGCAACGATAAACATAGCGCGACCATTCAAGGCCTTGAAAGCAGGAACTGCATATTCAGCATATTCATCATCGCTGGAACAGATGACAACAATATCAGCTTTCGCAGCCATCGCTGCCTCTACTCCTGCCTCTACTGTTTCAAATCCAAGATTATCGATTACTTCATAACCGGCACAAGCCAGGAAGTTGCAAGAATATTGCGCACGTGCCTGACGCATCGCCAGATTACCAATTGTCAACATGAACGCTTTCGGACGTTTGCCCGATGCTTCCGTTTCAAGACGTAACGCTTCAAACTCACTGGCTGCACGATCGAATACCAATGTATCCACATCTTTCTCACAAGTATGAGAGTCACCTCCACAGCAGCATTTTCCTTCCACAGGTTTCTTGTCACCGGCTTTTTCGTTGAAATTCGGGAATTGGTTAGTACCCAACAGAATTTCACGACGCTGTGCCACTGCTTTATGACGAGCTTTATTGCTTTCGTTTACTGCAGCCTGAACCGTACCAGCTTTTAATGCGGCATAGAAACCACCTGCTTCTTCTGTAGCAAGGAAGATTTCCCACGCTTGTTTAGCAATGGATACAGTCAGGTTCTCAATATAATAAGAACCGGCAGCCGGATCAATTACTTTATCGAAATGAGATTCTTCTTTCAGCAATAGTTGTTGATTGCGAGCCAGACGTTCTGATAACTCATCCGGAGTCCCATAAGTCTTATCAAACGGAACGACTGTCATTGAATCTACCCCACCCAAAGCGGCACTCATTGCTTCAGTCTGTGTACGAAGTAAATTCACGTGTGCGTCAAACAAAGTAAGATTAAAAGTAGAAGTTTCGGCATGAACCGCCATTTTTGCTGCACAACGACATTCGCCGTTAGCTCCCTTATTATCGCAATCACGCAGACATTCAGGTTTGTAAGAAGCTACAATATTTGCCCAAAGCAAACGTGCCGCACGGAATTTCGCTATTTCAAGGAAATAATTGGAACTGATACCAAAATTAAATTTGATTTTCTTGGCTACTATGGCAGCAGGAATACCGGCATCAGTCAATTGACCCATATATTCATTTCCCCAAGCCAGAGCATAGCCCAGTTCCTGAGAAATATAAGCGCCTGCATTATTCAATGATAAAGCGTTTACATTCAGCACACGATAGAAAGGAAGCGGCTGAATGGCTTCAATCAAAGATTTCGCTGTCTGTACCATATCCCCTTTTTCCTTACCGCGAGTCAGCATCTTATTGAAGAAATCATAATTGATAGAGCCTTTCAGCTTCTTCACATCATAGTCTTTCTTCTGAAAATAAGCCACCAGCAAATTAGCCAACTCCACAACATGCCCCTGGCAAGTTGAGAAATTTAATTCAACGCACTCTGCCTGAATATCATTCAACAGCGTCTCGATATATTCCGCATTGAGTTCTTTTGCTTTTACATGGAAAGATAGTGAATCAACACCCTTATTTAAGATGTCCAGTGCTTTTGCATTGGCCTCTTTGGGGCATTCTACCCTGATTTCCTGGCGAACCAACCACTCATTGTTGTCTTTTTTAGTTCCTCTCAGATAAGGGAACTCTCCGGGAAGCGCATCAGTAGTTTTTAAACCCTCCAGATCTTCCATCCGGTAGAAAGGTTTCACTTTAAACCCTTCGTTTGTTTTCCAAACGAGCTTCTTCTCAAAATCAGCACCTTTCAAGTCGGCTGTAACCTTCTCCATCCATTGTTCGGTGGAGACAGGAGAAAAGTCTGAGAAGAGTTTTTCTTTTTTGTCTGCCATAGTTTATCTAAAATTAAAACAAGATTAATATTGTCTTTATTTTTATCTATCTCTTTCTTATTGTCTGTTGTTCGACATGCAAATATAACCAATAAGTTAAAACAAAACTTCTTTTTATAGAAAATTCGCACACCTCTCACTCTCGCATAGAATCTGTATAGAAATTCTTCATTCTTTATTTTTTTAGTTCTCCATTTATTTGATTTGCTCCAATGTTATGAGTAATTTTGCACCCGTTTTTAGAAAAACATTATAAAAACTGCTATATTATGGATTGGTTACAAAGTTTATTGTGGGACCCCAGCTCCGTAGCTCACATCGTGCTTCCTCTACGCATTTGTAGTGGCAGCCGGCGTGTATCTTGGGCAAGATAAAGATATTCGGAGTATCTTTGGGCGTCACATTTGTTTTGTTTGCCGGCATCCTAATGGGACATTTCGGCTTCACAGCCGATACACACATCCTACATTTCATCCGTGAATTCGGATTGATCTTGTTCGTATTCTGTATCGGTCTTCAGGTGGGGCCATCTTTCTTCTCTTCTTTCAAAAAAGGAGGAATGACATTGAACCTGTTGGCTGTAGGCATCGTAGTGTTAAATATTGCCGTTGCACTGGGGCTTTACTACCTCTGGAACGGCCGAGTAGAACTGCCGATGATGGTAGGTATCCTCTATGGAGCTGTCACAAACACTCCGGGACTTGGTGCCGCCAATGAAGCATTGAACCAGCTTAATTACACTGGTCCACAAATCGCACTGGGATATGCGTGTGCTTATCCGCTGGGCGTGGTAGGTATTATCGGTTCAATCATTGCTATCCGTTACATCTTCCGTGTCAATATGGCTAAAGAGGAAGAAAGTCTGAAAATCCAAAGTGGAGATGCACATCACAAACCTCACATGATGAGTCTGGAAGTACGCAATGAATCAATCAGCGGAAAAACTTTGATTGAAATCAAGGAATTTTTAGGCCGCCAGTTCGTTTGTTCCCGTATTCGTCATGAAGGTCATGTAAGTATCCCCAACCATGAAACCATATTCAATATGGGGGATCAATTATTCATTGTCTGTTCAGAAGAAGATGCTCCTGCAATTACCGTATTTATCGGTAAAGAAGTGGAACTCGACTGGGAGAAACAAGACCTTCCCATGGTTTCCCGCCGTATTCTGGTGACTAAACCGGAAATCAACGGAAAGACTTTAGGATCTATGCATTTTCGTAGTATGTACGGAGTGAACGTTACCCGCATCAACCGTTCCGGTATGGACTTGTTTGCCGATCCAAATCTGGTACTTCAGGTAGGTGACCGTGTAATGGTGGTAGGTCAGCAAGATGCAGTTGAACGTGTGGCAGGTGTTTTGGGTAATCAGTTAAAACGTCTGGACACACCGAACATTGTGACTATTTTCGTTGGTATCTTCTTAGGAATTCTCCTGGGTAGCCTTCCTATAGCATTCCCCGGTATGCCGACTCCTCTGAAATTAGGTTTGGCAGGCGGACCGCTGGTAGTAGCTATTCTTATCGGACGTTTCGGTCATAAGCTCCATTTAGTGACTTATACAACCATGAGCGCTAACCTGATGCTTCGCGAAATCGGTATCGTGCTCTTCCTTGCCAGTGTCGGTATAGATGCCGGAGCCAACTTTGTGCAAACGGTAGTTGAAGGTGACGGATTACTATACGTAGGTTGTGGTTTCCTTATCACCGTTATCCCGTTGCTTATAATCGGTGCTATCGCAAGATTATATTATAAGGTAAACTACTTCACCCTGATGGGATTGATAGCCGGTAGTAATACCGACCCGCCCGCATTGGCTTATGCCAATCAAACAACATCCGGAGATGCTCCGGCAGTAGGGTATTCTACAGTTTACCCATTATCCATGTTCCTCCGTATTCTGACGGGGCAGATGATATTATTAACGATGATGTAAATCATGTTTTATTTATAAATAATAAAGCCGGTCATATCCTTCAATGGAATATACCGGCTTTATTTCTTTTTCTTATAGACTTCTTCTACGCCTATTATATAAGCTGTAGTTTCTTCACTACAAATTCTTCTATAAACCGAACTGTCTCTTCAACTCCCAAAGAAGAAGAATCGACACACAAGTGATAAGTAGCAGCTGCTCCCCACGTTTTATAACTATAATAATTATAATACTCCGAACGTCTCTTATCCGCTTTTTCTATCATTTCTTCTGCAGCTTCCGCATCAATATGATGCATGGCGCATAATCGCGCAATACGATCTTCCTTAGAGGCCGAAATAAAAACATTCGCACAACGGGGATGTTCACGCAGAATATAGTCCGCACAGCGTCCGACAAAGACGCAAGATTTTTCTGCCGCCAGATGACGAATCACATCACTTTGCACTTTAAACAGGGCATCATTACTCAAACAGTTATTACATGGCATAGCTCCTTCACTGATAAAAGGGAAACGCATGCCGAACAATCCGCCAATAATACCTTGCGAAGCTTTCTCATCCGCTTTTTCAAAAAATTCTTTGCACAACCCGCTTTCTTCAGAAGCCAGATTAATCAATTCTTTATCGTAGAAGTCAATCCCCAAACGGGCTGCCAACTTCTCTCCTATTTCTTTTCCGCCGCTACCTAGTTGCCGACCGATGTTGATAACATAATTACCGCTCATAGTACATTTTGTTTTATGGTTCTGTAGCAAACATACGACTTTTTTCTAAAAATCACATCATCAAACGAAAGTTATATTTGAAAGTAACGATGAAATACCCTTTTATTTCCTGCGTACGATACTCATAAAAGCCGTCGGAAGTTGCCATACGGTTATAACTTTTCCTCTTTCCTAAAATGTCTACCCAATAAGCAGACAGTTCTGCTTCTTTCTTTTTCAAGAATCTCCAGGTAGCACTCGCATTCCATAACATCTCATCATCTTCTCCTTTACGGATATTCGTACCATTACGGAAAGTATAAGCCCCATCCGTTCGTAATTGTATGCCCAAAGGAAGATCAACATATCCTTCCAAACGGAAATTATAATAACGGGTATATGTATTGTTATCATTCACAGAGTTGAGCGAATACTGATAATTCCAGGAAGTAGAGAAGTCAATACCTCCCCAGGCAGGCTGATAAGAAACATTCGCTTCACAATTCAAGCCAGTGTCACGCGTTGTACTTTTCACCGGCTCAAGACTTCTATCTTCATTAATCATGCTGACACGATTACTATGATTACCGTTCATATCCAACCGTAAAGAGAAATGTCCTAAACGTTTCCACCAGTTAGCACTTCCATACACATTCCAGTTACCGTTTATATTGACAGGATATGTCTCACGTCCGCCAGTCTGTGCATCATATATCATTACCTGTGTAACGCTATTCTGTTCCAACTGTCCTCCAAGATTCGCAGATATGCCTTTTTTAGAATGTTGAAAGCTTATACGCATACTATGAGCAAACATTTGCTTCAAATCCGGATTCCCTCGAGTAATATATAATGGATTACTATTATCTGTAAGTGGCATTAAGTCCGATAAAGAAGGTTGCCGGGTTCTACCGTCATAATTGAAAGTTATTCGTGCCTCTTTCTTTTTCCAGGCCAGCCATATCATAGGCTGAAAGTCGATAGTATGCACAGTGGTATCCGCATACAGTTTCCCCATTTTTCGTTCAATGGTTCGCCTTTGCGGAGTAATCCCTAATGATGCATTCACCATCCATGTGTCATCAGAGTAATTGAAGCCTACATTCAGATCATGTCCATTAGTACGACTATGACTTCGATTACTCAAACTATCTACATACCCCTTTTCATAGTCAGGAGGCAACTCACCAAAAACATCCGACTTCGCCAAAGAAGACAATTCATAAGTGTCGCGGTTATCGCGTTCATAATGAGTGTTCCAATTATACGCTGCACGAAAATGCATTTTCTTACCGATAGGTTGGGTGAAGTTAATCCCTACCCGCCACGAATTATTTTTCTGGGGTGACTTCAAATACTGGTTACGATAAAGCAATGAATCGTTGCCTTGCTTATCTTTGAGACGGAAATAAGTAGTTTTTGAAAGCGAAAAACTTTCATTATCCCCCCAAGAATCCGAACTTTGAATGTTCAATCCTAAAGTTGTACCTTTTTCATTCAGCCGCCTCATAATCCCCATCATCCAATTATAACGGTTCGATTGCCCTTCCGAACGCGACCGGTTTTCACTACGATTTACTTTGATATCTTGGGAAATCGATTCAAAATCATCGAACAAGCTTTCATGATTGACGTTAGGAGGAGCGTCAAAAGAAGCATTCTGGCTATTACTTTCATTCCGGTTAGGAGAAAAGCTGAAACCACCGTTAAAATGTATGCGTGTACGTTTATCCACTTCCCAACTACCCATGATATTAGAATTGAACGACCGGCTTTTAGAGTTACCTTCATTAGTGGACGCAGAATATTGGTTACCAGCAGTTAAATATTGCTCCTGATACATGGAAGAAATATTTCCGTTCCGATTGAGATTATAGTTCATACTTCCGGTCAAAGAAAACTTCTTTCCGAATTTATGAGTCATATTCATTCCCACCGAATTATTAATATTATCCTTGTAAGTGCTATTCTGATATCGGTTGGTGGAACGTCCTATGAAAGAAAGATTTTCTCCATCTTTGCTAAAATAATTCACCTGCCCTTCCAAATCCTTCTTTTGATTGTTTCCATATCCCACAGTGGCATTCGTCAGCCAGGTTTTATTCAATTCATCCTTAGTCTGCAAGTCAAGTACATATTTCTTTTCTCCTGAACTAATTCCGGTAAATTCTTCTTCTTTTGATTTTTTATCGTACACTTTCAACTTACTAATCAGGTCTGCCGGAAGATTTTCGAGTGCCGTCTTTTTATCTCCGGAGAAAAAGGCTTCGCCATTTACATTGATTTCACTGATGGGCTGTCCGTTGTATGTCAACGAATTATCTTTCTTATTATATACCAATCCGGGAACACGCTTCACCAAATCCTCCAGATAAGCTCCTTCACGAGTTTTAAAAGCGGCAGCATTGATAACCGTAGTATCTCCCTCCATCACTACTTCCTGCAATTTTCCCGTTATCGTCACTTCACTAATCTGAATATCATCATCTTTCAATACCACTGTACCGATATTCACCAATACAGAGTCTTCCAGTGCCCGGTATACAGATTGCATTCCCATAAAAGAGACCTTTAACAGGTATTTCTTTTTCTTCTGCGGTTGATAATTAAGAACGAAACGCCCATTCTTATCACTTGTTATTCCCTTGATAAAAGCAGAATCGCTTTTCGCCAAAATAACAATGCTGGCAGATGGTAATGCCCGCTTCTCATTACTGCCGGCTTCCACTGTCTGCACTCTTCCTCGCACAGTTCTCACTTGTTGAGCATACAAAGTAGTATGTCCCCAAAGTAGCAGCAAAAGCAATCCCACTAACTTACAAGCGTTCATATCCAATAGTAGTTAAGTCTGATATTTATGTTGATCTAAAACAAATCGGGACAAAGTTAATAACTTTTACGTAAAACGTTTAATCCCAGAGTTATTTTTTATACCTTTGTCCATCCATTATTCAATCAGCAACTTAATGAAAAGGATTATATTAATCACAGGAGGACAACGATCCGGTAAAAGTTCGTTCGCGGAAAAAAAAGCGCATGAACTTACTACGTCACCGGTTTACTTGGCCACTGCCAGGATATGGGACGAAGAATTCAGAAAAAGGGTGGAACGCCATCAAAAGAACCGCGGTCCTGAATGGACAAATATAGAAGAAGAAAAAGAATTGAGCCGTCACAATGTAGCGGGCAGAGTCGTAGTGATAGATTGTGTAACTCTTTGGTGCACTAACTTCTTTATGGAGTTTGATTCTAATGTTGCCTCCTCATTGGAAGCCGTCAAAAAAGAATTCGACAAATTTACCCAGCAGGACGCCACTTTCATATTTGTAACTAATGAGATTGGTTGGGGGGGAGTTTCCGAGAACAAACTGCAACGTAAATTCACAGACTTGCAAGGTTGGACCAATCAATACATCGCATCGCATGCCGACGATGTATATCTCATGGCAAGTGGTATTCCCGTAAAAATAAAATAAACATGAAAACGTTTCATATTCAAAAGCCGGATGAAGCTATCAAAGAAGCTCTGATTGACAAAATCAATAATCTGACCAAGCCTAAAGGATCGCTTGGAAGACTGGAAGAAATCGCTTTGCAAATCGGACTGATCCAACAATCCCTTTCTCCACGATTAACTCATCCTCAAAATATAATCTTTGCCGCAGATCATGGCATCGTAGAAGAAAAAGTCAGCCCATCTCCTAAAGAAGTAACCTGGCAACAAATCAGCAACTTTCTTCATGGAGGAGCAGGGATTAACTTCCTGTGCCGACAGCACGGTTTCACTCTTAAAATTGTAGATGCAGGAGTCGATTATGATTTACCTTATGAAAAAGGCATCATTAACATGAAAGTCAGAAGAGGAACACGCAATTTCCTTCATGAAGCAGCCATGACACCTGGAGAGATGGAACTCTGCTTGGAGCATGGTGCCCAATGTGTGGACACTTCTCACCAGGAAGGCTGCAATATCATTAGCTTCGGTGAAATGGGAATCGGAAATACTTCGTCCTCTTCCCTATGGATGACTTGCTTCACCGGAATCCCATTAGATCAATGTGTAGGTGCAGGAAGCGGACTCAATCATCAGGGAATAAATCACAAATACGAAGTTCTGAAAAGATCTCTCGAACAATATCCGGGAGAGCATTCCACAGAAGAAATCCTCTGCCGTTTCGGAGGTTACGAAATGGTAATGGCCGTAGGAGCAATGCTCAAAGCTGCCGAACTGGGAATGGTTATTCTAATTGATGGATTTATTATGACCAATTGTATTCTTGCCGCTTCACGCCTTTATCCGGAAGTGATGAGCTATGCCATATTCGGTCATCAGGGAGACGAGAGCGGACATAAGCTATTATTGGACTATCTCGGAGCACGTCCCCTACTCAATCTCGGACTAAGACTTGGAGAAGGAAGCGGTTCCGTTTGTGCCTATCCCATTGTAGATTCTGCAGTGAAAATGTTGAATGAGATGGATTCATTTGCTCATGCTTCTATCACTAAATATTTCTAAGATGAACCAGATACTTGCCGCACTCATATTCTTTACACGATTGCCTTTCTGGAAAATAAAAGAAATTCCGCAGGAGTGTTTCAAACACGTTGTCAGTTATTGGAGTTTCAGTGGCTGGCTGACCGGGGGAATGATGGCATTGATTTTCTGGGGAGCCAGTACTATTTTACCTCACGGAGTAACCGTAATCCTGGCACTGACTTCACGTTTACTTATCACAGGAGCATTGCATGAGGATGGATTGGCCGATTTCTTCGATGGATTCGGAGGTGGAACGAACAGGGAAAGCACGTTACGCATCATGAAAGATTCCCATATCGGAAGCTATGGAGTTTTGGGATTAATCATCTATTATCTGCTTGCTTACAATCTACTGGTCGCACTTCCCTTAACAGTTACTCCTTTCTTATTACTAAGCGGAGATACCTGGAGCAAATTCATTTCTTCCAATATCATCAATTACCTGCCCTACGCACGGAAAGAAGAAGATAGCAAATCCGGAACAGTATATACAAGAATGAATTTGGGGGAGATCGTTATGTCTGCGATGGGGGGAATACTGCCTCTCCTATTACTTCCTCCAAGCTACTGGCCCGTGTGTATATTTCCCATTCTGGTATTCTTCTTTATCTGCCGGATGATGAAACGACGTCTGAACGGATATACCGGAGATTGTTGCGGTGCATTATTTCTCTTAAGCGAAATAAGTTTCTGGCTGGGAGCAGTGATGTCTATCTATATAAAATAAGTAAACCTATGAATATTTACCTAATCAGACATACCTCTGTCGACGTTCCTAAAGGTCTTTGTTACGGTCAGTCAGACGTTCCTTTACGTCCTACATTTGAGATAGAAGCAGCCGTAACCAAAGCTAAAATCGAATCCATTCACTTTGATATGGCTTACACCAGTCCTCTATCCAGATGCACCCGTCTGGCACAGTATTGTGGATTCGGAGATGCCATCCGTGACCCAAGAATACTGGAACTTAATTTCGGAGATTGGGAAATGCAGTATTTTGATAAAATCAAAGACCCGAATCTACAGTGCTGGTACGACGATTACTTGAATGTAAAAGCAACCAATGGAGAATCGTTTGCCGACCAATATAGACGAGTAGCCGCGTTTTTAGACGAAATCAAACAAAAGGAGGCTGAAAATATAGTAGTATTTGCTCATGGCGGCGTATTGATTTGCGCACAGATTTATGCAAAGTTGATTCAACCGGAAGAAGCATTTCAGACAGTACCTGCCTATGGAGGAATTTTTCTATATCAAGAGCGCCCGTAAACAAACAGTCAGGACAATCATCATCTCTTCTGCACGACGGTTGATAGCAACTCCCATCCGCATATCGGATGTGTCCAGCAAACGTTCATTCACTCCGATATAAGGCTTTGTAAAAAGTTGACCAAAATAGTGATGAGGACCGCCGAAACGACAATTCAGGATACCAGCAAGAGCGGCTTCCGGATAGCCGGAATTGGGACTTGCATGTTCTCTGCCATATCTCTTCACAAATGACAGGAGTTTCAGCCGACCACTTGCCAAGACCATCAGAAAAGCAGTAAGACGGGCAGGAATATAATTAGCGACATCATCAACACGAGCTGCCACACGCCCAAAAAGAAGATAACGATCACTATGATAACCAATCATGGAATCAAGCGTATTCACCATTTTGTAGGCCATCATTCCCGGAACGCCCAACAACAAATACCAGAAAAGAGGAGCAATCACTCCGTCACTCAAATTTTCCGCCAAAGTTTCAAGAGCAGCAGTCCTGACTTCTTGTGCAGAAAGTTCGGAGGTATCACGCCCTACAATACGGGCAACCTGAATACGCCCCTCTTCCAAAGAACGATCAACCGCCTCAAATACCATTCTGACCTCTTTAATCAATGTAGTTCCGGCCAGACAAAAGAAAATGCAGATTATATCAAAACCAATCACCGCAGGAGTTCCTAAAAAAGAAAGGGCATATTCGATCCCTATGGTGACCGAATAAACGAACAGGATCAACAGAACAGACATGATTCCTCCTTTCCATAGCTTATAAGATCCTTTATTCAGTCTCTTTTCCCCGAAAGCAATCATCTTGCCGAACCAGATGACAGGATGAGGCAAAGACACCGGATCACCGAATAGACGATCCATCAACCAGGCCGGCAATAAAACACGCAGCACTACTCCTATAGCGATAAAGTAACTCATCATAAACAAAAATATATCTTAACTCATTATCTGCTCCATCCATTCACTGATTGCTTTCACCAGCTTATCATTTTCTTCGGGAGTTTGCGTAGCAATCCGAAAGAAACGCTCGTCCAATCCCTCAAAGTTGGATGCATCCCGAATGAGTATTCCATGATTCACGGCTAGAAAATCCTTAAGGGCCGCCGCTTTCCCCATACGTAGTTTTATCAACATATAGTGCGTATCAGTTGGCCATATTTCCAACATACCCGTGGCAAGCAGGAGGTTTGTCAGTCGCTCACATTCTGCCAGAAGTTGCGGAATATCCGCTGAAATGCCGTCTCCCTCTTCCAGAAGATATTTTGCGGCTTCAATAGCCAGGCTATTCACAGACCAAGGCATCCGACGGCAACGAACATCATCGGTCAATCCCTCGGAGGCAGTAAAATAACCTACCCGCAGTCCCGGAATCGCGTATTGCTTGGTCATTGAATGGAGCAGGATCACATTTGGAAAGGAAGCGGCTTCTTTAATCCCAAGAAGTGACTTTAATGTGAAATACTCGTAAGACTGATCGAATATAAACAATTTATCAGGATGAGAATCGACCAATGCTTTCAGGTCTTCCTTATTTCGCACTTCACCTGTCGGATTATTCGGATTGCAGATCCATACCAGTTCCGCATCTTCCGGTAAAGCATCCAACGAATAAAAAGGCTTCACTTTGTGCCGATGTACCCGGCATGCGTCCGCATACTCGCTAAAGGTTGGTCCCAACACGGCTGAAATACGTCCTTGAAAGACTTGTGCTATCAGGTAAATAGCTTCCGTCGCTCCATTAGTCACACAAACTTGGCGGGGAGTGAGCGAATACCTCCGAGCTATTTCACTTTCCAAAGAATAAGGCATCGGCTCGGGATAACTGCAAATGGTAGAGAGCCGCTCATTCAGTCGTTGGTAAAGTCCCGAATGATCGATCCGGTTATACACATTTGAACTGAAATTGCTAACTATTTTCTTTCCGTATTTATAAAGATCGTCTCCGTGTCCCTCAATCATTTCTTTCTAATATTTTATAAAGTAACGACATATTGATGTGTTTTCTCACATGTTCCGCCAACTTATCATATTGTTCTTCCTTGAATGTTGCATAGTCAAAGGTCTGCTGTTCCAGTTTGTCAGCATAAGGCTTGAGCAGGAAATCTATAAATGACCGGTTGTCAAGTATGCCATGAATATATGTTCCCATACACTTTCGGCCATTCCGGTAACCATCCTCTCTTCCATCCTCCAGTTTATTTAAAGGAGAAGGGGAGAATCCTTCGGCAGGTACGCTTCTGCCCATGTGTATCTCATATCCCTTACAAACCGTATCCGACTCATCAAAAGTGAAATTCACCTGCCGGGTCACTTTATCTCCCTGCATGGTAGTGATAACAGGAAGTAACCCCAAGCCGGGGAGTAATTTAAAACTTCCCTCTACTCCGTCAGGATCGCGTACTTCCAGCCCCATCATCTGATAACCGCCACAGATGCCCATGATGGTCGCCCCTTCCCGATGAGCTTTCAGAATAGCTTGTACTACTCCGTTACAGCGCAATTCATAAAGATCATCCAGCGTATTCTTGCTTCCGGGTAACAATACAATATCTGCTTTCGCTATTTCATTCACATTATTGGTATAATATAAATGTACCCGTTCATCCCGTTCCAACACATTAAAATCGGTAAAGTTAGACAGATGACGCAGCAAGATCACAGCTATATTGATTTTTCCGGCCATAGCCTCCCGGTTTTTAGACTCAAGCATCACAGAGTCCTCTTCTTCTATATAAATCCCCTTATAGTAAGGCACTACTCCAAGCACAGGAACCTTGCAGAGGTCTTCGATCATCTTTATTCCGGACTCAAACAGGCGGATATCCCCTCTAAACTTATTGATAATAATACCCTTAATCAATGAACGTTCTTCCGGAGTCTGCAATAGAATAGAACCATACACACTGGCAAATACACCACCACGATCAATGTCCGCCACCAGAAAAACATCTGCCCCAGCGTGTTTTGCCATAGGCATATTGACCAGGTCGACGTCCCGCAGATTAATTTCCGAGATACTGCCGGCCCCCTCCATCACTATCGGATTATATCTGGTAGCGAGGCGATCATACGACTCATTGACTACTTTTCGTAATTCTTCCCTTCCCTCCTTGCGGAAATACTCATACGCATTCCGGTCACCGATTGGTTTCCCCAATAACACAACCTGCGAAGTATGTTCGGAGCTTGGCTTCAACAACAACGGATTCATATCCGTATGACAGGGAACACCGGCAGCTTCCGCCTGAACAGCTTGCGCCCTGCCGATCTCCAATCCCTCGGGAGTGGCATACGAATTCAAAGCCATATTCTGGGCCTTGAACGGTGCAGGATGATATCCGTCCTGCTTCAATATGCGGCAGAATGCCGCAGCCAGAATACTTTTCCCGACATCGCTACCTGTTCCGGCAAGCATAAAGGAATTTAGTTTTTTCTTCTCCATCTTTCTATTTACTTTGGTCAGGGGTTGAAGCTTTGCGCTTATAACCGAAAGCTCTCCATTTCTCTTCAGTCCAGTGCTGCCGATACATTTCATAGCGTGCCATGACAAAGAATAAGTCGGATAATCGGTTGATGAATTCAAGCAGAGATTGCGGCACCGGGTCCTGCCAATGTAATGTGCAAAGCCTCCGTTCGGCACGCCTTGCTATAACACGCGCATGATGCAATTGTGCAGAAATTTGTGTACCACCCGGTAGTATAAAATAGCCATTATCTTCCATAGCGGCATTCATTGTATCCATTCTTTTTTCCAGAAGACCGGTCAGATCCGTACGCAAGGTATTCGGGTTTTCGCCCCTTTTAACGGATGGAGTAGCCACATGACTCATGCATGACATCAGTTCCATCTGTATTTCATACAGCCATTCGTGCCATTCATCCTGTTCAGGAAGAAGTGAGCGGACTATTCCTATCACCGTATTCAGTTCGTCAATCGTACCGTTAGCCTCAATCCTGATATCATCTTTTTCGACACGCTCACCACCAAAGATTCCGGTAGTTCCATTGTCTCCCGTACGGGTATATATTCTTCTCATCATTCCCAAAGTTTCATTAAGTTCATTTCACCCCAATAGAGGTGTGTATAGCCTGCAATCAGATTCTTATATCGATAAAGCGGAGTGGAAACAGGATTTCCTTTTGCATCTGTCACCTCCGCAATGGATGGAAGTTCTTTTTCAATGGAAGAGTAATGAAACTCATGTCCTTTCCATACCTGCTCTCCTATCCGGAGGGTTCGATAACCAAGCCTTAATTTCATATTTTCCATAGTAGCCCTCTGATGCAGTAATCCGACCATGGCATATTGTTTTCCATCCATTCCCCGGATACTGTCACAAAGATACATCATCCCACCACATTCGGCAAGCAAACGACCTCCGCTTTCCACATACATTTTTAATTGTTGCTTGATGGCTATGTTACTTTCCAGCTCTTTCAGGAAAAATTCGGGATAACCACCCGGCAAATAAACTAAATCACAATCGGGCAGATGTTCATCGCTCATGGGACTGAAAAAGGTAACTGTCCCTAATTCTTTCAGACGAGCCAAGTTCTCACGGTACATGAAATTAAATGCAGCATCCTGTGCTACTGCTATCTTCCATTTTCTTTCTAAAAGAATGTCTTTGGAGATTTCTGTCGATGGAATCGAGGTATGTGCATTATAATCAACCAATGGTACACTACATACTTCAAGAATCCGGTCAACCGCCACATGCTCTTCAATCGCCTGCGCCACCACAGAAGCGAATTTATCAAACTGATAGGAAGCATCCAACGTCAATCCCAAATGACAGGAGGGTACTTCCAGTTCTTTCAATCGAGGAAGAAAGCCGAAACATTCTACACCTACATCTTCACAGGCTTTCTGTAAAAAAGAGTAATGGCGTTCGGAAGCTACCTGATTGAATACCACACCGGCAAGTCGCACCGACGGATTGAAATATTTAAAGCCATATAGAATCGGAGCTACTGTATAAGACGTTGATTTGGCATTGATTACAAGAACAACAGGGATATTCAATAAGGCGGCAATAGCCGCACTGCTTCCCTCCATTCCTTCGAAGCCGTCGAAAAGTCCCATCACTCCCTCGGTCACACATACATCCATTGCAGCCGCGTATTTTGCATACGTCTCCTTTACATGTTTTTGAGAAGAGAACCAGAGATCGAGATTGACAGAAGCATTACCTGCTGCCATCTCATGATATTTCGTATCAATATAATCAGGGCCACATTTATAAGGCTGCACATTCAGTCCTCTATCACGAAACAGTCTTAACAACCCTGTTGTAAAGGTTGTTTTTCCACCCCCCGAAGAAGCGGCTCCAATTAAAAAATGACTGGTCTGTTTCATCGTTTTATAGCTTTCAGTGTATCAATGGGATTATGCTCGTCTACTGTCAGTCGGATCACTTGTTCAAGTTTCAATCCATTATCGCCTATTGCTTTCTCAAATTGATTCCTACTGTCTTCGGATACAGAATTAAACACCAGCGTCCCACCAACAGGCAATAAAGGAGCTATTTTCTTTATCATTTCTCCCAACTTGCCACCATGACCTCCAATAAAGACAGCATCAGGCATGGGAAATTTCTCTAACGGTATATCCAAAAAATCTCCAATCACCGTCGTTATTCCCGGACAGCCAAACCGATGACTATTCGTTTCCATCAATTGCCGCCCCGCCTCTCTTTTCTCAAAAGCAACAATATCGAGATGAGGAAATTGCAACTTCGTCTCAATGGAAACAGAACCGGTACAAAAACCCACGTCCCACATCACCGATCTGTTTCTCAAATCGAACAGACTCAATGACAGCAGACGAACAGGCATTTTGGTTATCATATTCGCCCGCCCGTCCAACAATTCAAACTGCTCTTCCGGAATTCCGAACGGCCGTTCACGAACGGTAATACGCTTTAAAATCACACAATTCGGCATCCTGAAATGCCTTTCCATCGCTTCCTCCACACTATATTCTACCACTGTTTCCTCTTCATTCCCCAACTGCTCACCCACAATCATCCGGTAGTTGGCATATCCGTACGCTTGCATCCGGGCAGCTATGGATGCAGGTGTTTTTTCTCTGTCAGTGAGCGAACCAATCAATGTCTCTCCGGAAATAAGAGCCTCATCCAAGGCTTTCCACGGTCTGCCAGTCAGAGAAATCGTCCGCATATCATGATAAGGTAACAAGGCTTTGTGCGCTAAAAGCTGCAAGGAATTAAAAGACGGATAGACTTTGACAACAGCCTCGGGCAGTTTACGCATCACCGTATTGGCAAAACCAAAAAACAAAGGATCACCGGAAGCAAAAACTACTATTTCCTGATAACCGGCATAACACTCGAACACAGCGTCAAGAGGCACAGTTATATCTATCCAAACCGATGATTCCGGTAACATGGCCGCCACAATTTCATGATGTCTCTTTCCACCCGAAAAGACATGAGAACGGGCAATCAAAGCCTGAACCTCCTTACTGAAAGAGAGTTCGCGACTATCTGTTATTCCTATGATATGAAATTCCTGCATTCTGTCATATAAAATGTCTATACTCTTCTATACATCTCTGCCGGGGCGCAGTGTCCGGGCATCATCAAAACATAAAATCGCGTTCACCAATGTAGCGGCAAGATTACTTCCTCCCCGTCTGCCCTGAACAATAATCTTCGGTACTTCCATGAATGTCTTTATCATGTATTTCGACTCTTTCACATGCACGAATCCTACGGGAGCGGCAATAACCCCGGATGGGTGTGCTTTTCCTTTTCGAATCAGATCGCACAGTTCTATTAATGCCGTAGGTGCATTACCAAATACAAAAAGAGCATCCGGATGTTTTTCTACAGCCAGGCGAATAGCTTCCTGTGAGCGGGTAGTTCCCCGTTTCTTCGACTGTTCCACTGCACGTTCGTCGGAGAGATAACATTTCACTTCCACCCCTAAACGCTGTAAAGCACCTTTCCGTATGCCGGCAGCTACCATCGTGACATCTGTGATAATCGTCTTAATCCGTCCGGAAGCAATCTGTTCATACAAGTTCTTTACAACCTCCTTATCCGTATATACCAGCTTCTCCATTTCAAAATCCGCTGTGGTATGTATGGCATGAAATAAAGCCCACTTACGGTCAAGGTCGATCTCTTTATTCTGCATCTCTTCCTCTATCTTCCGGAAAGAGTTCATCATAATCTCCTGTCCTTTTCCGACTTCCCCCTTTTCCTGTTCGCGATAATATCCGCGAGGAGTTACCATCCGGTTCTGAAATTGATAAGTTTGTGAATTGCCAATCAGTATTACTGTAAACATATCCACTTCTTCCGGATCGAAATCCTGTAAGGTGGTCACTACCACCGTTTCTTCTTCCCGACCTGCCTGACGGACATAACCTACGGGCGTTTCCGGTGAACGGGATTCCTGAAAGATTTCTTTCAGACGATAAAGCTGCCAGTAACGTCCCTCACTCTTAGGGTTGTAAATGGCTGTTACAAAGTCGGCAGTAGCAGCGGCAGTGATTCTTTTTTCTATGATTTCCCAGGAAGTCATCAAGTCGGACAGAGAGATAATGCAAAAATCATGACCGATGGGAGCACCCAGCAATGACGCAGCTTTCTGGAAAGCACTAATACCGGGCAGCACGAGGATATCGACCTCACTCCCCCGTTCCCGTTTCATTTCATAAATCAACGGAGCCATCCCATAAATTCCCGCATCACCGGAACTGATGACACAAACAGTTTTTCCCTGTTCAGCATATTCAAAAGCCAATTCTGCACGGGCTTTCTCCCGCTTCATTCCGGTATCTATACATTCTGTCTGTTCCGACAGCCAGGAGGTAATAAACTGAAAATAATACTTATATCCAATCACTACATCTGACTCTTTCAAGGCATTAACGACAGCTGGAGTAATATCTTCCGGGCTACCGGGACCGATACCTGCTACTATGATCTTATTTTCTTTCATACATCTTCAGGATTATACCTGAAACAAAGGTAAAGATAAAAACTTAAACAAGATAAAATGTAATCAGATAGTTCTGAATAAAAAATCACAGAATATCCTGACTATATAAAAAGCCAACTAAAATGATCCCGTTTTATTTATAGCAAATACGGCCATTTTGGTTGGCTTTATTTTGTTTATTAGCAGTATGATTATTTCACACTCAACTAATCAACCAATTATTCTTCTTCCGCATCCGGATCATACATTGCATCATTATCAGCGACCTTCTTCTCAATATGGCTAACCCATACGCTTACAATCTTGGAATAATCACCTAATCCTTTGATATCACAGTTAGCCAACGGGCAAGTATATCCGGCTTTTGCCAATTCATAGCGCCAACTTCCTTCTTCAGCCGTGGCACCAACACCACCCTTCATATCATTATTAGCATGATCGCCTGCAATAGACATCAACGGATGACAGATCACATTACCTGATTTCTTGTTAGCTGCCTGCATACGGGAAATCATATCGTCTATATAATTATCTTCCATATCTACAGTAGCCACAAAATAATTAGAATTAAGTTTCTGCAACTCTGCTTCCATCATCGTGTAGCGAGAGTTACCATTCCCGTAGTTATAATTTTCGGGATTTCCATGTCCCATGAAAGTCACAATATTATTCGACTCCACTTTACTTTTATAAGTTTCATGCAGAATCTTTGCTACATTGGTTACATCTTCCTCTGTTTCCAACAACGGACCACCCAAATATACTTTCACGTTGGCAAATTCCGGGTGCTCACCATCATTATGGAAATCTTTCACGACATTCTGTACCCGAAGGAATTCTTCGCCGGGAATAACATGAAGAGATTGCACGCAAACCGTCTTATATCCTGCCAGACCAATAGCTTCCAAATAGAAAGAAGGTGCATAATAATTCCAACCTTTTGCCGCGCAACGGGTCATACAAATCTCCGAAGTGAAAGAAAAATAAATATCCATGTTAGGGAACTTACTAGCAAACTGCGCTTTCATATTATTGAAAGTCGTTTGAGGCGCATCCCACGTACTACCAAAAGTCACTAGCAGCAAGGCTGTATCATGCTTTTTGTTGGCTTGTACTTCGGCAGTTACTGCTTCCATCTTCTTATCGTGGTTGGATTTTGCCACATCATCATCGTCGTCGGAGCAAGATACTGCCGAAAGGGACATTACAGCTACTAAAGCTGTCATCATCATAAATCTAAACTGTTTCATGTCTTTAAAATTTTAAAGGGTTAAACATCATGTATTTTTTGTCTTTTTTTGTCCGAATTGTATCATCAATGAACCATAGAAAGTTCGTCCCGCTGTAGTTGTACCATAATTCAGGCTGTGATACGTTGTCTCATAATAATTGAAGATATTATCGATTCCCACATTCACCTCGGCATTCCATCGTTTGCCCAATTTGAATTGGTGACGGGTATTCAGCCTCCAAAGATTATAAGCCTTGCCATTTCCATCATCCTGATAATAACGTTTACTCTGAATACGTCCATAAACTCCAATGCCAAGACGATAGTTACTCCGTCTCCACGCATGCGTCCAGATGGCACTCACAGTAGCACGATGATGAGCCATACCATCAATAATGACATGTTTCATCACTTGATCTTCTTCATCATATTGGTTCGCTTCAGTATCCAGATAGCTATAACCTCCTGTCAGAGTCAGTGATTGGACCGGTGTCCATTTGGCATTCACATCCACCCCATAAGTACGGGCATCATCCATGTTCTGATACTGGCGTACACGGGCAGGATCATAGGTAACAACCAGATCACCCGGAGCCTGCGAAAGAGGAATAGTGACTAGAGTTATCATATTATCTACCCAGTTACAATATCCCGTGACATTGATACTGAAACGAGTTCCATTATATTCCAGTCCACCGGAAACATAACGGCTGGTCTGTGGATCCAACTCCGTATTTCCCAGATTCAATGAGATTATTGACATCTGACGGATATAACGGTAATGCAATTCTTTCAGTGTCGGTGTCTTGAATCCTTCCGAATAGGTAGCACGCAGATTAAAAGCTCCTAACTTATAAAGTGCCGATACTTTCGGAGTGATGCGCACACCAAAGTTCTGATTCACTGTCAGTCTCCCTCCCGCTGTGATATTCAACCGTTCAATAGGCGTCCATTCATCCTGCGCATAGAAAGAGGTCGTATAATCGGATACCTGATCTTTTTCATCCAGTCGACGGGGAGCATCCAGCCAATTGATTTCCGTATCAGTACCCACACTCAAACGATTGAAGTATGGCAGATTGAATATACCTTTCAACTGCAATAACAAGCGGCTTTGATCGCTTTGCAATCCTTTATCACCAGGGAAATATGGAAAACTGATCTCCTTGCCACTATCATCATACTCCTTATCCCAAGTCTCGCGAGTGTACATATAATAATAAGCATGACTATCATAGTTGACGTCCAGCATAATGCTATTGCTATTTTTCAGCTTCAACTTACCTCCTGTCGCAACAGAAGAGTTACGATAAAGGAAATCATAAGTCTTATAGTCAGGCACTCCGCAAGGACGATATATCCGTTTGCGATAAAAGCTACCGTCAGCGTAAAGGCTCAAATCCTTTGTAGCCTGATAATCGAAACGCTGTGCCACTTGCCAGTCCGTATAGCGATTTACAGTCTTATTGATGGAATTGGTTATAGGATATTCATAACGGTTCGGATCTTCATAAGTTGTATTCTGCCATCCGTCTGAATGCTTCAGTTGGAAATTAGTGGAAGAAGTAAATTTACCAACCTTGAACTGTACGGTATTCGACTGCCGGAATTCTCCATACGATCCGCCGCGACTTGTATTTTCTATCAAAATATTTTCGCGGTGTTTCTTTAATATAATATTCACCACTCCTGCAATAGCATCACTTCCGTAAAGTGCCGAAGCAGCTCCTTTCACGATTTCAATACGTTCAATACGAGCCGGATCGATCAAGCCCAGATTATTCTGTCCGCCTACATCACCATGCATCTTCTTACCATCAACAAGGATTAATATATAACCATTGCCGAGTCCTCCCAATTGCATATTGGCTCCCATATCACCAGCACTAAAATCAAAAGAAGCACACAGTCCGCTCAAAATATCTTCCAAGGTAGCCCCTGCATAACTATCCAGCATTTTGCGGCTAATCACTTCCGTCTGCACAGGTGCATCTTTCAGATAGTGTTCCGTTCCCGTACCTGTCACCACTATTTCAGGAATCGAATCCTGCATGGCGACATTGCTCTGTGCACTTACCTCTGCGGATAAAGACAACAAAACAAGTCCTGCTAACCATATTTGTCTCATTCGTTTCATCTACCTTTTATTATCATTAAAGAGAAATAAGGAAATTCCCTTGCCAATATATCTTTCTTATCACACGTATAAAATTCCCCGTCCGCTCCCACATTCTCGAAATAATGACAGACAAGTCCTTCCTCCAAACTTATAAAATGCTTCACTTCCTCCTCACACTGCGATAGTTTCATCACTACCGCCACTTCACTACCGGAAGCAATCCGGCTGAACAGTTCTCCGTCCACTTTTCCCGGACACACCGTCAACCGTTCTTCCTGTTCCACAATGGAAAGACCGATGGAAGCCGCCGCCGCAATAAACGCTGGAACACCGGCAATCTGCTTGATAGGTATCCCCACTTTCTTGAGCTTTCCGACCAAATAACTGGTAGAAGAATAAAACCCTGCATCTCCTTCAGCCACTATCGCCACACATAAACCTTCCGAATACAAACTGACTATTTCTTCAAAAACCTTATCGTAAGCCTCATAAGCCATCTCACGCTTCTTACTCATCGGCAACGTATAGTGTCTGATAGATTCTTTCTTTATCTTCAATTCTTTCAGAAGAACAGAAGACCGGGAACGCGCATTTGTTTTCGGGCAAAAAATAGCATTTGCCCGACATAATGTAGCACCTCCTATCAAAGAGATAAGCCCCGCTTCACCCGGACCTAAAGAAACGATATATACCGGTTTCAAATCTTCCATCTTTCTTATCGATTATTTCTTATCCTTATTTTCTAAAACGAATCGTCAGGCTCGCATAGAAAGCTCTTCCCGGTGTAATGGCCGAATAAGGTTTCTTCGTATTCCAGGGACGGTCGTCCACCCAGTCGAACAGGTTTTCAACACCCAAGCCGGCATTCAGAATGAAATATTTCAGATTGAATGTATGTCCTGTATTCAAATCCCAAAGCATAAAACCGGATGAATCATAGTCATACGTTTCGGAATACCTCTTTCCCTGTCCGCGACCTATCATATTGATGTTCAGTCCATACAATCCCCAGTTCTTAGACCATTGTGCATTTACGTTTCCTGCATACTTGACACTTTTGTCAATCGGTTTGTCGGTTACCAGATTTCTTGCATCCAACAGCGTATAACTGGCTCCCAGATTGAATCCAAGTCCCAGGTAAGCATTTGCATTTACATTCACCCCTTTGATTCTCACTTTATCGATGTTGTCACGCTGGCGCACTTCATCATAATCACCATATTGTGCAGCTTCTTCATCGCTCAAAGTACGGTAATTAATCATATCCGTCACATTATTGACAAAAGCCGTTGCTGATACGGAAAAACGGGAATGAGTATATTCCAGATTCAATGAGAAATTCTTGCTTTCTTCCGGTTTCAGTTCCAGATTTCCGATAGTATAGCGATTGGTAGTCTTTGCCAGATCCGTAGCATAAATTTCAGAAAGTGTAGGTGTGCGAAAACCTGTTGCAAAAGACAATCGGCCACGGAAACCACCCTCCCTATACATAATAGAAGCTGTCGGAGTGAAGTGATCTTCAAATGTTTCATTATAAATGTAACGCAATCCCACTACTGCTTGCAGAGATTCGGCAATCGTCCACTCATCCTGTGCATATAAAGCCATGGTGTAGAGCGTCTTATTAGAGATATTATCCGATTCACTTTCCAGCTTTTCATCCAGATATTCCAATCCGGCAGATAGTTTGTTCTTGCTGTTCACCTTGATAATACTCTTCACATTTCCCCGGTAAAAATATTGTTTCTTACGGGTTTCCTTATCTCCAATCTTAAAGTCACCGCTTTCCTGAATATAGTCATAAGCCGATTTGTAATTGTCCGAATAAAAATCGGCATCGATATATGCTTTCTTATTCACAATATACTTCATACCGAAACCATACGTATAATTCTCATGATACATATTATATTTATATTCCGTTACCGGACGGTCATTCAGGAAATTATAGTACGAACCCTGTGCATACAGCGTTGTCTTATGATTCAGAGAATAAGAGAAACTCTGGTTGACCGTATTCGAATGATAACCGGTGAAAGCCTGTTTATCGGTAGGGGCCAGTTTCACTTCCCCTTTTTTATTCACCGTTTCGGTCATCGGATGAAGCTTCCATCCATCCGACTGTTGGCGTTGGTAAGAAGTATACGATGAAAGTTTGCCAACATTCAAATCCAGATTCACAGCTTCCGAAAAACGTCCGTGGTCACTCACCTTGGTAGTGCTCGATGCGTCAATCTTGTTTTTGCTGTCATCCGTGATGATATTAATAACTCCACCAATGGCGTCACTACCATACAGCGCAGATGCCGAACCGTTCAGTATTTCAATTCGTTTCACGTTTGCCATGTTGATGCGCATCAACGCATCATCGCCAATCAGTTTCCGTCCGTTCACCAATACAAGGATATAATCGCTATTCAAGCCATTAAGCACCATTTCCGTTCCCATACCGCTGGTAGAGAAAGAAAAGTTAGAAGTGAGTTTGGTAAGAGCCTCCTCAAGATTCGTAACATTGGCCTCCTTGATATCTTTAGCAGTCAATACATTTACCGGGATGGGACTATCCACCATCCGGCGATGTGTTCCGGTTCCGGTCACTACCACCTGGTTTAAATTGTTATGACTTTCCGTCATACGTATCACGACATCATTTACACTCTTTGAAGTGGAATACCGTTGTGGTTCATAATTGAGGTGAGACACTTGCAGGGTCTGTTTGCCATCAGGCAATCCCTTGATTATAAACTCTCCTTTTGCATTCGTAGTTCCCCCCTGCAGACTATGGTCCACCCGAATATTCGCTCCGACAACAGGCTCTCCGGTTTCAGAATTCAACACACGCCCCTTGATTGTAACCTGAGCGGACACAACACAACATACACCGACCAACATGGTGGTCAAAATAAGTTTTTTCAACATTTTGTGATTATGCTTAAATTTCTATAGTTTATGTTCTTAGCCCCGAGAACAAGTTAACTATTGTTTCTTCCTTAGGCAGGTTTCCTGACTTCATCCTGAAAGTTCGCCTTCCCGTGCATCCGGCACAGTGGCAGTAGTAAAACTTTCAATAGATGGATGTTACAGTAGCGGGCACTGCTCCGGATTCACACCGGATTCCCTTTTATGTTCAATCGGACGATTGAAAACATCACCTAAAGTGCTGCAAAATTACTACATTTAATTTGTATCTCATAACATATCTAAAAATATTTTTAGTAACACGAAATTTACACTACCTCTCAAGAAAAGAAACTGATTATTATTGTACTTTTGCAACATTACCTCAATTAATTATTTTCAGGATGGAAAAGAGCGTTCAGACAGCAATCATTTTAATTTCCGAGTCAAGTCTGCCCATAGCCAGGAATATAAGCAGAGAGTTAGCAGAATCCGCCATATACCTCAAAGGAGAAGCAGAGGGATGCGAAACAATCACCTCGTACAGCGGATTTATGAAAGAACATTTTTCCGATTTTAAAGCAATCGTTTTTATCGGTGCACTCGGCATCTGTGTGAGAAGTATTGCTTCCTGCATCCGGAACAAATATACCGATCCGGCAGTGATTAACGTTGACAGTACCGGACGTTTCGTTATCTCCGTACTGTCCGGACATATCGGAGGCGGCAATGAACTGACACGAATCGTTGCGGGAATCACCGGAGGGGAAGCCATCGTCACCACCCAAAGTGATAATCAACAGTTGTGGGCGCTGGATACGTTTACCTCCCGTTACGGATGGAGAACTTCGGCAACACCGGCTTCCATGAATCAGGCTATTTTTCAGTTTGTGAATAAACACAAGACAGCCCTGCTGCTTAGTGTCAAGGATAAAGGAACGGCCGAACTTGAACAGAGCTGTCCGGAACATACAGATATCTATTATAGATTGGAAGAAATACCGCTGGCCGAATACCAATTACTCATCACTGTTGGTCCGTGGGAATATGACGCTCCTATCCCGACACTGCAGTTCTATCCGCCCGTGCTTCATATCGGGGTAGGCTGCAAAAAAGAATGTTCTCCACAAGGAGTCTGCATTTATATGAAAGATGAATTATTGCGACACCATCTTTCTCCACTTGCAGTGAAAAGCATTTCAACGATTGAACTGAAAAAAGACGAACCGTTGATTGCAGAATTACATACGCAGTTCTCAAACAGTGAACTACATATTTATAAAGCCGAAGAACTGGCAGATATCAGCGTTCCGAATCCCTCCGAAAAAGTGAAAGAAGTGACAGGCGTTGATGGGGTGGCCGAAAGTTCTGCTATCCGTGCCTCCGATTACGGCAGATTGTTGATGGAAAAGCAAAAAAGAATACTATCCGAAGGAAATAATTTCACCTTTGCCGTAGCACTTTCTGCTGATAGTGACCGCAACAACGGGCATATCGAGATTGTGGGGGCCGGTCCGGGCGACCCGGAATTGATTTCTGTAAGAGGCAAGAGAATGCTGGAAAAGGCAGACCTCATTCTTTATGCCGGCAGTCTGGTGCCCCGCGAACTGACGTATTACGCCAAACCGGGCGCTACCGTTAGAAGTTCGGCAGACATGACATTGGAGGAACAATTCACCCTCATGAAGTCTTTCTATGACAAGGGATTGTTTGTGGTACGTCTCCACACAGGTGACCCGTGTATTTACGGAGCTATTGCCGAACAGATGGCATTCTTCGACCAATACGGAATGAGGTATCACATCACTCCCGGCATTTCTTCTTTTCAGGCCGCAGCAGCCGCCCTCAAATCACAGTTCACCATTCCTGAAGAAGTGCAAAGCATTATCCTCACACGTGGAGAGGGTCGGACACCGATGCCCGAGAAAGAAAAACTTCATTTGCTGGCGCGCTCGCAAAGCACGATGTGCATCTATCTAAGTGCTGCTATTGTGGAGCAGGTACAGGAAGAACTCTTGCAAGCCTACTCTCCCGAAACGCCCGTAGCTGCCTGCTACAAACTCACTTGGAAAGAAGAAAAGATATATCGCGGCAAGCTGAAAGATCTTGCTCAAATTGTCCGTGACAACCATCTGACTCTTACTACCCTGCTTGTAGTCGGTAATGCCATCGACCACCGGGAGGGATTATCCAGACTATATGCTGATGAATTCAAACATCTTTTCCGCCCATGATACTGATTTTCGGAGGAACGACGGAGGGACGCACTGCCGCTGAAACCCTCGATGAAGCAGGACAACCCTTTTATTATTCCACACGTGGCACCCTTCAGGAAGTCACGTGCAGAAATATGACGCGACTGACCGGCAACATGGATTCAGAAAAAATCATTTCTTTCTGCCGTGAACACGACATCCGATTAATAATAGATGCCGCCCATCCATTTGCGCAACAACTCCACCTGAATATCTTCCTCGCGGCAAAAGAATTAACGATCAAGGTAGTACGTCTGGAACGTATCTATCCGGAATTATCGGAGGAAATCATTTGGTGTGATGACTTCGAAGATGCCGTCACCCGTATGAAACAGGACGGTATAGAGAAACTACTAGCTCTCACCGGCACTCAAACTATTGCCAAGCTACAAGGTTTCTGGAAAGAGCATGACTGTATCTTTCGGGTTCTGGAACGGTCGGAATCCATAGATATTGCCATAAAGGCAGGATTCCCCAAAGAAAAACTGATTTTCTATCAACCCGAAGAAGATGAATCACTCCTTTTTAAGCAACTTTCCCCGCAAGCGATTATCACGAAAGAAAGCGGCAGTTCGGGAGGCTTCACCGAAAAAATAGAAGCTGCTCTGAAAAACGGAATCAAAATTTATGTAATCCGCCGTCCTCCCCTGCCCGAGGGTTTTATTACAGTAAATGGGAAATACGGATTGAGACGGGCTGTTGAACTAAATGTACCGGGATTTTATGCCCTAAGAAGTGGATTCACTACCGGAACCTGCGCAACAGCCGCAGCCAAAGCCGCTTTACTTGCATTGACAGAAGAATGTTTTGAAGAAAAAACGAAAGTGACATTACCGGATGGAGAAAGGGTCGTCCTACCTATATATAAGGTAGAAAAAACGGATGAGAATACCGCTACTGCCAGTGTCATCAAAGATGCTGGAGATGACCCGGACGTTACCCACGGACATCAGATTGTAGCCACTGTATCTTTTTCCGATTCTCCCGGCATACATTTCCTGCAAGGAAAAGGGGTGGGAAAAGTCACACTTCCCGGATTGGGATTAGCCGTCGGTGAACCTGCCATTAATTCGACTCCCCGGAAAATGATCGTCAATGAGCTATCCTTACTCTATGGAGGAGGGCTGGACGTAACTATCAGCGTTCCCGAAGGGGAAGCACTGGCTCTGAAAACATTCAACCCGAAATTGGGAATTATTGGAGGGATCTCCATTATCGGAACTTCGGGTATTGTAAAACCTTTTTCTTCGGAAGCATTCGTCGATGCCATACGCAAGGAAGTGGAAGTGGCCTATGCAATTAATGCGGAACGATTGGTTATCAATTCCGGAGCCAAAAGTGAGAAATTTGTCCGGAGCCTCTATCCGAATCTCCCTCCACAGGCTTTTGTGCATTACGGAAACTTTATCGGAGAGACATTAAAAATAGCAGCAGAGACTGGTTTTCAAAAGGTAAGCATGGGGATTATGATAGGAAAAGCGGTAAAACTGGCAGAAGGACACTTGGATACTCACAGCAAGAAAGTCATAATGAACAAAGACTTTTTAAAAGAAATAGCTATTCAGTGCAGCTGTTCAGATGAGACTTTAGCATTGATCGAACAAATGACGCTTGCCCGCGAACTATGGGGAATACCAAACAAGAAAGATAAAGAAATTTTGTTCAACAAGTTGGTACAACTATGTCATATACACTGTACACCACTTTTTCCCAAAGGAGAGCTCGCCATTTTATTAATCAATGAAACTGGGGAGATTTCATATCAATTTCACTCTACCCTATTCTAAATCTATTATTGACAGGTTTATTTCTATACGGTTTTGAAATAAGTCAAGTCATAAAAAATAAGTTGAAATATAATCCCAGCGAGCATCTACTAGAGAATTAAAAAGTGAAAATTTGCTGTCACCTGTCACATGTTTGTATTTAAACATCTGACAATGAATGAGTAGTGGTGTGACGGCAGCATGTGACAGCACAGTGACAGTACTTTTGCTGTCACATGTTCTCCCACGTATTCTTTCTTCTCTTCCTTTTCTCTTTCCTGAAAATCACAACCTGTATAGCTTCATATTTTTTAGTCATAGGAAAACATTCGTTTCATACCTTCAAACCATTGGTTTCATGGGATGGAACTTTAGTTCCATAAGCTTGAAACTCTAGTTCCAATTGCTTGAAACCATCAGTTTCAAGGCTGGAAACTCTAGTTTCTCTTTGTTGAAACTTTAGTTTCAAACAAAGGAAACTTGCTTGGAACTTGCTTCTAAAAGAAGGAGAAGAGGTGACAGCAAAAGTACTGTCACTGTGCTGTCACATGCTGCCGTCACACCACTACTCATTCACTGTCAGATGTTTAAATACAAACATGTGACAGGTGACAGCAATTTTTTACTTTTTAATTCTGTAGTAGAGTGTTAAGAGATTATATTTCGGCTCATTTCCATACAGTTTTGAGGATTTTTTGAATCAACTATATCTGCTATTCACTAGATAACCGGACACCAACTTGAGCAATACCTCAATGTCTTCCGCTTTTCGAACTTCATTCTCCGGCAAATGCAGCAAAAATCCTTCCGTCTGAAGATTACCTGTTTCTATGTAAACATCAGATTCAATCTCACGCCCTGCCAGAATTCCATTTCGCAAAAGAGCTTTCCTGACCATCGCATATTTTTGACCATGCCCTTCAAGATGCATCTTTACAGAATATTCATTGTTGATTTTAAACAATCCCGTATTTTGGTCGAACATGATTCCTTTACGGGAAAAGAAGTTACTCAATGTACCATTCAGTGACAAGTCTTCAGGAGTTCCGATAGTCACACCGTTTTCTTTATCCATCATCCAGACTTTATCGGCAATCTGTAAAGCCAGTTCCAAATCATGGGTACTCATGAAAATAGTTTTCCCCGTATCGCGGGACAACCGATGCAACAGTTGCATCATCTCCACTTTACTTGGAAAATCAAGGAAAGCAGTCGGTTCATCCAGAAAAATCACAGGTGTTTCCTGCGCCAACGCTTTGGCAATCATCACCTTTTGTTTTTCTCCGTCACTCAACGTATGCATCATCCGACCGGTTAGCACCTCTATCCCTACACCGGCTATCGCACGGGAAACAATTTCTTTATCTCCTTTCTTCAACACTCCCCAAAAACCAGTATAAGGACTTCTTCCTAACGCTACCATCTCTTCCACCGTCATATTACGCAAGTCGCACTTTTCTGTCAGCACCACACTGATGACTTTCGACATATCCGCATCGGAATATTTCTCAACCTCTTTATTCATGATCCGGATCTCTCCCGACAATTTCGGTAGGAAACCGGACAGTGTATGCAACAAAGTGGACTTCCCCGCTCCATTGGCTCCAAGCAGACAAGTGAGTTCGCCAGCATAAATACTGGCATTTATATCACGGGCTACGATATGCGTTTTATGCTTTCCTTTATAGCCTGTGGCCAGGTTCCTGATAGTTATGGTTTCTTGCTCTTGCATGTTAAGTTTCTCCCTGTTCTGATTATCATTCATTTACCTCTCCCTTACGCTTACGGAACAACACCGACACTACCACCGGTGCACCGACCAAAGCTGTGACGGAGTTGACCGGCAAAGCACCTTCAAATCCCGGCATACGGGCTATCAGATTACACAATAACGCCATTGCCGCCCCTACCAGTAAAGAAGAAGGCATCAATATCCGATGGTCGGAAGTACGGAACAAAGCACGGCAAAGATGCGGAACAGCCAGTCCCAGAAAAACAATCGGGCCACAATAAGCCGTTACAATCGCCACCAAAGCTCCGGAACAGGAGATTACCAACAAACGGGCACGTTTGATATTCAAGCCCAGATTTCGCGCATAACTGTCTCCAAGCAACAACAGATTCAATGTCTTAATCAACAGAAAAGAGAGTGGAAGAAGTACAGCCATTGTACAAAGGAATGGGAATAACTGGTCACCGGAAATACGGGAAAAGCTTCCTAATCCCCAAATGACATACGCGCGAATATCTTCTTCGACGCTGAAAAACTTCAATACTCCAATCACGGCATTGGCTACATAACCAATCATCACACCGATAATCAACAGAGTCACGTTTCCTTTTACTTTCTGTGAGGCGAAAGCAATAAGCGCCATGATAGACAATGCTCCTGCAATAGCGGCAACCGTCAGCGCCAATTCACCAATCAGCCCCAGACTGCTCAACGCCACTCCCCCGAGACTGCCTGACAATAAAACGACAAAAGCCACTCCCATACTTGCTCCGGAACTAATCCCTAACACTGAAGGCCCTGCCAACGGGTTTCTGAAAACTGTCTGCATCTGCAATCCGCTGACGGACAACCCTGCTCCGGCAACCAACGCAGTGACTGCCTGGGGCATTCTCGATTTCCAGATAATATTCGTCCAGATGTGGTTCTCATGATCTCCCCACAGGCAAATATCCCATACAGCACGAAACGGTATAGATACAGAACCCAATACGAGATTCAGGAAGAAAAGAAAAAAAATCAATCCAACCAACAGAAGCATCAACAACCAGACAGGAGTTTTCATACCCTTCTCATTTTAAAAGCTCATAAAAAACGGGAGTATATTCCGGTAGCAGTTCCGGATGAAATACTTTAATCAAATCTTTCAGCAGCACTTCCGGATGAGTGGGAACATTCTCATAATAAGGTTTCTCCTTGAGATTGCAATAAATCACTCCTTTATCTTTGAATGCCCGGAAATCAGCATACCGGGAATCCTGCGCTTTCAAGGCGTCGTAAGTGAACGTGCCGTTATGACTGTTCAATATCCGCCAATAATCAGCACTTTCCGCGCGACTGTAAACAGTCTCAAAGTCTAAAGTCACTCCACCTGTATTCGGATCATCTTTTAGGAAATAATCAGCACCGGCATCCCGGAAAAGTTGTGCGAGGAAATTGCGTCCTCCTACGGCGTACCAGTTGCCGCCACGCAGCTCACCACTAAAAACAACCGGCTTTTTCTCAATCTTTGCCGTCAGCTGCTTCAATGTATTATATTCAGTCTTAATCGAATCAAAGATCGCATTTGCTTTCTCCTCTTCTCCAATCAGCAGACCGATAAACTTAATCCATTCTGCCTGCCCGAGGGGAGAATTCTCTTTATATCCCAAATGCGGAATCAAAGGAATACCTACCTCTTTCAATGCGTCATATCCTCCCCGTTTAAAAGGAGAAATCAGAATCAGATCGGGATTCATGGAGATAATGACTTCATTATCAAAGTTCCCCTCTATCCCTATCTTACGAATTTTCTTCTCTTTCAACCGGCGTTTTACTTCCTCGTTAAACAAATGGCGGGTGCTTGTAATACCTACCACATGATCCAGCTCATCCAGTTTTATAAAATTGGATAGCTGCAACGAAGTCATACAAATGATATTCTTTATCGGAACGGGCTGCACTACATAATCAGCGGATACTTTATTTTTCGCAAAGGCTTCCTTATCCCTGACAAACGCATACTGATAAATTTCCCCTTTACCTTTTTCTTTCTGCGGGTCTTGAATGGTCACCAGACACCCTCCCTCTACATATTGCACTTCGAAACCTTCAGCATATTCCGGAAGAATGATCCGGGAGGAATCAGAGGCGCTAACCGCCACTCCGACTGCCTGCGTATTGTTTTTACTCTTCTGTCCACAAGAAACGAGAAATAACAAAAGGCAAACAACCGGCCAGCATTTTCCTTTCAGCCGCATACTATTATATCTGCTCATATTTTATCTATAAGATTAATCTTCAGATTATTCAAGTATTTTTCGAACCTTACTCCCGGAAAGTATCGAAAACTTCATTCTGGCAGGTCTTCTGACTTACTCCATTTTCCTGACGCCCTTCCCGCCTCTTCATGATCGAGACAGTGGATTTGAGTATTGCAGGAAAACTTCAGCGGAGCTTACAGCAGCGGGTCTGTTCAGGATTTTCACCTGATTCCCTTTTCACCACTCTTTCCGTAGCATCGGAAAAGTGACACCAAAATTCACCTTGCAAAGATACATAAATAGGAATGATTTCGGAGAAAATGCAATAAAAAAAGAAAGAATATCTCCAAAGATACTTATCTTTGCCCCACAATGTCAATCTTCAGACACCGAAAATTATTTATTCATTTAAAAGATACACGAATAAAGATGAAATCTCCTATTTCAATCCTCACATGGCTATGTCTTCTCTTTCTGGCTAGTTGTATATCCAACAAGAAGACTTCTCTCGAGGCTTTCAAACAGGATGTCTATACACCTGAATATGCTACCGGATTCAAGATTATGGGTGCGAACAATACCGCCAGCACACTTATTCAGGTTTCCAATCCATGGCAGGGAGCCAAAGACGTGAAAATGTCTTATTTCATTTCCCGCAACGGTGAACAAGCGCCTGCCGGATTTACCGGTCCTACGATTCCTGCCGGAGCCAAACGCATCGTATGTATGGCTTCTTCCTACATCGCCATGTTCGACGCATTAGGACAAGTGGACAGAATTATCGGAGTATCGGGCATCGACTATGTATCCAATCCATATATCCTTGCACACAAAGATTCCATTAAAGACATGGGTCCCGAAATGAATTATGAGTTATTATTGGGACTGAAACCGGATGTTGTCCTGTTATACGGTATCGGAGATGCGCAAACTGCCGTAACAGACAAACTGAAAGAACTGTCTATACCTTATATGTATGTAGGAGAATATTTGGAGGAATCACCGCTTGGTAAAGCCGAATGGCTGGTAGCTCTTTCCGAATTAACAGACAGCAGGAAAAAAGGCATCGAGATATTCCGTGAAATCCCTAAACGTTATCAAGTTTTGAAAGCGCTCACCGAATCGGTAGAGCAACGTCCTACCGTTATGCTCAATACCCCGTGGAACGACAGTTGGGTGATGCCTTCCACACAAAGTTACATGGCACAATTGGTAACTGATGCGGGTGCGGATTACATCTACAAAGAAAACAATTCTAACAGTTCCACTCCCATCGGACTGGAAACGGCTTACAAACTGATACAAAAGGCCGACTACTGGATTAATGTAGGCATGGCTTCTACGTTGGATGAACTAAAGACGGTCAATCCTAAATTTGTAGACGCCAAAGCTGTACGCGAAAAAACTGTTTACAACAACAATTTACGAACAACACCAACAGGAGGTAATGACTACTGGGAATCTGCAGTGGTACGTCCCGACGTCGTATTGCGTGACCTGATTCATATCTTTCACCCCGAACTCGTATCCGATTCACTTTACTATTACAGACACCTGGAATGAAACAGCCTGATAAACGTACTCCCTTTTTATTCATTACACTGGGGATAGTTGCCATACTGTTATTACTGATAGACATGGCAACGGGAGATACATATATTCCTATCACCAAGGTATGGGCTGTACTCACCGGAGGCGAATGTGACGAAATGACACGGAATATTCTCCTTTCTATCCGTTTCATACGGGTAGTGGTAGCGGCTTTGATAGGAATAGCACTCTCCGTTAGCGGTTTACAAATGCAAACAGTATTCCAGAATCCGTTGGCAGATCCTTACCTGCTGGGAGTAAGTTCCGGTGCAGGACTGGGCGTAGCTCTGTTCATACTAGGTGCTCCATTACTTGGATGGGCGGAGTTTCCAATTCTTCAGTCGCTGGGTATCGTAGGTTCGGGCTGGATAGGAACTGCCGTAATCTTATTGGGAGTAGCCATTATCAGCCGGAAAGTAAAAAACATTCTCGGTGTATTGATTATGGGAGTCATGATAGGCTACGTAGCAGGCGCTATCATTCAGATACTCCAATACCTAAGTTCGGCCGAACAACTGAAAATGTTCACACTCTGGTCAATGGGATCTCTTAGCCATATCACAGTCACCCAATTGGGAATCATGATACCAATGCTATGTATCGGCTTACTGATTTCCGTAGCCTGTATCAAATCGCTGAACCTGCTACTGCTCGGTGAAAATTATGCACGAACGATGGGAATGAACATTAAACGTTCACGCACGTTCATCTTCGTTTCTACCGCACTGCTGACAGGAACGGTCACCGCTTTCTGTGGTCCGGTAGGATTTATCGGCCTGGCAGTACCGCACGTCACACGACTGCTGTTCAACAACGCCGACCACCGGATACTGGTCCCCGGCACCATGCTGACAGGGCTTATCAGCATGCTTCTCTGCGACATCATCGCCAAGAAGTTTCTGCTTCCGGTTAACTGCATCACCGCCTTGCTAGGTGTTCCGGTTATTTTATGGGTAATTGCTAAAAACTTGCGTAGATTCAAATGATAGAGCTTAAAGAACTGACATTAGGATATGGACAGCGCACGCTGTTGGAAACGGTAAATGCCCGAATCACAGGCGGACAACTCGTTGCCCTGTTAGGACGTAACGGAACGGGAAAGAGTACCCTGCTCCGTGCCATGATGGGACTGGAAAAGCCTCAATCAGGAGAAATTACTCTGCAAGGAAAAAACATAGCTTCATTGAAACCGGAAAAATTAGCCCGGAATATCAGCTTTGTCACCACCGATAAAGTACGCATCGCTAATCTCCGCTGTAAAGATGTAGTAGCCTTAGGGCGTGCTCCCTATACCAACTGGATCGGCCAACTGCAACCGGAAGACCAAAAGCGGGTGGACGACGCTATGCAACTAGTCGGTATGTCCAGTTATGCAGAAAAGACAATGGATAAAATGTCCGATGGCGAATGTCAGCGAATCATGATTGCCCGTGCCCTTGCACAGGATACTCCTGTCATCCTGCTTGATGAGCCGACCGCCTTCCTGGACTTACCCAACCGCTACGAGCTCTGTTTGCTTTTAAAAAAATTGGCACAGGAAGAAAAAAAATGTGTCTTATTCTCCACTCATGACCTCGACATCGCCTTATCGCTTTGCGACTCCATCATGCTCATAGATAATCCGCAGATGTACACGCTGCCTACTCCGGAAATGGTGGCCAGCGGACATATAGAAAGACTTTTCCGAAATGAATCCGTCACGTTTGATGTGCAGGAGATGAGAGTACGCATCAAATAAACAAACAGATATCCGACAACAATCAGACTGTGTATAAAATAAATAGGTAGCATTCATTTGGGTTCTATATAAATTCGCTATCTTTGCCCCCGAATTGGTTTCAGATAGCCATATCAACTATCTGAATTAAAAGGGAATCGGGTGTAAATCCCGGACAGTCCCGCTGCTGTGAAACTCTATTCAACTTCTTGATATTTACTTTTACCACTGACCGGGTATAGATAGTCAAGGTCGGGAAGGAATCAGGAAGGGAGTCAGTCAGAAGACCTGCCATTCATACCTTTATAGTTGTTTTTACTCGTGGGATAGGAAAACGGCAAACTGTAAAAAATAATCGAGTAGTCATGACATCGGAAATGATTGAAGGAGGATAAATTCTCTCTAGCTAAAATATCAAAAGGACGGCATTAGACCGTCATGCTCAATGTGTGCGTATCCCCGCAGAAGTGATTTCTCCGGGGGTACTTTTAGCTAAACTAAATATCATCATATAATAATCACAATGGAAGTTCTAAGAAATTTATTTGAAGGTTACCCCAATCTTTGGGGCGGCGGAGTGGCACACTCCGTACTGATTCTGTCACTAACCATAGCGTTTGGAATCATCCTTGCAAAAATCAAAGTGTGGGGAGTATCTCTGGGAGTTACCTGGATACTCTTTGTCGGAATCGTATTCGGTCATTTCAACATGAATCTGGACGAACACCTGCTCCACTTTCTAAAAGAATTCGGATTGATTCTGTTTGTTTACTCAATTGGTTTGCAGGTAGGACCCGGCTTTTTTTCAGCATTCAAAAAGGGTGGCTTTACCCTGAATATGCTGGCCATGCTGGTAGTAGTATTAGGAGTAACCATTACTGTTATCCTGCACTTCACCACCGGAACTCCGATTACCACAATGGTAGGTATTTTGTCCGGAGCCGTCACCAATACTCCGGGGCTGGGAGCCGCACAACAGGCCAACAGTGATTTGAATGGCATAGATGCTCCCGAAATTGCTTTAGGATATGCTGTCAGCTATCCGCTGGGTGTAGTAGGTATCATCCTTTCCCTGCTTGCTTTGAAATATCTCCTTCGCATCAATACTGCTCAAGAAGAAAAAGAAGCAGAAGTCGGTCTGGGACATCTCCAGGAACTTACCGTACGCCCTATCTCCATTGAAGTGAGAAACGAATCGGTAGATGGCATCAGGATTAAAGAACTCCGCCCGTTACTGAACCGTAAGTTTGTCATTTCCCGCATCAAACACCGCGAGGGTGGAGAAACCGAATTGGTCAATTCCGAAACAATTCTACATGTAGGGGATATCATATTAGTGATCTCTACCCCGATTGACGTGGAAGCAATTACTGTATTCTTCGGAAAGGAAATCAAAATGGAATGGGAACAACTGAACAAAGAGCTCATTTCACGCCGTATCCTGATTACTAAACCGGAATTGAACGGGAAAACGCTTTCACAACTCAAAATCAGAAATAACTTCGGAGCAAACATCACCCGCGTCAATCGTTCGGGAGTAGACTTGGTAGCCTCTCCACAATTACAGTTACAAATGGGAGACCGTGTCACCATTGTAGGTTCCGAACTGGCTGTTGCCCATGCAGAGAAAGTACTTGGCAACTCCATGAAACGCTTAAATCATCCGAACCTGATTCCTATCTTTATAGGTATCGCTTTAGGATGTATTCTGGGAAGTCTTCCTTTCGCATTTCCCGGAATTCCGCAACCTGTGAAACTAGGATTGGCAGGCGGTCCGCTCATCGTTTCTATCCTGATTAGCCGTTTCGGTCCGAAATACAAGCTGATTACTTATACCACCATGAGTGCCAACCTGATGCTTCGTGAAATCGGTATTTCCATCTTCCTCGCTTGCGTAGGTTTAGGAGCAGGCGAAGGCTTTGTAGACACAGTCATTCATGGCGGAGGATATATATGGGTAGGCTACGGAGTAATCATAACCATCCTGCCACTTCTGATTACGGGATTGATAGGACGGTATTATTGCAAGCTGAATTATTTCACGCTTATCGGAGTTCTGGCTGGTTCTACCACCAATCCGCCGGCATTGGCTTACTCCAATGACCTGACCTCCTGTGATGCGCCTGCCGTCGGCTACGCTACGGTGTATCCGCTCACCATGTTTCTGCGAGTATTGACGGCACAAATATTGATTCTGTCGTTGGGATAACATATTAATATATCCTTTTTCCATCCAATTGATTATTAACAAATGGGGAAAACAGAATCAGATGCCGGAATATTTGTTATTGGTCAGTGGGATATTTTTTTAGAATAAAACAAACTAATTAATAAAAACTTTCTAACTTTGTGCCATTAAGGTTTCCTTAAACAACTTTTGCGTTGTTAAGGAATGAAAAGGGAATGCCGTGTAAACCGGCAACAGAACCTGCTGCTGTAAATCTCCGCTCCTTGTAATCAGAGAGCAAAATTGCAACACGAAAGTCACTGGATAGTTTATCTGGGAAGGCGTTGCAAAATGGGATGAGTCAGAAGACCTGCCTTGATGCTCTGATTTACACCTGCGGGATTTCGGGTAGTAGTCAAATAGAAAATAAGCAATTATCTTTTATTTGGTATAATAGCTATATGTCCGTTTGTGTAGATTGAATTCAGATCTGAACAAACGGATTTTTTATACCTATAAAATAAAAGACATGCTTTCTATTCAAGTCCATTCATACAATAAGCATTGTATCCATTTACGGTGGATATTATGTTTGATTCTATCTCTATTTACCACAGTACCAGCCATTTCCCAGTCCAGGGTTCGGCATCAGACTTCTCTGTCTGATACACTTCTCAAACTCAAAGAAGTTACTATCTACAGCAACCGGATGCAAAAAAAGATGTCTCCTGTACAGATTCTGTCCGGCAAAGAACTTGAGAAGCTAAATGTTTACTCCGTCGCCGATGCTTTACGCTACTTTTCCGGAGTACAGATAAAAGATTACGGAGGTATTGGAGGACTAAAAACCGTCAATATACGAAGTATGGGCAGTCATCATGTCGGAGTATTCTACGATGGTATTGAATTAGGAAATGCGCAAAATGGAGTCGTCGATCTAGGCCGTTTTTCATTAGATAATATGGAAGTCATTTCACTATATAATGGTCAAAAAAGTGCCATCTTCCAACCTGCCAAAGATTATAGTTCCGCAAGTGCCATATATATGCAGACACGAAAACCCCTATTCAAAGGGGAAAAGAAAAACAACCTGAACATCGGGGTGAAAGGCGGTTCATTCTCTACCATCAATCCGTCACTACTTTGGGAACATCGTTTCAACGAACGAATAAGCAGTTCCATCAGTACGGAGTATATGTATACATCAGGACGATATAAATTCACATACGCCAAGAAAGATGGTTACGACACAACAGCTGTTCGTCAAAATGGAGACGTAAGAATGTTACGTTTGGAGAATGCATTCTTCGGAAAAATCCCCAAAGGAGAATGGAAAGCCAAAGCATACCTATACAATTCAGAACGAGGATACCCCGGAGCTGCGGTAAGAGAAGAGCCGGGTAAGTTTCGCCATCAGGACCGGCAGTGGGATACCAATCTGTTTGTGCAAGGCTCTTTTCAAAACTATTTTAAGCCTTGGTACAGTCTGCTAGCCAACGGAAAATATGCTTATGACTATCTCCACTATTTATCCGATCCCAGACTGGATGTCACCACCATGTACGTAGACAATTACTACCGACAGCAAGAAATCTATGCTTCGGCCGCCCATTTATTCACCATCTATCCCTGGTGGAGTATGTCATTATCCAACGATTTCCAATGGAATACATTACGGGCCGATCTCATAGATTTTGTCTATCCAACCCGTAATACAATCCTGACTTCTGCTGCCACGTCCTTTGACTTCAACCGCCTCATGTTGCAGGCGAGCCTGTTATATACTCATGTCGACGACAATACACGTACCAAAGGAGCCAATGCAGGCACCAAAAACAAATACACTCCGTCTGTCATAGCCACCTGGCAACCATTGACCAAGCTCCCTCTGAATGTACGAGCCTTTTATAAGAAAGTCTTTCGCATGCCAACTCTCAATGATTTGTATTATACTTTTATAGGCAATAAGGACTTAAAACCAGAATATACCACCCAATACGATGTGGGTATCACTTTCTCTCACACCTGGAATAACCATTGGCTGAAAAGCCTGGACTTACAAATAGATGGTTACTATAGTGAAGTAGATGATAAAATCATTGCCATGCCTACCTCCAACCAGTTCCGTTGGACTATGATTAATCTCGGACATGTGGAAATTCGGGGATTAGACGCAGCCATACGAGGAGAATGGGGCTTCGGAAAGGTGGAACTTAGCACTCTCTTCAATTACACCTATCAAAAGGCACAGGATTTTACCGATCCTACCAGTGAATGGTATGGAGGCCAGATTCCTTATATACCTTGGCATGGAGGTTCCATCATCCTCAATGGAAGTTACCAAACATGGTCCTGTAACTATAGTTTCATTTATACAGGTGAACGTTATGAAGCAGTCGCCAATATCCCGGAGAACTACGCACAGCCCTGGTATACCCACGATTTTTCCCTATCCAAAACTTTTCAATGGGGGAAAACGGGAATACGTGTAACGGCAGAAATTAATAATATCTTCAATCAGCAATATGAAGTAGTGCAATGCTATCCTATGCCCGGTACAAGTTTTAAAATCAAATTAAACGTCATGTTATGAGAATATCTGTTCTATCCATCATTATCTGTTTTGTTCTTCTATCGACTTCTTGTCGCGAAGATGAACGCATTATTCCGTCAACTCCCAACCAAGTTACTCCCGGAGTAAACGGTACCTCTGTCAAAGGTTTCTTTCTACTCAATGAAGGAAATATGGGAAGCAACAAGGCTACCCTTGATTACTTTGATTACGAAACCGGTATCTATCATAAGAATATCTATGCGGAACGGAACCCGGGAGTCGTACAAGAATTGGGGGATGTGGGAAATGATATCCAAATCTATGGAAATAAGTTATATGCCATCATCAACTGTTCTCATTTCGTAGAAGTGATGAATGTAGAAACAGCAAAACACATCACGCAAATTTCCATACCTAATTGCCGTTATATCGTCTTTAAAGATAAATATGCATACGTCAGTTCGTATGCAGGCCCTGTCAAAATAGATCCCAACGCCAGACTGGGGTATGTAGCACGTGTTGACACTACCACACTGACTGTCAAGGATACCTGTGTGGTCGGCTACCAGCCGGAAGAAATGGTGATTGTGGGCAACAAACTCTATGTAGCCAACTCCGGCGGGTATCGCGTACCTAATTATGACCGCACGGTATCCGTCATCGACTTGAACACATTCAAAGTTATCAAAACCATTGATGTGGGAATCAATTTGCATAGAATGGAATTAGACCAATACGGAAATATTTATGTCTCATCCCGGGGAGATTATTATGACACTTACTCCGAAACATTTGTAATAGATTCCAATACCGATAAAGTAGTCGATGAATTACCGCTTCTTCCCAATACAGAAATGGCTATTTGCAGAGATTCACTGTATGTATACAGTACAGAATGGAGTTATTACACCAACAGTTGGACAGTCTCTTACGCCATCTATAATACAAAAACAAAGAAAACTGATACCCGCAATTTTATTACAGATGGTACGGAAAAATCTATCAAGATACCTTATGGAATAGCAATCAATCCGGAAACAGGTGAATTCTTCGTCACCGATGCCAAAGACTATGTGACTCCCGGCACATTATACTGTTTCTCCCGGGATGGAAAAAAGAAATGGTCAGTCATCACGGGGGACATTCCGGCACATATTGCCTTTACAGATAAGAAACTAAAAGAGATTCAATAATTCACAATTCTATTAATAATTAAAAACAAAAGCAATGAAGAAAATTCTATTTTTACTGCTCACTGTCGTTACAGTATGCAGTTGCTACAATGACGATGATCTCTGGGATAAAGTCAATGATCTCGACGGACGAATAGAAACACTAGAAACAACAGTCAAGAAAATGAACTCTGAAATTACAACTTTACAGAGTTTGGTAGACGCATTAAATCAAGGGAAAGTAATCACCAACACGGAACAGACATCTGATGGCTACACATTAACCTTCAGTGATGGAAGCACCGTATCTATCAAAAATGGAAAGAATGGTACAGATGCTCCTGTGATTGGAGTGAAAGCTGACGAAGACGGAATATATTACTGGACCATTACTACCAACGGTACTACAGAATGGCTGCCGGATGCAACTAACAAGTTAAAAGTGACAGGTACAACTCCAGTTATGGGAGTTGATAGTGACGGATACTGGACCGTTGATACAGGCGAAGGAGCCAAACGTATTAACGGAACAGACGGAAAACCTGTGAAAGCGGAAGGACAAGACGGAGACTCTTTCTTCAAATCTGTTACAGTTAATGACAATCATGTACTAGTTACTCTTGCAGATGGAACGTCGTTCACATTGCCCAAAGGGGAAACATATACATTTGACATTGCCAATAGGGATTATACCTTGTTCTCGTCTAATGAAACAAGGACGTATCTTCTTACAACTGCCAATATAGACGACGCAACATTAATTGCTATTCCGCAAGGATGGACAGCGGTTCTTAATGATAAAGACTTAAGAATCACAGCTCCGGCAGTTTCAGGTGATGATGTCAAAGATGGTGAACTTAAAATACTTGTCACTCCGTCCAAAGCTTTCGGTAAAGTAATAAAAATGCAATTAAGAGCAGTGCGTGAAGCACACTTCTTGACATTCGAGGATGTTGATTATAAAGGTGATGCTAACATGGTAGGAGAAAGAAACTGGTCATCATTAATTGACAGCCAACAATATGGTGGCCCACTACTTTATCCTAAGAATAACCAACTCTATAACTGGAGTGATGCAAACAACACTTTTCTTGCTTCCGAACTTCCTAACGGATGGGGTGATTACCAATACTGGGGTGGCGGACACGCAATTTCCAATTATCTGGATATGGATCTTACTCATGGAGACTTCCAGCACCAACTAGCCGTTTATTATCAGGATGCAAAAACTGGTTTTGGAGGACATAATGGTTCCAAAAACTTCTGCGTACATTACGGCTATGCAGACAATTCCGGATATGCCAACGGTCCATTACCCTATATTTACTTTGGAGACGGAGTTGCTCGTGTAGTTGACCACATGTATGTGACTATGACGACCTACCTAGCCAACTGTGTGGCCAACGGTAACGGTTTGACCGCACCCGCAGGCAAAGATGATTGGGTGAAACTGGTTGCTATCGGTTATGATGAAGATGGAAAAGAAGTAGCTACACGTCCGGAATTTTATTTGGTTGGAGCCGAGGGTAATATACTTGAATGGACAAAATGGGATTTATCCGCATTAGGCAAAGTGGTCAAAATAGACTTTAATGTCACTGGAAGTAATGATAACGGATATGGTTTCAGCCAACCTGCCTATTTTGCTTATGATGATGTAGCAGTGAGATTCTAATGAAACATATTATACTTTTTTTATTTGTTCTGTTAGCATTAATATCATGCGTGAAAGAAGAGGAGGACTCTCCTCTTCTTTCCGCTCCTGTCATTACCTTGAAAGAAGAATCCTCCATCTATAAAACAAAAATTGGTCGGGAGATAACCATCGCTCCCATTTATGAAAATACCGATTCGGAAACGACCTTTAACTGGACAATAGATGGAAAGAGTATCTGTACCACTTCCACCCTGACATTTTCAGCCGATGAAGCAGGCAGGTATTTCATTCTGATTTCTGCCACCAATGCCGGAGGGACAACAGAAAAGGAGATACGTATCGATGTCTTTCAACTTGATGTACCTACTATCTCTATTGCGGATGCCGACAAAGGTTTCAAAGTGCTTCAAGGCTCTGAACTAACCATTACACCTATAGTAGATTCTTTTCTGGAAACCAGTTACTCCTGGCAAATAAACGGTGAAGATATTTCGAACGAATTAACCTGTACTCTCCCCACAATCGAGCTTGGCGAATATCAAGTTCGTTTTGCTACTCACAATGAAGATGGCGATGACGAAGTAACTTTCAAAGTAGAAGTTTGTTCACCGGATCAAGTAGATTTCAACTGGACATTCCTGCAAACGGAATATAACATGTCAGCCGGCAGAACTATCCGTATCAAACCGGTTGACGTGAATAATGCACTGGATGCAGTCTATACATGGACCGTGGACAATGAACAAGTGCAATCCGGAGAAAATGATACTTATCTGTTTACATCCGAGCAGCAGGGAGAACACACGGTAAAGGTCGAAATGAAGAACTCATATATACTCGCTACGCAAACATTAAAAGTCAATGTTTGCCCTCCCGCAGGAACATACCAGCGGAAGATTAGCGCCACAAGTTCTGCGTCAATGAACAAAGTATATGAATATTTACCGGCTCCCGGTCAATTCATCAATGAGAATCATAACACAATAACTATGGCAGAAGCCTGCACCTATGCAGAAGAACGAATCAATCAGACGGCTTATGTTTCCCTAGGCGGATTCGGTGGATACATCATCGTTGGATTCGATCATAGTATCGTGAATGATGGAGATTACAACATTGCTATTACAGGAAACGCTTTTGATGGTTCGTCAGAACCGGGAATTGTATGGGTAATGCAGGACGAAAATGGTGATGGGTTACCTAATGACACTTGGTATGAATTGCGCGGATCCGAATATGGGAAAGCCGAAACCTGGCAGGACTATGCCGTCACCTATCATAAACCAACTGGTATTCAGCTTCCCACCCCATGGACAGACAATCATGGTCAAAGTGGGTCTATTGATTATCTGGGTGCTTTTCACCGGCAAGATTATTATTATCCCGCCTGGGTAAAGGAAAAACAATATACTTTGCGAGGTACTCGCCTGAAAGAGCGTAATTACGATCAATCCGGTAATGGTACTTATTGGGTAAATGATAGTTATGAATGGGGATATGCTGATAATTTCAGCGCCATTGATCGTCTGACAGATGATGACAACTATAATGCCGGACCGTCTGACAATCATTTCAAGATATCCCATGCTGTAACTTTCGACGGTAAGGATGCAAACCTGAAGTACGTTGATTTTATCAAAGTACAAGTGGGTGTTAATAGTAAAAGCGGTTGGTTGGGTGAAATATCCACTGAAGTTTTTGGAATAAAGGATTTCAACATGCTCAAATAATTGATAGAATATACATAAGAGATTCTTTTCCCTATTAAATATAGAGATAAAAATTACCAAATGGTAATTTTTATCTCCTCCCATAACCCTACCTTTGTCGCCATTTTCAACGACAAAGGTAGAAAGTTATGAAAGATAGTATTGATTTCGGCAGTATGAACATCTCCACGTTGTTCCGTAAGTTACTAATTCCTACGGTACTTGGGATGGTATTCTCGGCTCTGTTCGTTATTACGGACGGGATATTTGTAGGAAAAGGAATTGGCAGTGACGCGCTGGCGGCAGTAAATATCACTGCACCGCTTTTTATGATCGCAGCGGGTATCGGACTGATGTTCGGAGTGGGAGCTTCGGTGGTGGCTTCCATTCATTTATCTCAGGGAAAACGCAAAGTAGCAAGTATTAATATCACTCAGGCAATTGCTTTTTCCGCATTGCTCATACTTATCCTGTCTGCTCTGTGCCTTTATTTTATAGAGCCATTAGCCAGATTATTAGGTAGTTCGGACCGATTGTTGCCGTTAGCTGTAGAATATATGGCATGGTACATTCCTTTTCTCGTATTCTACGAAGTCTTAAATATAGGTATGTTCTGCATCCGTCTGGACGGTTCACCCACCTATACCATGATGTGTAATGCGGTTGCAGCCATACTCAATATCATACTGGATTATATATTCATCTTCGAACTTGGTTGGGGAATAATGGGAGCAGCTTTTGCCACCAGTCTGGGAACTGTCGTGGGAGGGTTGATGACACTGATTTACTTACTCCGTTTCTCTCGTACCCTCCATCTATGCCGGATAAAGTTAAGTATCAAAAGTCTGTTACTGACTCTTCGCAACATCGGTTATATGATTAAACTGGGAAGTTCTGCTTTTATCAGTGAAGCCTCCATTGCCTGTATGATGTTTCTGGGGAACTACGTTTTCATCCGCCATCTCGGTGAAGACGGAGTGGCAGCATTCAGTATTGCCTGTTACTTCTTCCCTATCATCTTCATGGTCTATAATGCCATTGCACAATCCGCACAGCCGATTATCAGCTATAACTTCGGAGCCGGACAACCCGAGCGTGTACGAAAGACACTGCATCTCGCCATTCGGACCGCTTTAATCTGCGGTATCAGCTTTTTCATTCTTACCGTACTATGCTGCCAAGACATCGTTTCGTTATTCATTGACCGCAGCTACGCTGCATTTGATATAGCAGTAAACGGGCTTCCTTATTTCGGAGTAGGATTCATTTTCTTTGCCGTCAACATGATTGGCATTGGTTATTATCAGAGTGTCGAAAGAGGTCAGCGAGCAACAATTATCACTCTTCTCCGGGGAGTCGTATTTATGTTGATGGGATTCTTTGCGCTCCCTCCGGTATTGGGTATACCGGGTATCTGGCTAGCCGTACCATTGGCAGAGTTATTAACCACTTTCTATATTTTCGGAATTTATTTGAAAGATCGTTTCATTGTCTGCCGACGATAAGTATCTTTGCAATATGAGAACATTCATTGAAAAACTTTGCGATAGATACAAGGTATCTGAAACCGATGTACAGTCTCTACTGAACTATATGGAAGAGGTACATTTCAAAAAAAGAGATTTAATAGTACGCGAAGGGACAAAGAACTGTAATCTTTATTTTATCAAGACAGGAATATGGCGAGCCTATTATCATAAAGACGGAGTGGATACTACCATCTGGTTTGCTTCAGACGGAGAAGCTGCTTTCTCCGTCTGGGGCTATGTAGATAATGCCTACTCATTAATAAATATTGAGGTCATGTGTGACAGTGTGGCCTATTGTATTTCCCGAACAGCTCTGAATCAGCTATTCGCCTCATCCATCGGACTCGCTAATTTGGGGCTCCGCCTCATGGATCATCAGTTTCTTCAACAGGAGAACTGGCTTATCAGCTCGGGAAGCCCACGGGCTAAAGAACGCTATCTCAACCTTATCAAAGAGACTCCGGAATTATTGCAATATGTACCTTTAAAACATATTGCGTCTTACTTGTGGATAACTCCGCAGTCGCTAAGTAGGATTCGGGCGAAGATAGCATCTTCTCCGCAATAATACTAGGCTTTCGCGGTCTTCACCCCAAAAGCACAATAAGTCAAATAACACACACAAGCTAAAGTGACAAAAACGCCTCCGATAACACCTACTGTTCCAATCGCAAACCCAATAACTGGAGTAACTACTCCGCCACCGGCAACAGCAGTAATCATCAACCCTGAAATTTGGTTTGCTTTTTCCGGTCTTGCCTGCAAAGCCATCGAATAAATGATAGAAAATACGGATGACGCAAAGAAACCGACAGCACCGATACAAATCAGATTTACCATATCGTTTTTCACAAAGGCCAGAATAAGCAAAGAGAAAATACAGGCAACAATATTCACACGGAAATATTTTATTTCAGCGATACGGGCCAACAAGAAAGCACCCAATAAAGCACCTACCGTACGACTTAAAAAATAAACTTGTGGAGCAAACTTCACTTGTTCTGTCGTCCAGTCAAAACGTTCTGCCATCAGCTTAGAACTGATAAAGTTGGTGGCAACATCTACCCCCACAATAAAGAAGATACCCAAAAACAACAACAGAATCGTTTTATCCTTCAATAAAGAAAAAGTATCACTGATAGAAAGTTGCTGGGTTGCAGCACTGGAATCTTCTCGCTTAACAGGGGTAGCCATCAACCAAACAGCGGATAATAATGTGATAAAACCTAATATCGGGAAGCAATAATACCATTTGTCGTCTCCAAAGTGAGCTACAGCCAACAATACAATCTCCGGTCCAACGAGAGAAGATACAGCTTTGATTACCTGCCCTGCCGTCAAGCTACTAGTCAATAAACGTTGGCTAGTTACCACATTACTTAACAACGGATTCAGTGAAACTTGCAGAATAGCGTTACCAATTCCCAAGAGAGCATAAGCTATCATACAAGTCGCGCTATTATAAACGATCAATGGTAATAACATACCCACTACCGTTATTCCCATACTAAGAAGAACTGTATTTTTACGTCCCCATTTGTTCATCTGATTTCCAATAGGAATACCTAAAAACAGGAACCAGATAAATACTAATGAAGGAACAAATCCCGTCATCACAGGAGACCAGTTGAAAGTACGTTGAACATAATCGGACGAAATGCCGACTATATCACAGAAGCCCATTACAAAGAACCCGAAGAGAACGGGAAGGGCGGCATAAATAGAGTTTTGTGTTTTCATGTTTAACTCACTATATTATAAAATGTAGAATCCCCGGTGCCATTGTCAAGCGACATCGGCACCGAGGTAAATAAGCTGTTTATTCAGAACAATGAGGCGGATTTTCCACTCCCCATTTTTCATTCGGTTGATTACCCATTGTGAGTTTCAATGTTCCACCTTTATAGAGTTCATCCCGGTACATCCAACATTGTTCCAGCGGTTTACCGTTCAACGTAGCAGATTGTACATAATAGGCATCCGGTGTATTACCAGTCGTTTCAATCACAAACGTTTTTCCCGTCGCATTCATCGGACTAAGTTTGATTTCAATCTTATCAAACAACGGACTGCCAATCTGGAAAGTCGGTCGTTCACAAGAACCGCCCTGTACATCGAACAATCCCATTGCCGCCATCACATACCAGGCTCCCAACTGTCCCTGATCTTCATCCTGACCGTAGCCATAACCATGCTCTCCGTTTGTTCCGTAAAACTCATCACAAATCAAGCGCGTCCATTTCTGTGTCAGGTAAGGTTTACCGGAGAAATTGAACAACCAAGGAATATGAAGACTTGGCTGATTACCATGATTGTAAGGACTCTCCACACCTGCAAAAGCATAAGTTATCTTACCGCCACCAAAAATAGATTTACGCGCTTCGGTAAATATAGAATCCAACCGATTATTAACCTCCTCTTTACCCACTTTTTCAATCAAACGATATGGATGTTGAGGAACAAAAAATGTATATTGTACAGCATTTCCTTCCTGAAATCCTCTCCATGACTCCAGCGGATTAAAGTTATCAATAAACTCACCGTTAGGAACTCTGGGACGAACCAGTTTCAATGAATCATCAAATAGTTTTTCCCATCCTCTTGATAATTCCATCAAACGGTTGTAATCATCCGTATGCCCCAATGCTTTCGCCCACTGCGCCACAGCATAAGCACTAAAGCAATATTCCAATGTATGAGAAACAGAAAAGGTAGAGCCATCCGGATGTGTGCCATAATGAACACTGTTCTCATAAGGTACATATCCTCTTTCTACAAACTGCTTCACATCCATCTTACCTGCCCCCTCAATGCGGCCTTCCCAGCCTAATTCATTCTTTAAAGCTGCCTGATAAGCCGTTTCAACATCAAAATCACGAATACCACTATTGTATGCACCTGCCAGGGTAATACTCACCATATTTGTCCCTACGCCCGAAACATATCTACTGGCAGCAATACCATCACCTAACCAGCCAGCATCTTTGTATACCAGCAACTGACTGTTAACTAATCCATTGTAGTATTCCGGATAAGCTAGTGCCCAAAGAGAAGTCAAGTTCCAGTAAGCCCCCCAAACTGCATCCGTATTATAATGATTATATATCGGCTTACCTTCTTTTCCCAAAGGTATCTGCCCTACTGTTCCATCATTTTTGGGATAAGCTCCATTAACATCGCTAGCAAGTCCTCTGCCCAACAAAGCGTGATACAATCCTGTATAAAATTTGATTTTGCTTTCATCCGTACCTCCTGAAACCAGAATACGTCCCAAGGATTCATTCCATTTATCCGTAGTTGACTGTAAAGCTTCATTAAAAATCAAGTCTTTCGCTTCCGTTTCCAGATTCAGTTTAGCATTTTCAATGGAAGTATATGACAAACCGATCTTTACATTTACTACATCATCTTTTTTCGTTTTATAATTCAGGCACATAATAGCTCCTGCACCTTTGATTTCATTTCCCGCTTTCAGAGTACTATCTTGATAAAAAACCTCTACCGATTCAGGAATACGATCTAGTTTTGCATAAAAATACATAGCTACTGATGAACCCGCTTGATATTTCTTCACATATTCCGGTTCCGTAATCACGTAACCTTCAATAGTATTTCCATCTATCTGTTTGATATATGCATCACGCACAGCTCCACTTTCTCCCTGACGATTTCCAATATTCAAAAGAATATGAGCAGCTTCCGTCTCCGGGAAAGTATATCGCTGGAATCCGACACGAGCAGTGGCAGTAAGTTCTGCCTTTACCTGGTAATCCTTTAATAATACAGAGTAATATCCCGGACGCGCCGTTTCATCTTTCTTATCAAAGCGGGAACGGAAACCTTTATCGGGGTCTTCCAGTTTTCCGGGATTTGTTTTTACTTCTCCCGTTACAGGCATCAGTGAAATTCCTCCTATCTGAAACTCATGTAAGCAAGGAAAGCCATCAATCGAAGTATGATTATCTTCATAACCAATAGCTTCCCATCCTTGATTATTACCGTAAGTTCCATTGGTAGAAGCTCCCAGTTTAGCCATTCCAAAAGGCTCCGCAGCCGGAGTATAGAAAAACCAACGACTATGTACAGTTCCAATATTAGGATTCACATACTCTACCAGATTGGGACGATCAGGTGTTTTGCACCCTACAACACCTGCCAGAATCAACAGGCTACCTATCCATTTTAATTTCATCATTTATTTATTTTTCTGTTTGTAACTTCTCCTTTAATCATCGCCACACGTGCATAATACTCCGGCACACACGAAGCATCCAATAACCATTTCGGCTTACGTTTTTCATCAGTCCGCCCTGTCCAGTCATGATACATCAGTCCCGCCTGATCACGTGCATGATCCCAAGCATAATCCAGTCCTTTTATCATCGTATCCACATATCTTGAATCCCCCGTAACATTGTACAGATCGTGATAACCTCTAAACAAAACCAAATTAAACCAAGGCAAATCTGCAATATAAGGAATACCGTCTTCCGTATACTTAAAAAACACTTTGTAACTTCCTTCTGCCAGAAATTTAGCATTATCCAGATACGCCTGCTCACCCGTATAATTATATAAAGCTACAGCTGCTTGTAACAAAGTACCAGTATTGTAAGTATACAAATCCGGGCATACTGCCGAAGTCGTTGTTAACCATGAATTCCAAACGACTCCTCTTTCCGGATCTTTCAGATATTTATCAATCCAATGATAGAACTTCTTTCCCACCTCCAGATAATACTCATCTTTAGTTGCTTCATAAAGTTTTAAAGCCAACACCATCGCTTTTCCGTTAGAACAGGCAGGTTTCTGATCTTTCACTCCTTCCAACCAAGAAACAGCTCCTTCAAAGTTCTCATCCCAGCCACTTAAAATAAAGGTCAATACCTGTTTCGCTTTCTCCAGATAATGAGGATTTTTAGTTACCAGATAAGAATCAATATAATCAATCCCCACCAAACCATTGTCATCATAATAGCGGTCTACCTTTCCAAACTGAACAGGGTAAGCCTGATAACCAAAAGGAACACGCGTTGTATCATAGTAACGCTCCATTGCCATCACCATCGAATCGACATAAACCGTATATTTCTCCGGTTCGATAGCAGCCATCAACACTGCCGAAGAAAAGACACCACTCATAGGCCACAGATAAGAAACTTCCTGCGCTTGCCGGGTGGAATCATTAAAATAAGTCAGATCAGGACGATGACTGCTTGGGTAATATTCAGAGAAGAGGCCGTATTTGGGAACCCGGTAGAGTTCCCAAACACGCTGAAACATTTCTTCTGCCTTATCTTTATTCGGAGTCGTTTTTGATTCTCCGGCACAAGAAAGAAGCACGAATACCGTCGATACAAATAAAACTATATTTCTAATTTTACTATTCATATCCTATTCCTCTGTCACTGTTTCTCCTTTGTACAAAGCAATCATTCCCAAAGATTCGAGCGCAGCATCCTGCATCAACAACTGTTCAGCACGTTTTGGAGTTGCTCCTGTCCAGTCTTCATAGAACAGTCCGTTTGATAAACGGGCATTTTCGTATGCATAATCCAGAAAGTTGATGAATGTTTTGATATAATTGCCTGCATTTTTATAGTAAGGCTCAATATCAATAAATGCACGGATCAGTTTTGTTGTGAACCAAGGATCATGATCGGGATAAGCCAACGCCAACCCATTAAGCGGACGTACAAAATAATTATACGCACCTTCGGAAGAAGCAATGGCACTGTCCAGATAAGTCTGTTCACCCGTTATTTTGTATAAACGGACCCCGTTAGAAATCATCACACCTGTATTGTAAGTCCATTTTGTTTTATTAATGGATCCGTCTGCTTGTTTATCATTCCAGTAACATCCATCTTCCGGATCACGCAAGTTAGTCAACGTCCAAGCATATAAACGTTTTGCCAGAGCCAGAACATCCGCTTTTTCCTCTTGAGGACATACAGAATGATATTCAAGCAAGAATAGCGTTGCATATCCATTAGCACATGTCGGTTTATTCGAATCACCAACTCCCTGCTGTCCTTTCTGGTCCTCATTCCACCAAAGACCTCCTCCAAACGTATCATCTTCACCAGCTTGCAGGAACTCAACGATTCTTTTAGCTTTCGTCACATAATCTTGATTATTTAGCAAATTAAAGGCCTCTACCAGTTCAATCCCCACAATAGAATTATCATCATAAAAACGTGTTCCACTACCGGTAGTACCATTGGTTTGAGAGCCATAACCACCCACAGTTCCATTAGGAGTACGATAATAAACTTCAAACCGGTCTACCATATCCGCATAATTCACATCATAACCTAAAGCATGCAAAGCTGCTGCTCCGGAAACCAGTCCGTCATACGGCCACAAGAAAGAAGCGGAATTATCCCCATCTTTCTTAGGATAATTTTCATTATACAGTCCTTCTGTTGCCCCACTATTGATCCGGTAGCACTGATTAATCAAGTCAAACTGCTCTTTGGCACGTTTATGATAAACGACCTCCTCTCCGGGTTCTGACGGAGCAATCGGTGTAGGCGGGATATATTTCTCTACGTCATCTCCGGCACAGGAGAATAATAGTGCCGGAAGAATAGCTAAAATAGTCTTTATCTTTTTCATAACTTAGTTTTATTAATTAATCGGAGTCACATTAGTAAATGTATGTATCATCAATCCATCCGAATTCGTATCGATAGTGATAGTTGCATGCGTATAATCCAGACTACCTTTCATTTTCCAAAGATGATCCCACTGACTCCATTGGAATTCATACAAAGCATAGAAAGAAGCAGGTTCTCCACCTACCGGACGTTCGGCACTCACGCCATCACCTCTACCCCAACACATATCACCACCATTTACTTTTGCTAAAAAGTAGTAACGTTCTTCTATCCAACTTAACCAATCAGGAGCACCGGTTTCCGGTTTGGACGGATCAAGGAATCGGATATCACCCTCTCCCACAAATTTACCATCACCCGCATACTCTAATACAGCTATATCTCCAAATGTTGCTCCCCAAATACAACGAACAGAAGAACCGATTTTTTCCGTGGTCATTGCCATTGTATTAAAGTTCACTGTCAGACGGGTTACTTCTTCGGAAGCAGTTACAGCCGTTTCGCCCTCCCCTTCTCTTAACTTCGAGCTATCATCAATATAATAGCTGAATGTTTCACCTGTAGTAGCAGACTTAAATGATATATTTCCTGCTGATAACTTCGTATAAATCTGGAAAACGCCCTCTTCTACACAACGGAACGGAATTCCACCCTGTCCACTGTTCTCCGTAGCCGAACCATATAAATACAATTCAGCCGGAATATTATCAATTCCCTCTCCACGAGTTACTGTGATGGTAGCCACCTTGTCGGTTCTCTTCACCACTCCACCTTTCGAAGCGTTTACTGTCCATTTTATATCTCCGGTTTCCAAAGGATAAATGCCTGCATTTCTAGCAATCGTATTAATAGCCGCATGAGTGATTGACAAACTGGTTGCAGCTCCCAAATCGCTTTTCACCGTAGCCAGCGGCTTTGAAAAATCACCGTCTGCCTTATCAAACAGCACCTCGTACAATACAATTCCGCCATCTGCCGCACCACCTCCTGACCACGACAACACAACAGGCGTTGGAGATGACACATTCAACTGGATAGAAGCAGGGGAACTTAATTCCGTGGGGACTGCAAAATCCGTGTTCAATTCATAATCTTCCTGACATGATACCATTGCCAGAAGTGCTGAACATATCCATAATATCTTTTTCATAATTATTCCTTTTTGAGTCGTTTAACCAATTACCAATTCGGATTCTGCTCCAAATTACCATTCAAGTCACGTTCAGCCTGTGGTATAGGCCACAAATAATGTCTATTTGCATTAAAGGTTCTGTTTTCAACCCGAACGTATCCATCATCCGTACCTACCACATCATTTGTCTTTAGTCCGTGACACCATCCATTCAATACATTGTCCGCAATTCTCCAACGGATAATATCTTTATGACGATGTCCTTCCAATGCCAGTTCCGACCGACGTTCGTTCCGCACAATCTCAATCAGTTTATCTTTAGAAGCTCCTTCCGGGAATTCCAGTGCTGAAGCAAGTGTAAATCCTGCCCTATTACGAATGGGTTTAATAGTTGCATCCCAAGCCGTCTTATCCAGTTCCCCCAACTCTGCCAATGCCTCTGCATTCATCAGTAAAATATCCGCGTAACGAATCAAAATCGGATTCAAGCCAGAATAAAGAGTAGCACGATACGTATTATCCCAATATTTCTTAATATAATAACCGGTAGCCGAACAGTCTGAACCTACCCCATAACCATCTTTGCCTTCACCTTTCTCACAGTTGATAACAACTTCTGTTCCGTCGGCCAACGTATATGAGTTTCCAGTGTACATCACCGTTGCCTTCAAACGTGGGTCACGATTAGCATACGGATGACTTTCATCAAACGATGTTCCTGTTTCCTTAATTGTTTTTCCATCCAGCATAATATAACTGTCTACCAACTCCTGCAAAGGAGAAAGCTGGGAATATCCACCCAAAGTGGGCGGCAGGAAAACATACATCATCTGATGTTCACGACTAGTCGGACGATACTGTGCATCCAAAATTACTTCAGAGTTGTATTCATTAGCGATCTCAAACAATCCTGCATAACTTCCAAAGAGTTTAAAGCCTCCCTCTGTCATAATGGTAGAAGTAATATTTTTCACTTGCGTCCAATTACCTTCAAACAAATAGATTTTAGCTTTAATCGCCATTGCCGCCCAACGGGTAATCCGACCTTTATTATCCGCATCATAAGAAGTCGGCAAATAGTTACCGTTAATCACTTCATCCAAATCAGCCAGTATATTTACTATTACAGTGGCTTTGGCTGTACGTGCAATAGACATACTTTCTTTGATAGAAAGCACTTTTGTAGTATAAGGTATATCGCCGAATTTCGTATACAACTCATAATAACTATAAGCACGAAGTACTTTTGCCTCACCAATATAACGTTTCTTCAATTCCGGGTCCAAATCAGGAACCCTGTCTATATTTTCCAGCAACTGGTTACACATACGAATACCCGTATAGCGCCCGTCCCAAACCTGTTTCACGTAAGAGTCGGCTGTAGAATATGAACCATTACCAATATTTTGTGTAAAATCATTAGGTTGCTTGGTATAAGCATTATCCGTCATTGCTTCACAATAAAGCTGTTCGTCCATATTTCCCAAATAGGTATAGCAAGTATTCAACGCCTTGACAGCTGCTTCAGGATCCTCTTCCCAATAAGTCAAGTCCGTTTCTCTGTCATACGGTGCCGTATCCAAGTCAACACAAGAGGCACCGCCCACTACCAAGACAGCAGATAAAATCAAATTCTTTATAGTTGTTTTCATCACGGTACAGTTTAAAATTTAACATTAAGTCCAAATGAATATACTCTTGCCACAGGATAAGAACGACCACTACCGTCTCCGGTATATTCCGGGTCCCATCCGCCTTTCATCTTCGTGAAAGTCAACGGATTCTGCACACTGGCAAAGATTCTTAAATTCTTGACATAGAGTTTTTTCATCCATTGTTGCGGGAAAGTATATCCGATCTGCGCATTTTTCAAACGCAAGTATTTAGCATCCTGGATCCAGAAATCTGATTTCGCTGCATTATTAGCAGATTCCGCACCCATTGTCAGACGAGGATAAGTAGCATCCGGATTATTCGGAGTCCAGCGATCTTGATGGAAATCCATTACAGGACCTTCATTGTTATTATGGAAAGCCTCTACAGATTCACCACGCATCCACTTGTTACGTTTTCCTACTCCTTGCCACATCATCGAGAAATCAAAACCTTTATATTCCAAACCATAGGTGAAGCCGAAAGTATATCTTGGGAAGTCATTACCAACAATAAAACGGTCATCGTCCGGTTTAATCACACCATCGCCGTTCTTATCCAAATAACGAATATCTCCCGGTTTCGGTGTAATACCTTCCAAGTGCGGTCCTTTCTGACATTCTTCCTCATTCTGGAAAAATCCATCCGAACGATATGCATAGTAAGAGTACAACGGATAACCTTCCTTGATAATTGTCTGTACATCCGAGCCACCGATAATTTCCGTACCGCGTGTATCTATTACTTCATTAAAGCTATCTGAAATATTTCCGGCGAAGTTATGCACTACCGGACCGGTCTTCAAACGATAACTTACTGATAATTCCCATCCTCTCGTCTCTACCTTACCAGCGTTCTGAATCGGGGCACCATTACCAAACAATCCGGGAACCGGTAAATTTACCAAAATATCTTTTGTACGATTATTGAAACAATCAAAAGTAATATTCAAATCATTATTCAACAATCCCAATTCGAAGCCGATATTAGCCATACGGGTAGTTTCCCATTTGAGATCAGGATTTGTAGAAGCAAATGTAGCCGTCTGCGCCAATTTATCTCCGAAGCTGATGCCGTTAGTCACAGACACCGTCTGCATGTATTGATAGGCACCAATGCGGTTATTACCAACCAATCCCCAGGAACCTCTGATTTTTAGAGAAGGAACATACGGTTTCAGTACAGACCAGAATTTTTCTTCCGAGATACGCCATCCTGCCGAGAAAGACGGGAAGACTCCCGAACGGTTTCCTTTCGCAAAATAAGAAGAATAGTCATTACGGATATTAAATTCCAGCAGATATTTCTCATCATAATTATAAGTGGCTCTTGCAAAACCGGAATAGATAGCCCAGTCACTTGCCGAACCACCATTGCTAACTTTATCCCCACTCAAATCACCTACAAAAATATCATATTTAGAATCCTCCGTCAAACGACTAGTAGAGAACTGCTTTTCAGAGAAACCCTCATAAGCATATCCTAATAATCCACCGATAGAGTGTTTCCCTATTTTCGTATTATAAGTCACCATAAGATTGGTAGTGATATTCTTAGAACGATAGAATTGCTCGGTCAACTTATTTTCACTATCTCCCGTACCTTCGAAGGCCTTCCGGTTCTCATGCAAATTATTATTCCAAACACGTCCACCGGCACTTCCGATCAGTTTCAGTCCTTTATATACTTCCCATTCGGCTTGTATGGTTCCCAATAATTCATCATTCACATTCTGGCGATAACCGCCTTCTTCCAAACGCTGCAAACCGTTTGAGTTACTTCCGGCAGGATAATTATAACTGCCATCCTCATTCTTGATCGGATAAATCGGTGGCATGCGGTTTGCCTGCTCGATAATCCATTCCGTCCAGTAAGCATGTTCTTTAATATCATTACGGGCAAATTGAGAAGTCAAATTCAATGTAAAGTTATTCGTCACCTTATGGCTTACATTCAGACGTGCATTGTAGCGTTTATAACCATAATCAGGTCCCTTGAACATACTGTTCTGATCCATATAACCCAAAGAAGCCATGTAAGACAACTGGTCGTTACCTCCTGTCATCGAAACATTGTGTGAACTTTGAGGAGAATTACGGTGATACAGTTCTTTCACCCAATTTACATTCGGACCGCCATTTCTAAATTGCGCAATCTGCTCGGGAGTGAATTTTGCAGCTCTTCCCGAATTGACAGCAGCTTCATTATACAGTTCAGCGTATACCCACGAGTCTGCTATCTTAGGCAATGAAGTAGGTTGCTGAACACCATACATAAAATCATAAGAGATTTCCACCTTACCGGCTTTTCCTTTCTTGGTAGTAACAAGTACCACACCATTGGAAGCACGTGAACCATAAATAGCAGTAGAAGAAGCATCTTTCAAAATAGAAATCTGCTCAATATCAGCCGGATTCAAATTGCCCAGCGATCCTTCAATTCCGTCAATAATCACCAACGGATCATTGTTGTTCATCGTATTCAATCCACGGATATTAATAGAAGGTACACTACCCGGAGTAGAACTTCCCTGCTGAATAACCAAACCGGGAGTCGTTCCCTGCATCGCTTCCAATACATTGGAAATCGGCTTTCCTTCCAATTCATCCGTAGAAACAGAAGACACAGCTCCTGTCAGGTTGACTTTCTTCTGCACGCCGTAGCCTACCACTACCACATCTTTCAAAGTAACCACATCCGACTTCAACACCACATTGATAAACTGGCGGCCGTTCACCGGAACTTCCTGTGTTTCATATCCAATTGAGGAAACTACCAATACCGCTTTTGAAGCAACATTCAGTGAAAAATTTCCATCCATATCCGTAGCCGTACCCGTAGATACACCTTTCACCAGCACGGTAGCCCCAATCACGGGTTCCCCGTCTGCCATTACCTTACCTTTCACTGCGATTGTATTAGATTGCGCATACAGTTTGGAACCAACAGCCACATTCATACAAACAATCAACATAACAGCCAATAATTGCCAACTCGAAAATGCCGTTCTGAAAAGCCGGCGGGCAAATTGCGCGTTCAATAGATTAGATTGTTTCATAACATTTTATATTTGAATTAATAGAAGAGTTATCATATATTATAAGATATTAAGTTGGGACAAAGCAAAGGAATAAGCCCCTAAAGCAACGGCTCTGCTTGCTCCTAATGTAGAAACAGCAATGCCTATTTTCTTGTGACAGGCATAATGCACCTCTCTCTCCGAAAATGGTATTTTCACCATCTTGTCTTTTTCCTCCAGAAATTTATCAAATGCCTCTTTTTCGGACAGATTGAACACCTCCATCTGCAAACAAGGGAAAGAAGCTCCTGCAAACGTGCCAATCTGCCGATTCATCTCATTCATAATTCCCGGAAGTATGTATTTAGCCGCTCCTGCCACTCCTCCGCCAATCACTACCAAGCCATCAACAATATTCAATGCACGGATGATAGCATCACCGGCCATCTCTCCCAGTTCGTTAAAACTCCGGACAGCAGCCTGCTGATCTCCCTCTGCAGTCCCTTCGGCAATATCATATATATCTTTGGGAGTTAAAGAAGAAGCATCCTTTCCGGTCAATTCCTGATATACTCGCCTGACAGCCCTGATACTGACACTTTCTTCCGCGATCATTTCGGGATATTTCTTATTCCGCATAATCCAGACGTCGCCGCCGCAACCGTTGTCTCCGGTCAGTAACCGGCTGTCAATCACCACTCCGGCACCAAACCCTGTACCCAGCGTAATTCCGAGCAGGTTCTTATATACCTTACTGCTGCCTGCTTCTTTCAGGCGTTTATTCACTTCGGGCAAAGTGCCTGCCAAAGCTTCGCCATAAGCAAACAAATTACCGTCATTATTAATAAAAACCGGAATACCAAACCGTTCCCTCAAATAAGGTCCAAGTGCCACTCCTCCCCTGAAGGCCGGGAAGTTAGGCAAGTCACCAATAATTCCATGCTCATAGTCAGCAGGCCCGGGGAAAGCAAAACTGATAGCTACCGGAAGTTTCGGCAATCGTTTCTCAACTTCCAGGAAACCTTCTACAAGAACAGACAAGCAACGCTCCAAGTCGTCGGACGCTGCCGGAAGGCAAATAGGTTCCACTATTTCGCGACAGCCTTGTATGGCTGAAAACACGAAATTAGTGCCTCCCGCATCGAGCGTCATTACGATTCGTTCATCATGTTCATACATAGTTCTCAAGATATTAGATGATTTATTTCATTATTAAAAGCGTACGTAAGCTTTGATCGTTACACATTCTTTTCCTGCAGATTTACCATACGGGGCAATGGTATATTCTTTCACCCTGGCAGGAATGATAAATGTTTCGGCATAATGCACCACGAAAGGTTCAAAAGCATGAGTAGGACTCTCAACTACGGCCTCTTCTCCCTCCAACAGATTCAGTACATTTACACTATCGTTTGTGTAATGCAACACCGGTGATGAGAAACGGTGGCGACGAGTTTCGATAAATTCGTTCGGATGCAGTCCGGTACGTTCTTCTACCCAACCTTCTCCGGAAGCGACTTCCGTAAACTGATTACGAAGGTGTTCATTTACATATTCTGTATCGCGATTCCAGTTGATTACGCATTTACCACGTTCCACATTGATCGGACGCGGTTTTCCATCCAGTCCCAAGCGTTGCCAGTCCCATAGTTTGAAAGTAAAGAGGTTCGGAGTCGAGCTGATTTCAAGCACCATACTGTTGGCACCGGAACAATGAACGGTTCCTCCCGGGATCAGAAAGTGGTCGTGTTTCTTCGTCGGAATCTTATTTACGTATTTTTCTGCGTCAAACACCAGTTCACCTTTTTGTGCTTTACGCAAATCGCCGATCATCGCTTCTTTGTCCACTCCTGTCTTCACTCCCAGATAAACGACGGCATCTTCTTCCGCGTCTACCATGTAGTAACTCTCATCCTGCGTGTAGTACATACCGAAGCTGTCACGGATAAATTGAGTAGTAGGATGCACCTGCAAACTCAAATTACCTCCGCCCATCGTATCCAAAAAGTCGAAACGAATAGGGAAGTCTTTTCCAAAGCGTGCCTCCACCGGTTCACCAAGCAACTCTTTACTTTTCAGCAAAACCAAATCAACCGAAGGCAGTTCAAAGCGCACTCCGTTCACTTCAAAATAAAGGCTGTTCTCTTCAGGTACACAGTCAAAGCACCAGCCGAAATTTTCGCGTTCACGATCCAGGTCGCAAACCTCTTTCATCCATTGACCACCCCAGGGAGCCGGATCGAAGAAAGGAACTACCCGGAACGGTGTGTTCACCGTTGCCTCTACCCCTTTAAAGAAAGTATCCTTATCAATCATCTTCGGTGTCCCGGCCACATGGGTGTCAATCCAGAATTCTACCCTGTCAAACAATCTTTCCTTATACCTATCACATACTCTCCAATCGTTGAAATACCCTCTCTTGTATTGCAAAGAAACAGCATCGTTCCGATTGTCTATACCTAAAGCTTTTACCTCATGCCGGCGGAAACGTTGTTGGATTTCCCAACGTGCCATATCCGCATAAACTACCATCGCATCCTGTGGAGCAACAACAGCAGCACCCGTACCTATGATTACAATGGTTTCTTTTGCTTCACTGATTTGCTTCCGTGCAGCAGCCACCTTATCCGCATCCAAATAATCTTCCAGCTTCAAATTGGTAACATAGCCGAATAACACATCTTCAGTCATGAAGCGTTCTGTCAACGTTTGAATTTCTTTTTCCGGTTTCATCAAATCACGTACATTCATCACTCTTCCGGAGAATTCTTTTGAAAAAGCATCCAGCACTTCTTCTTCATATACTCCTGTATATAAATCCACAGCCAGCACTTTTCTTGCATCCATTTTCTTTTTTAACATAGAAATGATACTATCCCAACCCTGAACAAGCATCCCCGTCAGCTTCGTAGAAGGAAATTTATCATAATTAGCTTTTCTCATGTTTATAGCGTTTTTAAATTTTATATGTTCATACATACTTTCAATTGTGCAAATATATAGATTTTATTTTTATTCCAAACAAAACTTGGATTATTTTTTGATAAATCTTATATTTGCTGAAAATAAACCAATCAGAATAGATATGAAATTGGATCATAATAGTGATAAACCGCTTCATATTCAGGCAGAAGAGATACTAAGAAGACTCATAGAATCTGAAGAGTACAAAAACGGAAAGCTATTTCCCAATGAGGTCGAATTGTCTGAACAATTACATATTTCAAGGAACACATTGAGACAAGCTATCAACAAACTCGTGTTTGAGGGGCTTTTGGTGCGCAAGAAAGGCTACGGAACGAAGGTAGTAAAGAAAGGTATCGTAGGCGGAGTAAAGAACTGGCTTAGTTTCTCACAGGAAATGAAGATGTTAGGTATCGAGATTCGCAATTTCGAGCTACATATCAGTTTAAAGCGTGCAACCGAAGAAATCGGTACGTTCTTTGATTTAGGTTCCAGTCCCGACACTCGCTGCGTAGTGATGGAGCGTGTCAGAGGAAAAAAAGAATATCCGTTTGTTTACTTCATCTCTTATTTCAACCCCAATATTCCACTGACAGGAGAGGAAGATTATACACGTCCATTATACGAAATGCTGGAAACCCAATATAATATAGTGGTAAAGACCAGCAAGGAGGAGATTTCAGCCAGACTTGCAGGGGAATTTATTGCAGAGAAACTGGAGATAAAATCCAATGACCCTATATTAATAAGGAGAAGATTTGTTTATGATGTGAACGGAGTACCTATTGAATACAACGTCGGATATTATCGGGCAGACAGCTTTACTTATACAATAGAGGCAGAGAGATAGACCGTATGTTCATACATATATAATATAAGGAGGCTATTTTAGAAGTTGAAATCTCTATCTTTCCTTTAAAATAACCTCTTTATATCATCTCTCTTTCCATAATCATGTCCTACCCGTCATTTATTATCGAACTACCATTAGAGCATCCGGCAAGAATCCGATCCAGACTTTCATCCACAACACCTATCATCTGAAGTTTGGATAATAAATGATAGTAAGAAGTTTTTCCTACTCCTTCTATTCTCAACAGACTTTTCCACCCTCTTCCCGATACGATTTCCAATAAATCTTTTACTGTTCGAACATCTTGATTATACAAGACATTAGCCAACCGAGTATCAGCTACTTTACAAACAGGCAATTGAAGTATCCACTCCTCCTGCCCAACATTTATATTCTTATTATTGTCTGCCAAAGATAAAAAACGAGCATCAATAGCACGCTTTCGATAAGTAGCCAATATATCTTTTTTCAGTTTCAACCCTTTAAGTATAGAGTTATACATTTGCAATGTCTTCCCATAGGTAATTCGATGCCGATCAGCCACTTTCGCTACTGATTCTCCTGTAGAAATTGAATAGAAGATATCGCGGGTAACAGGGTGAAGAATCAATGCTGACAGTTCACGAATGATTATTTCATATAGCGGTTTACAAGTCGTCTGTGTTCTCAATACATATAGTAGATCATCGTATTTGGAAATGATAAAGTCCCGTTCCAGTTTCTTTTCTTCTACGATTTTAGAAAGGTAACCTGCTTCTAAACCAAGTCTTTTGTGAGCTTCCAGATAAGCATCCAAACTCTCATCATCCAAAAACAACTGATCGTCGATTCGGGAACTCGTAATGTATCCAAGATTTGCCCAATTCTTTAGAATAGCTTCTTGAATGTCGCGTCTTTCAGACATCTGTTTTGTTGTGAGCCAATTTGACATAAAAAAACGGAACTAGATTAATAATATCAACTAGTTCCGTACCTTTTATTATAAAAGAGTACGGAGCTGCCACAATCCCGCAAACAGGAGGTAGTAGCGGCTACCTTTCAGACACGGGCAGACAGCCCGTACCCTATGAGAAGTCATAGAAGTACAGGCGTCTCCCGGTGTCTGAAAAAAAAATCCGCTACGATTTCCTGTTCACCGAGGAAACGCACAATCGCATACCACAAAGGCATACTACGTTCCAATGACAAAGGTACAAATACTTTTCGGAAAATAACAAGAGAGAGGTATAAATGTTTAGGAAAGAAAACGAATGATGATTGTATAATTAAAACGTATGTATATAAAAAGCAGACAATAAGTTTTTCGTTTCATATATAGAATAAAAGGTGTGTCGTTTTGTTTCGTATACAAAACAAAATATTTGATAAAGCTGCTCTAATCTATTTCATAATATCATTCAAGTCAAAATAAAGCAAACGTGTAGTAGAATCCACATCTTCATTATCCAAAGGAATAAATCCATCTCTCTCATAAAAAGAAACAGCTGCCGCATACACATCTACAGTTAAAAAGCGACAACCTGTTTTATTTTCAAGTACATTACTTACAGCTAACAAAGCTTCCCGATAAAGAAAAGATTCGTATTTTATTTTTTAAAGATTTTCATTGCCAGTTCATAGTCTTTCAACCTTTTTCCCCGCTGCTCCGGCGTTTCACTACGCTTCTCTTTCATCCGTTCTTCAAATCGCCGAGCATCTTCTCCGAAAAGTATCGAAGTTTCCTTAATTGGTCTTGCCATACCTATACAACTCCTTTCTTTTGGTTTATACGCTACTAAAACAATTGAATAAATCAGGAAGTGCAAGTTATTACGAAGTTATCTTTTACTCACCAGCTTTATTTTGCATACGAAATAAAGTAAATAGCCTGTATTATTATTTTGTATATAGAACAAAAGACGTACCTTTGCTCTTGCAAGCAGAATATAAAATAAAAAAGGATAACAACAGCAAACTATAAAAGCATCGAGAATCATGAACCAAAAAATTGACTTTAACGACGTCCCAAAAAATTATTTATACTGCACCTACAACAAATGTCCGCGCCGCAATGAATGCCTACGCCATCAAGCTACGCTCCGTATACCGCAAAACGTTCCTGATTTCCGAACAGTCAATCCCAACCACATAATAGGAAACGAGAATAACTGCAGTTTTTTCAAGCCATACCGTACTTCACGCTTTGCCTGCGGAATAGACCACATCTTGGACAACATTCCATATTCTACGGCTGTCATCATCCGCAAAGAATTATATTCTTTGATGGGGCGCAGCATGTTTTACCGCATCCGCAACAAAGAACGGATGCTGCATCCTGACGAACAAAAGCAGATTGTCGCTGTCTTTCTAAAACATGGTATCGAAAACAAACCTGAATTCGACCAATATATTGATTTATTCGATTGGTAAGACCTTTATCAGAAACACTATAAAACGGCGTTTCCGGATATTCTGACAAGGGACAATACTCACACCTATGAGAAAAAATACTCATACCAATGGGAATATATTCTCATAGGTATGAGTATTTTTTCTCATAAGGGTAAGTATCATTGAGAATCTTATCATATCTCCGACGAGAGTTGTCCCGCCGCTTTCAAATAAGCCACATAATTCACATACAATTGGAAATGGGCATCCACTTTCGTCTGATAAGCCTGCTGCCAAAGCACTTGTGCTTCCAGATAATCCGAAAGAGTTTCCAGTCCCACTTCATATTGCTTACCACTGACTTTCATATTCTCCTCTGCCTGTTCCAGCGAACGTTCGGAAAGCTCCGTTTCCAACCGGGCCTCATCCAGATTATTGGCAGCTTGCATCAACTCCAGCAACATTTTTTCATTGACATTTTCCTGTTCAAGACGAGCTTGTTCCAACTTCACTTTGGCAGACTTTACTTTATTGGTACGTTCGCCAAAATGAAACAGAGGGACAGAGACATTCAGGAATACGGAAAAAGCACCCTTTTTCATCAAAGTTTCATCATTGACTTCCAATCCGTGAAGATAATCATAACTACCTCTGACGCCGATACGCGGTAACAGTTCACTACGATTCAGCTTTACCTCCTGCTCGGCAATGGCTATTTGTTTGTTCAAGATTCCATATTCGGGACGGGCAGTTATGTCAGAGACCTGCACTTTCCACTCCTGCTCCACTTCCGGAAAATCATCGGATATATCAATCTGTGCTGTCAAAGGGCGGCCGATGTAATGACAAAGATTCATACTTGCAAGACGGAGGGCGTTATCAGCCTTTCGCAAAGAAAGTTCACTCTCGTTGAGCTTCACTTGCACTTTCAGTACATCATTTTGCGGTTTCATGCCATGCCGATGAGCACTCTTTACATTTTTGGAAAGTTCCGTCAGTAAGGCGTGATATTTTTCCGCTACTTTTTTCATCTCCTTGGCTTTCACTAACTGCACGTATGCTTTATCTGTATTCAGAATAACTTCCGAAGTAGTTAAAGCTTCGTTCAAATGTGCCATTTCCTTTCCCAATAGTGACATTTTATAGGCGGCACGGATTTTTCCTCCCATATAAAGAGGTTGCTCCACTTGTACACCGCCCGAGTAAACAGTTCCGACCTTATAGTCCAGATTCAGTCCGGGAAAATAAGCGAAACCGCTCGATACCAGTTCTCCGGTAGCAGGATTGGGCAAGAAAACCGGAAGGTTTCCTCCCGGAACTCCGAGACTTCCGTCCGCTGTGCTATAAATACCCGTTCCGTTGACTGTAAAATTAGGGAAGAAATTGGCTTTATAACTAAGAGACATCAATCGGGCTGCTTCCGTCTGCTTATTAGCGGCAGCCATATCCTTATTATATTTCAGTGCCATTTCACGGCATTGCGCCAGACTTAGTTTTTCTTGCGCGGCAAGAGAAACCGACAGGCCGAACAATACACCCGCTACACTAATGGCTACAAGAATTTCTTTTTTCATTTGTCTGTCTTTTTTATATGAAAGAATAATGCATACAAAATCGGGATAAAAAGCAACGTTATCAACGTGCCGAACAGCAACCCACCCATAATAGAAGCCGCCAACGAACCGAACATGGCATCCGGCAACAATGGAATCATTCCCAAAATCGTAGTCAGCGAAGCCATCATCACGGGACGGAGACGACTTTGCGAACTGTCTATCAATGCCGTCACAGGTTCTACTCCCTGATTAATCTGCAAAGTGATCTCATCCATCAATACAATACCATTCTTAATAATCATGCCGATCAATCCCAATGTACCGACGATAGCCACAAAGTTGAATGTCTTCCCGGTAAGCAGCATTACAGCAACAACACCGACAAATACCAGCGGAATAGTACAGAAGATGATAACCGGTTTCCGGTAATCTTTGAACAGCATGATTAGAATGGATATCATCAGAATGATAGCAAACGGGAAATTCTTGAACAGATATTGCATAGACTTTGTGCTGGCGTTCCTCTCGCCTTGCCATTGAAGCCGATATCCGTCAGGCAGCGGAATCTGTTCAATCTGCGTGGCAATGGATTGCCGCGCCTTCTCCGTTTCTACCCCCGGAACAGGAGAACATTGCACCCGTTGGCTACGCTGCCCGTTATAACGGGGAACCACCGGATCTTCCCACTTCACATCAATCCGCTTACTGATTTGTTTTAACGGAGTTGTTCCCATCAACGTTTCCACCAGTTCTTCTTTTGATAGTGTTCCTGTCTTCAGTTTCATCATCATTTCCTGTGTCAGCAAACCGTTCAGAGAAGGAAGAGACGAGAATATCTGCGTATTGCCCAGGTTTTCAATCGGATTTCCGTGTTCGTCCAGACAACGCAAGTAGATATTATCTTTGTGAATACCTTCGTAGAAAGACCCGATAGGGATGCCGCTGGTAGCGGTCAGTAGAGATAGGCTTACATCATTACGGCTCAATCCGATAGCACGTGCCGCAGGCTGGTCATATTCAATAGTCAGTACCGGAATTTGCGGTTCCCAGTCCGTGGTAATCAGGTAAACATCCGGGCAATTCTCCATAATCTTGCGGGCACTGTCTGCCAACTGATGCAAAACAGCAGGATCAGGACCGGTAAATTGCACTTCAATAGGATATTTCTTGAACATCAGATTGTAGCGGTTCATCTTTACGTAAGCATCCGGATAATGTTGTGAAAGATATTGTTGAATTTCCGCCATGTTATCCACCAAATCGTCCGGAGAGGTGAAGTCGATAATCAGTTCACCGTAAGATAAGGAAGGATTGGCTACGTTACGCACCAAGTTATAACGAGCAGGTGTACCACCGATAGAAGTAGTGACGTGTGTAACTTCCGGACGCTTTTTCAGGTAAACTTCGATTTCTTCCAAGTCACGTGCTACACGAGTGGAGTTAGTCCCTTCCGGCAATTTATATTCCATGTAAAGCTGATCGTAGACCATATCCGGGAAAAAGCCCTGCTTCATAAACCGATAACTGAAAGCCGAAAGCAATACCAAAGCAATCATTGTAAACACAAAACTCCAACGATGTGCCAGACTGAATTTCAATAATGAACGGAGCACAGCATAAATCTTTCCTTCATACACACGTTTTCCGGCAGCAGTAGTTGCCGCAGAGATTTCCGGATGCAAAATCCGGTCAGCCATCAACGGGACGTGCACCAAAGCCAGCACCCAACTAAGCAATAAGGAAACAGCGAGTACGATAAACAAATCGCGCGTATAAACGCCTGCCGTATCAGGAGACATAAAGATAGGAAGAAAAGCGATGATGGCAATCAGAGTAGCTCCCAGCAAAGGCATCGCTGTCTGCCGTCCGATGGCAGTCATTGCCTCCATCCGACTCTTTCCGGCTTTCAAATCTACCAAAATACCGTCGATGATAACAATCGCATTATCCACCAGCATCCCCATCGCAAGCACGAACGAGGCCAATGAAACACGCTGCATCGTACCGTTCATAAAATAAAGGAACAGAAAGGAACCGAATACCGTCACTACCAAACTGATACCGATAATCACCCCGCTCTTAAATCCCATAGCAATCATCAGAATAACAACTACGATAATCACAGATTCTATCAGATTAAGAATGAACGTCCCCAACGAACTGCCTACACGTTCCGGCTGATAGAAAACTTTATGGCACTCTACCCCCGCTGGAAGGCGTTCGACTTTCAGTTGCTCCAATTTCTTTTCCACTTGATGCCCCACTTTGATAATGTCGGCATCCGAAGAAGCGGCCACCATTATTCCTATCGCACGCTGACGGTCATAAAACAATTCGTTGCGGGTAGGATCTTCATAATCTTTCTCAATACGGGCTATATCACTCAACCGCAACTGATCGGCATCATGTCCCTGAATCAGCATACGACCGATATCCTCCACCGTCTTAAACTTGTCACTGACTGTCACCCGGATACGATTATCGCCATTATCATAGTAACCAGTATAAGTCGTTTGGTTCTGTCCGTTCAATGTGGCTAGCACTTCGGCGGGTTTCACACCCAAGTTAGCCATCCGGTCTTGCAAAAGAGAGATATTAATACATTCGGGACGTTTACCGTATAAGTCGACGCGTTCCACCCCATCCAGTTCGCTGACTTCACGTTTCACCAGTTCTGAATAATCAGACAGTTCCCTGTCGGAAAGTCCGTCACCCGTCAAAGCGAAAAACATTCCGTAAACATTTCCAAAATCATCTTTTACAATAGAAGGACTGGCACCTTCGGGAAGTTCTGCCTGTGCGTTCGCCACTTTACGACGCAACAGATCCCAGCATTGTTCTACGTCCGTCTCTTTGACAGTCGTTTTCAGTTCTACCTGAATCAGGGAGAGATCGTTGTAGGAATAACTTTCCACATTATCTATATTCCCCATGGAGCGAATATTCTTCTCCAGTACATCCGTCACCTCTAATTCTACCTGATGCGCAGACGCACCGGGATAGGTGGTGACTACCATGGCAAGCTTTACCGTTATTTCTGGGTCTTCCAGTTTACTCATTTCATAACTGGAATAAGCTCCTCCTACAATCAGTACGGCAATCAGGAAGTAGATTAACTTCTTGTTCTCAAATGCCCATTTACTAATATCAATCATAGCAGTCCTCCCACATTGGTTTCAGCAGCCGGAAGAAGCGGTTCCACCTGTTCTCCCTCTTTTACATGATGCACCCCCGAAGCGACAACCAAATCACCGGGATTCGCTCCGTCTGAAGTAATCAGGCATCTGCCGTCGCTAAGCAGACGGGTGACGGTCACATCACAACGGCGAATAGCGTGACTGGAAGCATCATAAAGAAAGATACTCGTACGCCCGTTCTCACGAAGAATCGCTCCACCGGGAACCGACAGGTTACACACATCTCCTTCACTACATTCGATAGTTACCATTGTATTCATGCCGGGCGATGGAACTGCCTGTTTATCTTCTTTTTTCAGTTGAAGCCGCATAGTGTACAACTGATTGGCATTTGCCTTAGGGGTGACACTAATCAGTTCCAAAGCATATCTTTGATGAGGATAAATATCGAATGTACAATAGTAGCGGGTAAACTGCTGTCGACGAATATATTCCACTGCCGGAAGATTAATCTCCACCTCCGGGCTTCCCTCACTGATGATGGAAACGACGGGCATACCGGCAGCTACCGTCTCATGGGAATCAAAAAGACGTTTCTGCACATATCCGTTAAAAGGAGCATACAAACGGGTGTATGCCAACTGGTCTTTAGCATGGTTATATTTGGCGGTAATCTGTCTCAATCCGTACACGGCCTTATCGTTAGCATCCGGTGTTGTCACATTTTCCTTATAAAGTGCCATCACCCGTTCCGCCTCCGCTTTCACACTTTGATATTCTGCTTCTGCCGCATCCAGCTGAATCTGATAGTCTGTCGGATCTAATTCTGCCAATAATTGCCCTTTACGCACATAGGCACCGTCATTTACATGCATATACTGAATAGTACCACTCACCCGGAAAGACAGACTTATGTCCTGTGCCGCTTTCACTCGACCCGGAAACTGCAAAGCTATTTGTCTGTCGGCAGAAAGTACGGTATCAATCTTCACTGCCGGCTTACTGTCTGTGTTTTGTACACGTTGCCCACACGAAGTCAACAGAACTGCTAAAAATCCTGTTAATAAGAAGTCTAATCGTCTCATATTTTCACTTATTAGTTAGTTGCCACAAAAGTATCCCAAGCAAACATGAGGAGAAAGGTTGATTTAGACGAAACATTGTTCTATTTGTACGTTACCTAAGATAAAAAGCCGAAATAGTTTGCTATTTGTATTTATTTGTTTATTACTTTGTAAAGAAATTCATTTCAACGAAAAGGAATATGGAACCACTGATGCCATTCAAGTATGTTATAATATCTCCGGAAGATACTTCCATGAAAGAAGGATGCATTATTTCCGAATTCAACCAATGCGGACTTTTCCTCTGCCAGAAAGGACAGGCGGAAATCCTGTTGGGAGGTAGACCATATCAGATTAACAAAAGGAATCTTTTCATATATACAGCAGCCAACCTTCTACAGATACGCCAAAGAAGCGCAGACTTGGAAGGAATCATGATAGAGGTCGACCTGGATTATGTCATACCAATAGTAAACAAAGTAGCTAACTCGGAAAATTTGCTTTATTTGCGGGAAAATCCCTGCCTGTCGCTCTCTGAAGAGCAATATACATTTGTAGAGAACTTGCTCAAATCTGTAGAAAAACGAATTAACAGGGAGAATATTTGTAACAGTTCCCGACAGAAACAACATTTAACTTCTGAATTAATCAAATCCTGGGGACAGGTGATATGCTATGAGTTATTAAACATTTATTTCAGTAACGAACCCCAAACACCACTGCCACAGGATAAAAAGGATAAAATCTTCCAAAATTTCATGATTACCCTTTATCGATATTATCGTCAGGAACGTGATGTTACTTTTTATGCAGACAAGCAATGCTTGTCCGCCCGATATTTTTCTTCTGTCATCAAGGAGAAATCAGGGAGCAGTGCTTTGCAGTGGATCATACAGAATGTCATTACAGAAGCTAAATATCTGCTCGATAATACCGATTTAAGTATTAAGGAAATAACAACCAAACTCAACTTCCCCACACAATCATTCTTCGGGAAATATTTCAAGCAGTATGTCGGTATATCTCCTAAAGAATATCGGAACAAACTTATCAAACAGTAACTTTCTTAAACTGCCGGAACTGCCACCACAACATTCCTCCGGATATAAGACTAGCCGCCAAATCTGCCACAGGCATACTGGCCCAAACGCCCATTTGTCCATAATAGTGAGGTAGAATCAATAAACAGGGAACGAGAAATAACATCTGCCGCGTCAGCGACAAGAAAATGGCTTTACTTGCCATTCCAATACTCTGGAAGAAGTTGGAAGCTACCATCTGAAACCCAACAATCGGGTAGAAAAATACCACAATACGAAAACCTTTAGAAGCAATGCTGATTAACTCTTCGTCCGAAGTAAAGATGGAAGATACGATTTCCGGAATAAACATACCGATCAGAAAACCAATCGTTGTCACTACAGTTGCACAACAAATGGTTACTTTCAGTACTTCCGTCACACGAGGATAGAGCTTCGCACCAAAATTATATCCCGCAATGGGCTGCATCCCTTGGTTTAGTCCCAATACAATCATAATAAAGACAAAAACAATACGATTAACAATTCCAAAAGCTCCAATAGCTAAATCACCTCCATACTGTTTCAACCCCTTATTAATCAAAATCACGATAAAACAAGCTGCCAGATTCATCAGAAAAGGAGCCATACCAATTGCTAAAGAATCAAACACAATCTTCTTTTTTAACCGGAAAATACCTTTATGAAAATGTAACAGTTCCTCTCTATTAGAAAATAGCTTGAACTGCCATGCCAATGCGATCACCTGTGCAGTAATGGTAGCGATTGCCGCTCCTTGTATTCCCCAACCAAAGCCATAAATAAAAACAGGGTCGAGTATTGTGTTAATCACTACCGTAGCAATCGTGGCATACATCGCCTTCTGCGGATGTCCCGCCGAACGCAGTACAGCATTCAGACCTAAATAAAGGTGGGTGACGACATTACCCAACAAGATAACAACCATATAATCGCGGGCATAACCTACCGTAGCATCACTACCACCGAAGAAATAAAGAATAGGGTCGAGAAACAACAATGTGACGACTGTAAAGGCAAGCCCGATGATAATATTCAATACCAGTACATTGCCAAGTACCCGCTGTGCGGTATCGTAATCTTTCTGTCCCAATTTCACCGAAACCAATGTAGCCGCACCTACCCCCACCAAAGAGCCGAAAGCCGCGGCAAGATTCATTAGCGGAAAGGTTAATGCCAACCCGGAGATAGCCATCGCCCCTACTCCATGACCAATGAAAATACTATCTACCATATTATAAAGAGAAGACGCCGTCATGGCGATAATTGCCGGAATGGCATACTGCATCAAAAGCTTTCCAATCTTTTCCGTACCCAACGCAGTGGGTGTCTTTTGTCCTGTCATACCTATTAGTTTGAGGGTGCAAAGATACAAAAAAGAGACGGATTACAGGATATATGAGAAAAGTTTCGTATTTTTGCCCACAAAATTGAGTTAATACGTAACGAAATGAATATATTAGAACTAAGTGAACAGGAAATTATTCGACGTAACAGTCTGAATGAGCTTCGTGCAATGGGTATTGATCCATACCCTGCAGCAGAGTATGTAACCAATGCTTTCTCTACAGATATTAAAGCTGAATTTAAAGACGACGAAGAGCCACGCCAGGTTTCCGTAGCCGGTCGTATCATGAGCCGCCGCGTGATGGGTAAAGCCTCTTTCGTTGAATTGCAGGACTCTAAAGGTCGCATCCAGGTGTATATCACCCGCGATGATATCTGTCCGGGAGAAGACAAAGAACTGTACAACGCTGTATTCAAACGCCTGCTCGACTTAGGTGACTTTATCGGTATCGAAGGTTTCGTGTTCCGCACACAAATGGGTGAAATCAGTATCCATGCAAAGAAACTGACTGTACTTGCAAAGTCTATTAAACCGTTGCCAATCGTTAAATACAAAGACGGAGTAGCTTACGACTCTTTTGAAGATCCCGAACTCCGTTATCGCCAACGCTATGTTGACCTGGTAGTAAATGACGGCATCAAAGAAACATTCCTGAAACGCGCCACTGTAGTGAAAACATTGCGCAACGTTTTGGATGAGGCTGGTTACACGGAAGTGGAAACTCCTATCCTGCAATCTATTGCCGGTGGAGCCAGTGCACGCCCGTTCATCACTCACCATAACTCATTGGATATAGACCTTTACCTACGTATCGCAACAGAGCTTTATCTGAAACGACTGATCGTAGGTGGTTTTGAAGGTGTATATGAAATAGGTAAGAACTTCCGTAACGAGGGCATGGATAAAACTCACAATCCGGAATTTACCTGTATGGAACTTTATGTTCAGTACAAGGATTACAACTGGATGATGAATTTCACCGAAAAACTGCTGGAACGTATCTGTATCGCTGTAAACGGCTGTACGGAAAGCGTTGTTGACGGAAAAACGATCAGTTTCAAAGCTCCTTACCGCCGCCTGCCTATCCTGGATGCTATCAAAGAAAAGACAGGATACGACCTGAACGGCAAGAGCGAAGAAGAAATCCGCCAAGTTTGCAAGGAACTGAAAATGGAGGAAATCGACGAGACAATGGGTAAAGGCAAGCTGATTGATGAAATCTTCGGAGAATTCTGCGAAGGTACGTATATCCAGCCAACTTTCATCACCGATTATCCGGTTGAAATGTCTCCGCTGACCAAGATGCATCGTTCTAAACCGGGACTGACCGAACGTTTCGAGTTAATGGTGAACGGTAAAGAGCTGGCTAATGCTTACTCGGAATTGAATGACCCGTTGGATCAGGAAGAACGTTTCAAAGAGCAGATGCGTTTGGCCGACAAGGGAGACGATGAAGCGATGATTATCGATCAGGACTTCTTGCGCGCTTTACAATATGGTATGCCTCCTACATCGGGTATCGGTATCGGTATCGACCGCCTGGTAATGTTAATGACCGGACAGACCACTATTCAGGAAGTATTATTCTTCCCGCAAATGCGTCCGGAAAAAGTAGTGAAAAAAGACGCTGCCGCTAAATATATGGAATTGGGAATCGCAGAAGACTGGGTTCCGGTGATCCAAAAAGCCGGTTACAACACTGTAGCTGACATGAAAGATGTCAATCCGCAGAAGTTGCACCAGGACATCTGTGGCATTAACAAGAAATATAAATTAGAACTGACCAATCCGTCGGTAAACGACGTAACTGAGTGGATACAGAAAATTTAATAAGTTCTTCATCCAAATCCATACAAATGAAATTACCCGGCAAGATAGCGATAATGGGCGGAGGAAGTTGGGCTACAGCCATCGCAAAGATGTGTCTGGCCCAAGAAGACTCTATCAATTGGTATATGCGGCGAGACGACCGCATTGCCGATTTTAAACGATTAGGGCACAATCCGGCTTATCTGACAGGAGTGAAATTTGATACAAAACGCATCTCATTCAGTTCCAACATCAACGATGTGGTGAAAGAATCGGATACACTGATCTTCGTCACTCCCTCTCCTTATCTGAAGGCGCATCTGAAAAAACTGAAAACCAAGATAAAAGATAAGTTTATCATCACCGCTATCAAAGGAATCGTACCCGATGACAACGTTATTGTATCGGAATACTTCACAAAAGAATATGGTGTACCACCAGAAAATATAGCAGTCCTTGCAGGTCCCTGCCACGCAGAAGAAGTAGCCTTGGAACGCCTCTCCTACCTGACTATCGCCTGCCCTGACAAAGACAAAGCACGTATCTTCGCACGTCGTTTGGGAAGCAGCTTCATCAAAACATCTGTCAGTGATGACGTAGCGGGTATCGAATATAGTTCGGTACTCAAAAACGTATATGCCATCGCTGCCGGTATCTGTAGCGGTCTGAAATATGGCGACAACTTCCAGGCTGTACTGATCTCCAACGCCATTCAGGAAATGAACCGTTTCTTGAATACGGTGCATCCGTTGAACAGAAACGTGGATGAATCTGTTTATCTGGGGGATTTATTGGTGACCGGTTACTCCAACTTCAGCCGCAACCGAACTTTCGGAACGATGATAGGTAAAGGGTATTCCGTTAAGAGTGCGCAAATTGAAATGGAAATGATTGCGGAAGGTTACTATGGTACAAAATGTATCAAAGAAATCAATAAGCATCATCATGTCAATATGCCGATACTGGACGCAGTGTACAACATTCTGTACGAACGTATCTCACCAATGATCGAGATTAAACTGTTGACTGACTCTTTTAGATAAAAAAATATTAAGTATTAAGTATTAGGCATTTAAGTATTACCCGCAGGTACTCATACTTGACAATCCATACTTGATGACTAATACTTAATACTTAAAACTTAATACTTAAAATATATGATTAGTTTAAACATTGAAAAAACATTTGGATTCATCTCCAAAGAAAAGGTTTTTGCTTACGAAGCTGAAGTAAAAGCCGCACAGGAAATGCTTGAAAAAGGTACAGGCAAAGGTAACGACTTTTTAGGATGGTTGCATTTGCCTTCTTCTATCACTAAAGAACACCTGGCCGACCTGAACGCTACTGCAAAAGTATTAAGAGACAATTGTGAAGTAGTAATCGTAGCCGGTATCGGTGGTAGCTATCTGGGTGCCCGTGCCGTCATCGAAGCTTTGTCTAACAGCTTCACTTGGTTGCAGGAAAAGAAAACAGCTCCTGTCATGATCTATGCAGGACACAATATCAGCGAAGATTATCTGTACGAACTGACTGAATATCTGAAAGACAAGAAATTCGGTGTCATCAATATCTCTAAATCAGGAACTACTACTGAAACAGCTCTTGCTTTCCGTTTGCTGAAGAAGCAATGTGAAGATCAGCGCGGCAAAGAAACTGCAAAGAAAGTAATCGTTGCCGTGACGGATGCCAAGAAAGGTGCTGCCCGTGTAACAGCCGACAAAGAAGGATACAAAACATTCATCATCCCCGATAACGTAGGCGGACGTTTCTCTGTCCTGACTCCGGTTGGTTTGCTGCCTATTGCAGTGGCCGGATTCGATATCGACAAACTGGTTGCCGGTGCTGCCGACATGGAAAAAGTATGTGGTTCGGACGTTGCATTTGCTGAAAACCCTGCTGCTATCTACGCTGCTACCCGCAATGAGTTGTACAGAAATGGTAAGAAGATCGAAATCCTCGTTAACTTCTGCCCAAAACTGCACTATGTAAGCGAATGGTGGAAACAGCTTTACGGAGAATCTGAAGGAAAAGACAATAAAGGTATCTTCCCTGCATCGGTAGATTTCTCAACAGACCTCCACTCTATGGGTCAATGGATTCAGGAAGGCGAACGTTCTATCTTTGAAACGGTGATTTCAGTAGAGAAGGTTAACCACAAACTGGAAGTTCCTTCTGATGAAGCAAATCTGGACGGCTTGAATTTCTTAGCCGGCAAACGTGTGGACGAAGTGAACAAGATGGCCGAATTGGGAACACAGTTGGCTCACGTAGACGGTGGTGTACCTAATATGCGCATCGTACTTCCGGAATTGAGCGAATACAACATCGGTGGTCTGCTCTATTTCTTCGAAAAGGCTTGCGGTATCAGCGGTTACTTGTTAGGCGTGAATCCATTCAACCAACCGGGTGTGGAAGCATACAAAAAGAATATGTTTGCGTTGCTTGACAAACCGGGGTATGAAGAAGAATCTAAAGCAATCCGTGCAAAACTGTAATCAAGAACGTTTTTATAAACGGTGAACTATAAACAATGAACGGTGAACAACTATGCTATATGCATGGATTTGTTCACCGTTCATTATTCATTGAAATCCAAAATGGAGGCATTCCTAAATGTCGCTATTTAGTTACAATTTACCGACTTACTTTGTTAGTTGCTACCACTCGTCAATTTTCACTTATCATCCTCCGCTTTCGTCTTCAAACCGATTTCTTCCTGTGCTCCTTCACATTCGGCTTTGGAAGAAAGATAGAACTCTAATTTTACATCGCCGTTCTTATCTACTTGTTTGATGGTCGCAATCACCATAATTTTAGCTTTTGACACACCATCCTTAAAACGAAGCTGTCCCTTTTCCACATCTGTCAGATTTCCCTCTGTAGATACTTCTGTTTTCTCAAAGATGAGTTTAGTATCCACTTCATCATCATTCTGAAGTCTAAAGGTTTTCAGTTCAGCTCCATTTCCATCCAAAAGCAGAAGAGCTTTCACTTCATCTCCCACCTTCAAGGCCGGCAGTTCGTCCCTCTGATTTGCATAGTCTTTTTCACCGGAACTGGAATTCTCATCATCCGATTCAACCTTTGCATAAAGCTTTTCTATCTTGATAACAGGACTTTCCCCGCTATCAGAGCAGGCGCCTAAAAACAATGGTAGCAACAATAATACTCTCTTTTTCATGCTATCGTCGAGTTTATAACGTTACAAAAATACACATATTCTTCTAAACAACAAATAATTATACAAGTAATACGCCACAATTTAGTAGTGGCGAGCAGTCTGCGCGACAAGAGTTGATAGTACATACCACATGACAACTAATCACTAAACTATCTCCCCGTTCTAACTTATCTCTCGTTTTTTATCGTTATCTTTGCCTCGTATACAGTTGTAGATTAAGCGAATCAAACTAAAAAAACAAATAGAATGACAGGAAATTTATTAAAGAAATCTAGTGGATTCATATTATTATGTAGCATATCATTGCTAATGCTCGTAATGACCGGTTGCCAGGAAGCCAAACTCAAAACAGTGATCGCGGTAGCCAACAAACAGTGTCCATTGGACATGGGGGAAGTCGGTAAGATCACCAGTATCATCTACGACGGGAATAACGTAGTGTACACACTGAACATGAACGAAGAGATTACCGATATAAAAATGTTGAAAGACAATCCGGAAATCATGAAATCATCTATCAAAATGATGTTTCAAAATCCGGCGGCAGATGTTAAACAGATGCTTAAGCTGATGACCGAGTGTAATTCTGGATTATACATGATATTTGTGGGCAATAAGTCGGGCGAACAAGCAACTTGCGAGCTGACCTCCGAAGAATTGAAAGAAGTTCTTAATACAAACGTCAACCCGGCACAAAGCGAACAAACAAAGCTTGAAGCACAGTTGAAAATAGCGAATCTGCAATTTCCAATGAAAGCCAGTGAAGAAGTCATGGTCGAAAAGATCGAAGTCATAGGCGAATCGGTTGTTTATATATGCAGTGTGGACGAAGAATTGTCTCCCATCAGCCAGATTAAAGAAAATGCAGCAGAAGTGAAAGAGAGTATTGTATCAATGCTGGCAAGTCAGACTGATCCGGCCACCCAGTTATTCATCAAAACCTGCGTGAATAACAACAAAAACATAATGTACAGATATATTGGCAAGGAATCCGGCAAGCAACACGATGTGGTTATTCCCGTGTCTGATCTGAAGAAAATGCTCATAAAAAAATAAAATATCATCTTAAAAAGATTCTGCAACGTACCAAAGTATGAAAAAGAAACTGAAAGCCGTCCTGTTTGACATGGACGGCGTACTTTTTGACTCTATGCCCTATCATTCGGAAGCCTGGCATACAGTAATGAAATCTCACGGACTCACTCTTAGCCGCGAAGAAGCATATATGCACGAAGGACGGACAGGAGCCTCCACTATTAATATTGTTTTCCAACGTGAACTGGGTAGAGAAGCTACCCAAGAAGAAATAGAAAGTATCTATCAGGAGAAAAGTGTTTTGTTCAATTCGTATCCCGAAGCAAAACGTATGCCCGGTGCATGGGAGTTGCTACAAAAAGTAAAAAAGGATGGACTGATTCCGATGGTGGTCACTGGTTCCGGCCAACTATCCCTGCTCGAACGGTTGGAGCACAACTATCCGGGAATGTTTCGTAAAGAATTGATGGTTACAGCGTTCGATGTAAAATATGGTAAGCCCAATCCCGAACCGTATCTGATGGCATTGAAAAAAGGCGGACTTAAAGCTGATGAAGCCATCGTAGTAGAGAACGCTCCGTTAGGAGTGGAAGCCGGACACAATGCGGGTATCTTTACAATAGCTGTAAATACAGGTCCTTTGGACGGACAAGTATTGCTGGATGCCGGAGCCGATCTGCTACTGCCATCCATGCAAGCACTAAGCGACCATTGGGATACGCTGTTTGAAAAGAACACCTAAAAGCTGAAAAGATAATTTATTCTTCAAAACAGGAGAAAAACATTGAAAAGAAGGAATATAAATCGTATTTTTACAGGAGTTTAATTCGCTTAGATTCCATCTAAGCCAACGCAGATTCTACTATGCAAAAGTTATTATCCCTACCACCCAATTTGATCCATTGCTTCCACGAACTGGAAGAAGTCAACCATACCGATTGGTTTTGTACATCAGACCCCATTGGGAGCAAACTAGGCTCCGGCGGCGGAACGACATGGTTATTGCAAGCCTGCCATCAGGCATTCGCGCCACAAAAATCTTTCGGCAACTGGATAGGAGATGAAAAAAGAATATTGCTCCATGCAGGCGGACAAAGCCGTCGCCTGCCCAGCTACGGACCTTCCGGCAAAATATTGACTCCGATCCCGATCTTCAGTTGGGAAAGAGGACAAAAACTCGGACAGAATCTATTATCATTGCAGCTCCCGCTCTATGAAAGGATTATGAATCAGGCTCCGGCCGGTCTGAATACGCTGATCGCAAGCGGAGATGTATATATCCGTTCGGAAAAGCCACTTCAGGATATTCCGAATGCAGACGTAGTGTGCTACGGCTTATGGGTAAATCCTTCCTTGGCAACCCATCATGGTGTATTTGTTTCCGACCGGAAAAAGCCGGAGGTTCTCGACTTCATGTTACAGAAACCTTCTCTTGAAGAATTAGAAGGATTATCGAAAACTCATCTTTTCCTGATGGACATCGGTATCTGGATTTTGAGTGACCGCGCCATCGAAGTATTGATGAAACGGTCATTAAAAGAAGGAACCAATGATATTAATTATTATGACTTATACTCGGACTACGGCTTGGCTTTGGGAGAGCATCCCAAAACGGAAGATGAAGAAATCAATCAGTTATCCGTAGCCATATTGCCTTTGCCCGGTGGAGAATTCTATCATTATGGCACAAGCCATGAACTGATTTCTTCTACTTTAGCCATACAAGACAAGGTACGCGATCAAAGAAGGATCATGCACCGGAAAGTAAAACCGAATCCGGCTATCTTTATCCAGAACTCTATTACACAAGTTTCTCTTTCTGCAGACAATGCCAACTTATGGATTGAGAATAGCCATGTGGGAAAAGGCTGGAAACTGGGTTCCCGCCAAATAATAACAGGAGTTCCCGAAAATCAATGGAACATCAACTTGCCGGATGGAGTCTGCATCGACATTATCCCTATCGGCGACAATGACTTTGTTGCACGTCCGTATGGCTTGGATGATGTGTTCAAAGGAGCGTTAGACAAATCAACGACTACCTATCTTAATATCCCTTTCACCCGCTGGATGGAAGAAAGAGGAATTACCTGGGAGGATATAAAAGGACGCACCGATGATTTACAATCAGCATCTATCTTCCCCAAAGTAACTTCTGTTGAAGATTTAGGCATATTAGTGCGCTGGATGACATCGGAGCCCCAACTGGAAGAAGGGAAAAAACGTTGGCTGAAAGCAGAGAAAGTTTCTGCCGACGAAATCTCGGCAGGCGCCAACCTCAAGCGTCTTTATGAACAGCGCAATGCTTTCCGTAAAGAGAACTGGAAAGGACTGGCGGCTAATTATGAAAAAAGCGTATTCTATCAACTTGACTTACTGGATGCCGCAAACGAATTTGTACGTTTTAATCTGGATACTCCCGATGTCCTGCAAGAAGATGCCGCACCCATGCTACGGATACACAACCGGATGCTTCGCGCACGCATCATGAAACTACGTGAAGACAAAGATTGCGCAAAAGAAGAACAGGCAGCCTTCCAACTGCTCCGCGACGGTTTATTGGGAGTGATGAACGAACGTAAAAGTCATCCCACACTCAACGTTTATTCCGATCAGATTGTATGGAGCCGCAGCCCTGTACGCATTGATGTGGCAGGAGGATGGACGGACACCCCTCCCTACTCTCTTTATTCAGGAGGAAGCGTTGTCAATCTTGCCATCGAACTGAACGGCCAACCGCCGCTGCAAGTATACGTTAAACCTTGCAAAGAATATCATATTACCCTTCGCTCCATTGATATGGGCGCAATGGAAGTGATACGAAATTACGAGGAACTGCAAGATTACAAAAAGGTGGGTTCTCCATTTTCTATCCCCAAAGCTGCCCTAACATTGGCAGGCTTCGCACCGGCATTCTCAACAGAATCCTACCCTTCTTTAGCCAAACAACTGGAAGCTTTCGGTTCAGGAATTGAAATTACCCTGTTGGCTGCTATTCCTGCTGGCTCGGGGTTAGGTACCAGTTCCATTCTGGCCTCCACCGTGCTCGGAGCAATCAATGATTTCTGCGGACTGGCTTGGGATAAGAATGATATATGCAGTTACACATTAATATTGGAACAACTACTGACCACAGGAGGAGGTTGGCAGGATCAATATGGCGGTGTGTTTTCCGGCATTAAACTACTACAATCCGAAGCAGGTTTCGAACAGCATCCATTAGTGCGCTGGTTGCCCGATCAACTCTTTGTTCATCCTGACTACCGCGACTGCCATCTGTTATATTATACAGGAATTACCCGTACTGCCAAAAGTATTCTGGCGGAAATTGTCAGTTCCATGTTCCTCAATTCCGGTCCACATCTAAGTTTGCTAGCCGAGATGAAAGCCCATGCAATGGATATGAGTGAAGCTATCCTGCGCAGCAACTTCGATAGTTTCGGTCGATTGGTCGGCAAAACCTGGATACAAAACCAGGCATTAGATTGCGGAACCAATCCGCCGGCAGTAGCAGCCATTATCGAGAAAATCAAAGATTATACCCTAGGATACAAACTCCCCGGCGCAGGCGGCGGCGGTTATTTATATATGGTAGCCAAAGACCCTCAAGCAGCCGGACAGATCCGACGGATATTGACAGAACAAGCTCCCAACCCACGCGCTCGTTTTGTAGAAATGACGCTTTCTGACAAGGGACTTCAGGTTTCAAGAAGCTAAAGAAGAGGCATTGCCAGATTACCGGTCAATCTCATTCAGAACCACAAAAAACAAGCTTGGACAGATTCAAACGAAATGTCCAAGCTTCAATTTTTCAATGCCATAATGATCTGTTTTACATGTTGAGACTTGAAATAACTGTAAAGTAAATCATAATAATGATAAAACCAATAGCTCCGATAATCAGCGCCACACTAGCCCATTTCTTTTTTCTAGCTTCTTCCATTCTAATTTATATTTATGGGATTAATATAATTTATCGTCAGATATCTACTTCCGGAAAGCTATAAATACACTATATCAACATCATTTTTTTACTTCTTCATCGTTACAAAGTTAGCATTTTCTATGAGATTTCAATCATCTAAAACAACTTTTCATTCTCTTTAGACTAAATTATGCAACTACGGATAATAATATGGAACACAAGATTTTATCTATTACTGCTTTTATATCATGTGAAAGTTGTACATTTGCATAATCGACAATTCTGATTAAACACATTCACACCAGGAAAAGAATCAAAAAACAATAAAAATACAAAGATGAAATTACTTAAATTACTATTCGTTGTTTTGCTGTTTGCCTGCAATGACGACTCAAAAGACACTCCGACTACCGGAGAGCCCAAACAAATTGTTGTAGAAATGGACGCTGCCGCCTCCAATGTGACAGATGTTTCCGGCACATATACGTTGGAAGCCAATAAAGAATACTGTGTTCGGGAAGATGGAAAATATAAGATATTACTAGTAAAAAGCGTCTATACAGATAAAGAAGGAAAAGAAAAGGATATTCTTACTTACGGTATTCTTGATGTAGCAAAGAACAAATATCTCTATTATACAGCAGGAATTGATGTAGCCAAAAGACTGGAAAGAGACTGGAATTTCTATGATGACAACAACCCGGATAACGCTGCCAAACAGCTGATTTGCACTTCCCATCTGAAAGAGGAATAAATAGAAAATTAAAAAACGCAATTACCACAACCACGGGCAGTATATTAAAGATGCAAATTCTTATTTCCAACTTGGGCTATTAGTGATTATGAAAAGAATAATTCTCTCTTCCTTATTGGTTATTTTTGTTGTTGGCTGCATCGGAATTGGTAATCGTGAAGTTGCTGACAACGGGTACATGAACTCTGGTTATACGAAAAAAGAACTCGAAGCCAAAGGGGTCAATACCGAGCATCTGTTCGTATTTACAGAAAAATGTGCAACTTACAACGGGCAAGTATTCTCGATAGGCATCCCCATTGATTCCCTTATTAAAATATTCGGACCCGAAAATAGAATCCTCTACGGAAAAGATGGCAATGTGGGATATAACAACTATTTTTGGGATGAAATCGGCTTTGTCGCTTTAGTCTCCCCCGAAAAGGAGGTGATGCAGTTCAATTTGCATTGGGATTACGTGCCGAAAGAAAAAGAGTACGATTATGACGATCCGGATCCGGCTGAGGTTCCGGTTAATTTTTTCAAGGGCAAGATTCTATTAAACGGAGTTCCACTCGACAATACATCGGATTATGCGGATTATTGCAATAATAAAGAGGTGCAAAGTCAGTTGCGTAAATTGGCTCGAAAGGAAGGAATCAGAAATTACACTAAATGTTTTTATAATTACGGGGTCAATAGTGGATGTAACCGTTATCATAGTTCTTATCACAAGCTCTACTGCTTCGATTATACAATGTTCGAGATCGATCCCCTTGTCGCCCCCTGCTTCTCGTATCGGGTGAAAATATTCACCGAGACGGGACAAATTCATGAATTCGGAATGCAGCACGATGTCTATACCAATCCGGATGCTATCGACCTCTTTTAAATCTAACTGTCACCTTGAACATCAGCATGTTAGGTATTATATTTTCCACCAACAATTAACCAACAACTATCAACTACAACGAGTAAATCCACCATTTTAAGCCCAGTTCTACAAGGTATAACAAAGAAGAAATCCCTCAATAATCTACTGATTATCAAGGGATTCATCTGTGACCCCGGTGCGATTCAAACGCACGACCTTCAGAACCGGAATCTAGTCTATAAGCTCCTGTAAATCATGTAGCTGCTAGTCCTATAATAATCTCTATTTGGGTTGGTCAACCAACTATTAACCAACAATGGTAGCATTACTATTATGCTAATATTATACTACCAATAGCACTTAGATGTGCTAAGTTTCTTCCTTCTGTTTCATAACTTGATTAGTTTAAAGTGTCACTCAATAGATGCTCATCTTATTATAAGTTTCATGAGTGTAAATACCCTATCAAAGCTTTAATAAGGTTAGGGTTACAAGTATTCAAAGTAACTTGCTTGAAATACTTCATTTGCCTTTCTCCTCTTACATATGAGAACTGGCTATGATTGTTAGTATCACCATGATGATGATTAGTAAGACTGTACCTGCTATCATCAGGATACCTGACCATTTGTTGGATTTTGGATTTGGCATATTGGATACCTGTTTATTTCTTTACTTTTACAGTTGTAACTTTTCTGTCTATATCACAAAGGTCAGAGTTAGCCCAATCACTCCATTCAGGATTAATCCACAGGGTTGTTAAATTAGGATTATTGAAACACTCTAATTCCCATAAGCACATATTCTCTGAAATGTCCAAATTGCTTAAATTATTGTTGGAGCAAACTAAAGAGTTCAAATTGACAGCTTTGGATGTATCTAGTTCCTTCAGTTTATTGCCATCACATACTACTCTGCTTACACTTTTACTTGATATGTTTAGATGCTCAAGTTTATTATTTGAGCAATGTAAGGTCTCCAATTTATCATTTTGTGATATATCCAATCTTGTTAGTGCCCCTCCCATGTATGTTTGAGTGTCAAAATTATATTTGCATAACTGAAGTTGCTTCAGCTCTTTATTTTTGCTAACATCAAGAAATGAGGTAGTACACCAGAGTCTCTTTAAGTTAGGGAAATACTGAATACCTTTTAATGACTTAACACCATATATGTATATTTCTTCAACAGCATTGGCTTCATGTATTGAAACTTTGCCATCCTTGTTTACATCAAATTTCTCGTAACAGTATTTCATGAAATCTAAATCATCCATAGCGGTACATACATCATTAGGGTCAGACATCTCTGGATAGTCTGTTAAAGGTTCATTTTCATCACTTTTGCTACATCCTACACATAGTAGAACTACAGCTAACACTAAAAATACTTTTTTCATAATGCTTTGTTGGTTCTTAATATATAAGCTCTAATTTCTCAAAGTTAATAACCCACTTGTTCTCTAGTAGAAAGTCAGTCCCAATTAGCCCATGTACCTGTATGTCATTTTCTTCTTCAATACTTTTAAAAGCATCCAGTAAGGGTCTTACACAGAATTTGGGCTTATAAACCTGACCTTCAAAGTTAAAAGGTAGAGTAATCATATCTACCTTGTGCTTAGTTCCTTCAATTCCACTGATGCAATAGTCACCAACTGGCTCTACTATATCTTTGAAATATTCTACTACAGTACTGTCTATCAGACTACAGGTGCTTCCAGTATCCAAGATGAAACTAAGGTATTTATCCTTAACTTCAACTAGAATTAGTGGAAGTCTGATATGTTCTAGCCCATAAGAAATAGAGTATCTATTTTTCATTTAGTAAGTTGTTTCTCATATCCATTATAGAGTATTTGTTTATATTTTTAGCTATATTGTAAGGTGGTTTGAGTTGATTATGAATTCTATCTGTCTGTTATTGGGATTATCCCTGATACCATACTCTGTATATCTTAGATTCTCCTTTTTTTTCTAATGTAAGAAGTTTTGCTTTAGTTATATCAATAACTTTACCAGTTTTAATCTCACAACTTTTATCTAGTGGTATATAACAAGGTTTACCATTTTCATTCATTGTGAATTGGATACTGTTGCCATACTGACTAGTAACTACAATTGCTTGGCTAACTGCATTAATTTCTTCTTGTGTAAAGTCTCTTTCTTCTACAACTTTCCAAGTATCAGATGAAATATCAAATTTTGAGGCAGTTTTCTGTAATTCTTCCTTGTAAAACTTATCTATCTCTTGAAACATTATGTTTTCATGAACCCAAAAAGGAAATTTCCATTCTCTTCTTATAGAACCATTTATCTTATATGTAATCACATTGTTAGTAGCTACCATTTGGAAACTAAATTCTTCACCTTTATTATTTGCAATTAGCAAACTTAAAGGTGTTTCCTCTATAACTTTAAAATCTAAATATAACTTAAACTTCTGTCGCAGAGAAATCCATGGAGTACTTGTCGAGGCACTTGTAGAAGTACTTACAGAGGTGCTTGAAACATTGTCATTTCTTTCTTCTCTATCTATTTTATTTTGATAGAGATGATGCAACCATATAAGGACAATGGCAGCAATAATAAAAATAATCCAACTCATTTTTTTCTTTTTGTAGCCATACTACAAAAAGAAGATGTGAGCTTAACCTTATTGGGAGTCCAAGGTATTACCACATACCTACAATCACACAATATAAGGGAAGCCCACACCTAATGGTATGAGTATCCACTACTTACTGCTGTGATTGTTAGTCTTCAAGGTGGTAATTTTAGGACTGTCACAAGTAAGAAGCTGACACTTCTTTATCTAATATGTCTTGTTAAACTTCTATTTCATTAGTTGTCATTTAATTAATACTGTTGCAAAGATAGAACTTTCCAGTAATACTTCATCATCTGACTATCATAATTTGATAGGTTTCAAGTCATATTAGTACCATAGGTGTAGGCTTATATCCTTATTGCACAAAGGTAGGCTTAATTATTCACTTTCTGTATGCCCAATTGATAAATAGAGTACCAGTAACTATCAATATTAGCCACTGTAATATCATATCTAATGCTGTCATATATACACAAGTTAAAGCCCCAGTCCATGATGAACTAGGGCTATCAACAACAATAAAAACACATAATAAGAGGTATATAACCTCTTAATCCTTAAGTATCATACTTGTGAGGACAAACCCCACTAGAATTAAGATAATCTCACACATAATTCAATCAATATTTAATTTAGTCTAACTTACTAACTATTACTATAATTCATGTCTACATACTTCACCGAACCTCAAGTGGTTAAGTAATTATAGCAGTACATCTCTTTACCCTGTAATCAAATACCCTCAACCTATATTAGAAGAGGCAGTCAACCTCTATAAAACTATCCCCTGATTTGCCATTCTGCATCACTTACTTTGTATATATAACATGTAAGAAAGTGAGATTTTCAAAATTTCCCATCATAATGGTATAATAACAGCAGAGGGGGATGGATTTAATAGAAGGTAGGGTAATGTAGACTTTAGAAGGTTAAGTATTTATAGTTTTCCTTCATCATGATAGGAGTAGTATTCCTTCTCTGGACTTAAGATTATATGGTCTGCTACATGAATCTCCATGAGTTCAGCCACCTTCCTTACTTTTTCAGTCAAAACATCATCCAAAGTACTGGGTTTCATGCTTCCAGAAGGGTGATTATGTGCCAATATTACCTGTGTTGCATTAGCCAGCAATGCAGCTTGTAATATCAACCTTACATCTACATAAGTTGCAGAGATTCCACCTTCTGAAATAGGTACTATACCCAGTACTCTGTTAGACTGATTAAGCAGTACTACTTTAAAGCTTTCCTTGTATTCTATTGTATCATCAGGGAAGTACTTTGTCAATAGTTCATAGGCATCCTGTGAGCTATTTATCTTGTATCTAGTTGATGATTTGACATTGCTTTTATAGCTCAATTGAACCTCTGCTACATTCATTATACTATCCATAAGATGCACTAATTAATGAACCAACTATATTCATTTTCACCATATAAAGCCTTATTAAGTCCTTCTGTCAATTGGGTGGCATTAAGTGACCTGTCCAAGAAGTTGTCAATGTAGCTACTTTTATTAGCTCCAGTTAGTAAGTTGTACACATTCCACATGCTAATTTCCCTGCTGTCCAAAAGGGTGCTAAAGTTATCATCATTGTAATATGCTTTGGCAACTAATCCTATCTGGGTATCAGTCATTAGCATCTGTGGTAACTTCTTCTTCTGGTCTACAGGCAAGAACTGATATAATCTACATCTACCTAAGAACTGGGCAAACTGGGATTCTCTCATATAGGTATCCTTGTAAGCTGACATATAGTACAGATGCTTGGCTATGTTGTATTCTTGGAACAGCCTCATCACTGCATTGAATAGTTCTGTTGTACTCATGACTTTTAATTCTGACTTGTAACCATCTGTTGATACACACATGTTACAGCAGACTAAGTTCTTGAAGCCAATGAACACCTTGAACTTCTCTACACCCTTCTTGCTGTAGAGGTTCTCATGGTTATAAGCCCTAACTCCACCTATGGTTAAATTCAGTCTGTTACCTGCAATATCCTCATATATGGTAGGTATCTCAAAACAGAACATCATTCTCTCAAAGTAGATGGTTTTATCAGATTCCAATAGTTGATTCACTGGCTTATGAATAGCTTCCGGTATTCTACCTTTGATAACATGACTTACCCTGATGGCAGGTTCTTCTATTCTCTCATTGGAGAACACCTTGTTAGCTGCATCCCATACAGTTTCTATAAAGCTAGAGTGTGATATAGTTACCTCATTATCCTTAGAGAACACAGGGGTAATACATTCCTCTTTGAGGTACTGCATAGTGACTTCCTTTGTATTAGCCTCAATGAAGGGTAACTTATTACCTTCTCTGGTGCTTATGGAATCAGCTTCCACAAGCTTTGTTGACATAGTACCTGTAGTGGTGGCTTCTATTGGCTCAACTATTTGAACATGAGAACCTTCTTTGTTGATTCTATTGGGGTATATCAGATTAGCTCTGACTGGCTGCAACTGCATTATTTCCATATTTAATGTAATTAGGGGTGTAGTTAATAGTTGGTTGATTCTTTTGTACCTGAAGTGCTGCCTTCTTCTGCATGAAGTCTGATGTTAACTGCTGATACCATTCAGGAAATTGATGATAGATGGCAGTCAGTTCTTCAATGGTTTTACTACTGTTAATCTTACTTCTTATCATCTCCAAATTGACACCATCATTACACCAATCAAGTATTATCTGACCTGTAGCAGGTGTAATGGTAAAATCAGGCTTACCTATGAACAGGTTTGTCCTATCTTTAGATGCAATAGTCTGGTGCTTCATGTTGATGTCAAAGACTATGGTAAACTCATAATCTATGCCATCTCTCATGACTGCTTTAAGTCCTACTTTCTCTGGTATCATCTTGCCATTCCTCTCACTTAGAACATAGTCCTGTTTGCATCTCATAGTGCATATTACATGGCTTCCAGACTGCAATACTTTCTGCATAAAAGCATTGATTCTGGGTGTCACCTTCTGCCAATTAGTGAAGCTGTTTCCTTGTAATCCTGCATGGTATTCAAGTAAAGTATCCCAGCATTGAGAAATGCTGTCAATTATGATAACTTCCATACCTGCACCTTCACATATTTCAATAGCTTCTATATAAGTTTCAGGTGTAAAGTTATCACTTAGACTTAATACATTATAAGCACCTAAGTGAGCATAAAGGTCTGCACTTCCATGTTCACTATCAATAATGGCTATCTTAGTCCAGTCATTACATAGACCATAAGCCAGAAGCAATGCAGAATAGGTCTTACCTGAACCTGCACAGCCTTGTAGAGCAAGCTTAATCTTAGCCTGCTTCTTGGATGAAACTCTTAAGTTCAACATATCTGAATAGTATTAATAGTTGATGTATAATCTATAAAGAAAAAGGGAAGCAAGCCCTAATGAACTTGCCTCCTTGAGGTCTACATTGACACCCATCATAGAGTTGCTAGTGTCATAGCTCCACCTTCACCTCTTTGGTGTAGCATATAGAACATGTCACCTGTATCTGGTGAACATACTTGAGAGATAACAGGATTGGTTACTTCTCCATTAAGGAACTTGTCACTAACTGCGCCTGTTTCACAGCCATAAACAAAGAAGCACTTACCTGTATGAGGATTCTGCTTAATCTCAATTTTGTTTACACCCTTTTGAGCCTTGAACTCATTAACTGTTACTGTTTCTAAGAACTTTAATCTTTCCATAATATTGTAATTTTATTGTTGTGCAGACAGACCATTCTGCTGCTGTTGATTCAGTTGCTTTGGTGGGGTAATGAGCTTACTGTAATGAGCTCACTATATGAATCCAATAATCCCCAATATGCACAGGGGGGATATCCCACTCTTAAGGTCTGGGGTGGGTGAAAGTGTGACTTAGAGGGCACTTATAGGTATAAAGTTTGCAGAAATTGAAAATAAAAAATTAAAATTATCTGGAGTACAGTATAGTAGGAGCAGTAGGGACTGCTATACATTAGTTATGTTCAGATATAGAAAGCCCCTGCCTTCTGGTGGGAAAACAGGGGAATAAGTATACTCTCTATCTTATGCTTAGAGTCTTAGTTAGTGTAAGTATTGAGGATGCCCAACTTGGCTTAAGTTCCATTGTTCTTCTTTGAGAGTTGGGAGTATCCCTATTGCATTGGTTAACTCCTCTTGCATGATACCTTTCACCCATTCAACATGTTCAGTAGTTGTAGCAATGGAGTCATGGATAGTAAATACAGGAACTTGATGATTGCTTTCTTCCCATATTCTTTTGCAGCATCTGTGGAGAATGATTTCACTTTCTATTGATTGCAGTAGGCAGGCTAAAGCAGCATGGTTGTTCCTTTTGGTTAATGCTATTAGTGCATATATTTCGGGGTAAGTATTGTCAAATAGTCTCTTGAGGATTGCTCCTTGTTGATGGTAGTATCTATTCTTTGAGAAGAATACTATTAGCATCATGGTTTTGACACTCTTCTTGTCCAATGTGGTATTCCTCCTGCTATTAACCAGACTCATAATGTGGTCATATACTCTACCTTCAGAGGCTATTTGCTTATACTCTTGAAGTGCTTCTACTGCCAATGAACTTACATAATCTTTAATCTCTACAAGGTGCTCTTGAGGGAATAAGGACTGGATATTAGTTGGAAGTGTTCCTATGTTCAAAGTGGCATTAGAGTCTTGCTCCCAAAATAGAGGATTGAACAACAGACACAGTAAGTAAGGCTGACTGTTGGCTATATCAATGCCTACTAGAGGCTGTTCATCATACAAGAGAAAGTTCCTATAGTCTTTCTGAATATTAGTTATAACAGAGTGCAGTCTGTGAACATTAGTATCAATCTTGGCTTTATAATCACAGCTAGTTATGGACTCTATGTTTTGTATTGCAGCATTATACTGGCTTCTGGGATACTTCTTGCAAAAGTTATTTCTACTCCTGCACCATCTGTCTTTGTTGAAGTCCCATGATTCATAACCTCCTCTAAACTTATCTGCCATCATTTGGTAAGCATATTGTTTGGCTAGGTCTGCATTGATTGTTAATAGTTTTTGTTCATACCAATGTGATAGATAAGGATGCTCCAGTAGATGATTAGATGCAAACTTTCCTAAGGACTCACTGAATACTTCTTGAGGGACAGCTTCCACCTGAACAGTTTGTTCTCTAACTGATTGATATACATACTTGACAAGAGGAGTACTATCATAAGCAGGAGCAAACTTGTAACCTTTAGACTTCTCATCCTTGATATATTGGTTATCAGTGATTAGTATTCTTGTCTTTATAAGGTAATCAAGATAGCTTAGATAGTCCTTGAAGAAGTGCCTAAGGTACTTTGCATTAATTGATACATAACCTTCTTCATCTATGGAGTCCTTCTTGACAGAGGGAATAGAGCTAATTAGACCTATGATGTATATCAGCCTCTCTATGTCAAAGTAAGCACCTAGTGTACCAGTGCTGGTAACAGTTTTAATATGTCCGTGGTCATTAACAAACTTGTAGTCAGTAAGAGGATATTGCTCTAAATGTGCATTTAGGTCAAGGTTCTCTGGTATGAGAGCAAAGTAACCACTATGTTTAATGTTAATAGGCAAAGCTGAACCTATTCTCTTACCAGAAGGTTGAGAAGCAATTACCCTAAGCAACTCTTGTTTAAATCCTTCCCAAACTATTTCAAACTCATTCCAATTCAAATTACTCATACTTATATCCATTATGATGGGAAATTTGCAAAATAAATAATTTTAACAAATTATTTTCCTTGGTAGCTATCCTGCCAGTATGTTCTTTAAAACCTCTAGGATTTTCATTTCTGATGGTATACTTATTCCCAGATGTTCTGCTAATGGTATATATTGCCTTCAATAAGACTACATACTTTCTTGGCTTCAGTACCTTGTGTAGATGATACTGGACTATGGGAGTCAGCTTGTCTTGTATCTCATTTGCTGAATAACTTCTATTAAGGGTAAAGCATCTTCTTATGGCAATTTTGAATGGATGCTCTTCATCTAGTGCCCAGTACATGACTGTATTATTGAGGTTCTTGAAGACTAAACTGTTACTTGTTCTAATTTCCCATAGTTGATGTAGCAGACTATCAAGGTCAACATACCTATATAGCTTGATGAATCTCTCTAAGAATATCTTAGTTTTACTTCTGCAATGTCTAGTATATGAGTACAAGGTATTATCATTCAACTGTCCTGTGGTTGATAATGTTTTGATGTATTTTATGGCATCTTGGATATTGCTGTCTGTTAGTTTATTCTGTGCATCCTTATTGGTTTTCTCTATGATGTTTTGCTCTGGAGATACATCATAGTTCAGGGAGTTGTAGCTAATGATTTTAACCTGTTTACTTAGTACTTCTTTCAGTGTTTCAGGCATAAAGTATGTGGCATATAACTCTGTTCTTTCAATGATGTAGTCTATGTTTAAGTAGGCAGGTGCATATTCTCCATCCACATTCTGTCTAATGAGATTAATTAACTCATTCCCTGCAATTCTTTCTTGTGCTTTCTCTCTTATGGTTTCTTTAACCATTGCAAATAGGTCTATCAAGGTATAGTCACCTTGCATAATATCATCTGCTGAATCTATTACTTTGAGCACCTTCTTGGCTTTATGTAAGAGGGTGACTGCATAGCTATCCATACTTTCCATTACTGATACATATCCTAAGGTATTATATATGATAGTTTCACTAAGTATCCCATTGACCTTTCTGCATCTACCATGTATTTGTGTCATTCTATCTAAGGTCAACATTGAGTGGCTTCTTCTTACATCTGATACAGTGATTAGATGGTAACTATCCTCTATATCTATACCAGTGAAGTAGCAACAGGTGGCAAAGTTAATCCTAGCAGGTAAGGTATCATTGTCCCCCAATTTAGGTACAAAGTATTCTCCTGCTTCCTTTATGGATGCCTCACTACATAGGATAGCACATTCCTTTCTGGTTTCTTCATCTAGTGATGCTATAATGTTTCTTATCTGGAGTATGGAGTTATAGGCAATGAACACCTTCTCTGTAGGATGGGAGATAACCTTTTCTATGACAGCCTGTGTGATATTATTGGTATGCAGTAATTTAACATCTCTACGGGTATTATATGTCCAAGTTATGAAGAACTTACATTCTTTCTTTAGTAGTGGGTTGTTGAAGTCTTTCATGGTAGCTGTTACCATACATCTGTTCTTTGATGGGAACATAAGGTAGTAGTCAATAACATTCTCCAATTGGGGTCTAAAGTTGTTGTCAGTCTGGAGAACATCAACCTCATCAACCATAAGGAAATAGTCTTTGTAGTTTTTTCCTATGATACCTAATAGTCTACCTAGACTGTCTGCAACTACTAGAAGTTTCTTGTAGCCATCTTTAGCCAAGTATTCCTCAATCTGCTGATTAGTGACCTTCTTACTTTCCCCCTTAATCTCACTACCTACATATAATGTATTAGGATGCTTTGAGTGTTTGCCATAAGCCAGAGCCTTAGTAGGAAAGACTATAATTGAGTTTCTCTTTGAGTTTATCTCAAGGGTAGTAGCTCCAATGCCTGTTATCTTCTTGTCTACTAACCCATGAGGCATCTTGGTTAAATAGTTAGATAGTAAGTGCCTCTTATTGGCAAAAATCCCTTTTATTTTATTAGGAGCTTCACCAACGGGAAAACCAGATAAGTCTTCAATTACTGTATCAGGAGTTATGGTTATTCCATTCTCCTTTAGTTCCTGTATAGTCTGGTAGTCTTTTTCTGTCAAATCATCCCAATCTATTACATCTGCAAAGGTATTATAAGTAATATCACTATACTGTTGAGTAGTCTCTTTCATGTGCTCACTTTGTTTAAGGTTATATATAAGTAGTAAGTGAACAAAGATACTAAAGAACCTCCATAGTCCAATCAACAACAGAGGTTCTTTTGTGTTAAACTTATTTCACTTCTGGACAAGACAACTCACTATGGTTGCTAAATACATACTCAACTACCTTCCTGTTAGCTTCATTCTCTATCTTGAAGTCCCTTTCAATGTATATGTCAGTAACCCTCATAGCCTCATCAATATGATTCAATGCAGCATGAACTGTATACTTGTCTATACCTACCTTGTTAACAGCTAATGTAGCCCATGAGTGCCTTGCAGCATAGTACTCCAAATCATCAATTTTTAGTATCTTGCCAATCTGCTTTAGCCCAAGATTGATGGCTCTGTTGAAGTTCTTGAAGGTAGAATAGAGGTGATAGAAGCAGAACACCTTCTTCTGGGTGTAATCTTCATACTTTCTCATTAAAGGTAATAGGATAGGAAGAACATCTACTTTCATTTTAGCCTTGTCAAGTCTCCTGTCTGTAGTCTTAGTCCTGTAATAAGTAATTGAACCACCTTCCATTTCAGTACAGTTGTACAAGTCAGCAGAGTTCATCCCTATTAGGCAGAAGGAGAGAATGAAACAATCCTTAGCTAAGTTGAAAGGACACAACCTTTCCCTGCCATTGGTATTGATGATATAAGGCAGTTCCCATATCTTCTTGATTAACTCTACTGATAATGCCCTCTTCCTAGTTGCTTCCTGTTTTGGTATTTCCAAATTCTCAAAAGGTGAATTAGGTATTCTAATGACATTCCTGTCATAGTCATTATACTTCTTCTTGGCTTCATTGAATAGATGTCTGATACTCCCCATGTATAAAGATACCATTCTGTTGGAAGGTATTCTCTTACCTTTCTTCTGGAGTTCTGCCACCTGTTTAGCCCTTTTTTTGTGAAGGTATTCCATGAACTCCATCATTAACAACTTGGTAACTTGGTTGGTATTCAGTTTATCCTTTCCTAAGAAGGCAATGAAGGTATTAAGGGTAGTTTGATAATTCCTCTTACCTTTGACCTCTGTAGTTGTTAACCAGTCTTTACAGAACTGGATAAAGTCAATAGGAGTATTCTTCTCCTTCTCTTTTTGGATATAATCAATTATATCACTTAAGGTTAAATTGGAAGCCTCTAATGGAAGCCCCATGCATAACTCTTCATAGTATCTGACTAATTTGTCAGCTTCCTTGATGTACTTTAGATTCTTTAACTTGAAGTCCTTAGTCAGGTCTTCTGTTCTTACAAAGATATGAGTAGCCAACCTCTTAACCTCTCTGTTATAGGTTACTCTAATCTTCACATTGAAAGTTCCACCAACTTTCATCTCATTCTTTCTGATTTCTGCCTTGAATGTCAGCATGTTAGGTATTATATTTTCCACCAACAATTAACCAACAACTATCAACTACAACGAGTAAATCCACCATTTTAAGCCCAGTTCTACAAGGTATAACAAAGAAGAAATCCCTCAATAATCTACTGATTATCAAGGGATTCATCTGTGACCCCGGTGCGATTCAAACGCACGACCTTCAGAACCGGAATCTCACATCAAATACAGCTATATCTACGATGAATAAATGGATTAACATATTATTAACACCATCTTTGTAGAACAATAGTAGAACATTTGCAACTTTAATGAAAAACCGTCCGAAATTCACATCCCAGACGGCTCATTTAACGCAACACTGATTATGACGTCAGTGTTGATGCAAAGATAGAAATTACCCCAACAATCTACAAATTATTATCTTTCTTTAAAATCTGACCTATAAAATCCATAGGAGACAGAATTTCAGGAAATTTCAAATAGTTACCAATAAAGGTCTGCGTCTCGTCAAATTTACTATGTACATACTTTAATGCTTTTCCGCCTGCCCGAAGTCTTTCATTTAATACTCGGTCGGCATTATTCCTCTTCATTATTTTGCAAGTTTACCGTTAGTAACTATATTTGTAGTCTCTAACCTTCCTACACAAAACGCAAATGCGCTACCGTCATGGCAGAGGACTTTTAGCCCCCAGTCATGTGGCGGTAGCGCATGTTGCGTTAGTAGGTAGGTTAGAGCACTTTACTAACGGCTGGGGGCTTTTTCTTTCACCCCCCCCGGAAGGTCTGGTTATTTATCTTTCTTCTTTTTCCTCTTGTACACTAACCAGGCAATAATACAAGATATAATAAGCAGAGCAGTTCCCGCTCCAGCCCATCCAAATTGTTTTAATATAGTTGATTCGTCTTTACGTTCGTCAATTTGTAAATGAACGTCTTCCTGCTGTCGGGAAAACGTTGATTTGCTAGAAATCGAATTTTCTTTCTTATCAATATTCTCCTGCCGGTTATGCTCTGAATTCTTATTAGTTCCCGTCCACTTCTCCGACTTGACAGGAGGTTTACCGGTAACCGGGTCAATTGGTTTATCGGTGTCATAATTCACTTCATAGGATTCAACCGATTCAGTAGCTTTGTCTGCTTCGATTATTTCTACTTGCTTATCGGAAGAAGTAGAATCTTTCTTATGGCTTACAACTGCAAGATCGGTAGAAATATCCTGCTTCATGTTCGAGTGGTGACTGCCACAGGATATGAAACATATTGCTGACGTCAGCAATATGATAGTATAAACTAGCCGCCTCATGGTCGGACAACTATATTACGCAAGAAATTAGAAAACTCGGAACGAACATCAAAACAGGGGCACGCCTTGATATATTCTTTCGGCTCTACCTCTCCGCTTCCGTCCAGATCCGGAGAAGTATCACGGTGTCCGAGCACTTCAATTATAGGATACTCTCTACAGAGCTTTGCCACCAGTTGGCGCAAACTAGCTCTTTGCGCTGGCGTCCGTGTATCTGCAGGCTTCCCAGACGCATCCAAACCACCTATGTAGCAAATGCCGATAGAGTGTCTGTTATATGAAGATTCCGAGAAACCTTTAGTGTTACAATGCGCCCCATCGATGCTTAACGACCGCCCCTCTTCTACCACTCCGTCAAGATCGATCACATAATTATAACCTATTTGGTTGAATCCCCTTGCCCGATGCATCCGGTCAATGTCCTTTACACGTAAATCCTGCCCGGCACGTGTGGCCGAGCAGTGGATAATAATTGCATCAATAGTCTTCATTTTGCACCTCCTTTTTGTAAGTAGTTCGTTAGATAAGGGATATTCTTTATAAACTCGACACTTAGTACATAGTGTAAGAAAGCTACTACCTTATAGCCATTGCTAGAGTTAGGGAGAATCTCTTTTATGTTTCGAAGAATATTCACCCCGTAGAAATAGAAAACGCTATACGTAATAAATGAGACACACTGTAGTGCACCTTCTGGATTGCCTTTGTGTTCACCAATAAAGTAGATGCAACTAACCAAGGCAAAGAAAATAGTTGCTTCTAAAATACATCTCCAAGCCTTTTTGAAAGAAAAGCTTTCATGATTGATAAGGAGTGCCGTAAGCAGTCCGCAAATGAAATTAAGAGCAAATACTGCAATAAGGCTTTTGATTTCCCCTGAAATGGGATTAAGATAAGCAGCTATGCCGGTAACCAATCCAATAAGTAAGTTTTTAAAATACTCCATAATCATTTATCTAAAATATTAATACTTCATTTCAAGACCTCGCTACAATCATCGATGGCTGTTTGAAATACTTGTTTGACTTCTCCGAGAGTCAGCCCGTGAGCTTCATGCAGAGAGAAACCGGTCACCCCATTTCTTGATGTATTGAAGAATCCGACTACCGTTTCATCCTTGACAATCTCGGCAGTAATATCTTTCACCGCTTCGGTACCACGGGTTGACATTCTATACTTAATACTTACACTTTCTGTAACTTTAGTTACAGCGGTGCTGTTAGTTGCTGTAATGTTCATTCTTTGTTTCCTCCTTCTATTAAATCATAAATTTGTCCGTATGCACCAGATACAAAGAAGTCTGCACAAATTTCCTTCAATAAGGTAGCATCTTCTGTCTCTATATCAAGCACGCCACGATTGTTAATAATCTGTTGTAACATCTTATACGCACGCAATTTTTTCGACATATCTAAACCCTGTTGAGGGTTAGAACCTGCTGCATACAATGCCTCTGAAACCATATCACGGAGATATTGCTTTACCTCTTTACCGTTGACTACTTTAATAGCTTCATTGCCTTTAAAATCGAGTAAAGGCCTGTTTAAATTGATTTTCATAATTGTTTATATATTAAGCGATTGATACCAATAACCCTTTTCTGAATTTCATATTACTACCAAAATCGAAATCAATACCTTGGTAATAGTTAATCCCACCATTTCCATCCCTAGATGTTATGCAGCCAAAATTATCAGCTAAGCACAATTCACTTGACAATGTTCCTTTCACGTAAACACCTCCATCAAAGAAGCCGGCATACGTTGTATTTGCCTGTGGATAGCTTCTGTCTGATGCATTTAGATTCCTGGAGGCATAAATACAAGCTCCACCAGAGTTTGAACCGATAGCAGCGACCCCAAAACGTCCATCTGTTTCTGCATTGAAAGTGACATTAACAACTCCTTCTTTTGATGTTCCGGAGCCTAATTTCAAACTGCGAGATGTTCCACCGAAGTACCCTGAACGTGTCCAAACAAGACGGCCACTCTCAATAGTAAAGCCACCAATAAAACCTACTTCTGCATCAATTCTACGGACTTTTATCAAGTCAGTATTTAGGTAACCGCCCACCACAATGGTAGTGCCTAACTTCGCATATTCAACCGCATCCTCAAATGCCAACTTACCCAATCCGTCACGATCAATCTTAGAATTAATCATTGTCTGCAGATCACTATGAAGTGCGGTGATTGTAACAGCACCTTCAAGGTTAATTTTAGATGAATGAATCGTAGTCTCTCCGGCCGCCTGGTTGATATAAGATATAAGCGTATTACCGTTTTCCAGCTCTTTAGAAGCATATATCTTATTACCGTCAGCTGTGGTAATCCATCCGGCTGTGTCTATCCTCTGCGTTAAGCTATCGACCCGTGTCACCTGTGCAGATATTTGAGTATTGAGTACTTTCAATTCAGCGAAGCATTGATCTGAATAGTCCTTCAACTTATCCTGAATAGTTCTATTTGCAGCTTCTACAGCTGTATTAAAACTGGCCAAAGCTGAATTAAAGAGGGCGAACTTATCATCTACATTCTGCTTTTCCTCAACAGTCGTCTGCCCGTCATTGATAGCCACATTAATTGCAGCAATAAGATTATCAATAGCACCGGATAATGAAACCTTTGCATTCAGTAAAGCCGTTTTCGCCTCACCTTCCAGATATGGATTAACAAACAGCTTGTTATAGGTTGCTTCAACGGCAGCTTTCGTATTCCTAACGGAATTCAGATATTTTTCAATAGCTAAAGCCTCTGCTTCTGATATGATTCCGTCCGCAAATGCTCCATCCACGTAGGTATACAAATTACCAACGGCACTATTCGCCTGTTCTGCCGCCTTAGCTGCATCTGCCGCATCTTGTAAGGCTTGCAACGCCTCTTTCATAGCAGCATCCGAGAACTCCTTTAGCTTATCCTGAATAGCTCTATTTGCAGCTTCTACAGCTGTATTAAAATCAGCATAGGCACTATTGAAATAGACGAAATACGCATCAACGTTTTGCTTTTCTTCTGGTGTTGTAAGTCCGTCATCAATAGCTGTATTAATTGCATTTATCAGGTCTGAAATACATCCTATAAGGGTAACCTTAGCATTTAATAAACCTGTTTTGGCAGACCCGGATAAATACACATTAGTGTATAGTTTGTTATAAGTAGCTTCAACGGTAGCTTTAGCATTATTAATCGTATTGATGTACTTTTCAATAGCTTTCGCTTCGGCCTCCGTAATAATACCATCCGCAAACGCCCCATCTACATAGTCATGTAAGCCACCAACTGCATTATTTGCCTGTTCTGCTGCTTTGCCAGCATCTTCAATTTCTTTGTGTGCTGCTCCCCATTCTGACAGATTTTCCAAACCGGATGAACCTGCTTTAATTTGAATATTTCCCCCTATCTCACCTTTTACTAAATTGAAATATGTTTCCCCATCCGGAGAAATTATTTGTTCAGTAGTCACCCGCCCTGGCAGAATCTCCGTAAATCCGTACAGCTCAACAAAACTGCGATCACCTTCATACTCGCTGTTGAGGACACCGACTAGGAAGTGATAATATCCTGCTATGCCCTCCATCTTAATAGCCGTTTCGCTTAGAAGAAACGTACCAGTTTGATTCTCTTTGCTGCATACAGCATATAGATAATATTTCTTTTCAGGATGAATGAGTACCGGAGAATCATAGTTGGTCATATCCCAGTACCTATACTCTTGTGGCTTGTGAGAAGATGAAAGTGTGTCAATATCCAACGTCATGTGTTGAAGAATACCTGCCGGAGCATTTAGTACCCTTGTGCTAACATTATAAGTAATATTGTGGGATAGTTGTGCCGGATTCGTCTTATTATTAACGAAACGGAACTGTAGGCTCTCATCCCCTACAAGCAATTGCATTGTGCGAACTGTAATAGGGTCTATAGAAGAAGAGAAATTTAGAAAAGCATCCTCAAGCATAGCCATCGTTTCCTTTGCGTCGCGAAACCGCCTCTTTGTAAATCGTAGTGCATCCTTATGCTTTTCAATAACAGTCACCTCGTTTGTCTCAATCTTATTCAATTCATCAGATACAGATGCACCTACAGGCTCATTAGAAAGCTCAATCTCGGGACTATATGGATTATTCACATACCTCTTGACACTTATCATACGAATCAAAGTACCTTCTGGGTGAAACTGTACATCGGAAAAATCTACAAAACCGCCTAATTTGATTTTACCACCAATTTGCAACCAACGCTTCTTTGCCCAAATGCCGTCTAACGTGCCGGTAAATGTAAACTTCTTATCTTCATGTTCAAAGAGGTATTTTGCAGCTTCTTTGAATACTTCCCAACTGGCACCAGTCTGCGTAGAATTGTCACAGATATAGGCTTCCGGTAACTGTATACCGAAAACAGCATAAGTATCCCCTTCTTTCGGTCGAAATAAATTGCTTTCTGGCATTGTCATTCCATCAAGTTCTTGCGGAACTATTTCAAAACGACGTGCCGCTTTCTTATCCTTTTCCTCATGAATATACTTCACCTCGAACTCTTTGCCGGTAAGCATGCCAGTCTGAAAGATAACTGTCATGTTCTCACCTGCAATAAGACAATCCTCAAAGTTCAACTCTTTGGGGATATCTTCGTCTACAAAATCATAGAAATTATTCTCCTTATTAACTTCAATAACAGCACCGACAGTACCGATACGCGAGGGATAGATTTCAGTACAATCAAGACTTTCCTCTTTACCAGTAGTAAGTCTATCCATACGCATAACACAGGAGCCATCCACATCAGTTTTATAAACCCTACCTTCATAAACAAGGGTCTTATCCTTTGGCAGCAATAGATTCTTTGCTCCGTACGTAGAATAGTCAATATTCCGATCTGTCGTGTCAACCAGAATAATTTCGGGGGGTATCTCCCCAAACTGTCGCCCTACTCCTACTTTAAATCCATGCCCTTTCCCGTATGAAAGTTTCAAAGGATTCTCTTTGTTATATTCTACTTTCCGAAGATGAACGGTCTTTATATTATTTTCCTCGGTAATTTCCCACTCTGTTTCGTACATATCCGCAAGCTGGTTCAAAGCATCACGAATGTACGTATGACTATAATTGATAACTTTCTCTGTACCTTCGATGCAATCACCAATTTTCCAGCCAATACCACGACGATTTAGATTCTCAACCAATAACCGAAGGTGCTCATTTGGTTTAGCAGTATATGGGAATTTGATACGCCTATCAAGAGTATTACGCACTTTCCACAACATCGTATCAGATATTCCTGTTTCAAGAGTTAAAGTGTACTCAAAGTTACGCTCTCCGTTTTTCTTGAAGTTACTATCTTTCTTGAGAGAATAACGTTTTCCGTAAAAGTCACAGTAGGAACCAACCGGAATTTCAAGATATCCGGAATAATCGAAATATAAAGTTAATGAGCAATCTTCCATGATCGCTTCATAAGAGTAGCTTTCATCTTTTACTTCGAGCTTTATTTCTTCTGAACCATTATATAAAGTAATCATATCTATTATAAGCTATCAATCAATGAAATATGTTCGGCTCAAAGATAATAAATATGCGTTTATCAAACACATACACAAAGATAAAAAAATAGAAAATAAAGAATTAGAACAATATAAGTCAGTAACCAAATAAAGTTTAAATAGCCTCCTCTTACTCCATTCAAAGCCTGTTTTTATACCTAAGTTCTCTCGGAACAAAATCTGCGCAAATTAGCTCACAAAATCTAGGACAAAACGGCTATCGCAAATATGAGGATGGTTTATTGGTTCAATGGGGATATTTTACAAATGCATCAGCTGGAAGTGCGACAGTATATTTCCCCATTTCCTTTTATGATGCAACCTACCGATTTATGGCAACAATGGAAACAGCATCTAGCGATCAGGCATTATATACAGCATTACCATATAATAAAGCAGCTACTTACGTGTCTATAATGAGGAAATATGTAAATGCTACAACTACAATATCTGTAGGCAGCTCTACTCGTGGTTTTGATTGGATTGCAATAGGTAGATGGAAGTAGGAAATATTATAACATAAAAATAAAGATGAATAGCATTAGTAGAAAATTGGTACTACTTTTTGCCATAATATTTTGGCAAAGTTCTCTCGGGACGAACGCTGCATTGAAAGATTTTTCCAATGTTACAACAAAGAACCTCGGACAAAATGGGTATTACAAACTGCCAGATGGTCTGATGATTCAATGGGGATATAGCAGTTCATCAGGTAGGAATAAAACAATATATCTACCAACATCTTTTTATGATACTATCTATTCTGTCATAATAACAATGCGCAGAGGAACAGATGATACCACAAATCTAACTGGTGATGTTTGGACCCAATCTAAATCATCATTCTTAATGTTCGGACTATATCATGCAACTGACATAAATAACGGAGCATATTGGGCAGGTTTTAATTGGCTCGCTATTGGTCGCTGGAAATAGTATAATTATTATAACATGAGTACAAAGATCAATAGTTTAGGTAGAAAAATAATGTTTCTTTTGGCTGTGATATTTACGCAAAGTTCTCTCGGGACGAATTCCGCATTGAAAGATTTTTCCAATGTTACGACAAAAAGCCTCGGACAGAATGGGTATTATAAACTGCCGGATGGGATGTTGTTTCAATGGGGAATAGGTGGAAAGACAGGAGATGTTAAAACTGTGTATCTCCCTCTTTCTTTCTACGATACGAATTACAATGTAATAGCATGTTCTGGATTCGATCTCATTTCTGAAATTTTGGTTTCAGCCGTAATGGTATACGCTCGCAATAAATCAAATTTCACTGTAGTGCAACGCCATGCAAGTAATGGTGGAGGAGTGTATACCACAGGTTACTCATTCTATTGGATTGCAATTGGTAGATGGAAATAGAAATTTTATAACATCAATTTGATTATGAATATTTTTAGTAGAAAAATAGTAACTTTTTTAATAGTCGTTTTTTGGCAAAGTTCTCTCGGGACTACGTATGCTTTAGCTGATCTATCGAACGCAATAAGCGTAAACCTATCCTTGAACGGTTATGCAAAATTTAATAATGGATTACTTGTACAATGGGGTAGAGTTGGAGGTTCATCTACAGCTTCGTATAGTGTGACTATGCCTACATCTTTTTATAATACTGAATATAAAATATTTGCAACTGTATATAAGCCTAGTAGTGACTCCGCCGTATATTCATCATCTCCCTTGGCGATAAATAAAACAGTTAGTAGATTTTATTTGAATAGAAATTATGCAAGTGGGGGTACTACTGGATTATCACAAGAATCATGGGACTGGTTTGCGATCGGGCGCTGGAAATAATTTAAAAACATGTATTATGAAGTATTGGAAAAATGGATTCTACGACGAGCCTATAGATGGTTCGGTAGAAATTACAGAAGAATATTATCAAGAGTTGTTAGCTGGTCAATCTACCGGCTTGATAATAGCTGAAAGCAAAAATAGATATCCTATTTTGGTAGAATATGAGTACGACATTGAAGAAGCGCGAAAAATGAAAGTGTCTGAAATACAATTATTTGACAAATCAAACAGTGTCAATTCTTTTGATTTATTGGGTAAAAGCATGTGGTTAGATAAAAGCACACGTGTTGGATTATTTAACTCTATTTCGATTGAAAAAGAAATTGGTAAAACAGACACGGTATTGTGGTATGACGCAACAAAGTATGTCATTCCCGTTTCGGATGCTTTAAGAATGCTGAACGAAATCGAGATGTATGCACTAAACTGCTACAATGTTACACAATCGCACATTGCAGCAGTCAGAGCATTGCAGACTATTGAGGAAATCGAAAACTACGATTATACGATCGGTTATCCGGAAAAACTTAGCTTTCCGGGATAACTTGTACGGAAGTCGTATGTTTCTATTTCGTCTTTTGTCGCTAGCTGTTGAATAGTCTTTGTATGCCTTTGTGTTGTGTCAAAACACGCAAGGGCGTACAATTCTAGCTGTTGTAACATATCAATAGCCTTTTCGACAGGCAAAACAAACAGAGTATCACCCAGCCAGATATTTGTTTCAGATCGTCCAGTTCCCTTTTCAATTGCAATAGAGTTCATAAGACCTACGCGAGTAGCTTTATTCCACCATCCATGCGTATTATCTATACAGAACTGATTCACTTCTTCAGATGAATCGTACAATCGTAATTCATTGAGCTTTCGTGCTCTAATTTCCTTGATAGAGGGTTGATGTACAGCTAAGATCGGACAACCTTTCTTGCTTTCCATTATAAGCAATCCGGCTGATTGACCAGCTAGTAACTGATTATAATACTCTTCTGTAATCTCTACCGAATCTTTCTGGTATTCGTCGTAGAATCCATTTTTCCAATACTTCATGATATTTGTTTTTAAATTATTTCCAACGACCTATTGCCATCCAACTGTATTTTGCCCTAGATACTCCTGTTCCAGAACTTGAACCAAAATTTCTATCCATCTTAAAACTGCTTACCGTTGGATTAACCAAAGATGTAGCAGTATATACATTTTCATCATAAGCATCTTTAATAATGCAGCCATGAATAACATAATTAGTATCATAAAAAGAAGTTGGCAGATAAATGGTAACAGTACTAGCGGTTGAACCGGGTTGCTTCCCCCATTGTATTAATAGGCCATTACTATATTTGACATACCCGTTTTGTCCTAAACTTTGACCAGACAATAAAACTGCATTAGTTCCGAGAGAACTTAGTAAATTTTTCTCTGTATCAGTCATAAATTTTCTTGACGTGCTTTCTTCAATCATTGATGCGGGGTGTGTATCTGGATGAGTGTAGTTATTTGCTCCTGCTGCTATACTGCCCAACTTTTCACGTTCAGTATCAGTAAAAAACCTGTGTGTCTCATCTTCATTTATTTCTGACGCTCCGTGCTTATGTGCCGCTGCCGCATAATTACCCTTTGCTTGATATACCGAATCGTGGTTGTGATTTCCTGCCGCCTTACCATTCCAATTTGTCTTTTCAGAATCCGTTACAAATCGGTGCGTGGTATCTTCTGTTACATCTGTTGCTGCATGTTTATGTGAAGCAGGTGCATAATCTCCCTTTGGTTGATACGTAGAATCATGGTTATGGTTTCCCGCAGCCTTACTGTTCCAAGTCTCTTTTTCCGTATCGGTAACAAAGCGATGAGTACTATCAGGAGTTATATCAGACGCATTATGACCGTGCGATGATGCCGCATAACTACCTGCAGGTTGATATACTCCGGTATGGTTGTGATTAGAAGGAGAAGCGCCAACCTCGCTCGCTGTGTAACTAGGTTTACTAGCAGCCTTCGCCCATGACGGCACATCACTTGCAGGCATAGAGGTGGGGAAATCACTGATTTCAGATACCTTATGCGTATGCGCTTTCGGTGTACGGGCATCACTTAGCCGAGCATCGTTTCCTTGGCATACCGTCCCTTCTGCACTACCAAAATTCTTATTAAAAGCAGAGTTTTTATTGAATGCAGGTTCGTATGTACCGGTATGATTGTGACCTGATGGAGAGGCACCTACTTCGCTTGCCGTATAGGTTGGTTTGGATGCAGCCTTCGCCCAAGAGTATACGTCACTAGCGGGCATAGAAGAAGGGAAATCACTGATTTCAGATACTTTATGCGTATGCGCTAATGGAGGCCGTGCATTACTCAAACGCGAATCATTTCCCTCGCACACGGTCCCGGCAGAGCTTCCGAAATTCTTATTAAAGGCGGTAAGCTTGGTAATAATCTTCTCATATACTGCATCATGATTATGTGAGTCCAGAGCAGCTTTCAAAGCTTTTCCCTGCTCTGCAGAAAGAGCTTTGCCGGCTCCTCCAGTCGTCAGATTATTAACTATATCCGTCACATTGAGCTTCTTTCCTAGCTCCGTTGTCATTGTAGCGGCAAAATTGGGGTCGTTACCAAGTGCATTTGCTAGTTCAATTAGCGTATCCAACGCATCCGGAGCACCGGCCACCAGTTTGTCAATGGCTGCTTGTACTTTAGCATCAACCCCGGATACTGCATTGTTAGCGGCCAATGCTGCTGCGTTGGCATCGTCCGTGGCTTTCTTTGCTAACCCTGTTTGTATTACAGATGCATCCTTGGCCGCATTAGCATCATCTGTTGCTTTTTTAGCCAAAGCGGTTTGGGCTTCCGATGCAGTTTTAGCGGCATTGGCACCTGCCGCAGCTTGTAAAGCAGCTTCTTTCGATTCGTTGACACTACCAGCGGCAGCATCGGCCTTGGCAGCTTTCTCACCTGCTAAAGTTGCTTTTTGATTTGCGAGTGTTGCTGCAGCATTTGCATTATCAGTAGCCGTCTTTACAAGTCCTAGTTGTGCAGTTGCATCTTCTGTAGCTTGGTTCATCTCATCTACAATGCCGCCATATTCAGCTTTACGAGCTTCTTCCGCTTTAACACGTTCCACTTCCGCCTTAGCCCGGTTGGTCTCATCAACTTTACGTGCTGCTTCGGTAGATTTACGCTCATCTTCATTCTGAACTCTGATTGTTTCAGCAGAGGAACGACCTGATTCAGCCGTGGCACGTACGGTTTCGGCTGTTGCCCGTTTAGTCTCGGCAGATATGCGAACATCCTCGGCAGTCTTGCGTGCATTCTCGGCATTAATACGAGCCGTTTCAGATTGATTACGGGTAGATTCAGCAGAGACACGGGCAGTTTCATTATTGCCTCTTATGACTTCATCCGCTTTTCTTTTGTTCTCCGCAGTGACACGTTCTGATTCAGCAGAAGAACGACCTAATTCAGCGGTTTTCCGTTTATCTTCTTCCTTTACACGTTCCGATTCAGCAGAGGAACGGCCTGTTTCGGCAGATTTGCGTGCATCTTCATTACTTTTACGTGTTTGTTCTTCCGAAACACGTTTAGCTTCTGTATCAACACGTCCAGTTTCAGCAGTTACCCGCTTGCCTTCCGCTATAACACGTGCTTCTTCAGTAGATTTACGTACGTTCTCGTTCTGAACTCTGATTGTTTCGGCAGAGGAACGTCCGGTTTCAGCCGTAGCGCGTGAAGTTTCGGCAGACTTTCTCTTATCTTCTTCGGATGATCGCGTACTTTCAGCTGATTTGCGGGCATTCTCATTAGTTACACGTTCGGATTCAGCATTGCCTCTCACTGTTTCAGCATTCTTTCTAGCTTGCTCATTAGATTCTCGTGTACCTTCGTCAGTAACACGTTTCTTTTCTGCATTGTCCCGTGCAGTTTCAGCAGAAGAACGACCTGTTTCGGCTGTCTTACGTGCATTTTCATTAGTGATACGAACGGATTCAGCAGCTTCCCGGGCCTGTTCTTCACGAGAACGTCCGGTTTCAGCCGTTTGCCTCGACTGCTCGGAAGCATTACGACGGGATTCAGCAGTTTCACGGGCTGATTCATTACCTTCAACAGTAGCTTCTAATTGCCGCATATCGGTAGTAGCAGTTTTGGCATCGCTCGTAGCTTTGAGCATATTATCTAATGCCGTCTGAATCTTCTCTAGCCCGAATTTCAAGCTCGTTTTGACACCGTTTACTATTCTGTAACCGATGGTGTAGAAGCCTTTCATGTCGCTGGCTTCATTCAATTCTGATATTCTTTTCTTTTTTAATGGCATGGCAATCAATTTAAGTCAATATAAAATTCTCCGTCCTCTGTTATAATGAACTCGCCCGCTTCGGATGAAAGCAAAAACTCCGTTTCTCTGATCCTGAAGCAAGTAAACACGAGATTCAAAGTAAATTCCCACCAGACACCACCTCTTAACATAAAATTGTTTGTCTGGCAATCTTTATAGTAGCAAGGATAACTTTCACTCCATCCATCACAGTATAATACCCTCTCCGCATCGGAATATTCATAACCTTCATTATCGGTCTTCATAGTCAGTTTAGTTAGATCATAGAGTAAGGCATCATAGCTCTGCCAAAAAGTTCGAATATCCGTTGCCCGCATCAGGCACTTTAAAGAAACTTCCTTTGTCTGAAACTTCACATATTCACCGTCGTAGATTGCACCATCTTGCCTTTTGAAGTTCTGCAATAGGTTTTTCTTTACCGTAGGAGCTTTCAGTATTTCAGCATTACTGCCTTTCAAAATGACTACACCATATTCCGATAAATCCCGATCATCTATTTCGTACCCCCTTGGTAGAGGAATGGAACAAACAGGTTCCTGGTATTCATAATTTGCTTCGCGGGGGAAGTCGTTGGCAAAAGTTATCTTCACGACTTGAAATCCCGGATAGATTGTATAACTGTTCTGTGAGGAAAGACGTAAACGATAGGTTCTATCAAGAATAGGAAAATAAAAATCATGATATCCCATATCTGATAAAATAGCAACTAATCCACTAAATCCCAGATCGTCTTTACAGGCAAAATCAATACTCAATTCATAGGTGTTTAACGTCAAGCTAGAAAGGTCTATTTCAATACCATCTTCTTCCGGCCAATCATTTTTATCATCCGATTCTTTGGCAGGAGGAAATGCCACAAGATTATCATAGCTTCCTTTTATAATAAATATACCGAGAGTGGTATATGTATTCTCTCCATCTATAAAGCAAATTCCTTTCATCTTACGAGCTTTATCCCTTTATCATTTATCTTTTCAATACCTGCTTTCATCGACTTCATATCCTTCTCTATACCTTCCAATCTAGCTGTATTAGTATCAATATTCGAAAGGTGTCCAACAATGGTATTCATATTATCCTTGATAATTTTCACGTTTTCATTTATGGATGCAGATATGGTTTTAATATCTCCAATACCAGAAGTGATACCTTGGAAAATGAGAGTATGAGACTGTAGCTCTGTTTTTATGTCTGCTATCAAAACATTAGCCATTGTGAATCTACCATTCAATTCGTCTGCAGAATCTTGTGACATGGAAGCAAACCCTTTTTTTGATGCTTCGCGTTCCGAATCCTCATCAGTAGTCCACCCATACATCTCTGCCATGGCATCACGCTTTGCTTTCATCTCATCGGAAATCTTCTGTCCTTCCTTTTTCAGATCGTTATATTCATCTTCGGTTACCCCATCGTCCATAGCATTATATAGCTTCTCCCTCCACGCTATTAATCTGTCCATATATTCTTCTTTAAGCATGGAATTGAGAATAGCATTTCGCATATAATCCTCGAAGTTGTCGGCAAAGTCTGCCGAATCGGCATCCATATCAGAAATTAAGTCCTGAAAGTCTGAACGAAGAGAATCGTAATCAATAAGAGTTGTATCAGCTATTTGTTGTTCCAATACCTCTGCAACCTTCCCTACACCATTTGCAATTTGATCGGCAAATTTCTGCGTGTCTGAATCAAGTTGGGACCAGAAGATACCGGCATCCGATTGCAATTTTAAAAGTTGTTCATCAGTCAAATCAAATAGACCGGTCATACGACCACCCATTTTATTTTTAAATTCCTTTACGGACATGCCTAATGCCTCTGCAGCTTGTTTCCAGCCTTCACCGGACATATCATCTACTTCATCATACCCCTTTGAATGTGACTTTCCAGAAGCACCAGAATTTAGATACTGCTTGCCAAGTACTTTTGCATTCTCGCTTTGCAATTTTATGTTAGCGATGGCTGCTTCATATACAGCGTTTGCCGTGTCTCCCGTAAGAGTTTCCGCCAGCTCAAGTTGCTTCTCAATTACTCGATCAAGGATATTGATATAGGATTCATACGCTTCTTTCGCTTTCTCGTATTTCTCGGTCGTATCGTCCTTACCGAACATATCGAAGATTTTCATAGCTATCTGAACGGCTGCACCAATGATAGCTAGAATAACAGATGCCTTTTCAACTGTACTTATTGCATTAGCAGAAGTATCGGCAGCAGCTTCAACCCCTGCCATTGCAGTCATTGTAAATGAGCCAATACTGCCAATAAGGGAAATGATCTCACCAGCCGGACCACCAATCGATTTACCCAGTTCGTCTATGGTATCCGCTAACTCCGAAATCTGTGCTCTTACTTCTTTTTCCGACTTCTTTACCTGATTATCCTTCTTTACTACTTTGTCTTTAGCTGCATTATACTTTTCGGTTTTCTTCTTTACTAGATCAAGTGCCTGCGCTTCGGACAAATAAGCTTTTGTAGATTCAATCTTACCGGTTGCAGGATTATACTTAGATGAAGAAATCCCATTTTCAATCTTAGAACCACCTTTGACTGCTTCGGCCTTTATCTTGGCATTTTCTAACTCAATCTGTGCATTAGCTAGCTCTTCCTCCGCTTCTGCTAGTTCTTTCTTCTTATCAGATAATGATTGAAACGGGTTGCGGGAATCCAATTCGTCCATGATGGATTGAATTGTACTCGTATATTCGCGAAGTTGATCGGGAGACAAAACTTGCGCTGCCGCACTTTTCGCATTTTCAAATTGAGTAAGAAGGGAATTCAATGTTTCAGTAGACGTTTCCTTTAAATTCTCAAAGGCACGTATATAGTCCGGAGATTTTTTCAACTGCTCATAATCAAACCCCATGAGGGATTCACCCTTCATTTTTGTAGCCTGTGCTATTGAACGGTCTGTCTGCTGAACTTTCTCCGTTTTGCCTTCCTTCTGAAACCTCTCCCTTTGAATACGAAGAGCTTCAATATCATCATTGAACTTCTTCTCGATTGCAAGCCTTTCATCGGTGTAATTCTGGTACTGCTCCAAAAGAGCTTTAGATAAAGTTGCTTCCGCCTTTTCCCTTGTCTCAACAGCAACCTTATCATATTCATTTAGCGTATCCTGCTTCTTCTGTGAAAGGTCATCTTTAGTTTTTGTTTTGGGAACAAAAACAAGGCCTTCCTCTTTATACTTCGGATGTTCTTTCTCCCACTCTTTACGCTCCGTGTCCTGTTGGTCCTTTACATATTCAGCAGCACGACGATCATTGTCAGCTTTGGCTTTCCGATAATTAAGTTGAATTTGTTCCTGCTGTTTCTTGAAACCTTCGTCCATGGCATCAATCTTAGCTTGAGAGAGTTCAAGTTCAGCCTGTACAGCTTTCTCTATATCCTGTTGATTCTGCTCATCAATCTTCCGCTGGAGCTCGGCCTGCTCAACTTTAAGTTTATTCTCTTCCTCCTTTTTCTTTTTTTTGGAGTTCAATGTTTGTTTATCATTCCCTGTCAATGTCGCCAAAGCAGATTCAGCCTCTTTCAACTCTTTAGCTTTATCTTCAAGAACAGACTTTACGGTTTTACCTGCATCCACTTTGGTTTTACCACTCCGCAAATCTTCAATTTCCTGTTTAAGCTTTTCCACTTTCTTCGTTGCTTCATCAATCTCTTTCGTGACATTTGGCTCTTTGATCTCATCTTTGGGATTCTTTTGCGCTTCTTTCAACAAACGAATATTATTCAGTATCTCCCCTTCCTCCATAAGATTACTGACAGAACCATCATGTCTGATAACAACTTGTTTCTTTCCTGATTTATTGAAGCGTTCAAGAGCAGCCTCATACATAGCTATGTCTTTTGCAATCTGTTTGGCTGTCAGATTGATATATTCATTAGTATCATAGCCTAATTTTTCATGAATATCCTTATAAGTATTCTCAAGCAGTTTGTTATTCGCAATCATGCGATCAATATAAACCTGAACGTCATTACCTATTCTTGTTTCCTCCGTTGATACACCTGGAACAATATTAGTCGTAGTTGTATATTGTTTCGTAAGAGTATCCACTATTTTTTGAGTTTCAGAAGATAACCCTCCACCAGACTTCAAATCATTCTTTATCATCTGCATAATCGCAGAAATTTCCCTTTCAGAGCCTTTCTTACCCCTGAAATTATCCGAATCTCGAATAGCTTTTTCCAAATCTCCAGTAAGTTCACCCTGCTTATCCGCCCAATCTTTTTGAGCTGTAGAATGAGAATCCGCAATAGCTCTATCAAGTGCCGCCTGTTTAGCGGCCGCACTAACAGCCCCGTATGCTCTCGCAACATCATCTAAAGCGTTTTTTTCATCACCTAACCCCTTTAAGTATTCACCATACTTATCTAAAATGGATTTCTTTGCATCATCGTAATCTTCTGTACCTTTCTTTGCCTTATCTAGTTTTCCGAACAAACGATCTATTTCTGCCTGTTCAGCATTCGTTTCAGAATTGAATTCCTGTATACGTTTGTTCAATTTCACTTGGGCCTTCTCTGCATCCGTCTGATAAGTTACTAGCTTATAAATTCCATAAGATAACCCAACTATAGCAGCTGCAGCCAATACATAAGGATTTGTAAGCATTGACAAACCTAACGCTTTTGATGCTGCAGCTAATCTCGTCTTGGCAACAGTCAAAAAGTTTGTTGATCTCGTATTTACATTCTGCGATACTGTATTAAGTTGAGTAGCCGCAGTTTCTGCCACTTTGCTCGCAGTAGAAGAGTTCGTGTAGGCCGTTGTTGCATTTGTTCTAGCTGCTTCAAGTTGTTTGGCCGCAGAATATTTATTGCTCTCTGCTGTTGCAAGTTGTGTCTCCGCTATTTCTATACTTCTAGCGTTACCTGTTTTTAATGCAGCATTATATTTCATGTTAGCTGCCGCTACCTCTAATTCAGCAGCTTCAAAATTAGCAGCCGCAAGACTTGCAGTATTAATAGCCTCTTCGTATTGTGACTTAGCTTGCAATGCCTTTAAACGCAAAGATTCTACATTTGCAGCAGCTTCCACACGCATAGATGCAATTAATTCCGCTTTTGCCTGCGTTAATCTTCCACTTGCTACAGCCTGTTCCAGATCAGCATTAGCAGACTTTTCCTTGGCAGGGATTAATTTCGAAAGTTCTGTAATCTCGGCAGTATATTTTATACCAGTTACCGTACTCTGAACAGATGCAACTGCGATAATAGCAGCTTTCTGAACTCCATACATAGCTATGAGAGCAGCGAGAGCAGTGCCGACTTCCTGATAATGTTCAATTAAGTAAGCTGTACCATCAAGAGCTGTATTAATAACTCCATCACTTGCCTGACCTAGCTCATTGAACATCATATCAAGATTATCACCTATGTTAGAAATCTTACCAGATACGGATTTAGATTGTTCTTGCATGAGGTTGAAGAACATTCCTCCCTTATTGGTAAGGTTGTCAACAACCTGTTCCAACTTGTCAAAACCAATCTTACCCTCTGCAGCCAAATCCTTAACTTTATCCTTATTAACTCCCATAACCTTTGCTAGTTCGGAGAAAATAGGTACACCACGCCCGGCAAATTGATTCAAGTCCTGTGTCATAAGTTTGCCTTGCGTCATACTTGTACCATAAAGATAGACCAGGTCACCAATAGGCTGACTTAATCCGGCTGCAATATTTCCAAGACGAGTAAGTTTCTCTATGACATCCTCGGAGGCTGTACCATAGGCCACGAGTTGAGTTGCACTTTGAGAAACACCTTTAAGGTCAAAAGGAGTGGTAGCGGCAAAGTTTACGAGTTCTCCCATCAACTTCTGTGCCTTTTCCCCAGATTGTAGCATTGAGGTAAATTTGATTTCAAGTTGTTGGAAAGTACCATAAACTGAAACCATTTCCGAAGCAAACCGTTTCGCCAGATCGATAGATAAGAAAGCCATACCGGCAGCCTTCATCTGTGAGAAAGACCTAGCTACAGACTGACTAGCCGCATCTGTATGGTCCTGCATCATATCAATATTCTGAACGTATTTCTGAACGTTTCTCTGCATTTCAGAAATATCCAGAGTAGCCTTAATACCTATTGTTCCCTGTGTCTCCATCTTTACATGAATTGAGCAAAATATTCGTTAGCATGAAGTTCCTTTGCCTTTTCTTTTTCTCCTTCTTCCTTTGGCTTAGTACCAGGAATAGCCGCATTGAGTAACATGATATTGGAATATGACCTTTCATTGACAACCTCCTCATAACTCATACGGTAGTATTTCATCACTCCGCTAATTGTTGACCAAGGGCTGTCGCTTCTGGTGTATTCGTCGGTTTCGTTGTCTCGTTTAGACCTTTTAGGAAAATGATAGTGCTTAAAAAAAAAGTGGCATCCATAGTCTGTGCCATATAGTCCTGCAACTTCTTGTATTTGCGAACCGTTAATCTTTTCTTGATAAATCCACCAAACAGCTTTCTTTTCCAGACGCTACGAAAGATCGTCATTACTGCGATATCAGACATCCTATCCGCTTCCTCATAATATACAAGAGTGGCCGACACGCTTGTCCGACCGTTTAGCTTCGCCTGGTCTACTTCCTTCATATCCTTCGAAATAGAACCAATATCAAACAACTGTGTAAACGTCAATGGCCTAACCATGAAAGGAATCATACCAAACCAAAGAAAAATAGGGCGCTCTGCAATAGTGTCGGCAACCTGCTTTTGTACATTGTCTTTTTCCATCTTTACCTCAAATTAAAAAGTCCCGGCCCGTAATGACCGGGACACCTGAAACAACCTTTTCGATGATGCCACAATGCTCGTTATCCCTACTCACATTTCAACAATCATCCTTTCACCCAAAAACTATGTAGCGGAAGCCGGATTCGAACCGGCGACACTTAGGCAGTAACCCGCAACCTAATGTTCTACCACTGAACTATCCCGCTTCCCTTATCAGCCTTCCGGAACAGTGTAAATCTTGTTACGTGCCCCACATACTTCCTCACCAGTCTTATTGAGATTAGCAAGTTTCTTGAATTCAAGATTGAAGTTAGGGAAACCAGATTTACCGATGTTTCCAGTTTTGGTGACTTTTACTTTCATACGGGCCCATTGGAAGATACGAGACGGGAAATCTTGGAATTCTTTCGTTTTTAACTCCACGCCTTGATTAGTGAGAGTGAACCCGGGAGTTTCTTCATTCCACTCTCCGTTCTTCGTATATCCCATAAGATATTTGTAGGCTTCCTCGCCCATGTCGTAAGTTTGGACTGTAAAACCCTCACTACCGGCATCAGACGGAAGAGAAGCATAGAGAGTGTTCATATCTTCGACCTCAATATCCGTATCTCCCGGTGCCTGATCATTGAAAGACATTGAATCCTTCACAATAGCTTTAACAAGGAATTTGGCAGCTACCTTTTCAAAGTCTGGAAAGGTCCCGGCTGTTTCTCCGGATTCGAGAGCCGGAGATAATTTTAGGTATTCAATACCATATACCGCAGTTTTTGACATAACTAATTTATTTAATTGTAATACGATACTTTGATTTTATAGTTCTGATAACTCGTTCCGTCTTCATCAGGAAAGAACGAATCATCATAAAGAGAGAATTCAGCACCCAAACGAGCTGTATAGATATTTCCTTCGGCATCTTCCGTTTCTTTGAACAGAGGCAAAACAAGTGCTGAAATATGGTCTATCCTTCCGCTATCCGGTTCGCCTGTATCTGCATCCTTCACATGAATGTTGATATTAGCATAACCGTACTGCAGACCGCTTTCTTGCGGAAATGAAAGATGATTGACTACAATGTATTCAGAACCAGAGAAATTAGTCTCTCTCCTGTTCTTGAAAATCCGCACACCAACATTTCCGGCTGCGAGTATTTTACAAATTTCAGTTATAGCCTGTTGTCCTGTCATTGATTAAATCCCGCTTTAGAAAGAATCCTCCTAATCTTAGTTTGCACTTCCCGTTTCAGATACTTTTCAGTAGATGATAGTACATCATACCCTCGGTTTTCTACAGGTCTGGCATAATTCATACCTGCTACAATTATCAAATCAAAACCAGAATCACCAATCATCTCCTGAATCTTATAGTCAGCATGAAAAGCCTTTTTGTCCGTTATCCCTGCACTCTTTTTAAAGCCGTATTCTATGATTTCACCATTGTAAGCAATTACATAACCTATCGAGTTCCGTAAATTGCTTGTACGGTCTTTATACGTGCCATGTTCGCGAGCATGATTTACCGAACCTTCACCGATTACATATAAATTGAAAAGTACCGCTTGCTCGACACGTTTAACGGCCTGATCAAATATCGATGTGACCTTGTTCCAATCACCTGTACGTTTCAAACTCATAGGAATATGCTCAACTTTCTTTTCGTAGTGCCACAACCGGCAACCGTCATTACCTTTTGAGAAATAGAACCGTCAGCTTTAGTTATGCGCACTTTATCATTCAGCACCGGGATAATCGCAGGAACATACATTGTAATCTGATAGCTATAGACGAAGTCTTTTCCATCGGCAGCCGGAACAGTCTTTGCAGACGAATTCCCGTGAATCTTACAGTCTCCAAGGGGAAACCATGATTCCGGAATCCGCACCGGATTAAAGTTCTCATCATGGGAGCCTTCACCTGGAACATACAACTCTATTTTATCTTCATACCACATATCACCACATACAAGAACCGTCCTCAATCTCTGTCACATCACCAGAAAGAAACTCGGAGGTATCGAAACTAAACTGTTTGCAAAGCATCGATATGTGCTTTGTCAAGCCGACAATATCATACGAGTTGGAACAATCAGCCTCACTTTCAGAAGACAAGGTACGCATTCCTGATAAGTAGGAAAGTACGGCAGACACAACTTTCCTCTTATCTGTGCAATCGTCTTCCGGTTTCAACCCCACATCATCCAACAAATCTTTCACCGTTAACGGAGAAGGATTGTAGTGCAAACACTTAGCTATGAATACCTCCGAATTTGTCATTTCTTCAATTCTTCCAGTCTTGCTTGAATAGCATTCACGACAGTTACACGAGGCTTCTCTAACGCACTTTCAGCATTCAGATAGCCGTTCAATTTCTCGACATCGGCAAAATCAGCAATCTGTGAGATAACTTCTTTTGTCCCCTTAGACATATCAATGTCTGTAAGAACCAGTTTAACCTCAACTACAAGTTTTCGCCTGATTACGTCCTTTGCACGTTCATCACTAAAATGGGTAATTTCTGTGCCAGGTTGATAAAGCTTCTTTGTCTCCTTATCTTGGAACTTTTTAATTACTACGAGTTTCATACAGAGAATTTTAGCCTACGGGAACTTCTTCACCGTCAGGATATTCGACATTCGTATTTCTAACCTTTAGATTAACGATAGCGTTAATACATGAGATGATAGGAACTGCACGCCAAGAGCCTTGTGTATACTCTGCGGCCTGTTGTCCTGTAGATTCGCCCGTAGTCCATTTTGCAATACGAATGCCATCTCCTGCATCTGTGTATTGAACAGATGGGTCTGGCATAATAGCATTGTCCTCGAAAGCAGGTTGTACTTCACCAAGCTTACCATCATCCGTTTTAGGAATAAATACAATTACATTATCATCCCACGGATTGATATTGGTAGAAATACCGTCTTTCTGGTAAGCAGTCCGTTTATTGATTTCGATGATATTAGGAATCTTCATGGATTTCAGATAAGCCGAGAATTCATCCTCTGTCAGAGAACGGGTATTCTTATCTTTACCAAGATAGCCGGTGCGTAAACCGATACTACGCATCATCCAATACTTGATAACAGGAGCCATCAACAACGCATCGAAAGTAACGCCTTTATTGGCATACTCATAAACAATCTTCTGCAGAATACGTACTGCATCGATAGCCGCATTATCAATGTTCTCCTCGGTCCATTCCTTATCAGAATCAACCATCTGTTTGTTTTCTTCTGGCATACCATAATCAACCAGATACTTACGTCCTTCCGGATTATCAATAGCCGGGTCGAAAATAGCCATACCACCACCAGAGAGTGCTTTCAGAATAATTTCATCCGCCACATCCTTGCAACCGAGATAAGCATCTTTGTAATCACCGAACAAACATTTCTGAATTTCCTTTAACTTCTGAACAGGATTAATACGGTTATTTTCGTAAACCATCAACATGGTACGCAATGTCTTCGCATCCGTTTTGAACTTGTGGCCTACACGGGGAATCTCACCGTTCCACAATTCAAACCCTCTACCAGCGCGTAATGGAGTATCAGCATCGTTTCCGATGATAGAAGCACGGATACGAACACTATATTTCCCCATGATACCTTCGGCAGTCAAACCCAGTTGAGGAGGACGGAAATCGAACCAACGATCAACGTAGGTCTGTTCCCAAAGCGTTTTATTTTCCAGAGTCGCCTTATCAAACATGATCTGCATCGTGCCGATCAAGTCAATAGGCTTCCCTGTTTTTACGTCATTGATTTTAAAAGTCGAAAAAATAGATTTCATTTATAGCCTCCTTTCTTAGTAAGAATCAGTGAATTGAATGTTGGGGTTGTCTTTCAAGCACATTCCTTGAATGAACTTCTCCGGAATAGGGGGAATACGTCTTTTGTAGTACATTTCTCCCTTAGAATTGATAGCAACATCCACAGATACCTCGTCAAGACCGATATAAGTTCCCATCGGTTCAGCCCCCACAGTAATTCCTTGCGGATGCTCAATAGGGAAAACAGCCGGAGCCTTACCTTCACCCTCTGCAGTTCCTTTAATCACTTCAAACAAAGCATCACCAACCTTCAAGCCAGCAATAGCTTTATCAAGCACGACGACAAAGCCGTTACGATCATTAATAATCTTCGTGATACTTACAGTATCCTCAAAGTTTCCGGAATCGTTCATTGCAACATGATCCCCTACCATGAAGATGGGAGAAAGGAATTCATCATTTTGCAAAGAGACTTTCTTCGCATCGGTTGCATCGATAGCTACAACACGAGATGCTTTCAACACGACAACTTGCCGGGACGATGTTTCATCATACTCGGCAAGAGAAGCAGAAGGAATAATCACGCCAACCGGATAGTTGACCTTCTCCTTGTTCAGATTAAATCCACCTACTACTCCGATAGCCGGAGAACCAGTGCAGATAGGACGAAATCCACCAACTTGCTTTTTTCTAAATTTCATGTCATTTGTAAATTAAACATTAAACGTTCTATTCTGGAACACCTAAAGATTTCAACCAGTCAGCAGCCACAGCATCCTGCACCTGTGAATCAGACGCTTGCGACCCATTGTCTTCTGCAGGTTTCAAGCCTTTTGTGATAAGATGTTGCTTGTAACCAGTCAGATATTCTTCTGGCTCCTTATCATCCGGTACTGTAACGAACTGCATTTCATCCTCTGTCAATCCCAGTTTCTTCATCGCATTAGATATGGTAGTTTGTCGATCAGTCTGGCTCTTATCTTTTTTAAGAGTTTCAATCTCATCCTTGTAAGGCTTAATTGCAGCTTCCAACTTTGAAGTAAAATAGCTATCCAACTCTTCCGTTGTATAACTCGCCTTACCTCCCTTGTTACCATCTGCACCTTCACCACCTGCTGTTACTGGTTTCCCGTCCTTTAAACCGTGTTTTTCCTCATAGTTTTTAATAGAGGAAACATTTGCTTCATTAGCCCGGTAGTCCCCGTAGGATTTAACTACGTCTTGAAAGTTGACGCCGTCTACAATTCCCGTAATCTGACTTTCATCCGTCACACCTTCCGCCTTTTTAGTTGCCATTCTTTCCAGAATGGCTTCGTCAACACCCACAAATTTGGTTTTCAACGCTTCTAAAAGTTTCTTCTTCATATCTAAATTGATTAATTTGCGGTAAAGATATAAATTATTTCAAAAGTGCGTTTATTAAACTCGTTTATTTTTCACAGCCATAACTTGCAATATTTTAGATAATTACATATTAAACAATGAAATAACTCAAAAAAACGAATACAATCCTTTCATATATTAAATATATGACATATATTTGCAACTAATAAAAGAGTTTATTAAACGCATATATTTATAATTTATACAGAAAAGTATTATTAACCATTTAACGCAACTGATTATGACACAGAAAGAAAGAATAGAAAAAGTTCGTGAAGCCCTTAATAATGGCAAATGTTTAAGTGTAGAGTTTTACAAAGATGGTTCCGGTGCGTGCTTTCACTTTATAGACCCTCACGGGGACCACGGATTACCATGCGATTGGTCGATGTCTTTTCCAATTGAGGAAGCAATACAAATCATTAGTGGATTTCGATTTAAGCAACACGAATTAAACAAATGTTATTAACCAGCAGGGCGAAAGCTCTGCACAATACACCAAATTATGAAAGCAACCTGCATCTTAGTTAAAAAGACAGAATTAGAGATATTAATTGAAATCGGTGATAAAACAGCTATCAATAAAATGATTGAGCAAAAAGAGAAAGCGTTAGAAGAGGCTATCAATAATGCAGAATGGTATGCAAGTATAGGTCTTGACGGAATGGCAGATAATGAAGTAGCAAGGCAAGAAAAACTAATAAGAGATATAAAAAAATTGAAAGCAGCAATATAAGTTTAAACAGCAGGGTGGAAGCCTTGCCCAACATACTTAATTATGAATACATATAGTAAATTTGTGCCAAATGTGTTTTTGGCAAAGTGCAGTGAACAACACGAAAAAGGAGAAACTATTTTGGTATCGACTAAATATGGTAAAGAGAATGAGAGCATAGTGTTTAACTTAATGTTTGAGAAAGATGGTTTTTACTATTACTCCATTGTTAGAGCTGACGGGTTCAATGTTCAAGAATGGGCAAAGCAAAGAGCAGAACGTCGTCATGAATGGGCTGCATCAGCAGCGCAAAAGAGTAATGAGCATTTTCAAAGATCAAACAAACATCGAGATTTCCTTTCTTTAGGCGAGCCTATCAAAGTAGGACACCATAGCGAACGAGGACATCGTAAAATGATAGATGATGCCTGGAACAATATGGGTAAATGTGCAGAGTTCAGCGATAAGGCTTACGAACATGAAAACAAAGCAAAGTATTGGGAGAAAAGAGCCAACACCATTAATCTGTCTATGCCGGAAAGCATCGACCTATACGAGCATAAACTTGAAGAAGCAAAAGAATACCATGCAGGATTGAAATCCGGCAAGTACCCACGTGAGCACTCTTTCTCTTTGCCATACGCAAAAAAAGCAGTAAACGAGGCTCAAAAGAATTATGATCTTGCAGTTAAATTGTGGGGGGATGTTTAATCGGTAGCCTTCGGGTTACCTTTAATAAAATTTGCAGAAATTCTATCAGATACTTTATATTTGAACTAAATTTGCAAAAATGAAAAACATTGTAACATGAAGAAACTTACAAGCATATTAAAAAATCAAACTATCCGAATTGACAACCATGATAGTGGAACAGGCAGACCATTTGAGTGGGGTACAGGTGTACACATTCATAAAATTCTAAATGAAAAGAAATACAAAGGTGCAGAGTTTATTCTTCCACTTGACAGACCCGGAGAAATTAAGTATATAAGAGGATATGACATATCCGGAAATATCGAGAGCGAAATTAGAAAAGCATTCAAAGATGAAGATATTCGAAGAAAATTCATTTTAGATTTGGGAGAAGCGCTTAAAACAATTGCTGATAGTAATCATTTAGATGAAAAATTACGTAGGAAGATGCTCATCCAAAGCGGTACACAATTAATTAAACTATTTGGCGCAAAACAAATAGCAAGTGTGAGCTGGTTCAGAGATGGAGATAATTTCATATCAGAATTTATATGTCAATCCGAACCGCATATTTATATTGAGCAGAATGTAAAAGGAAACTACATCACAGTTTCTAATAGCGAACAATACATTGAATTATTCGATGAAATATTCAAAGAAAACAAGAAAGCAAAATGAAGCAGACAAGTAAAGTATATCACGTAGAACTCTCTGAACCAATAGAAGTAGATGGAAAATCGGAGAAGCATTTCTATTTTGGCTCACAAGCTGCCATCTACGGCACTTTCTCCGCTGAACAGCTAGGAATAAGCTACGGCTATCTAAAGTCTAAATTTCACCTAGAGGAAAAGCCGTACAGCAACGACAAATGCACTATCCGATTAGGTGAATTAAGAAGGAAAAAGAAAGAAAAATAATTTTTGGCGTTTTTAAGCGTTTCAAATCTTTAAGAAAGAAAGGGCAAGGCCGGAACGGACGCCCTTTCTTTCTTAATTCGCAACATTGCAAAACAATTATATTCTGATTATCTTTGCAATACAAAAATTAAAGATTATAAAAATTATGATTTACTTTAAGCCAAATCAGGTAACTTCGCCCCAAAAATTCATGAAAATTGTCAGAGTCATATTTGATGGAGGGCTTTATTCTTTTTCAATAGCAGAATTAGAATGGGAAGGTAGCAAAGTATATGGAATGAGATGGAACGTCAGCAGAAAGGAATGGGACGATTCAGACAAAATCAGCGGAAAGAAAGTTTGTTTAGGAATGCCAGTCTCAAGAGCCCGCCCAGTGTGGTTCGTCATACCTAATGTTACTGCTAAATATTTTGAGCAGATAATATCAGACGAGCTAGAAAGATTAAAATCAGAGGGATATAGGGTATAAGTTATTGTTTTCCTAAAACTTATTTGTACATTTGCATTGTGGAAAGAGTGAGGGAAGTTATGTTCCCGCTTTCTGCACCAGCCCGGGCGGAGCAATAATCCGCCCATTTTTTAATTTAAATCTAAACATGAAGAAACTGCATCTAATTTTAGCAATACTCAATATCGTCTCGATAATTCTATTGATCCAAATCGTTTTTGGTTGGATTCCATCTTTTAAATGCGACTATCCTGTAGACAAGATAGATAAAATAAACAGTTTAATTATAGACTTTAGTATTGGAGTTATTACAAGTACTTTCTTCTACTATATCCTAGTGTACAAACCAGAGAAAAGAAAGGAAAAAGTCATTAGAAGTATTATATCAAGTGATTTGCTTTATATAGCTAATAATATGCAGATGGTGCTAGCGTATGTCACTAAAACCTACTCACTAGAAGTTAAGGACAAGTATTACAAAAAAATACCCCAAAAAGAACTTTTAAAGATAAAAAATGAAAATCATACAGAATTTGAACAAATCTGCTTTTTCAACATTGAAATATATCCAGATGTGTTAGGTGAAAATACTCATAGTCTAAGTACTGACGCTAAAAGCTTGAATTATACAGCAGAAAGTATATTTGAGAAAATCAATAAAATAAATAATATTCCCAATATTATATTTGAAGACGAAGTGTTAATTTCAACCTTAGACAGTATCTCTAGATGTGTCTTTTATAATAATATTCGCTCCATGAATGGAATATCAAAAGACTTCTTTAAAAACGACTATGAACGTTTATCTTTAGTATTCAATTTTCGTTCAATCAGAGAATTACATAGCCTTTATGTTACTCTTACTAAATATATCACTCCGTCCGTCTTTAGTATAAGCTATAATTAATAATATTACTACAAAAAGTAAAATTGCATTTTCAATGTTCTTTTTTCCTAGAGATAATTATATAGTCTCATTAATTGATGTCTTAGCTTTTGCCACCTGCTTATTTTATCCCCTCCGAGAAGTTGTCTAAATTCGACTTCCAAATCATTCAATAATCCCTGCATTTCTACTTCTACTTTATCTCTTATACTACGGCATCGTTCGTATTTCTCTTTTATTAATTGATTATCCCTCATCGCTATATCCTCTCTAATATCCTTATTAAGAAAATTATAGTCAATTGCAGAATGTCTGATTTTAGATATTAAATTATCAATCTTAGCACACAACTCATTCGACAAATAAATTTTATTTAGAGTAGTATAATTTCGGGCTTCTACATATGATTCTTCGAATAATTGAAATAACTTTCTCTGATGTTCCTCATAAGTTTCATTTCCAAGTGTAATTTGCGTAGCTCGCGTAAAATCAATTAAAGTTTGCTGCAAGATTGTCAATTTCTGAAATATCTGTTTAACAACCTCTGCACGTTCTTGATGAAGTTTACTAAAAACAACCTCGGAACGATATTTTCGATAATCTAACCTAGTTTTAAAAATCTGCTGGGCTATGAAAATGAAGAATGCAATGATAGCACTCCATGATAAAGACTCATTCATACTCTATTTTTTTACAAAGATAAATATAAAAATAATCAATCTCCTTAATAATACCTATAACTTCCACAACAGTTTTAGCAATCCCTCTTTATCCATGTAGTAGACGTCCGGAAGCTCCCCTATCCTATCCATACCTTTAAAGCGTCCGACCTCCCGATTAATAGCAGAACGAAGCTCTTGGTACTTATCATTCGTAAAATAGAATATTGCCCGATCAGCTTTCCGAGCATCCTTCATGTATTTGCGAATAGTATTCTCATTGGCATTATCAATGTATTTCACATCCCATGTATGATCGTCAAACATTAAGTCCGGTACACCTTTGCCTTTACCATTCTCCGGCAGGAATTCTACCTGTTTTCCATTATTCTTTGCTAATAGCTTACCAACCATCTTTTCAGCATCACCACCGCCTTCAGTGTTGGTAAACTGGTGCTCACCATGATAAACATTAAATCCACCACTGTATTCATCAAAATAGGCTTTCGTCCATTCTTCCCCATAAGATTGATATTTCTCCTTTGACTTCTTACGAATCTCCATTCGTTCTCCGGTGTTCATCGCTTCAACTTTCACGCCTGTATATTGCGGATTATCCTTTATCCAATACGGAAGAGTACCACGGTTATTTGCCTTTTCAATTCGTCCCTCATTTTCCTGCATCCATGAATAAAACTCACTTGGCAGTTCAGTAACTTCATTTTTCGATTTGAATCCCGCTGTATCCTCTCCGGCAAGAATCTTATCAGTGAGCATATCTACTTCATCATCCGAAGCAAGTACACTAATCGCATGGCACATGCAGTTAGAATGCCATCCCGTAAACTTGAAATCTTTGGGATATACTCCCGCTAGTTTATCGCAAATATCCTTTTCCGGATGATTCTTTGAGAGTTTTATTTCAATCCCTACAACAAAATCAAGTTGGGCCCACCTTTCATGATCGGCTGTCCGATATGCAATATTAGGCTCCGTCCGTGCCAAACGTTGAGCATTGCGGCTACTACTACGATATTGACCTGCCCCTGGATGATAAGCTTTCGCATTCTTTGATAAAACGAGCTCTCCCCGTTCATCACGAACACGTCTAAACAGTTTATCCGGTTGATTGAGAAACTGCTTCACCTTTGCCGCCATCGAATTTGCAGACATTCCTTGCCCGATACAACAATCAATAGACATTTCCATTTCTTGCCGGAACTGCCCTTCATATTTCCAAATACGTTGAGACAGGTTCAATCCACCATCTCCAGACCTTCGTGCAAAGAAAGAATCCATAGCTTTCTTGTTACGCCCAAAGTAGCGAGCAAAATGCTCGTTATCCACAACCTTCTTACCGAACACGGACCGAACAAGTTCATCCGATTTCAAATTTGCCTGCTCCCATTCATTAATGACACCAGATCGTATTTGTTGATATACGCGGGTATATAATTCCCGTAGCAGGACATTTGCCTTATCCGATATAGTAGGATAGTCTGTGAAAGAAAAAGGCTTCTTAGGGTCGTGGATTGGCTCTACCTCCAACGCTAAAGAGATAAGCCGTTCCATCACATCCAGGTAGATTACCCGGACGCTTGCAGCATATCCTTCGGTACGTTGGAGTAATGCCCGTTTATACTTGTTCTCATCAATCTTTGCCATGCCTTTTATTCTGCACTACCGAAAATATCTTGTTTATACCGGTCCTTCTCTTCCTGCAACTCTTGCTCATGTTGGGCTTTCAAACGCTCTTTTTCCAGATTAGCATCCTTGATGATCGGATTCATTTCGATAAATGTTTCATCAGACATACCACCGGCATTTTTAGTTGAGATCAGATTTTTTAATACGGCTTCAATATCTTCTCCGAACGGTTCTTGAAATTCATGTTCCACGACCAGGTTATCACACTCACCTCGAAGAGAAATATCCAGAACGTTACCAATTATAGCAATAAGGACACTAGCTATACGATCTGCATACTCATCGTGTCTTTCTTTATGTCTGTCTGCCTTGATTACAGCCAAAAGCATAAGTTGTTTCAATGCTTTAGCCGAAATCTGGGAAAGGCTCTTCATCGTATCAAAGTCTATTTTAGGGGTGAAAGTGAAACGATGAATCTTATCGTCCAACTCCTCCGCTTCTTGCTTCTGATTTTCCGGTGCATTATCCCACGTCAGATATTTCATATCCGGTTTTTTAGAACCGTCTAACGAAGGTTTCAAAGCAAAAAATTTGCTATCCTCACCTTTTTCTGGAAGAGAATTAACAATATCCGCATCAGCAACTAAAGCAGGATCAGAAAAACGATCATTGACATCGGCTCTACGGCTTACCATCATTTCTTTACGGTGCATCATAGGTTCAACACCAGCACACTCCGGTTCCTGCTCAAAAAGAACCACGCATATCTTCTTTGCAAGATTCACCTCTTCCTCAATATCCCAACCCATAGGAGCACGTTTGCAGTGATATATCGTATTCTTTGTATGTATATCAACATGGTATTTGATTTCACCGCCTACTTCCTGTAAGTTATACCCACGTGCAAAGCACATCATTCGTCCGAATTGGTCTTTACGGAAATATATATCATCACCCAGACTTCTGGCTACGACTTTGATAAGGCAATCCGGTTTGCCTTCATCGTTCCGATAGGTATGAAAGAGCAACGCACTTTGCCCTTCCGCGCCTGCCAGACGTTTTGCTTCGCGAACCTTCGCATTGAATCGGGTACTTTTAATCAAATCGATATATCTGGAAAAAGCCCGGTCTGTCCCCTTAGATGATTGCGTCCATTTCAGAGGACGACCATACAAGAATACGAGAGCTATCTCATTGATAAAAACCGGATAGGGAATAGGTATCTTCCATTTTTCTTCCCAACGTAGAAACTTACGTTTACCCGATGCAGGGTCTTTTTTACCAAACACCGCTTTATTCGGCCTATTCATCACCTCATGCTGCTGGGTATCATATACCTTCAAAGCAGCTTCAACCTTTGCAGAGTTATCCGTCATTTGTGAAAGCGCGCGGTTCACATCCTTAGCTTTCAACAACTGTTCAAACTCCTGATTGCGACCAACAGCCGCATTCACACCATTAACAATCCAATTAAACAATCCCATAATTACAACATTAAAAATTAACCACCTAAAGCACTTAAAATATATTCTTCATCTTCATCTGATAATTCCGCATAATCATCATCCAGAAGATAATTGATTGCATAAACCAGAATATCTACATACTCATCATGTGTCTTTGCCGGAAACTGGCTCACCTCATCTATAAACTCTTCGTTCCAATCACCTTCCACCAATATCACCCGGCCGCACTCTATTTTAGGCGAGACACCGTGTAGTCGCACTTCCTTGCTGTCCGTTGGTGCTGGTGTTCTGGTTACATTCAGTTTAGTGTACTTCTTTACTGCCTGAATGACAGTTATACCATTTGCCTTCGGTTCTATTCTGATCGTGCTCCGGCTATCATATCCATGTGCCCGCACATAATCTGGAATAAACCTCATTAATTCAGGAAACTCCTTCCAGACCTTTTGCGCATGGAACAAGTACAAACAGTTCTGTATCCGACATGCAGCAAGTATTCCGGACGGGTCATTGTCCGTTTTCTGTTTTTTCTCATCATAGGCAGTATCGAGAAAGAAGTGAATCGGAACACCGCCACGAATAGCGAGGAATTGCGATAAAGGAATATGCCCGAACCAACTTGCTTTGACAATATTACCACCTTCAACCGAAGGAGCCTGTTCATACTGTCCGGCATACCCACGACTACCGAGGTCAATCTTTGCTTCATCTATCACCTCCCTGTCAATACGTACAGGGTCCAGAAGCCCGTCAATGTAACGTTCTTTCAGCTCCGGAGGATTCACCCTCTCCGACACTTCTGCTGGTAGGCATATATGCCTAATCTTATCCTTTTTCTTTTTCAGCAGATACCCCGTCACATCATCATCATGCAATCTTTGCATAATAGTTACCATCGGAGTATTCTTTTTGTCAACCTTACGGGACGAAAGCGTTTTAGTATGGTCATTCGCCTGTAATCTCATTGCAGGAGACTCCGCCTGTTTGGGATTTACAGGGTCGTCGTTGATAATCACATGCGCGTGCTTTCCGGTAATTGTACCACCTGTCGAAGTAGAATATCTGGCGCCTCCCTTTATGTTCTCATAACTACCTTTACCGGACTTATCGTGTCTTATCACCACTTCCGGAAACAAAGTACGATACAAGTCAGAAGTGATGATGTCCTTCGACTTCGAAGCGTGTTCTAACGACAAGTCACCCGAATAAGAGTTTGAAATAATCCTCAACCGTGCATCCTGCGTCCAAAGCCATGCATGCCACATAATTGTGACAATAGTTGATTTGGTAGAACCAGGAGGAATATTGATAATTATGTCATAGGGCTTCTTCTCTCTGCGTACGATATAGCCAGATAGCTCTTGAAGTTCTTCACACAGATACGGAATATGCCAATTAAAAACCGGAGTTTCCGGTATAATAACCGCCCAAAACGTTTTCACGAAGTAGAAAAAGGATTTCCTACATTCATCCGCCTGGACGGCTCTTGCCATGCTCAATATATCTACCTGTCCCAAACTCACTCTTTTGCTGCTTTATCCTGCTTTTCTGCAATACCCAACAATACTTTTCTTTCTTCCTCCGATAACTTCGACACATCAAAGTCTTTGCTTGTTACTTGTACCCCCACTCCATCAGGGGCGACAATCTCTTTACGTTCTGTATATCCTCTACTTTTGCCTTTGGTTTTCAGATAGAATATGATAGCCGTAGTATCTCCCTTCTGTATTTTTTTCAGAAGGGAGGCCTCGGCAATATCGATCTGCAATTCATTGATAGCATCGGCACGTTCTTTAAATTCCGCATCCTCACGATACCAACGATAGAACGTCTGCCGTGAGAGTCCAACCTTCTCACAGGCAAACGTGACAATACCGCTACATTCCTTCAATGAATCGAGCAACTTTTCTTTATCTTTCTGAATGTCCTCTTCGGCCTTAGGCATTTTATATTCCTCCTCCCCTCTCTCTATAGATAGCCCCTAAAATAGCACGATAGGAACGTTTCTTCGGGTCCCCCGCTATCAATAACTGATAAGACAACTGACACGTTTTTGAAGATTCCCTACCGGACATTTTAACATAAAGATGTTTAGCCAATTTATAACCAGGATATAAGTCTGGATGTAAAGCGGCCTTTTTCATTGTATCTCGGAATATGACCCGATAATCCTTTTCCTTATCTTGCTCAAACTTCCGGTCTTGCTTAGAACTCCGGAACATATCAGTATCCCAATATAGCATAACAAGGTCTGCATTTGGTTCTCTACGAATCACCCGCTCATACAAATCCGGGTAGAACTCCATAACCTTAGGTAATGACTTGATTGTATCAATGCTAAAAAACTGACTAATACGAAGTTTATTCAACGGTACACCTGTCTTATACAGGTAGATATAGGTCATAGGAATAGTAAGGTTATTCAATTTGATATACAGCCAAACATCATTATCACGCCAATCGTATATTGGATAAAGAAATGTAGAAATCCTGATTGATGCTATGGACTGTCGGCGTTGAATAGATTCTGCCATTCTTAGACCTATCATTTGAGGAACACTTTTAAAAATCTTCGCCCCAAATTCCTGATATGACATCCCCATACGAAACATCGAGTGATTGCGAATAGCAAACTTAGGCATAGGTCTCACCCACACGCTTTCTTTGCCTGGCTCCCAACAGATAAAGCTTTCATCATTCGCTAACCTATTGCAACAATTATAATGGCGTATAGGCAAACAGAACCAATAAAACTTTGCCCCCAAGGACATGAAACGTGAGCGCCATTCAAGTGCAATCTGCTCAACATCTGGATAAATGGCTTCCTCGTCAAAGAACACTACGATAATGCGACTAAACGGAATTGTATATTTCTGCATTGTCTTTATCAGCATATCGCACATACATATAGAATCTTTGCCGCCAGAGAAACTGACGGCAACTTTTTGATTCTTATTGAATGCTTCGAGAATCCTACGCTCGGTAGCATCTACAACGTTAATATCTAAATCCTTTACGTACATCTGCGAATGATTTGGGCTTTACTAAATCTTTGCGTACCACGTTGGGTAATGAGCTTTAGAAACTCTTCCCTGTCAATCTTTGATAGCCGGAAGATTTCTTCTTTACTCATCCCTATTTCCTTAGAGATTTCATCCACACTTTTTCCCTTCTCCAATAGAGCTTTCACTATATTTTCCATTGGTTCAAGCAGATGAGTACCACGGGCACGATTGAAAGTGACAGTACCATACATGTCTTGACTTTCGTCTTTATGTGCCACTACTACAATAGGAATCTTATTGCCGAGCATTGTCTTTAGCGGTTCCCTGCCGGACACAAGCCAACGGTGAAACCCGTCAATGATCGTAAAGTCCGGACGCACTACGATGGGAAAACAAAAACCATTCGTCAATATGCTTTGCATAAGGAGATTCAGATTCTTTTCCAGAACCTTGTTGGGGTTATAGTCATTCGGCTTCACCTTATCCCGGTCTACAAACTGAATTTCCCGAAGTGGTTTGAATAAATCAACATTCTTATCCATAGTCCTATGATTAAATTGTTATCTCCTTGCCGCAATGCGGACACACCATTGTACGGGCTGTTTGCATGCCAGCTTCAATTTCATCGACTTCCTGAATGTCGGCAACCTCTTTCTCTGATGTGAACTGCTGCTCCTTCTTTACCGGTTCCGCAAAATTCACTCCCATATTATCAGTGCTAACTTCATTGATGATCGCATCCAGATATTCTGGAGTAAAGCCGATAATATCAACATCTCCAATTTCTTTAATAATCTTCTCCACGTCCCCAAAATTCACATGAGACATTGTCTGAATCTTATTGTCTTCCAGAACGAGTTTTTTCTTTTCTTTGTCAGTCAAACCATACATGACCGTAATAGAAGCCTCTTTCTCTCCACGATATTCCAAAGCCTTTTTCTTGCCATGACCGCAAAGAACCATCATGTTTTCATCAACGATGATCGGATAATACTGCCCGTATCGTTCCATACTTTCGGCAATAGCCTTCACTTGTTCCTCCGGATGCACATTTGGATTACCCGGAAACTCCTTCAACTCTGACAGGAGTACTTTCTTTGTTTCTAACTTCCTTTTCATTCCTACACAAAATTTGATTGATTAAACTTTCTCCTGCAAGAACTGCCTCGCAGAAGGTATATAGTTAGCAGCTTCCTCTACCAAGCTACTATCTATTTCGTAAACTTCCCTAAAACCATTTTCTACGCTACCACACCATTGGCGTGAAGCCCAACAATGTGTACCAACACGAAAGCCACGCGGCCAAGAATAAATCGGAGGCATTGGAAGATGATAATAATGGATGATCGCAAGAATTTCCTCATGCCTGGTATCGGCAATAGGAGAAAAACGGGTGATACCCTTTGTATTGGTGTACATTCCACCTGGCCCTACATAGTTCCCATCTTGTATTCTTCGACCAAGACAAAGAATATCCGTTTTGTGATTCTTCACATAGGCATCTTGCGCCCGATGTTGGATGATGCTAAACCACTTTGCAGCCAAAGATGAATCATTCGGAAACAACATCTCTGGATGAGATGCCAACCATCTAAGGTCCTGCCCCGTGTTGATAATTTCCAGTCCTACCGGTCGGTGTTTGTCTATCCATTGCATAAAAGCTGGATATTCCAGATTACAACGCCCGAGCAAACAGTCATGTACTCCGGCCTGTTCCATTATAAAACCAAGAGCAATGCTATCTTTTCCACCACTCCAAGCATAAGCAACACGTTTGCCGTGGATATGTGGCTTCACCTGCTCGACTAAGCGATCTACCAGATTATCCGTTTCCTGCTTCGATACATATTGCTCGATGTTGGAGAATACACGAAGCCAGTCAGTGTGCGATGATGTTTGCTTTTTACCCAGAACCGCTTTCATAGCTCATTGAATTGTAGAGCCACACTCGTAATGAAAGCTCTTGCACCTTCATCGTATTTCAGTTGTAGCCAATTATACTTTGTCACCCTAAACCGGATGTTTGTCACGAATCCAGGCAGCGCACGCATAGAATATCCGGCATTAAAAACGAATCGTCCATAATCCAGACCTCCAAGCACCTGCAGACGGTCACCGTCCATGAACTTCCGACCATTGTACAAATTATCCCAAGTCGCATCGATCATGAACCCAGCAGGGAGTTTTATAGTACCGGACAATGTTTCGGTGAACATCTTTTCTTTCGTATTGTACGTTGAACGTGCCAAAAGATAAAACCGTTGCTGATAGTTCACATTCAGCCATGCGCCAAAGGAAACAGCTTCGGATGTCATGTTATACTGCAACACCTGAGTAACAGATAACCACTTCGCAACATCTGCCCGATAGCCGACAAAAGGAGCAACGGTAGAACCGTTACCATGCAGAGAAGTAGTAACCGGCATGAATATCCGGAACTTGGTTGGTTGAGTAATACCGTCGTAAACTTGCGCTCTGGCTACCAACGACACAACAATCAATGTAATGATGATAAATAGCTTTCTCATTTTCTACGTGATTTTTTTCTATTCAGTGACTTCTTCCCCTGTAACCGTTTGTATTGAGAAACTGATTTTCTTATATCCCTTGCTGTTCCTCTTGCAGATTCGGTCAATGCTCTAAATGTACGAATGTGAGCTTCCATCTTTTCTGCACAAGCTAAGTATTCACCATGTACCGCTTTTATCTCTGCAATACGTTTGTCCATATCGGTTCGGTCTATCTTTATAGCCACTTCCATTGAGCCACGCTGCAAAGGTTTACGACGAACTGCCATAATCCCTGATGCCAGGATGGTGAAAAGAGAACCGAATACGATCATCGGAATGTTACCTGTGAAGTTCCCATAAGCGAATATTGGTAAACCTACAATCATGCTCGTTAGGATGCCGTAAAACAGCCCTCTTTCGCTCATTCTTTTGCCGAGAATAGCGAACACCGTCGGGAGCATTACCGAGGAACGTAGGGTCCCATACAGCAAGAAAAGATATAAAATCGTTAGACCAGGAATGTTTGCTATCAGAATAGCGATGATAGTAACAACAATCATAGCGAATCGGGCTGCCCGTACTTCATTGGCAAAAAGGATAAAAAGAAAAATATTCTTCTGAATCCGACCATGCCATTTCTCATTCATGGATAACCGTTTCACTACGTCATGTCCGGCAACGGAACTCACTGCGCAAATAATACTATCAACGGTTGATATCAGTCCGGAAAGTATAAGCACAAAGAACAGGTATAAGAACCATTTAGGACAGAAAGCCATCACAGCCCCTACATTTGTCAGTTGTGTGTCGGATATAGCCAAACCTGTTCCGGCTGCAAAAAAGCCAAATACAGCCAAAGAAATAGGTACAACGGCAAAAATAAAGGCAGCGGTTATCATTGTGCGCTTCACTTTGTCAGCTTTCACACAAAACACCCGCTGCCAGAACATCTGGTCCCCGAAGGTTCCGGACAACAGACCGATTGTTGTAGGAATACCAAAAGACAGGGCCACCATTATTCCGGTAGCAGAGAATAAACTACCAAAATCTCCAGTGATACCACCTAGACCATTAAACAGTGCATTCGGTCCGGCACTTGAAAACATTATAGGCAATCCAAGCAATAAAACAATCACGATCCAAAGCATCTTCCAGAAGTCAGTAACGATACTGCTACGAATCCCGCTTGCAAATGTGTACAAAAGCGGGCATACAGCCATGACAATAGTAGTTGCTGTAAACGATATTCCTGTAATCTTTGAAAAGATGGTTGCTCCGGCCAGCAACTGAACGGCAAAACTCATCGTCTGCAGCCCGAACGATTCAATGAGATACAGATTATGGCAACGTTTCGAATACTTCTCACGAATATAATCCGAGAATGTCCAACCATCCGGCCGGAGCTTACGCATCTTATTGGCAAAGAAAGCAAACAGAATCAATGTAAGAACATTCGGAACTACAAACCAAAACACACCGGCTAAACCTTGCGTATATGCTTTTTCCGATGCAACAAACATCGACGGAGCCCACACCCAGGTAGCAGCCATTGAAAAAGCTGTAAGCAACCACGGCATAGATCGGTTAGCAACCAAAAATTCTTCTTTCGTCTTTTTGTGTTTTCGTAGGAACACAACGAGCATCATCATAGCAACAAAGTATGTCGCAATCAGAGCCCAACCCTCTAAACTTGATAATCCTTCCATTTTCACACTAATTTTTAAGATGTAACATCTGTAACTACTTGGCAAATATAAAGAAAGTGCGTTTATTAAACGTATCTTTAAAAGAAAAATCGTCTAATAAACGCACAATATCCAATATCAACCTACTGTCTAATACCCAAACACAAGCATCGCAGCATCACGAGAATGTTCATTCGTCGGTTTATCGTATTTAGTTATATTCCTGAATGTCAAAGCATTGACTTTAGTTATTGAATCCTTAGGATGAATCATTTCAAAGGGTATACCAATATCAGTTAGAAAGTCCTCCCATATCTTAGCATCACGTTTAACTGATCCAACCCCCTGCAGCATTTCCCTTTCTTCTTCTCTTGTCTTATAACTAGATTGATACCATGTTCTTAATCGCGCATCTTCAACACGAACTAACATACTTCCTCCGTACGTTTTATACATTTCTATCACATACATCATTGCTTTATGAATTGCGGTAGTCTTTATCAACTCAAACTTTCTTGCAGTAACATTCCATGTGGCAACTCCGGTATTTACTCCGGTATCTATGCCGATAACAAAAGCGTATTTTTTAATCATCTTCAAACTATCTTTTTAAACTATACAAAATACCACCTCTCCCCCCCTATAGTCCCCCCCTCTCAAAAATTATTCTTTTTGGGTGACTTGAATCTCTATCATTTGCATACTGTGTGGAGAAGTAAACTTTTCAAGTTCTGACCTTTTTGGGAAAACAAGTGTCATGTAAGCATCGTCCGGAATAAACTTATACCGTGCAGCTTTTACTTCATAGATTGAAAGCGGTTTATCTGATTTCACAGTCAGATGCCAACGTCCTTCTAATATACTTGTCATAACCAAATTGGAACCGTGTAGGAAAGCACCTTCTTTGTACTCTCCATATTTATCTTTACAGATGGCCGGACGTTCGTAGGTGGCATTCAGTTCCTCAATCAATTCATCGCTTAATCGTTTTCGTTTCAATGGGACCGGAACAATGATTGCCGGATTCAGTTTTACTGTAGTCGGTTTTTCTTCTGACTTCAAGTTGTTGTGAAGTACTTCTAATCCGGATTCTTTAATAATTCCCTCTTGAAGAGGTTTTAAACTTTTCTCTACGTCTTGCATAATCGTAAATTTTAATGGTTTATAATCAATATCTAAATTTGGTAAAGTGTATGATCGGCAGCGGCTTGTCGAATGTTATTCCAGTAAACCACGCTTTCCAATCTTCAACAGTCAGCCCGTCGTTCTCCGCTATTTGTTTCAGAGTAAGCATCGGCATTGGTTTCCCGTCGATACAATAAACTGCACGTTCTATCCCGTCGCCGACATCGGTATACTCCATGACACTCAAGGTTTGAAGTCCTACGCCATCATCTTTGCCGAGACGGAAAAGTTCTACCTGGACATTCCCTTTTTCGTAGGGCCTTCCTTTCCATTGCCGGACAGAGATAACAGCTTTCCCTTCCTGTACTTTTTGCATGATATCCGACCAACGTTCTAAATTGGTTCGGATAGTGTGTACTTTCATCATCCCAGATACCGGAGGACAATAGCAAGTTTTGCAGTCACCACCGCAGGTAGCACATTCTTCTGCTTGCTCTTGCGCTTTCAACGCCAGCTCTAACTTTTCTTTAAATCCGGTTTGTTCTCCGGCTTTCGGATGCTCTTTAGGAAACTCCTTCGAAAGCATCAATACATAAACTTTGGTTTGTTCTTTTCTCATGATTACTATTTGTTATTGATTTCTACCATGTAGTTCTGAATATGATTTCCACCCCTGTTCGGTAAACTGTTTAGAATAGACTTCTCCACGTGGCATTATTGGTTGCCAATTCTCATTACAAAACAAACGATAATGATACACTTCTGCCTGTTTACCCTGTTTACTATATGGAGGTTCACACCACAATAAACGACGATTATTCCCGAAGAACTTTTCCAGAATGTGTTCTAACTTCCTAATATCTCGCCCACCCGGAAAAGAGATAGACAAATGATAACAACGTTCGTAGTCTGGATTCTTCCACCATCCAGATGTATGATATCCAACATCACGAGTAAGAATGATAATACAATCATATCGCTCTACAAACCACCGGCAGCTTTCCAGATAATCAGTATGCGCGGAGCCGTCAAAAGTTCCACTCTTAGCGACTTTAGCTATACGAAGGAAGATGTCAGCATCAGTAGTGTTAAACGAAATTCGCTTCATAATCAAAAAAGCTTTGGTTGTTGTTGCTCCGCAACTATCTTATTCGCTCTCTCAATTTCATCGTCTATCTCCTTCTCCACCTGCTTACACTGCCGCAAAACAGTAGAAGAACGAGTTTGAAAGTATTCCTTTTGAAGTTTCCGCATGTAAGAAACTCTCTTGAAAAATTGTTTTGCATCCATAATGATAAGTTTTTGTAATCTTTTTATTAAATTTGCACCGATACTCAAATAGAGTATCGATTGACGTTCAGTCTCTCCTTCATAGAAAGCGGCAATTTTCAAAACAAGGAAATAGAATGGACGGTGTTCGTGTATTGCATTATCACAATATACGTGCCCGTTGTATCTATGCTTCCTTGTTGGGTTGTTTGCCGCACCTCTATGAAGGGCGTAGTTATTTTCGGGCACGTTCTTTTAAAAACATAGCAAGCATGAGCAACTTTAGAACTTTAAAAAACTTCTTCTATTTCAACAGAGAAATAGTGTATTTAATCGCTTTGGGCTACCTAGCACTTATCTTTGTGATTATAGCATTGAGCTTTATAGTCCGAGAGCAAAACAAAACAATTATTTTTCTGCAGAACGGAATAGTTAGAAAGCAAACAACGCAATACATCAATAAACCACGTGTAAAAAAGTTGCTAGAAAACGAATACAAGATGTTTACAAGTCCTAGCCACAGATAGCTAATTAGTTTTTTTCAGCCGGGATTTTAATACATTGTTATAGTACTCATCATCCACATAAGGCCGCAACTCTTCAATCTGGGATTCACTTAAAAGAACCCCGATAAAAGAAGGTCTACCACCGGACTTCACTGATTCAATCAATTGGCTTACTGATTCCATCATCTCTTTCAATAATTTAATCATTGCATCAGCAGTTGAAACAGACCATTCGGCAATATTTTCATGATTGGCAGAACTAACTACATATTCAAGCGAGTTAGCACAGTACCCTTGCATTGCAGCTTTCGCCAATTCATAACGTCGTTGTTCCCAATCTATAACCGGAATAATCCTTTCAGTCTTTATCCAGTACACATCATTCTTTGTCATTCCTTCCGGAACAATGGCGACTAACTTTCCTTCGCTTGTCATAAGAGGTTTATAACCTTTTGGAATTTCGTTTACTCCCTCGTGGGGAATAATAATCTTCGTTTTACTCATAATTATTTTTTATTTATCTGACCTTATCGTTGACGTTGCGTCAATTCTTCTCGTTTCAGACACTACTCTAGTATCTTTCGGCACAGCTTTCGCAATAGTATTATCCAATATAGCTACAGTATATTTCATAATATCCTGCGACATATCCACACCTTTAGCATTTTTCTCAATCTGAATAGCCAAATACCTTGTAGCTCTCGCTAATCGCTGAATATCATCAGGAATCTTCATATCATTATCAAGAGCAACACGCCCTAATATTTCAGCTATTTTCAATTCTATGTCCTTCATTTCTTTATTTGTTATTCATTTATCACTTCGACATTATACGCAATAATATCATCTCCATTCACACCATACGATTCAGCGAAAGCATCTTCGATTTTAGTAGATAATAAGTCTTCTAGCATTCCATCGTTTTCAACTCCGGCAGGAAGTTCGACTTCGCATTTTACAATCTTCTTCATTACTCTTTTGTTAAGAATTAAATTATTGCTTTGTCGATCATTTCTTCCGCCATTTCCACATAATCGATAAACTCTTGATTCTCGCCACTCATGTAATCTGGGTGAGCTCTCATGGATAACATCATACTATTAAGTAGATGCAACATTTCGGGAGCCTTAGATATTAGCACAGCATTTCTGCATTGGGTTGTCATTCCTCTTGAGTAGTCCATTCTCGGACTAACGTTTGCAATTACTGTCATTCCTTCTACATCTCCTGAACCTTTGATTTTCATTGCTAAATCATCAAAGACCCAAGGACCGGGTGTGCCTTTAAATTGTTTCATACTTGTATTGATTAGAATTAAACTTCCTTTTGGGTTATCAACATCTCTGCCTTGTATCGTTTTCCCTTATGAGTAAACTCGGTGCTTAATGTCGTTTTTGCTGAATTAGCATCTATCGCCATGCTAGATATAGTAATAAGGCTAAATTGTCCTATTTTGAGCTTATCTTCTGACTTGGTACTATTGATATATTCAGATAATTTGATATCGATCTGCTCTTGAGACAAAGGTTGATTGGCTTGCCATTTGGCACCAGCCACAAAATCTTTTTGCGTCTCTTTGTATAGAACGTCTCTATCATCAGGATCATATAGCCCATCAGCGTATTCTTTTGCTGCTTTCTCTAATGTCTGTTTCATACTTCTATTTTTTGAGGGTTATTTATTAAAGAATTTGAGAAGTCTATCGGCTTCCCTTTTATCCCTGCCAACATAAATAACATTGTTAATCTTCCGTTTACGGATAATATATGCTGGTCTATTCATTACCTCAAAGTAGGCAAGCCGATAGCTTTCTTTGAGAGAAAAAGACTTATCAGAAGGCTTTTGTCTACGACAGACAAACTCTCCTTTTTTTGTATTTCTTTTCTTCATTCCTATTTTGTTTTACTCTAATTAATATGTTGCATATCATAAGATCTCTAAGAGTTTTTTCAAAGTAATATGTACTCCTCTATAAAAATAATTTTTGCGGCTTTTTCCAAAAGGTTTCCCATTTTTTAGAGGCTGGATAATTTGCCTTTTAATGCACCATCTATGATGTTCCCAAGTGCATGAACCCGCATCAGCCTCTGCATAGCTGATTTGTTGCCATTCTAATTTAGAGAACTCTTCTTTTGTCATAATTGTATCATTATTATCTTTTATAATGTTAAAGTCTCTTCCCCTATCTCTGTTATGCTATATAATATTTCTTTCGGTCTATCCGGATGAGTTCTACCTATAAGGCAAGCAGAATACATATAAATGCATTCTACAGTAATTTCCACACTACTATTACCTGACAATACTGCTATATCTTTCGCAGATAATTCACCAAAGACTTTAAGTATCTCCAATATTTGCACCTCTATTTTTGAAAGATATTTCTTCATTTCTACTTTGTTATTCGTTAATAGCGTCATACAATTCTTGTATCACATAAAAATCAGTAAGACCGTCGTCGCATATTTCCAATGCGGTATTGGCTTTGTAGCTCAAACTTCCGAGAATAGATTCTTCGGACACTTCGCTCTCACCAAGTACACATCCATTCAGTTCTTCTGAAAAATGCTCAATCATATCAATCGTAAACTGTTTGATAGCTCCAGTCTGATTGTACTTTTCATCTATTTTATTTACTATCTCTAAAGCTTCTTTTGCTCTTTTCATTATTTATTCCTTTCTTTATTATTTTGAATTATTGAAATAGTGCTTGTTGCACTTGCGACAATACTAATTTATTCGCATCAGCAAAGAACTTTTTTTTAATCTCAAATCCGTATGCTCTGCGTCCCAACTGGACGGCAGCTAATAAGGTGGAACCACTGCCGGCACATGGATCAATTACGACATCGCCTTTATCGGTAAAGATTTCTATTAACCTACGAAGAAGTGGAACAGGCTTTTGTGTATCATGAACTTTTGGCGTTTCATTATCCCGTACCCAATCAAAGCAATTGAATATCATCCGACCATCGTTGTTAAATTTGGGAAGCTTATCACGGTAAAGCAACAATCCATATTCACAGTTGCCGACTATCTTCATATTGGCTTTCAATACTTGTGCGGAAAAATCTTTTCTGAATACAAGGTTAATGTATTTATTTAGCCCATATCTCTTACCAAGTTCAATATACCGGAACTGATCCTCAAATTCACAAAAGATTATCATGCAAGGAGCTTTGCCTTTTTCTTTGGGTTCCTTTACAAGCATTTGGGAACAGAAGTGCATAAACTCGGCAGGGCGAAAGTTTTTATCGGTATCAAAGAATTGTTTGCCTGCCTTATCGCTTTCTCCATTCTTATTATCACCATCCACATACCATGAAGGGTTAGAGGCATAAGCATTATTTCCTAGATTGTAGGGGACGTCGGCAATAATTAACTGCGCTTTGGGGATTCCATAAACTTTGTAGTTTTGGAAATGATCGTTGAACAGTTCTACGTTTTTCATATCTTACTAATTTGAATAAAACTAAGCTGCCACTTTTCTTAATTCTCGTAGTTTCCTGCTGACAGCTTCGCAGAGAACCCGTGCCATATTCACTTCAACCGCATTTCCTATGTACTTTTTCTTCTCGGCTTGTGTACCAATGAGAACATAGTCCTCTGGAAATCCCATAATTCTTTTCAGTTCCGGAATCTTCAACATCCGCATCTTTATATCGACAATCTGATATAGTACCATGAAATTTATAATCTTCCATATCGGAGGGCAAAGCGAATCGACATCTTTGAAAATGAAAACCGGACGTTTCTGTATTACTTCTGAAAGCCAACCATAATAGTTATGGAAAGCATATACGCCGTGTTTCGTAGATATGAAGTAAGGCGGTGTCTTATCCATTCTAGCAATCAGTGTGAAACAAGGGTTATCTATTGAACTACCTGCACTTTGGTATTGTGGATTCATTAAATAGTGATGCTTCCGGTTGGCTGTGATAGTCTGCGCAGGCTGCTCTAAACTACTTCCTACGTTGCTGAAATTCGTGTTCATCAACCAAGGAGTGACAAGTGCATATTTTGGATTAGCTGTAACACATCCTAAAGGTTGATTTGCGGATGCAGGTTTACTCTGTCCATACTGCTGATCTATAAACACAGGTGCTATAAGTGAAAGCCTGTCTTTTGTTAAAATTGTAGGACTTGGAGCATTGATATCCTTACCTGCATCATTAAAATTGTAGGAACAAAGAAATTGAGGCTGAACGTAGTTAAACCGGTCTTTCGTTGATACCGTCGGGCATGGACTATTAACGGAACTTGTGTTATCACCATTGCTGTAATATGCGGCAAGAAAATCGGATGTTACAAGTGCGTGGTTATCTTTGCACTTGATAGTATGAGCAGGACCAGAAACCGGAATATTTTTGCTATATGGGTCCCCACTATAATACTTGCTTAAAAAATGAACGTTGGCTATTCCTAACCTATTTTGGCAACTAACCACCGGACAAGGTTCATCAATACCAGGAGCATTATACCCACCGTTACGGCTCATCGAATTCCATTTTATCATAAACGAATCCTTTCCTCCTGCAACAAATTTCACGAGCCCGGCAAATATACGTTCAAGCGTTTTGTCTGCTAACGGCTTTTTACGGTTAAAGATGGATTCACCCTCATCCTGCAAGTCCAGAACATCTTTCACCGGACGCCATTTTTCCAGATTACAAAACATATCTATTTTTCCATCTTTGCAATGGGAAGGTTCCGGCCATGTAATCGGAAGACCTTTTGCTGCAAATTGCCCGAAGAACCTACGTCTGGAAGTAAATGCACCATAATCGGCAGCATTAAGTATTTTATGTTCAAACTCATATCCGTAACTCTTTACATTACGTTTCCAACGTTCGTACAAACGTCCTTTATCTTTGGATATAGGTTTACCGTTAGCATCCATATCTCCCCAAGACATGAATTCTTCCACATTTTCAATCTGTATATACGAAGGATTCAGAGCTTCAATATAGCGGAACAAGTGTTCAGCCAATGTCCGGCTGTCCGCATCTCTGGGTAGCCCTCCTTTTGCCTTGCTAAAGTTCGTACACTCTAACGACGCCCACAATACCACATGAGCTTCTGGGTATATCTGCTTCATTCGGTTCACATGTGCAACTAAAGAAGAAAGTTCAAGCGTTCGGATATCCTCGGTGAAGTGCAATGCGTCCGGGTGGTTAGCTGCGTGGCTCGCTATGGCATTTTTATCATGGTTCACACATGCAACTACCTTCGCACACTGTTCGTCACTTACACAGGCTAGTTCTACTCCCGTCGAAGTTCCTCCGGCTCCACAGAACAAATCGACATACAGCAGGCTAATCATTCTTCACCTCCTTTCGGGATAAAAGCATTCCAGCGTCTGGTTATCTCGTAGCCCAATTTCGCTGTGTCTTCATACGTTTTTTCAGCATCAATCAAACGATTTGTATTGGATAGTTTGATTGTAGCAATTGGATAACTCCAGCCATCTTTCAAACAGATTTGAACCTCCTTGTATTTGTTAGAAGGAATACAAATCATCGGAAGCTCCGAGTTCAAAGTGCCAGAGCAAAAAGAAAAAACGGGAGTATAAACTTGTTTTTCCGTTTTCCCCATCATTGCAAGATGGAGATTCATTAAAGCCTCTTGAAATTGCTTCTCGTCCACTTGTGTGACGTCTCCCCCTTGCTCGCTATCGGGCAAAAAGCGGGTAATAAGCTCTTGTGAGCTTTTAGGTAAATCATTCTTTGTCATAATCAGTTGCGTTAATTGTTATCTTCTTGATTCTCCGGACAAATGAATCAAATTGTAATATTTGAACCTGTCATTTATCCGACTGTAATCGTCTTTAAAATACTCTTTCAACTGTGTAGCTGATAAGTTTGTCGTCATGTGGCAATACTTATCATAAAACTGCCATATCTCGGCCCGGGCGAAAAGAAACTCACTGCATAAATCCTTCGTACCTGTGCCATAAAAGTTTGTCAAATCCAAACCTATATCATTCAAGCAAATGTTTATCGGTGAATATTGAAAAGCCTTTGAATCATCCTCATTGTAGGTATACTTATCCAAGTTGTTATGCAACGTGTAATAGTTCACCATTTGTCCGACAGATAAATTCAGAAACTGCATTGGGCTATTAATCCTCCGCAAATACACCGAAAAAGCCTGCATCAAAACTGTTTTTCCTGCACCGACATCACCACATAGAACAATATTTTTATGTAGTTTATAGCCTTTATCTGCCGGATAGATAGTCTCTGCAGAACGACATCGATTAAAGTAGTGAATCAGAAAACGGATAACCTGCTCGTTACTTTCATCTACAACAAACGTTTTATTCTCACGAGCCAATATCTGCGTACCGGCTTCACATAAACATGCAAGATGCCGCGCATACGAGAAATCAGACATAAAATCAAAAAACTTCGTTGTAGTCAGGCTTTGCCCCATCGCTTGCGCTTCTGCTATCACCTGTCCGATTCGTTTTTCCGGATATTCGTTCTTTTTCATCTTTCCACTCTTTTAGACCTGTATATTTCCACCAATAAATAAAGCGACGTTTAGCGTCAGGAAGTGTAAGAACTGTGCTTTCTGCACCCGTAGATCGTATCCATGAAAGGAAATTATCAATTTGTCGGGGAATCATTAAAAAGAACTCCGTACTCAATCCAGATTGTCGGCAAGCATTTTCTTTCCATAATTCATCTTTCAAAAGCAAATCTTTAATATCACTAATATTTATAATCGGCTCCCTCGCTTCTCCCCTTTTGGGGATTATAGGGGGAGTATTATTATTTCCTTTACTTTCCTTTACTTTACTTTGTGCACTTCTTTCGGAGTTTTTAGGCATTTCCTCGGAAGAAACGGGTATTTCCTCGGAAAAAATAGGCTTTTCTTCGGAAGAAATAAGGATAAACTCTGATATTACACATTTCCGCTTTGATAAATTGCAGATATACTGATACCGTTCCTGTATTCCTTTTGAAGTTATGATCTTCTCTTTTTCAAAAAGTTCATTAGAAAATAACCCGATTACTAAGCAGCTTTTAATCACCTCCTGAATATACACCTCTTCATACCCCGTTTGTTCCGAAATGATGAAGGGCAACTCTTTATCCCACCTCATGTAGTACCCTTGTTTATAGATAATACATAGCAGGAGAGCATATACAGTAACAGCTTTGCCACCTTGGTATTTGATTAATTTCCTAATCTTTAAATCCGAAAAAAAATCAATGTCAAAAGGGAAATATTCAAGTCCGATTTTATTCTTTCTCCCCATTTATCAATAGATTTGTAGTTACTACTCTCGCTGTTCTTCGTCCGGTATAACCCTTGTTTCAGCCCCAGTCTTATCTATTATAACAGGCTTCCCGGCAACCGTGATGGAAGTACGACAACCTTCAGGCAATGATTTTAAGAAGGTGCTTACTACCGGAGAATTGGCATTTGTACCAATCTGCTCCTCTATATTAGTTTCTGTATAAGGGTAAACGTCCATGATAGGTGTTTCGGATACCATTCCGATCTGATAATCTGCCATTGTTCCCTTCATACCTTCGTCCAACTTCTTCACGGCATCGCGCAAGTCTGCAGCTTGTACCAATACTTGAGTGGAAGTCTTTTTTTCAGCGCCACTTTTGTCGTCCAAAGTAACAAAGATGAGTTTACACTTGAACCAGCGGTCTGCAGCTTCTTCTTCACTTGTAAATATCTCGCTGTAATTAGCACGCTTTATATCAGAAACGGTAAATTCACCGGAGATGAAGGGCGTCATTTCTTCGATAATTCGTGCTTCAGCTTCTGTAAAGCTAAGCGCATCGACCAGATAAGGTTCTGTAACCTTTTTCTGCATTCCATTCTCCATTACTTTCTCGTAACGGATTTTACACTCAAACCAGGTATGCATCATACTTCTTCCTCCTTTAATTCTTGTTTAATAGCTTCTTTAAGAGCAGGTAATATCTTAGCTGCAAATCTCTCGCAATATCCTCTCATATCCTTATTACTGCACTGATAAGCGACACCTTGATACATTTTTCTTCCAAAGTAATCGACATCAATACTCAATATGAATTCTCTAATTTCAATAGGTGTGGGCCAAGAGAAATTAAAGTTTCCCCAATCAGTAAGAGAATAAAACTCTTTCTTATCAGTAAGAATAACTTCACCCAGCCAACCACCTTTTTCTGTATGTAAAGTATATCGGCGAATTGTTTCTTTTGCCATAATCATTCAATTTTAGATAGTTTCTTTATTATATTTTTCACTAATCTCACTGCATTTTGTACCCGGGTACTTTTACTTTCCAAATTAACATTCTCAATAAGGACAGGAAGTAGCCGGAGCAGGTCTTTTACTATGTAATCAGGTACGCTTTTCATAATCTTTGCAGACAATTAGTAAGGTACTCGACTGACATTTATAACCAATCCTTTGTTAGCTGCAAACACCGGCTTACCCGTCAAACTGATAACCTCATCCACGAACCTCTTCTCATTCGAATTGCCGTCACTCAAATGAATGAGTACAATGTTCTGTGTCTGTGATAAATCATTTTCTGATAGCAGCCCTTTAGTAGTCTCAATCTCCATGTGCGATTTGAGCAATCGGGGACGCATGGATATCGGTATACGTCCATCTGATATATTACGATCAAGAATATCATCCGCATAATTCGCTTCTACAAGCCAATGATTCACATTATCAAAAGTATAATCACAATAGAAAGTATCAGTAAGAAAAACAAGCCTTCCCATATCCGGATGATCTACCTGATAACCAAAGGCTGGAACGTCATGTTGTACTTCAAAAGGAATCACTTTGAAATTCCCTACTCTATAACCACGGCCAGGCTCTGCGATCTTCGCGAACGGAGGCATAACGGAGAATCCCTTGCTTTTATAGACAGCTTCCGGTGAAATTATCGGAAATCCTATCTTTAGATACTCTGTGTAAAATCCTGCATGGTCCCCGTGCTCATGACTTACCAGACAACCGACTATTTTCTTGATGTTGTAGTTCATCGCAGCTTTTACCTTCGACAGCTTTATTCCTGCTTCTATTATCAGAGCTTCATCCTTATTTTCAAGGATGTAGCAATTACCGAGACTATTGCTTCCTAATACTTTTAGTTTCATTTTCGACCTTCTTAACTTTATAGAGTTGGGTACATTTCAGTTTCGCAAGGGGCCATTGTAAGAAGAAAGCAGCAGGCCTCACAAATTCGTTAGGCACTAAACCAGTAACCCAAATTACCGGTTGCTTTCTTGCAGACAAATCAAACAGTTCATTGAAATCGGTAATTTTACCGCACCTCACATATCTGTATTTCATACTCCAAGTAGTTTAGAATAGAACTCATAGTTCCTCTTCTCCGTTCCGGTATCTTCCTGGTAATACTTTGCGCGTTTACAGAATTCATCATAGCACTTAGGACAATACCATTGGTTTAGAACGGCTATATAATACCCCTTTTCTGCAGGGGTATTACAATAGTCACAGATACCATATCCTCCGGCTTTAGCAGACAGTTCCGCTGCCGAGACCTCTATTACCAGAAATCCTTTTTCGTCATCTACTTTCTTCGCCATAATTGAATTAATATGGAGGAGGGGCATCGTTTGTTACTTTCGGTTGCTGGGTAGTGGCAGGTGTAGGAGCAGTAGGCTTCACTTCCTCAAATTTGGCGTCCTCAATATCACCTAAACGCTTTTTATTAGCAGCCCCTTCTATTTGGACCGCACGCTGTCCGGCAGCAATATCAGTTTCCGTTTCATCCGGTTCATCAAATAGAGCTGAATCATCAGACATACCAATAAGAATTTTGCAAGCACGCCCGATCACGGTTTTCTTTGCCATTTCGTCACCGAAATTTTTATGTGCCGGAGAACCGCCTTTCGTAGCTCCCTGCATCCACGCCTGTTTTATCTGGGTGAAATTCATAATCTCAACAATACTCCGTCCGTCCTCGGTCGTGAGAATAGCATAAGCCCCTTTAACCTTGTTTGCATCCAAACCTTCCAAAGTCTGCTCATGTTTGATAATCTTTTTAAGCCCGGTTTGCGTATCAACAGAGAATATAAATTCATCCCCTTCATATACGCAATTGGCAATGGCCGTTTTAACACCGCCAACTCGTTTAGCGATAGCAAGCGTTCCAAGGTAGCTACGTTGCAAAGTAAGTTTATTACCATATACAATAAAGTAGCATTGCTTTTTCATCGGAGAAAGCCCTTGAACGACCATGTCAAGCAAAGCATTTGCAACACTTTCTTTCGTACATACCACCAATGCAGGTTTATCATTCCGGTCCTTCGTTTCTTGAAGAATAAGCCATGCCGATTTCAACGCATTTGCCGCTGAATAGTTAGCCGGAAGTTTGAGCTCCCCTGCTTCTTCAAAGTCTTTAATTTTAGACAATACAGTATCAACCACATCTTTCTGAACAATCGAAATGTTTTGTTGCGGTTGTTGTGCAGGAGCCGGTTGGGCTCCGTTTTTGTTGTCAAACACATTTCCTGTCTGACCTTGAGTTGTTTCTGCCATAATCTGTTACGTTAAATGATTATTGAATAGTTAATTTAGCACCTCTCTCTACAAAGAGGTTTATAATTTGAGACTTACAAGGGATAAGGTTACAAACGCTCTCCCGGTTATCTAACCAAATAGGAGCTGTCACACCTTTTGCCCGGCAAATAGCATTGATGATGTCAATACCGGCGTTCATCTTTGCGGCCGTATTCAGATCAGAATAGGGCGTACCGTCCACCATGCATTCACAGGTATCGAATTCTGTGCCATCTACCTGCGTATCGAACATCCGAAATTGAACATAGGAAAAAACAGAATTGATTCGTTTATCAACCAAAGCTACTTTTGACTTCATAAAGTCAAGTATTGTGGCTTCGATCTGCTCGAAATCTGCAACCTGCTGCTGCATGGTACTTAGCTGTGACTGCAGTTCATTAATACGCTGTTGCGTACGTTCTATCAGTTTCCGTTTATCTAATCTTTCTTTGAGGGCATATATATCCGATTGAAGAGCTTTTTTAGAGTTAATGTGTTCTGATACATCAGCAGGAGTATAAGCCATCTTTAAAGAGGCTTCTAACGTTTCTACTTCCTTTTTTAAAGAGATATATTCTGCATTTTTCTCTATGAGCACAATTACATCTACTGCTTTCGGCTCTGAATTCTGCAACTGCTGTTTCTCTCCCTCCAAAGTAGATAACAGATTCTTTTTTTCTTTGATAGCCAGTTCAATGTCGTGAACCTGTTTTTGTAATTCTTCAATCCTAGCTTTGAGTGCAGTTCCTTTCTTAATATTATGATTCAAACAAAGAGATCTATTTGTTTGAAAAGCATCCTGCATTTCCTGTAATTTTCTGTTATAATCCTCTCCCTCAAATGCCCTATTACAAGTCGGGCAAACAAGATGGGAATTATCAGCTACAAACTGTTTCGAGTTGATAGCGCTATATTCCTCAAGTAATTTGCTTTTTTGCGATTGATATTCAGTCAAAGAATTATTTAATGTCAATAGCTTATTTTCCAAATAGCGAATATCCGTATTCATATTTGAAATAGAGCTTTCTTTTGCTGACAGATCAGAATACCAATTATCATGTTCCACATTAGAACTCCTTTTAACTTGTCTTCTCACCTCTTCAATTCGTTCATACTTCTCATCAATTTGATTGCGAATTACACGCCTACGAGCTGCTTCTTCCTCATCAGCCTTCGATCTGTCAGCAATCAGAGAATCATATTCTTTTATTTGGTTCTCCTTGATTTCTATATCGGAAGCCAAAGCTACCCAATCCTCTGGTTCCGGCATATTACGGTTGTTTTCTTCAATGCGTCCAGGAATGTCTGCTACCTCACCTTTAATCTTGTTCTTTTGGGAAACGATCTGTCTTTTGTAGTCATCAAGAGTTTTACCTGAATTCAAAGCGTTAATAAGCGGCAAAAACAACTCTTTGTTTCCTACTGTTATCAATTCATCGAATACGTCATTATTGGTAATATCACCACCTACAATCTCAAACAACATCCTACGCTGTTCTTGCATCTTCAAAGAAGGGAAATAGGCCGGATTAGTAATCTGCCTGAAAAGCTGTTCCGGACAAATTGCCGAAACTTTGGAATCATATTCACCTTTACCCAGAGGAACATCATCAACATAATAATCGACCTTATGCCCGTCCATCACCTCTTTAGTGGTTCCCCGCTTCTTCACCCAGTTCTCTTTGTAACAGCGACGGAAAACGGTTTCTATTCCATCTACCGAAAGGACCACAACTACTTCATGTTCTAATTTAGGAAAAGCTTTCCCTTCTGCATCAAGTGTTTTGATATTGAAGTCCGCACGATTCTGACTATCCTTTCCAAAAAGACACCACAAAAAAGCGTCCATCATGGAAGTTTTACCGGTTGCGTTGTCACCAGAAATATTGGTAACTTCCGGGTTGAAATTCACTTCTATAGAGCGTATGCCCTTAAAATTTGTGAGCATCATTCTCACGATTCTAATGTCTGCCATAATCTTGTTGCGTTAATACATTATCGATGTGTCATACGATATTTCCTAGGCGTGATGCCTACGTTCTTGAAAAAAGCCGCATAAAAGGATTGACGATTTGAAAAACCGACCATGTCGCTAATCTCTTCCACGTTTTTGTCTGCATAACGCTTATCCGTCAATAAATGCAAAGCATCTTTAATCCTGTATTCATTAACCAGGCAACAGTAATTCATACCAAAACGAGAGTTCACTACTGCGGAAAGGTAACGAGTGTTCGTTTTAAGTTCTTTCGCCAAGTCTTTCGCAGAATAGTCAGCATCCTTGTACTTCTTCTGTCCAACGATGATATTCAGAATTTTGTTGTACAACTCATCTGCCAATGCCGGACGTATCAATGTACGATAGGCCACATTCTTCACTTTCTTTTCCCTCAAATTATAGGGACGCTTTTTTGAAAATTCTTCTGTACTCATAATCTTACTTTTTAAAGTTATTATTAAATGGCTGAAAAAACACGATCTTTTTTCTTTGCCTCTTGTTTACTCAAAGTTTTTATCTTGTGGCACTTCATTAGTTTCACTGGCTCTGTACTTACTGCAAGCCATTTTCCGATATAATGTGTATGAGCTTCTTCTTCCGGAAGATTAGCCCAAATCACTAAAGTATCTTTATTGCCACCTTCATCCTTTAGATAAAGTCTAACTTTTGTTCTTATCATAGTATTTATGTATTAAAAATGTGCATGACGCCGGTTGAAGCCGATCTATTAAGGCAGGGCAGGCACCCCCACATTCCTCATGCACATTCAATTAGTATTTCTTTCCGTGCATCTTTTCACGATAATCGTTATATTGCATCTTCTGTTCAATATGCCAAAGTAGGTCAATCTCAAGATGTTTGGCAAGTCCGAAGATAGATAGTACCATATCGTTAATGGTAGTATGGAAGTCATATAAGCCATCATATCTCACAGGAAGTGTAGATATGGCATAAATGGACTCTGTGAATGTTTCGTCTTTGCAGGATTCTGCCATATCATCGATGCAATCACCTATATCTTTAGTTGCAATTTCAAGAGAAATATTTCGCAGACCTGCCAAGTCAAATAGACGAATAACTGCATCGGCAAGTTCATCCTCGATGGTATCTTTGATATATCTATTGAATACGTTGATAAACTTTTCTTCATTCGTTAGCCACCCTTGACACTCGGCATATTCACCGATTTTATACTTTTCTTTATCAAAGTGCCTACTTTTTCTATCTGCTTCCACAGCTTCCATGAGTTCAGATATCACAAGGCAAAGAAAATGATTGTTACTTAGCTCCTGATCGTGAAACCCATGTTCACAAGCTGTTTTATACGCCTTATCTCTAAGAATGTTTAAATTAGTTTTACTCATACCTGTATTTATTCGAATTATTTACTTATCGTTCAACTATAATTGTGTACCATCAAATATTCCATGTATAGCTGCATATTCAGCATTGTAAACTGCGATCATCTCCTTCTTGGAATACATGAGCGGTGAATTATCCGATTTTCCCTTGCGTTGGGGATGAAGTCTTTTTTCTTTCACCATCTTTTTAACCCATGCTTCACCGTGGGTAAAGCTCTCTCCATATCGGGTATCTCGTTCCTCGAAGAATTTATAGGCTTCACGTTGAGTTATCAAATCCATTTTAGGGTGCAACAACTCTAGCATATTAGCAGCACCAAGTTCGGCTACCCCCGCCAAGAGATTTTTTATTAAATACTGTTGATCTACCATATTATCCTCCTTTCTTTACAGAGTATTTCGCTTGATATATCAGAACCAAATCCCCTATCATCATCGTTAATGCTATAACTACCCTGCATACTTCCGTAGCATTTCCAAGTATCCAAAGGGCCAATAACATAATTATTATTGCTGTGGCAGTTTCACCTTTGCTCAATTCTCTTTCTTCTACTTCTTTTTTAGCCATAATCAGTGTTGCGTTAAATGAATCAATGTTGCGTTAAAGAGCCGTCTGTTTAAATAATCCTTTTTCGGCTGCGTATCTGTTAAACTCCGCCATCGAATGGACTCCAAGTTTACGGAAGCTGTTACGACGATGATTGTTTACTGTATGGGAAGAGAGAAACATCCTTTTGCCAACTTCTTCATCGGATAAACCTTCATAACATAAGCGCATTATTTCAAGCTGTCGGTCCGATAGTTTACTGTTGAATTGGGGCTGACAAATAACCTTGAACCCTGCACACTCACCTCGCATCGGACATCCAACGAATTCAAACTTAAAGTTCCAATTTTCGTCAATATCAATTTCGTTGTCATATAGACCGAAATTGCATTTAATAAACCTCCGCACTGCTAAGAAATCACGATAGTATCTATTTCCGTCATATTTGGCATAAGCCTCACGTAATGCCTTGTAAGCCTCTGGATAGAATTCTTCAAGAACTTCCAAGAACCGTTGAATGAATTCTGTATCGGATTCTTTCAACTGGCGTTCGGGCATCCCTATCTCTTTGATAGTAACCTCTCCCCCTGGTGTCGTATAGAATTCAATCGGTCGCATACTCAATCCTCCGGAAACAATTCTGATGCAGGTATGCCTAATTCCTTTTCAATCATAGCTTGTGCCAGAGCGTCCGGTTTCTGCGCACCAGACAACCAACAACGCACTGTCTTTGTGGATTTCATAGTAACCGAGGCAATATGATCCACAAAAGCAGACTTAGGCGCTTTAGACACTTTTCTATCAGGCAATGCGTCGTAGTATCCTCTAAAAGTTCTCTGATTCAGTATTGTACTTTCCATTTCTACCATAATCTTTTGCTAATAATTATTTTCTTATTACTTTTGTATCAACGTTGATGTCATAATCAACGTTGCGTTAAATAGGACGTCCGGGGTGTGAATTTCGGACGTTCTTCTTTTTTCCCTCCTACCCTCCCCACAATCAGCGTTGCGTTATTGCCATAATAATGTTGCGTTAAATGGGACGTCCTAAATTTCGTTTCTTGCATTTCAAAAACCGATAGCATCTCAATGTCATTTTTTTCATTTTACCTCCTTATTTATTTGTTAATCACTCTGATTTGAACTATTTTTGTTCAGTTATAAAACTTATAACGGGACAAATATACAAATATTCGTATATATACTAATATATTCGTATATTTCATTTCTTTGTTTTAACATTTTTTACACTGTATGAATTTTAAACTTAAAGATTTCAGAATAGAAAACGGATTAAAACAGTCTGATTTACAGGAGGTTTTAGGTTGTAAACAGAGTTTTATATCTCGTGTTGAAAATGGTCGTGAAGCCTTCCCTGCAAACTTCGTTCATAAATTGATAGATGTATATGGAAAAGAAAAGGTCACTCGCTTCTGCGATTCAAATATTGAAGAAGAGATAAGCACATCTAAGCAGTCTGTTCCTTATGAAATCGTTCAAGCAATGATTGATGAGCGAAAGCGACATGATGAAATGAACGCAGAGCTTATCCGGCAAAACGGAGAATTAATAGAGCTGCTTCAAGAAAAGAAAAAAATGGATGTCCACATGGAAGACACTGCCACATGTGCAGATGCCGGTTCGTCCAGTTCGGAGAAATAACGTATATAATGCCAAAATACTAACTATTATGAAAAAGATTCTATTTACATTATTAATTACGCTAACAATATTTGGATGCAGTAATGAAGAAGCTGAAAAAGAATCTGGAATACCTGTAACATTAGAGTTCAAAATCAATAAAACAATAATTGAGCCTAATTCCTTAAATCAAATTATTGATATAAATGCAACAACTGATTTTAAAGTTAAGATTGAAGGTCTGCAAGAAAATGATAAATGGCTAAGTTATACTTTATCAAGCAATAAATTAAATATAAATGCAAAACCTAATAATAGCGAAAGTCCCAAAACTGCCTATATTATTATTTTTGAAGAATCAAATAAAGTATCAGACAGACTAGAAATCACTCAGACCACTAATCAGGAAAGAATTGCTCTTATTAAAATATATGAGGCATTAAATGGTGATAATTGGACAAATAATGAAAATTGGTGCAGTGATAAGCCTTTGAGTGAGTGGTATGGAATTACTGCTAATGGAGACACCAATGTCAAAACACTTTGGCTTCCAAATGATGCATATATCAAAGGGGAACTTCCTGATTGTATAGCTTCACTAAACAGTTTAGAAGAATTGTGTTTTGAAAACACTAGTTTATCAGGAAATTTACCAAGCACAATAATTGAACTTACTAAACTCAATCGTATTGCACTCAAGAACTGCAATCTATCAGGAAATATACCTGAATTCTTAAAAAGTTGCATTCAGTTAGAGTACATAGACCTTTCACATAACAATTTTTCAGGTTATATCCCTGAATCTTTATTCCAATTGCCAAATTTATTTTATTTAGCTTTAGACAATAATCAACTTGAAACTTTTGAAATAAAAAACGATATACCTAAAACAAAATTGAGCTACCTAGCCATATCTAACAATCAAATATCTTCTTCTATTCCTCCGAATTTATTCAAAATAAAGAGCTTGGCTCATTTATTTGCAAATGACAATCAAATAAGTGGCACAATTCCAGATGATATAGGAAGTGCATTTAATCTTATGACACTAAACTTATACAATAATAATATTACAGGTAAACTTCCTGAAAGCATGATCAATTTACAATTATTAAATAGCTTCAATATTACCAGTAATTATTTGGATGTGACTAACACTGACTATTTAAAATCAAACCCCAATTTTGCTAATTGGAGGATAGGGAATCAAAAAACTAATTATTAACTATGGACTACAACCGATTTACTATCGACCTAATTAAAAGTTCCTTTGCTCAATATGCAGCAACAGGAACAATTAATGAAGATGCCCTAACAGATGGCATCAGTCAACTAAATAGAGCTATTGACAAGGCTCTTATATCCAACGAAGACATAACTGTCTTAGAAAGTCTAAAAAATGATTTACAGTATATAAGATATGAACTTTTATAAATAGAAACAATATGGCAACAACAATTTCAGATTTAGACGCTTACAAACTTCGCGAACAGTGGGGGGGAAAGCCATGCGATCACCCGAAAGAACTATTAGTAGAATACACAAATAACTTTCAGTCAAAAACAGGAGATTATGTATGTCCGATATGTGGTGACTTTTTCAACAAGGAAGAAAGAAAAGCACTGGATGAAATAAGAAAATCGGCATCACCAAACGAATAATGTATTATGACTAAAAAGGACGCTATCAAAATATTCGAAGATAAGAAGATTCGTACTGTTTGGGACGATAAAACGGAAGAATGGTACTTTTCCGTGATTGATGTTATCGAAGCCCTAACAGACACTACCAATCCGAGAAGATATTGGAGCGATCTAAAAATAAAACTTTCAAAGGAAGGTAGCCAACTGTACGATTCAATCGTACAGTTGAAAATGCCTGCTCCAGATGGCAAGATGAGAAAAACCGATGTTGCCACTACAAAACAGCTTTTTCGTCTCATCCAATCTGTTCCCTCTCCCAAAGCGGAGCCGTTCAAACTCTGGATAGCACAAGTTGCCAAAGAACGATTAGACGAGATGCAGGACCCGGAGCTAACGATTGATCGTGCCATGATGGAATATAAAGCATTAGGTTACTCCGATAATTGGATAAACCAACGCTTGAAGAGTATTGAGGTACGCAAGGAACTCACAGACGAATGGAGAAGAAACGGAATGCAGGAAGGTGTTCAGTTTGCCGCTCTAACAGATATCATTTACCAAACATGGGCCGGAAAATCGGCGAAAGGATATAAGAAGTTCAAGGGATTAACAAAAGAAAATCTTCGCGATAACATGACGAATACCGAACTTATTCTTAACATGCTTGCCGAAACTGCTACAACTGATTTATCGAAGGAGAAAAGCCCATCTGGATTTACTGAAAATGCACAAGTGGCACATGAAGGAGGAAAAGTTGCACAAGTCGCCCGGGAACAATTAGAAAGCCAACTCGGCCGTTCGGTCATTTCTCCACTTAACGCAAAGAATGTACTACAAGTAGATAACAAACCTAAAGAGGAAGAAAATAAAAAGGAAGATGAGTAAACCAAGAGCATATACGGAAGAAACCTTGTCTATAATTGCAAGATTTTTCCAGACAATAGATTTTCTCGTATCAGCCAAGCAGATACGTGGAAAAGCTACTTACTGTAGGCTATATAACATTGACCGTCGCAATTTCGATGCACAGTCAAAGAACCACTCTCTGGGATTCTTCCAAGTTTCCTGGTTGTTAGGGCTAATTACTGATTTCAAAATTTCGGCAGAGTGGTTAATGACTGGTAAAGGAGACATGTTCAAAAAATAATATTATGACAAAAATAGACAGCAGCAAAAAAATAGAAATAAACCTATATAAAGACCCATGGGATAAAGAAATGCACAATTTTGCTCCAGGAGAAGAAGATCAGTTTATGGAATGGTTTTTAGAAAATGCGAACGTTTATACATCTATAGAGAAGGCATTTACATTTGAACAAATATATGATAAAAATATCCAAAGAAACCGATGCTTCGGCAATTCCCAATATTTAGCAAATAAATACAATTATACTTATGCAGAAGGTTTTATACTTTATCCCTTTAATCAGGAACTCTTGCCGGATCATTATCTTATACACGGATTCAACCTCGAAAATGAAACTGTATTAGACTATACTCTTAACAAAGTAATCGAACCAGAATACTTACCCAAAGAATATTTTGGCATAATTATTCCAAAAGAATTTATAACTCAAAATTACAATGAATCTGACACCTATAATAAATCATTAATACTTGATTATTGGAGAACTATCAGATAATTTACTTATTTTTTTCTCCTTTTTACCCCATTGTCACCTGTAAGAACATACGTTATTACACGACGGTTAGCATCATCATTCTGCGAATAATCCTTTTCTAAATACATATCTGTCACTTTCATTGCATCATCGACATGATTCAGAGCTTCATGTACAACATACTTATTTATACGTAGATCATTGCGGGCAATAGTCGCCCATGAGTGGCGGGCTGCATAAAATTCCAAATCTTCAATACCCAGAATTTCGCCAATCTTTTTCAAACCTTTATTTACAGCAGTATTTAAACAATCCTTTGATGCGTACATACAATAGAACTTAAAGACTCTACGCCTTGTTTTATCCATATACTTTTCAATCAACGGCATAGCCTCTGGTTCTATTTTAACACTAATCTCCGCCTTATCATCTCGACGATTTTTTGTCTTAGTTCGCTGATAAGTAATACGGCCATCAGCTATACAATCACAATTAAACAAATCAACTGTATTCATTCCGATAAGATAAAACGATAAAGCAAACACATCTCTTGCCAAGTTCACACGTGTACATCCAATATTCGTAGAAGGCTGGTCTGGAAGAGTTAATATCTTCCTTATTGTTTCTGCCGATAGATTTCTCTTTTTTGCAGGAGTAGGCTTCTTCACATGGTACTTTTGGAATGGAGACCAGGGAATCCGAATGATCCCCATTTCCTCATCATTATATTCTTTTTTTGCCAAATTATGTAATGCGCGAATATAACCAGGATATAAAGATAGTGCCCGATCACCAAGTACACGATTACTCAACGGCTTTCTATCTTTCAGCCATTTCTCGTAATCTTCCATAAAAACAGAAGTTATTTCTGAAATAGCTAAAGTATCTCTTTTGATAAATCGCTTCAAACTTTCAATAGTCGTTTTATAGCTTCTGGCGGAACCGCCATGCCCGTCCTCTTCCATCTCTTTTATTTTCCGGACAGAAAAAGCTATAAAATCTATGTTCTCTACTTTTGGTTTTACTCCATTTTCCAGCTCTTTAATCAAATCATCAATAGGCATACTCTTCAACTTCAAGCCAAGTTCGGTACAAATCGCTTCATACTCTTCTATCATCTTGTCCGTTTTATCCGTTATGTTCTTTTTTAGTTTAAAAGAGGAACGGGTGATATCGTCCTGCTTTACATAGATAGGAGTAGACAGATATTTTTTCTGCCGGTTATGCGTCACTCTAATTTTCACATTCCAAGTTCCGTCAGAACGTTTTTGATGTTTATACACCTCTGCCTTAAAAGTTGCCATAGTATTTTATTTAAGTTGTGGAACAATAGTAGAACATTCCACCGCAAATATATAAATTTTCATTGGTAAAGTGCAGTAATAAAAAAACCACGCTATGTTAAAAGCGTGGCTTAAAGTACACCCGGAGGGAATCGAACCCTCATCTCAAGAACCGGAATCTTGTATTCTATCCATTGAACTACAGGTGCTTATGCTAATTACACTGGCTAGAGTAGTATGTTAATATGAAATTTTCTTAAAATTTTCGTTCAAATTTTGTTCCCATAGGTGGTGGACGAACCGGAATCTGACGCTCTATTCACTAAGCTACGGGGCCATTCTTTCTAAATGCGAGGACAAAAGTATAAAAAATCTTCTCATCTTCCTAATGATTCTCCTTTTTTTATAGTTCTTAAGGTACTTCCCTATATTAGAAGACTGTTATTTTGAAATGCTTTAGAGCATTTACTTTATCAAATTGACAATCTTTTAGAGAATATCCATTACATATATCAATTTTATTCCTATCTTTGCCGACAATTAACATTTAACAAACCTATGAGTTACTTGATAAAACCTAAGAACTATAATCCGCTACTCGACCTCAAACAGACCGAGCTGGGAATCAAGCAAATAAAAGAGTTCTTCCAATTAAACTTGTCATCCGAGCTACGCCTTAGACGTGTGACTGCCCCCCTTTTCGTATTGAAAGGAATGGGTATCAATGACGATTTGAACGGAATAGAACGACCCGTTTCTTTCCCTATTAAAGATCTGGGCGATGCACAAGCCGAAGTGGTTCATTCATTGGCTAAATGGAAAAGGTTGACCTTAGCTGACTATCATATCGAACCCGGATATGGTATTTATACGGATATGAACGCAATCCGTTCAGACGAAGAACTGGGCAACTTGCATTCTCTCTACGTAGACCAGTGGGACTGGGAACGTGTCATCACCAATGAAGACCGGAACGTAAACTTCCTGAAAGAGATCGTCAACCGTATTTATGCAGCTATGATCCGTACAGAATATATGGTATACGAAATGTATCCGCAAATCAAGCCGTGCCTGCCACAAAAGCTACATTTCATCCATTCAGAAGAATTGCGCCAACTTTATCCGGATCTGGAACCCAAATGTCGCGAGCACGCCATCTGTCAGAAATACGGGGCTGTGTTTATCATAGGTATAGGCTGCAAACTTAGCGACGGCAAGAAACACGACGGACGCGCACCGGACTATGACGACTACACAACCAAAGGATTGAACGACTTGCCCGGACTAAACGGCGACCTCCTTCTGTGGGACAATGTACTGCAACGCTCCATCGAATTATCATCTATGGGAATCCGTGTTGACAAAGAAGCCTTGCAACGTCAGTTGAAAGAAGAAAAAGAAGAAAAAAGACTGGAACTTTATTTCCACAAGCGATTGATGAATGACACCCTTCCACTATCCATCGGAGGAGGTATCGGACAATCCCGCTTGTGTATGTTCTACCTTCGCAAAGCTCACATTGGAGAGATACAAGCCAGCATCTGGCCCGAAGATATGCGCAAAGAATGTGAAGAACTTGATATACACCTTATATAACAAACTATGAACGTACAAATTGAAGAAAGCTGGAAAGCACATTTAAAACCCGAATTCGACAAAGACTACTTTCGCACACTGACCGATTTCGTCAAAAGCGAATATAGCCAGTATCAGATCTTCCCTCCGGGAAAACTGATCTTCAATGCTTTCAACCTTTGTCCTTTCGACAAAGTGAAAGTTGTAATTATAGGACAAGATCCTTACCATGGACCGGGACAAGCACATGGTCTCTGTTTCTCTGTAAACGACGGAGTGCCTTTTCCCCCTTCATTAGTGAACATATTCAAAGAAATCAAAGCCGACATCGGTTCAGATGCCCCGACCACGGGAAACCTGACTCGCTGGGCAGAACAAGGAGTTTTATTACTCAACGCAACCCTGACGGTACGTGCCCATCAAGCAGGTTCACATCAGAATCGTGGCTGGGAAACATTTACCGATGCTGCAATCCGTGCCCTGGCAGAAGAAAAAGAAAACCTGGTATTTATCTTATGGGGATCATACGCTCAAAAGAAAGGGGCGTTTATCGACCGCAACAAGCATCTGGTGCTCACCTCTGCCCACCCCTCTCCTCTTTCAGCTTACAACGGCTTCTTCGGAAACAAACATTTCAGCCGTACAAACGATTACCTGAAAACCCATGGAAAAACAGAAATCGCATGGTAGTTGGAGAAGTTGAGAATGGAGAGTTGAGAGTTAAGAATAAAGAGTAAAAAAATGGCTGCACTATTCGTCGAATGATAGCGCAGCCATTTTTCTTTTCTATATTGTAGCAAAACAATTACACGTCCGAATTTCCACTCTCAACTCTCAACTTATCCTAGTACCACTGAATGTTACTTTGCGTTTGGCTTCTCTGCTCATACTTCAAGTCTTGCAAGATGCTTGCATTCGCACGGATGGTAACATTGTAATATTTCCAGCGTCCGAAAGGAGAAAGACTGGCGGACAGGTTGAAACAGTGCAAGTCACGGGAGATTGTACAAGAAGTCTGCGTAATCTCTTTTGCCTGAAAATCATAGCCCGAGTTGAACGAGAGCGACCAGTTATTAGAAATCTTTATATTTCCGTTTGCATTGATGTTATGCGTATACGTATAAGGATATCGCATGGAATAACGGTTAATAGGCTTAGACCTATCTTCACGGATATTAAACGAATAGCTAAGGCTCAACGACCAAGGCATCTTAAACACCTGATAACCATCCGGGTCTGCCTGTGCTTTCTCTACTTTCTTAGGTGTAGTACCATCTCCTTCCGTTCCGTCAGATTCTTCATCATCACTATCCTCCGACTTCTTATCTTTTCCTTTTTCATCCTCCTCTTTCGGACCGAACCATTTCTTCCATGTGTCATTATTAAAGGTATAGTTGAAAGAAGAGCCATATCCTTGGAAACGCCCAAAACGACCATACGACCATTCTGTACGATTACTAGTCACTACATTACCGCTTTTATCGAATGTATAGGCATACGTAGCGAACGATGCATTCATATTGAAAGTATAATTCTTGGTCAGTTTCAGACGGAGGTTCATACTTAAATCACTCCACGGTCTTTCCTTTGCCGCCATATTATAGGACATATTGGCACTCAAATCATCAATAAGGCTAACTTTCTTGACTGTATCATTCTTTGCGTCATAATACTTCATCTCCAAGTTATTAGCTATCGAGAAACTAACCGTTCCCGACCCCTCACGAGAAGGCACGCCATAAGGCTGATTGGTAAAAGGAGAATAATATTGTGTATTACCATTATAATCGGTATATTCTTCCCAGTACTTGCCAAATCCCGGAGCACCACTCAAACTCACCTGCGGTGTGAATACGTGACGAATCTGTATCTCCTTCTTCTTCGCAAAGATCGGTTTATACATACCATACAATTTCGTACTTAGAGCCAAACTAGCCGAGTAATTGGATACACGATAAAAGCCGTTAAGAGAATCGCCCGGCAATGATTCCAGCCTGTGAGTATCTTCGTTATAATGCTGATTGATTTTACGGGTGTACCATCGTTCTGTATAATTCACAGAAGGATTGACCTGCAAATATTTGAACAGCGTAAAAGTAGCACTGATAGGAATGTTATGGTTCATCGCATTCTCCCATGAGCTTAGTCCGGCTTTGAACAAATGGTCATCTTTAGTACGGATACTGTTTGTCAAACGTCCCGTATAGCTAATGGAAATCTTTTCGTACCAGCGTTCAGCTCCCGCTGCCTTCTTGCGTTTGAAGGGGAACAGACGGCTTAATGTAATATTCAAGTCAGGCAAAGTGACCGCAATAGAAGAGTCACGCATTGTCTGTGCGATATTGGTAGTTCCGGATAAGGTCAGACCGATATCAGGGAAACTACGAGAATAACTGATACTTGATGTTTTGGTATTTTGAGTCAACAACTGCGAATTATAAAGGTTGTTGATATTAGAACGTTCGTAACTACTAGTTGCGAAGTTAACACTGGCGGAGAATGTACTGTTCGGACTAGCCTTAGCATCCTGACGATGATTCCATACTACCTTGAAGTCCTTAGCAACCGCATAGTCCGGCATCCCTTTATCTCCAGTCTTGGTGACCTGATAGTCCGCTTGCAGTGTACCGGAATATTTATAGCGTTTATTATAGTTTGTCAATCCGGACAATCTCCATGAACCTTTCGTGAAGATATCTCCCGTTATTTTCAAGTCCATGATATCACTCATGGCAAAGTAATATCCTCCTTCTGCCAAACCGAAACCACGACTGGAGTCATCCATATAAGTCGGCATAATGAAACCGGAAGAGTAACTGCTGGAGAATGGGAAGAAGAAGAACGGCACAGCCAACGGCAGAGGCACATCTTCCACAACCAGATAGGCAGGTCCTGTCACTACATTCTTTTTAGGGCGCACTTTAGCTCTCGTCAGCTGCATATAGAAGTGGGGATGATCGTGATGATCGCAGGTTGTATAACGCCCATGCTCCATGAAAATTTCATCATTAGCCCCTTTCTTCGCCTTGCTTCCGGTCACATATCCTTCTCCCTGCTGGGTGACGATATCAGTAATTCCCGCTTTCTTGGTTTTGAAGTTGTATCGGATTGTTTCCGTATCATACGAGGTATCACCTTCTTTAAATACCGGTTTACCTTTTTCCACTCCGGTAGTATCCTTGATACCATAAGCATGCACAGTACTACTATCCAGATTCATCGAAATAACTTCCGCAGCCAGTTCGATGTTCTGATAATTCACTTTTCCGCTACCATAAAGTGTAGCGGCTCCTCCCAAAGTAAAGACAGTGGAGTCGTTAGATTCATAAACAACCGGTGCATCGAGTGGTTGTTTCTTCTTTACCGGTGCGATAGAATCAATGCGTACCGTTACCGTATCTGCTTTCAACGAATCATTTCCCTGAAGGGAATCCGTTTTCGCGGTATTGGAGGCAATCATTCCTCTTCTTCGACGTTGAGACGTAGCCTCATCGGGAAGCATCAGTAAGACAATCAGCAGTATGAATGATATAAGTATTTTTGCTTTCAATGGCGCCATTAACTAATAGTTTACGCTTGAAGTGGCAAAAGTACACAATCTTCACCAAATATGAGTTAGAATCTTCGTTATTTAATTATTTTTTAGTGCTATAAAAAGAGAGAACACCATCTATCAAAGCGGCTTAGACCTTCTTCACCATATTTTGCAATACTTTGCCGTGCTTTCTCCACTGTTTTCTCTTCATCCAGATGGGTTTTAGAAAAGAATTTATCCGCAAAGCAAATCAATTGTTCTTCCAGGGTGATGGGCAGCATCTCGCGATGAGGAACAGGAAGTTGCTGGGCAATGATATCTTCCAACGAAAGTCCGGCTCCCGTATGGCGTTCGCACACCAATGCGTGTTGGGGAAAACCTTCCGCCCGCAAGATTTCGGCTCCCAAATATCCGTGAGCGATATAAGGATGAGTGCCAAAGCACTGAATAGTTGGAGCGTCGGTCTGAAAAATACCAATATCATGCAACAGAGCGGCTTCTTTTACAAAACTCCGGTTTAAACGCAATTCGGGATGAGCATCCAGCATTTTCATTGCTTTTCCGGACACGGCCAAACTATGTATTACTAATATTTGTCTCTGCTGGGTATTCTCCGGATAATACTTATCAATGATTTCGTATGGATTCATGTGCTTTATTTTTTGCTCTCTTGATGAGAAATTAATATTTTTGTGCAATATTACAAAAAAATTACCGATATGCAAACTAGAGTTTCCTTCATTCTTATATTTTTGTTCATTATGTTGTTGCCAATGCGTGTAAACAGTCAAATTGTCACGGGAGCAGAACAGATGGATCAATATCTGCCGTTGCTGAAAGGAAAACGCATCGGAATGGTGGTCAATCACACTTCTGTTGTAGGAAGAAAGCAGGTTCATCTTCTCGATACCTTATTAAAGAGAGACGTCCGGGTGGTCAAGGTATTTGCTCCCGAACATGGTTTCCGTGGTAACGCAGATGCGGGTGAAACGGTGAAAGACGGAAAAGATTCCCGCACCGGCATTCCTATCGTATCGCTTTATGGTGACAACAAAAAGCCGTCTGCTGCCCAACTAAAAGATGTCGATTTGATTGTATTCGACATTCAGGATGTAGGGGCACGCTTTTATACCTATATAAGCACGATGTATTATGTGATGGAAGCTTGCGCAGAGAACAAGAAAGAAATGGTTGTACTGGATCGCCCCAATCCGTGCGATTATGTGGATGGTCCGATACTCAAACCTGCCTACCGGAGTTTTGTCGGCATGTTACCTCTTCCGGTTCTCCACGGATGTACCATCGGCGAACTGGCACAGATGATAAACGGGGAAGGATGGATTGCCAACAAGAAAAATCCTTGTTCATTAAAGGTAATTCCAATGACCGGATGGAAACACGGATCACCTTATTCACTTCCCATCAAGCCGTCGCCCAACCTCCCGAACGATCAGTCTATCCGATTGTACGCCTCGCTCTGTCCTTTTGAAGCCACCCGCGTCAGCGTGGGACGGGGGACAACTTTTCCTTTCCAAGTATTGGGCGCACCTAATAAGAAATACGGAAGTTTCACTTTTACTCCCCGCTCCTTACCCGGTTTTGACAAAAATCCGATGCACAAAGGTATCACCTGTTATGGGGAAGATCTCCGGAATGTAACCGATGTGAACGGATTTACACTCCGCTACTTCTTGGACTTTTATCGCTTATCCGGCGAAAACGCAGCTTTCTTCTCCCGTGCCCGATGGTTTGATTTGCTGATGGGAACTGACAGCGTACGCAAAGCTATCCTCAAAGGAGAATCGGAAGAGGCTATCCGGAATAGTTGGCAAAAGGAATTACAGGATTACAAGGAGATCAGAAAAAAATATCTTCTCTATGAGTAAAAAAACTAGTATCATACTCTCATTCATTTTCATAAACCACTTATAATTAAAAGAATAAGTATGATAGATAACTATTATTTCCGGTATCTATCATACTTAGACCATCAAAAACGGGGTATCTATCATACTTGATTATTCTACCTCCAAAGGTACAATATGATAATACGTACCATACGTTTTCCGTTTAGATTTCACTCCGAGCCGCTGCAAGATACGCCCGAAATAAGATGCCTGCCTGGCGGAAAATGTCATTTTACTTGCTTTCTGAATCCGGCGCAGAATGTCAATAGCCAGTAGCCATTCTCCTTCTTCCTCTTCTTCCGCCCTACGATAATAAACCATAAATAACTGTTCGATGGCAGGAGATTGTTCAAACTCACGGTTGTTTTCCGTCATGATAGCCTCTTCTTCGGAGTCAAACCAATAACGTTCGTTGTGATAAAGCAACTCCAACGCCTGTGCATAAAGCTGTTCATAATCAATAGGACGCGACACATCTATAGCTCCCGTCATGTAAATACCGATGAAACGACGGCTACCGGAAGTATCCGTCAACAAATCCCGATGATTGCTCGTGGCAATGAACGATGCATACCGGCGAAGCTCTTCCACTGCCGAAGCATTCGGACGACGTGTGTTCACCACCGGCTTTTGCAGAATATGTTTCAGAAAAGCCTGCTGGGTAGGACTAATCTGATCGAATTCATCCATATTGATAAGCAGAAAGCGATTCAGATACAACTCCGCGTCCCGTTTCCGACTGAAATCAATGCTATCCGTATAGTACGCCTGTAAAGCAGGAGGAAGAAGCATTCTGCAAAAAGTCGATTTCCGATATGCCTGCGGGCCAATCAGCAAAGGTGACGTACTGTTGGCGTGTTTCTTATCCATTCCCCTCCAATGGGCAACCATATTCAAAAACCACCGACGGAACAACGGCGCCCAATGTGGATTATCACAGGGAACACGGTTGGCCAGTTCCAAAATCCGGTCTTTACCATCCCAGTGAGGCAGATGATACAAAAAATTCTCCACAGGCTGATAAACAGGCACATGATCAGAATCCAAATAGCGGATTACGTCCCTATCCCACATTTTCACCCCTTCATACATGGCATTCATCGTGATACTCGCCAGCACCCGCTTGTCCACCGGACGAAAATAGAAATTAAAACTATTCCGTTCGCGATATTCCACTTCCGTGGTCAGCGTATTGTATCGAAATTCATAACGGCGCTTCATAAATTCGTCCATCTGCATGGCGAAAAGCTGTTCGGCCGTCAGACTGCTCTTCTTGCCGAATCCCTTGGCGGAACGGTAGACACTTTTCACAGTTTCGCGAATCAGTAACTCGTCCGAAGGGAGCCGGTAGTGCGCCTTTGTCCACCGCACCGTATCTTCTTCGGGGATACCTGCCCGAAAACAATGCTCCGCCAAACACACTAGTAGCGGTTGCAGATCGTCTCCCTCCCGATATCCGTCCAGTTCTTCGAGCGCCCTGTTGAATGCAGCGGAGAAAAGCACCGACAATGCTTCATAATTTTCATATCCGGGCGCCATTCGCTGCAAAGGAGAATCGGTTTCCCGCGTTCGTTTGATAAAAGTCGTTTCGGACGGAAGACTGACGGGCTGCTTCATATAAATGGGCATTGCTTTCGGATTGAAATAAAGTTCAGGATCATACGTCAGCCGGCAATATTGTTCGAGCGACGGTTCTTTCAGTTCGATATCAAAAGGCAGTTGTGGCTGATAATATTTCACAGCCGTCTGATAAGCATGCGCGTGAAAAAGTTCCGCTTGCTCGCGTAAAGTCGGCAAGCGGTCGTCCGAATAGGTGAACCGTACCCATATCTTTACTGATTTGCCGGAAGATCCGGTAAAAGCAAGGTATGTTTGCGGAAGCTCTTTGACCAGTTCCTTTATTTCGTCGGCTTCCGCCCTCCCTGAAAGATTGTTGACTTCCATCATCACTATGCCGTTATATTCATTCAGGGTCATTACCCCTTCTTTACGGACAAAAGCTGCGGCAGGCATCACTTTGGGAACTTTACGCACCTCTTCAATCGAATTTCCCGGAAGAGTATACCGCAAGACTTCCCTCATCTTTGAGACGGGCTGCGCCTTGACTTCCGTTTTCATCTGCTCCAAAAGGAGCTCCATTTTCAACGTCCGTAAGGTTTTTACCTTGCCATCGTCTCTGACTAATGTTATTCTCATCTTTTTTTATTATTATTTCCAGTAAAAGGAAAGCTGCACTACAGCCATACAAAGATACAACATGCTCTTCGCCCAAACAAATTTCACTGCTTTTATTTGCTACGCCACACGACTTTATTTTATAGAAATAATGCTTACTAAATTTGCGAATAAAGGCAGGATAATGTATCTTTGCAGGCAGTAAGACTTCAGCCCGCATAAGTGTGCCGTACAGCCCACCTATGCGGGCTGTATAGTTTACATTTGTGGGCTCTACAGCCCACGAATGTGTGCCCAAGAAAAGCCACTGATTCCAGTTGATTATCCAGGCTACAATTGTAGGTTATCTTGCTGCAAAACAATCATTAAAATGCCTTTTAAAAGGCGTTTTAGCCACATTAACCCATAATAGAAAAGACATGTACGCAAAGTATGATTTTCGCAAAAAGCCGTCTTCGAAAGAAGACGAAGACGAACAGCCGTTGTATCCCCGCATCGTATCGAACGGAACCATCGACTTTCAACAAATTGTAAAAGAGATCGCTCAAGCTTCCAGCTTTACGCCGGCAGATATTGAAGGAGTTCAACTGGCTATTGAAAATAAAATATCCGAATATTTAGTCAGCGGACATCACGTTCAGTTGGGGAACCTTGGATATTTTTCAGCCAAGCTGAAAGCACGTCCGGTGATGGATGCCAAAGAGATACATGCACAGTCCATTTATTTCGATAATGTAAATTTTCGTCCATCATCTTCTTTCCGAAAGAAGGTTCGCGGATTTGTAGAAAAAGCGAAGTCGGGATTTGCACATTCCGCCGAAGTTCCGGTGGAAGAGCGTCGGCGCAGGTTGGAGAGGTTTCTGGATGAACGACCGATGATACGACGCAAAGAGTATACGCAACTGACGGGACTACTAAAGAACAAAGCGCTGAATGAATTGAACGGTTGGGTAAAGGAAGGAGTACTTGACACCATTGGAAGCGGCAGTCATAAAATTTATGTGCGGGTTAATACCATGAAAGATTAAACAGTAAAAACAGTGGAATAAGAATGATAGATACCCATATTTCATGAAGAAAGTATGATGGATACAAAATTTCAGAGACATCTATCATTCTTATTCATCAGATTATAACTATATTAGCAAAAAGAATGAGAGTTGTGATAGTTATTTTCTACTCTAAGAACAATCAGTTAATAACAAAACAATGAAAGATAAAACACAAAAAAGCTTCAGGGAAATAGCCCGGACATTACTTCTTGTTTTCTGTTATGCCTTTGGTAGTCATGCTTTTGCATTGGCTTTAGAGCACGAACAAACAGTAGAAATTTATAAAGTAACAGATGTCCCCAATCCGCGTAATGAAAGCTCTTCCAATTGGGTTAGCAATCCGAATCAGATATTGGATGAAAGTTATGTGTGGGAGATAAATAATATGTTGTCACAGTTAGAAGACTCATTGAGTATTGAAGTGGCGGTTGTTGCGCTCTCTTCTATTGGAGAAGATATTCCGGCAGAGTTTGCCCACAAGCTTTTTGAGCACTGGGGCATCGGAAAGAAAGCGGACGACAACGGATTACTGATTCTTTTAGTACTCGATCAACGTAAAGTCACTTTCGCAACCGGATACGGTTTAGAAGGAGTACTTCCCGACGCTTTATGCTTTCGCATTCAACAGAATGAAATGGTTCCGTGGTTTAGAAAAAACGACTTTGACAGAGGAATGACAGAGGGAGTCCGGGCTGTAACATTGGTGCTCTATGGAAGCGACTATGAACCAGTTTCTCAAGGCACTTCTGATAATTACTGGAAAAGTGCCGGCAATACGTTGTGGAATTTTCTGGCAAATCAGTCGCCTATGCTTTGGATATTCTTGATACTGGTAAATGTTCTCACTTATCGCATGAAGGTAAATAAAGCTCGCCCCAAAGACGGTTCAGCATTAGCAGCAATCAAAGTCCTGACACTTTACAGCCCACTTGGATGTCTTGTGTTGTTTTTTCCGGTCTGGCCTGCACTTATTGCGGCATCCTTATGGTATAAGTTCTACCAAAAACAACGTGTTATTTTGCAGAGTAAGACCTGCGACTCTTGCAAAGCTGTGGCTTTACAACTTTTATCCAATGAGCTTGCAACCCCTTTATTATCTGCTTCCGAGCAAATGGAACACAAACTAGGTTCTGCCATCCACCGTATTTATCAATGTACTTCCTGCGGCTGGATATTGCGGTATAAATCTGTCGTCGGAAGCGAATATAAGATGTGTAATCAATGCCATACCATTGCTTCCAAGCGTATCAGTCCGTGGAAAACAGTTAAAGAAGCCACATATTCCGATGCCGGATTGGAGGTTGCCGACTATCTTTGCCTAATGTGCGGAGATAAAAAGCAGACAACACAGAAGATTCCCCGCAAGACACCCCCAAATAGTGACAGTCCTAGTAATAGTCACAGTAGTAGTAGCAGTAGTAGTAGCGGCAGCAGTAGCAGTAGCGGCAGTTTTGGTGGTGGACGTAGCGGTGGCGGTGGAGCATCAAGTAGTTTTTAAGATCGGCTATTCATTTGAAGAAGTCGACTAACCAAACAAAGACGTGGAAACACATCTCACCTGAATATTTTCATAGAAAGATGGTTATCCACTCCTTTATTCTAACTATTTTTGCATAGATAACCGAACATAAAAAAGTGAAATGAATATCGAAGAATTTAGAGAATATTGCCTGTCTTTTGAGGGAGTCCATGAGAAGATGCCGTTTCCCAATGTGCCCGACAAATATAGCCGTGACGTTCTATGCTTTTATGTAGCGGACAAATGGTTCTGTTTCGTTAACATTGAGATTTTCGATTTTTGTTGTATCAAATGCAACCCTGACGAATCCGGAGAACTGCAAACTGAATATACCGGCATAAGACCAGGATGGCACATGAACAAGAAATATTGGATCAGTGTCTATTTCAACCAAGATGTACCTGATGAGAAAATCAAAGAGCTTGTAAGCAACTCCTACGATATTGTAATCAAAAGTTTGACAAAGAAAGAACGGGAAATGCTATAAATAAAGGAAGGATTCAAGAACCTCCTAAACGTAAATCCTGTACTCTGTTGTCTTTCCAAAAAACAGTGAAATTATAATTTACACCACTATTCCTGTAAAACACAATCTCCCAACTGTCACTATATAGTACAGCCGGCACGATCGTATAGGGATAAAAATCATTCTGCCAGGATCCGTATATTTTTTCTTTATGTTTCTGCTGACTTTTGCTGGACAGCATGCTATCTAGTTGTTCTGCCATAGGTACCCAGTTCTGCAATAGCACCTGTAATTCCAATAATTGCCTGGAGAACGGAGCAGAAGCGTCCCCTTCTATCAAAACAAGAGTTTCTACCGAGTAAAAAGGCAATTGCACTGCACCACTCCAAAGGTAACATTTATCTCGCCACCAATCACAAACCTTACAGGTAAAGATGCCCAAACCTTCCACTTTATACTCTCTCTTAGTTCCAAACAACTCGTTTATCAGTGTCTTGAATACTTTCATTACTTTTCCCATCGTTTTCTTTTTTTTTAGTATGCACTAACAATGTTACTATGATTTCTGGAATCTTACCGCTTGCTATGTGGGTGTGTTTGTGTGCATATTGTTCAATTTTAAGTTTTTATTCTTCGTAATAAGTAAAGATACGCTCGACATAAGGTTTTAATATACGACCGAGCCCCGTGCCAAAATCAACATAATCTTTGAAATTCTTTGTTTCAATCCAGTTACCATTCGCATCACAGCCGTAGTCTTGGAAGTCTTTGTAGAGTATTTCAAATCCTGGCCGCTCGTCAATCGGCTGTCCTTGTTCATCGTATTTCTCTTGCACGATACTATTACGAACAACGGTTTTCAGTTTACCGTTCGGATAATATTCACGTTTACACCAGGACTCTAACTCTTTATTACCTTCATCGTCAATCCTATATTTTTTCACAACGCGATTACTATCACTGTATTCATAGATGAAATGCGTTTCCGGCCTATCACGACTCAGCAAATCATACACTTGGGTCTGCGCCAACAAGCCATTTGTATCATACTCATAGACTGTTTTTCCCGATAATTCCCCTATATTATAATATTCCCTCTTCTCTACCAACAAATCATGTTCGTTATAATCATATTCGGTCATAGCCGGTTTGTCAATCGTGCCGTCAATCTGTTTGGTTCGGATAAGATTTCCCCTGTCGTCATAAGTATTTATCTCCCCATGGGAATCACTATACACAATTTCCAACAGTTTCCCGTCAGTATTATACTTACTGACAATCGTACTGTTAGTTTTCGGAAAGCTAAGTGTAGATGTATGTCCCCAAGTCTCATAGGTATAATCGGTCTTTCGGATAATATTTTCTTGTTTATCGTACTCGTTGCATTGAGCAAGATTGCCGTCGATATTGAAATGAAAATGGTAGTGATGTATTCCGTCCTCTTCCCATTTCTTGCCTTTTTTGAATTTCGTCGAAAAGAAAGACGATGTATTTTCCGGACGATAATAATAGATATCCAACGTTTTGACTTTTCCGTTCAACCCCATCCTGCTTTTGTCGTTATTGACAGAATCTATTGTCGGGGGAATGTATTTCAAAGGAGATTGTCGGCAACCTGCAAATATCGATATAATCAAACTTCCTAAAATAACAACGACTACAACGGCTTTATTTTTCATGTTTTCTTTGTGTGTTACAATGTTTCGACGCAAAGATAACAAAACAGAACCAGTTCTAAAATATAACTGACGTAAAAGATTACTTTCGTGTTATTATAATATCATCAAAGCAGAGTTCCAATGACTGATTATCGGGTTTGTACTCCGTCCAATCTTTCGGATCGCCACTTTCGTTGTCTACCATTAAATGATAATAAGAGAAGCCAGAGTTTGGATCAGGCAATCTATGAATCTTATAGCTCCCTACAGTTGCCAACTCATTATCTTCAACGACTTTCAGCCAGCCTAAAGCCTTGTCTATCTGTTGAAGATGAGATAACTTATCCTGCTCGCCTTGTTTTAAAGCGTCAACTGTTTTTGTTCTTTCGTTTTGTAATAACTCTATTATATCTTTCATGCTTTCCACTCTGTTAGTATTGAATTAAATTCTGATTTATATCCATTACGATTCTTTGGCTTGATTTTTCAATTCATTTTTCCTCTTTTTCCACAACTGCCACGAATTGATAATATTCTGCCACAACACATACGAACCGGGAGCCACAGAAGACAATGGATTCAAATAAGTATGTGCCATCCAAATAGCCAGAATCGTATTCTTTTGTCCCAACGCCTGCCCGCCACTGATACGGTCATTATAAATTGAGCCGATTGTCTTCCCCAAAAAGAACTGCAAACAGCAGGTAATCAGTGCTCCGACAGCAATCATGATTTCCGTAAAACCATCCGCTGGGTCATTGAGCAAGGAATACAATGTCTGCGCTGTTACGATAGCTAAAGATACAGCCCACAAATAAAAAGCAAGTTCATGATAGCCCAATAACTTCTGATGCACCTTTGGCAAACACTTACTCAACAACCAGGCAGCCAAAAAAGGACAAATCAACAACGGAAATACCTTACCTAAAATAACAAGAAACGCCTCCCAAAAAGTGACATCAGGATGCACCTCCACCAAAGGAAAAAGAATAGGCACAGCAATAGCCGCACCGATATTTGCTATCAATGTATAAGTGGTCAGACTGGCTGCACTCCCACCCAACTTGGAAGTAATCACCGCAGCAGCCGTAGCCGTAGGACAAATAATACAAACCATCACTCCCTCTGCTACTATTTTATCAAAGCGATAAAGCAACAAATAAGCAGCCAACGCTCCGCCAATCTGAATCAATAACAACCACAAATGGAGAGGTTTAGGCTTCAAATCACGAGGAGATACCTTACAGAAGGTCAATAGCAACATCGTAAAAATAAGATAGGGAGTCAGAAAAGAAAGGCTGATAAACAGCGGATAACCTATAGCACCTACCAGCATAGCAATAGGTAACGTCCAATTCTTCAAAAACTTAAGCATCGTCGTACATTTTAACTTCGAAGCACAAAGTAACGGAGATTTCAGGAAAAAAGCTACCATTAAACCGAAAAAAACACAAAACTTAATGGCAAATAATGAGTTTTCTACAAATTTCTACTACATTTGCACCGTATTATAGATATGAAACTGAATAGACCGTACATATTATACATATTCATTTGCCTCTGGCTACTTTTTCTACCCTCATGTACTAACCACTTATGGGGGAAGGATTTTGTAGTAGTTATTGACGCAGGACATGGCGGACATGATCCGGGCGCCATCGGCAAAATCTCGAAAGAGAAAAATATCAATCTGAACGTTGCCCTGAAAGTGGGAAATCTGATTAAAAGGAATTGCGACGACGTCAAAGTGATTTACACCCGTAGCAAAGATGTATTCATCCCTTTAGACCGACGCGCAGAAATTGCCAACAACGCGAAGGCTGATCTCTTTATTTCCATTCACACCAATGCACTGGCTAACAATCGTACCGCAAAAGGTGCTTCAACCTGGACACTGGGTTTGGCCAAATCAGACGCAAATCTGGAAGTTGCCAAGCGAGAGAACTCCGTAATCCTCTACGAAAGTGACTACAAAACAAGATATGCCGGTTTCAACCCGAACTCTGCCGAGTCATATATTATATTTGAATTCATGCAAGATAAATACATGGAGCAGAGTGTACACCTGGCTTCGCTGATGCAGAAACAATTTCGCCAAACTTGTAGAAGGGCAGACCGTGGAGTGCATCAAGCCGGATTCCTTGTCTTAAAAGCGAGTGCCATGCCGAGCATTCTGATAGAACTAGGATTTATTTCTACGCCCGAAGAGGAACGCTATCTGAATACCGAAGAAGGGGCCGGCACCATGGCAAAAGGCATCTACCGTGCTTTCTTAAATTATAAGAGAGAACATGAACTGCGCCTAACGGGAGTCAGCAAAACGATCGTCCCAACCGAACAGGAAGAAGACAATGCCCCGGCAATTGCCCAAAAGGATACCGAAAGTGTGAACACAGCTCCCCAACAGGAAAAGCTATTGGCCGAAGCAAAAACAAAACCTGCCGCGACAGCAAAAACAGCACCGAAACGCCCAATTGTAGTAGAGAGTACAACCAATGACAGTGAAATTACGTTTAAGATACAGATACTTACTTCTTCCAAACCTCTCGCCAAAAACGACAAACGGCTGAAAGGACTGAAAGATGTAGACTATTATAAGGAAGGGGGAATATACAAATATACGTATGGAGCCTCCGCCGATTATAACAAGGTGTTGCGTACGAAGCGCACCATTACGGCACAATTCAAAGACGCCTTTATCATCGCTTTCCGGAACGGCGAGAAAATGAACGTCAATGAAGCGATTGCCGAATTCAAGAAAAGAAGAAATAAATAAAAAGATAAAATGAAGTACATTACAAAAGAAGTCAGAATAGGTATTGCAGGTATCGTTGCACTATGTGTGCTTATATACGGAATTAACTGGCTGAAAGGTATACACATGTTTCAACCTTCCAGCTATTTCTATGCCAAATTTGAAAATGTAAACGGACTCACCAAATCAAGCCCGGTATTTGCCGACGGTGTTCGTGTAGGTATCGTGCGTGACATCTATTATGATTATGCCAAACCCGGAAATGTAATTGTCGAAGTGGAACTGGACACGGAACTGCGGATTCCCAAAGGAAGTAGTGCCGAGCTTGTATCCGAACTTATGGGAGGCGTACGCATGAATATTCTTCTGGCAAACAACCCGCGCGAAAAATATGCCGTAGGAGATACGATCCCCGGCACACTGAACAACGGAATGATGGAAAGCGCGGCGAAACTGATCCCAAAGGTAGAAGAAATGCTTCCGAAACTGGATTCTATCCTCATCTCTCTGAACAATATATTAGGAGACAAGAGCATCCCTGCCACCCTGCACTCGATAGAGAAGACAACCGCCAACCTGGCAGTAGTCAGTTCGCAGGTAAAAGGGCTGATGAGTAATGACATACCTCAACTCACCAGTAAACTGAACACCATCGGAGACAACTTCGTTGTCATCAGCGGAAATTTGAAAGAAGTAGACTATGCAGCCACTTTCAAAAAAATAGACGAAACGCTGGCTAACGTAAAAATACTTACAGAAAAATTAAACAGCAAAGATAACACTATCGGACTGCTCTTCAACGACCCGACTTTATACAATAATCTGAATGCAACAACTGAAAATGCAGCCAGCTTATTAGAAGACCTGAAAGAGCATCCGAAACGGTACGTTCACTTCTCATTATTCGGCAAGAAAGACAAGTAGCAAATTATCGTTATATAGATTTTATCTAAATAACGAAGGGCTTTCAAAAGAAAGTAGATTGCTCTTCAAATGTCTATCTACAAACCGAAATAATATTCCCGTACAAACGTACAAAAGTGAGAAAAAAGGCTAAAATTATATATATAAGACATTAACATACAGATACTTACAAAACTGCAAGAGAGGGTAAACAGAGTGTGTCCGACAACAAACGCATAAGTCATTGAAAGTAAACACATTATTGTTAGCATGAAAAAAACAAGAAAAAATAGATTTGTTTTTTCCGAATAAGATTCCCAATTTTGCAAACGTAGAAGTTTTGCTTAATTAATAAATGTATTAAAAGTTACTATGATTGAATCAAATCATGTCGTACTTTGGAACCGCTGTCTCGACGTTATTAAAGACAATGTTCCCGAGACGACATATAATACTTGGTTTGCCCCTATTGTTCCGTTGAAATATGAGGACAAAACGTTGATCTTACAGATCCCGAGCCAGTTTTTCTATGAAATACTGGAAGAGAGATTCGTAGATCTTATACGTAAGACATTATATAAGGTCATTGGCGAAGGAACCAAGTTGATGTACAATGTCATGGTGGACAAGACTTCGATTCCGAATCAAACCGTGAATCTCGAAGCAAGCAATCGTTCTACGGCTGTTACTCCCAAAAGCATAATCGGAGGAAACAAAGCTCCCAGCTTCCTACAGGCCCCTGCCGTTCAGGATTTGGACCCGCATTTGAATCCCAATTATAATTTTGAGAACTTCATTGAAGGATACAGCAATAAACTTTCAAGAAGTGTGGCGGAAGCCGTAGCGCAAAAACCGGGAGGGACTGCTTTCAATCCGTTATTCCTTTATGGGGCATCCGGAGTAGGAAAGACGCACCTGGCAAACGCAATAGGCACGAAAATCAAAGAAATTTATCCAGAGAAAAGAGTATTGTACGTTTCGGCACATTTGTTCCAGGTACAATATACGGATTCTGTACGCAATAACACGACCAACGACTTTATTAACTTTTACCAGACGATCGATGTATTAATCATTGATGATATTCAGGAGTTTGCCGGTGTCACCAAGACGCAGAACAACTTCTTCCATATCTTCAATCATTTACACCAGAACGGCAAACAGCTTATATTAACTTCAGACCGTGCTCCTGTATTGTTGCAAGGTATTGAAGAACGCCTCCTGACCCGTTTCAAATGGGGTATGGTAGCCGAGCTTGAAAAGCCGACGGTAGAACTTCGCAAAAACATTCTACGCAACAAGATACACCGCGACGGGTTACAATTCCCGCCGGAAGTGATCGATTATATTGCCGAAAATGTGAATGAAAGTGTACGCGATCTGGAAGGTATCGTCATTGCTATCATGGCTCGTTCCACTATTTTCAACAAAGAAATAGATTTGGATTTGGCACAACACATTGTACATGGCGTAGTTCATAACGAAACGAAAGCGGTTACCATCGATGATATCCTCAAAGTGGTATGCAAGCATTTTGATCTGGAACCGTCTGCCATACATACAAAATCCAGAAAAAGGGAAGTCGTTCAAGCACGACAGATTGCCATGTATCTAGCTAAAAACCACACAGACTTTTCAACTTCTAAGATAGGTAAGTTTATCGGTAACAAAGACCATGCAACGGTACTTCACGCCTGCAAAACCGTAAAAGGACAATTGGAGGTGGACAAAAGCTTTAGTGCAGAAGTACAGGAAATAGAATCGTTACTGAAAAAGAGAAACTAAAATCAAGTATTAAGTATAAAGTATTAAGTATTATCCATGCGGACAGGCTTTATTATGCGGTTTCGCACCAGGGTAATACTTAATACTTTATACTTAATACTTGAAAAATACTTAATACTTATTTCAAGAATCCTTGCTGGCGAAGTACTTTCAATAGATTTTCGGACATAAATTCGTTATCTTTCTTTGTGTAACGCACGTCCGTAAAGACTTGAGCCAATGTTTCTTTTTTATTTTCTTCGATAAACTGCTTGTTTTCCGGCAATGATTCTTTGTAGCATAGAGTTTATCTATTTCTTCCGGTGTATAGTCGTGATATTTTTCATCGTGCACGGCAGCTTCCAAAGGCAAACGGTCTACTTGTGCGGGAATACCGTCCGGATAGCCTACCGTTATTGTGGTGAGAGGGAATACCAGTTCGGGGAGTTGGAGGGTATCAATAATCATTTGAGGATTATAAGTGGTAGTTCCCAAATAACAAATGCCGAGTCCTGCTTCTTCCGCCAGTGTACAAAAAGTCTGCGCAACAAGCAAAGTATCCATAGACGCATTCATAAAAGACATTAAATTATCGTAGCCCGGCACAGCTTTCCGCTGTTCACACCATTTGCTGAAACGACGGAAATCAGCACAAAAAGTCAGTACGACCGGAGCATTTTTTACCATCGGCTGATTGAAATGAGCAGGCGAAAGTTTCTCCTTCATTTCCGCATCGCGAGTCACAATCACACTATAAAGTTGCATCCCACCCATCGTAGAAGCACGGAAAGAGGTTTCAAGCAAATCATTTAACAAACTCGGATTTATATCTTTAGGCAGATATTTCCGGATAGTTCTTCTGTTTTTTACGGTTTCAAACATATCTTTTTTTTGCAAAGATATAAAAAGAAAAAAATATTCCACCACACTAGCGAAATAGAATAGTTTTCTTTTTGGAGAACTTTAACCTTTGAACAAATTTCAATTTCAATCTGTTTATCAAAGACTTAGCATAAACAAATGGAAAACTTGCAACCTGTTAATAAATTAATTCATTTTTATTTTGATAGATGAAAAAACATTCTTAGCTTTGCGCCTACATTTGTTAACGATAAGTAAACTTCTACATATTACTTATTAAAAACGAGATTTAACACAAATTGAATCGTGGAAAAACAGATTTATTCTTACGACGAAGCCTATGAAGAATCTTTACGATATTTTCAAGGCGACGAGCTTGCTGCAAGGGTTTGGGTAAACAAATACGCAGTAAAGGATTCTTTCGGTAATATCTATGAAAAATCCCCGGAAGACATGCATTGGAGAATTGCAAATGAAGTGGCACGCGTAGAATCGAAGTATCCGAATGCGTTGACAGCAAAAGAACTGTATGATTTACTGGATCACTTCAAGTACATCGTCCCCCAAGGTAGCCCGATGACAGGAATCGGTAACGACTACCAGGTTGCTTCACTATCCAACTGCTTCGTTATCGGAGTGGACGGTGCAGCCGACTCTTATGGCGCTATTATCAAAATCGACGAAGAACAGGTACAACTAATGAAAAGACGCGGTGGTGTAGGTCACGACTTATCACACATCCGTCCGAAAGGTTCTCCCGTTAAAAACTCGGCGTTGACTTCTACCGGTCTTGTTCCGTTCATGGAACGATATTCGAATTCCACTCGTGAAGTAGCTCAAGACGGACGTCGCGGTGCATTGATGTTGAGCGTGTCTATCAAGCATCCGGATTCGGAAGCATTCATTGATGCCAAGATGACCGAAGGTAAAGTGACCGGAGCAAACGTTTCTGTCAAGTTGGACGACGCTTTCATGCAGGCTGCCGTAGACGAAAAGCCGTATGTACAGCAATATCCTATCGACTCTGCCCAACCTACATTCACCAAGGAAATCGACGCTTCTACCTTGTGGAAGAAAATCGTTCACAATGCATGGAAATCGGCAGAACCGGGCGTTTTGTTCTGGGATACGATTATCCGTGAATCTGTGCCTGATTGCTATGCAGACCTGGGTTACAGAACGGTATCTACCAACCCATGCGGAGAAATTCCTCTATGTCCTTACGATTCTTGCCGCTTACTGGCTATCAACCTATATTCTTATGTGGTAAATCCGTTCAAACCGGATGCTTATTTTGATTTCGACCTGTTCCAAAAACACGTGGCTCTCGCTCAACGGATCATGGACGATATTATCGACCTCGAACTAGAGAAGATCGAACGTATCATGACCAAGATTGACGAAGATCCGGAAAACGAAGAAGTAAAACATGCGGAACGTGCACTTTGGGAGAAAATCTACAAGAAGAGCGGACAAGGTCGCCGTACCGGCGTAGGGATCACTGCAGAAGGTGATATGCTTGCTGCATTAGGATTGCGCTACGGAACGGAAGAAGCAACGGAATTCTCTGAAAAAGTACACAAGACAGTAGCTCTCGGTGCCTATCGTTCTTCAGTGGAAATGGCCAAAGAACGCGGTGCCTTCGAAATATACAATAGCGAACGTGAACAGAACAATCCGTTCATCCAACGCTTGGCAGCAGCCGACCCGAAACTGTATGAGGACATGAAGAAATATGGTCGCCGCAACATTGCCTGCCTGACGATTGCTCCAACCGGAACGACCAGTTTGATGACGCAGACCACTTCGGGTATCGAGCCTGTATTCCTGCCTGTTTACAAACGTAGAAGAAAGGTGAACCCGAACGATACGAATGTGCATGTAGACTTTGTAGACGAAACAGGGGACGCATTCGAAGAATACATCGTATTCCATCATAAATTTGTTACTGGATGGAAGCTAACGGATACGACCCGGCCAGACGTTACACTCAGGAAGAGATTGACGAACTGGTTGCCAAATCTCCTTATTACAAAGCGACTTCTAACGATGTCGACTGGTTGATGAAGGTGAAGATGCAGGGAAGAATCCAGAAATGGGTAGACCACTCTATCAGCGTAACCATCAATCTGCCGAACGATGTGGACGAGGATTTAGTAAACCGCCTGTATGTAGAGGCATGGAAATCCGGCTGCAAAGGTTGTACCGTATATCGTGACGGTTCACGCTCCGGAGTGCTGATCTCTACGAAATCGGATAAAGACAAAAAAGAAGGACTTCCTCCTTGCAAACCGCCTACGGTTGTAGAGGTACGTCCGAGAATATTGGAAGCAGACGTTGTCCGTTTCCAGAACAACAAGGAAAAATGGGTAGCTTTTGTCGGATTATTGGACGGACACCCTTATGAAATATTCACTGGTTTGCAAGATGACGACGAAGGTATCTTGCTGCCTAAGAGCGTGACTTGCGGACGTATCATCAAAAATGTGGATGAAGACGGTACCAAACGTTACGACTTCCAATTCGAGAACAAACGCGGATATAAGACGACCATTGAAGGATTGTCAGAGAAGTTCAACAAGGAATACTGGAACTATGCAAAATTGATTTCCGGCGTGCTTCGCTACCGGATGCCGATTGAACAGGTTATCAAACTGGTTGGCTCTCTGCAATTGAACAGTGAAAGTATCAACACTTGGAAAAACGGTGTAGAACGTGCATTGAAGAAGTATATTCAGGATGGAACGGAAGCCAAAGGTAAGAAGTGCCCGAACTGTGGCAACGAGACATTGGTTTATCAGGAAGGCTGTCTGATTTGTACTACTTGCGGCGCTTCCAGATGTGGATAATAGTCCTACGTATGTTAATTAATATATAAACAAAAGATTAAAAGGAGTCCGGTGCGGCTCCTTTTATTTTTTATTCAAAAAAATGTCTTATACTTGCAGTGTCTTACATATACAATCAAAATCTAATATATATGATTCTATCATTTAATATTGAATACCGCACCAATTGGGGAGAAGAAGTAAGGATTTCCGGCTTATTTCCGGAATCAATTCCTTTACACACCACCGATGGATCTATTGGACGGCAGAACTTGAGCTTGAAGTCCCTCAAGAAGGGATGACTATCAATTATAGCTATCAGATAGAGCAAAACGGAATAGTTATCCGCAAGGAATGGGACAGTTTTTCGAGATCTATTTTCTTATCAGGCAGCTCCAGGAAGATATACAGAATCAATGATTGCTGGAAAAATATCCCGGAACAACTGTATCTTTATAGTTCTGCTTTTACAGAAGCCTTACTAGCACATCCTGAAAAAGAGAATATCCCGCAAAGATATAAGAAGGGACTGGTTATCAAGGCCTACGCCCCACGTATCAACAAAGATTATTGCCTGGCAATTTGTGGCAACCAGAAATCATTAGGGCACTGGGATCCGGAGAAAGCAGTGTTGATGAGTGATACCAATTTCCCGGAATGGCAGATAGAGCTGGACGCCAGCAAACTAAAATATCCGCTGGAATATAAATTCATCCTCTACAACAAACAGGAAAAGAAAGCAGACTGCTGGGAGAAAAACCCTAACCGCTATCTGGCAGACCCGGAACTGAAGACCAACGAAACGCTCGTGATTTCCGACCGATATGTTTATTTCGACATTCCCGCATGGAAAGGGGCAGGAATCGCTATACCCGTATTTTCTTTAAAATCAGAGAAAAGTTTCGGAGTAGGTGATTTCGGCGACTTGAAACGTATGGTAGACTGGGCAGTAAATACTCGCCAGAAAGTTATTCAGATTTTACCGGTCAACGACACCACCATGACTCATGCATGGACGGACTCTTATCCTTATAACAGCATTTCAATTTATGCTTTCCATCCGATGTACGCGGATATCAGACAAATGGGAACTCTGAAAGATAAAGAAGCGGCATCGAAATTCAGCAAGAAACAAAAGGAACTGAACAGCCTCCCTGCTATTGACTACGAAGCGGTCAACCAAACTAAATGGGAGTTTTTCAACTTACTGTTCCGACAGGAAGGAGAAAAGGTATTGGCTTCCAAAGGTTTCAAAGATTTCTTTGAAACGAACAAGGAATGGCTGCAACCTTATGCAGTCTTTAGTTATCTGCGCGACGCCTACAAAACGCCCAATTTCCGCCAATGGCCGCGACACTCTGTTTACCAAGCGGAAGATATAGAAAAAATGTGCCAACCGGGAACGGCAGATTATCCTCACATCTCGTTGTATTATTATATCCAGTATCATCTGCATCTGCAGTTGTTGTCTGCAACCGAATATGCCCGCCAACACGGTGTTGTATTAAAGGGGGATATTCCGATTGGTATCAGCCGCAACAGCGTGGAAGCCTGGACAGAACCCCATTACTTCAATCTCGACGGACAAGCGGGTGCTCCGCCCGATGATTTCTCGATCAACGGGCAAAACTGGGGATTCCCCACATACAACTGGGATGTCATGGAAAAAGACGGATACCGCTGGTGGATGAAGCGTTTTCAAAAAATGGCGGAATACTTCGATGCTTACCGGATCGATCATATCCTCGGTTTCTTCCGTATTTGGGAAATACCGATGCACGCTGTACACGGATTGTTAGGTCAGTTTGATCCTTCTTTGCCGATGAGCCGGGAAGAAATCGAAAGTTATGGTCTAACGTTCCGGGATGAATATCTGCTACCATTCATCCATGAATCTTTCCTCGGACAGTTGTTCGGACCGCATACCCATTTAGTCAAACAGGACTTTCTTCAATTGGTTGATGACTCCGGACTTTATCGGATGAAACCGGGATTCGAAACACAACGGGAGGTAGAACAATTCTTTGCCGGTAGAAATGATGAAGATAGTGTATGGATTCGGGAAGGGCTTTATTCATTAATCAGCAACGTCTTATTTGTTGCGGATAAGAAAGAGGAAGGTAAATACCACCCGCGCATCGGTGTGCAACGGGATTTCGTATTCCGGTCGCTGAACGAAGAAGAGAAAAATGCGTTTAACAAACTATACGACCAGTATTATTATCATCGGCACAACGAGTTCTGGTATCAACAGGCTATGAAGAAGTTACCTCAACTGACACAGTCAACCCGCATGTTGGTTTGTGGAGAAGATTTGGGGATGATTCCTGCTTGTGTGTCGTCGGTGATGAATGAGCTCCGGATTCTTAGTCTGGAAATTCAGCGAATGCCTAAGAATCCGATGCATGAATTCGGGCATTTAAATGAGTATCCGTACCGGTCTGTCTGCACAATCTCCACTCACGATATGTCTACGTTGCGTGGCTGGTGGGAAGAAGATTATCAACAGACCCAACGTTACTATAATGCAACGTTAGGACATTACGGAGTTGCACCGACAACTGCCACCCCGGAGTTGTGCGAGGAAATCGTACGCAACCATCTCAACAGTAATTCCATTCTCTGTATCTTGTCTTTCCAGGATTGGTTATCAATAGACGGGAAATGGAGAAATCCGAATGTGGCGGAAGAGCGAATTAATGTTCCATCCAATCCACGAAACTACTGGAGATACCGGATGCATCTCACTCTGGAACAGTTGATGAAAGCAAAAACACTCAATGATAAGATTAGCGAATTGATTAAATACACAGGAAGAGATCCGAATAAATAGAATAAAAGGTACAAGTAACTTTCAAAAAGGATATTTTCCGGACACTACCGACGCGGATAACACTAGATTAAGAACGCTAAAAATCTATGTGATCCGCGTCATTCGTTTTTCAAGGATATATTGATAACAGAGGTAAAATAAGGAGTTTCAAAACATAGTCAACCGTTTTTTTCGCAATAATATCATTACTATATATCATACTTTTTCGCTTTTCGCATCATTCGTTTATTTTTTCAATGTTCCTCTTTTTATTCCGATTTATAAAGTATCTTTGCGCCGAAAAAGAGAAATTAAAAGAGATAATGGAAGGCAACCAGAGCAGACGTATCGATTTTGTGGACTTAACCAAAGGAGTCTGCATTATCCTTGTGGTAATGGCACACGTTGGAGGGGCCTTCGAACAACTGGATACGAATTCGATGTTATCCTGTTTCCGCATGCCGCTTTACTTCTTTATCTCGGGAGTGTTTTTCAAATCATACGAAGGCCTGTTCGGATTCATCCTACGAAAAATAAACAAATTGATTATTCCTTTTCTTTTCTTCTATCTAAGTGCATTTCTAATGAAATACATTGTTTGGAAGATTGCTCCGGGGGTATTTCAACTGCCTGTGTCGTGGAATGAACTCTTGGTTGTATTTCATGGACACGACCTTATCAAGTTCAATCCACCGATCTGGTTTCTACTCGCATTATTCAATTGCAACATCCTGTTTTATCTAATTCACTTTCTGCGCGAAAAGCATCTGCCTGTCATGTTCGCTGTGACAATCCTGATTGGTTGCGCAGGATTTTATCTCGGAAAATTACAGATAGAGTTACCCCTGTATATAGATGTTTCCATGACTGCCCTCCCCTTCTATGTAGCCGGTTTCTGGATCCGACGGTATAATTTCTTTCTATATCCCAGCCATCGTTTCGACAAACTGATACCGGTTTTTGTTGTATTGGCACTGGTGGTAATGTACTTTACCGCTACCACATTGGGCATGCGTACCAACAATTATACGGGAAATATTTTTCAAGTATATATCGCTGCGTTTGCAGGAATATTTATGATTATGTTACTTTGCAAAAAAGTGAAGAAGATAAAGGTTGTTTCTTACTTGGGACGATATTCAATCATCACCTTGAGTATTCATGGACCGATACTTCATTTTTTAGGTCCATTAGTCAGCCGTTATATTCACAATAGTTGGGCACAGGCAAGCGCACTTCTGCTTATAACATTAAGCATCTGCCTTCTGCTCACACCCGTCTTTCTTAAAGTGATTCCACAAATGGTTGCACAGAAAGACCTGTTAAAAGTCAAACAAGATCACACTAAAAAGACAGTATATGAAGATAAACAGTAGCTATATCCTTTTGAAGGAAATTCGTTGTTACGCCTATCATGGAGTCGCACCGCAAGAAAATCTGATTGGGAATGAATATCTCATTGACCTGAAACTGCAAGTGGATATCAGCAAAGCCGCCCGGACAGATGAAGTTACCGACACCGTCAACTATGCTGAAGTACATCAGGTGATAGAAAATGAAATGGCTGTTCCCTCAAAATTGCTGGAACACGTTAGCGGACGGATTATACAAAAACTCTTTGACCAATTCCCCTGTATTGAAGAAATCGAACTCCGGCTTTCCAAACGAAACCCACCGATGGGAGCAGATATAGAGTCCGCAGGAATTGAGCTACACTGCAGCAGGAAATAAAATATCACAGTTGGAAATGAAACATAAATGACGAAATGCAGATAATACGATATTAATAAAGTAATCCGTATCATCTGCATTCCTTTTTAAGCAAGATCTGCTTCTATTTTCACAGCCGTAAACTACCGGCTTATTTTCTCTTCTTTTTTCTTCTATTTACCGATTCTACAGCCTCCGTCACCACAGGTTTATCCTGGAAACGTTTCGTATAACTGGAATAGTCCGGATGAATACGTTCGTAATCAGGATCCATAAATAACGGACTGGAAATAATATGATCCGCCGTAGAACGGTTACAGCAAAAAACAATATTTTCTACACCGGCCAAACGGGTTAATGCTTTTACATCCGTATCATGCGGTTGCAATGTCATAGGGTCCGTGAAGAAAAAGAGATAATCAATCTGCCCATCCACAATACGTGATCCCATCTGTTGGTCACCACCTAACGGACCTGATTTTAAAATTGTAAAATCCCACTCTTCATCAGGATGTTTCTCCTTCAATGCTTCCAATATCAAAGTACCCGTAGTACCTGTACAATAGAATTTATTACCCATCAACAGTTCCGAGTTCCACAGTACCCATTCGATGAGGTCTTTTTTCATTGCATCATGCGCTACCAGCCCGATGCCTCTTCTAACCTTTGATTCCATTTGCTATCCTTTTAAATCCGACAATTGAGAGAATCGTTTGCATCCCCTCACATAAAACTGCCACAAGATACTACTTTTTGTCCGTTCAGGTATCGGATTCAAAGTTTTTTTTCTCATATTTTCTTCACGGGATAAAGAAAATGACGGACATAATCGTTTATACTCTTTCCGCGCACGCATCACAGCACTAGCATTATCCCAGTGCCCTTGCAACAAGAAATTGAACGCCGCCAGATAATCGAGACAGGTCCGGATACGCATCACTTTATTTAATTCCTCCTGTGGAAGATTCTTATAGAGCATGACAAGATTATTACGGAAATTAAGAAAAGTCTTATGAGGATTCTCTTTTTTAAGAGTAGCTCCTCCCACATGATAGACAATGCTTTGAGGTATACAGACAATCTCACGATTCCGTGAACGGAGCCGCCAGCACAAATCTATTTCTTCCATGTGAGCAAAGAAACGTCCATCCAATCCCCCGACATTCACATAATCAGCGCGCCGGATAAACAACGCTGCCCCCGTGGCCCAGAAAACAGGAATTACCGTATCATACTGACTTTCGTCTTTCTCCACAACTCCCATGATACGCCCCCTACAAAAAGGATAACCGTATTTATCAATAAAGCCACCGGCTGCCCCGGCATATTCAAAATATTCTTTTTGCCGCTGGCTTCGTATCTTCGGCTGACAAGCAGCTACCTCCGGATGCTTATCAAGATAAGCAATCATTGGTTCCAACCAATGATCCGTCACCTCGACATCCGAATTCAAAAGAACTACATATTCTGCGTCAACCTGCCGCAATGCTACATTATATCCATCGGCAAAACCATAATTCCGGTCAAGTATAATCGTTCTGACAGAAGGAAATTCCTGTTGAAGCAAAGACACAGAACCGTCCGTAGAGCCATTATCAGCCACACAGACCTCGATTCCCTCCCCTTCCGAATACCGGACGACGGACGGAAGAAAAGTACGGAGCATATCACATCCGTTCCAATTCAAGATTACAACTGAAACTTTCATTGCTACTTCTTCTTCTTGTTCAATATTTCCTGTTCCTGTTGTCCAGCTTCTTCTCTGTTTAATTTCCAGCGCTTATGAGACCACAACCAGTATGCCGGCTCTCTACGAATCGTCTGTTCCAGTCGACGAGCAAACATTTCAGTGATTTCTCCCTCCTTGGTTTCTTTCGGTGTTTCCGTCATTAACTTGAACTCCGCTTCACAATATCCTCTGCGTCTCTTTTTAAGTTCGCAATAGAAAACAGGGAAATTCATCATTTTAGCAATACGCTCGGCACCATTCAGAAAAGCAGTTTCCTGCCCTAAAAAAGTAGTCCAATATCTATCAAATCCGCTAGGCCATTGGTCGGTAATCAGACCGACTACCATCTTTTTTCCATCACGCTTTAACTTAATAATCTCGCGTGCAGTAGAATGTTTGGGAATATTATATCCTCCGAAACGAGATCGGATACGTTTAAAAAGTTTATCCAGATATTTGTCTCTCAACGGTTTATAAACCTGTACAGGAACATCTCCGGGTTTCATGATTGCTCCCATGCCTATCAACCACTCATAATTTGCATAATGAGGAATCATCACTATAATCCCCCCATACTTTTCAGTCAGTTCAAGATATTGCTCCGTATTCTTATAAGTCATTCTCGCACAAAGTTCATCGGCAGACATATGCAACAACTTCAAATCCTCAAGCATATAGTCCGACAAATAGCGATAAAACTCGCGTTCTATCCGCGATCTCTCCGCATCAGTTTTTTCCGGAAATGATCTCAAAAGATTTCCCCGAACTACTTTCCGACGATATTTTCCAACACGATACATCAGCAGATAATTAAAATCCGAAAGCATATATAAAACCCGGAACGGAAGAGCCGAAAACAGCCACATTCCACTGTATACCAACCAATAGATAAGTTTTGATCTCATAACTTATATCAAAATTGTACCTTTAAGTGCTGCCATCTCCTCATTAAACTCTCCCAGACGTACATTAACTACCTGATTATCCAGCGAGTCATCACTTTCCACCTCTACACGAATATAATTCTCCGTAAATCCATGCATCGGAGCACCAGCTTTCGATTTTTCCATCAATACCGGCATTGTCTGCCCGATATGACGTGCATAAAAAGCCTGTGTCTTTTGATCCGATAGTGCCAACAGACGCTGACTACGCTGATGCTTCTCTTCCGGAGAAACCACATATTCTATTTTTAAGGCTTGCGTTCCGGGACGTTCGGAATAGCTAAACACATGCAACTGCGTCACATCCAGACCATCAATAAACTGATAAGCCTGTTCAAAGTATTCGGGTGTTTCTCCACGGGTTCCCACAATCACGTCCACTCCGATAAAAGCATCCGGCATCACCTCTTTTATCTTCTTCACTTTTGAAGCAAAAAGAGCAGTGTCGTAACGACGGCGCATTAACTGCAAAACTTCATCGCAACCGGATTGCAAAGGGATATGAAAATGAGGCATAAAACTGCGGGAATGAGACACAAACTCGATAATCTCATCAGTCAACAGATTGGGTTCTATGGAAGAGATACGATAACGTTCGATTCCCTCTACCTGATCCAATGCCTTTACCAGATCAAAGAAACTCTCTCCTGTTGTTTTACCAAAATCTCCAATATTCACTCCGGTCAGAACGATTTCTTTTCCACCTTCAGCAGCTGCCTGCCGGGCCTGCTCAACCATGGAAGCAATAGTCCCGTTACGACTTCGCCCGCGGGCAAAAGGAATCGTGCAATATGAACAGAAGTAATCGCATCCATCCTGCACCTTCAAGAAGAAACGGGTACGGTCTCCCCGTGAACACGAGGGAGAAAACGAACGGATATCTTTGGTTGTAGTGGTGATAGCCTCTCCTTTTTCATGCTTTTGGAGGTCGCCCAGATATTGAAGTAGTTCTCCCTTCTGTTCCGCTCCCAGCACTACATCTACTCCATCAATCTTTGCCACGTCGCCGGGCTTCAATTGCGCATAACATCCGGTCACTACCACAAAAGCACCGGGATGCTGCTTTACCAGACGATGAATGGCTTGCCTGCATTTTTTATCCGCCATCTCCGTCACCGAACAGGTATTTACCACACAGATATCTGCTTTCTCTCCTTTGCGCACAGTCCGGACTCCTGCCTCACGCAGGATTTTACCGATAGTTGAAGTCTCTGAAAAATTTAATTTGCAGCCTAAAGTATAATAAACGGCTGTCTTATTTTGAAATACAGTGGTATCTATCATAAGCTGTTATAAACACATTAACTTTGCAAAGTTACACATTATTATCAGTAAAACACTTTAGGATACGAAAGTTTATTCCTATTTTTGCACAATTCACTAAAAAACGTGCAATGATTAAAGAGAATTTCATTAAACTATACGAAAATAGTTTTCGTGAGAATTGGGATCTGCCTTGTTATACTGATTATGGAGAAGATACCCAATACACATACGGTGAGGTAGCTGAAAAAATCGCCCGTTTACATCTGTTATTCAAACATTGTAGCCTTCGCAGAGGAGATAAGATTTCAGTTATCGGCAAAAATAACGCTCATTGGTGCATCGCCTATATGGCAACGATCACATACGGAGCGATCATTGTCCCTATCCTTCAAGATTTTACGCCTAATGACGTTCATCATATCGTCAATCATTCCGAATCTGTATTCCTGTTCACCAGCGACAGCATTTGGGAGAATCTGGAAGAGGAAAAATTAACGGGGCTACGGGGAGTATTCTCATTGACTGATTTCCGGTGTCTTTATCAACGTGACGGGGAAACCATACAGAAGTTTCTGAAAAATACCGATAAAGAGATGCATGCTTTGTATCCGAAAGGATTTACCCGTGAAGATGTTCAGTACACCACTTTATCCAATGACAAAGTGATGCTGTTAAATTACACTTCCGGAACCACCGGTTTCAGTAAGGGTGTGATGCTGACAGGAAACAATCTTGCCGGCAATGTCACTTTCGGTATTCGTACCGAACTCCTTAAAAAAGGGGATAAAGTGCTGTCTTTCCTTCCCCTCGCCCACGCATACGGTTGCGCATTTGATTTTCTGACAGCAACAGCTGTCGGCACCCATGTCACTTTGCTTGGAAAAACGCCTTCTCCTAAAATTATAATGAAGGCTTTTGAGGAAGTGAAACCTAATCTTATTATTACCGTCCCGTTAGTGATTGAAAAGATATATAAGAATATTATCCAGCCACTCATTAATAAAAAAGGTATGAAGTGGGCACTCAATATTCCTCTGCTCGACACCCAAATCTACAACCAGATACGTAAAAGACTGATTGATGCATTGGGAGGCCGATTTAAAGAGATCATTATCGGTGGCGCCGCTATGGATAAGGAAGTAGAAGAATTCTTCTACAAAATCAAATTTCCCTTTACGATCGGTTATGAAATGACGGAATGTGGCCCGCTTATCAGCTACGCTCCTTGGGATGAATTTGTATTAGGTTCTTCCGGAAAGATTCTGGATATAATGGAAGCACGTATCTATAAAGAAAACCCGGAAGCAGAAACCGGAGAAATCCAGGTTCGGGGAGAGAACGTGATGGTGGGATACTACAAGAACCAGGAAGCAACGCAGGAAGTATTCACGCAGGACGGCTGGCTACGTACGGGTGACCTCGGTTCTATGGACAGCAACGGAAATATTTTCATCCGGGGACGACTCAAGACTATGATCTTAAGCTCTAGCGGACAGAATATCTTCCCCGAAGAGTTGGAAACCAAACTGAATAACCTGCCTTTCATTCTCGAAAGTCTTGTTATCGAACGCAATAAAAAATTAGTGGCACTTGTTTATGCCGATTACGAAGCGTTGGATTCTCTCGGATTAAATAATCCGGATAACCTGAAAACAATCATGGATGAAAATCTTAAGAATCTGAACAGCAACGTAGCCGCTTATGAGAAAATCAGCAAGATCCAACTCTATCCTACTGAATTTGAAAAAACGCCCAAAAGAAGCATAAAAAGATACTTATATAACAGTATTGCTGTCGATTAGCATGTTCTAAAACATATAAAAAGGGGAGAAAAGCGGCCAGTTACAAAAAAAAATATAAAAAAAGTTGGCGTTTCGAGAACAACATATTGAAAAAGTACATACCTTTGCATCGTTTTAATAAAGCAATTGATTGTATTACGTTTTTAAAAAGCAAAGAAAATGAAAAAATTAGTTTTGATGGCCGTAGCTATCGTAGCAGTATCATTCGCATCATGTGGTAACAAAGCAGCTGACGCAGCAAAAGCAACTCAGGATTCTATCCGTATCGCTGACTCAATCGCAGCAGTAGAAGCAGCAGCTCTTGAAGCTGAACAAGCAGCAGCCGCAGCAGCAGATTCTTTGAATGCTGATAGCACTGCAACTGAAACTGTAGCTGAATAATTCAGAAACAGCTAGAGAGAATTGAAAGTCTGCCATGCGAAAGCATGCACAGACTTTTTTTATGCCTTTATTTTAGCAAGCCACACGTTATTTAGCGTATGAACTTTTCACAAAAGGAGCGTTTAATAAATAATCCAGACTTACTTCTACACTTTCCTCTACCGGAACACTATACTTCTCGATTTCAGCAACGAGATAATTAACGCCTGCAGTTTTTGCATTCTTAAAGATAGCATCAAAACCTACCATTCCACTTTGTCCAATCTCTCTGTGATCTTTCACATGGAATATCTGGAAGCGACCGGGATATTTATTAAAATAATCAACAGGACTGTTTTGTCCGCGAACTACCCAATAAAGGTCCATCTGGAAGAAAACATATTCAGGATTCGTATGTTCCAACATATAATCATACATCACTTTATCTTCTACTTTCTGAAATTCATGAGCATGATTGTGATATCCGAACAACAAACCTTGTTGTTTGCAACGCTTGCCTATCTCATTATAATATGCACAATACGTTTCTAAATCCTTGAGCGTCTTAGGTACATCCATCCACGGAGCTACAATATATTTCATACCGGCAGCTTTGTGATCGGCAATACATTGATCCCACCATTCAAGTGACTTTGAATAGTCGCCGGAAGCCAATTCTTCTTTAGACAATTGTCTTGTACAATGTGAAGACAAGACTTTTAATCCTGCCGACTCGACATCTTTCTTAAATTGTTGGGGAGTACGGTCATAAAACTTACCGTTGTTATAATTGGCTGCTTCAACACCGGTATATCCCATGTTTGCCAATTTCTTCAGAAGAGCAGTATAAGTGGGGTCACACTTACCATTTTTGTTGTCTACCTTGTTTAATATATCTCTGACAGAATAGAGCTGAATTGCTACTTCTTTTTTAGCTTTTTTCTTGGTTTGTGCCGTTACTGCCAGTGGAATCATGAAAAGAGCAGCCAATGCACAGATATAAATTCTAGTTTTCATATAATAGATATTAGTGGGTTACAATTATTCAGGTTTACATAGAAAAAAACAGGCACGGATTACACAGACTTCACGGTTACTCCATGGCAATCGCCATTCAAAAAAAACGTGAAATACGCGTAACCCGTGCCTTTCTTTATTGCTATTCGATTAGTCCAAAACTTTCACGCGGATGTTGCGGAACCAAACATCGTCACCGTGATCTTGCAAACCAATGAAACCTTCGTGATTTTCGCCACCGCAATTATTCAGCAATTCAAATGCCAAAGGCCATTTTTCTTCACTGAACTTACTTGCTTGCAACATATCAGTCCATTGTTTTGTCCACAAATGATATTCAAGTACGTTTTCATCGTTTTGTCCGTGAACAACCGTACCTTTATAAACCATAATCTTAGCCTTGTTCCATTCGCCAAACGGTTTAGAGTTTTGAGGAACTGCCGGAATCATGTCATACAAAGAAGCTGACTGACGATTGTTGTCTTTACCCAATTTAGCATCCGGATGATTGGCATTATCCAAGATCTGATATTCAGGTGCGGAAATATAAATAGGTTCAAGCACATCATTACCATCTTTGTCTTTAGAAGTAACCTCTTGAGCTAAATACAGAATACCTGAATTGCTACCTTTAGCAACCTTCCATTCCAGTTCCAACTCAAAGTTTTTAAATTTGTGAGCAAAGATCAAGTCACCACCATCACCGTCTTGAGCTTCACCGCCGCCAGAACCGTTGAATTTGATACAGCCATCTTCGATTGTCCATTTAGTAGGAACACGGTCTTTTCCATAACCACGCCATCCGTTAAATGTTTCACCATCAAAGATTGTGATATAACCATTTTCATCAACAGGCAGATTCAAACTATCAGTTTCCGGTGCTTTCAATGATTTAGAGTAAGACAATGCAACTTTGCTCGGTTCTTCCTGAGCATTTGCTTTTTTCTGACCACCGCAAGAAGCAAAAACTCCTGCAGCAAGACAACAACAAGCTAATGGATAAAATACTTTTTTCATGATAATAACGATTTAATTTTTTATCTTTAATTTCTAATTTATCTCGGCATATCAGGCAGTCTCCAGCCATCACGATAAGTATGTTTCACTAATTCAGCAGCAAACTGTTTCGCATTAATCGGATCAGTCCATGTCTTGTCAAATGTCGGATGACCATCATGAATCTTGAATCCGTCTTTGATAACGGTACGGATCGTTTCGTTATCACCGATATTCGTAAAGCACATGTTAGCTCCATCCCATTCAAGAGTTTTGTTCAGTGCTTGCAGACGAATAGCCAATACACCCATTGCCACCATTTCATTCATTGGTCCGGCTTCTGAAAAATCAGATTTAGTCATGATACGATTGGATTTATCTTCTTTACATGCACGTACCCAATCCATCTCGTGACCACCATTCATTGCATTAGGAACACGACGACAAACCTTCGGCGCATTTGGCTTACGACCAGAAAGCAACCAAGGATTCTGTCCATAACATCCACAAATCAACGTATCTTTCGTTCCGTGGAAAATAGTCAAACCACCACCACTCTGCATCAGTTGCTTTCCTTCCGGGAATCCTTTCGGACGTTCGGGCATCATACCGCCATCGTACCAATGTACCTCCACTTCAGGCATCGCCACTTTAGGCATATTATTACGAGCCGGGAAAATCATCTTCACATGCTGTGCCTGTGGAGCGCAAGCGTTCAACAATAAAGTTGACGATCCTTCCACTTTAATAGGATATTGCAAATTCAATGCTCTGAACGGCTGATGCAAAATATGGCAAGCCATATCGCCTAATGCACCTGTTCCGTAATCCCACCATCCACGCCAGTTCCAAGGATGATAAATAGCATTGTAAGGATTCATTTTAGCAGGACCTGTAAACAAATCCCAATTCAATGTGCCAGGAATTTTATCAACCTTTTCAGGAACGTTTAATCCTTGAGGCCAAATAGGACGGTCTGTTGCACATTCGACTTTCGTTACGTCACCGATTTCACCATTCCAAATCCATTCACATACTAAATCTGTACCTTCATCAGAAGAACCTTGATTACCCATTTGGGTAACCACGCCCGTTGATGCAGCCAGCTTTGTCAACAAACGAGATTCATAAACAGAGTGGGTCAATGGTTTCTGACAATATACATGTTTTCCCATTGTCATTGCGTCAGCAGTGATAATAGCATGAGTATGGTCGGCAGTTGCGATAATCACACCGTCGATAGATTTACCCATTTCATCATACATCTTACGATAGTCCCAGTATTTTTTAGCCTTGGGGAATTCGTCGAACACGCCTTTTGCGTACTTCCAATCCACATCACAAAGAGCCACAATATTTTCAGTGCCCTTTACGTGATTAATGTTGGCATGTCCCATGCCACCAATACCTACAGCTGCAAGATTTAATTTGTCAGTAGGCGACACATGCCCGTGACTCATACCTAAAATTGTACTGGGAGCAATGGTTATACCTGCTAAAGCAGCGGCTCCCGTTTTGAGAAACTTTCTCCTCGAAATGTTTGACATGATTTTATTTGTTTAAGGGTTAATAATCTTTGGAAGGTTGCCGTGCAACAATCCATATCCATTTTTCATGTTTTTTCTTCGTTCGCGTATTTGCTCCAAAGTGCGCAAATTACCAATAGCGGGCAAATCGTGTTTGCGGGTATCTTTCAAGAATGTCCATGCATATTCGGATGCAATAGCCGAATCGCGCATTAGCGGTAATCGTGAACTGCGTTTTCCGGTTTCTACCGAATCAGCAAACAGGTCACACAACACGTCTATATTCTTGCCGCCAAAAGGTTTCTCTACACGGATGGTCTGATTGACACCGTGCAGGTCGACAACAGCAGTATTGAAGTCATGCGTCATACGCACAACCCCTTTTGTACCTATAATATCTACATACGAATTATGTGTCTGGTCTTTAGATAATTGCCCATAAACAAATCCTTGGGTAATATCAAAAACGACCCCATTTTGAAAAGTTCCGTGACATTGCACCCACCAAGGATCTTTATAGTTCCACATATTCACTCCCTGGGCATTCCATGTTCTATAATCACATCCTGCATACCAACGGGTAATATCTACATAATGCATTCCGCAATCATGGAAAGCAGGTCCCTCATACTCATGACCTTCACCTGGTGCCAAGCCGGGAGTCATGTGACAAATACGAATAATAGCCAACTCTCCGATTTCCCCTTGCTGGATATATTCCTTCATTAAATTATGATACCAGGAATTTCGCAGATACAAGTTTACCGTAGAAATGAGATTTGTGTTTTCTGTCATTTCTACGACTTTCCACTCATTTTCCATTGTATCTGCAACTGGTTTTTCTGAAATAATGTGTTTACCGTAACGAATAGCTTTTTCTATTTGTTCCATCCGCGAGTCAGCCAAAGTGAAAAGCCCGACTACCTGCACACTTTCATCCTCAAAAATCTTTTGATTATCTTCTAATATAATAGAGTTAGGAGAAAGCTTCTTGGCTAACTGACGTGATGCCGGATTAGTATCACAAATATAAGCAATATTCCACCGATCACTTTTAGTCATCGCTTCCCAGTAGAATCTTCCCATCCTACCAAAACCGATAATTCCAACTTTAATTCTCGTGTCTACTGAAGATTGCGTGTTCATAATTAAACATAGTGAATTTAAGTACAAATAATAGATAAAACATCAACTTCTAACTACCAAACTGATGAGCTAAAAACTGATATTGCAAATCTAGCTAAATAAATAACGGCTTATTTGACTTACACTACTTTATGTAGATATAAAAATAGCATTTTTCACTATTAATCAACAACTTAGCTAACCTGACACATCAAAAAAATGTAGATGATTTGGAAAGTATTATAATGTTAAAATGATAATTATGTCTCTTGTGTTGAACTAATTTTCATAATTTCATTCTCAAATTCATCCCTGTCGACGGCTGCCTTATTTCTCATTTTCGTACGATAATTATAAACCGTACTTGTAGAGCAACGGAGAAAGTTCGCTATCTTTCCACTATCCGTAATACCCAAGCGTAATAAAGCATAAATACGAAGTTCTCTATTCAATAAAGCATCCGGTTTTAAAATAATTTTCTCTTCATCTTTCAACAGAGCGTTAAAATCAGAAACAAAAGTAGGATACAAACCCAAGAAGACCTTATCAAAACGAGTATATAAAGCGCTAAGTTCATCGTCGATAAGCGCAGATGATTTTAGCTTCTTAATCAGTTCATCATAGTATTTATTAATAGCTATTTTATACAGCATATTCTGATATTTCTCCATTTTATGGATATAGCTAAAGCATACGTCAAAGAATTCGGCTATATAATACTCCTTTATACTATTAATTTCGCACAACTGATTATTTGTATCATTCAGTTGGCTGTTCATGCTATTCAGTTTGTTGTTCAATCGCAAAAGTTCCTCATTACTCTGTGCCAATGCCTGTTTTATTTTCAACGTCTTTTTCATCTGAATATAGATGAAAAGCACCAACAGGACTAAAAGAAAAAGGATAATACTTGTAGAAATAAGAAAAGTAGTCAGATGCGACCGTGATCTGGCCTGCTCCGCCTGATAAGCTGTATTAATAATAGAATTAAATTTATAAATTTCGATGGCACGGAAATGAATACCGGAAGATATAACGTCATCGATAGCAGACTGTGTAAATTTAAAGGCATCAGCTAAATTCTGTTCATCATAGGCTATCAATGCAAGAGATTGCAGGGATGCATTTTCCCGCGTAGCATTCCGGGTATCGGCTATTGCCGACAACATCAGGTATTTTTTTTCCTCATCATACTTTTTCTGATGGTGACATAACCTAGAATACGAATGAGTTATCATGGCATAATTAGGCGTCCCCACTTCTTCAATCTCCAACAGTTCCTTAAAAATCTCTTTCGATTTCAATGTATCACGCCAAATATAATAAGAAGCCTGGGACATTCGATAATCCCAAGAAGTGTGGTCAATGAGGGCAAACAGAGAATCTTGATAAGCAGCCTGCTGCTTACCATACAGATTATTGGCGACAGAAATCGAATAGTGTCCCCAAAAACTGGAATAAGTTTGATAATAGTTTATTAATAAATCTCTGGGAAGTTCTGAAGTCTTTATACTTTTCAAAATAATCTCCGCTTCGCGGAACCTGCCACACATCGAATATAAAAGGCTAAGATGTAAAGACGACTGGTTGGTGAAATAAGGTCTATTCAACTGGCGAGAAATCTCAATATTGCGATCAACATAATGGATGGCTGAATCAATATGAAACTTTTTATATTCATTATATAACCGTAGATTGATTCTATATTCTCCTTCAAGAGTCAAACCGGGACTTCTCAACATACATTTTATCCGGTTTATCCGATCCTCTTTCTCTTTAACAAAGACGTGTTTTTCATCTATCACTCTACGCAAAGAATCAGTCAATAGTTTCAACTCATTATTTGCATAAAGAACACTGCCAATTCCCAAAGCAATCAGCAGAAGCAAAAACCTCTTCTTTAGAAAACAATAGTTGAATTTCATAATAGTAATAGCAAAGATAACAAAAAAAAGCGATTTATTCGTTCAGAACAAATCGCTTTTCATATATGAAGTAAATTTGCTCTTATTCAGCAACTACCTCGAAAGGAATTTCTACCGAAACCTCCTTGTGAAGCTTAACGATAGCCTTGTAGCTACCAACTTCTTTCACAGCGTCTTTTACAACGATGATCTTTCTGTCAACTTCATGACCCAGTTTAGACAATGCTTCAGCAATCTGGATGTTACCAACAGAACCGAAGATAGTACCGGTTGAGCTAACTTTAGTTGCGATAGTCAAAGAAACGCCTTCCAACTTAGCAGCCATAGCTTCAGCATCTTTCTTGATTTTCTCAAGTTTGTGAGCGCGCTGTTTCAGTTCTTCAGCCAACATTTTCTTTGCAGAAGGAGAAGCGATGATAGCTTTTCCAGTCGGGATCAGATAATTACGACCGTATCCGGATTTCACGTTTACGATATCGTTCTTATAACCCAAGTTTACTACGTCTTCTTTTAATATAATTTCCATACTTTTCCTCCTTCTTATTTCATCATGTCAGTTACATAAGGCAGCAATGCCAAGTGACGAGCTCTCTTCACAGCCTGCGCGATACGACGTTGGAACTTCAAAGAAGTACCTGTAATACGACGCGGAAGGATTTTTCCTTGTTCATTCAAGAATTTCTTCAAGAATTCAGGATCTTTGTAGTCGATATACTTAATACCACTCTTTTTGAAACGGCAGTACTTTTTCTTCTTAACGTCTACTGACGGCGGAGTTAAATATCTGATTTCTGATTGAACTTGTTGTGCCATGATTAATCCTCCTTTTTGTTTGATTTAACACTTCTTCTTTTTGCAGCGTATTCAGCAGCATACTTATCCATCTTGAAAGTCAAGAAACGGATTACGCGTTCATCACGACGGAAATTAATTTCCAGCTTGTCAATTACAGTAGGATCTGCATTGAACTCAATCAGTTGATAAAAACCTGTAGACTTTTTCTGAATTGGGTAAGCCAATTTCTTCAGTCCCCAGTTTTCTTCATTAATAATCTCAGCACCTTCAGCTTGAAGAACGCCTTTGAATTTTTCTACCGCTTCCTTCATCTGAACATCAGATAAAACGGGAGTTAAAATGAAAACGGTTTCGTATTGATTCATACTTCGTTTAATTAAATAAATAAATTATTTGATTTTAAATGCGGGTGCAAAGTTAGACATTTTATTTTGAACTACAAATATTTAATCTTTTTTTGTATCCGAAGATAGGATTTATCCGGGAAGAGACTTACCTTTGCAAAGTTGTTTAAACAATAATTTCATGATAGAGCAATTCAATTTCGACATTCGACTTATATTTGCCATATTAAATGGCAAAGTTTCTGCGGCAATCAACCGGAAACTGTATCGTAACTTCCGTCAGAACGGATTGGAAATCAGCCCCGAACAATGGACGGTACTCATTTTCCTGTGGGAAAAAGACGGCGTGACGCAACAAGAGTTGTGTAATGCAACTTTTAAAGACAAGCCCAGCATGACCCGTTTGATAGATAATATGGAACGGCAACATCTTGTTGTGCGCATTTCCGATAAAAAAGACCGCCGCACCAACCTGATCCATCTGACCAAAGACGGGAAAGAACTGGAGGAAAAAGCGCGTGTCATTGCCGGACAGACTCTGAAAGAGGCTCTTCACGGTATCACTCTCGACGAATTGAGCATTGGACAGGAGGTACTGAAAAAGGTGTTCTACAATACAAAAGATTAGATAGAAGAACTTCTCTCCAAATCATAAAATCCACTAAATCGTGCATTTATAATGGAATTTTTATCCAAATAATTTCGCCCGTTAAAGAATTATGCTTTAATTTGTGACTGGAATATTATAATCTATTAAAATACACACACATGAAAGGTTTATTAAAGAACTTAGGATTGATATTAATCTTGGTCGGAGTAGTCATCCTGCTGGCTTGTTCCTTTACAGGAAATGTAAACAACAACGCCATCCTGGGTACTTCAGTAGTACTTGTAGTACTGGGACTCATTTCTTATATTGTTATTAATAAGAAGATCGCTGATTAATTTCGCAAAATCAATAAAAAATCCCGGAAACGAATGTTCCCGGGATTTTTTATTTGGAGTTATCTCAAATCATTAAGATTCAACTTCCGGAGTAATCAGCTTATAGCCTTTTCCGTGAATATTGATAATTTCGATTGAATCGTCTTCTTTCAGATGCTTACGCAATTTCGTGATATACACGTCCATACTACGGGCATTGAAATAGTTATCGTCAATCCAGATTGTTTTCAGAGCGAAGTCACGTTGCAAAATCTCATTGGCATGTGCGCAAAGCAATCCGAGCAGTTCAGACTCTTTGGTAGTCAGCTTAGTTTGTTTGCCTTCTGACGACAGAATTTGTTTCTGTGTGTCGAAAGTAAACTTACCAATCTTATAGATATTGCTTTCTTTGTTCTTCTTTCCACGAACACGTCTCAAGATCGCTTCAATTCTGAATGTCAATTCTTCCATACTAAACGGTTTGGTGATATAATCATCCGCACCGATTTTAAAGCCTTCCAGGATATCTTCTTTCAGCGTTTTGGCCGTCAGGAAGATAATAGGAATTTCAGCATTTGCTGCACGGACATCCTGTGCCAGTGTGAAGCCGTCTTTTTTAGGCATCATCACGTCAAACACGCACAAGTCATATTTATTCTTCAAGAAAGCCTTATAACCGGCTTCTCCATCAGGATATAACTCAGCAGAATAACCTTTTGCCTGTAAATATTCTCTTAAAAGCATGCCAAGATTTTCGTCATCCTCGCACAATAAAATACGCAGTTTCTCGTCCATATCAATTATTTTTTAATAAAGGTAATGCAATAATAAATTTAGTTCCCACGTTCAGGTCGCTTTCTGCCCGGATGGTTCCCTTATGATCCAATATAATTTTTCTCACATAAGCCAATCCCAGTCCAAAGCCCTTCACATCGTGCAGATTACCCGTATGTACACGATAGAACTTTTCAAATATCTTTTTCAGGTTCTCCTTTTTGATACCAATACCGTTATCCTGTATCGAAATCATCAGTTTACCCGACTCATTCCACGTTCTCACTTTCAGTTCCAGATCCTCTTCCGGTTTCTTATATTTCACCGCATTATCCATCAGATTAAAGATTACATTCGTGATATGCATCTCATCTGCAAATATAACAGGATCGGTGGCCTCAAGGTTCGATGTTATCTTACCATTATACCGTTCCACTTTCAGCGCAAAGGTATTGACAACTCCTGCTATTAATTCATTCGCATCAATCTCCTTCATCTTCAAAGTTGCCTTCTGACGCTCGAACATCGACATCTGGAGCACCTTTTCCACCTGGAAGCGCAAACGCTTGGTTTCATCATTAATCACTCCCGATATATGCTGGAACATCTGCGGAGATTTTCCCACCGCCGGATCTTTCAACATCTGGGCTGCTAATGAAATGGTAGATATCGGTGTTTTAAATTCGTGCGTCATATTATTGATAAAGTCATTCTTCATTTCCGTCAGTTTCTTTTGCCGGAATACGATATAAATCGTAAAGATGAATGTCACTAACAATACCAGTGTAAATATCAGCGACGGAATCATGAAACTGATGGAGTCAAAGATATAATCTTTCTTCCCCGGAAAGTGTACTTTCAAGATACTCATTTTGGCAGGCGGGTCATTCTTGAACAATGCCTGCTGATAAGCGTCTTCACTTCCCTTTGCCTCATAATCCGCACAACGGTAGACTTCCCTTCCGTCTTTGTCGATCACTGTAAAGTGATAAGGCAAATCTATACTATTATTATATAAGCTCGATTTCAGATAGTCATCCAATTCTTTAAACCGTACTCTGTCTCCAATCGACTTGTCACTTCCCCGGTAAATCATCTGCCAGGCCACTTCATCGAGTAATGCCCGTTGATACATATACCGATTCTTGATGGCTTCCACTAATGAACGCGAAGTTTCCGGAATGGTCTTTGTCCCCCTGTAAGGAGAAATCATAGCCTTCGGAAGCTCGGAGGGCTTAGTGGTCATCACTTTCAGCTCAAAATCCGAATATACTTTTCCATCCTTAGACTTCACTGTAAACCGCTGCGTTTGCTGAATCAAGTTGTCTTGTTGTATGGAAGCATTATTCGCAATCAGCGCTTTTCTTTCTGCTTCTGAAATATCTTCGATCAACCAACGTCTGGTCTCTGCATATTCCACATCCTTGGAAACCTGATCCAGGCTATTGCGTACAGCCGAATCAAACTGTTCCTTACGGGTTTTCATCATTTCCTCTATATAACTTACCTGCAAATACAGCAAGCTAAGGAAGGAAAGCCCCATTACAATACCTAATATCCAAATTGTTGACTTCTTCATAGCAACAAAATTAACACTCCCTAATTAACACTCCTAATGCATTAACTTGATTTAACCGGAACTTCCCGGAAATTAACCGTAAGGAGCTATTTAGGTTGTATTCTGATTACTACAACAATAAAACCCCTCCTTTGGTTTGCAAATTTAATAAAAAATTAAATCTTCTCCTTGTGTTTTTCCATCTTTATTAATCATAGTTAAACAAAAACCGCCCCCTTTTACTTAAAAAAGGCGGCGGTTTTAACGTTTTAGTTGATTCTTTATGCCTAACAGATGATAAATACCGAATATTATAGTGAATATTCAATCAATTATCACCTATCATTTATACTTATTCTTCAGTTTGTTTAGCTTCAAAGTCCTTCATTAACTTATCTTGAACATCCGTCGGCACAAGTTCATAACTAGAGAATTTCATAATGAACGAAGCACGTCCACCCGTGAGAGAGCTAAGCGCCGTAGAATAAGACGACATTTCTTTCAAAGGTACTTTCGCAACCAGTTTCTCAAAACCTTTTTCGCTACTCATACCCATAATCATGGCACGACGTCCCTGCAGATCTCCCATCACATCTCCCATCCTATCAGACGGAACGAACACTTCTACATCATAAATCGGTTCCAGAATTTTCGGACCGGCATTCTTGAAGGCTTCACTAAAGGCATTACGTCCGGCAAGCATAAAGGAGATTTCATTCGAATCTACTGGGTGCATCTTACCATCGTAAACAATAACGCGCACGTCACGAGCATACGAACCCGTCAACGGTCCTTGCTCCATACGAGACATGATACCTTTCATAATAGCAGGCAAGAAGCGGGCATCGATAGAACCACCGACGATACTGTTAACAAACACCAGTTTACCACCCCATTCCAATGGTATCTCTTCCGTACCTCTCACGGTAATCTTAAATTCCTGTCCATTGAACTTATACGTTTCAGGCACAGGCATACCTTCTTTATAAGGTTCTACGATCAGGTGAACTTCACCAAACTGGCCGGCACCACCGGACTGTTTCTTATGACGATAGTCGGCACGGGCAGCCTTTGTAATCGTTTCACGATACGGAATCTTCGGTTCTTCATATTTTACCTGAAGTTTTTCGTTGTTTTCCAAACGCCATTTCAAGGTACGAAGATGGAATTCTCCCTGACCGTGTACCAAAGTCTGTTTCAGTTCTTTTGATTGCTCAATCACCCAGGTAGGATCTTCTTCGCGCATACGGTTCAGGATACTCATCATCTTTTCCACATCCGCTTCATTCACCGGCTTAATGGCACGGGTATATTTAGAGTTCGGATATTTGATAAAATTGAATTTGTAGTCACAATCCTTACCGTTCAGCGTATTACCGGTTTTCACGTCTTTCAGTTTCACGGCAGCACCGATATCACCGGCCTGCAATTCTTCCACCTTGACACGGTTACCACCGGCTACCACATAGATTTGCGCGATACGTTCCTTCGAACCACGGTCGGCATTCAGCAAATCGTCTCCCTCATGAACTTTACCGCTCATTACTTTAAAATAGGAAACTTCACCGATATGCGGTTCCACACTTGTCTTGAAGAAATAAAGAGATTCCGGTCCATTGGAGTCCGGAGCCACTTCTTTACCTTCCGTATTCTGTACCTTCGGCATTTCAGATACAAAAGGAACAACGTTACCCAAGAATTCCATCAAGCGACGAACGCCCATATCTTTACCTCCACAGACGCAAAATACAGGGAACATACCTCTGGCGATCAATCCCTTACGGATGCCTTCACGCATTTCGTCTTCTGACAGGGAATCTTGCTCAAAGAATTTCTCCATCAGATTTTCATCATTCTCGGCAGCAGCTTCGACCAATGCTTTGTGCATTTCCATAGCCTTATCCATTTCTTCTGCCGGAATATCTTCGATTGTCGGAGCCCCTCCTTCGGGTTTCCATGAGTATTTCTTCATCAACAATACGTCGATCAACGCATTAAAGCCCGGACCGGTAGCTATCGGATATTGGATGGGAACAACCTTAGAGCCGTATGCCTCTTTCAGCTGTTCGAGGATATTATCATAATCGCATTTTTCATTATCAAGCTGGTTGACTAGAAAAATAACAGGTTTATTCAGCTTTTCTGTATAACGGAAGTGATTTTGTGTACCGACTTCGACGCCGTATTGGCCATTAAGAAGGATAATTGCTGTGTCGGTCACATTTAGTGCAGTCACTGTGCTGCCTACGAAGTCGTCCGATCCCGGACAGTCAATAATATTAAGTTTTTTGTTATTCCATTCTACATGGAGAACGGTGGAGAAAACGGAGTAACCATACTCTTGTTCAACAGGAAAATAATCGCTAACTGTGTTTTTTGCGGCAACAGATCCGCGACGTTTTATAACACCACTCTCGAAAAGCATCGCTTCCACGAGAGTGGTTTTCCCAGAGCCAGAACTTCCCAACAAGGCAATGTTCTTGATTTCATTAGTCTGATATACTTTCATAATATATAAGATTTTAGTAATTACTCAGTATGTTTCTCACATACCATTAATTTTGTGATGCGCAAATTAGGGATTAATTGGGGGAAAAGCAACACTTATGGCAGTGTTACTAAACAATGTTATGTAACACATCTTTAACACGAACATTTTCGAATCGGGTTAAAAATTATTTTCGCATGGCTATAAACTAATTTCATAGTTGCAACGAGTAATCCGGCACGATGTTATTTTTAGTTGTTTTCCTTTCATACAATAGTTTCCCCGTTGCCTAATCAGTTTTCGTTTGACTTAAGTCAAGCGATAGTTTAACTTAAGTCATTCTATCGTTTGACTTAAGTCAAACGAAAACCCGGCTACTAGTTCGAATCTTATTTATAAAAGAAAAGATCTTAAATTCAGCATTGCAGGAAATTATCTTCCACTAATCAATGGGGGAATTATCTCTTTAGCGTATTCCTGCTGCATTATAAATAATTTCCGTCAACAGCTTTTTTGATATATCTAATAATAGTCTTACTTTTACACCCACAAACCCAAACAGCATAGCTATGGCAGGTATTTATCTTCACATTCCTTTTTGCAAAACGCGCTGCATCTACTGCGACTTCTACTCAACCACTCGCAGCGAACTCAAAACCCGTTATGTACAGGCTCTCTGCCGGGAGTTGGCGATGCGTAAAGAATACCTGAAAGGAGAAGATATAGAAACTATTTATTTCGGTGGCGGAACCCCGTCTCAACTGGAAAAAGAGGATTTTGAACAAATATTTGATACCATCCGCGAGCACTACGGATTGAATCATTGTCAGGAAATCACTCTGGAAGCTAATCCGGATGATTTATCGCAGGAATATCTGGAAATGCTTTCCTCACTTCCTTTCAACCGCCTCAGCATGGGAATACAGACTTTTGATGACGCTACGCTCAAACTATTGAGACGCCGCCACAATGCCCGTACAGCCATCGAAGCAATTGACAGATGCCGGAAAGCCGATTTCCAGAACATCAGTATCGACCTAATTTACGGATTGCCCGGAGAAACAAAAGAACGATGGGAAAACGATCTCCGTCAAGCTATCAGTCTGAATGTAGAACATATCTCCGCCTATCACTTGATTTATGAGGAAGATACACCTATATATAATATGTTAAAACAGCACCAGATATCCGAGGTAGACGAAGACTCCAGTTTAGAATTTTTCACATCACTGATAGAGCATTTGCAGAAAGCAGGATTCGAACACTATGAGATTTCCAATTTCTGCCGCCCCGGAAAATATTCCCGCCACAACACTTCCTATTGGAAAGGAATAGCTTATCTGGGATGCGGACCATCGGCACATTCTTTTGACGGAATGACACGGGAATGGAATGTGTCTTCAATCGACACCTATATAAAAGGTATAGAAGAAGACTGCCGTGCTTTCGAGACAGAGTATCTGGACCCAACCACCCGCTACAACGAATTTATTATCACTACCATACGTACCGTATGGGGAACACCTATAGAGAAACTGAAACAGATGTTCGGCAATGAAATGTGGGAGTATTGTCAAAAAATGGCTGCACCTTATCTGAAAAATGGTAAACTGGAGGAATACAACGGAGCTTTGCGCCTGACGCGTGAAGGGATTTTTATTTCCGACAGTATAATGAGTGATTTACTTTGGGTAGACTAACCAAACAAACAAAAAGCCGATGACCGAATCAGAAGTAAGAAAGTTATTGCGGCAAATGAAAGAACTGGATTCGCAAACTGCTTTCCGGGACTTTTACAACATGACTTACGACCGTCTCTTTCGTATTGCCTATTATTATGTGAAACAGGAAGAATGGTCGCAGGAAATCGTTCTCGATGTATTCCTGAAACTATGGAAGCAACGCAGCAATTTGCTTGATGTGAGAAACATTGAAGATTATTGTTTCATTCTCGTCAAAAATGCTTCGCTCAATTATCTGGAAAAAGAATCAAGACATACGCTTATTCATCCCGATTCTCTGCCGGAGCCTCAAGAACAGAGCTATTCACCGGAAGAATCGCTCATCAGTGAAGAGCTGTTCGCTCTTTACGTAAAAGCACTCGACCGGCTTCCGGATCGTTGCAGGGAAGTGTTCATCCGCATCCGTGAAGAAAAACAGAGTTACGCACAAGTAGCAGAAGAATTAGGCATCAGCATGAATACAGTGGACGCACAACTTCAGAAAGCAATCACACGTTTAAAAGAGATGATTAGCCGGGCTGAAATAGATTAACATTCTTTTAGACAAAGAGCGTAGGGAGTTTCTGTCACCCTCCGGTCTTTATCAACAAATAAGTCAATCAATCACTAAAAAAGACAGAAAATGAAAAAGCTAAATGACGCAAACATGGGGATCTTTGTCCTTCTTTCAGTTTGTCTGTCATGTTTTCATGCAACAATGACAACGACTACCTACCAAAGGACTATGCAACATTTGAACATTGAAGGAAACAGAATGAATGTGAAAGCGACAAATCCGAAAGTGAGTTGAAAATTAAAATCGTTGCAACAGAAAAAACAAAAGAAGACCGGACAGTAGTACTTGCCACACCCTCCGGAATAGACAAGCAGCACTGTACAGCTAACAGAAAAGAAAGTAATCATCAAAGCGGGTAAGAAGTCAGCAACAACTGTCATAAAAATCTATCCTAAACAGATGAATTGCAGAAGCAGAATCTCACTTTATCCGCACTCCCCAGTGGAAAGAAGAGGAATCAGCAAACTGACCATTCGGTTGAAACGAAAATAACAGATCAAAAGTAATACAGAAAGAACTATGAAATTTACCGATACGGAATTAGAAGAAATACTGAACAAGCTCGTCGCTTCCACGCGTTCACCGCGAGGGCGGTTTTCAGCAACAGCCAGTTACCCGGAACTAGAGAAAAGACTGAAGTCATATACCCGGCGTCTGACACTGATACGTACTTTCTCGGCAGCGGCGGCAGTAGCTCTACTTTGCCTATCGGTATGGACAGCCTATTTTATATGCAACCGGTCACGATACAAACGGTTTCCACCTTGGCAGAGACACGCACGGTCTGTCTTCCTGATGGCAGCACCGTCACTCTCAACCATTATTCTTCACTTTTTATCCTGAAAAGTTCAAATCGGACAAGCGGGAAGTGGAGCTAAATGGGGAGGCTTATTTTGAAATAAGCAAAGACAAGAAACATCCGTTTATCGTGCAGACTGAAACGATTGACGTTCAGGTGCTGGGAACCCATTTCAATGTAGATGCATATCATGACAATCTGGATGTAAAGACAACGTTATTGTCCGGCTCGGTAGCAGTCAGCAATAAAAGTAAATCTGTTCGTATGGTTTTGAAGCCTAACGAGATTGCTATATATAATAAGGTAGAAGAAAAACTCACCCGCAAGGTTTTAGAGAATGCAGAAGATGAAATTTCCTGGCGACAAGGAGAGTTTATATTCGACGACCTGCCTTTACAGGAGATTGCCCGCGAACTGTCCAACTCATTCGGAGCGACGATCCAGATAGCCGATACAACTTTGCAAAATTACCGGATCACAGCACGATTCCGCGATGGAGAAGATCTGGCAACTATTTTATCTGTATTACATAATGCCGGTTATTTCAACTACTCACAAAACAATAAACAGATTATTATCACTGCTAAACCAGACTAAGATGAATATAATATTCCAAGGTCGCTTCCCTGTCAGAACCATTGTTCTGATAGGGGTGGCACTCCTTATCACTACTCAAATATATGCACAAAATGCGGAAGCCCGGCTTTCGCTGACACTACGAAACGCCACACTAAAAGAATTCGTCAAGCGGATTGAAAACTCAACCGGATATTCTTTTATCTATGGCGAGGAAATTATCATCAAACATAAAATCAATTTGCAGGTAAAGGATAAGCCATTGCGTGAAATACTTGACCTCGTATTCAAGAATGAGCAGATCAGTTATCAGTTCACCGGCCGCCATATTCTACTGCAAAAGAAAAAAGAATCAAAAACCGTAGGCCGTAAGTTCACTATCAGCGGATATGTCACGGATGGAACGTCTTCCGAGACGTTGATTGGAACCAATATCATTGAGAGTCATCAGAATCAAGGAACAACCACCAATCCTTACGGTTTTTACAGCATCACTTTGCCCGAAGGAGAAACCGAACTGCGTTTCTCCTATCTGGGTTATACCACAGAAGCGCATCATTTTACGCTCTCACAAGATACATTGCTGAATATCCGCATGCAGGGAAACACGCAGTTGCAGGAGGTAGTGATCGTTTCCGATAAAACTGAAACGGGCACCATAGCTACCCAGATGGGCTCTATCGAAATTCCGATGACACAGATTAAAAATACGCCGAGCATACTGGGAGAAGCAGATGTCATGAAAGCCATCCAGCTGATGCCTGGCGTACAGGCAGGAGTAGACGGTTCAGCCGGACTGTATATACGCGGCGGCAGTCCGGACCAGAATCTTATTCTACTGGATGGAACTCCTGTATACAACGTAGACCACATGTTCGGATTCTTTTCGGTTTTTACTCCGGAGGCCGTCAAAAAGGTAACACTATTCAAAAGCTCCTTTCCGGCACGTTTCGGCGGACGTCTTTCTTCCGTCATTGATGTCCGCACCAATGACGGAGACATGCAGAAATACCACGGTACGCTTAGTATCGGATTACTAACCAGCAAAATCAATCTGGAAGGCCCGATTGTAAAAGGAAAAACCTCTTTCAACATTTCCGCCAGACGTTCGTATGTCGATCTCATCGCCAAGCCATTTATGCCGAATGATGAAGAATATGGTTATTACTTTTATGACATCAATGCCAAAATCAATCATAAATTCTCCGACCGGAGCCGTATCTATCTAAGCGTTTACAATGGAAAAGATCATTTTGCCGCCAATTATGATGGAGATACCGACTCCAAGGATGGAAGCACAATGAATTGGGGAAATACCATTGTTTCCGCCAGATGGAACTATATATTCAACAACCGTCTGTTCAGCAACACAACCGTCTCTTACAACAACTATTTATTCGACGTCAACTCATACAATAACAATAAATATGCTAACAGCATGGGAGCTTCGATAATCAACCGATATTCAGCCGATTATCGTTCGGGAATCAATGACTGGAGCTATCAGATCGATTTCGATTATAACCCGTCTCCCGCACACCACATTAAATTTGGTACAGGATATATCTATCATCGGTTCCGTCCGGAGGTCATGACATCCAAAATCTCCGAGAAAACAGGAGACAAAGTAGATCGCGACACCACTTACCACAGCATCGCCAACAGCCGGATTTACGGGCATGAGCTATCGGCTTATCTGGAAGACAACATCAAGGTGAATGACCGTCTGCGTCTGAATCTCGGATTACACTTCTCCTTGTTTCAGGTACAGAAGCAGAGTTATTCTTCTTTGCAGCCACGAGTTTCCGCCCGTTATCAACTAGGGAAAGACGTAACTCTGAAAGCCTCTTATACACAAATGAGCCAATACGTACATCTGTTATCATCCATGCCAATCGCAATGCCTACGGACTTATGGGTTCCCGTGACTAAAAAAATCAAACCGATGCGCTCTCACCAATATTCATTAGGCGGATACTATACGGGAATCGAGGGATGGGAATTCTCGGTAGAAGGCTATTATAAAGATATGTATAATGTATTGGAGTATAAGGAAGGAGTCAGCTTCTTCGGTTCTTCTGCCGGTTGGGAAAATAAAGTGGAAATGGGCAAGGGACGTTCGGCAGGTATTGAGTTTATGGCACAGAAGACACTTGGAAGAACGACGGGATGGCTGTCCTACACTTTGTCCAAAAGTGATCGTCAGTTTGCTAAAGGCGGTATCAACAACGGTGAACGGTTTCCATATAAATATGACCGAAGACACAATATCAACCTGACAATCAACCATAAGTTCAACGAACGTATCGACATCGGTGCTTCCTGGGTGTTCTATACAGGCGGAACAAGTACAATCCCTGAAGAGAAAACCGCTGTCATCCGTCCTAGCGACAGCACAAACAACGGATTTGGAGGAGGATATGGATATGGAGATTATTTTGATTCAGGCATAACTTCACCCACCATCGGAGAAGCTTCGTATGTGGAGCATCGTAATAATTACCGGTTACCAGCCAGTCACCGGTTGAATGTGGGAGTCAATTTCAACAAAAAGACCAAACATGGTATGCGTACCTGGAATATCAGTCTGTATAATGCATATAATGCGATGAATCCTACCTTCGTATATCGCAGCACCAGCAAAAACGATCCCTACAAACCGATTATCAAGAAGTATACTATACTTCCATTAATTCCATCATTCACTTACACTTATAAATTCTAAACTCATTATGAGAACTCGTATATATTATCCATTTATCCAGTTTATAGCATTACTGACAACAGTATCTTGCGAAAACGAACTCCCGTTTAGTGTAAAGGACAATCCCCCCAAACTAGTGATGAACGCACTAATCAACGCAGATAGTCTGACCAATGTTCTTTACCTCAATTTCACGGGAAGAGGATACGCCACTCATGCAGAAAAAGCCACCGTGGAAGTACGTGTTAACGGACAGTTGTCAGAAAGTTTACGTCCGCTCCCACCCCAGGCGGAAGGAGATATGCAATGCCGCTTCAACATTTCCGGCAAGTTCTCTCCCGGAGATGTAGTACGTATCGACGCTCTCACTGACGACGGGCAGTATCACGCATGGGCTGAAGTTACCGTTCCACAGCGTCCCAACGAAATAACTGATATCGATACGGTCACTGTTCCACTGACACAGTATTATTATACACAGAATTACCTCCGATATAAAATCAACATCAAAGATCGCCCCAACGAAAATAATTTCTATCGACTTATCATGGATAAGCAAATGACAGTGAAAGACTATAATAATGAAATAGGCGAATATGTCACTCAAACCACACACCGTTATCATTTTATATCTCGCGAAGATGTTGTGTTGACGGACGGACAGCCTACCAACAGCGATGACGAAGATAATGGCATGTTCGACACTGTAAAGAATATATATGGGGTGTTTGACGACTCACGATTCAAAAATACATCTTATACCATGACAGTTTACAACCAGACAAATGTTGAGGGGCTTTCCAAATATGGAACGAATGTAAAGATGGATATTATTGTGCGTCTGTTAAGCATTACAGAAACCGAATATTACTATCTGAAAGCACTCAACCTGGCAGATTCCGACGCTTATGATGAGACAATAAACGAACCAATCAAATATCCCGGCAATGTGCACGGAGGGGTCGGGATTGTCGGGATCAGTACGGAGACAAGCAAAATCATTCATATAGAAAAGCCATGGATATGAAAACTCATCACCTACTATTTATACTCATCGCATTACCGCTGTTCTGTTCCTGCCGAAGCAGCCGGAGTATGTTAAGGGAGATACAAGCCTTAAAATCCAGCTTGTATTACGAGCTCACTTCTCCTATCTATCAGGAGAAAGCAGATCAAACCGTATATCTGGACTTCATCGACTACTCCAACATGGATTATTACACCAGCGTGAAACGAAAAAAGTCTGCATATATTCCGCTACTGCTATATAACTATGAGGGTGAGCTTTTCCATCTTCGGTTAGGAGAGTCTTCTCTCACCCAACTCTATCGGGAATTTCTGACGGAGGCACTGCTTACCGAATGTAACAGTAGCACCTGCTGTCATCTGATAGATAATCAGAAAGGAAAAATGATTCCCGATTCCGCCTATCGGCTGGAAGTAAAAATCAGAAAGAATGAGACGTGTGCCAGAATCAAACTCAACCAGTCAAGTATCCCTTGGTTTGAGGGAGAAATGTTGGAGGTTGTCAATAACAAAATTCGCCCGGCAGCTTCCAGTCTTGCCATTTCTATCCGCCTCACTCAAAAGGAAGATTGCCTGCTTGATAAAACTTACTCTACAGAATATCAGCAAACTACCAAAGCGCAAAGATTCGAAGATTCACCGTCCGCCAATGCCGCTTGCCTGGATGATATGACCGAATGTTTGTCAATGGCTACGAAAGAAATCGTGGAGGAGATTAGTCGGGATATACATTTAATACTATCTTTGCAGCCAAAAAGCAGACACTAACTATGTTTATCATTATTGGAATTATGCTGACAGGCATGCTTCTTGGCTACTTGTTGCGCAGTAAAAGACTATCATGGATACACAGGATAATTACTCTTCTTATATGGATTCTCCTCTTTCTTCTCGGAATAGATGTAGGAGGTAACGAATCTATTATCAAAGGTTTGCATACTCTCGGACTGGAAGCTATTATCATCACGGTAGCTGCCGTTGCAGGAAGTACGTTATGCGCCTGGGGATTATGGTACCTATTATATAAATGGAATGGAGGAAAGGAGACAAAAGCATGAAAGGTAGTTTGATTATCGTCTCTTTCTTCATTATCGGTACTCTTTGTGGAGTTTATCATCTTATTCCATACGACTTCACCGACAGCAAGCTCAGTTACTATGCCCTCTGCGGACTCATGTTCTGCGTAGGCATCAGTATCGGCAACGATCCGAATACTTTGAAGAGTTTTCGCTCCCTGAATCCGCGGCTTGTATTCCTTCCCATCATGACGATCATTGGCACATTAGCAGGTTGCGCCGTAGCAGGAGCCTTTATGAGCCAACGAGGTCCTTTAGACTGTATGGCAGTCGGAGCCGGATTTGGCTATTATTCACTTTCCAGCATTTTCATTACCGAATACAAAGGTCCCGAATTGGGAACTATTGCGTTACTTTCCAATATCATGCGTGAAATCATCGCTTTGCTGTGTGCGCCATTATTAGTGAAGTATTTCGGAAAGCTAGCCCCTATTTCTGTTGGTGGAGCCACTACAATGGATACCACTCTTCCTATTATTACCCGATATTCGGGAAAAGAATTTGTAATCATTTCCATTTTCCATGGTTTTGTTGTTGATTTCAGTGTTCCTTTCCTAGTCACGTTCCTTTGCTCAATATCATTTTAATAGGAATAAATCCTAAAAAGCAGATTATTTCCACTATCGTTTTCGCACACGTATTACAAATATGTTTCATAAAGAACCGTTTTTGTATCAAAAAGCATATCATCTCTTGACTTACATCAAGAAATGAGGCTAAATAGAATCTTTTCCTTTTCTTTATTTTTATGCTATAAAACATATTCTTATATTTGCATAGGTAAAAAGAAAAAACTAAGCGCTTAGACTAATTTTCAATAGGTATTAGATTTGTTTTTAGGAATAGTTTTTAGGTATAACAATTAAAAAAGTAGGTATTATGAAACGTTTAGGATTAACATTAGTGGCAGCGCTCTGCCTTGCTGCTACAACATTTGCAGCCGGAAATCAACCTACAACTGCAAAATGGGAAGGTAACATCAATGTTAGTAAATTAGGTAAATATTTGAACTTGAATTCAGTTCAGAGTGAAGAAGTAGCCAATATTTGCGATTATTTCTCCACACAGATGTCAAGAGCCACAACAGCGAAGAAAGATAAAGAAGCAAAATTGCGCAACGCTGTTTATGGTAACTTGAAACTGATGAGAAAGACTCTTAGTGCTGAACAGTACGCCAAGTATGCCGCATTGATGAACATCACTTTACAGAATAAAGGTATTGAACTGAATAAGTAAAATGATTAATATGTAAAAGAGAGAGAGGGTGGAAGCCGGTTGGCTTCCACTTTTTTTATACTGTTATTTAATAGTCACCATCGTAGCCCCAAACCCATATTCTTGGAAAGAAGCATCCTGATAACGGCAATTATTATATTTCCGTTTCAATTCATCAATGACAGCCTTTCGAAGTACCCCATCTCCCTTGCCGTGAATAAAGACAATCTTCTGTTCACGCTTATTCTTATAAGTTTCCATCACTTCGCGAAACTTATCCAATTGATAATTCAGTATTTCAGCATTGCCCATCCCTTGAGTATCATCCAGCAAAGAATCGATATGAAGATCTATTTCAATAATTCCGCTCTTTCCACCATGAGTAGTATGGCTTGGTTTCACAATAGGTTGTGACTTCGGTTTATCTACAGACTTCTTCTGCAACAAAGCCTTTTGAATCTCCTCCGCCGAAACATATACTTGTTTGGCAGGCATATCATCTTTCACAATGTCATAAATCAAAGCCGGTTCTTCAAAGAAATCAGAATCGCTAAAGGTATGAAGTTTATAGAACTTCACGGTATCGATCCGTATCTCCACACTAACAGCAGGTTTGATAGCCGCAGGCTTACCGTCCTTGAAAGCGATCAACTGAACAGCCACCCGCTCCATATCATTCAATACATCTTTGGTGAACTCTTCCAACAGCAATTTTGTATTAGGCTCCACCAAACCATGCGAACGGTTCTTCCATGCTTTTCCTTCTGCACTCAAATAAGTGTAATACAAATAATAATTGCTATCATTTACCAGATAAGTTTCAAAAGGAGTAGTCATCATCGCTTTTGCGTCTTCGGGCACATAAGCCAGAAATACATTCAAAGTATCTCCTCCACGCACCTCCGGCTGACGTTGAATAACAGGCATCTCCGGTTTTACCGGTTTAACAGGTTCTTCCGGTTTCGACGCAGACGAACCGGGTTTACGCCTCATATTATAGTCATCTGTTTCAATCACGACACACTCGCGTATCGGCATTGGAATATCAAACCCATCTGCATCTTCCACCAACACAAAATCCTTTCCCTGGAATCCAGTTACGATTCCACCGCCTACCTCACTAAGAAAGCGTACTTTATCTCCTATTTTCATTATTGTATATCCAATTAAAATTCAAACTCAAAAAAACGAGTAACAAAGATAGAGATTTCTATGAAATTAAATGGAGATTCGGTTCTAAAAACAAACCGTCTGCCTTTATTCCTCTTTTTATTGTAACTTTGCATACGAAATATCAAACAGATGATCTAAAATTTACCATTAACGACGAAACCGATGAAAGAACTTATTAAAGTCATTGCTTTTGATGCAGACGATACCTTGTGGAGCAATGAACCTTTTTTCCAGGAAATAGAGAAACAATATACAGACCTATTAAAGCCTTATGGCACTTCTGAAGATATTTCAGCCGCTTTATTTCAAACAGAAATGAATAATCTGAAATATCTCGGATATGGAGCCAAAGCTTTCACCATTTCTATGGTAGAGACAGCTTTGCATGTGAGTGGACAAAAGATTTCAGGAACAGACATCCAACATATTATTGAATTAGGCAAATCATTACTGAAAATGCCTATTGAACTATTGCCGGGAGTAAAAGAAACGCTTAAAGTGTTGAAAGAGAAGGGTAAATACAAATTAGTAGTTGCCACTAAAGGAGACTTACTCGATCAGGAGAATAAGCTGGAACGTTCCGGATTAGCCTCTTATTTCGATCACATTGAAGTGATGTCCGATAAAACAGAGAAAGAATATCAACGAATGTTGAATATCTTACAGATTGCTCCTTCCGAATTTGTCATGATTGGCAATTCTCTGAAATCGGACATTCAACCTGTTCTATCGCTGGGAGGATATGGCATACATATTCCTTTTGAAGTGATGTGGAAACATGAAGTAGTAGACACATTCACACATGACCATCTGAAACAGGTGAAAAGATTTGATGAGTTGCTGCTTTTGTTTTAAATAAGTTCTGTTCTTTCTTCAGATAAGCTTCAAATCTGAAGAAAGAAATCAGTAAACAATGCCATCTTATTGAATTACAAATCCAACAGTTTCATCAATTCAGCAGCCCGACACGCTTCTATCGAATTACCGACAGAGAGTTTCTCCAAAATATTCTGCCGGTGTCGATTGACTGTATTCACACTAATATAAAGGGCAGCTGCAATTTCTTTACTAGATAGTCCTTTACGTATACAGCGAAGTATTTCCTTTTCGCGTTCGGATAGGATATTGCGATGTTCTTCCGAAAGAAAGAGCATTTCGACTTCTCCACGTTCCATATGGGTAATAGTGGGATATATCCCCTGCTCCGTTCGTTGATCTGCAGACAAGGTATAAAGACAAAAAATCAACCATACACTTCCGGAAGGAGTATTTTCCATAATCTGCACTAAATTATCAATATACTGATAGACTCCTTTCTCATTCATCATACGTATTCTGCATCTTCCCCGGTACTTCAACCGTTCTTCGGAAGACATCGAAAAGGTCTTCTGAAAAAACTGATACTCCAATAACCGCTTTTCTACCAAGTCTTCAGGATGAATACGCCGATAAATACAATCTTCATCCATAGAATCAATCACACTTAAAGCAGCTTCTTCGGGAGTCAACCCTAGAAAATGCGCCCAAGGATGAACGGCAATGTAACTTTTCCTATTCGAAAGATCTGAAATAACAGCACATCCACCATTAATCTCCGTCAATGAATGAATAAAGCGTTGATGTTGCTCTACAACTCCATTGTCCAATATTTCATCGGCTATCAGTTGTGTCGCATAAACTTCATCTATTTCCTTTTGTAATACGTCCATCTTATAAAATGGTTATTATTCAGTATTGTTGCACACGGAGGTATGACCTATCTTTGCACCACAAAGATAAAGATAATCAAATTAGAAATGATCATGAAACATTTAAAAATCAAAATCATGTCAATAGCCTTTATGGCAGTAGCAACTTCTTCTATGGCACAAAGTTTGAATAAGATGAACTGGCTGAACGAGCCTCAACAGTGGGAAATAAAAGATAGCAAAACCTTAGTGATGGATGTTCCTGCAAAAACAGACTTTTGGAGGATTTCTCATTATGGATTCACAGTGGACGACGGACCTTTCTATTATGCGACTTATGGTGGAGAATTTGAAGCCAAAGTAAAGATAACCGGCAACTATGTCACCACCTTTGACCAAATGGGATTAATGCTGCGCATCGACCATGAGAACTGGATAAAAGCAGGTGTGGAATACGTTGATGGCAAACAGAATGTAAGTGCCGTAGTTACACACCGAACCAGTGACTGGAGTGTAGTACAATTGCCGGATGCTCCCCGCTCTATATGGATAAAAGCAGTCCGTCGCCTGGATGCAGTAGGAATATTTTTCTCACGTGATGATAAAGAATATATTATGATGCGCACTTGTTGGTTACAAGATAATTGTCCTGTCATGGTAGGATTAATGGGAGCTTGTCCGGACGGGAAAGGGTTCACCGCTACATTCGAAGAATTTAAAGTGACTCCATTAGCCGATCAACGAAGACTGGAATGGGCAAAAAGGCAAATAAACAAATAAAAATCAGTCCTGATGCTATTTATTTAAATAAGGAGAAAGCTCTTTATAATATAAATGTGGTAGTATATCTTACTCTAAATGTTCCATTTTTAAGATGTTTTCTCCAACAGATTATGACTTTTCGTATAGAGTTCTTCAGAAATTTCCAAGTCATGACCTTTCGCATAAGACTCATTAGCAGATATAATACGCCCGGCGGAAAGTTTCAACATCCATCGGATATCTTCTGCCGCAACGAGATGCCATGTCGGACGCATTACATGAGTTCGCAGGATTTCACCATCACGAAGCGCTTTTTCCACTGTCTCAATCGTTGCTGACTTCAGACGCATTCCCACTGCCCATTTCACCATAGAATAATTCTGTGCCTGCATAGCTCCCATCCAGGACACGAGTTCCTTTGGTTGAGAGAAAAGAGGACTTAATAACTGTTGATTAAGTAAACGTATATTCGATATTTTCATTTTAATTTATTGCTATTTTTATCAATATAAAACCAATCATCACTTTGCCAGGTCCAATGCTCTCCATAATCATCCAGTTCCTTTCTTTTTCCGGTATAGGTCACTTTAGCCTTACCATCCTTGAAAGGACAAACGAAAGCAAACTGTGGTTTGATGATAACATTCCCCAATGTATCGGCAAACCCCATCAGCATCTCATCATTTATGATACGAAAAAGTCCTTCCTCTACATAATCCGGTCCATTATCAAAACTAAAGGCATAAAAAAGTTTTTCTCCTTTGTTATTGATAGTTGTCCATCCGGGTTTATGGGGTTCCATTACAAAACCGATATGCCGTATGGTATCACTTCCTCCATAATGATATTTACCAAAAGGAATCACCGTATCACCTTGTTCATTCAAATAACAGACAGAAGATCCTAATTCCGGATATTCAGTTGACATATAAGCAATAAGGATTGAATGATCCGACTGTTTTTGACCGTCCAAACAACCAGTCATAAAAATGCAAAACAATAAGGCATACAAAGATTTTAGTTTCATGAGCTTATTATTAGTATATTGCAAATATAAAATTTCTTTCCATACAAATCATTGTTAATGATAAAAAGAATAAATAAGAAGATACAGATATTGCCTCAACTCCTTAGCCAAGAGTCAAAACCAGTTGGAAGTCTCCGAATAAATCTCTACTTTTGTACTCCATAACAAAGAATAGATCAAGAAATGATGCTCTATAAACTCATCCCTCCTTCAGTAGTAACAGCAACTATCCAGTTGCCGGCTTCTAAAAGTATCAGTAATCGTGCATTAATCATCAATGCGCTGGGCAAAGGTATTTATCCTCCTGAAAACCTGTCCGATTGCGACGATACACAGGTGATGATAAAAGCTCTCACCGAAGGGAAAGAGACGATTGACATTATGGCTGCGGGCACTGCTATGCGTTTCCTTACCGCCTATTTAAGTGTGACTCCGGGGGAACGGACAATCACAGGAACAGCCCGTATGCAGCAACGCCCGATACAGATATTAGTCAATGCGCTCCGGGAATTAGGAGCTGAAATAGAGTATGTCCACCATGAAGGATATCCTCCCTTATGTATCAAAGGGGCAGAGTTGAAAGGAAATGAAATAACCTTGAAAGGAAATGTAAGTTCCCAATATATATCTGCTCTATTGATGATAGGTCCGGCACTCAAAGACGGTTTGACTTTGCATTTAAGCGGAGAGATTATTTCCCGCCCTTATATCAATCTTACATTGCAACTGATGCAGGACTTTGGAGCCAAAGCCGCATGGACTTCTCCCAATAGCATATCCGTTGCTCCACAACTCTATCAGAGCATTCCTTTCAAAGTGGAAAGTGACTGGAGCGCAGCTTCCTATTGGTATCAGATTGCCGCCTTATCTCCCAAAGCAGAAATTGAATTATTGGGGTTGTTTCCTAACAGTTATCAGGGAGATAGCCGGGGAGCAGAAGTTTTCTCACGCTTAGGTATAACTACCGAATTTACATCACAAGGTGTGAAACTAAAAAAAACAGGCAAAGCGCCGGAAAGACTGGAAGAAGACTTTGTCGACATTCCGGATTTGGCACAGACATTCGTTGTTACCTGTGCCTTGCTGAATATCCCTTTCCGTTTCACCGGATTACAAAGCCTGAAAATAAAAGAGACTGACCGTATTGCCGCCCTGCGAGCCGAGCTTAAAAAGCTGGGATATATGATCAAGGAAGAAAATGACAGTATATTAATGTGGAATGGCGAACGATGTGAACCGGAAGAAACTCCGGTGATTGAAACCTATGAAGACCATCGGATGGCAATGGCATTTGCACCGGCAATTATCCGCCATCCCAATTTACTTATTGCCGATCCGCAAGTCGTTACCAAATCATATCCCGGATACTGGGAAGATTTGAAACAGGCCGGATTTCAGGTTATAAACGAAGGCTAATTTTCATACGCTGTGGAAGATTTCAACAAATATACTTCCCACATCAACTACTCCCCTATTGTAGATTTTGTATTACAACAGGGGAAGCAGACCTATTATAAGAAAGGAGACTACTTTTCCCGCCAGGGAGAAGTATGCAAAACAATGGGGTTCGTCAGTTCCGGTTCTTTCCGGTACTGTTGCACCAACAGTGTAGGCGAAAACAGCATTGTAGGCTATACTTTCGATCATTCTTTTGTTGGCAACTATCCGGCTTTTCAGTTACAGGACAAATCAAATGTAGATATACAAGCCTTGTGTGACTGCTCGGTATACGTAATCAATTATCAGCAAATGGCAGACTTCTACGATACCAACGACGCTCACCAAAAATTGGGGCGTCGCATCGCAGAAACGTTATTGTGGGAAGTCTACGACCGGATGATTTCAATGTACAGCCTGACACCGGAAGAACGCTATCTTGAAATTATCAACCGTTGTCCCGACTTACTGAAACTGATAACTTTAAAAGAACTGGCTTCCTATCTTCTGATTCGTCCCGAAACATTAAGTCGTATCCGAAGAGAAGTCGTACAAAAATAAATTCTTGATTTCAATCAAGAGTTTATTTATTCCCTACCCTTACTTTTGCGGGCAAACAAAGTATATTGTATTTCATGAAAAAAATTATAATTATAGGTGCAACTTCCGGCATCGGTCGCGGATTGGCAGAAGTCTATTCTCAAGAAGATTATCTTATCGGCATTACCGGTCGCAGGGAAAATCTATTAGAAGAGGTATGCGCCCGGGACAAAGACAAACTATTCTATCAAGTGTGCGACATCCGATATACACAACCATTTTCTCAAAACTCTCACTCTAGATGGGTGGAATGGATATATTGATTATCTGTGCCGGGACCGGAGAACTAAATCCCGAACTCTCCTACCAATTGGAAGAACCTACCTTACTAACGAACGTGATAGGATTCACCAACATCGCAGACTGGGGTTTCCGATATTTCGAACAGCAAAAAAGCGGGCATCTGGTTACTATTTCCTCTGTTGGAGGTACACGCGGCAGTGGCATCGCTCCCGCCTACAATGCGTCGAAAGCCTATCAAATCAACTATATGGAAGGATTACGACAAAAAGCAACTAAATCTCCTTATTCTATTTACACTACCGATATTCGTCCCGGATTTGTAGACACCGCTATGGCAAAAAGAAGATTGTTTTGGGTTACTCCCGTTGATAAAGCTGTGAAACAAATTAAAAAGGCTATTTCTAAAAAGAAAAAAGTAGCTTTCATTTCCAAAAGATGGAGATATGTAACTATCCTGTTTCGTCTGTTGCCATCTGCTATTTATTGCCGGATGTAATGATAGATACTCCATAGCCAACACATATTTGTCTAAGCAAATCTAAAAAAAACACCTGCCCCAACTGTTTATACAGATATTGGTATCTACCTATTCTATATGTATATAAGTCTGTATGGAATCATATTAATGATAATAGCTAACTCATAAATAAACAGCTCTCAAATTGGAGGACACTTTCTAAGGTTAGTAATCAATGATGAAAAAATAAGTTCTTTCAGATGGATGGTTTATAAAATTAGAATTAACGCACAAATATCAAATAATTAATACAAGATGTCATCAAAAAGCGATCTCAAATTCTCCTTTTCTTTTTAAGAATACCCATTTCGCCGTATTTGTATCTTCATATAAAAGGAAACTACTTGTTTATTTCATCATCCTTGTTATTTCATCTGAAATAAAATAAACAGGTATTCTTAAAAAGAAAAAATGTAGAATTTGATATTATTTGAAAAAGATGCTATGTATGAATATTTGAATTTAAGGCTTTGCCAACGTTTTACGCCGGAATAAGTTCTGAAAGAACTTATTAAAAGTAATTCCGGATTCTAGGAAAAACTCTAAATTCAATGCTATGTTAAAACAACTAAAGTCAGTTAGTATGTTGTTGTTCCTACTGACAATGTCAGTAGAAGCAGCTTATCCGGAAACTGGTGAAAGCACTCTAAAAGTTTCCGTTGTACAACAGGGTACTACTTGTAAGGGTGTAGTAAAAGATGCAGCAGGTGAAACCATCATCGGTGCATCCGTCGTAGCCAAAGGTACGACGAACGGTACAATCACCGGAATCAACGGTGACTTCTCTTTAAACAATGTAAAAACCGGAGATATTATTGTAGTCTCTTTTGTTGGTTATCAGACTCAAGAAATCAAATTCACAGGACAATCATTGAATATCATCCTTAAAGACAATACACAAACATTGGATGAAGTTGTTGTGGTTGCTTTTGGCACACAAAAGAAAGTGAATGTAACAGGATCTGTATCTACGGTAGGAGCAAAAGAAATTTCGGCACGTCCCGTTAACTCTACCATAGAAGCTTTGCAAGGTATGGTTCCGGGTATGAATATCTCTACTGGTGATGGTGGTGGCTCCTTAGGTTCAGACAAAAAATTCAATATTCGTGGTGTTGGAACAATTGGAGCTGGTTCAAAGGTAGAACCATTGGTGCTCATTGACGGTATGGAGGGAGACATGAACGCTATCAATCCACAGGACATTGAGAATATTTCTGTACTGAAAGATGCAGCCGCTTCCTCCATTTATGGCTCGCGGGCACCAGGTGGAGTCATCCTGATTACAACAAAGAAAGGTAAGTCGGGAAAAACGGTAGTTAACTATAATAACAACTTCCGTTTTGTATCTCCCTTGAATATGCCTGAAATGGCGGATTCATACAATTTTGCTCTGGCAGTCAATGACCAGTTAACTAATGGTGGACAGACTCCCATGTATAGCGCCACCAAACTTCAACAAATTCTGGATTTTCAGGCAGGAAAAAGCACACAATATATGTGGCCGACCGATGCGGGAAGATGGAATTCATTCGATGATCCCCAACGGCAAGACGTGATGCCTACCGGCAATACCGACTGGTTAAAAACGTTATTTGGTAATAGCTTTACCCACGAGCATTCATTGAGCGTAAATGGTGGAACGGATAAAATACAATATTATCTTTCTGCGAATTATCTGGACCAAGGAGGTCTCTTGAAGTTTGGAGATGATAACAAACAACGCTACTCCTTTACTGCAAAAATCAATGCGGACTTAACCAAATGGTTGAAAATAAGCTATAGTATGCGTTTTAACCGGACGGATTATGAAGCTCCTTCATTTGCCGGAGGCGATATCAAAAGTAATGTATTCTATTTCGATGTATGCCGCTACTGGCCTGTCATTCCGGTAGTAGACCCAAACGGATTCTATACTGTCGAATCCAAGATTTACCAATTAACAGAAGGAGGCCGATATAAATCACAAAAAGACGTGATGGCACACCAGCTTGCTTTCATCGTGGAACCCATCAAAGACTGGAAAATTAACGTAGAATTGAACTACCGTTCCAACTATAATTTCAACCATACCGATTATCAAACCGTTTATGGTTATGATGTGAGTAAAAATCCCTACATTATTGCCAATCAAACTTCCAGCGTTACAGAATATGCTTATAAGAGTAATTTCTTCAATCCGAACATCTTTACCGAATACGGCAAATCATTAGAAAGCGGGCACAACTTTAAAGTGATGCTGGGTTTTCAGAGCGAACTATTCAAACAACGTGATATTACCGCTTCCCAAGACGGTATCATGTCGGAAGTGGCTACCTTAAACACCACGCAGACAAATGCACAAAACAGAGGAGGGTACTCCGAATGGGCTACAGCCGGCTTCTTCGGACGTGTTAATTACGACTACAAAGGACGTTATCTGGCTGAAGTAAATATGAGATATGACGGCACCTCACGTTTCCTTCGAGATAACCGCTGGAATCTGTTCCCATCATTCTCCTTAGGATGGAACATGGCCCGTGAAGCATTTTTTGAAGACCTGACCGATTTAATCAGCACATTCAAGATACGTGGTTCATGGGGTGAATTGGGCAACCAAAACACAGATAACTGGTATCCATTCTATCGAACTATTGATATTAACAAAGACCAATGGGGCAATTACGCACTAGGCAGTTGGCTGGTAAATGGCGTAAAACCAAATATTTCCAAAGAATCTGCGCTGGTATCTTCCTTACTGACATGGGAAAAGACGCAAACACTGGATTTAGGTTTCGACTTATCTATGCTCAACAATCGTTTGAATGTAACATTCGACTATTTCCAGCGTAAATCTAAAAACATGGTAGGCCCCGCCCCCGAACTACCCAACCTCTTAGGCATTGCCGTTCCCAAAGTAAACAACCTCGATATGACTTCCAAAGGTTGGGAAATACAGGTGAACTGGCGCGACCAGATACGCGACTTTAAGTATGGAGTTACCTTATCTTTGTCAGACAATCAAGTGGTTATTGATAAATACCCCAATCCGTCAAACACAATTTTAGATAAAGACAATAATAATACGTATTATGCAGGTGCTCACGTAGGTGATATATGGGGATTCCAAACAATCGGCATCGCAAAGACCGATCAAGAGATGAAAGATCATTTGGCCGGTATGCCCAATGGCGCACAGGATGTACTCGGTTCCGGCTGGGGAGCAGGTGACATCATGTATGCGGATTTGAACGGTGACGGCCAGATCAGCAGAGGTAACAAAACACTGGCTGATCATGGTGATTTGAAGAAAATAGGCAACAGTACACCACGCTACAACTTTGGTTTGAATCTGGATGCCGCCTGGAAAGGGTTCGACCTTAAATTATTTTTCCAAGGAACGATGAAACGTGATTATATGCCGGGGAGTGGTTCTACAATGTTCTGGGGAGCAGTAGGCTACTGGCAAACCAACTTTTTCAAACCTCATCTGGACTATTTCCGCGGAGAAGATACGACTAATCCGCTAGGAGCTAACCTGGGTGGTTATTATCCGCGTCCTCTCGAGAATGATAGAAACCGTAATCCACAGACCCGATATTTGCAAAATGCGGCTTACTGCCGTCTGAAAAACGTTACTTTAGGTTATACATTACCTAAATCTTTGACAGAGAAATTCTGCGTAAACAATCTGCGATTCTTTGTTTCAGCAGAGAATTTATTTACTATTACCAGTCTGGCCGATACGTTTGACCCCGAAACTGTTGGCATCGGCAACTGGGACGGATGTACCTATCCGCTATCCAAGACTGTATCATTCGGTTTAAGTGCAACATTTTAAATGATAAACGATTATGAAAAAACATATTAAACTTTTGACAATAGGAACATTGCTATTGGGCGGACTGACCGGTTGCAATGATTTTCTCGACAGGGAACCACTGGATAAAGTAATTCCCGAAAAATATTTTGCATCCGAAAGTGATCTGGCTGCATACACAATCAATGCTTACCCATTTGAAACAGTGACCGATGCGTATGGCATCAATTTCTTCGGCAAAGATAATGATACTGATAACCAAGCCAGTGGTGACTCACCGGCCTTCTGGATACCCGGGCAAAAGAAGGTGCCGTCAGGTGAAGGCGAATGGGACTGGAGTAAAATACGAACCTGCAACTATTTCTTTGATAATACTTTACCGAAATTCGAAGCCGGCACTATTACCGGCAATCAGGATAATGTGAAGCATTATATCGGAGAAATGTACGTGATCCGGGCATACAATTATTATAAATTACTGGTTTCTTTAGGAGATCTGCCTATTATCACTACTGCATTGCCCGACATAGAAGAGACCTTGGTGGAATCCAGCAAGCGCCAGCCGCGTAATAAGGTGGCACGCTTCATTCTGGACGATTTGCAAAAAGCAACAGAATTGTTGCTTGATAAAAGTCCCGGTGGCAAGAATCGCATCAGCAAAAACGTAGCTCACTTGCTACGTGCACGCGTTGCCCTCTTCGAAGCAACTTGGGAAAAGTATCACAAAGGAACAGCTTTTGTACCCGGTGGAAAAGGATGGCCGGGTAATCCCGCAGATGTAAGCGGTTTTAATAGTGATGCAGAAGTGGCTTATTTTCTTGATGAAGCAATGAAGTCATCAAAAGTGGTAGGCGACTATATCGTCGGAAAACTGGCAGACAATACCGATACCCCCGAAGGTATGAACGCCAGTCTGGTTTCCATCAATCCTTACTACACCATGTTCTGCGATGAAAACATGGAAGGATATGATGAAATACTGATGTGGAAACAGTTCAAGGAAGGATTGGTAACCAGCAACTTGCAAATGGAGTTGGCACGCAATGGCGGTGGTTCCGGATGGACTCGTGGCATGGTCAATTCATTCCTGATGCGCAATGGGCTTCCCATCTATGCAGCCGGTTCCGATTATAATCCCGATTGGGAGAAAGAAGGAGTAAATTCCACTTTACAGAATCGTGATTCACGCATTGTTATCTTTACCAAAAAGCCGGGTGATGCCAACACTGAAAATAAAGGTGATGTGAATTATTACGGTGATGACGGAACTCCCAGTTATTGCTCAATCCGTTTCATTTATGGCGATAAAGGAAGTTTGGCAACAACCGGATTCATCATCAAAAAAGGCAAACACTACTCCAGTCACATGGCAAATGACCATAGTGCGGGAACATCAGGTGGTATTGTTTTCCGTGCGGCAGAAGCCATGTTGATTTACATGGAAGCTTCGTATGAAAAAAATGGTAGAATCGACGGAACAGCCGACGGATATTGGAAAGCTTTACGCCGACGCGCCAAAGTGGACGAAGACTATAATAAGACAATCGCTGCAACACAGATGAGCGAAGAGGCTAAAGGCGATTTCGGTGCTTATTCTCATGGCCAATTGATAGACGCGACGTTATATAATATCCGCCGTGAACGCCGTAACGAACTTTGTGCAGAAGCTTTGCGCTGGGAAGACTTGAAACGCTGGCGTGCATGCGACCAGTTGATATCCAAACCTTACCGTGTAGAAGGTATGCTATACTGGGGAAGCAACTATGAAACGCAACTGGCAGATTTATGTAAAGTAGATCCGGCAGAAGGTAATATGTCCTCACCTGATTTAAGTAAATATATTCTTCCATACGAAAAAATCACGAAGAATAATCTGATTGCCGGGCAGAAGGGATTCCTCTTTACACCTGCTCATTATCTGAATCCGATAGGTATGGCTGTATTTCGTCAGACAGCCTCGGATAAGAATGATTTTACAAGTTCAGTCGTTTATCAGAACCCGGGATGGAAGATTGAAGGCGACACCGGCGCACAACCTGTAGAATAATAAAAAGATAAAAGAACAACTCTTTGAGCTTACAAATATATCGACCTTAATATTATATATCTGTTATCTTTTTATTTTTATAAACTTCATTGTCTCGCTTCAGATTAGGTAGAACTGCGGTCAATCTAATCCTAAGTTAGGCAATGAAGTTTTACATTCGCATGAGTTCTCGTTCAACATCCTCTGCAGATGTATAAAAAGTCTTTGTGATTTCCATAGTCACCCAACAGAGATTATCCGCAAAATTCACTACATTTGTATTTGCTTATCTGTCAACCGGGCTAATCAAGTATTACAATTACTACACTATCCGATTGATAATATCTAACTTGAAACAAAGGTGTATATGAATACTGACTTTACAAACTTAACAACAGAAAATCTTTCTAATGAGCATTTATGCTGCATTATCCGCAGCAAAAAGTCTCATCCTGGTATTGAAGCAAAACGGCAATGGCTTTCCGACCGGCTGAATGAAGGCCATGTCTTTAGAAAGTTAAACGCCAAAGCTACTGTTTTTATTGAATATGCCCCTCTTGAAACAGCTTGGGTTCCCGTCATCGGCGACAACTATTATTATCTGTATTGTTTATGGGTGCTAGGTAGCCCCCGAGGAAACGGATATGGGAAAGCATTAATAGAGTACTGTATAGCTGATGCCAAAGAAAAAGGTAGATCCGGCATTTGTATGCTTGGGGCAAAAAAACAGAAGAGCTGGCTTTCCGACCAATCATTTGCAAAGAAATTTGGTTTTGAGGTGGTTGACACTACTGATAACGGATATGAATTGCTTGCTCTTTCTTTCGACGGAACAGTACCGCAATTTGCGCCAAATGCCAAAAATCTGAAAATAGAAAGTGAGGAACTGACGATTTATTATGATATGCAATGCCCCTACATCTATAAATACATTGAAATGATCAAACAATATTGTGAAACAAATGATGTCCCTGTTTCTTTTATTCAAGTAGATACGCTACAGAAAGCAAAAGAGTTACCGTGTGTTTTTAATAATTTTGCAGTATTTTATAAAGGAAGTTTTGAGACTGTGAATTTGCCACCTATCGACTATTTAAAAAGAATACTCAAAAAATAAGAAATACAATCCTGACTTTTCCCATTAATTATCAGGATTGTATTTTATCTGCTTCATTAAAAAGACTTCTCATTTGCCATCTTCCACATATTGAGAAAAGAGGCTTTAGTGATTTCTACGACCTTATCCCAATTCAATCGGTCAGCATGATCGGAAGGCTGGTGATAATCAGGATGCCCGTCCGTATGATACCAGATGATCGGAATACCTACTTTGGCAAACGAACCATTATCACTTCCTCCTATCGGATTTTCCCAGGCGCGGTAATCCGGTTCCAATTGCAAACCGTATTTTCTGATATCCTCTTTCAACCAATCCTCAAAGACCGGATGGGCGGCTGTATAAAAATAAACGACCTGTTTAGGCTGTTGAGGTTTGTTATTACGGCCAATCATGTCAAAGTTCAGATAGCCTTTGATTTGAGATAGGAAAGGACAAGTTTGTACAAAATATTTAGAGCCAAGCAGTCCTTTTTCTTCTCCATCCCAAAAAGCAAAGATTACATTTCTTTCGGGTTGCTGTCCACTGGCTAAAAAGGCTCTTGCTATTTGCAGCACTGCCGATACACCGGAAGCATTATCGTCAGCACCATTGTATATTTGGTCGCCATCGAGTGCAGGATCAATACCTAAATGGTCGAAATGCGCCCCCACAATCACATATTCTTTGGTATTTTTACCAGGAATCATTCCCAATACATTCCTCATGGAAAGCTTCTGATGAACTTCCTGTTTCAGTTTAACTATGGAATCAGGATGCACTTCCAGACGTCCTTTTTTCTGACGTTCTTTACGGTAAGCATCAAAAGGCTGGAAATAGCAGTCAGCCAAAGGTGATACTCCCATCCATTGAAGTAAGGAAACAATATACTCCGAGGTCACACGTGAACCATGAAAACCTGCCTCACGCCCTTGCAATTCATCACTAGCCAAAAAGTTGATAGTAGCTTCGGCAGAGGAACGGTTGATACTCTGCAACCCTTTTTCTACGTTAGTTTGGGCAGATAACAACAATGAAAAATTACACAAAAAAGAGAGAAGCAGAATGTTTTTCTTCATGATGTATATAAGATTTAAGAAACAATCGTCCATACTTTACTTATTTTCAACTATCCAGTTTTTATCATTCAAGATATTTCTATTACAATCATCTGCTCCCGGATTATCATTAAAAGAAATCCGATATTGCCGGGGAGGAGTCGGATAATAAATAGCAGGTTCCAGCACTTGCCCCAAGGAATCAAACAGTGTATTCAAGGCATCCTCATCCAATTGATTCGAGTGACAATAAAGATGTTCTAACAGACTTCCTTGCGGTACCATTAAACGAGTTAGCTGATTATGTTCACAACGCAATTCACTAATATTAGAGTTATCGGACAGATCAAGTTCGGTCAATTTGTTGTATGAGCAACTTAATTCCCTTAAAGAAGGGCAACATTTCAATATATCAGTAATTGATTGGAAAGCACATCCTTGTATCAATATCGCAGAAATTGAAGTCTTCTCGTTCAATTCCAGATGTGACAATACTTCATTAGAACTCAAATCAATATCGCGCAATGCCGGCAAGCTTTTAAGGGAAAGGGAAGAAAAACCATTATAAGAACAATATAAACTTTCCGCTTCCGGATGACTACCAAACTCTATTGAAGTCAATTTGGGATTAGAATAAACTTGTATAGATCGCAATCGGAAACAATCCTCAATCTCCAAATGCTCCAAATCAGCGAAACTACCGATATTAATACTTTCCACATTAGGACAGAAGGTATTCAAGTCCAATTCGCGAGTATCAGAAATGCTATTCAAAGCCAGTGATTTCATTCGCGGCATATTTCCCAAATAAAGATGACTCAAAGGAAGAAGCAAACCACTTATATCGATAAGCTGCAGCTCTTCAGCCCAAATCCTCACTTCATATAATCCTTTATTTCCATATCTATATACCACTCCGCCACTCATTGAAGAAGGATCTTCTATTTTCTGTATACGACCGTTTCCCCAATCTATCACCATTCGTCCCCCACTTGCTACAATGTCCAACTGCCGCCAGTCTCCTACAACATTCACTGTAAAGCGAATCGTGTTTTCATCTGTCAATGCCGGAAATTCAAAATCATCTCCAAACACTCTGTTATCCGTATCTTTACAGGCAGCAAGGGTAGTGAATAAGATAACCACCCACATACTCCGAACGAATAATATACTCTGTCTTTTCATCTTATATTTGAGTTAGTAACATACAAAAGTACGAAAGAAATAGATAGCATACACGATAGAATACAAATTTATAAGTAACTTTGCACAAATTTGATTCGTAACTGTTATATTGTCATGTGGATACTTATTATAAGTCTGGTGTTGCTGGGTGTCATTGCGCTGATAGCCGGAATTATCCGCAACAAAAGACTGCAAAAGAAAATAGAAAAGGGCGAACTGGACCGTATGCCGGAAGTGAAGGAAGTAGATGTGGAATGCTGCGGACAACACGAAGTATGCGAACGGGATAGCCTGCTGGCAGCTGTCAGCAAAAAGATAGAATATTACGATGACGAAGAACTGGACCAGTTCATTGGCAAGGCAGGAGATGCGTATACAGAAGAAGAAACAGAAATGTTTCGGGATGTATTGTATACGACACTGGATGTAGAAGTGGCCGGATGGGTACGTAGCCTTCAGCTCCGTGGCATTGAACTACCGGATGATCTCAAAGACGAAGTTTTTCTGATTATCGGAGAAAGAAGAAACATAGAAGTAAAAAAGGCAGATGACAGGTGATGTGATGGATTTACTACAATATACATTCTTTCAACACGCCCTATTGGGAAGTCTGCTGGCAAGCATTGCCTGTGGGATTATCGGTACATATATTGTAACCCGCCGCCTGGTATTTATCAGCGGAGGAATCACTCATGCTTCTTTCGGAGGGATCGGGTTAGGATTGTTTGCCGGAATTTCTCCGATACTCTCGGCAGCCGTATTCTCGGTATTATCTGCTTTTGGCGTCGAATGGCTTAGCAGACGGAAAGATATGCGCGAAGATTCTGCCATTGCAGTATTCTGGACGTTAGGGATGGCACTCGGAATTATGTTCAGCTTCCTGTCACCGGGATTTGCGCCCGACCTGTCGGCTTACCTCTTCGGCAATATACTGACCATCAACCAAATCGACTTATGGATGCTCGGCATATTGGCACTCATACTGACCGGATTCTTTTATCTGTTTATCCGCCCTATCGTATATATTGCCTTTGACCGTGAGTTTGCACGTTCGCAAAAGATTCCGGTAGAGATTTTTGAATATGTACTGATGATGTTCATCGCACTGACCATTGTAGCCTGCCTGCGAATGGTAGGCATCGTATTGGCCATTTCTCTTCTCACCATTCCACAGATGACAGCCAACTTGTTCACCTATAGTTTCAAGAAGATTATCTGGTTATCAATTGGCATCGGTTTCTTGGGCTGCCTGGGTGGATTATTTATTTCTTATCACTGGAAAGTCCCTTCGGGAGCTTCCATCATATTCTTCTCTATCTTGATTTACGCCGTTTGTAAAATCGGAAAGAGTTGTTGCAGGAAAAAGTCATAATAATAGATAGTATATGGAAATCAAAATTCAATCACTGGAAAGTATCCATGAAGCAGCCCGTGAATTTATCGCTGCTATGGGCGACAACACTGTATTTGCTTTATACGGAAAGATGGGTGCCGGCAAAACGACATTCGTCAAAGCACTTTGCGAAGCATTGGGCGTAACGGATGTTATCACTTCTCCTACTTTTGCTATTGTCAACGAATACCGTTCGGACGAAACCGGAGAGTTAATCTATCACTTTGATTTTTACCGCATCAAGAAGCTAAGCGAAGTGTACGACATGGGTTACGAAGACTATTTCTACAGTGGCGCTCTCTGCTTTATCGAATGGCCGGAACTGGTAGAAGAACTACTTCCGGGAAATGCCGTAAAAGTAACGATTGAAGAACTGGAAAACGGAAATAGAGTAATCAGACTATGACCGGACAATATATCGTACAAGGAATCTTTGCGCTGGCAGGAATCGTCTCCCTGCTGGCGTCATTGCTGAACTGGGACTGGTTCTTTACAACGCGCAACGCACAAACCATTGTCCGGAATGTAGGACGCAACCGGGCAAGGCTCTTCTATGGAATACTGGGAATTATCATCATTGGAATGGCTGTATTCTTCTTTGTGGAAACACGGAAAGCCATAGGAGGATAATATGTTTTTGAGAATCCTTTTGTTTTCTTCCCATTTTTTCATTTTTGTATGAAAGGAGAAGAAAAGTGAAAACAAAAGAATATCTTACAAAAATTCGCCAATTCAAACAACAGTTTCTGGAATTATTTCTATTTATTTTTGGTTCTGTTGCCCGTGGAGAGCAACATGTCGTGACTTCATCTCCAGATACTTATTAATCACATCAACTGCAAAAAGATTCTCCGGTGTAGTTAATAAAGAATAGATGCCATGTTGTTTCAAAGTAGATACAATCAGCCGCTTCTCGTAAGCGAACTTTTCTGCAATCACGTGCCGATAATACCCTTCCGTATCTTTTGCCGGTTGGGCGATATATTCCTTCAAATCGACATCTTCAAAAAAGACTACGAGCAAACGGTGCTGGCGGTTTAGTTGTTTCAGGTAAGATAATTGACGGTTCATTCCTCCTATGCTCGAGAAGTTAGTATATAGTACCAGCAGGCTACGTTTACTGACATGTTTGTTCAAATGAACGCAAAGAGCCGAGAAGTCTGTCTCCCCAAAAGTGGTCTGCTGGCTATAAAGACTTTCCAGCAATGTCTGCATATATCCCGATTGCTTGGAAGCAGGCACAAAAGTATCGAAGTGTTCATCGAAAGTCACTAATCCGGCTTTATCTTCTTTCCGCATGGCAACATACGAAAGCACCAGCGAAGCATTAATTGCATAATCCAGCAATGTCTGCATATATCCCGATTGCTTGGAAAGGCACAAAAGTATCGAAGTGTTCATCGAAAGTCACTAATCCGGCTTTATCTTCTTTCCGCATGGCAACATACGAAAGCACCAGCGAAGCATTAATTGCATAATCCAGCAAGGTCATTCCACAGAAAGCTTGCTGCATTACTCTACCTTTATCGATCACATTATAAATCTGCTGTGAGCGTTCGTCCTGATACACATTCACCATAAGTTCATGCCGACGGGCACTTGCTTTCCAGTTAATCGTACGGTAATCATCCCCCTTTACATACTCTTTAATCTGCTCAAACTCCGTATGATGCCCAACCCGGCGAATACGTTTTATTCCCAGTTCTGTCAGATTATCACTTATTGCCAACAATTCATATTGATGGAGCATCAGATATGACGGGTACACTTTGATATCCAAAGGTTCTGCACAAGTATAGCGCCGGGATATAAAGCCGATTTTTCCGGTCACAAAAACTCTAATATGACCGAAAGAGTAAACACCACGATGAGTAGGTCGAAGACGATAGGTAACTGTTTTTCCCTCGTTTGCTCCAAGCTTCACCTGAAAGTCGACATCACGTTTCTGAAAGATAAAAGGGATCTCATCTATGATTTCTAAAGATACAGGATGCGGATAACTACTTTCTACCCGAATACTTACTTCATTTTCGTCGCCATTAGAGAAACGGTCGGCACACTGGCGGAAAGCATGGATTCCACGAATACGATAAAGAGAATATACGTCTGCCAGTACCACCAAAAGCAAGACAAAGAGTGCCCACTGCCCGATAACAAAGAACGGAGCAAAAACATATCCGCTACCCAACAACAGGATAACTACGACAAGGGCAATATGGAAACGACGAGTTAGAAACAAATGATTTATGATTTATGATTTATAATTTCTTGGGTTTACGATTTCTTCAACTTACAATTTACGTACAGTTTATAATTTACGATTTATGATTTCTTCGATTTATGTTATGAATAGAGTCAGACATCCAACGCGCAGCCCAAATCATAAATCAGAATTCATAAATCATAAATCTTTTCATTTTGGTACTTCCACTTTATCAATTAAGCGTTGCGTCACTTTCACTGGAGAATAGCCTTCCATTTCAGCTTCGGCAGTCAGGATCAGACGGTGCTGAAGTACATAAGGAGCTACAAACTTGATATCTTCCGGTGTCACAAAATCACGTCCCTGCAAAAGAGCATACGCTTTTGACGATTGCAGCATGGCTACAGATGCACGCGGAGAAGCTCCCAAATATACAGCTTTGCTGGTACGAGTCTGCTGTACAATCAATGCGATATATTGGAGCAATGTGCGGTCTACAAATACCTGATTCATGAAAGCACGAAGCGACAACAGTTCTTCTTTGGTAATAGCGGGAGTGATGTCGTCCAACTTCACCAATGCGGCATTGGTATGATGACGTTCCAAGATATTCACTTCCTCTTCCAATGAAGGATAATCCATCGTTATCTTCATCAGAAAACGGTCGAGCTGTGCTTCGGGAAGTTTGTATGTTCCCTCCTGCTCTACCGGATTCTGGGTAGCCAAAATCGTATAAAGATCTCCCATCCGGTGAGTCGTTCCATCAATACTGATCTGGCGCTCTTCCATTACCTCAAACAAGGCAGCCTGTGTCTTGGCAGGAGCACGGTTGATTTCATCGACCAATACAATATCTGCAAAAATCGGTCCCTGATGAAAATCAAAACCATTGGTTTTCATATTAAACACAGTCGTACCTAATACGTCACTCGGCATTAAGTCCGGAGTGAACTGGACACGACTGAAGTCTGCATCAATCAGACGAGCTGTCAAACGGGCCAACAGTGTCTTCGCAACTCCCGGAACACCTTCTATCAATACGTGTCCATTAGCCAAAATCGCTGTCAGTACCAAATCGACTGTCTGCTCCTGCCCAACTATGACGGAAGCAATCCGGTCTTTCAACTCTTGTATCTTCTCGGAAAAGAGAGTTAAATCTACTCGCTGTTCTGTATTCTCTTCCATAAATTTCTTCTTTAGATATGATTGATTATTTCATTCATTTTATCGATATATACCTTCATCTGCTCCGCATCAATAACACGTCCTCCGTAAATCACAGGTCTGACTTCGCGGATAAATTTAGCAATCTCTCCGGCATCCATTCCGGTTTTCCGGGCAATCCGGTGGAAAGAGCGTTCATCGTCGGCCACTTCTTCAATATCCACCTGAATCTCTCTCCGAAGTTCTTCGGCTAAATAGGAAAACTTCTTGCGAACTAAATCCGCATGGTCTTTCTTCTGAAAGTAAAGCGTGCCTATCAGTTCGGTAAATTCAAGAGATTTATTGGCCGGCTCGTGAACAACAGGGATCACCCGTTGCCGCCTCTTCGCTGTGAATATCATAAAGAGTATGATGGTAATCATCGTCAGATACAAAGCCCAACGAAGCGGTTCATGTGCCAGAAAATAACGGAAAGGTGATTGCTGCACCTGTGCAGTTTCTTTCATGTACCCCTCCGTGCGAACGATGGGAAGCTTTCCCATCTGCGACAACAAACGGAAAATATAGGTTGCATTCTTGCCGTCCAACATTCCGTAATTGGTAAAAATCAAAGGAGTGGAAACTAAAATAACTTCTCCTTTCCCCCACCGACGGGACATCGCTACAGGCATATAAACAAGACTATCCGTTGTCAACGAGTCCGCCTCTGTTTCATACCGGAACTCATTCGACTCAAAAACTCTTTGTGCCAACACCCTTTCCGGAAGTGAATCTCCCCCAAAATAAGAGGAGCACAACTGGGGATAAAAATAGAAAGTCTGACGGGGATAAACCGTCGAATCTCCTATCCAATGCAAGCTATCCTTTTTCATAAATGAAGTTGCATATTTCTTCAAAGCCATCGGACTGAAGTAAGAATAGTAAGACCTGAACTGCAAGGTATCTTCCAAATATCTGCCGAACAAGGTACTCACCAACATGATCTTATCTCCGCGTTCCGCCATTTTCAACAGAGCGTTTACATCGACGTCCGACAATCGCAAATTATCAGAGATAACCAATATACCTCTGCGTTGCGTCGTATCTTCCTGCTCCAATTGATAAAGACTTTTCCTCGAAAAAGTGTAGCCCTGTGGCAAAGAAGAAGACAATACACTATCGAATACTGCACATCCGAAAGGTTGCTCATCATGATGTCCGAAAGTGGGCTTCCACACAAAATTCTTCGGCAAATGACATTCTATTGCAAACATGATGAATAGAAAAGCGACAATAAAGACAATGAACCAGCGACTTCCTTTCATGAGACGCCTCCTTTCTCTATTTCTTCCTGCAAGGTCTGCATTATCCGGAAGAGTTCTTCCGTCGCCTCAAAGTTGCCATAACGTACCCGCAGGAAATGATTGGTCAGTTGCCTGAAAGCCGGTAGCCGGACTTCATTGATATACTGGGTAGGCGTTTTATAAAGTTGCCAGTCAATACGTTCTGCGTCACTAAGTTGTTTCAAAGTTTGCAGATAAAGCAAACGTACTGCTTCCCGGTAATTCTGACGGGAAAGCGCTTCCGCAATCCCTCCCGGAAAATCTACTCCGTAAATGGTGTCTTCTTCAACTGTATAAGGCAACGCATTTTTATGCGAGACCATAAACAATTCCGGGCGTTTCCGATAGACAAACCAAACAATCAGCAACAAAAGAAGAATGGCAATACATACCAGGATAAGCCCTGAATACTCTTCAGCAAAATGGCTGCCGAATATTTTGCGCAACAACTCCCCAAACTGCCGACTGATCCACTCAAAGACATTCATCTCCGGAGTAATCAGTTCACGGTTATAGTTGTATGCCGGATCAGACTGCCAGAGGGCAATCTGCACCGTATCACAAACTAGTGTATCAGCCGGAGAAGTGAGATTCATCTAGTGGAGTTTTTCTTTAGAGTTTATCAAAATTATCAATATCACTTTCTACCGTTATGCTGTCCACCACTTCCGATGCATGACCATACTGATAAACCAGACCGACGATACTGAATATAGCCGACAAGTAAGAACCATACAGCATCAGGATAGAGAACAAATATTGCGCAAAGTTCAGTCCGACTGATGAAGAGGTTGCACCTCCGTCACTCATAGTGAAGACCATTTTTACAATATAGATCACATACCAGGGTATAGAAACGATTCCTTGTAATACACTGGCAATAAGTCCCATCACCATTAAAACCAGAAAGACGCCGCCCCAGGTTGCAAATCCCAACCGGAATGTTTTTGCAAATGCCTCACCCAATGAAATATCTTCAAATAAGTAGATGGGAGCCATTAATGCCAAAGGAACCATAAATGCGAATAAAAGCGGGATGGTCAGAATGAGTGTGAAAGGTGTTAACACAGCCAACAAGACAACAATGACCACAGCAAAGATGAATAAAAAGCTGCAGGCAATCCCCATCAAAAAGAGTCTTTTAATATTGCGGAGCAACAACGATTTAATATCGCCGAATACAATCCCGTTCAGACGTTCTTCCCGTTCATTATACAATCGCACCATCGCATAAACCAAAGAAGTCATCAGCAAAGCTCCCAGACATGAAAAAAAGATAACTCCTGCATAATTCAGTGCGAATGAAGGTCCCAGAGCAGCTAAAGGATTATCACTTATTCCTCCGGATGCCTGCATGGCAGTAAGATCTGTCATACTTCCCATTAAACCGCTAAAGTTTGCGGCTTGAATTAAGCATATAGGGAGTATCAGATAAGTTGAATACTTAAACAATTGTTTCCAATTCTCTTTTATAAAATCAAAAGAAGCGTTCAACTTCTCACCGAAAGGACGTTTCACGTACATCGCAATCTTAGGTTTCTGTGATTCCATGTTTTTTTCTATTTGGTAAATAAATATAGTAGAATATAATAAATGCCAGAGAAGTGAATATCACGCCAAGCCTCAACACATCGGGAAGCTCTGTGTGGCGGGTAAGAAAACCTTCTATAAAGCCTGCCATAATGAACACTGGAACAGTGCCGATCACTATTTTCAAGCCTCGCTTCGCTCCTCTTCTGAAAGATTCCAGTCGGGAATAGGTGCCGGGAAACAGCCAGCCGTTGCCTAAAGCCAATCCGGCGGCACCGGCCACGATAATCGCCCAAATCTCAAGCGTTCCGTGCAACCAGATGGCAAGACTGGATTCCCACAACAAATCGTGTTGATAAAAGAATGTTTGAAAAGCTCCTACCATGATACCATTGGAGAGAAGCATATACCCTGTTCCAAAACTAGTCAGCAATCCCATTGCAAAGCAGTTGAAAGAGACCATCACGTTATTAAGTGTAATGCCCAAGAACATCGGTACTTCGGAAGAACCATTATATACGGCCATCGGCTCACCATTGGCAATATTGTCGAGTGTCATATCCACATAACCGTTTCCCAATATCAGCCGGACAAAATCCGGGTCATTCGCTGCTGATAATACGCCGATTAATGCGCTGGCAACAAAAATCAAAAAGGAGGTCAATAATTCGCGACGTGCATCGTGCATGTTTCGTGGCACTTCCTGTGTCCAAAAGGTAATAATCCGTGTCCACTTCTCGCGTTTATTACGGTAGATTTCGTTGTGCAACGCTGAAGCCAGATTATTCAGATAAATAGTAATACGGGAAGTTGGGAAATGTGTTTGGGCAAATGCCAAGTCAGCCGTCAAGTCCGTATATGCATCGGCAAGTTGGTCAGGGGACAGGCTTGCCGCCCGCTCCACAACTTTCTCTGTCTCCTTCCATTTTTCAATGTTCCGACGAATAAACGTTACTTCTTTCATGCTTTTCAATCGATTTCAGATAAGTTTTGTCCGAAACCGGAAGCAAAAATAAGAGAATTATGATATATTTGCAACGGAATCCTAAAAATGTTTAACCTGAAATGGCAGAATCTACGATAATAACCGGACAATTCGTTCGTATCAGCCAAACGCCCGCCAGTATCGGCGAACGACTGATGGCTTTAATCATCGATTATTTTCTGATCGGGCTTTACATCTTGTCCACTATTACGCTCTTGTCTAAATTAAGTTTACCATCAGGATTCAGTTTGTTCTTTTTTCTGTGCGTCGTTTATTTACCGATTCTCGGTTATTCTTTTCTTTGCGAGATGTTCAATCACGGACAGAGCTTTGGCAAAAAACTCATCAATATCCGTGTCGTAAAAGTAGACGGTTCTACTCCAAGCATCGGCTCTTATCTGTTACGATGGCTTCTTTTCCCAATTGATGGTCCCATCACAAGTGGCCTTGGACTTCTGGTCATTTTATTGAATAAAAATAATCAACGGCTAGGAGATCTTGCTGCCGGTACGATGGTGATTAAAGAGAAAAACTACCGTAAGATTCATGTTAGCTTGGATGAATTCGATTATCTTACCCAGAATTATCATCCGGTATATCCACAATCGGCTGATTTATCACTCGAACAAGTGAATGTAATTACCCGAACACTGGAATCCAGCGAGAAAGACCGGGCAAGACGTGTCACGGCACTTGCTAAGAAAGTACAGGAATTGCTTTCCGTTACTCCTCGTGACGGTAATCAGGAAAAATTTCTTCAGACTGTACTTCGCGATTATCAGTATTATGCATTGGAGGAAATATAACCAGAATACGCTGTTTCAGGCTATTCAGGCAAGGGATTATTCTCACCATAGTGAGAATTAATTCTCATTGCAATGAGTATTTTTTCTCATCGCAGTGAGAACTTTTTCTCATAGCATAAAACTGTTTGAGAAAAAGCCCGCAAAAAAAAAGGGGTATACTCACAGAGCACACCCCTTATCTTAATTTTATCTGCAATGAGACCGGACGTCGTTTAGTCCACCTGTCCCAGAGAGTTTCCGTATTCCATTTCTCCCTGAACCACAAAGAGGACTTCTTCAGGATCGTATTCCCCTATTTCATCCTTTTTGGCTTCTTTTACAATGTAAGCCACAACCTCTTCCAAATCGATGTTGACATAGCCGTCTTCATCGGGTTGAGCGTCGAGAATGCCACTTTCAGAGTAATACTCGTCGATTAAATCGAGAAAATAATACAATTCATCGTCCGAGAACTTCTCTTTCAGTTCTTGAGGCAGATAGTTTTTGATAAACTCGATGGTCTTTTCGTCATCGGCATCTGCTAATAAAAAATCGTCTTCCAGTCCCATTTTTTTAAGTATTAAGTGATAAGTATTAAGTATTATCGACTATAAAAGCTTCTTCACCTTTTCTGCGAATACCGGTTTACCAACTGCACCTACCTGTTTGTCTACTATTTCACCGTTCTTGAAAAACAATACAGTAGGAATATTACGGATACCATATTCAGCAGCCATATCACCATTTTCGTCTACATCGCACTTACCGATGATTACTTGTCCTTCAAACTCCGCAGCCAATTCTTCAATGATAGGAGCCACCATCTTGCATGGGCCACACCAAGGAGCCCAAAAATCTACAACAACCGGTTTTCCTTCTGCAAGAACCTCTTTATAGTTGCTGTCTGTAATTTCTAAAGCCATTTTTTTAAGTATTAATTATTAAATGTTATTTCGTTAGCTTATTCTCGCCACAAATATAATCAATTTATATGAAATCCCAGTTCGGGACGTTCCTTTAAATATGTTATTAAATCCCGCCCCACCGAAAGCTTAATCGGACGAGAAATCAAATCAATTGACATGTGACTTACATCGGCATCATCCGTCACTTTAAAATACAATTCCGTATTTCCCGGATGTTCTTTGGTCAGAGTGGCAAGCTCAGTAACCAAAGCCGAGTTCAAGACTGACAGAGGAATGATAATCGTGATCTTCTGTACCAGTTCTTCTTTCACGTCGGGAAGAAGTTCCATAGAAGTGATTTTCACTTCCAATTCATCCTGTCGCCATTGTTTCGCTTGGCAACGGGCTTTAATATATAGGAACGTTCCTTCGTTGAGATATCCCTGATAAGTCACCCAGTCATTTCCCCAGAATGGGATTTCGGTAGAACCGGAATAATCTTCAATCTTGGCGATACCATACGGATTTCCATTCTTGCTGACCCCGCGACGAACACTAGTCACGATTCCTCCCATCGTTATTTCACGACCAACAAGTGCAGCTTTATCTTCCAAATCTGCCATACGGGTATTGCAGACATGTTCCAACACGATAGAGAATTCATCCAACGGATGAGCAGAAAGATAGATACCTACCAAATCACGCTCACGATTCAGACGATCGAGATCACTCCAACGTTCTGCACCTTGAGGAATTTCAGGAGTTGCAACATCAATAACGTTTTCACCACCGAACAAAGAATTGAAAGCAGCTGCCTTATCTGCCTGATAACGGTTGCCATAACGCATCAACGTTTCCAGAAATACTTCACCCTTAGAATTTACAGCAAAGTATTGCTCCCGCTTCAGTTCCGGGAAACTATCAAACCCTCCGGCTAATGCCAGACACTCCATATTCTTCTTGTTGCAGGCATTCAGGTTGACACGTTGCACAAAGTCGAATATACCGAGGAAAGGACCATTCTTACTACGTTCCTCCATAATACTATGAACAGCAGCTTCACCTACACCTTTGACAGCCCCTAGTCCAAAACGGATATTACCATCATGGTTTACTGTAAACTTCAGGTTACTTTCGTTTACATCCGGCCCCAGCGTCTGAATACCCATTGCCTTACATTCGTCCATCAGTTTCGTAATATCGGTAATGTTCGACAAGCTTCGGCTCATCACAGCAGCCATATATTCAGGAGGATAATTAGCTTTTAGATAAGCGGTTTGGTAAGCTACCCACGAATAACAAGTAGCATGTGATTTATTGAAAGCGTATGACGCAAACTTTTCCCAGTCGGTCCAGATTTTTTCAAGAACTTTCGGGTCATGCCCGTTCTTACGCCCACCTTCAATAAATTTAGGTTTCATGTGGTCCAGCTTGTCACGCAGCTTCTTACCCATCGCTTTACGGAGTGCATCAGACTCACCGCGGGTAAAGTCCGCCAATAAACGCGACAGAAGCATCACCTGTTCCTGATAAACCGTAATACCATACGTATCCTTCAAGTATTTCTCCATTACCGGAATATCATACTCAATCGGCTTACGCCCATGTTTACGGTCGATAAAATCAGGTATATAATCCATCGGTCCCGGACGATAAAGGGCATTCATGGCAATCAAATCTTCGAATGTAGAAGGCTGCAATTCGCGCAGGTATTTCTGCATGCCGGCAGATTCAAACTGGAATGTACCAATCGTCCGTCCGTCACTATATAATTTATAAGTAGCCGGATCGCAGATGTCTATCGCATCGACGTCTACTTCAACATTACGACTTAAACGGATATTTTCAACGGCCTCTTTGATAATAGACAAAGTTTTCAGACCAAGGAAGTCCATCTTAATCAATCCGGTATCTTCAATCACCGAACCTTCATACTGGGTAACAAGCATTTTTTCGCCCGTTTCCTTATCATCAGCAGTGCTGACAGGTACCCAGTCGGTGATATCGTCACGACAGATAATCGTACCACAAGCATGTACACCTGTACCACGTACGTTACCTTCGAGCATCTTAGCGTACTTGATCGTATCCCGTACCAACGGATCGGATGATGCTTCCGCAGCTTGTAGTTCGGGAACATATTCAATCGCATTCCGCAAGTTCAGTTTCTTATCAGGAATCTTATCCGGCACTAATTTAGCCAATCGGTCAGACTCCGATAGAGGCAGCTTTTGCACACGGGCAACATCCTTGATAGCTAACTTGGTAGCCATTGTACCATAAGTGATGATATGAGCTACTTTTTCCTGACCATATTTATTCGTTACCCAACGAAGTACCTCTCCACGCCCGTCATCATCAAAGTCCACATCGATATCGGGCAAGGAGATACGGTCCGGATTCAAGAAACGCTCAAACAGCAAATCGTACTGGATAGGGTCGATTTTCGTAATTCCCAGACAATAGGCCACCGCCGAACCGGCAGCCGAACCACGTCCCGGACCGACCGACACACCCAATTCCTTACGTGCCGCATTGATAAAGTCCTGTACAATCAAGAAGTATCCTGGGAAACCCATCGTTTTCATGATATACAGTTCAAAGTTCATTCGCTCTTTGACTTCTTCCGACAGAGGTTCACCATAAATTCTCTTAGCTCCGTCAAAAGCTAGTTTCGCCAAGTAATCTCCTTCAAGTTTAATACGATAGAGTTTATCATAGCCACCCAAGCGTTTGATTTTTGCTTTCGCATCCTCTTCACTCAATACCACATTACCGTGCTCATCTTGAGTAAACTCATCAAACAGGTCTTTTTCCGTAAACTTCGCCCGATAGCCTTCTTCCGTCCCAAAATCTTCGGGAATAGCAAAAGTAGGCATGATAGGTGCATGGTCGATGGAGTAATATTCTACCTTGTCAAGAATCTCCAGCGTATTGCTCAACGCTTCGGGAACGTCGGCAAAGAGTTCGTTCATCTCTTCGCGTGTTTTCATCCATTCCTGTTTGGTATAAAGCATACGGCTAGGATCATCCAAATCCTTACCGGTACTCAAACAGATCAAACGGTCGTGCGCTTCCGCATTCTCTTCATCTACAAAGTGAACATCATTCGTACAAATTAGTTTGACATTGAACTTCTTAGCATATTCAATCAGATATTTGTTCACATTTACCTGCAACGGATAACATTCGTGATTAGCACGGGGAACAGTCGCTTTATGACGCTGCATCTCCAGATAATAATCATCCCCAAACAGGTTCTTATACCATTGTATGGCTTCTTCGGCTTCTGCAAATTGCCCGGCAGTAATCCGCTTCGGCACTTCACCACCGAGACAGGCCGAACAAACAATAAGTCCTTCGTGATATTTTTCCAGTTCGCTACGATCAGTACGCGGGCGCATATAATATCCGCGTGTCCATGCGTGCGATACTAATTTAATAAGATTATGATAACCTTTTTCATTCTTAGCCAATACAATCAAGTGATAACCACTTTGGTCGGGCTTACCTTCTTTTAAGTCCATAGTGCGGCGCGCAACATACATTTCACAACCGATGACAGGTTTGAAAAGCTTGTTTTCCGCTTCCACTATCTTAGCTTTGCAGGCAGCAATCTCCGCTTCTTTATCCGCGCACTCTATTGTGCCGGCCTCAATTCCTGCAATTCGCTTCTTCAGGTCTTTGACTTCACCTTTCGGACCGCTGTTCTTTTTATTAACGTAGTTCGTAAATTCCTTAATACCGAACATATTTCCATGATCGGTCACGGCAATACCCTTCATCCCATTTTGCATGGCTTTATCGACCAGACGAGCTACACTAGCCTGACCATCCAACAGAGAATATTGAGTATGGACATGTAAATGAACGAAATCCTGCATAATGATAAGTAGTTAATTTGAAGGCATAAAATTACTACCTCTTGGGTTATAAACAAAAATAATCCTCAAAAAGTTATCAACATTCGCATTTCTATGCTCATTTACTTGCTGATTTTTTAAATTAAGTATATTTTTGCAGACAATATCATTAAACAGCATTCATGGGCCGACTAAAGAAATTGAAGAAAATACGTATTCACCGCGAAGGAACACATATATTATGGGCAAGCTTTTTGCTATTGCTATTGATTAATGCAGCTCTTTATTGGGGAATCGATTGCAAAATACCTTTTTATGTGGTAGCAGTAGCGAGTATAGCAGTCTATCTGCTGATGGTGAATTTCTTTCGATGTCCGATCCGTCTCTTCGGGCAGGACACTGAAAAGATTGTCGTAGCACCCGCCGATGGAAAAATCGTCGTCATCGAAGAAGTGGATGAAAACGAATATTTCCATGACCGCCGCTTAATGGTATCTATTTTTATGAGCATCGTGAATGTACATGCCAACTGGTATCCGGTAGATGGTACTATTAAAAAGGTAGCGCATCATAATGGCAATTTTATGAAAGCATGGCTGCCGAAAGCCAGCACAGAAAACGAACGTTCTACGGTAGTGATCGAAACTCCGGAAGGAGTGGAAATACTCACCCGGCAAATCGCCGGAGCAGTGGCACGCCGTATTGTCACCTACGCTGAAGTAGGAGAAGAATGTTATATTGACGAACACATGGGATTTATCAAATTCGGTTCCCGCGTGGATGTGTATTTACCCATTGGCACGGAGATTTGTGTCAAAATGGGACAATTAACGACCGGTAACCAAACGGTTATCGCCAAACTTAAATAATTCTGTCACAATGACAAACGTTATTAAAAATAGTATTCCGAATACCGTAACCTGCCTGAACCTTTTCTCCGGTTGTATTGCTTGCGTCATGGCTTTTGAAGCAAAATATGAACTGGCTCTACTTTTCATCGCTTTAAGTTCTATTTTTGATTTCTTTGATGGATTGTTGGCTCGTGCACTCAATGCACATTCCATTATCGGAAAAGACCTGGATTCATTGGCAGATGATGTCAGCTTCGGAGTTGCTCCCTCACTGATCGTATTCTCCTTGTTCAAAGAAATGTACTATCCGGCAAATATGGAATTCATCGCTCCTTATCTACCCTATTTGGCATTCTTGATTTCTGTTTTTTCTGCCTTGCGCCTGGCTAAATTCAACAATGACACACGGCAGACCAGCTCTTTTGTCGGACTCCCAGTACCAGCCAATGCTCTGTTTTGGGGTTCATTAGTGGCAGGGGCACATGACTTCCTGATATCAGACAACTGCCATCCTGTCTACCTTCTTATACTTGTCTGTCTGTTTTCCGGACTACTGGTATCAGAAATACCGATGTTTTCTTTGAAATTTAAAAACCTGTCATGGAATGACAACAAAATCAGTTTTATATTCCTGATTATCTGCATTCCTCTTCTTCTACTTCTTGGAATTAGCAGTTTTGCCGCCATTATTGTATGGTATATTTTACTTTCACTTTTTACAAGAAAAAGTAAATAAACAATCTCTTGGCACGTTTGTTGTACTATGAGTTTTATCAAAGTAACAACATAAAAATCATAGTCCGATGCATATACTTTTATTCATACTCATTTTTATCATTGCCATTTTCGTATTTGGCCTTTCTATTGTCGGCTTCATATTAAGAACGATTCTCGGATTAGGACGTAGTTCTTCTTCATCCCGCCCGAAACAGACGGAATCAGGACGTACAAGCCAACAAAGCTATAACCAAACGAATCGCCGTTCAAATGATGATGAAGAAGAAATATATTCCGAGAATGTTCCGGAGAAAAGACATAAAAAAATATTCACCCAGGATGATGGCGAATATGTAGATTTTGAGGAAATCAAATAGCCATTACACTGCTTTCATTTCCGTTTCGCTGCAAAAAACTCTTTCATTAGTGCAGCGCATTCGTCAGCCATTATCCCTTTTACAACCACTGTTTTAGGATGTAGAGCCGAACCGGCATATTTCTGATAGCCGCGTTTTTCATCTTCGGCACCAAACACAAGCTTGCCTGTTTGTGCCCAAGCAATAGCCCCTGCGCACATCACGCAAGGCTCAACGGTGACATACAGGGTACATTCGTTCAAATACTTACCACCAAGCACGTTGGCAGCAGCTGTAATAGCCTGCATCTCAGCATGAGCCGTTACATCATTCAATGTTTCTGTGAGATTATGGGCACGCGCAATAATCCGCTCTTTACAAACCACGACAGCTCCAACGGGAACTTCTCCTCGCTCGGCAGCCTTACCTGCCTCTATCAAGGCTTGTTTCATGAAGTAAATATCGTCCAGCATTCCCCTCTTTAATTTTTAATTTTCAACTATCGTCTCATATCATGTTCACCAAAAAGGGTGGGATAATCTTCTTCCATATTCTTATGGATAAACATGAGAATTGTTTCACGAAGCCAACGTGACTTGTTCGTTATCTTATATTTCTCAAGATAACGATCTACAATCAGCTGTTCTTCGTCGCTCAATAAAATGCTCATCCGTCGTTCCCTTTTGGTACACTCGGCATGCATTTTCAGGCACTTCTTACTCCTTTTTCTCATATCTTCTGCAAAATTACTTTTACTTCTGTAAAAACAAAGAATAAAAGCAGTAAATTTGCAAAAAAAGATGGCTGAACATAATGATTTAGGAAAATCCGGAGAAAATGCCGCCGTAGCTTATCTTGAGCAGAAAGGTTATCTTATTCGTGACCGGAATTGGAGAAGAGGACATTTCGAACTGGACATTGTAGCTGCAAAAGACAATGAACTGATTGTAGTAGAAGTGAAGACGCGCAGTGACACTCTGTTTGCGGCCCCGGAAGATGCTGTAGATTTACCCAAAATAAAACGTACAGTACGTGCAGCAGATGCCTATATCAGATTGTTTCAGATTGACACTCCTGTACGCTTCGATATCATCACTGTAGTAGGCAACGACGGGAATTTCAAGGTTGAACACATAGAGGAAGCGTTTTATCCTCCTTTATATTAAAGAAAGCTGTGGATTTAGATATTCATCATTATAAAAGCCGTGAAATTCGTGCAATCTGCGCTTTAATTTATGATATAACCAATTATGAAAACATACTATAATTATTAATTCATTATGAATGTAGAAACTGTCAGAGAATACTGCTTGAACAAGAAAGGAGTCACCGAATCTTTTCCTTTCGATGATGTATCACTGGTTGTAAAGGTAATGAACAAGATGTTTGCTCTCATTGACCTGGAAGAAGCTAATCACATCGCACTAAAATGTGATCCGGAAAAAGCAATCGAATTGCGTGAACATTATTCGGGAATTGAAGGGGCTTATCATTTTAATAAAAAGTACTGGAATAGTGTCCGCTTTGACAGTGACGTAGATGATAAATTGATGAAAGAGCTTATTGACCACTCTTATGATGAGGTAATCAAAAAATTTACTAAAAAGTTACGCGCAGAATATGATGCCCTCCCCTGATACATTCCCGGTTCCATTGATTCATATCAACGAGACGAACTCGACCAACAATTATCTGCAATCTCTCTGTTCTGAACAGAAGGTGGAGGAATTAACTGTCGTTGTCGCCGATTTTCAGACTTCCGGTCGGGGACAGCGTGGAAATTCGTGGGAATCAGCTCCTGGCAAGAATCTTCTTTTCAGCACCGTTATCTTCCCCGAGTTTTTGGAAGCACGACGTCAGTTTCTTATTTCACAGATTATATCTTTAGCTATTAAAGAAGAATTGGATACCTATACCACCGACATTTCTATCAAATGGCCGAATGATATTTATTGGAAAGAAAAAAAAATATGTGGGATGTTGATAGAAAACGATCTGATGGGGCGGAATATCAGTCAGAGCATTATAGGAATCGGAATCAATATTAATCAAGAGATATTTCACAGTTCTGCTCCTAACCCCGTTTCACTGCTACAAATCACAGAAGAAGAGCATGATCTATTTGAAATACTGAAAAATATCATGCTGCGTATCCAATCTTATTATAGCTTGCTCAAAAAAGGCGATACGACATCAATAGCCTGTCAATATGAAAAATCTCTTTTCAGAAGGGAAGGGATGCATCGATATAAAGATGCCAATGGAGAATTTCTTGCACGAATCGTTTGTGTAGAACCTGAAGGAAAGTTGATATTAGAAGATGAGAAGCTGATTAAAAGAGGGTATATGTTTAAGGAAGTAGAATATTTACTGAAATAAGCTATTCTATTCCAGATCAAAACATTATCTTTGAAACGTGCGTTTTTATATAAAACTCTTTCATTTATGAAAACAAAATTAATTTTCCTCCTTCCATTGTTATGGATATTAATAGGATGCGATGATTCAGATTCTGCAACATTGCATATATCAGAATCGAAGTTTGATAACATCAGCGCAAGCGGTGAATCATTAACGATAGATATTACTTGTAGTTCCTCATGGACTGTTACAAGTAATAAACAATGGTGCATTCCCAATACACAAAAAGGAGAAAACGATGGAAAGTTAATCTTATCTATTAATGCAAATCTGGAATCCAAATCCAGAACAGCAACTGTCACTATCATAAGTCATAAGGTTAGCAAAACTGTTCAAATCATTCAAAATGGCTCTACCAATACGGCTGAAGAATACCATTATGAACTCCCTGTAATCTTTCATGTATTGTATAAAGAAGATGAGAATTCTCTACAAAAAGTAAATTCAAGCCGTTTATCCCATATACTAGACAAAGTGAACAGTCTGTATAAAAGCAAGAATAACAGTGTAGACATGAATCTTACTTTTACATTGGCAACAACAGATAAAAATGGAGAAACATTACCCAATCCTGGCGTAGAATATATCCAATGGCCAGAGTCATACCCTATCGATTGTGAAGCTTTTATGAAGGATAATTCGGGAAAATATGTAAAATACTTATGGGATCCAAACTCATATATCAACATTATGGTTTATAATTTTACAACTGAACCGAATTCAAATTCAGTAACATTAGGTATCTCTCATATTCCTTTTTCTACTACAGGCAAGCATTATTTAGAAGGGCTTGGTGAAACAGACTACTCTCATCTAACATTAGCAAATTTACAATTCCCACTATCTGTCTCCATTAATAGCCTATATATTAATGAAGAGTCTACTCCAACAGAATATAGTACAGCAGACATTGCTGTCACGCTAGCTCATGAATTAGGACATTACCTGGGACTACATCATGTCTTTGCCGAAACCGATAATGGCACGTGTGAAGATACGGATTATTGCAAAGATACCAAAAGCTATAATAAACAAGAGTATGATAGCAAATGTGATTACATATATGAGAATGAGAGAGAAAAATACACATTTAAAAATTTGGTAAAACGAACAGGATGTGATGGTATAGAGTTTATCTCTTATAATATCATGGATTATGCTATTAGTTATTCAAACCAATTCACTCAAAATCAACGTGAACGTATCAGACATGTCTTATCCTATAGTCCTCTGATACCCGGACCGAAGAAAGGAGACATTGATACCCGAGCGCTTAATGAAGGGCCTTTGGATTTACCAATACGAACTATAAAATAACAAATTGAATATAATTGAAAAGAGGTGAACCGCTTAGCGATTCACCTCTTTTTCTATCCTCAATATCTTATCCAATGTCTTTTGAGCTTCTGTTGATGGAAAACGCAGAATCACTTTCTGCAAAGAGTTACGCGCTTTCTCATACCGGGTAGTGAACAACTTCGATAATCCATCCCGGTAGCGGGCATACTGCATTTTAGTGGGAGAAGAAAGTTTTTTATAATCCATCTCCAACTTTTTCTTCTCCTGTTCTGCTGTCAAATAATAATAGTTTCCTAAAAAGATATTAGCCGCCAGATTATCCGCCTCAAGTTGCAATATTTTTTCGTACATACGCAAAGCATCTTTCTCCTGCCCACGACATACCTGCATTTCTGCGCAAGCTTCCAAACAATCTACATTATTAGGAGTCTTTTGCAGTAATTCCTTGTAAAATAAATAGGCTTTATCGTAATTCCGATTCTTTTTATAGGCAAGCGCTAATTCTGTAGCCAGTTTGGAGCTAATTTCACTGTTCTTGTCTACATTCGTCCAATAATACATTTCCGTACGGTCTATATTCAGAGCGATAGTCTGCCGGAAATAGCTCACAGCCTGCCCATTCTGCCCTGCCTCAATGGCAGCAGACACTTTTTGTAACATCTCATCAACCGACTGCGCATTCAGCACCAGCGGCAATGAAAATAAAGAGATAAGAAAAATAGTTAAGGTCCTCATAATCCATCTGATTGCTATTTAGTTCGTGACACACAAAGATACAATAAAAAAATAAAAAATGTACCTTTGTTCGCGAAAAGAACAATCAAATTGATAAAAGTGTTTTTATACAATGACAGATAAAAAAAAATCCTCCGTAAACAGACGAATATTACAGATAGCCATCCCATCGATTATATCGAATATTACCGTTCCGCTACTGGGACTTATCGATGTCACGATCGTAGGACATCTCGGTTCTCCGGCGTACATTGGAGCCATTGCAGTAGGGGGAATGTTATTCAACATTATCTACTGGATTTTTGGATTCCTACGCATGGGAACAAGCGGAATGACTTCACAAGCGTACGGTCAACATGATTTAAACGAAATCACCCGGTTACTGCTACGTTCTGTTGGAGTAGGATTATTTATAGCACTTTGCCTGTTGATACTCCAATACCCTATTCTGAAACTGGCATTTACACTGATACAAACCACACCGGAGGTTAAGCAATTGGCAACAACCTATTTTTATATCTGTATCTGGGGAGCCCCAGCCACATTAGGACTTTATGGATTCGCCGGCTGGTTTATCGGGATGCAGAATTCACGTTTTCCCATGTATATCGCTATTACTCAAAATATTGTCAACATTGTAGCCAGTCTATGTTTTGTCTACTTATTGGACATGAAAGTGGCAGGAGTGGCAACAGGGACTTTAATTGCCCAATATGCAGGTTTCTTCATGGCTATTTTGTTATACATGCGTTACTATAGTGTGCTTAAAAAACGAATCGTATGGAAAGAAATCATACAGAAACAAGCCATGTACCGTTTCTTTCAAGTCAACCGGGACATATTCTTCCGTACCCTCTGCCTTGTTATAGTCACTATGTTTTTTACTTCTGCAGGGGCCGCCCAAGGAGAAATCGTATTAGCCGTGAACACCTTGCTCATGCAATTATTTACTTTGTTTTCGTACATTATGGACGGATTTGCTTATGCCGGTGAAGCACTGACCGGCCGTTACATTGGTGCCAAAAACCAAACAGGCTTACGTAACACAGTACATCACCTTTTCTATTGGGGATTCGGTCTTTCACTGGTATTCACAATTCTCTATGCAGCTGGCGGAAAAGAATTCCTGGGATTACTAACCAATGACACTTCAGTAATCAGCGCTTCAGACACTTATTTTTACTGGGCACTCATTATTCCGTTAGCCGGTTTCTCCGCTTTCTTATGGGATGGCATTTTTATCGGTGCCACTGCTACCCGGCAGATGCTTTACTCCATGTTAGTTGCCTCTGCCAGCTTCTTTGGAGTCTATTACGCTTTCCATCCCCTTTTAGGAAATCATGCCCTGTGGCTGGCTTTTCTCGTTTATCTTTCATTGCGGGGAATTGTACAAACCTTTTTGGGAAGACAAATAATGAAAAAAGTAATCGTATCCCGGTGAGGCTATCCGATAAATTATCTCTATATTTGCGGCAAACAATAAAAAGCAAAAGGTATGGCAAAGTATAAAAGAATCTTACTAAAGCTTAGTGGAGAGAGCTTAATGGGCGAAAAGCAATATGGCATTGATGAAAAAAGACTGGCAGAATATGCTGAACAAATCAAAGAAATCCACCAGCAAGGGGTACAGATTGGTATCGTTATCGGAGGAGGCAATATATTTCGCGGACTAAGCGGAGCCAATAAAGGTTTTGATCGTGTGAAAGGAGACCAAATGGGAATGTTGGCTACCGTAATCAACAGTCTCGCTCTAAGTTCTGCTCTTGTGGCTACCGGCGTAAAGGCACGTGTGTTGACAGCAGTCCGGATGGAACCTATCGGTGAATTCTACAGTAAATGGAAAGCTATCGAATGTATGGAGAACGGCGAAGTAGTCATTATGTCCGCTGGAACGGGAAATCCTTTCTTTACTACTGACACCGGTTCTTCACTTAGAGGCATAGAAATCGAAGCAGACGTTATGCTGAAAGGTACTCGTGTAGATGGTATTTACACAGCTGACCCCGAAAAAGATCCTACCGCTACCAAATTCGATGATATTACATACGATGAGGTACTGAAACGTGGTTTGAAAGTCATGGATTTGACAGCGACTTGTATGTGTAAAGAAAACAATCTGCCAATCGTCGTATTTGATATGGACACAGTAGGCAACTTAAAGAAGGTTATCAGTGGAGAAGAGATAGGTACGTTAGTACATAACTAATATTTCACTACCGATATTCATTTGTCTATCAGATGATACTCTACTCTGATAAAACATTGATTATTCATTAAAAAATAAGAAGTGCGAATTTTGCAGTATAGCTTTAACCAAAACTAATCCTGTAAAATTCGCACTTTGTTTTTCCTCTCAAATATTATATAGAAACAAACACCTATTTATCAAAATACTGAATCAAATCATACGCATTAAAATTCAATTCGCGGGCAAAGAAAGATAGATAAGGAAAGAGTTGATAAGAATTATCATAAAGACCTTTATTAGCAGGTTTCGACGAATTGTCCGTACCATCATCATCCTGGTATTTGAACCAATGCCAGCCAACACAATTCTTAGCTTCAAGCAATCCTAATGTAAAATGCTGATAAGCATAAGCTCTCTCGTTTTGTGTAGGAACAGAATATCCGGCTCCCGACTGGTTATTCAGATCAGAGTCCTCCACCCCTTTCGTATAAAACTCACTTACAAGAAACGGTTTGTCCGCCCAATTAGCCCAATCAGCAATCGCTGTTGTCAGTTCAGGACTCCAACGACTATAATAGTTGATAGAAATAACATCACAATATTTTCCGGCAGCTCTCACTACTCCTTCCATATATTTAGGAGTTCCATGTAATCTTGTTCCCAGATAAAGCAACTTATCATCTACTTTCTTCACTGCCTCTTTCACTGCTTTATAATATTTCTCTGCTACAATCCCGGCAAACTCATTATTCAAGTCATCCGTCACACTTTGCATACCTTTAGAATCCATAAAAGCTTTCGCCGCAACATAAGCCGGATCACTTGAGTTACTGATAGCCAGAAAACGATCTAAAATCCGGGAACTGTTTGAAGAGAAGTTTATCTCATTATCCGAAAAGAAACCTAACACATTAGGATCACGCAAATAATCTGCGAAAGCACTACCTGCCAAATATGATTCACACCATTCACTCCATCCATTATAAAACACAAGACCTGCTGCGTTATCATCGCTTCCTCCAGGGTAATTATAAGACTTCGCACTCTTGAACTGACTTAAAAAAGCAAATGAAGGCGCCAAAGTTAACGGACTGCTCGGATTGGAAGCATTATGAGTCTGAATCAGTGAATAAGTTCCTGTACAGAAGGCACCTGTACCGTGAAAGCCGATCTCACTCAATTCACGTTGAGTAGTAGATAACCATTTCTCATCAGTTCCAAACCTGCTATTCCAGGCCGTTTTATTACGACTGGAAGTTCCCTTACGCAAAGAAGTCGCACTACGTTCCAGATGCAGACAACCTTCCGGATCAACCAACCACCAACGTCCGTCTATTTTCTTCGTATAAAATCTTCCCGTAGCCGCCTGTTTCGGAAGCGTAGTCGAACTTCCGTATTTATTAACCGACTCCTGATACGCTTTCAACGTTTTAATAGCCGGCTTATACCCGTCCATATACGCAATAATACGTGTATTCTCTGTTTTCCAACTAGATATAGGCGGATAAGCACTGGAATACTTAACATTGATAGGGCGATACATATTGGCATTTAATGACGGAGTATACATCACAGAAGCTCCGGGAGCAGGCAAATCTTCCGGATATTCCGATTCTACATCTCCCCCTCCCATCACTATGTCAGGAGGCATAAAATTAGGATCTTTATCATCATCATCCGTACAAGACACCATAGGAATAGAACTTATAAACAGAAAAGTTCCCAATATAAATAGTTTTTTCATGGTATGTATTTTATTTATTATTAGTTGATTGTTGATCGAACCAGTCAGCCAAACGATAAGCGTTGATATTCAATTCTTTCATAGCATCAGCCAACGGTTTATAAAGATTGTATTCATTATCTACCAGCCCTTTGTTAGAGTCCAGATTCGAAGGATCTACCCCTTTTGCTGTCGGATCATTATCCTGATAACGGAACCAATGCCATCCGACACAATTCCCACTTTCCAATAATCCCAAAACAAAATGCTGGTAGGCATATCCACGTTCCTGCTGGGTTTGAACGGTGAAACCTGCCCCTGTTGTGTTTGCCAGCCCGGAATCCATTCCTTTCGTATAAAATTCCGTGATGATGAAAGGTTTTTGAGCCCATTCGCCCCAATGCTTCATGGTCTTCTCACTCGGTGTCCATGCACCATAGTAGTTAATAGCAACGACATCACAATACCTGCCTGCCGCTTCCACAATCTGGCGGATAAACTTAGGTTTTCCATGTAGACGACTACCTAAATAAAGGTGATTGGGATCATACTTCCGAATCGCTTCCGACACCACTTTATAGTATCGTTCCGCTACTACCCCCGCAAACTCTTCCCGATGTTCGTCCGTAATTTGCTGCAAGGTAATACCCTGCTGTTTCAACCAGGATTCTGCATACAATCTTCCCGGATCATTGGGATTCTTCAAAGTCAGATACCCCTCCAGATTCTTCGGCCCGAACGGCAGTTCATTATCCGAAAAATAGCCGATGATATTTTTATCCGTTTTATTTGCGACCAGTTTTTGTGCCATCTCATCGCAATAGGTTTCGAACTCCGGGTCAAAAACGAAAATACACTGATTAGGATATCCCGTATTACCAGGTAACTGATAAGTTCCTCCTCGTTTCTTCCCATATCCACTCATCAGGTTCAGAATGATTGAGCGAGTCAGTACCTCCTTGTGAGAGGCATTGTAAGAGGCAATAGCTTCTTCATTACTCCAGGAGCCGGCCCCGGAAAAGCCCAGCGAATGAATCATCCGTGCCGTTCCTTCGATCCATTTTTCCTCCGTACCGAATTTGTCCAGCATTGCTTGTTTATTGCGTTCGGAAGTACCTAAACGTACTCCTACCACCACTTTCTGCAAATGCCGATACCCATCGGGATCAATCATCCACCATCGATCTCTAATACGTTCTACCCTGAAAAATCCTGTAGCCCGATACCTGGGAGCATCCAGATCACTTCCATACTTATTCACACGTACTTTACCAGTAGGTTTGAACCCATCCAATTGAGCAATAGTACGGGTATCATACTCTTTCCAAGGCAGTTTTTTCTGTCCTTTCACCCACGGACGGGCAGTGACCTTAAATGTACGTCCCTGGGCATAACCAAACTGGGATAACAGCAGTAAAAACAATATAACTATACTATTTTTCATCATCTAATATTCTTTTACGATTCGTATTGCATTTAAAATGGGCACAGACTCCACCGCTCCAAAACGAACGACAAGCCCCTTTCCTTGTGAAACCGGAACAATATATTTCTTAATAACCGCACGTTCGGAACCGTATTCTTCTGCAATATTCATTTGTTTGGCAACAGATACTCCATTTATATCCACAGAAAATACCCGGTTAATATAGTCCTCCCTCACTACATCATTTCCTAAATTATACACCAAAGCCTCTCTTTTATTTTCAGAAGTAAGTTCTGTCCAATACAAATATACAGCATAAACACCATCCGGTACATCTGCCTTAAAAGCTTCAATGCCTACTCGCTGTGTCTGGAAGACAGGATCCTGATCCGTCCCCAGTATATCTGTATCGCTGGCCGGCAAAGAACCGTAACGAGTTTTGTTCGGAGCCACTTCCCCACCAATATATCCCCATGAACCTTCTGCATAAGCCTGTTCGGGTATCCAGCACATCTCTGCTATCCGGTCCTCAAAATAGCGTCGAGCACCCAGTAGTACATTGATTTCCGTAAAGCCATTCTTCACATTGACACATTTAAAATCACAAACATACTGGTCACGATATTCACGTCCCTCCTTTTCAATCACAGCATCCACCACATTCTTTCCGTTTACAAAAGGAATGTCCACGGAAACCACCTTATCTGCTACCGGATATACTCCCAAACTTTTTCCATTCAAAAAGACCTCCACCTTATCCGCGTTAGTATAAACTTTCAAGGGTTGTGTACAACTCTTTCCATCCCGACTGGCTCCTGCCCTATTCTTCCAAGATTTAGAAGCAATATGCAGAACAGGTAACTCTTTCAGATAAGCCTGATAAAGATAATATCCGTCCTTACGTTCTCTATCCGTACTTACCAACCCTTTATTGTTCACGTGAGGCATGGCATTTCTTCTGGCTTCGGAATAAAAATCATTCAAATTCCAGACCATAGCCCCCACGATATAATCCCTCTTTAGAATTTCAGGCAAATAATGTTCATGATAGACAGAGCCAAACTCACAACTAAAATCAAACCGCACAGGCGAAAAAGAATGAATACGAGTATCTACATCCGCCCCATATTCGGTAATAAGCAACGGTTTATGAGGAAACTCCTTGTGAAGTTCTTCCAGTTTCTCTTCAAATCCGTCCAAATTACCACCATACCATCCATTATAAAGATTAAATCCCAATAACATCGGCAATTCAGTAATCCCTGCTTCCTGATAGATTTGGGAAGCAGAATGACAAGGCAACATGGTATAGCGTTCCGAGTCCAGACTTCTGATCTGCGCCTCAACAGCCGAAGCTATTTGATGAAGAGACTTCATATATTCCGCCCGTTCTTTCTTGTTGTCAGGATTAAAGGGAGGACGCAAAAGCACTTCATTCATGTAAGCCCAAATGATGACAGACGGATAATTATAGTTCTGATAAACCATTTCCGTAGCCTGTTCCACACAGTTGTCCATAAACGCCCTACTTTGAGTAATGGCATTTACAATCGGAATTTCAACCGAAGTCAACAGCCCCAACTTATCACACATCTGCATCACAACCGGATCTTGCGGATAATGAGCCACTCGCAGGAAATTACTTCCCATATCCTTACTCAACTGTATATCCCGGATATGCATTTCATCCCGCAAGGCATTCCCCATTCCTTTGTAATCCTGATGCCGGCTGGTACCAATCAATTTCCGATATTTCCCGTTCAGGAAAAAACCTTTCTCCGCATCAAAATGATATTCACGGATTCCCAGCGGATTAACAACGCAATCGAGAACTTCTCCCTTTTTATTCTTCAAACGGCTATACACCTTATATAAATAAGGAGAATCAACATCCCACCGTTTGGGTTGCGCAATAGTCATCAACGCTTCAAAGGCTACATTCTTCTCTCCTGCCTTCACATTCACTTTCTTTGCGGAAAGTGCCACTCTATTACCGTCTGCATCCAAAATCTCCGTTTCAAGAATCAATGCCTGATTACTTTTCAAAGCATTGGACAAGAATGTTTTTGCACACACTTCCGCTTGAGCGTCTGTTATTCCAACAGTTTTGAGATATACTCCACTGGAAGCATAATGGGTGGTAGACAGTTGCACGGGCGAAGTATACACCAGATAAACATCCCGATAAAGTCCGCCGAAGAAAGTAAAGTCTGCCGAAAGAGGAGCAATATCCGGATTATAAGAGTTGTCAACACTCACTGCTACCAGATTGCGTCCGGTATGAACATAGTCAGTCACATCAAACGTAAAAGCAGAATAACCACCTTTATGATTCCCTACCAACTTTCCATTCACAAATACATTTGTCTCCTGATTGGCCCTTCAAAACAAAGATAAACTCTTTGACCGACAATCAGTTCCTCCACTGTCACGGCTTTCCTGTACCAGCCTTTTCCCCGGAAATAACCGGGGATTTCATCTTCTGCATCTTTTGCATTCCAAGTATGAGGAATGGAAACGTCAGTCCAACCGGACACATCAAAGTCAGCAGCGAACGCTTCTCCCTCAAAGAGGGAGAACTTCCAGCCATCGTTGATCGTTTGCGTCACACGCTGACCGCAGACCGTGCCGGCAACAATCAATAACAAGCAGGCTAAGATTATTTTTCTATATACCTTATACATACCTAATACCATTATTTCGAGATTGAACGGACTGCACGAATATATCTTGCCCCAGTCTTTTTCCCATTTGCTTTATCCCAAGCAAGCGGTTTTCCAAAACGTACATAAAATGCATTTGTACCACTTGACGTTTCACGACTAGCCCAATAAGAATCTCCGGTAGAAGAAGCCGCTGCCGTATTCATAGCAGTTCCTCCTACATTAGTAACTATCAGATCCCATGCCGCACGATTTGCTTTCTCAAAATCAGTAATCGCATTCGGATTATCCTCCGTCGCATCTGCTACTTTAGTCCCATTATAGGTTTCAAACATCTGTTCCAGATCCGATCTTGTAGGCCAATACCATCCGGAACCTTTATCCATACAATATTTAAGAGCAGGCATTTCCGCTGCATTCGGCAATGCTGCCAAGGCAGTAGTATTTGCCAAACCGTTATCATTAGATAAAGTCACTCCGGTAGAAGCCGGAGAGTCTGCTGTAGACCATGCCAAATTCTCTCTGTCCAACGACATAATCTTAGCCTTACCACGATTAGTTCCATCTACCCAGAAAACAATGCCACCTTTCAACGATCCATTATCTGTAATTACCTGTCCCACCGCAAACTCGGAACTTAAAAGTCCTCTCTGTGTAATCGTAACCTCTTGTTTAGGCGCATTCGCTCCGCTTCCGGCTGTTACCGTAGCAGTCGTTACCCGGCTAGAACTATTCAGATTGGGAGATAAAGTCCAAAAATAAAGAGTTTTACTTGTTACATCAACATACGCTTTCACCCAAGATTCATCAGTGATATTTATTGCAAATTCTGTCTCATCAGAAATCATTGTAATTACCTCTGATTTTGCTACCGCATCAGGAGTAATAGTCACCGCATTGGTACTCAATTCGAGGGAAGCGTCTCCCTCGGCAGCTACATTTTGATTCACCGTTACCTCCACTGCTTTTGCGGCTGCGCCAGTACCGGCTGTTATTGTAGCAATTGTCGTACGAATATTACCAGTGGTATTTTTTGATTTTGCCTTGAACGTAACTGTTGTGCCTGAAATAGTATATGAAAGCCAGGAATCATCTGCCAACACTACGCTGAATACACTCTTATTGGATGTCAACGTAACATTTGCTTCCGCTTCGTTAGCACCTTCCAATGTCACAGGATTGGGAGCAACCGTCAGAGTTGCCGGCTCTTCAGGATAAGTATAATCACCAACTGTGCGCATACATCTCACAAAACGGTTGGTAGCTGTTTTATTTCCTGCATCAGCACCAGACTTTCCGAAACGTACCCAATAAGCCTTATCCCCTGCTGCATTTTCCGTACTCGACCAATAGCTTTCCCCATTGCCCGAACCGGCAGCCTCGTTTATCACATCACCCTGTAAATCGGTCAACATCTTATCAAATGCCGCACGTGCCGCTTTCTCAACTTCCGTCAACTTATCAGGTACAACCGAAGCAAAATCCGGATCAGCATGTCCAATACCGTTGTAAACATCAAACAACTCCCATAACTCATCACGTGCAGGCAGATACCATCCCTCACCCAGCGACTGACAGTATGCCACTGCATCATTTGCAGCAGGAGCAGTAAACAAAGCCGTATTGGCATATCCATTCACTGTAGAAAGCGCATTATGAGACATCACAGAAGCCTCAAAAGGATTTCCTCCCTGACGTTTTACAGATACAGCTTTTCCTACCATCTTGTCCGAAGGATCCACCCAGAAAATCATACCGATACCATCATCTACACTTTGTCCTACCTTCAAAGAAAGGTCCGGTTCTTTGGAATCCTGTGTAACCGTCACTTCCACTGTATATGAACCGCAAGTCAGTTTCACGACAGTACTTCTTGCATCCTCACCGTCATTCTGCGTCAAGGCAGTGTATATTACACTTTTAGCGTTTACATCTACAGAAAGCCACTCCGCTTGATATTGAGCAACAACCTGACCGACATTAGTATATAATAGCGATGTGACGGAAGAACCTGCCGCTTTTGCCAGGTTTACTTTTGTATCTTTACAATTAAATTCAGGCATCACACGTACCGACGCATCATCGACACAGGAAAGCAGCCCCAGATTTAAAATCAATAACAGATATATTATTCTTTTCATACTCATTCATGTTTTTCAGATAATCAATCGCTTAATACCAATTCTCATTCTGTGGAAAATTCTCTTTCCCCATCAAGTCAATCTGCTCCTGTGGAATAGGCCAACATTCGTGCTTTCCAACTACAAAACTGGTACGACATTCCGCATAATCTTTATCTAAATAAGGATTTTCAGCTTTTGTCTCGCCATAATGCGCTTTCACCCTTTCACCCAAAAGACCCAAACGTTTTAGTAAAGGCCAACGGACTCCCTCGAAGTTCAGTTCACGGGCATATTCATCCAAAAGAATATCTTGCGTCAGAGGTCCCGCAAATTTGTCATTCCCGGCACGTTCCCATGTTTTATTGTAGCAGCGCAGAGCATCCGTGCTCATTCCTCCGTCACGGCGCATATACGCTTCTGCCGCCATTAAGTAAGTTTCAGCCAGTCGATAGACAATCAAATCCTTGAATCCCGTTGTCCGGTCCGGATTATCGGCCATAGTCCACTGGTCAAAGTATTTTTTCGACATGAAATGCAACGTCTCACAATAACTGGAACTTTTCGCAAGGGGAATCAATTCGCCATATTTAGGAGAAGTAGGATCATTGTATTTGAAACGGTGTACAAACAATTCATTGTATCGTGTATCTTTAGCCTGATCATACAAACTCAATAAATAGGTATTCGGATAAATACGTCCCCAACCATATCCACCCTGATCGGCCGTATTGATACAACCTGCAATTTTATTGATTCGGGTAGTGGTCTGAATAGAGATACGATGTCCGGCAACCGGAGTTCCGGAACCTCCTCCACCCAAGTTTTGTGAATATTGGAAACTCCACAACACTTCCGGGGATTTCAAATCTGCGCTATTAAATACATTCTCGGCCTTCTTTTCCATTGAGTAAATGCCCTCCTGTTTAAAGATGTCTTCACATTCCTCAATGGCTGTATCCCAATCCGATTCCCACATGGCAACCTGTGCACGGACATGTTTGGCAGTCGCTTTCGTTACCCGTCCATACAATACATTTCCGTTATTTTGAGGAAGTGACCAGTCCAGACCTTTCATCGCATCATCCAAGTCAGTTGTCATCAGTGTCATCAGTTCTTCATGAGAAGCCGGTTTATACTCCCGTTTCAGATTATCGACAGTGGTTGGAGTGATGTTCAGATAAAGGCGGTCAAAGCGTTTCCAAAGTTCAAAATAGCTCCGTCCTCTGAAGAATTTCGCTTCACTCCATGCGTGCAATACATCGCTGTCATCCAGTCCCAAGGCTTCTGCCGCTACAATAATTTCATTTGCTTTTCCGATAATCCCATAGTGATGTTTCCAGAACTTATTGACATCTCCAGTACTTGGAGTAAAACTTGTATTCAAACGTCCGATTGAGGTAGAAACACCTGCTCTAAGTATGGCAATATCCGTATTAAAGTCACACATGGTAACGATGTACAAATTAGATTCGTTATTATCCGCTCCACCCGGCAATTCACGTGCCAGGGAATACAATCCTGTAACGGCAGTATTCAACCCTTCGGGAGTAGTGAACAGATAATTATTCGTCACGTCTGTTTTTGATTCCAGATTTAATAAATCCGAGCAGGAAGCGGTCAACATTCCGCAAATGACAAAGGCTGTATATATTAACTTTTTCATAAGGATTCTTTATTTTAGAATGAAACATTGACACCAAACACATATTGTCTGGACTCCGGATAAGACCCTGGAGTCAGTTCGGGACTATAAGATTTAAACTCCGTAAATGTCAGCAAGTTAGTAGCAGTTGCATACAATCGTAATTTATGAATCGGAGTATTCTTCAATAGTCGGGTGGGGAAAGTATATCCCAGTTGTAAGGTGCGTAAACGGATATAAGAAGCATCCTGAATGGCAATGGCACTCAAATATGCAGGGTCCGCACTATAAGAAGGACGTGGGAATTTGTTCGAAGGATTGAACGGAGTCCAATAATCCACCTTCACCCCATTCAATTTTCCACGTAAAGAACCACCGGAATTATACTCGTACAAATAACCGTTCTTAATCTTTCTGCCGGAAACTCCATACCAGTCCATGAACAGGTCAAATCCTTTCCAGTTCCATGTAGAAGAAAGGGAGAGTGTAAACTTCGGATCTTTACGGATAGGTACCCTGTCATCAGCTGTAATCTTTCCATCCCCGTTGTTATCACTCACCTTGACCATTCCCGGTTCAATAGCGCCACCGTAATTAATCGGACTGTCGGCCACACCGTCATTATCACTGTCATAAGTATTTTTCGGTGTATAGACCAGATTTCCCGTACCATCACGAGTGATATCAAAATCATCATACTGAAAAATTCCATCTATCAGATAATCATAGTATACATTGATCGGTTCTCCGATAATCCATCCCTGGGCTACCTGACTTGCCGGTTTCCCGTTCTCATCGAGAGTATCGTCAATACGGACAATTTCATTCTTATACATGCTGAAATTAGTTCCGAGTGTCCAGGTAAATTCTTTCATACGTACCACATCACCATTTAAAGAAAGATCGATACCGCTGGATTTTGTCTTTCCCAGATTATCTAGCATGGTAGTATATCCGAGTGACGCATTCAGGGAACGTTTTACCAACAAATCCTTCGTATGAGTATTATAATACTCGACCGTACCATTCAGACGCCCATTGAAGAAACTAAAATCAAGACCAAAGTTAGCTGTTGCAGACTGTTCCCATTTCAAGTTTGGATTAGAAAGTTCCTTGCCCGGCAAATATCCCATTTGAAAAACATCTCCAAACTCATATCCTTTATTATCAGCCAGTCCCAAAGTAGTATAATTACCGATACCATTCTGATTACCTACAATACCATAACTCACACGCAGTTTCAGGTTATCAATCCACGACACATCTCTTAGGAAACTCTCCTGATTGACACGCCAGGCAAAAGCTGCCGACGGGAAAGTTCCCCATTTATTTTCTTTTCCGAAACGGCTGGAACCGTCACGGCGGACAGCCACGTTCAACAAATAACGATCTAAAAGTGAATATTGCGCCCGGGCCATGAACGACACCAGGTTATTTTCATTAAACTGACGACGGGGCTTGCCTGTAAACTCACCTTGAGAAATGAAGTTCCAGTCTTTATCCACCGGAAGATTCTCAACCGAGTACCCGATAGACTTCGAACCATTATGGTCGACAGACTGAACGCCGGTCAATGTCAACTGGTGTTTCTTGTTCCGGATAGGCACTTTATAGGTCACAATATTCTCAACCAGCCAGTTCTGTGTACGCGATTCGTCAAGAACGGCCGTTCCTCCGCCTCCCGGATATTGGGAATCTTTATAAGAACCGTCTTCAGACGTCTGATTATAAACAGAAGTATTCAGACGATAATTGAATCCCTTGAAAGGTTTCACATCCATAAAAAAGTTCAGGCGGTAATTATCACGAGTTACTTCACGTCCATAATGTTCGGCACGGTACAAAGGATTATAATTTCCTTCCGAGTTGATATATTTTGTATACTTGCCATCCGCATCATATATCTCCGCCAATGGAGAACTGGTAATAAAATCATTAAAGTTACCATCCTCACGGTCTTGTTTTGTCATCGCATAAGAAGAATTGATACCGAAACTAATCCATTTGGCTATTTCAAAGTCCAGATTCAGTCTTAAAGAAAACTTCTGATACCCCGATCCGGTAACCACCATTCCTTGTTGGTCAAAGTAGTTGGCACCTGCCGATACTTTGATTTTTTCTGTTCCTCCACGTACACTGACGTCGTGATTATGATAGATTGCATTTCTAAACATTTCTTTTTCCCAGTCGATAAACTTTCCGCTGGCCCATACCCGTTGCATCACCTCGTCTTCCAACGCTTCGGCTATAGAAATCTCACGCGCATCAATTATTCCTTTATCATGCGCCTTTGCTTCACGACGAAGCTGCATATATTCTTCGGGAGAGTAGAAATCAAAATTTCTCCAGAGAGATTGAATACCCAGATAGCCATTATAGTTGACTTCCACTTTTCCGGCTTTACCACGTTTGGTAGTCACCAGTACCACACCGTCACTGGCGCGTGCACCATAAATAGCCTGTGACGCAGCATCTTTCAGGATTTCAACCGATTCAATATCATCCGCACTCAACGTACTGAACTCTGTTGCACTGGAAGGAGAACCATCTATAATATATAAAGGTGCATTGTCCGCACTGATAGAACGGGAACCACGAATGGTAATCGAAGGAGTCGATCCCGGCCGTCCGGAACTACTCGTTACATTCACACCTGCGGCACGTCCACGTAACATATCAGCCACATTGCCGGCGGGAAATGTTTTCATTTCATCCGCTTTGACCGAAGCTACCGAAGTGGCTACATCACTCTTACGCTGAACTCCATAACCGACAACCACCAATTCATCGAGCATTTTCGACTCTTCCACCATATTCACATTCAGCACCGTTTTCGTACCGACACGTATTTTTTGTTCCTTATATCCTATACAAGAAAAAACAAGGGTAGATTTAGCCGATACACTGATTGAATATTTTCCATTTACATCCGTCACTGTACCGTTAGTAGTCCCCTCCTCCATGATATTAGCTCCGGGGATCGGTCCAAGTGCGTCTGTCACCACTCCAGAAACTCTGACGTTTTGAGCACTAACCTCTAAAGAGATAAGAAAGGCTGTCAGGAACACAGCCCATTTAATTACGATGTTTTTCATACTATGTAATAATTTGAATGATTACAGTGCAAAAATCCCAATTATTAATGATTTCGAATAATAGAATCGTCCGTATAAAAGTTCAAATAGTACAAATCTCGTCAGGCAGAAAGTATATAAAACACTATAAATTAAGAGTTTGTATATTTCCGTCTATAAGCAGCCGGAGTAATTTCATAAGCATTTTTAAAGCACCGGATAAAATAACTTGGATTAGAAAAACCGTAATCAAATGCTATATCAGCAATCAGGGCATTGGGGTCATTCCGCAATTTTTCTGTTGCTTTTTTCAGTCTCAAAGATAAAATAAAGTCATTCGGGGTCTGTCCGGTCAATGCTTTCAATTTAGTGAAAAGCAACGTTCTGCTCATACACATTTCTCGTGCAAAAGTAGCTACGTCAAAGTCTGGGTTATCAATATAAGATTCCACAATCGCCGTAGCATCCATCAACATCTTTTTATCGATCGGATTGAACGGAAGGTCTTCCACTTTAGGTTCGTCGTTTCGAACAAACCGCTGTTGAAGTAGTTTACGAGTCTGGATGATATTGTTACACCGGGCTACCAATATCTTGATATTAAAAGGTTTGGAGATATAATCATCCGCACCTGTCTGCAAGCCTTCCAAGGTGTGTTCTTCCCGGTTACGGGCTGTCAGCAAGACAACAGGTATATGGCTGGTCTGCAAATTACTTTTCAACTTCTCGCACATTTCCAGTCCGGACATGACAGGCATCATGATGTCACTTACAATCATCTGCGGTTGGAGCGAAGAAGCCCGTTCCAATCCTTCCTGCCCGTCAGCAGCCGTATATACCTCATATATCTGTTCAAAAATCTGCGTCAATACCTTACGCATTTCCGGGTTATCTTCTACAATCAGTATTTTCACCGTTTTATCCGGCTTCACCATTTCCGAGATTTCTTGAGGCTCTATTATATAATGTTCGGCAACGTGCTCGTCTGCGGAGGAAGAGACTTCCATATTCATATTCGCATCCCGGTGGAGAGTAACGGTAAAAGAGGTAACTCCATTCAGTTCGCTTTCCACTCCGATGGTTCCCTGATGCAACTCTACAATTCCTTTCGCCATCGCCAATCCAATGCCCGATCCTTTGACAGTTCGTGTGGTTGTTGCCGAATCATCCTGCCAAAACCGTTCAAATACATGTTTGATCTTGGATTTATCAATGCCTACCCCCAGGTTGTTGACTGAAATCACAATGTCATTATCTCCTTCCGCTGACAGCTCAACAGAAATCCAGTCACCAGGCTTCGTATACTTAAAAGCGTTGGACAATAAATTATAGAAAACTTTCTCTATCTGTGTTTTGTCAATATACAAATCAGCTTCTTTCAGAGTGGAAGAAAAGCGGAGATCTATCTTATTCAGTTGAGCATAACTATAGAAAGAGCCACAAATTTCCTCTATCACCGCCACAATATTCTCTTTAGAAATCTTTAGTTTCAAGTATCCCTGCTCCTGCTTGCGGATATCAATGACTTCATCCACGAGGTTATTCATCCGGCGGGAATTTTTATAAATATCCAGAATCTTATTATATACTTCAGGAATAATGTCCTTATGCATCAGGAGCATTTCGAGCTGGCTGGATATAAGTGTTAACGGAGTACGGAATTCATGCGATACATTGGTAAAGAAACGCAGTTTGGACTGGTTCACACTTTCGATATACTCTTTTTCCCGTTTCTCGGCCAATAAAGAGTGCCGCAAGGTTTTTCGTATCCAGAACATACGGATAATATAGCCGGCAATGAGGATAGCTGCCAGCACCATCAGCAAAATAAACCATGCCCGCTGATAAACCGGAGCCTCCACTATCAGCTCAAAACTAACGGAAGGTGCTTCCTGACCGTGAACGCCCACCTGGTCGCCACGGACATGGAAAGTATAATGCCCCGGATGAAGATTGGTATAGGTAATCATCGTATTATCGCCCGCCTTCATATATTCGTTGTCAAAGCCTTCAAGTTTATATTCCAGGCCGATATTAGAAATATTATTCAGGGTGTTACTTGCTATCTCAAAAGTGACGGAAGAATATCTGGGCGGCAATACTAACCGATGTTCATACAGTACGGTTTCTTTGATAAGCCCCAACGAATCAAGCGGTTGTATTTCCGTATTATCCACAAGCACCCGTTTTACAAACACATCATAGTCAACAGACTGTTTGTTCAACTTTTCCTGGGCGATAGAGACAATACCCGCCAGACCACACACGTAAATATCGTGGTCGGACGCAATATAAAGCCCTCCATCATTTACATTATTCAAGGGAAAATCACTCTGTCTGTTATAGTTCTCGAATGTAGTCATTGCCAGGTTGAATTTAGAGAAACCACCATTGGTTGCCACATAGATAGAACCATCCAAAGGGCTCTCCACCAATCCGGTTATAAATCCATTTTCTAATCCCTGTTTCGCTCCGTATCCCACAAAAGAATTTGTCTTCTTATCAAATAGATAAATTCCCGAGCCTGTCGATCCCAGCCATATACGTCCTTTCTTATCACATAAAATGTGGTTGATGTGATGCTGCGCTGTGCTCTGCGCTATTTGGGAGAAAGGATAACTATGGGCAGTGCCCGCTTTGAGGTTGACTCGTATCAGATCAAAAGAGGTAGTCAGCCATAAATCCCCGTCTTTGTCAAACGTCATATCCCAAACCTGCGACAGATGTTTGGCAGCCAACGAAGGGTGTTCGAAATGATGAAGTCGAAGGTGTTTCTTATCCAACACAAGCAATCCTCCCTTGGCAGCTATCAATAAAGAATCGTGGCCGGCAAACTCTATCATTTTCACCAGATTATAGGCTCTGTCAACAACTGTTTTTCCTTCCGGAGTATAGATGTTTTCCGAGATAGATTCTATATGCCCGGTCGACAGATTAATCCGGTTGATTCCCTGATAAAGAGAAGCTACCCAAAGATAATCCGGCTCTTTCTCATAATAAAGAGACTTCACTATCTTAAAAGAAAGCTCTTGAGAATAGACCTTTTTTAAAGGGAAAAAGCGTTTGGTATGTTTATCATAATAGTTCAACCCGCTTCCTTCACTTGCAAACCAGATCCGTCCGGAACGGTCTTCGGCAATGGAACTGATAATATAAGAATTCAAATGACCGCCAACAGCCGTAGACGAGCGGTAAAAATGGAAAGCATCATTCGCTACATTATAATATTGGATTCCCTGATAAAAAGTCCCCAACCATAAAGTCCCCGAAGTGTCGTAATGCATCGAAATAATAGAACGTATATCGGCCGCCTCCACATTCAAGTCATATTCATAATCTGTAAACTCTCCGGTAAACAGGTTTAAAGTCTGCAAACCGGCATAGGTTCCGATATACAGGAGACTATCATTAGCTTGCGTCACATGACGCACATTATTATGGTTAATCGTATTTTCAGCTACCTTATTATGTTTGAAATGAGTAAGTTTTCCATCTTCATCCAACCGTATGAGCCCTCTGTTTCTGGTAGCTATCCAGATACTTCCGTTTCTATCTTCTGTTATTGAATTGACAGCTCCCACATCCATACGTCGGGTGATGTGTGCAGACTGGTCCATACAATATATCCCTTTGGAGGAAGTACCCACCACCACTGTCTGATTCTGACGAACCATGAGACTGTTCATCAATACATCCTCCTCATCCGAAGGAAATGAAAAGAATAACTCGGGCGCCTGGTCGAGGTTGCGATAACGGTAGATTTCCTTTCCGGTAGCTATCCATAATGCATCGTGCGCATAACAGATTCCCGCAACTTCTCCTTCACGCAACACCCTAAAACGATTCAAACGCATATCATAAAGAGTCACGCTCTGCAAACTGCGGATAAAGAGCAATCCAGCTTTATTTCCGCAAACCTGCCTGATATTATTGATATTGATGGAATAGGGATTGGCATTATCCGGTTTGAATACTTCAAACTTACGTCCGTCAAATCGATTCAGCCCGTCTTGAGTGCCAATCCATAAAAAACCGAATTCATCCTGATAGAAACAATTGACCGTTTGATGAGAAAGCCCCTGCCTTACGTCCTTAAAGCGCATATTGATATCCTTCGTCACATTTGCCATGCAACAAAGTCCCGATATGAACAGGCAATAAACAACAAGAAATTTAGCTTTGGCCATCTGTGTTTTTCGATAATTTAGATGCAATATTCGGGAAAATCCAAGATATATGCAAGCGTTTATTCAAAAACCTGATTGCCTATTGCCTACAGACTATTACTCGGAAGGCGTATGACTAATCTCCCTATCGAATAAAATTAATCGTCTGACAGTTGATTCTTTTTCGTCTGACAGTAGTCAGACGAAAGTTCAACAGTAGTCAGACGCAAGTTTGACAACTGTCAGACGATTAATTTTATGCATAAACAAGATTAGTTATCTCTTTACCAAGAAATAGTTTTTAGCATACGAAAGATTAAATTATACTATCAACCGCCTAAACACTTGTTTATCATTGGCGAACTGCGTACTTTTGCACGCCATTAAAAAAAGCAAAACAATGACCAACAAAACCAAAGGTTTTATCTATGGAGCGATTGCCGCTGCGAGCTACGGTATGAATCCTCTTTTTGCACTTCCGCTCTATGCAGCCGGAATGAGTGTCGATACCGTTTTATTCTACCGGTACTTCTTTGCGGCAATCGTATTGGGTATTCTGATGAAAGTGCAGCATCAGTCTTTTGCACTTCATAAGGCAGACGTTTTGCCCTTAGTCATTATGGGATTGTTATTCTCTTTTTCATCACTGCTTTTGTTTATGAGCTATAATTATATGGATGCCGGAATTGCTTCAACGATTCTGTTTGTTTATCCGGTGATGGTAGCTGTCATCATGGGAATATTCTTCAAGGAAAAGATTTCCGCCATTACCGTTTTCTCCATCCTGCTGGCACTTTCAGGCATTGCCTTGCTTTATCAGGGAGACGGCAACAAACCACTATCGACTTTGGGAATTATCTTTGTTCTGTTGTCTTCACTCTCTTATGCTATATATATAGTAGGTGTAAACCGTTCGACATTGAAAAACCTGCCGACCACGAAACTTACCTTCTATGCCATTTTGTTCGGACTATCGGTTTATATCGTCCGTTTAAATTTCTGTACGGAACTGCAAGTAATACCGTCTGCCTGGCTCTGGGCCGATGTATTATCACTCGCCATCCTGCCAACTGCCGTATCACTGGTCTGTACCGCACTGGCCATCCATTATATAGGCTCTACACCAACGGCAATATTGGGTGCTTTGGAACCGGTGACAGCTTTATTCTTCGGTGTTCTCCTGTTTCACGAAAAACTGACTCCCCGCTTAATGATGGGTATTTTAATGATTATCACCGCCGTTACCCTGATTATCATTGGCAAGTCACTCATAAAAAAGATGGGTATGCTGTTGCAGATGAACAAAAAATAATATACTTTTGCTACTTAATCAATCAAAATGCAATTTTAAATCTCAAAAAATATGGTAGACGTAAAGACTTGCCTTGACAATGCACAAGAAAAGATGGATATGGCCATCATGTATCTGGAAGAAGCACTGGCACATATCCGCGCCGGAAAAGCGAGTGCACGCTTATTAGATGGTATCCGCGTAGATTCTTACGGAAGTATGGTACCTATCAGCAATGTAGCAGCAATTACTACTCCGGACGCCCGCAGTATCGTAATCAAGCCTTGGGATAAAAGCATGTTCCGTGTCATCGAAAAAGCAATCATCGACTCTGACCTCGGTATCATGCCCGAAAACAATGGAGAAATGATCCGTATCGGCATCCCTCCCCTGACGGAAGAACGCCGTAAACAACTGGCAAAACAGTGTAAAGGAGAAGGCGAAACGGCTAAAGTAAGCGTACGCAACGCGCGTCGTGACGGCATCGACGCACTGAAAAAGGCCGTAAAAGACGGATTGGCAGAAGACGAGCAGAAGAATGCGGAAGCCAAACTGCAAAAAATTCATGATAAGTATATCAAACAAATCGATGATATGCTGGCTGAAAAGGATAAAGAAATTATGACCGTCTAAAAAATAATGAAGAATTAAGAATGAAGAATGAGGAATTATAATGCTGTATTATTCAGTTGAAACACAGCCTGAATTCTTCATTCTTCATTTTTAATTTATAATTTATATGAAAGGATTAGTAATCAAAAACACGGGTAGTTGGTATCAGGTGAAAACCGATGACGGACAATCTATTGAATGTAAAATCAAAGGGAATTTCCGGTTGAAGGGGATTCGCAGTACTAATCCTGTTGCAGTGGGTGATCGTGTCCGGATTATACTTAATCAGGAAGGCATTGCTTTTATCAGTGAAATAGAAGATAGAAAGAACTACATCATCCGCCGCTCGTCCAATCTTTCCAAACAATCTCATATCCTTGCTGCCAATCTCGACCAGTGTATGCTGGTGGTAACCATCAATTATCCGGAAACTTCCACTATTTTTATTGATCGCTTTCTTGCATCCGCAGAGGCCTATCGCGTCCCTGTCAAACTGGTATTTAATAAGGTAGATGCTTACGACGAAGATGAACTCCGCTATCTGGACGCCCTTATCAACTTATACACACAAATCGGCTACCCTTGCTTCAAAGTTTCCGCAAAGAACGGCACTGGAGTGGCTGAAATCAAAAAAGCACTGGAAGGCAAGATTACTTTATTTTCCGGACATTCGGGAGTCGGCAAATCGACTCTTATCAATTCCATACTGCCGGGCATAGCAGCCAAGACCGGCGAAATTTCTTCTTACCACAACAAAGGAATGCATACTACTACTTTCTCCGAAATGTTCCCTGTGGAAGGAGATGGCTATATCATCGATACTCCGGGTATCAAGGGCTTCGGCACATTCGATATGGAAGAAGAAGAGATCGGACATTATTTTCCCGAAATATTCAAAACCTCCGCCGACTGCAAATATGGCAACTGTACACATCGTCATGAACCGGGATGTGCCGTACGCAAAGCAGTGGAAGAGCACCTCATCAGCGAATCCCGTTATACCTCTTATCTCAATATGTTGGAAGATAAAGAGGAAGGAAAATATCGGGCTGCTTATTAGAAAAAATGCGAGCAGCGTGCTTATAAAACCAATGCTGTTCACACTTATAGTTATAATAGTACACACAAAAAAACAATATGAAAAAAATCTTAGTTTTATTATGTTTCATTTTATACATAATTTCCGCACATGCACAATATTGCAGTATTAAAAAAGGAAGAACTGCTTACTATGTAACAACCGAAGTAAAGGAAGGAAAAACACTGAAAGATACTATGTGCATCGCAGACGTGGTTGATAAAGGTGATCGCTTAATCATAAGAGAAGATGCTTTCGGAGAGCACTATGATTCTCTAAGTATAAAAAGTGGTATCAACAGGTTATTCTATATTTATCATAAGAGTCAAGATATGACCGAAGTTATCCTTTTGGATGGTAAATCAGAATATGAATATCAGAAATATTCTAAGAACATATATGCAGAAGGACGAATTAGCATACCTTTAAAGGATCATGTTCAGAATGGAGATGATATACCACAGTGTAATTTCTTGCAAAAATCAGGACCAATGACTATGAAAGCTTCTCTAAAAGGAAAATATAAAGGACGTGAAACCATACATACTCCTGCGGGAGATTTTGATTGCATTAAAATCTACACGGAACAAAAAGGAAAAGTCATGTTCATTTCAGAAACCGAATATTCAATAGACTGGTATGCCAAAAATATTGGGCTGGTAAAATCAGAAACTATCACTAAAAAAGGGAAAGTCTTGTCAACCACCCTTCTATATGCCATAAAAGAATAGTTCCCTTAAGTGTATGAGCTTATTAAACTGAAAAAGATGCATTAACTTTTTTTCTATCATTTACAGATTAAACCTTTCCAGTCAGGGAAAGTCTAATCTTCAAAGATTATATTATAATTGCCATATACAATACTAAACCATGAATAAGAAGACTAAATGGGGCATCATTATTCTTGTTGGTGCCGGGATTATCGGTGGAGGAATCTACTCACAATTACCGAAAAAAAACGACGAACTAGCAGCCGCCGACAAAGTGATGGGCGGTAATAAAAAAAGAGGAAAACAAGTTTTAAATGTGAACGCCAAGGTCATAAAACCGCAATCTCTGACAGATGAATTCACCACTACCGGTGTACTTCTGCCCGATGAAGAAGTGGATTTGTCTTTCGAAACGTCGGGAAAGATTGTAGAAATCAACTTTGAAGAAGGAACAGCCGTAAAGAAAGGCCAATTACTAGCCAAAGTGAATGACAGACAGTTGCAGGCACAATTGCAAAGGTTGATTTCGCAATTGAAACTGGCAGAAGACCGTGTATTCCGCCAGGATGCTTTATTGAAACGGGATGCTGTCAGTAAAGAAGCCTACGAACAGGTGAAAACGGATTTAGCAACTCTGAATGCCGATATAGAAATTATCAAAGCTAATATTGAACTGACAGAGCTACGTGCTCCGTTTGACGGAGTGATCGGACTTCGCCAAGTCAGTATCGGTACGTATGCGTCTCCGACCACAGTCGTTGCCAAGCTGACAAAAATCGCTCCACTGAAGGTTGAATTTTCCGTTCCGGAACGTTATGCCAAGCAAATCAAAAAGGGTACCAATCTCAATTTCAGCGTTGAAGGAACATTGGATGCTTTTGGCGCACAGGTATACGCTGTAGAATCTGCCATCGATCCGAATCTGCATCAATTTACCGCCCGTGCATTATACCCGAATGTCAATCGCACCCTACTTCCCGGCCGTTATGCCAGTGTACTGTTGAAAAAGGATGAAATACCTAATGCAATAGCCATCCCAACGGAAGCAATTGTGCCGGAAATGGGTAAAGATAAAATCTATCTGTATAAATCAGGAAAGGCCGAACCGGTGGATATCATTACTGGTATCCGCACCGCATCTGAAGTGCAAGTGATTAGAGGATTGCACGTAGGAGACACAATCATCACTTCAGGAACATTGCAACTCCGTACCGGACTCGCCGTAACACTTGACAATATTGAAGAATGAGAATTTATGATTTATGAATTCTGATTTATGATTTATAAGCCAAATAATTTATGATTTATAAGTCAGCAAAATACAGCAAACATTCAGAAATCAGAAATCATAATTCAAAAATCAGAAATCAGAAATCTTCAATCCATAACTCAGAAATCATAATTCAGAAATCAGAAATCATAAATCAATGAACATCTCCGAATTAAGTATACGTCGCCCGGTATTAGCCACAGTATTAACGATTATTATCCTCCTTTTCGGATTCATCGGATACAACTATTTGGGTGTCCGCGAATATCCGTCGGTAGATAATCCGATTATTTCTGTCAGCTGCTCTTATCCGGGAGCTAATGCCGACGTTATCGAAAACCAGATAACTGAACCGTTGGAACAGAATATCAACGGTATTCCCGGTATCCGTTCTTTGTCCAGTGTGAGCCAGCAGGGGCAAAGCCGTATTACAGTAGAATTTGAATTGTCCGTCGATCTGGAAACAGCGGCCAACGACGTACGTGACAAGGTTTCACGTGCCCAACGTTATCTGCCTCGCGACTGTGACCCACCGACAGTTTCAAAAGCAGATGCTGATGCCATGCCTATCTTGATGGTTGCTCTTCAAAGTGACAAACGTTCTTTGTTGGAATTAAGTGAAATAGCGGATCTGACTGTGAAAGAACAATTACAGACTATTTCTGATGTAAGTAGTGTATCTATCTGGGGAGAAAAGCGTTACTCCATGCGCCTTTGGCTCGACCCGGTAAAGATGGCAGGTTACGGTATCACTCCCGTCGATGTTAAAAACGCTGTAGATAACGAAAATGTGGAACTTCCTTCAGGTAGTATCGAAGGAAATACCACCGAGTTGACGATCCGTACGCTAGGATTGATGCATACCGCAGATGAATTCAATGACTTGATTGTCAAAGAAGAGAATAACCGTATTGTACGATTCAGTGATATCGGACGTGCTGAACTGGGGCCGGCTGATATTAAGAGTTATATGAAGATGAACGGCGTTCCTATGGTGGGTGTCGTAGTCATTCCACAGCCGGGAGCCAACCATATTGAGATTGCGGATGCTGTATACCAACGTATGGAGCAAATGAAAAAAGACTTGCCGGAAGATGTACACTATAATTATGGTTTTGATAATACCAAGTTTATCCGTGCATCTATCAATGAGGTTAAGTCCACTGTATATGAAGCTTTTGTACTCGTAATCATCATTATCTTCCTCTTCCTGCGTGACTGGCGCGTCACGTTGGTGCCTTGTATCGTAATCCCTGTTTCCCTTATCGGTGCTTTCTTCGTTATGTATCTGGCAGGATTCTCCATCAATGTGCTTTCCATGCTCGCCATCGTACTATCGGTGGGACTGGTGGTAGATGACGCCATCGTTATGACAGAAAATATCTACATCCGTATAGAGAAAGGAATGACCCCGAAAGAAGCGGGAATAGAAGGAGCCAAAGAAATTTTCTTTGCCGTTATTTCCACCACTATTACGCTGGTAGCGGTATTCTTCCCTATCGTCTTTATGGATGGAATGACGGGACGATTATTCCGTGAGTTCAGTATCGTTATTTCGGGTTCGGTGATTATATCCTCATTTGCCGCATTGACTTTCACTCCGATGTTGGCAACGAAGTTACTCATTAAACGGGAAAAACAAAGTTGGTTCTATGCAAAAACAGAACCGTTCTTTGAAGGAATGAACCGGCTATACAGCCGTTCGCTTGCCGCTTTTCTTAGCAAACGCTGGATCGCTCTTCCATTTACTTTCATCACCATTTGCCTGATTGGTATTCTGTGGAATGCAGTTCCTGCGGAAATGGCCCCACTTGAAGACCGTTCGCAAATCAGTATCAATACACGAGGAGCGGAAGGCGTCACCTATGAATATATCAGGGATTACACAGAAGACATCAATCAACTGGTAGACTCCATTCTGCCTGATGCAGAGGCTGTAACTGCCCGTGTATCCAGCGGTAGCGGAAACGTGCGCATCACGCTGAAGGATATGAATGAACGTAATTATACCCAGATGGATGTGGCAGAGAAAATATCAAAAGCGGTACAGAAGAAAACAATGGCGCGTTCATTCGTACAGCAGCAGTCTTCTTTCGGCGGACGTCGTGGAAGTATGCCTGTACAATATGTACTTCAGGCTACCAATTTGGAAAAGCTGGAAGAAGTGTTGCCCAAGTTTATGGCTAAAGTATATGAGAATCCTGTTTTCCAGATGGCGGACGTTGATTTGAAGTTCAGTAAACCGGAAGCTCGTATTCAGATCAACCGCGACAAGGCCAGTATTATGGGAGTAAGTACCAAAAACATTGCTCAAACGCTGCAATATGGATTAAGCGGCCAACGTATGGGATATTTCTATATGAACGGTAAACAATACGAAATTCTTGGTGAAATCAACCGCCAACAACGAAACAAACCGGCCGACCTGAAAGCTATTTACGTCCGTAGCAGTAGCGGGGATATGATTCAGCTGGACAACTTGATTGAATTGGAAAGCGGTATTGCACCTCCAAAGTTGTATCGTTATAACCGTTTTGTGTCAGCTACCATCTCTGCGGGATTGGCAGACGGCAAAACAATCGGGCAAGGTTTGGATGAAATGGATAAGATTGCCAAAGAAACATTGGATGACACTTTCCGCACTGCCCTGTCGGGAGACTCGAAAGAATATCGTGAAAGTTCCTCCAGTCTGATGTTCGCCTTTATCCTGGCTATCCTTTTGATTTATCTGATTCTGGCAGCCCAGTTTGAAAGTTTCAAAGATCCGTTGATTATCATGTTGACAGTGCCGCTGGCTATTGCCGGAGCTTTGGTCTTCATGTATTTCGGAGATATTACGATGAATATTTTCAGTCAGATCGGTATTATCATGCTGATCGGTCTGGTGGCGAAGAACGGTATTCTTATTGTAGAATTTGCCAATCAGAAACAGGAAGCCGGAGAGGATAAAATGAGCGCCATCAAAGATGCCGCCCTTCAACGCCTCCGTCCGATTCTGATGACAAGTGCCTCTACGGTTTTGGGACTTATCCCGCTGGCATTTGCCACCGGAGAAGGTTGTAACCAGCGTATTGCCATGGGTACGGCGGTAGTGGGTGGTATGGTCGTATCCACTCTGCTTACGATGTACATTGTACCGGCTATTTACAGTTACATTTCGACTAACCGAATCAAAAAACTACAAGAATGAAACAGAAAGGAATTTGCATGAAACGCATCATTTATATCACCATTGCATGTGCCTTCTTATCAGTCTCTTTTGCAAAGGCACAAGTTCTCACTCTCAAGGAGTGTCTGGAAGAAGGATTGCAAAACAATTACTCTTTACGTATCATCCATAACGAAGAGCAGATCAGCAAAAACAACGCAACATTAGGAAATGCGGGTTACCTGCCTACACTGGACTTCTCTGCCGGATATACCGGAAACCTGGACAATATTGAGACCAAGGCGCGTGCTACCGGAGAAATAACAAAGAACAACGGAGTCTACGATCAGACGGTTAATGTCGGTCTTAACCTCAACTGGACTATTTTCGACGGATTCAATATCAGTACCACCTATAAACAGTTGAAAGAGCTGGAACGTCAGGGGGAAACCAACACGCGTATTGCCATTGAAGATTTTATTGCTGCCCTGACTTCCGAATACTATAATTTTATCCAGCAGAAGATTCGCCTGAAAAACTTTCATTATGCAATGTCACTTTCCAAAGAGCGCTTGCGCATAGCCGAGGCTAGTCACCTGGTCGGTAAGTTTTCAGGGCTGGATTATCAGCAGGCAAAGGTGGATTTCAATGCAGACAGTGCCCAATACATCAAACAACAGGAATTGCTACATTCTTCACGCATCCAGTTGAATGAACTGATGGCCAACAACAATGTCAATCAAAACATTATTATCAAAGACTCCACCATCGACGTACACAGCGACTTGCAATTTGATGATCTGTGGAATTCTACGTTAGCAACCAATGCTTCTTTGCTCAAGGCCGATCAAAACACGGTACTTGCCCAATTGGACTACAAGAAAATAAACTCACGCAACTATCCATATCTCAAATTAAATACCGGATATGGATATACGTTCAACAAGTATGACATCAATGCAAACAGCAGAAGAGGTGAACTGGGCTTCAATGCCGGAATAACTGTCGGTTTTAATATATTCGACGGTAATCGCCGCCGCGAAAAGAGAAATGCAAGTCTGGCTTTCAAAAATCGTCGCCTGGAACGACAGGACTTGGAATTAGCACTCCGCTCTGATCTCAGTAACCTATGGCAAGCCTATCGCAACAATCTTCAATTGTTGAATCTGGAACGTCAAAACCTGATAACCGCCAAAGATAATCACGATATTGCCATGGACCGTTATATACAGGGGGACCTTTCCGGTTTTGAAGTGCGCGAAGCACAAAAAAGTTTGTTAGATGCAGAGGAACGCATCCTCTCTGCTGAATATAACACGAAACTTTGCGAAATATCCCTGTTGCAAATCAGCGGAAAGATTACGAAGTATCTGGAATAAGGAAGTAGTTTCCATTTATTTTTTTTATTGGGTTAATCTTCTTATCGGGAGGGTTAACCCAATTTTTACTGTATAAAAAACAGTTATTACATACCGATGTTTTTCTTTCTTCCTACATTTGCATACTATAAAAACATTTAATAATAAAAGCCATGAGAAAACTAAGTCTTTTCTTACTGCTACTTTTTATCCTGACAAACGCCTCAGCCCAAAAAGCAACAGATTACAGAAAACAACAGAACTACAAAGAATGGGTACACATCGCCCCTAAATTTGACGATGATTTCTTCAAGACGGAAGAAGCCCAACGCATCGGTGACAACGTGTTACTCTATCAACAAACGACCGGAGGCTGGCCCAAGAATATCTATATGCCGGCAGAACTGACGGAACAAGAATATAATGCGGCACTAAAAGCTAAAGAAGATACCAACCAAAGCACCATTGACAACAATGCCACCACGACAGAAATAGAATATTTGTCACGGCTTTATCTGGCTACGCAAAAGGAGAAATATAAAGAAGGAGTGCTGAACGGTATTCAATATCTGCTCAAATCGCAGTATGAAAACGGTGGATGGCCTCAATTTTATCCGCGTCCCAAAGGTTATTACGTACAAATCACCTACAATGACAATGCAATGGTAAGAGTCATGAATCAACTTCGGAGCATATACGAAAAGAAAGCTCCGTACACTTTCCTTCCTGACAATATCTGTGAACAAGCACGTAATGCATTTAATAAAGGGATAGAGTGTATACTCAAAACGCAGGTGCGCCAAAATGGAGAGTTAACAGTGTGGTGCGCCCAACATGACCGTGTCACTTTGGAACCCTGCAAAGCACGTGCCTATGAACTCCCGTCACTAAGCGGACAAGAGTCTGACAACATTGTATTACTGTTGATGTCACTTCCCCATCCATCTGCAGACGTTGTAAAATCCATAGAAGGTGCTATCAAATGGTTCCAAAAGTCTGAAATAAAAGGAATACAGAAGGAATATTTCACCAACAGTGATGGCAAAAAAGACTATCGCATGGTTCCCTGTGAAGACTGTCCTACTCTTTGGGCACGTTTTTATGATCTGGAAACAAACCGGCCTTTTTTCTGCGACCGTGATGGCATTAAAAAATATGATATATCGGAAATCGGACACGAACGCCGAAATGGTTATAGTTGGTATAACAAAGATGGAAGCAAGGTGTTGAAGAGATATGAAAAATGGAAAAAAGAACAGAATAAGTAATCATAACAGATGAAAGGTCGATATTTACACTGAAAAAGTTAATATCCGGAAAGTCTTTAAGTCCTTAAAATAAGAAGAGGGGCTGTCTAACAATAAAATAGTCAGACAGCCCCTTTATTAATTCAAGGCATTTACAGCCTCTTCCTACAGTTTTATCCCAACAGGTATCAACCGGTTATTTTTTGCAATTCCACGGTTTCAACTGTTTGAAGAAGTCGTTACCCTTATCATCTACCAAGATAAATGCAGGGAAGTTTTCTACTTCGATCTTCCAGATAGCTTCCATTCCCAATTCCGGATATTCCACACATTCAATGCTCTTGATGTTGTTCTGTGCAAGGATAGCTGCCGGACCTCCGATAGAACCAAGATAGAAACCACCATATTTCTGACAAGCATCTGTCACCTGCTGGCTACGGTTACCTTTTGCCAACATCACCATGCTGCCGCCATGACTTTGGAACAGTTCTACATAAGAGTCCATACGTCCTGCCGTAGTAGGCCCCATAGAGCCACACGCCATGCCTTCCGGAGTTTTTGCCGGACCTGCATAATAAATAGGATGATCCTTAATATATTGTGGCAAGTCTTCACCGCGGTCCAAACGTTCTTTTAGTTTAGCATGAGCGATGTCACGACCTACAATAATCGTTCCGTTCAATGACAGACGGGTAGCAACCGGATATTTAGTCAGTTCTTTCAGGATTTCAGGCATCGGACGGTTCAGGTCGATCTTCACAACATCACCTTCACCTGCCTGACGCAGTTCAGCCGGAATCAGTTCACCCGGATTTGAATCCAGTTTCTCAATCCAGATACCTTCCTTATTGATTTTACATTTGATGTTACGGTCGGCAGAGCAAGATACACCCAAACCTACCGGACAAGATGCACCATGACGAGGCAGACGGATGATGCGTACATCGTGAGCAAGATATTTACCTCCGAATTGTGCACCCAACCCAATCTTGTGAGCTTCTGCCAATACTTCTTTTTCCAGTTCGACATCGCGGAATGCACGACCATATTCGTTTCCGGTAGTCGGCAGGTTATCATAGAAATGAGTAGAAGCTAATTTCACTGTCAACAGGTTCTTTTCAGCAGAAGTACCACCGATTACGAAAGCGATATGATAAGGAGGACAAGCGGCTGTTCCCAATGTCTTCATCTTTTCAACCAGGAACGGAACCAATGTACCGGGATTCAGGATCGCTTTTGTTTCCTGATACAAATATGTCTTGTTGGCAGAACCACCACCTTTTGTTACACAAAGGAATTCATATTCCATACCTTCGGTAGCTTCGATGTCAATCTGTGCAGGGAGGTTACATTTTGTATTTACCTCATCATACATATTCAGAGGCGCATTCTGTGAATAACGCAGGTTTTCTTCAGTGTATGTTTTATATACGCCCAGTGAAAGTGCTTCTTCATCAGAATATCCAGTCCATACCTGCTGTCCCTTTTCACCATGGATAATAGCAGTACCGGTGTCCTGGCAGAATGGAAGTACGCCTTTTGAAGCAACTTCTGCATTGCGCAGGAAAGTCAACGCCACATACTTATCGTTTTCGCTTGCTTCCGGATCACTCAGAATCTTAGCAACTTGTTCGTTGTGCGAACGACGAAGCATGAATGATACATCACGAAAAGCTGCATTAGCCATCGCAGTCAAACCTTCTTTTTCAATTTTCAGGATGGGATTTCCTTCAAACTCGCTTACTGATACATAGTCTTTTGTAAGCAGATAATACTCAGTTGTATCTTTTCCCTTTTCAAACATGGGCTGATACTTAAACGGAGGTGTTGCCATAAGTTTCTTATTTTATTACGTAATGTTAGTTAGTGTGGCAAAGGTAGTAATTAAGAATGAAGAATGGCGAATGATGAATGAAGAATTAAGAATGAATAACGGAGAAAAGCAGGAACAGCAAAAGACAATCATAAACTATAAACAACGAGCGGTAAACAAGCTATGCCATTCGTTGACATCTGCCGTTCACCGCTCACTATTTTATTTACAGTTTGCTATTTATCATATCCTGTTTATCATCCACAGTTCGCCATCTGCCACTCCTATTATGATTCGATTGCTTCAATCCGTTTGATTAACTCGTTTCCAAGAGCTGTTTTATCTTCAATATGTTTCAATACTGCTGTCACAAAGGTATTGCTTTCGAAATCACCGCGTACCTGCTCAAAATCCAGCTTCATTTCATCGTGAGAACCATCAGCACCGAATCCAGTCATGGAAGACAATGAAAATTCTTTCTTGGCATCCTCATATACCATCTTATCCAATCCGACAACAGCTTGCTGCCACGCTTTCACGATACCGATGATATCTTGTGCCGTAATCGTTTCCGGATCTAAGCCATAAAATTCCTGAATCTTATGATAAGCCCATGTCCATTCATAGGTATAATAATTCTCGTGCATTTCCGCGAAACTTGCATTGATGGATTTCAAACGATTGACTGTTCCATTCTCAATACCATCCAACAATCGGTCGATTTCACTCTTGGGAGCAATCAGTCCGGAAACATCCACCCATTCGCCAAGTCCGATTTCCGTGTCAGGTTTCAGTCGCTGACGGATTTCTTCATTGGTCTGGAAATTAATACCCTCCAATCGTTTTATGATGGAGTTTCCCAAGAACTTGTGAATGGCGATTTCATAAAAACGAATTCCGTTATTCAGAGAAGAGTTCTTGATTTTAGCACTCTGGTAGGAGTAGATCTCTGAAGTTTCACCGGATACACGTTTCAATTCTTTCAAAATGGAACGTCCTTTAAACATCTTCTGAATGGTATAAGGACTCAGCAGGTTATAATTGATATAATCCAGCCGGTTCGGATCTTTTCGCTTATCACGCTTTGGCCATTTCTGTGCGTCACGGATAGTACCTACACTTCTCAAATTAACTCCCGGAACAAGATAAGTGGTATTCCGCTGCTCTATCAGGTAAGAGAAAGGAAGATTGGAAGTATCGGCATGATTAACATGACGTCCCATTACCAAAGAGAAAGCCCCGACACGTGCCGGCCACAGGATATATGAATCGGAAGTGGTCTTCGCTCCTCTCTCCATCGTTCCCTGATGGATAGGACCTAACTTATACATGTGATTACTCTGATTGGACCCCGAACCCGCATTCATAAACGAGAACATACCGGCAATCAATAAAGTAGATTTATGGTGTGTCACAGTGAAAGGACCTGCAAAAATAGCACATGCCTCACCGTTCTCTCCCTGACAATTACTGAAGAATAAAGAATCGGAAGCGGAATAATTGTGTCCCAGTTTACAGGACTGCCCGACGAAGCAACGGGTCAGCATCGTACCGTCATCCACTTTTGAACCGGAAGAGATGATAAAGTCATCACAGATTACACCATGTCCGATATGTACAGGTGCCGTCACATTACTATTGACGCTGCCATTGGATAAGCGGCAGGTCCCACAGATATGGCAGTAATCACCAATCCGGACATTCTTGATCGAGCCCGTATTGAGAATCATCACATGATTGCCAATACTGCCGACAGCAGAAGCATGTTTATTGGAATAATAATCCGCAATAGATTTCATACGGTTTATCAGCTCGGGACGATGGCGGTACAGTGCAAGAATATATGCCTGGTGCGCAGACAATTTATCGTTCATCAACACCTCACGGCCTCCTGTTTCATTCAAGACAGCCACTTCTACCCCATTACCAAAAGTGCTTAACCTATCCACTAAAATAATATCTACATTCTCAATGAAGGTGTCACTGCCAATCTCATAATTAGCAATATAGTTCTGTATATTCTCAATACAGCAGTTATCGCCCACCGACACATTGTGCAACGTCACATGACGTAATCCCGAATGTTTCTTGATTCCCCCCGGCAATGTAAATTCAGCTTCGAATACCCCCAGTTTTACTTCACCCGAGAAACGGGTATGATGGACGTACTCACAATTAAAACCCTCTGCCACTGATACATTTCCCCAATCATCGGCCAGACATGACTGGCTCTTCAACTGAAGTATCTCATCTTCAGTCAATCTACGATAGTCTTTCATCTTAATAATGTGTTAATGTGCCCATATGCCAATGTGCCAATTCTGATGCAGTACGCGCAACCAATTGGCACATCAGCATATTAGCATATTGATTATTCTTCCTCTTCTTCTTCGTAGGTCTGATAAAGAAAATCGTTATAGGGATATTTCTGAACGTGTAATTCTTTCACTCGCTGATAAACTACATTTTTCAGTTCGTCTATATTGATTCGTTCGCGGGCGGAAATAAAGAGGCAGTTATCCTCCATTTTTGCCATCCACGTCTTCATCAGTTCTTCGAGTGTTAAGTTTTCCTTTGTTCGGGGGGTAAGGTCGTCCGGCGCTTTCTCCACGTAGGTGTAAGCGTCTATTTTATTAAATACAAGTATCATAGGTTTGCCACTGCCTCCAATCTCTGCCAGGGTCTTGTTCACCACCTCAATCTGTTCCTCAAATCCGGGGTGGGAAATATCGACTACGTGCACAAGCAAATCTGCTTCACGTACCTCATCCAGGGTAGATTTAAAAGATTCTACCAAGTCGGTAGGTAACTTGCGAATAAACCCTACTGTATCTGACAACAGGAACGGTAGATTATCGATAATCACTTTGCGCACAGTAGTGTCTAAAGTAGCGAACAGTTTGTTTTCCGCAAACACTTCACTCTTGGAGAGAAGATTCATCATGGTTGATTTTCCCACATTGGTATAACCAACCAGTGCAACACGTATCATGCGTCCGCGATTCTTGCGTTGGGTAGCTTTCTGCTTGTCAATCTCCGCCAGACGTTCTTTCAGCAATGACATACGGTTCAGGATGATACGGCGGTCCATCTCAAGCTGTGTTTCACCCGGACCACGAAGTCCCACGGAACCTTTACCGCCACCGGCACCGGAACCTCCTCCCTGGCGTTCCAAGTGAGTCCAAAGTCGCTGCAAACGCGGCAACATATATTTATATTGTGCCAGCTCTACCTGCGTCTTCGCATTGGCTGTCTGTGCACGCATGGCAAATATATCAAGGATCAGTGAAGTACGGTCCAGTATCTTCACTTTCAGTTCGGCTTCAATATTACGAATCTGTTTCGCAGAAAGCTCATCATCAAAGATGACCATTCCTACTTCACGTTCTTCTTCCTCTTCGTTACGAATATATTGTCTGATTTCTTCCAACTTTCCTTTTCCGACATAAGTCACTGAATGAGCTGTCGGCAACTTCTGCGTAAATCGTTTCACTACTTCCGCCCCAGCCGTCTCGGCAAGGAAAGCCAGTTCATCCAGATACTCGTTCGTCTTACGCTCATCCTGCGTTTGTGTGATGAGTCCGACAAGCACTGCTGTCTCTACTTTGGCTTCGGATATTACAAATTCTTTCATTCTTTACTTCTATATATAATAATGTGGGCGCAAATATAACAAAAAAAAAGAGGACAATGTTTTATTGTCCTCTTTTTCGTATCATTTATCACCTTAGAATCTATAAATCAAACCACATCTTTTCCCAAATTTTAGGAGATTCTTTGGGTGCATTAGGATTAGCAGTCATTTCCTCAGGACTATATTCCCATCTACGAATAAGTTCCCGAGAAGTAGCTTCTGTTGGCACAGTAAGTACAGGTACCTCGTTACCATTGGATCCTGATCTTCTCCACTGTACAAATTCTTCCAACGGTCTGTCCATCAAATCAATCCATTGCTGAATATGAATCTCATATAAAGCTCTATCAGGTTCCAATGTGTTTAAATCATCCAAAGCATCAATAAATTCAGTTGTCTTTACCGGATCTGCTTCATAATAATCACAAGCTGTTTGAATAGCTTTCTTATATAATTCATTAGCCTTCACCAAATTAGAAGTTACTCCCAACCCACGTACATACGCTTCCGCTTCAAAAAATAACTGTTCCTGATAAGAATAAATTAATTCAGGTGCCTCTTTTCTAAAAAGATACTTACTTATAACGGAAGATAATAAATTTTTTCATCATCAGTTTCTTCTGCTGCCTGCCGAGTATCCAAGCCTCGATACACCCCGTCAGCTCCCGGTTCAAAATATCTGGAAATACGAGAATCATTACGTTCCTGCATAGGCTTCAATACATTATTATTTGCAAAAAACATAATATTGATGCCATTTGTATACTTCTCCAATATTTTATATTTAGGATTTTCATTACCGGCAGTCTGTAAATATGGGAACTGCAGATTATCATCAGCCGAACTAATCATACCACCGTCACTTATCAACTTTCCAATCTGTTCTGCTTTCGTCGGATCTTTATCCACCATTGTCATTAAAGTTCTGAATTTTAAAGATTTGGCCAACCGAATCCACTTTTGCATATCACCTTTATAAAAAATATCGTAATCAGTAATGGCCAAAGGATCATCCAAGTTGATCTCATTCAACGCTTCATCCAACAAGCTTACTACACCATTCAAAACTACTTCCTGAGAATCAAATTTTGGATACTTAACTCCTTCTACCCAAGCCTCTGTAAATGGAATATCTCCCCATATCATTGTTGTCTCATAAATATGTTGAGCTAGAATAATTTTACATTGAGCAATTCCATTATGATTGACAGGAGTAGCTTCTTGAGCATTTTTGATAGCTAACTGCAAATTATTACCTCCAACAGAATAGTAATGCTTCCATGTATTACCAAGGCTATATGGATCTATGACATAATAACCTTCCGCCCAGCCCCATAATCATCGCCGCCGTCTGCCTGACACTGGATACTTTGAGAAAGAGGAATGTAAGCATCTCCTCCGGTACGACTACCAGCCCAATTCACTACTGCATAATTGAATAAATATCCGGGATCCACCTTTTCCGCAGAATTTGGATTATGATTAACATCCAACCAATCACTACATGAGCTCAAAATAGCACATGTAAATATGATTGCTATAGTATATATTGATCTTTTATTTTTCATATTATTTCTCTTTGATAATTATTATAATGTCAATCTAATATTAAATCCGAAACTTCTTGTTGTCGGGATACTATTGAACTCAACTCCCCCACCGATCTGTGCAGGTCCAAAAAAGTTAGCTTCCGGATCAATGTGAGGCACATGATCTTTTATAATCCAAAGATTACGAGCCTCAAAGCCTAAATCAAGAGATTTGACAAAGAAACTTCTAAACCATTTTCTAGGAAAACTATAAGAAAAGTTCAACTCACGTAATTTAACATATGAAGCATCGAAAATATTACCCTCATTATTACTTGATTTTGCCACATGCCCCCAATAATCTTGCATACTTTTAACCGGCACATCATTAGCTCTGTAAGTTCCATCAGATTGTAAGATGACTCCCGGTTCAATAAACGACGCATCTTCTCGATGGGCAGCAGTTTCAGCAGCAAGTCCGGTAGTACGTAAAGTACCCACTGTTTCAGAGTAAAGAGAACCACCTTGACGAATATCTATCAGGAAACTCAATGTGAAACCTTTGTAAGAGAACGTATTATTAATACCCATTGTAAAGTCCGGGTAAACATCTCCCAAACGCACATTGTTTACAATTTCACGGAGTCCTGTCTTTTCGTTAATAACATAATTGCCCGAATCATCACGTTTCCAACCTGTACCATACAGACCAAACGAACCACCAACTTCCGCTTTTATCTGCAATCCACTCAATCCACTAGTCAACGAGTACTCATCCAACCCTTCTGCCAGCTCATCAACTTTCTGGGTGTTTTTTGCAAAAGTAGCCTCCAAGTCCCATTTAAAATCCTTAGTCTGTACAGGGGTAACTCCTAATGCTACTTCAATCCCTTTATTAGATACTTTTCCCGCATTAATATTATTGGCAAAATACCCCGTGGACAAAGGAACATCAATGCTTACGATTTGATTTTTAGTTACACTTTTATAATAAGTCAAGTCTAAACGAATACGATTTTGGAAAAAGCGTAAATCAGTACCTACCTCAAACGATGCCTGATTTTGTGGTTTAAGATTCTCATTCGGCAATACACGAGGGCCTGTAAATCCTACTAATCCATTATGGGGAAAAACATTCGTTAAATTATACTGCAAAAAATAAGAATTAACCGGAGTATATTGAAACGCCAACTGGTATGGTTGTTCATCACTACCGACATTAGCATAACTCATACGCAATTTTCCATAACTCAAAACATCCTTATTCTTCATCAATTCTGTAAAAATAAAACTACCACTAATTGACGGATAAAAATAAGAACGGTTATTTACAGGTAATGTAGATGACCAGTCATTTCTTCCTGTCACATCCAAGAATACCATATTCTTATAACTGAAGCTTATATCTCCATAAAGACCAACCAGCCGTTTCTTAGAGGTATAATTTACCGGACTCGTTGTCTTAGCATTAGTATATGCATACAATTCATCTACAACCAGATTTTGCGCCAACACATTATTATTTCTCCAGTCTTCCTGATATATATTGTGTCCCAACATTACTTTTACTCCATAATCTTCCGCAAATGTTTTCTCATACGATATCATCAAATCATTATTCAAAATACGCTTATAGAGATCCCATGTCTGGAACTGTCCTTCAAGATTACCAATTGTCCCTTTCGAATATACTTTACGTCTGGTTTCTGTATAAAAGTCAGTTCCTGCATTATTCGAGATTGTCAGTCCTTCTATCGGTTTATAAGTCAAAACAATATTGCCGATAAGACGATCCAACTGATTAGTAAATTTATTCTTGTTGATTATCCAATACGGATTGTTACTCTTTCCTTCCGGATCCAGTGATATTTGCTTACCGTATTCGTCAATCCAATTGTTTTTCACATCGTTGATATTTACCGTACGCGGCATTCCGTTTATCAAAGGAATGAGCAAGTTATTATCATTAGATCCCTGAGCAGGCCGTCCTTCCGAATCAGAGCGGATGTACTGTGCTGAAACTCGCCCTGTGAAGTTCTTGGTGAAATTCATACCACCATTAACGGCAAAAGCATATTTATTATAATCGGATCCGGGCACCACCCCTGTCTGATTAGTAGTAGAGACACTGATTCTAAAATCAGAACGTTCTGTACCACCAGCAATTGCGACATTATTTATATAACTCATACCTGTCTCATAGAAATCTTTTACATTGTCAGGATATGCTTGCAAAGTAACCTGTTCTCCTTTAAAATCTGCAAATGTCTGATCTTGCACAGAAGATATCTTAGGCCCCCAACCATTCAACATTTTTACATTATATTTGCCATAACTTCCTTGTGCGTAATCATTTTGAAAATCTGGCAGTTTCAAAACATTCTCAAAACGTGTGGAAGAATTAACTGTAACAGATACCTGCGAATTGCGACTACCTTTTTTGGTAGTTATTACGATAGCACCATCTTTCGCACGCGCACCATACAATGCAGTTGCCGCAGCCCCTTTTAAAACATTAATAGACTCGATATCATCCGAGCTAATATCTCCTGCACGGTTTCCAACATCAACAATGCCATTAGTTCTGTCCGGATTGAACGCCCCATTGTCAATAGGCAAACCATCAACAATAAAAAGTGGAGACGACACGCTACCAATAGAAGAAGCACCACGAATCTGAATACTAGAACTTCCCCCTGCAGTACCTGACGACTGTCCAATCTGTACACCTGCGATCTTACCTGATAAGGAGTTTAAAACATTACTTTCACGTGCCTTGGTTATTTCATCACCTTTAACACTTGTCACTGAATATCCCAAAGACTTTTCAGAACGTTTAATCCCCATCGCAGTCACCACAACCTCATCAAGTTTCTGAGAATCAGATTTTAGCACAACTTTCAGATTCGGTTTTATAACCACTTCCTGCGTCTGCATACCAATATACGAAATCTGCAAAGTCTTTGCAGAACTAAATACAACTATAATATCTTGATTACTAATAATATACACGATGTTTACTTTCCTTCGGCAATAAATCTTTCGTTGCCGTTATTATGCAGATTATCAATATGTTAAATACCTACCAAACGTATTAATTTGCAGATTTATGATACCAGATTTCTATCAAAAATAGGGCATAACCATCTATTTATTAATTATTTAAGTTCTTATCTTATATGATATAAGCTAAAACTTATTTCCATCTTAACTGTTGAAGATGGTTTTATTGTTCTAAATTATATCCAATAATTATTGACTATAATAATATATTCATTAGCAAACGATAATCTAAGAAAAAGAAAAACTCCAGATGAAAAAATGCATATTTTATTACTGTATATTTTAAAATATGCAGGGGTGGATTTAAATATTCTCCAAAATCGCAGAGAATATGATTGATGAATATTCATATTGGATGGTTATATGCTTTTTCTGTATCAAAGAGATTGTGTAATTACATCTAATTATGTAAAAAGAAGTATTTATCATTTATCTGACGCCAAAATGAAAGAACCCCAAATGCCGGATTCTAATAGCTATTAGAGGCTATCAGGGTTATAAATTAACTTTTAATCCTTTCCTTTTAAAGAAAGCAAGGGCTTCTCTACGACCAATGACCCGTTCCTTTTAAAGGAACACTTTATTCCTTTAAATGGGACGAGTGATAATATTCGTAATAACGATGTGTATTTAGGTTATGTATATGCGTTTTTGAAACTGATATTGCATATTCTTTCATTTAATTATACACTTTTCTTTCTATTAGAGAAAATTAGACCCTCCATTTCTAAAACTAAATCTTAAAAACAGAACACTTTCATCTAGCTTTTGTACCTATTATTATTTTTTGATGAGGCCGTTTTCTCAAGATCACGTACCACTGTTATATCCATTATATTTGCATATACCTGTGTAGTCTTCACACTTTTGTGTCCTAATAGCTTTTGTACCGTAGTAATATTGGCACCACTATATAATAATAAGGTGGCATTTGTATGCCGGGCGGTGTGGAATGACACACGTTTATCTATTTTCGCCAAGCCTGCTAATAAATTCAATTCTTTGTTGATATTAGAATTGTCTTTTAACTTAAAGAAGCTGTCAAGATCATCTTTATAGCGTTGCAATATCTCGATTCCTTTGCCTTCAAATAATAAGTATAAAGGAAGACGTACCTCAATACCAGTTTTAACAGACTTGTATATAATCCAGGTTTCCTGATGGAATTCAACAATATTTGCGGAGGTCAGACTGGTGAAATCAGAATATCGTAACCCTGCGTAGCAACAAAATAAAAAAGCATCTTTTGTTTTTTGTAGCCTCGTATATCTTCCTGTTAGCTGTAAATTTTCAAAGCGATATAACTCTTCCGGAGCCAGGTGCGTATGACTTCCCTCTATACTTTTAATTTTATACTTTCTAAAAGCATACTTTTGTATATCCATATATTCCTTATTTATAGCAACGTTAATATATCGTTTTAGATGCTTCATGTGCTTGGCAATGGTATTAAGGTGATAGCCTTTAGACTGCAGGTGATTATCAAATGAGGACACAAATTCAAATGTCAAATCGGTGAATAATATCTCTTTCTTAAATTCCTGAAGTAATTCAAGGGTGGAAAGATGATTTTGTCTGGTGCTCTCTTTCAAAAGAGAATTAGCTACTTCTTCTTTGAAGAAAGTTAAGAATGAGCTCCCGTTACTTAGAGGCTTATCAATCGAATTCTTTAATAAATCTAGCGATATTGGCTTTCCTTGTTGCCATAATCCAAGTTCAGTATGCTCAATAGCTGCTATATTCTCATACAACATACGATTCAAAACATTGGCGTTAGGATGATTCTTCACCATCTTTCGTTTAGCATCCCACTGATCGGGTTTGAGATATATTTTGGTGGAGAAATACATTTTTTTTCTGTTCAGATAGGCCTCTACCTGTACTAACGCCATTCCTTTTTTATTCAATCTCTTCTTTCTGTTAAACACAAGGTTGTAACTGATCTTTTCCATACTTTCATTTTTAAATTAATAATAGAACAAATTAGACGTAATTCTGTGCTATATCAGAGACGAATAAGCATTAATATCTCTAAAAAAAACAAATCTCCAAATAACCGAGTATTCACAAAACTTTAAATTAAATGCCACTTTTTTATTCGCTTTTCCACGAAAAAAGCAAAAAGAATAGCTTTTAAAGGTGTTTTATGACTAAAAACGAGTAAAAGAAATATTAAAAGATGCATTTTGCTCATGCAAAGTGTTACTAGCTATTTTAGCAATCAGCGCTTTTAATAAGAAAAAACATGCTTATCGGCATAAATACAGCACATAAAATAACAAAATGTTATATTTGCAACCTTTTTTTATTAATATAATTGTTAGTTTCAGTTTTATTAATATATTTGCAAATTGTTAGAGTAAAGATACAAATAATGTAAAGTTAAACTTTAAGAGAGAATTTATGAAAAGAAAATTGATGCTGTTATTGGCATGCCTTTTTGTGGGCATAGGCCTGGTAACTGCCCAAACTCAAAAAATCACAGGCGTTGTGATTTCTGAAGAAGACGGGCAGCCAGTTGTTGGCGCTTCTGTGTTGGTAAAAGGTACCACTCAAGGTACAATCACAGATGTAGATGGTAATTTTAATTTGTCGAATGTACCAAGTTCTGCAAAGACTTTGCAGATTTCGTACATTGGTATGCAGACGCAGGAAGTGGCGATAAAGCTCAATTTGCGAGTGGTTCTCAAATCTGATGCACAGCTAATAGATGAGGTTGTGGTAACCGGATATGGGGTAACTAAAAAAGCGGCATTTACGGGATCTGCCCAAACGGTGGATAATAAGGACTTGATGAAAAAAACAGATGCAAACTTTATGAAGTCTTTGGAAGGATCAGTAGCTGGTTTACAAGTAAATAGCTTGACTGGACAACCTGGTGCATATGCTTCTACTACTATTCGTGGGGTTGGTTCAATGAACTCTGGAACTGAACCTTTATACGTAATTGATGGTATTGCCATTTACACAGACAAAATGGGGGCTTATAACAAAGCCGGGACAGGGGATATGGCGGCAAGTCCGATGGCTAATATCAATCCTAACGACATTGAGTCCATCACAGTTTTGAAAGATGCTACAGCTACAGCTATTTATGGAGCTCGTGCAGCGAATGGAGTAATTGTAGTTACTACTAAAAAAGGTAGTCTGGGAAAAGCGCGTTTTAATGTGAATGCAAAAGTCGGAACTAGTTTTGTAGGTAAGATAGATCATAATTATCGTACGACAAATCTGGATAAATACAAAGAGATCTGGACCGAAGGACTAACAAATGCAGGATATGACGGTGAGGATGGCATGACTTCTGCTGAATGGCTGAATGCCTATGTTATGGATTGGTATAATGTGGACTTGACGCAAAATATCAAGAGTGTGGATTGGCTGAAGGAGATTCTGCAAAATGGTTTTTCACAAGAATATGATATCAGTGCTCAAGGTGGGAATGAAAATTTGCGCTATTATATTAGTGGAGGATATTTTCAGAACACAGGTATCGTCATCGGAACTGGAATGAAACGCTATAGCGGACGTATTAGTTTAGATGGAAAAAGCGGGCGGATAGGATATGGACTTTCTGTGAATGGAGCACTCTCCGATATAAACAACACTATGACTGAAAGCCAATATACTAATCCTATTGTAGCAGTATATGACATCCGTCCGTTTGAACAGGTGCGCAATGAAGACGGAACATATAATACAAATGTTAATTATAATCCTGTAGCTATTAACGATAAAGAAAAAGGTGATAAACGCAATCAAAAGCAGATTACATTGGTTGTGAATCCATATTTTACTTATAATATTATTGATGGCTTAACATGGAAGACAAATGCAGGATTGAGCTTGATTGACTTGGACGAGTTCTTTTACAGTTCAATTTATAATCCTCAATATTCCGGTAGTGGTATGCTTGGTCAAAGAAACCAGGAAAGAGCAACAACCTTGACCATTACCAATACCGTAAACTTCAACCGCACTTTCAAAGACATGCATCATTTGAATGTGTTGTTGGGACAAGAAGCACAGAAAATATCTTATAGAACAATTTATGCAGCTGCCAGTGGATATCCTAGTGATGCTGTTTTTGAATTGGACAATGCTTCCAAGCCAACAGGGGCGGGATCTTCAACCAAAGCAAGCACTCTTTCTTCATTCTTTATGAATGCAGAATATAACTTGAATGATAAATATTATCTGTCAGGCAGTTTCCGTTATGACGGCTCGTCAAGATTTGGTGTAAACAACAAATGGGCTCCTTTTTGGTCTATAGGAGCAAAATACCGAATCTCTAACGAAAGCTTTATGGAAAATACCAAAAATTGGTTGACAGATTTGACTATCAGAGGTAGTTATGGAACTGTAGGTAACCAGGATATTGGTTATTATGCAGCAATGGGATTGTATAATTATGGATATTCTTATAATGGCAAACCTGGAGCTATTCCTTACCAAATAGCCAATCCGGATCTTAAATGGGAGACTGTTGCGAAAGCCGATATCGGTATCCATGCTGTTTTCTTCGAAAGACTGACACTCGAAGTAGACTATTATAACCAACGGACAAAAGATATGATATTTGATGTACCACTTTCTTACACAACTGGATTCGGATCTATCCTGAAAAATGTAGGTGAGATGGAAAACAAAGGTATAGAATTCTTAATTAACGCTAACGTACTTAGAAATAAAGATTTCAGTTGGGATGTTCGTTTCACTGGTACGGCAAATAAAAATAAAATCATAAAACTTGCTACAGAAAAACCAATTGAGAATACTCTAACTATCAGAAAAGTTGGTGAAGCGTATAATACGTTCTATATGCCGGAATATGCAGGAGTGGATCCTGAAACAGGAGAAGCAATGTGGTATAAAGGACAAGAAGGGGATGAGAAAACAAAAAATGTAAATGAGGCCGGTCAGCGAATTGTAGGTTCTGCCGATCCTAAATTTTATGGTGGCTTTGGAATGAATTTCAAATACAAAGGTTTTGACTTCTCTTTTGATACCAGTTTCACCTTGGGAAATAAAGTATATAACTCCGGATTTGCATTTGATATGCAGGTTGGACATTATTTCTTAGGCCCGGTATCTAACTACGTTTATGACAACCGCTGGCAAAAGCCGGGAGATATAACCGACGTACCCAAATTTGTAGCTGGAGACAACTCGGGAGCAGAAACTAATTCCAGCCGTTTCTTAATGAATGGTTCTTATTTAAGAATGAAATCCATGGTTTTAGGATATACTCTTCCGAAGAACCTTATGAATAAGGTGGCTATTGACAATTTAAGAGTTTATATCTCTGCTGACAATTTGTTCACTATCACTGCTAAAGATTTTATAGGATTTGATCCACAAACCAGATCTACCGGTATGCAGTCTTGGGCATATCCTGTACCTAGAAATATCATGTTCGGTCTTAATCTTAGCTTCTAAAAAAATAACTTTAGAAATTTATGACAATGAAGAAAATATTATTTGCTTTATTAACCGGTTGGATGGCAATTTCATTCACCGCATGCGATGACTTCTTGACAGAAACGCCATCAACTTCTGTTCCGACAGAAGAAGCCTTGGTTACTACCCAAGATTTTCAGAACGCTCTAAATGGTGTATATTACACATTAGGTTCATATCGTTTTCTGGGACGTGATGTATTAGCAATTGGAGATGCGCCAACGGATATCACTTCACATTCCGTTGCAACGTCTCATTTCTATGACATCTTCCGCTATCAGATACTGGATACTAATTCATACATAGAAGAAATATGGGCATACGGATATTGGGCTATCGACCGTTGTGCACGTATCATTAAAGAAGGTGCTTCATTTAAAGAAGTAACAAAGGGGGATCTGGCAGAAGTGGAAGGATGCATCGCTCAAGCCTATGCAATTAAAGCCCTCTGCTCTTTCTATTTGACTAACATGTTTGGTTTGCCATATTCGGAAGCCAACAAAACGACATTAGGTATCGTAAACGTTACTGAACCCGTCCCTGCCTATTCACAGGTGTCAAGAGTCAGTGTAGAACAAAATTATAGCCTGATTCTTGATGATATAACGAAAGCTAAAGAATATTATGCTAAAGAAGGTGTTGAAAATGTAGGTAAACAGTATATGAATACGGCTGCAGTTGCTGCACTTGAAGCTCGCGTAAAACTCTATATGAAAAATTACGAAGGGGCTATTACAGCGGCTCAAGAGGCAATAACCCTAAGTGGTGGTACAGTTGTATCAACCAAAGAAGACTATAAGAATATGTATACGACATTGGCTGTTTCGACAGAAGACATTTTCTTTATAGCAAAAGCCGAAGATGATTATTTGTCCGCTAATGCTCTGAATACTTTATGGAATAAATACGGTTTGTCTATTAACAGCGCAACAGTAGCAGAATATTCACCTAATGATATTCGGCTGGCGCTTCTTGGCGGTACGTGGACTGGTGGAAAAATGCGTGGTATCACAACCAATAATCAGATTTCTAATTTGCCAGTTTTCAGACTGCCTGAAATGTATTTAATACAGGCAGAAGCATATGCAAAACAGTCAACTCCTAATTATGGAAAAGCTAAAGAAAAGCTATTGGAAGTAGCTTCCAAAAGAAATCCGGATTTGGATGACAATGAAATAGCAGAGGATCAAACGGTTATTGATGCCATTGATAAAGAAAGAAAATTAGAACTGGTTCAAGAAGGACATCGCTTCTTTGATGCAAGAAGATTAGGTAAAATTATTAGTGTAGCAGATGGATCGTACACTAATTTCAACATCGCAAAATTTGTGTACCCAATACCTTCTTTTGAAGTCAATTCAGGTTTTGGAGTTATACAAACAGAGGGATGGAGTAATAATTTACCTCGATAAAACATTTTTTAATATTGCCTCCATATAAGGATAAGTTTTAAATAAATAGATGAGACCTGCAATTTCGATTAATTCTAAAATTGCAGGTCTTATTATTTATAAATATATACATAAGTAGTTTTACGTAAGAAACAATAATTCGCTTGCAAAATTTCAATGAATGTCATATTTACCTTGACTAATAATCAACATTTGAATATTAGTCAGAATTAGTTTGTTGCAATTTTCTTCATATAGTATTCTCTTACTAAATAAATATCACGCTTATTATCAGATAATTAAGTCCATTTTGGGTAGAGATTAAGTATTACATATATAGACTGGCAATAATAACGAATTTATTTAATTAGCTAATAATTAAGCATATATGTATCATTAATTAAGAAAAGAAAAAGCTCTCCACGCCTAAATATTAGATATTACATCATTGATAATCAATAATATACAAAATATTTAGTTCTGCAAAGACTTTGCAGATTTCGTATATCGGAATGCAAACACAAGAAGTAGTTATTAAGCCAAATTTGAGAGTTGTATTAAAGGCTGACGCCCAAAAGCTAGACGAAGTAGTAGTTACCGCTATGGGTATTTCACGCGAAAAGAAAGCATTGGGATATGCCGTACAAGATGTCAAATCGGATGCGTTGACACGTGCTGCTAATACAGATTTAGCGGGAGCCTTACAAGGAAAAGTATCAGGTATTGACATCACCCCATCATCAGGTATGCCGGGTGCTTCTTCAAAGATCACGATTCGCGGTTCTCGTTCTTTCACTGGAGACAATACTCCATTGTATGTAATTGATGGTATGCCTATCGCTTCTACCGCAGATGTGAGTACTTCTCTTACCGATGGAGCGTATGGAACGGACTATGCTAACCGTGCTGTCGACATTGACCCTAATGATATAGAAAGTATCAATATATTAAAGGGACAAGCCGCTTCTGCTTTGTATGGTATGAGAGCTTCCAATGGTGTTATCGTTATCACCACCAAAAGTGGTAAAGGAGCAGATAAAGGAAAACCGACTATTACTTTCAGTACTAACCTTTCCTTTGATAAGATTTCAACTCTTCCGGAACTGCAACAAGAATATGCACAAGGTTCAGGCGGTACTTTCGATCCGTCATCTCCTTTCGCATGGGGTCCTAAGATTTCCGAATTAGCTAACGACCCTACCTACGGAGGAAATACAGACAACAGTTACACCAGCCAATATGGTAAACAGTCCGGAAAATACTATGTTCCTCAACTTGCAGCTGCCGGCATGAATCCGTGGGCTACTCCACAAGCATATAACAACATGAAGGACTTTTTTGAAACAGGTGTATCTTGGAGCAATAACGTCAATGTAGCCCAGAGATTCGACAAAGGTAACTACTCCTTTTCTTTGGGTAACACCACCAGTAATGGTATCGTTCCATCAACCGGTATGGATAGATATAACGTGAAAATGTCCGCCGAAGCACAACTCCATCCTAACTGGACTACCGGATTTAATGGAAACTTTGTGACTTCAAAAATCTCCAAACAGTCTACAGCCAACACCAGTGTGGTTGCTACGATCTATAATGCACCCGTCAGCTATAATATGGCCGGTATTCCTTCTCACATAGAAGGCGACCCTTACACACAAAATACATATCGAGACAGCTGGATCGACGATGCATATTGGGCAGTTGACAATAACCAGTTCTCTGAACGTTCACAACGTTTCTTCGGAAATGCTTTCGTGAAATACACCACTAAATTTGGAACTGACAACCACAAACTGGATATTAAATACCAGATTGGTGATGACGCTTATACTACCAATTATTCTGAAATCTACGGATATGGAAGTACTTGGGCGCCTACAGGTGAAGATTCAGAATACCATTACACCGTTAATGAGCTAAATTCACTGTTAACTGCTGCCTATACATGGAACATTAACGAAGAATGGACGTTGGACGCTTTGATTGGTAATGAGTTTGTTGATAAAAAGACAAAATATGAATATGCATATAGCATGAACTTCAATTTCCCGGGCTGGAATCATCTGAATAATGCTTCTGTATTCTCCAATGAGAGCCTATACAACAAGAAACGAACTGTTGGTAATTTCGCAAACTTGTCAGTAGCATGGAAAAACATGCTTTATCTAAGCGGAAGTATACGTAATGATATCGTTTCAAGTATGCCACGTGACAATCGTTCTTTCACTTATCCTTCGGTGTCATTGGGATTCATTTTCACAGAACTGGCTCCCCTGAAGAATAACATATTAACCTTCGGTAAGATACGTGCTTCTTATGCGGAAGTTGGTATGGCTGGTGATTACACTCAAAGCTATTACTATACTCCATCTTATGGTGGTGGTTTTTATATGGGAAATCCGATTGTTTATCCAATTAATGGAGCAATGGCTTATATTCCATATTATAAGGTGTATGACCCTAACTTAAAACCACAAAATACAAAATCTTACGAGTTGGGAGCTGATCTTACTTTCTTAAACGGACTGGTTACTTTGAATTACACCTATTCACGTCAGAATGTAAAAGATCAGATATTCGAAGTTCCTTTGGCAGGTTCGACTGGTGCCTCAAGTATGATTATGAATGGAGGTAAAATCCACACAAATACCCACGAGTTGACATTGGGCGTATCTCCGGTAGATACCAAAAACTTCAAACTCGACTTCGCTTTCAACTTCTCCAAAATCGACAATTACGTAGACGAATTGGCTCCAGGAGTAGAAAGTATTATGTTAGGAGGATTTGTAACTCCGCAGGTACGTGCCGGAATTGGTGACAAGTTCCCTGTGATCTATGGAAAAAGCTATATGCGTAATGACGAAGGCAAGATTGTAGTAGACAAAAACGGACTTCCCATGCAGGGAGAAGATGCGGTTATCGGAACTGTATCTCCTGACTTCCGTTTAGGTTTCAATACAAATATCGAATTGTACAAGTTCCGTATTTCTGCAGTATTCGACTGGAAACAAGGAGGACAGATGTATAGTGGTACCGCAGGTGAAATGAACTATTACGGTGTGAGCAAATTATCTGGTGATATGCGTAATACCGAATTCATTGTGGAAAACTCCGTTAAAGAAACAGGAAAAGATGCAGACGGTAACTCAATTTATGCACCCAATGATATAAAGGTAACAGACGCTCAAGCATATTTCACAAGAAGAAGATCCATTGACGAATCCTACATTTATGATAATTCTTATATCAAACTGCGTGAATTATCAGTAAGCTATCCGGTATTCTCAAAGAAATGGCTGAATGTGAATGTGAATGTTTTTGCCCGCAACATTTTGGTTTGGTCTGAAATGAAAGGCTTCGATCCGGAAGCTTCACAGGGTAATGACAATATGGGAGGTGCATTCGAACGTTTCTCTCTTCCGGGAACAGCCAGCTATGGTTTTGGATTTAATGTAAAATTCTAATTAGCTAAAAAGAAAGATGAAAACATATAATATAATCAAAGGCATTTTTGCCGCTACTGTTTTATCAGTTGTCTTTTCCGGATGTTCGGAAGATGCAATGGATAGAATCAATAAGGATCACGGACATACGCAAAGCGTGGCCGGAAGATTCATTCTGACAGATGTAATAACCTCTACCGCATTCTCTAACGCAGGAGGTGATTTCAATACTTATCTATCTGCTTACATTGAATATGAAGTAGGTGTTGACAACCAGTTGTATTATGCAGAAACCAGAGAAAGCGAACCGACCTCATCTTCCACTTTCAATAATACATGGAATGGTCTGTATTCCACATTGAAATCCGCCCGTATCATTATCAATCAATGCAGTGAGGGAGGAATAGATTATGGAAATTTTGCAACCAAAGGTATGGCAGAGGTGTTGGCTGCTTATAATTGTGCATTGATAGCCGATATGTTCGGAGATGCTCCATGCAGCCAGGCAGCCTTAGTTGACGAAAATGGTTCTCCTGTTTACCTGACTCCTAAAATGGATAAACAAGAAGAGATCTATACACAAGCAATGCAATACCTGGACGATGCTATTGCAGACTTGCAGAAAGAGGATCTGATAGACCCGGGAGCTCAAGATTTGTTATATCAGGGCGATGCCGAAAAATGGCTAAAGTTGGCGTATGGTCTGAAAGCGCGTTACACAATGCACCTTCTTAAAAGATCTGCCAACAAAGACGCTGACATGGAGAAGGTTTTGGAATATGTGGATAACTCTTTCGAAAGTGCAGAAGAGCAAGCAGCATTCGACGTATATGACGCCAACAATATAAATCCGCTTTACGGTTTCTTTGTGGCACGTGCCGGATTAGGTGCAAGCGAAAGCATGAGAAGCAAACTGGCAGAATACAACGACCCACGCCTGTCCAGAGCTTTCATCACTAAACAAGGTGCATCTGGAAAAGAACAAGCCCCGGGAACTGCTGACAATGCCGTATATGCGCCTAACGGTTCTCCGGAACAAGGCACTTCCAAGTATGGGACTTCTTTATTTATGTATTCTATATCAGCACCCACACTGTTATTGAGCTATCATGAATTAAAGTTCCTGGAAGCAGAAGCTCTATGCAGATTGGGACGTGATGCAAAAAGTGCATTAAAAGACGCTGTAGTAGCCGGATTGTTAAATGCAGAAAATAGCTTTAGCGTTTCAAGAAAGGAATTGGGCAAAACGCTCATCAACCCGGCAAGTAGTATTACAGATACTGAAGCCGAAAGTTACTTTGACAATACAATAGAAGCCAAATATACAGCCGAACCGTTGAAAACAACAATGATTCAAAAATACTTCGCATTATGGGGAGCCTCAGGAGAAGCGACAGAATCTTACAATGATGTTCGCAGAATGAAAGGACTAGGCGAAAACTTTATTGAGCTAAAAAATCCAAACTCTTTCCCATTACGTTGTCCTTATGGCAATAGCGACACAACAACAAATGCCGAAGTGAAAGCAGCTTACGGAAATGGACAATATGTGTATAGTGAAAACGTTTGGTGGGCAGGTGGAAGCAGATAATCCATTGACTTGAATCATATAAATGAGACTGAATTCTCTAGGGGAAAGGCGGGAATTCAGTCTCATTTCTTTATATCAAGTTTGAGAGGTGTAAACAGAACATTCAGTCACAATTATGCCAAGAGAATTATAACAACTATACATGTCTACTGATTTTCCCGGTTCATACGATACATCATAAACTATACTTTTGTTATATTTGCAGACGCTTGAATAATATAGAATACGATGAATCATATAGAAACCCAACGATTGATATTGCGACATTTCACAGAAGAAGACATAAACGCCTTGTTCTCAATTCTAAGTGATAAAGACGTTAATACATTTCTACCGATGTTCCCATTAAAAGATATAGAGGAAGCAAAAGACTATCTCCAATATATAAAAAGCTGGATTCAGCAGAAAGGATTCTACTATGCTATTTGTATGAAAACAAACAATGTACCCATTGGTTGTATCCATATAAACGGAGATGACAGCCATGATTTGGGGTATAGCATTAAGAAGGAGTTTTGGCACAAAGGGATTTGTACAGAAGCTTGTCAGGCAGTAATCGATATGCTGAAACAAATAAATATTCCCTATATCACAGCTACGCACGATGTAAACAATCCGAGAAGTGGAAAAGTTATGCAGGCTATAGGCATGAAATACCAATATTCTTATGAAGAATATTGGCAACCAAAACTTTATCTGGTTACATTTAGAATGTATCAATTAAATTTCGATGACCAACAAGACAGGGTATATAAAAAATATTGGAATAAATACCCTGTTCATTTCATAGAGGAGATATAAGCAGTATTGCTACTTCATTCCTTCTCTCACAATATCTACCAGAATCGGCTTCAATCCGCTAACGAAACATTCCACTGCAATCACCATCAGAATCAGTCCCATAAGACGCATCATCACATTATTACCCGTTTCACCCAAGACTTTTACCAATTTCGTGGAAGCACGAAGAATAAAGAAAGTCAGCAGATAAATCAGGGCGATAGTACCGATCAATATCCCCTTCATTTCATAAGAATGCGCATCCTGCATCAAAACGATTGCATTGGCAATCGCTCCGGGACCGCATAACATAGGAATACCGAGAGGAGTAATAGAGATATCATCCGCATACGTTTTGATTTCTTCGTCCTTCAACTTCATCGGTGTATAGCGGGCTTGAAGCATATCAAAGCCTATCTTGAAGATAATCACCCCACCGGCAATACGGAAACCATTGGTAGAGATACCGAAGAACTTGAAAAGAAACTGCCCGGCAAAGACAAATACCATCAATGTAATAAACGACACAATAGTAGCACGACGTACGATAGACTGACGTTCTTTATCCGTCATACCATGAGTCATGGTAAGAAAGACAGGCATCGTTCCCAACGGGTTGGTCAACGTGAAGAATGAAGTGAAACAAAGTAAGGCGAAAGGCAGAAGCGTACTATCCATGATTATATCGTATTTTATGCAAAACTAAAACGCAACAAAAATACGACTTAATCCAGAAAACCTATAATAAATCCATTAATTCTTTCAAGGAATGGATGTGATAAGTAGGGAGGAAAGGGAAAGCTGTCCGTTCTGTCACATTGTAGAAAACCTGATGCATCCCTACTCCGTGCGCTCCGGTTATATCCGCTTCCCAACTATCACCAATCATTAAGGATTCGCGCAACTCGGATTGAGTAGCAGACAAAGCAAAATTGAATATCTCCGGCCAAGGCTTCAGCACTCCGAGATCTTCCGAGAGAATCACCTTTCTGAAATACCCGTCCACTCCTGCCGAACGCATCTTACGTGATTGCAATTCACGAAACCCATTGGAAAGGATATAGAGGTTATATTTGGGAGCAAGATACTCCAATACCTCCTTTGCATGAGGCATTAAAACACTTTTAGTAGGGATAATAGCGAAAAAATCTCTCGAAAACCGTTCAGCGAGCGCTTCATCTTTCACTCCCACGGCCTGTAAAGGATAAAAGAAACGTTGGCTGTTCAATTCATCCTTCGTTATCTTTCCTTCACCGTACTCAACCCAGAGTTCGGTATTTCTTTGTTGATAAAGAGTATAATAATGATTGAATGAATCAAAATAGCGGTCGAACGAATATTTCTGATATACTTCCTCAAAGGTGTTACGAGCATTTTGAGAAAAAGCCCAGATGGTATCATCAAGATCAAAAAAAAGATTTTTATATTTCATCAGTAGTTATATAATAAGAAACAAAAAAGCCAATGTGCTAATTTCTTGAATCCAGGAATCAGCACATTGGCAATTCAAAAGGGATATCTACCTTATTTTACCTGGATAACCAAGTATCTGGATACACTCCAGAATTCAGTAGGATTAGTAATCTTCAATGTCAACTGGCCTTTATCATCTTTTACCAATTCATAAGAACCGGTCGGATGAGTAGTCAGTAATTCAGCACGTTTAGAGTACAACTTGATTTCTTTGGTTGTACGGATATCGATCTGCGTGAAATAATCCTTATTGAAATCAGCGCTCTTCAACACGTCTCCGCTCTGAAGAATCTTTTGAGCTTTCAATTCAGATTTAGTACCAAATACGAACCAGGCAGCATTCAGGCTCTTTTCCTGTTCTGCAACGGTTTTAGCTTTCGCTTCGTTTTCTGCGGCCAGAGTTTCTTTTGCTACAGACAGATCGCTGACAGCAGCATCCAATTCCTGAATACGGATATTTTTGGAAGCCAGTTCTGTTTGAAGCTCTTCGATACGCTGTTGTTTAGCGTTCAATTCAGCAGTCAAAGCGGCAACAGCTTTTTTCATCTGTGCAGAATTGTAATTGCTATTCTTCAGCTGTGCCTGCAATTTTGCAATCTGCGCTTTGTTTTCTTCCATTTGTTTAGAGATGAATTCGATGTCAGAAGCAATCTGTTGCTTAGCACTGGCAGAGTTTTCAGTGATGGTTCCACGTTGCAAGTCAACACGGCTTTCAGCAGCATTGATCTTACGGAAACCTTCCTGAACTTCATTGAAAGTCCCCATCATATCATCCAGTTCAGCATTGCGCTGGTTCAGTTCCATCAAAAGAGAATCATTTTCAGCTTTCAGGTCTTTACTTCCACCTTTAAAGCCATCACACGAAGCCAACAAGGCTACGCATACAAATAAAACAGCTAACTTTTTCATACGTTTACGTTTTACGTTTTTTAATGAAGTTATTTAATCATCTATTCCTGCTAATACTATCACAATCTCGCCCCGGGGTTCGGTAGCGGTAAAGTGTTCTATCAATTCAGCCAAACTGCCCCGAACTGTTTCTTCGTGGAGTTTGGATATTTCACGCGACACGGTTGCCTGACGTTCAGCACCGAAATATTCGGCAAACTGTGTTAACGTCTTCAACAGACGGTGGGGTGATTCATAAAACACCATCGTGCGGTGTTCTTCCGCCAATGTCTTCAGTCGTGTCTGCCGTCCTTTCTTCTGGGGGAGAAATCCCTCGAAGCAGAACTTCTCGTTCGGCAATCCCGATGCTACGAGTGCCGGAACAAAAGCGGTTGCTCCCGGCAAGCACTGCACTTCAATACCGTTGCGCACACATTCACGAACAACCAGAAATCCGGGATCGGAAATTCCAGGCGTTCCGGCATCCGAAATTAGTGCCACCGTTTCACCTGCCTTTATTCTATTAACAACACTTTCCACCGTTTTATGTTCATTAAATTTGTGGTGGGATTGCATTGCATTCTTTATTTCAAAGTGTTTCAGCAAGATACCGGAAGTACGTGTATCCTCCGCCAAAATCAGATCGACCTCTTTCAGGACTTTGATAGCCCGAAAAGTCATGTCCTCCAGATTCCCTACCGGCGTAGGCACCACATATAGCTTTCCCATCTTGTTTTTGTTTTATACTGATTGATTAAAATATTTCTTTAGTAGCTCCAGAAAGTCGTTCACCGCCTCCTTTTCTTCATTCAATTCGACTTTCGAGGACAGAAATGCGACTGCAGTCTTGTAGGAACTCATTACTGATATCTGTTCGATAACCCGATTCATCAAATCAGTGTTGCCTCCGAACAGTTCACGAGAAAAACGGAAAGAATCATTCAAGCTGATAGCATGTCGCAAGCCGGCAGACAGTTTGAGACTTTCTCCCAACACAGCCGATTTAGGTTCTTCCTCTTTCACAACAGTTTCAACGACAGGTTCCTCAACAATTGCCGGTTCCTCTTTTTTCCCTTCTTCTTCTTCTTCTTCTTCTTCTTCTTCTTCTTCTTCTGCTGCTGCTGCTGCTGCTGCTTCTTCTGCTGCTGCTGCTTCTTCTGCTGCTGTCTCTGCAGCTGCCGCTATTACGACAGGTTTCTCTTCCGCAACAATGGCTTCTCCTTCCTCATCTTCTTTCACAACAACCGATTCGAGAGATTGTATAATCACGGGGGAATCCTCTTCAGACCCGGCAACTTCATCCTCCTCTTCCGCTGTCTCTTCCACAGCTGACGGAGAAATTACCTGAACAGCATCCACCTCCTGCTGCAGTTCGTCCAAACGCCCCTGCATCCGTGTAATGCTCCGCTTCAACAGTTCAGACAAAGTCGGAGTCGGCTCCTTGGTAAATGAATCCATGAGATACTTCAACTCATGAACATCCAACTCAATATCTGTTAATAGCTTCTGTTTCATGTCAGTCCATTGTTTATACGGTGCGAATGTAGGAATAATTTATGCAATAACTTAAAATAATGGATAATTTAACAGTTCTTGCACATTGAATTGCTTACCTTTGTCCACATATTTATTTAATCAAGAAAACACAAAATCTCATGGTATTATTTTCAGAAGACCACATACAGGAGACTAGAAGAAGAGGCCGGATCGAAGTAATCTGCGGTTCTATGTTCTCCGGAAAGACAGAGGAATTGATTCGCAGAATGAAGAGAGCGAAATTCGCGAAACAACGTGTCGAGATATTCAAACCTGCTATCGACACCCGTTATTCAGAAGAAGACGTAGTCTCTCACGACAGCCATTCTATCGCCTCCACTCCCATCGATTCGTCAGCCAGCATTTTACTGTTTACTTCTGAGATAGATGTAGTAGGCATTGACGAAGCACAATTCTTCGACAGTGGTTTGATTGATGTATGCAACCAGCTCGCCAACAATGGAATCCGTGTTATCATTGCAGGGTTGGATATGGACTTCAAAGGAAATCCGTTCGGACCAATGCCACAATTATGCGCCATTGCCGATGAAGTCTCCAAAGTTCATGCAATCTGTGTGAAATGTGGCCAGCTGGCTTCTTTCTCACATCGTACTGTCAAGAATGAGAAACAGGTTCTTTTAGGCGAAACAGCCGAATACGAGCCTCTGTGCAGGGAATGTTATCTCCGTGCACGAGGGGAAGATGAGCAGAAAGTATAAACTCTATAAAAGAAAAAGATTATGGAAAGGAAAAAGATAACATTCGACAGTTTTATACGCGGTTCTATCGGATGTGTGTTAGTTGTAGGAATATTAATGCTTGTAGAACGCCTTAGCGGAGTGTTATTACCTTTCTTTATTGCGTGGTTGATAGCTTACATGGTCTATCCGCTAGTCAAATTTTTCCAGTATAAGCTACGATTGAAAAGCCGCATTATTTCCATCTTCTGTTCCTTATTCCTTATTACGGTTATCGGAGTCACTTTATTCTACCTATTAGTGCCGCCGATGATTTCGGAAATAGGCAGAATGAACGACTTGCTGGTGACTTACCTCACCAATGGAGCCGGAAACAATGTGCCTAAGAGTCTTTCTGAATTTATCCACGAAAATATCGATCTTCAAGCGCTGAACCGTGTATTAAGTGAAGAGAATATTTTGGCGGCAATCAAGGATACCGTCCCCAGAGTGTGGACCTTGCTTGCAGAATCTCTCAACATTCTATTCAGCATCCTTGCCTCCTTCATTATATTATTATATGTAATCTTTATATTATTAGATTACGAAGCGATAGCTGAAGGATGGTTGCATCTGCTACCTAATAAATACCGTACGTTTGCCTCCAATCTGGTTCACGACGTACAGGATGGTATGAACAGATATTTTCGTGGACAGGCTTTGGTTGCTTTCTGCGTAGGTATTCTTTTCAGCATTGGCTTCCTGATTATCGATTTCCCCATGGCTATTGCTTTGGGACTTTTCATCGGAGCATTAAATATGGTTCCCTACTTGCAAATCATCGGTTTCCTGCCCACCATTCTATTGGCAATCCTCAAAGCTGCCGACACCGGACAGAACTTCTGGATTATCATTGCATGTGCATTAGCTGTCTTTGCAATCGTACAAATCATACAGGATACCTTCCTTGTCCCCAAAATCATGGGAAAGATTACCGGACTGAATCCTGCCATCATCCTTTTATCTCTTTCCATCTGGGGTTCATTAATGGGAATGCTCGGCATGATCATCGCCTTGCCACTAACAACTTTAATGCTCTCCTACTACCAACGCTTTATTATCAACAAAGAAAAGATAAAATATGATGAAGTAGAAACTACTGATAATCAAGAAACAAGCCATAACGAGGAAAAATAATTGAAACTTTTTTCTACGGAATGCTTGCAAATTAAATAAAAGTAACTACCTTTGCACCCGCAATCAGGAAATAACTGATTCGCAAATAAGGATTGATTCGCTAGCTCAGCAGGTAGAGCACAACACTTTTAATGTTGGGGTCCTGGGTTCGAGCCCCAGGCGGATCACGAAAAACAAAAGAAAAATCAAGCAAATCCCTGATAATCAAGTGTTATCGGGGATTTCTTTTTTCTGGCAGATAGCAGGAAATAGGGTCACATTGTTTTCTTGGGTATTTACAGCAAGAAAAACAGGTGAAATAGGTGGACTTTGTTTTGGTCCGATTTTAAACTCTAAAAGAAAGCCGTTACACTGTGATTGACAGTTGCAACGGCTGTTTTTCTTATCTGAATTTATTTATTCTCTTGAATAATCTTATAAATCTGATACCAGTAATGGAAAGCTTCCGGATTGGATTTTTTCAGTTTATTCAGCCTGTTCAATTCATTCAAAGGATGTTCCGGATTGAACTGCTTTATTTCTAAATCCTTTAAGTTTACTTTAGGGTCAAATCTGATTATTTCTTCTTTGGAGTATTTTATCAATATAGCCAAATAAGCAGCTTTAGCGGCGTATGTAACAGCTTTATCCAAGTGAAAGGAATCAGAGAATATATAAGACTTGATTGAAATAATCCCATTATTCAAAACAGTAAAATTGGTATTCTGAATATTCTTTCTGAAACAGACAGCCAATGCAGTATAAAACGTATCATCCAATACGTCAGAGATTGTATGTGTGTTTCCCCTATACTCTAGTTCAATGGCGGCAAAGGCTTTGAATACGTCCTTAACCATGCTTATATCATCAATCTCATCAAATAGGCACCCCACATCATACATTTGTTTAATAATCTCCATACCCATCTCTTTATCCTTTTTAATATAAGGAATACCGGTTGTAGTAGGAGCAAACGCAGTCAGTTTATCTCCCAATATATTATTAAAGTCAGGAGTGGTAACCATGACGGGAGTCCCCGTTTCTTTAAGGAAACTACTGCCGACTGGAGTTTTTACAAGAGTTTTATAATGAATATCCTCTTTCAGCACGTCCAGTAAGATATGCGATTCCTTTCCGTTAAGTGCAGATATAAAGAACAGTTTATAGTGTTCCTTCTCTATGTTGCTTTGTACTTTTCTCTCCTGTTTCTCGTATCGGGTAAATCTTTTTTCTGTTATGAACTTATCCAGATAATCAGCCAAGTCAACGCTCTTGTTAGGTACAATAATGTCAATATCTATAGACAGACGTTTGGTTGTACCTAACAACAGCATAAGGGCGGTTCCACCTTTAAAAACGAAATCCAAACCGGAGCTGCTTAATCCCTCCAGTAGCATCAATGCCCTGATAACTTTCTCTATAAGGATTTTATCGACTTTCTTTTTCTTGGAAATACTCTCAATCCAGTATTTTTCAATACTTTCTATATCTATCATAATATCAAAATTTTGGCAGTACAAGTGAATTACTACCGTTTTATAGAATTAATAACTTCCTCTATTTCCGTCTTTTTATCCTTGCGTCTTGCATATCTTAACATAGTGCTTTCATTTACGGTATAGTCATCGAAAGCATTCTTATATATATGGTATATCTCGTTCCCCTGAAAGGGTGCAAACTCTTTGTCGCAATACAAATCGACCAATATTTTTTCCAGCGAAGCTACTTGACCACTCTTTTCTTTCAGTACGGGAGCCTCGGTAACCAATGCACGCACACAAACATATCCGGCAAAATCGGACAAATCCTCTTTTATATCCTTGATACGGACAACCTTGTACCTCATATCCTTCAAAGCTCTGTAAACAGAATCAATAACTTCACGTTCCACTTCCAGAAAAACCACGTTATAATTAATCAGATGTTGGCTGAAACTATTGATTGCCGACAGTTCCCAAATACAATAATTAATATAGGGAAATTCTTTCCCGACAAATTTTCCAGCCTTTATAGTCTTCGCCGACAATTCGGGGGAAAAGGTTAGTGCTTTGCCCTCACGATATTTTCCCCTGCCGATTCTTTGGATAACCCCTTTCTGAACCAAATGATATATCCGCCAGTTTACGGTCGCCTCCGGTATTTCAGGTTCCTTTTCTCTATATAAATAAAGTATATCCGTATTGGTGATAACTTCCTGCTGAGCAAATAACTGTTTCACCTTACTTTCTTGCAACTTGCTATTCATATATATTCTTTATAATTCACGAACAAATATATATCAAAATTTCGGCAGTAACAAGAAAATACTGCCGAAATTTTGAAAAACATTCCATCTCATCATCACGATAGTACGGGATACGCATAACGTCAGGTCACCGGCTAAACCTACTTAAATGGAAATTATGTAAGCATCCGATAAAGTACACTATAATGATTCTACCAGTCAAATGAATAAAAGTTAATCATTAGAGTAATAAAATCATCCAATCTGTAATAATCCATTAAAATATAGAAATAATTATACCATAGTAGGGCTTATATTGGCAATATATTACATAATTTTGAGACTGCTCAATCTTGAAGAATTCATCCTATTATTTCAACACAAATAATCCACAAAGAAAACTTTAATTGTTCATAAAACGAGCCTCCACAAATGCATACTACTAATTTATAATATCACAATCCTTTATTACACATTTCTTAATCTTGATATTCTCAACTGAAGATTATACTTTTGTCATCATTTTATTAGTTAATAATTTACACGAATGGCCTTTATACACAATTTATTGCTCATTCTGGAACGTGGAATAGGAGAAGTGATGTTTCAGAATAATGCTTTCTCGGGATTATTAATGCTAATTGGAATATTTCTAAACTCATGGCAAATGGGAACACTAGCAGTCTGCGGTAATATAATAAGTATACTGACAGCCTATTTTTCGGGATATAAGTATGATGATATTAAAAATGGATTATACAGATTTAATGGAACTTTAGCAGGTATAACAGTTGGCGTATTTCTACAATTATCGGTAGAAGGTTTAATCATGTTGATTATCGCTTCGGCCCTTTCCACATGGATTGCCTATTTTTTCTGTCAGCAACGTTTAATTTCTGGCTTTACAGTTCCTTTCATTCTTGCTGTATGGGGAATGTTGGGAGTTTGCAGCTAGCTTATACCAGATTTACTATTAGTTTCCGATACGGTTATTGATACTACACAGAATATTACTTATTTCCAAGCCTTCTGTTTAGGTTTAGGGCAAGTCATGTTTCAGGGAAATACAGTTCTAGCCAGATTATTTTTCCTTATAGGCATTTTGATTAATTCTCGAAAGGCAAGTCTCTATACTATCTTGGGAGCGCTTCTTCCTAGCCCCCTAGCCATTTCACTTGAAGTGGATGCTATAAACTTAAATGCCGGATTAATGAGCTATAATGGTGTATTATGTGCCATAGCTTTAGAAGGGACGACCTGGAAAAGTGGCTTATGGACAGGATGCTCTGTCTTACTGTTCACCGTATTACAAATTCTATGAATGAGTTTGGGTATTATTACCTTAACCGCTCCCTTTGTTATATCTGTATGGATTATAATAATGATACAGAAAGTAAAAATGCTCAGAATACCTAAATTAGTCATCAAATAAAGGTTATTATCAGTTTTACCCTCGCATCCTCACCCTTGCGTCAATCTCCTTATTCATCGATATTTCAGGCGTGAAAGTAGTAAAAGTATCACCATTTTTCTTTCAAGGAAAAAGATGAAAGAGCAGAAACCGTATATCAGCTACTACAATTCACTTACCAATACGGGTGGAGTAGATTAAAACGACTCGAAGGGTTAGGAAAAACAACGTACAATGAAATACTCAATGCATTGTACAATGCTAATTTCATAGTTTTTAGTGAAGACAGAAGTATTATTTTATCACCTGAGATAGCAGCTTTTGTACTGTGAACGTTACGTCATAATGCAACAAACTAAAAAAATAGTATCCAAACTTCTTGGAATGAAGAGAGTTTGGATACCTCTATGTTTAAAATCACAATTATTATAGCGAAGATGTCCTTTCGTTCACAATCCACAGCAATTTTTCATTTTCCCCTCTTAAAAACTTAATTTCTTCTTTCAACCAATCTATTTCCTTATTTTTTGAAGAAATCAATTCAGCTATCATTGCATTAGGAGTATAATTACGACTGATAAAATTCAATATCTTGGAGATATTTATTTCTTCTCTTTTTTTAAAGTTTCAAATTGCTCCTTTTGTTTATCCAACAACTTTTCGAAAATCTCAATTACCTGTTCAACAGGGAAACTATTAAAGGTCTGATTATTGCCTGTATTGCTGACAGCACTTTTAACACCGCAATTCTCGTAGAAGTTATTAGTATTATACAAGATTGTCTCTTCATTAAAATTCTTCAGGCCATCTACAGTAACGCCTAATGCTGAAGCAATCTCGCCTAATCGTTCATCGTCAAACTTCTCTGTTTGTTCTATTTTTGAAACAGCCTGTTTCGTTATACCTAACAGATCACCGAGTTCCGCTTGAGTCATTCCCCGAAGCCGACGCACCCGTTCAATTTTTCTTCCCAGATGAATCGTATTTGTGTACTTTTCCGTTTCCATATTCCAGTCTGTTGATTATTTTCCCTGCTTTATGCACTCTCTTAGAATCTCTATTTTCTCCTGTTCACTTTTCAACAAGCGTTCATACAGTTCAACCACCTTTTCTAGAGGATTAATCTGTTGGTTATGAGCATAAACAGTAGCAATTGCTCCCGGAGAAATGGTAGCATCTTTATAATTATTAATATTACAAATGGCTTTTTCAACATCAAAATCCTTGATGACATCAGTAGATATTCCCAAGACTTCAGCTATTTTGGTTAACAGTCCATCCTCTATTTCATCTTGTTTCTCTATTTTCGAGATCTCCTGTTGACTAACACCCAGATCAGAAGCCAACGCTTCCTGTTTCATACCTAGATATACACGGATTCTTTGCAGATTGCGACCGACATGCCTTTGATTCACCTTGTCTTTTACTTTAATATCCATATCATTGTTGCTTTAGTAAATACATTGAGACAAAGATAATGAAAATAAAATTCGCAACTACATATCGCCCTTTGAAAAAGACAGCTTTCTATCTGTTTCTCTTTTGAATATAACCTAATTAGATCTATTTTATCCCGGTCTTTATCATTTTTATCTACTTCTAAAACTTTACTACTGTAAAGTTTACGACGGGTAAAGGTTTAATCAACAACAATATTACCTTAATAAAATCAAATATACAACAGGTAGTAAGAAACAACTCTGTCCTGATAAAAGTCAACTTTATTTTTTTCAATCCCCAATTCTATATGCATAATTTTGCCCTGTCAGTTTTTTTACTGACATGAATCGTGGCGCCACATTCAAAACAGTAACAGAATAATGTTCAATTGGCATTGACATTCTGAACAATCATCATTTAACCAATAAAATCTAATAGCCTATGGGGTAAGTAAAGTCATTACAATCGAAACATAGCTTTAAATCATCCTGGAATTTAGCTATCCAAAAACAAATTAGTAAACATACAATTAAACAAAAAGCATGAAATCATTTTCTGATAAAACAAACATAGGGGAGAATAATCCCCTAAAGACTGTTTATAGAATGAATTTTTACCTATTATTCCTATTAATAGGTTCATTATCGATACTTGGATCAACACGGGCTTATTGCCAACAGAACAGAACGATATCGGGTATAGTGAAAAACTCTCAAGGAGAGACGATTATCGGAGCGAATATCGTTGAAAAAGGTACCAGCAACGGGACGATTACGAATGTAGACGGACTGTTCACACTGCGCGTATCGCCCAATGCAGTATTAAAGGTATCTTATATGGGATACACGGAGCAGGATGTCAATACACGCAACAAGAACAAGCTGGAAATCATACTGACGGAAGATGCCAGACTGATTGATGAAGTAGTGGTGGTAGGATATGGATCGGTCAAAAAACGGGATTTGACGGGGGCAGTCACCTCCGTCAAGAGTGCGGAAGTACTAGCCGCTCCTACCAATAATGTGATGGAAGCCCTTCAAGGCAAGATACCCGGAATGGATATCACCAAAACTTCGGGACAGGTAGGAGGTGATGTCACTATCCTGTTACGTGGTTCACGATCTATTTATGGCAGCAACGAACCATTGTTTATTATCGATGGAATCCCCGGCAGCTATAGCCAGGTCAGCCCGTCAGACATCGAGAGTGTAGATGTATTGAAAGATGCTTCTTCCACCGCCATTTATGGTTCCGCAGGAGCAAACGGCGTTGTCATCATCACCACCAAAAGAGGAAAAGAGGGAAAAGTGACCGTAAACTTCGATGCTTATTACGGATTCAGCGGTTCACCCAACTACAGACATGGGATGACGCGGGATGAATGGGGCACCTACCAGCAAGAAGCCTATAAATATAAAAACGGTGACTATCCTACCGATATGTCTGCCCTACTAGGGAAACAAGATTTTATAGATGCATACAACGACGGCAAATGGATAGACTGGATAGATGAAGTGTCGGGCAACACGGCTACCACACAGAAATACAGTCTTTCGGTCAGCAGTGGCACTGAAAAGACAAAATTATTTGCTTCGACTTCCTACAACCGGGAAGAGGGTTTACTTAATAACGAAAATCTGAACAGATATTCGTTACGCCTCAACCTGGATCAACAGATATTTTCATGGGCAAAGGTGGGCTTTACCTCCAATTTAGTCTACCGGGACTTGAACTCCGGCGTAAAAAACACATTCACCAAATCTCTCTCCGCCATCCCGTTGGGTGATGCTTATACCGAAAAAGGGGAGATCAATCACGAATACATCACGGGACAATATTCCCCGATGAGTGATTTTATAGAGAACCAGTATGTAGACAACACACGTTCCACCTATCTGAACATGAGCGGCTATGTCGAACTAACTCCCGTCAAAGACCTGACTTTTACCAGTCGTGTCAATGGTACGTTGAATCACTCACGCCGCGGGCAATACTGGGGAGAGAAGTGCAATGCCAACCGTCCGTCTTATGCAGGTTCACCGCATGCTTCCATCACCAACAACAATGCCTGGAATTACACTTGGGAAAATATTCTCACATACAACACAACCATCGCCAAAGACCATAATCTGGGAGGTTCATTGATTACTTCCTGGAATAAGAACCAGTCGGAAAGTAGCATGGCTGCCGCCAGCGGTCAAATGGTAGATCAATGGTCTTTCTGGCGACTGACATCGGGCACTTCCCAACATGTAGAATCCGACTTCGCACAGACGCAGAAAATGTCTTTTGCCTTCCGTCTGAACTATTCATACAAAGGCAAATACCTGTTTAATTTCTCTACGCGGTGGGACGGTGTTTCACAATTCTCCACCGGACATAAATGGGATGCTTTCCCCGCAGGCGCACTGGCGTGGAGAATATCGGACGAAGCATTTATGGAAAAGACACGTAGTTGGCTGGACAACCTGAAATTGAGAGTGAGCTACGGTATCACAGGTAACTCGGGAGGAACCACCGCATACAGCACCACAACACAAGCATACGTATATACCGCTTCGGGAATTTCCATTAATGGGAAGATTGTTCCTTTCACGCAATACTCCGGTACTTACGGTAGTTCCGATCTCGGCTGGGAGAAGTCATACAACTGGAATGTGGGGTTGGATTTCGGTATCCTGAACGGTCGCATTGACGGATCGGTAGAATGGTTCAAGACAACCACCAAAGGATTATTATTCAAACGTACATTGCCCATCACCAGCGGTCTGACCGGATGGGGATCGCCTCTGGCTATCTGGCAGAACATCGCCCAGACCAGTAACCAAGGTGTGGAAGCAACGATCACTTCGCACAACATACGGCATAAAGATTTCACCTGGAACACCACTTTATCCGTCACTTGGAACAAGGAACAAATAGACGATCTGCCTGACGGTGATCTGATCGCCGAAAACCTGTTTGTCGGTGAACCGATTAAAGCTATTTACGGATATAAATATACCGGAATTTGGGGAACCGATACTCCACAGGAAACATTGGATGCCTACGGCGTAAAACCCGGATTCATCAAGATAGAAACCTTAGACCAGAAAGGCGATGGAGGTGTGCATAAATACAGTACGGAAGACCGGCAAATTCTAGGACATTCCAATCCGGACTGGATCATCGGATTCAGCAATTCCTTCACCTACAAGAATTTTGATTTATCCGTCTTTGCCATGGCACGTTACGGACAGACAATCAACAGTGACCTGCTCGGTTATTATACCGCCGAACAGAGCGTAACCAAGAATCAACTGGCAGGCGTAGACTACTGGACAGAGGATAATCAAGGAGCCTATTTCCCCCGTCCCGGAACGGGAGACGAACAAAAAACCGTATATCCTTCATTAAGAGTGCGCGACGGCTCCTTCATTAAGATTAAAAATATCACGCTGGGATATACACTACCCGTCAATATTTCCCGCAAAGTTTTAATGGAGAAATGCCGTATTTATGCCACAGCCTACAATCCGTTCATCTTTGTAAAAGATAAGCAGTTGAAAGATACTGATCCCGAAACCAACGGTTCGGATGCATTTCCTACCTACCGGCAATTTGTTTTTGGCGTTAATTTGACATTCTAACAAAAGATTATAATCATGAAAAGTATATATATAAAATTCATATTTTGCAGTGTGCTATTCTCGGCCTTATCTCTACATTCCTGCACCTTGGAGGAATACAACCCGGGCGCATTTACCAAAGAGGCTTTGGCTACTTCCATCGATGGATATGAAACCCTGATTAACCAGTGTTATTTTGCTATGGAAAGGTTTTACTACGGTTCTGCGGACTGGATGTCACTGACTGAAGGCGACACCGATCTTTGGACGTATAAAGCCAACGAATCAACAAGTTACACACAGTGGTTCTGGTTTTTCGCAGGAACATCACCCAATACGACTTACACCAATAATTGGTGGAACGGGACGTACGACGGTGTGGGAGCCTGTAACGAAGCTATCGCATTAGGAGACAAACCTCCTTACACCACGGAAGAGGAGCGGAATGCCAAGATTGCGGAAGCCCGTTTTCTTAGAGCTGTCTATTATTTCAATGCAGTGGAACAATTCGGAGCAGTGACAATGCTCACAGAACCGATAACAGCGGAAACACTGACTTACTCACCCACCCGTACCGATCCGATGACTATCTACCAGGAAGTAATCCTGCCCGATTTAAGATTCGCATCCGAATGGTTGCCAACAGGTACGCATGCAACTACTACCACCCCGACAAAGAAAGCCGCTCTCGGTTTTCTGGCTAAAGCCTGCTTGCAGACGTACGAATATGGAAGCACCGAATATTTGCAGGAAGCTCTGGATGCAGCCCAAAAATTGATTACCGATTGCGAAACTGGCGGTGGAAAATACAATACGTATATGTATCCATCGTATAGCGAAGTGTTTAAAGAGAGCAATAACTGGGAAAACAAGGAAGCTCTCTGGAAACATCGCTGGTATGCAGGAGCAGACGGTCACGGATCAAGCAACGGAAATTACAAGCTAAATCGCAACGATGAGTATTTCTTATGCAATATCAATAAGTTCGGTGCTCGTGAAGATAATCAGGAAACACGTCTTACTTGGGAAGGCTCAATTACCGGTATCTTTATGCCCACACAGCATTTATTGAGTTTATATGTACAGAAAGACGGAACATTGGACCCCAGATTTCATGAATCGTTCACTACAGAGTGGAACGCGAACAAGAATTACACGTGGGATGAAAGTGCCGTCCACATGTATGACAAGGAAGAAACCGTCATTGGCAAAGCTCTGAATAAAGGTGATTTAGCCATTAAATTCATCATGCCGCAGGACATCGATTATGCGACAGAGAAACAAAAAGAACACATTTCTGATTATTTGCTAATTGATTATCATCATGTATATAGTGATGACAATAATAATGTGAACATGAATTATGCTTATACAAACGTCACTGGCAATTACAAAAATGACGGCACAAATGAGAACCAATTCCGCTACTATTATCCATCACTGAATAAGCATAACAGCAGCAATTATTATGTAGCCAATGCTTCCAAACAGAGAAACGGTAATCTGAATGCAACGTTTATCATGCGCATGGCAGAAGTTTATTTGATTGCGGCAGAAGCTGATATTTACCTGAATGGTGGTGCGAATGCAGCCGGTTATATCAACAAGGTTCGTGAACGTGCCGGAGCAAATCCGCTTACAGGGAGTATTACAGTACGAGATATCTTAGACGAAAGAGGCCGTGAACTTTGCGGAGAATATTGCCGCTTCTACGACTTGAAACGGACAGGAATGTTTAAGAACTCGGAGTATCTGGAGAATACTCATCCGGACTTAGCACAATTCTTTCACCCGAATTATGCATTACGTCCCATTTCAACTACATTTACTGCAACAATCACCAATGGCAGCGAGTATCAAAATCCGGGATATTAAGTAGGAATTTCAATATGTACAGGTATTATGGAATCAATCTTGGCACCTGTACATTAATTATATATTAAGAAATGCTCCCTATCTCGTTTTGAGATGGGGAACATACTTTTCAAATATGAGAAAAACAAGATATAGATTAATTATATCGAAAACTGTTTGCTAGTCAGAATAAAGTCTCTACCTTTACAAAGGATAACCATGTCACTTATTAGTGGCTATTTAAAACCGCTTATGCCTGTTGAAAATGAAAACAGCTATCATATATTATTCAAAACATGGAACTACCGAGCGAGTAACACACCTTATCGGAGAAAAGTTGACTAATAAAGTTGACTACATCTCATTAAAAGAGTGTCCGAGACCTGATATTCGAACTTACGATCGAATAATTCTCGGAACAGCCATTTATGCGGGCTCTCCAAACCGAAAAATTACTCAATTCTGTCACAATAATCAACTGTTATTAGAGCAAAAAGTAATAGGGTTATTCATCTGTTGTATGAACGAAGAGCAAGAAGCGGAAGAAATGAATAAGGCTTTCCCGGAGTTCTTGCAGAGATTATCGATTCCCAAAGCCATTTTAGGTGGCGAGTTTCAGTTTGACAAAATGAATTTCATCGAAAGATTTTTGACGAAGAAAATAGCGAAAGTAAATTCTTCCGTTTCGAAGCTGAGATATGATGCTATAAATGAGTTTACAAGTCAGATAAAAGATAATCATTTATGGTAACTTCTTGAGTTATCTATTGAGCAACTTTGTATTCAAATAATAAATAGAATGGCCGTATAAGAAAACTTCTTTCAAAAGAAGTTTTCTTATCTATTTAAGACAATACCTATAATCGCAATCTTTTACTTTTACGAATCCATTACTTAACAATGTTCTTATGGATAAAACATTAGCCTCATCAGGGTCAGCCAATATCTCTTTCCCTCCTATTTCGGCAATTTCCCCGATCAGCTTCTTTACAATAATCTTCCCGATGCCCTTACCCAAATATTCCTCTTCGCCTATGAGATAACCTATTTCAAAGACTGTCTCTTTCTCATCGACAGTTTTTCCGTAATGTTCCGGTATATATTCTTTTTCAAAATAACAATCCAAGTATAAACAAAAGCCAATGGCTTTATCATTATAATAAACAATGAAATGTTTCATATAATGATATTGGGTATTTCTATTATTTACCTCATCCAACCAAGCCATTTTATGTTCTTCTCCGTCAGGGCAGAACCATTTATAAATATATTCTTTAGCCAACCATTTACTGAAAATGTCTACATCCTTATCACGCAAAGGCTTTATTGTGATCTTATCATTCTTAATATCCATACTTTTTTGTGGTGAGACGCCAGCCTCTTTTATAAACTCCATAAATCCAACTATCTGAAATACAAAGATATAATTTTCAATACAATAAAGAAGAACTAAAGGATATTTATAAAGCAACTCATGTCCACAGATATCACAACAAGAAAACGAATGACCAAGTATAAAGAATCTAAAACAAACACAAATGTCGAAATCATACGTTGGGAATCGTACATGATTACTTATATTTGCGTTATCGAGCAACTTATTAAGAACCGGATGATATGTTAAAACGGATTAAATTTCAAATTCTGTAGAAGTGTACATCCCAATAAAATACTAAAAAGGCAAGAACATGAAACTTTGGAAATATAGTGGAACACTTTTAACAGCAACAGGAGTCATTCATACCATTTATGCGTTATTTCTTGGAAAAGAAGCTTTTACGGAAATGCTTAACAATGGATTAATAGACTCTATTGGAGAAAATCATAACCTGGGCTTTGCTTTCTGGTTCCTAATCTGCGGAATAATACTTATTCTTTGGGGAGAGACACTTCAATACTATATCAGAAAAGAACAAAAACCGGCACCTTTATTTTTAGGTTACTTCATTCTACTGTTCACCATAATCGGTTGCATAGTCGAACCAATATCCGGTTTCTGGCTTTTCTTACCGCAAGCACTTATTATTATTTATTCAAACATGAAAAAGCAGTGAGAAGCATCATCCATAGCGAACTCAAAACCGAGTGCAGTGCTTAAATGCAACTTATTAAAATCCCATAGCATCTTTCACTAAAACCATTTCTTTATGAGAGGTCAACTTCTCTAATAAAAGCAATGCAACCCCGTATGATGTTTGAGGACAATAAGAAGTTATGATATTATCATCCACCACGATGGGAGAATTTACGATAGTTGCTCCAAATCCCTGAAGCACTTTCTGTTTATGAGCACCTCTAAGATGATAAGTTGTTGCTTTCCGACCGTTCAACACTCCACTTTTCCCAACAGGCAAAGCTCCCACGCAGACTGTTGCGATCCATTTCTTTTGTGAGTCAAACAGTCGTATCAATTCCAGAAATTGTTCATTATATGCCTCCTCATAGAATCCGAATTCTTCAAATCCGCCGGGTATCGCAAGCGCGTCATATTCATCTGCAGACACTTCATCCATGACTTTATCCACCAAAACAGGAACATTGAAAGAACTAATCACTTTTTGATTCAAGCCACAGGTCACAACATCTATTTTACAATCAAAATCCGTCTTTGCCCATCCCATAACATCTATAAAAGCACTAAACTCAATCGTTTCAAACCCTTTAGCAAGGAATACCAATAATTTCATAATCAAATTAGTTATATATTAATAATATAAGAAACAGCATTGCACTAAAAAGAATGTGAACTAAAATCACCTTCATTCTTTCCTATAATCCCCTCTTTACCTCACCTTTTGCAGCCTCCCAACCAATCATTGCAGTCTTGCGAATCTCTCCCCAATGGTAATTTCCCAACTCACCGGAAGCACGAATGACCCGATGACACGGAATAAGGAAAGCTACGGGATTCTCACCGACAGCCGTTCCAACAGCCCGGCAAGCTCTCGGATTATTGATTCCTACGGCTATATCTCCGTAAGTAGTCAAGCCACCGACAGGAATTTTCAGTAAGGTTTCCCATACCTTTAGCTGAAAGTCAGTACCTTTCAGATGCAATTTTATTTCTTTGAGTTTACTCCAGTCCTGCGTGAAGATAAATAAAGCATTTTGCTGCACTTCATCCACAATCGAGGTAAACTTTGCATTAGGAAACTTCTTCCGTAAAGAGTTAAAAGCCGCGTCATGTTCGTCTGCAAACTCCATACAACAAATACCTTTATCGGTAGACGCAATGAAGATTTCACCGAAAGGACTTTTGGCAAAACTGTAATTGATAGAAAGACTTTCACCTCCGTTTTTATATTCGCCCGGCGTCATCCCTTCTATATTTACAAACAAGTCATACAATCTGCCCGTACCGGAAAGCCCTGTTTCCTGTGCCGCATCGAATAAAGACGCATGAGTTTCATTCAAGATTCTCTTGGCATATTCAATACTAGTATATTGCAAGAACTTCTTAGGGCTAATTCCCGCCCACTCCGTAAACATACGTTGGAAATGCGCCGTACTCAACGCCACCTCCCCGGCAATCTCATCCAATCCCGGTTGCCTTTTAAAATTCTCCCTTATATACCCGATTGCCTGTGCAATGCGTGCATAGTCAAGCGTTTTTTGCTCATTCATAACAGAGGTTTGCCATTTAATTCCAAATCCAGCAACCGCTTTTTAGCAGGAAGCCCGCCACCATATCCCACAAGAGAGTGGTTGCTGCCGATGACACGATGGCACGGAGCAAAAATAGAAATAGCGTTCGCCCCGTTAGCGGCAGCAACAGCACGGACAGCTTTCGGCAAATCGAGTTGTTTTGCCAGCTCACCGTATGACACAGTCGAACCGTATGGAATCTCCAACAACTTATACCATACACTCTTCTGAAACTCCGTACCAACAAAAAGCAAAGGCACCTCAAACACAGTCCGCTCGCCATTGAAATATTCATCCAACTGGCTCATCGCCTCCAGTATCACATCTGATGTACTTTTCTCATAACCAGCTTTCAGCACTTTCCGCAATCTCCTGTCTACGATATCCCTATGACTTTCAGCCGCCCAGTCACAAAGACAAAGCTTATCCTCAAACGAGCCAAGCATCAAATCACCACAAGGAGAATGATAACGCTGTATCTTAATTACATTCGTTTTATCTTCCATACTTCCAAAGATACGTTTATTATATTTACAGTTGAAATAACAGCTAATAATATTTTCGTTTTTACACTCGCACTCTCATTTCCAATGCCGCAAAATTACTACACGCATCACTGATAAACGACCCGAAAATTGCTGTTTTTACGTAGAAAAGACAATCCCCCTCCCACTCCTCCATACAATCAATCGTTCTCAATATACTTTATCACCCGGCAAGGACTGCCGACCGCCACACAATTCTTTACCATCCGATTCAATATCCAATTATTTTTTATACATGATTTACTCTCACACCCTCACACTTTCCCTGCATCCCCCTATTCATCATCCTTTCAGTGATGAGGGTAAGAGTGAGGGTAGGTGAGGGTAACTTTTTGCCCTCACCCTGTCTCGTCCTGATTGGGTTGACAAAGCCCCCTTTCACACCACCTTTATCAATTACTTCACTTTCATCAAATGATAAAGCGTCCCTTTACGAGACTTACGACAAGGAATATTCAGTTTTTGAAGTGCACGCCCAAACTGTCCTACCTTATTAATAGCCAGTTTATCCCGTGTTTTCGTCTGTAAATAACTCAAAATCTGCATGGCAGTCAGCCATTCGCCTTCCATTTCCTCTTCTACGGGATTAAGATAGCAGTGGAACAGCTGTTCCAGCGGACTCGCCTGTTCAAACTCACGGTTAGTCTGTTTTAATATGTTTTCATCCTCATCATTCAGCCAATAACGTTCACCTTTATAAATAGCCTCCATCGCTTGAGCATAAAGCTGCTTGTAATTAATCGTAACATTCGTATTAATAGGAGCCGTCACCTCAATGCAAATAAAACGGCGGCTACCGCTAGGATCGGTAAGCAAATCTTTCTGATTGCTGGTACCGATAAAAGAAGCATAACGCCTCATTTCCCGAATCGTATTACCGTATGGTTTGCGCAGATTCGCCACAGGCTTCTGCAACAAATGCTTCAAGAACCCCTGCTGACTGACATTAATCTGATCGAACTCATCAATATTTATCAGAAAAAAACGTCCCAAATAGCGTTCCGCCTCCTGTTTACTTTTAAAATCAATACTGTCCGTATAGCCGAAACGCAACTCCGGCGGCAGAATAATGCGACAGAATGTAGACTTACGATACCCCTGCGAACCAACCAGCAAAGGCGAAGTATTATTACCATGCTGCCGATCGACTCCCCTCCAATGCGCCACCATACTAAGAAACCAGCGGTAAAATAATTCCTGCCAATGCGGATTATCACAAGGCACCAGACCAGCCAATGCACGGATACGATCCTTCCCGTCCCAGCGACCTGTCTCATAAAGATATTCCTCCACAGGATTATACAAAGGAACACATTCCGAATTCAGAAAACGATCCACATCACGGTCCCACGCACTGATGCCTTCCTTCAAAGCATTGATTGCAATACTGTTGCGCACCCGTTTATCCACCGGCTTAAAGCAAAAGTGAACAGAATCGCGCTGCCGATATTCCAAATCGTCCTGCACCGTATTGTAACGGAATTCATACCGACGTTTCATAAACTCTTCCAACAGAAAAGCCGTCTCCTGCTCTTTACTGATACTGCTTTTCTTGCCGAATCCCTTACATTCCTGATAAAGATTATGCAATATCGAACGGATCACCTGCTCTTCTTCTTCGCGATAATAATGAATCATCGTCTGCCGTATCGCTTCCTCTTCGGGAAGCCCCGCTTTGAAACAATGCTCGGCAAGGCGAACCAATAAAGGCTGCAAGTCGTCCCCACGTTTCCAATCCTCCATTTCCTGAAGTGCCCTGTTCAAGGCCGCTTCATAAATCTTCGTGAATGTTTGCGCCGACTCATATCCCGGCTGCAACCGTAATAACGGATTTTTCTCTCCCAGTTTCCGCTGACGGAAAGTCTCTTCTCCCGGCATCATAAGCGGTTGTTCCAAGCAGAACGGCACCGCATCCGGATTATAATAAGGAGATTCGTCCAGCGTCATACGGCATCTCTGTGCCAAAACCGGTTCTTTCAAGTCAATATCGAAAGGCAACATCGGCTGATAACATTTCACAGCCAGCCAATAAGCATGAACATGAAATAATTCCGCCTCCGCTTCCTTGGTCGGCAATCCTCCGTCATCCGGCAAAGCGAAGCGCACCCATATCTTCACACTACGCCCGCTCGAACCACCAAAAGTAGCAAAAGTCTGTGGCAAAAGCGCCGCTTGTCGCTTCACAAATTCCACTTCCGAGCCGCTCGCCAGCCTACTCACTTCCAACTGTACCAATCCGTTATACTGCTTCATCTTCCGTTCGCCCTCTTTGGTACGGGTATATTCCACAGCAGAATAGATGTATGGCAATTTATCAATATGTTCGTATCGGGCATGCGTACCTTCCAGCAATGGTATGATTCCCCGCAAAGCCGTGATATGCCCCGCCTTTGTTTCCGTTTTCATTTTGTCGAATAATGTGCCTGCCTCACAAACGCTAAGAGTCTCTTTTCCGCTCCCGTTGTCTTGTCTGATTAAAGTAATTTTCATCCTATTTTTGTCTATTTTTTCTACAATTACATCTACCTATTTAATTCCTGTAAAGATACGCTTTTATCTTCCGGTAAACAAGCATTTTATCCGATAAATACCTGCATATTATTTGCATTTGCCTTATTATTTATGTATCTTTGCTTAGTAGTTGTCAAGGGCTCACCCGTGTGAACAAACAGGCTATCAATTGTAAATAAAAACGTCTACAGACGTAAACAGCCTTGTTCACATGGGTGAGCCCTTGCAAAGCATTAGAGCTTAACAAAAGAAACATTAAGCATTAATGTATTACTATCTAAGAGAATACATAACAAGAACAGTTCATTTAAAACAAATATAGAGCTATGGCAATATTATTCGATTGGTATGAAGACCCGAAGCCTTCAAACAAACAGCAGGGAGAAAACGGAAACACCCTGCATCCGCGCATCAAATACAACGGTTCCACAGGGACCGACGTACTGCGCCGACGTATTCAAGAACGTTGTTCACTGACAGAAACAGACGTCACAGCCGTACTTGATGCGCTTTCGCACATCATGGGACAGGAATTGGCGGAAGGACGCCAAGTTCATCTGGACGGCATCGGTTATTTCCATCCCTGCCTGACGACCACGGAACCTGTAACGGTAGACACAAAACGGAAAGTGACCAAAGTGAAGCTAAAGGCCATTCAGTTTCGTGCCGACCAGACATTGAAAAACGAATTCGGCGTTCTTAAAGTGAAAAACCTCAAAGGTGGACTGGATTTCACCCAACTGACGAACGAGGAAATTGACCTGCAACTGACTAAGTACTTCCGTACTCATCCATTTATGCGGAGACACGACTTCCAATATCTTTGCGGAATGGCAAGAAGTACAGCCATGCGACATATCCGACGTCTGCGCGACGAGGGTAAATTGAAAAATATGGGTGGAGCCATGCAGCCGATTTATGTGCCGGGAAGTGGATATTATGGTAAGAATAAAGAAGTTAGTGTGAAAACGGAATAAGATTGGTCAACTCAAATCAGGACGAGACAGAGTGAGAGTAAAAAGTTACCCTCACCTACTCTCACCTTTACCCTCACACCTGTAACCCCGATGAATAAATGGATTGAGCACAAAGGGTGAGGGTGTGAGGGTAAAACGTCACCAACATTTATTTGAAAACATTCTTAATGCGAGCAACTATTATACAAGAGCACCTCCATACCGTTCCATATTTTACCGGGGAATCTTAACCATTTCAACCGGCTGCTCCTGTATCTTATCCAACGGTTGTGATTGATATTTTACCTTTGAGAAATCAATAGCTTTTAAGTCAATGCAACGTATCGAATTGTTATAAGCTGTTTTATAATAAACCTTCCGGTTCGTGAGGTCGATAGCTGAGGTCCATTGCGTAGCACTGGGAATATCCGGAATATCACCCTGTGAATGTTCTATACCAATAGGAATATCAAAATTATTAAGCAAGTGGAAACATTGCTGCACGGTATCAAAGCCTGTGGCACGTTGCGGAGCTGTCCCCCGGTAAAAGGCCGCACGCACAAACCGCGAAGGAGGCGTGGCATCACCCGGAATGCCGAGAAAACCGGAGTTGCCACCAGTAGGTTGCAACGTAATACCGCTCAATTTTTGCACGGAAGCGTCACCCGGATGAAGATTGACGTAATTGTTCAAATTTGTAAGTTGCCATTCAAAACCGGGGGCATTCGTCAATACTCCTACTTCATTCTCATAAAAATGCGGCACACCACCTACAATTTCCAACACAACCTGACGCCCCGACGGTTCACCGATACGCCAATGTACTACCGCTGTCTTTTCCAATCCTACAACACATACAGAAGAAAGGGCTGCCTTCACCTCGTCGATAGTGGAAAACTGCGACAACAGCCACTCCGTCACTTGAAGGTCTGCCAGTGTCCGCTGGTTCTGTGCAGCATCATACGTTTTATATCCCCCATAATGAGGAAAGAAAAATAGTCCGGCCGAAAGTCCGGCCTCATTGATTCCTTCGGCAATAAATTCTTTTTGTACAACAGCCAGACCAACCACTCCATATTTTGCCGTAAACGTTAGTCCGTTGACACCTGTAGGAGTGAATGACGTGAGCTGTTGACCACGTGGAATAATCACATACTCGCTTTGCAACACACCGCGCGCCCATTCAATCGTACGGGCTTGCACATAACTGCCGTCACGGGATGTCAGCGAGATTCCCGTACAAGCTACAGCCTGAAAAGTGCTGCCACATACGGCAGCAATCCCTAGCAATAAGTTCTTTGTCATCTTCATCATTATTTATATATTTATTCGCTAAAAACTCAATACTGTATAAAGACAACAAAATATAGGTTATTTTAGTTGCAGACACCTCTCTCAAGAAAACTATTGTTTTTTGTTCGTCCCGTACTTTGCGGAACAATATACGTAGTTTGCTTCAATATGCAATCTCTTTTTTTTGGTTAAGCACCGGGAACATACGGATGAGTGAACCAGAAGCACGACCCTTCCCCCTCACGGGATTCGACTCCAATCTTTCCGCCCATCCTATTGACCAGGCTTTGACAGATGGATAATCCCAATCCGGCACCTTGTACAAATGAGTCTAATTTTACAAAACGATTAAATATTTCATGTTTTTGTTCATCGGGAATCCCTTTGCCCGTATCCGTTACACAAAAACGCACCTGACTCTCATCTTCCAATGAATAGGAAAGTGTGATTGAGCCTTTAGTCGTAAACTTCAAGGCATTAGTCAGAAAATTAGAGAGTACTTGCATGATTCGGTTTTTATCAGCATCAATCACAATCTGCGGTGAATTTTCATCAAACCGCAGTTCGACCGCAGTGTCACGTTTTTTGTGTGAGAAGGTAGCAATCACTTCCCGGCAAAGTTGTGGTACATCCACCCGTCCCATAACAAGATCTATCATACCGGCTTCGATTTTGGAGATGTCCAGAATGTCGGAAATAAGGTTGAGCAACAGCTCATTGTTCTCCTGCACTAAAGACATATATACATGACGCAGCTCCGCCTCATCGGTTTCGGCAAGCAGACTGGAAAAACCGACGATGGCATTCAAAGGAGTACGTATCTCGTGGCTCATATTGGCAAGGAATGCTGATTTGAGCCTATCCGATTCTTCCGCTTTTTCTTTGGCCTGAATCAGTTCCAGTTCCACCTGTTTGCGGGTGGTGATATCGGTAGCCAGTTCCATGATTGCCCAACGTCCGTCGAGCCATTTTATTGCCATGCTCTGGATGGTATACCAACGTTCGGTGACCGGATTGTAGTCTTCCCAAAAATGAACGCCTGTAAACTTACGGTTGGCATCGAGCAACTTCGGCTTCGGGCAGTGTTTACACCCATTTTCCAGACCTGCATTCAACATTCTCCAACATTCCGCATTTTCCGGAACTTCTCCTGCTTCTTCCCTGAAAGGCTTATTGGCAAAAATCACTTTCAACGTATCGTAATCACTCACAAAAATATTGGCATTGATATTATCCAATACCTTTTGCATGGTTCGCTGTGACTGTTGCAACGATGTTTCAACTTGCCAGCGTTTGGTAGCAGTAGATACGATTTGCGATATCTGGCTCATCAGTTCCACATCTTTTTCATCCCATTGTTTGTTCCAACAAAAGTTGAACGAAAGAAAGCCGAAATGTACTCCCAATTGTGACAGGGGAAAAACTGCGATGGCTTTTACGCCTTGCACTTCGAGCATTTGAGTAATAAAGGGATCGAGCGAATAAATATCGGACGTGCAAATGATATGGTTTTCTTCCAGCATGTCGAACCAGGGTTTTCCCGCTTCAATGGTCATACTCCGCAGGTAATCGATAGCGGGTTCTATACCGTCGTTGCACCATTCGTTGGTGCAGCCATACGTAACTCCGTCGAGGTGGTTTTCCCATGTCGCCAAACGGTTGACACCAGTATAACGGCCAATTTCGGCCAGTGCCATATTCATAGCAGTAGGTATATCCGGTTCCAATTGCAGAATTTGCAGTACCTTGATAAATAATGCCTGCCGCCGGTTGGTTGCTTCGAGATTTTCCTGAATAGCGATCAAGTCTTTAGATTTCTCTTCAACCATCTGTTCGAGGCTGGTACGGTACTGTTCCAGTTCCATACCGCCCTCTTGAGGTTCAGAATCAGTGGATTTCATGTTTAACAGATAACAGTAAATAGAATTTTAGTTTAGTTTCGAATCCGGACGAGATGCGTCCCACATTCTGCAAATATATACATTTATTTTAGAAACCAAACTTTTTCCCATCAAAACGACTTCTTATAAATGCCTAATAATCGCAGAATTACGAAAGCAGATATTACATAATCGACCTCGTCAGTTCCAAACTTCCCCAATATTATACCGGATGGAATCTTTTCAACAATATATGACTTACACTGAAAAAGTCCTTATTACACTTTTCTATCTATTAAAACTAAATCCTATTCGTCTGATTATATCAGTTTCAACCCTACGATTGAAATAATCAGAGTCGTCATAAAAAACAAACGACCCAAAGTTGCCGGTTCATGAAAGAACAGGATACCGTTCAATACGGTTCCCACCGCTCCTATCCCCGTCCAAACAGGATATGCAGTGCCGATAGGCAATGTTTGCGCAGCCTTTGCCAGCAGGAACATGCTTAAGGTTACAGAGATTACAAATCCCGCTCCCCACAAATAAAAATCGGTGCCTGTCGCTCCTTTAATCTTGCCTAGGCAAAAGGTAAAACCAACCTCAAACAGTCCGGCAATAATCAATATAATCCAATTCATATCCTTCTATTTTAATGTTATGTAGGTTTGCGGCGTTACCGCCGCATTCCCCATTAAGAACTGTACGTGCGAGTTTCCCCGCATACAGCTCCGATAATTCAAAATTTAATTCTCATAAAATTAAATCGGCTCATCCGCGCCTTTACAGGCAACTGTTTCCGATAAAGTTCCCTTTCGGGACGTACGTGAGCGGTTGCGTTTCTGCATCCGCTTCAAGAAGTAGGCATCCCAAGTCGGGTCGTATGGATTGGCTTCACATTTCACCTTTACATGTCGTCTAATCGGTATGTCAGCCAGCTTCATAAGTGTAAAGATAGCACCTTTTTCACAATCTTTGTACTTGAAGCCGAAAATCCAGTCCCGATTGCCGACCTTGATAAAGTATTTGTTCTTTATCCATTCTCTCGACTTGTTCGTATGCCTTCGATAGGACCACCGCTTTAACTGGTTGGTTAATATATGGTCTATCTTGCTAAACGTAGTTTTCGATACCACACTACTGTAGTAGTTTCCCCATCCCCTCAATACAGGGTTGAGGTCTTCTATCAGCTTCTGCTGTGCTACAGCCTTGTTCTTTTTGAACACGACTTCGTGCAGTTTCTCTGTGAACCGTTTCTGACTCTTAGGGGATGGTTTGATTAACAATGTGCCGTTGTACTTCCGAACATTGAACCCTAAAAAGTCAAAACCCTCGCTGATGTGTGTTATCAGTGTCTTTTCTTCGGATAGCGTGAGACCACGTTTCCCAAGAAACTCAATCAACATACATTTTGTCTCTTCCAGTATTTCTCGTTTGTCTGCCGTGATGATGAAATCATCAGCATAACGCACGCAATTCACTTTCGGATGATAAAGTTTTCCATCGATGTAGCTCACCTTATACTTCTCTTTCAACATTCTTTCCATGCCGTCGAGTGTCATGTTGGCAAGTGTCGGTGAGATGATGCCACCCTGCGGAGTACCCTCCACGGTGGGTTGTAGCAACTTATTGAATACGACACCACTTTTCAGCCATTTCTCTAAGATGTGCTTGTCGATTCGTACGTTATCGAGAAGCCATTGGTGACTGATGTGGTCGAAGCATCCTTTAATGTCTCCCTCCAATATCCATTGGGGAGAGCAATCTTTGCTTAACCATCTGTGCAGGGCATCCATAGCATCTGCCGCACTTCTGAACTTTCTAAATCCATAAGAGTTGGCATCAGCGGTTGTCTCCGCAATGGGTTCTAGAGCCATCAGATAAAGAGCTTGCATGGCTCTGTCCTTCATGGTCGGAATCCCGAGCGGTCTCATCTTTCCGTTCTTCTTTGGTATGTTAACCCTTTTCAGTGGAAGGGCTTTGTACCCTCTCCGTTTCAAAGAACTCACTGCGTTTATTTTCTTGGCATCGGTGTCCCATAGTACATGGTCCGCTCCTGCCGTACGTTTTCCTTTATTGGACGTCACTTTCCTTACCGCCAATCCCTTGGCTTCAAAGGAGGTGACAAGAAGATGTTGCAAGGCTGTCACCTTGTTGTATCTTCCTTCTTTCTGAGCCTTTGCTATTCGGACTTGTAGCTTCCTTACCCTACGCTCGCATCGTGCGAAATCTATTCCTTTCCACACTGTTTTGCGTTCGGCTGAAGATGCACACTTGGCTTGCGCCTCGCTCCTTTGCTGTTTCTCCATACTTGAAGTTCTACAATTCGTTTCACAAAGAATTACCCTGTGGAAGTCTGCCCGCTTTCGCGTAGGGTGACGTTGAAACCCTTATCCACAACATTACATCATGATATTCGCTTTCTCCACAATCCTTTACCCGCATCCCGTTCGGCCGCTCTTACGATTGGCTTACCCATTTGCTATTGGCTGATGGGAGAAATACGGGCTTACCAAGTTTCGCACAAGTAACTGACGACCGACTTAGAGTCCGCCCATCCACCGGCAGTGCAACATCCGTGTAGTACGACATAACAACGTACTATCCTGACTGCTTGCCTTTTGGCATGGCTCCTAAACATCCGTAAGCCAATTCTTTGTAACGATGGTGCAGCGATTCACCTGCGTTACTCCTATCGGTCAGCCTTGCCATTCTTCGCCTATGATGTTTAGGTTGGAACGTCGTTCTCAAGAGGGCTCCGCACCCGACCGTTACCAGTCACGCACGCCTCTTTAGGCTACTATTGACGGAACAATAGGTTCAGACATGATGCTGAACAATTACTTGTGAGACCTCTTGTCGCACATTAGATTGCAAAATTAACAAGATGCCCGGAGCTTTCACTTTACATTTGATAAGAAACGCCGGTGTAAGAGTATCATCAATTCTTCTTTTCCTAATATAACTTTTTGTATTTTTGCAGAATAATGATTCAATGCGATATGGATATACACGAGATTATAAACAGGATATATCGGATGCCGGAGGCTTCAGCGGATAAGGTGGTCAAACATCTGTCAAAAGTCACATATCCCAAAGGTTATCATATATTGGAGGCTGGCAAGACTGAAACGAATATCTTTTTCATCGAGAAAGGGATTGCCAGAGCTTATATTCCCGTAGACGGAAAAGAGGTAACGTTCTGGATTGGGAAAGAAGGGTCAACCATTGTCTCATTGAAAAGCTATGTAAATAATCAACAGGGGTATGAGTCAATGGAACTGATGGAAAACTCGGTGTTGTATCTATTAAAGCGCAAAGACTTACACGAATTATTCAAGGAAGATATCCATATTGCCAACTGGGGGCGCAAGTTTGCCGAATCAGAGTTCCTGCAAACAGAGGAAAGACTTATTTCTCTCTTATTCACCACCGCGTCCGAACGGTATATGAAGCTGATACAAAATAATCCGGAGCTATTACAGAGAACACCATTGGAATGTCTTGCTTCTTATCTGGGAATAACTCCGGTAAGTTTAAGCCGGATAAGGGCGAAATTGAAACGGGTACTTTGAGATAGAAACATATTTTTCAAAAGCGAACAGAAAGTGATATATTTGTGTTTTGAATGAATCAAAAGAGAGAAGTCATGAATATCGAAGATTATAGAGAATATTGCCTGTCAGTCAAAGGAGCAACAGAATGTATGCCGTTTGATGAACATACTTTGGTTTTCAAGGTTATGGATAAAATGTTCACTTTTGCTACATTACGTCCTAAAAACGGAAGATTCTGGGCGGATATGAAATGTAATCCTGATAAATCAGAAGAGCTCATAGAACAATACGAAGACATTTTTTGGGGACCTTTTTCGGATAAGAAACATTGGATAACCGTTTACTTGGAAGGAGATGTTCCCGATAAACTCATAAAGGAGTTGATTAGCCACTCGGTAGAAGAAGTTATAAAGAAGTTACCCAAGAAAAAACAAGAGGAATACAAGAACATGATTTAGGATTCGAAAAATAGACATATCCGGCACTACTATTATTGCTAAAAGTAGAGCCGGATAAAATCACTATACACCCCAAAACGCACACACGGATAAAATCATCGTATATTTAAAAACGTATGTCCCAGGAACACTTGCATTCTTCATTCCGGCAATCATGAATCTGGAGAAAAAATAAATGACTAATTTTATTAACTAATGCTTTTTTAGAAGCATTTTTTTAGGTTATTTTGCGGAACAAATATCACGAACTCGTCAAATTATGGATTGGATTGGCCTTGATTTAACATTCCCTATCACCGACCCTACATGGATATTTCTCCTTGTACTCCTAATTATATTGTTTGCTCCGATATTATTGAATAAACTGCGCATCCCTCATATTATCGGTATGATCCTGGCAGGACTGGCTATTGGCGAACATGGATTTAATATCCTGGCACGAGACAGCAGCTTTCAGTTATTCGGGAAAGTCGGACTCTATTACATCATGTTCCTGGCTGGTCTGGAAATGAATATGGGAGATTTCAAAGAGACGCGAAACAAAGCATTAGTGCTCGGTTTACTGGCTTTTATCGTTCCCATCGGGATTGGATTCGTGGCCAATGTATCTTATCTGAAATATGGTGTAATCACCTCTATATTATTAGCCAGCATGTATGCCTCCCATACGCTCGTGGCCTACCCCATCGTCACCCGCTTCGGCATATCACGCCATCGTAGCGTAAGTATTGCCGTAGGAGGAACGGCCGTAACAGATACACTCACGCTGCTGGTACTGGCTGTTATAGGCGGACTGTTCAAAGGAGAAACCGGAGGATTGTTTTGGATTTGGCTGGTGGTAAAAGTAATCTTTCTAGGGGCACTGATCATTTATTTCTTTCCGCGCATCGGTCGTTGGTTCTTTCACCGGTACAATGACAACGTGATGCAATTTATTTTCGTACTTGCGATGGTCTTTCTAGGAGCAGGGTTGATGGAGCTTGTTGGTATGGAAGGTATCTTGGGAGCTTTCCTCGCAGGATTGGTACTTAACCGGCTCATCCCCCACGTCTCTCCATTGATGGATCATTTAGAGTTCGTTGGTAATGCACTTTTTATTCCTTATTTCCTTATCGGAGTGGGAATGTTAATCAACTTACGTGTTATTTTCGGAGAGGGGGATGCCTTAAAAGTTGCCGCCGTGATGATAACCATGGCGCTGACAGGCAAATGGATTGCTTGCTGGCTCACTCAAAAGATATATAAGATGTCTGTTCTTGAACGAAATCTGATGTATGGTTTGAGTAATGCACAGGCGGCAGCCACATTGGCGGCTGTGTTAGTTGGATACAACATTATTCTGCCCACCGGCGAACGGTTATTGAATGATGATGTACTAAACGGAACAGTCTTGCTTATCCTGGTTACTTGCGTAGTGAGTTCACTGATTACCGAACGGGCAGCCAGAAAAATGGCGATGGATGATTCACAACCTGAAAATGAATCGTCGAAAGAAACAGAGAAGATTTTAATATCTATAGCCAACCCGGACACTATCGAGGACATGGTGAATCTTTCTCTAGTCATACGTGACCCCAAATTGAAAGATAATCTCCTGGCATTAAATGTCATCAACGACGATAATAACTCTGATAATCTACGAATTCGAAGCAAACATTATCTGGAAAAAGCCGAAATGATAGCAACGGAAGCAAATGTACCACTCAAAAAGGTCACCCGGTATGATTTGAATATAGCTTCCGGTATTATCCATTCAGTCAAGGAGAATGAGATTACGAGTATTATCACCGGCCTGCACCGCAAGAAAAACATCACAGATTCATACTTTGGAATACTTGCCGAACACTTATTGAACGGATTAAACTGTGAAATAATTATCTCTAAATTTCTGATACCGGTCCATACAATCAAACGGATTGTCGTTGCCGTCCCTCCTAAAGCCGAATATGAATCCGGTTTTCCGCATTGGATGGAACACTTTTGTCGCATGGGGAGCACTCTTGGATGCCGCGTACACTTCTTTGCCAATGAAAAGACTACCATCCGCCTACAAGCGTGGATAAAGAAAAGGCATAAACAGACGCTTACCGATTTCTCTCTCTTAGAAGACTGGAATGACCTGCTGGTATTGACGGGACAGGTAAGTTACGATCATTTATTGGTTATTATCAGTGCACGACCGGGAACTCTTTCGTATGACAGTTCTTTTGAGAAGTTACCGAGACAGCTCGGGAAATATTTCTCCAACAATAGCTTCATCGTGCTGTATCCTAACCAGTCGGGAGAGCCGTTGGATACGTCTTTCTTCTCTAAGTTATATACTGATACCGAAACCCGACATTACGAGAAAGTCGGTAAATGGTTTTACAGGTGGTTTAAGAAAGAGGGATAAAATTAGAATTGAAAAGTTCCGTTTAATTTATAAATATCGACACATTTATCTATATTTGTACCATTAGCAATTTTGCTATAAACACCTAAAGGAAAAGAATGGTATGTCAAACGTCGATTTTTCCAAAATAACAGAAGGAATCTATCATGTGATAGAAACTGAAGAGAAAATACTAACCGGGCTACAAAATGATACGATCACGTTGAAACGTAATAAACAAAATCGTACCATCAAACAGATTCTCGGACATTTGATTGATTCGGCATCAAACAATCACCAACGCATGGTCAGATTGCAATACAGTAAAGATTTGCTTTTCTTTCCCGATTACCGTCAGGATAATGATCTGTGGATAGCATTACAAGATTACCAAAATGAAGATTGGAACAACCTGATTCAACTATGGAAGTTTTTTAACCTGCATATCATTCAGGTTATAAAATCTGTAGACCAGACAAAACTGGATAGCTACTGGTGTGATTTTGAAGGAACAAAGGTTACGCTACAAGACATGATAGAAGGTTATCTAAGTCATTTGCACCTGCATATTCATGAAATCCATGAATTAATGAATGCCTAAAAAGGATAGCGGTTGCAGTTCTTTTATATTCTATAAATATTAAGATGTACCCACATGGCAACTTACACTCATTTCGCAAAACAACCCGATGTACTGAAACATCTGATACTCTGTGAAGTTCTTAGAAATGAAGCCCCACAAGTATATGTAGAAACCAATTCCGCATGTGCCATCTACTCCATGACGCAAACTCCGGAGCAGCAATATGGTATCTATCATTTCCTGGAGAAAGCAGATGATGACAAATCTCTAAAAGATTCCATTTATTACCAACTGGAAAGTACAGAAATGGCAAAAGGAAATTATCTGGGTTCTCCTGCCCTGGCAATGAATGTATTAGGAAAGCAAGCAAAAAGGTTCGTATTCTTCGATTTAGAAAAGAGTGCGCTGGAGAATGTAGACATTTATGCCAAACAAATCGAATTAAGTACATCCGTAGAAATACATCATACCGACTCCCTGAAAGGCACAATAGAACTGTTGCCTTCACTTCCCGCATCCTCTTTCATCCATATCGATCCTTACGAAATAGACAAGAAAGGAGATTCAGGAGTAACCTATCTCGATATCCTGATACAGGCTACTCAATTAGGAATGAAGTGTTTATTATGGTATGGATTCATGACCGAAGATGATAAAGAATCTTTGGACAACTATATTGTATCCAGTCTAGAAAAGGCAGGTATCAAGGATTACATAGGTGTAGAGCTTACCATGAATTCAATAAAAAAAGATAGTATATTGTGTAATCCCGGCATTCTGGGAAGCGGTATTCTGGCTACAAATGTATCACAAACTTCCAAAGATATCATTCTTGATTACAGTAACAAACTGGTTGATATATACAAAGATGCTAAATACAAAGATTATGATGGAAGTTTATATATTCAGCATCTTTGATATCCACTTATTAATTTAATTACCTAGAACATTACTCTACAAACAGAGCGTCAGAAAGCCGGAGCTTTTAAAATCAGTTTCCGGCCTTTTGGCTATAAATTAACTTATTTCTTTGGCTGATTGTCCACAAGCCATCTATTAGCCGTACATTTTTCGTATCGTCATCTTCCACGTTCCATGCATAACCTCCTGAAGGCAGGCCACGTCTGTCCAATATTTCATTGGGCTGATTATTGGAAAAGAAAAGTTCCAGTTGCGCAGAGTCAGGACTAAACACAATAAAGGCAGAAGCATTGCTATCGTCCACCGATTCCGTGCGGATTCCTTTCTCAAACAAGCGGATACAGTCTTTTTGCACTTCACACCATACATATCCGGCAGAACCGATACAGCCATGTTCATCCCGATCACCTCCCACAATCGGAGATTGCGGATACTGAACTAATTTAGAAGCCGGCATTCCCGGTGTATATTTTCCGGTATAGAACACTTCCAGCGTATCATTCAGAAGCAAACCGTTGACTTCATCTTTATTTGCATCCATCGTACTGAACGAAAGGGTATCATTCTTATCAGTAACAATCGTTACCGTATTCATGGTTGCATCACTAACGATTCCTTTTGAACTTGCCACTTTTGACGAGCAACCTGCCATGAGGCAGAGCGTACCTACTGTTAATAATATTGTTTTCATTTTCTTTAATTGGGGCTTTGTTTTTAAATTAATGCAAAGATAAAGGTTATACTGCCAATATTTCGCTTTTACAAAATAAATTAATTTCCGGGCAGATTGTTCACCAGCTACACACAAAATGCCTATATTGGACAACGATCTATTAGAAAATCAGCCTACCTTTGTGATATGGATAATCAAAAGTAAATACAGAATACCATGAAAGAAACTTTGCAGATTCCCACTCCCGAAACACTGGAAGCCTTGATAGGTAAGGAACTTTATGATATATGGACTTCACTTTGCCAGCTTATCGAGCAAAAGTACAATATGGAACAACTATGGAACCATGGAGGAAAAAAATGGATATACGAATATAAATATCGCAAAGGCGGAAAAACGCTGTGTGCCCTATACGCCAAAGAACAAACGATTGGCTTCTTGGTCATTTTAGGTAAAGATGAGCGTGCCAAATTTGAATCTCTGCGAGAAGTATTCTCCAATGAGACTCAAAAGATATACGATGAGACGACTACTTTCCACGATGGGAAGTGGCTTATGTTCGAATTGAAAGACACTTGCTTATTTAATGATATGGAGCGACTGCTATCCATCAAACGAAAACCCAACCGATGATTGAATCAGATATAAATAAAAGGTATTGTCAAAGTTGCGGGATGCCTCTCCGCTTTGATATAGAGAAATATCTGGGTACTAACTCCGACGGTTCCCGAAGTGATGAATATTGCTACTACTGCCTGAAAGACGGAAAATATATCGTCGACATTCCGATGTCGGAAATGATTAATATCTGGATAAAATACACCGATAAGTACAATGAATATGCAGATACCGCTTATTCGCCGAAGGAACTTAGACGAATACTCAACGAACGGCTCCCCAAACTGAACCGATGGAAACAGAAGTTGGAAACCAGTAATATCCATCACCAAAAGATTCAGGATATAGTCGTTTACATCAACAATCATTTATTCGATAGTTTAGATGCAGATATACTTAGTACGATAAGCGGACTTTCCAAATATCACTTCAGAAGAGTGTTTCAAACCGTTGCCGGAGAAAATATTGGAAGCTACATACAACGTTTGCGCCTCGAACATATAGCACATCTGTTAGTATCCACCGACTTTACATTAAATCAGATTTCGGAGCAAACAAACTATCAGACTAAATTCAGTCTGGCAAAAGCCTTCAAAAAACATTTTGGAGTGTCAACCTCTCAATATAGGGAGAAGTATAAGCCGATGTATGACGAACAGCATGCGGTTATCACTCCTGAAATCCGGTCGATTCTGCCGATGAAAGTATTTTGTATCGAGGTGGGTGAAAAGTATAAGGATGAACTCCGATACAAATTAATATGGGACAGGCTCACCAACTATGCTAGACAGCGCAATGAAGAAAAGTCGAATGATAAGTTTGTCAGCCTTAGTATGGACGACCCGGCCATCACCCCAATAGATAAATGTCGCTTCTATCTCGGGGTCATAATCGATAACAAAGAAAATGATTTCCAGCCGGGAGTGATAGAAGTTCCCGGTGGTCGTTATGCTATATTCAGGCATATCGGTGACTACTCTTTATTGCATAAATTCTACCGGACTATTTATGAAGAGTGGTTCCCGGAAAGTAAATATCGTCCTCAAAGCACCTTTAGCTTTGAAATGTATATGAACCGCCCTGCCTCCACCCTTAGAACAGAACTAATTACCGACATCTATATTCCGGTCATCAAGAAATAATTAATTATCAACCCTCTAAAAACAATGTATTATGGGAAAAATTTCAGAAATCATGCTATTGAAGCAACCGGAACAATCCGCTTTGGCTGTTGAAGTACAAACAGATATGAACGGAATGTCGGAAGCTATCGGGAAGAATTTTGTAAAAATAGACTCTTTATTTAAGGAACAGGGTGAAGTCACTACCGACATCCCCTACGTTGAATATCCCAACTTTGAAAGTCTGACGGAACAAAATATCAGAATGATTATTGGTCTAAAGTCAACCAGAGAGTTACAAGGTGAAGGGGATATACGGTCTATAACGATACCAGAAAAAAAAATAGTTTCCTGCCTACATAGAGGAACTTACAAGGAACTGGCTGCCCTGTACAACGAGATGATGGAATGGATAAAAAACAACGGTTACAAACCTTCGGGAACATCCATCGAATATTATTACAGCAATCCTAACGTACCCGAAGAAGAACAAGTGACGAGAATAGAAATGCCACTATTATGAATGTTTTCTTCATCTAGTTATTTCTTTCTTCCTATCAATAACTATCGAAGATACATTCCAGTTTTCGTTTAACTTAAGTCAAACTAACGCTTGACTTAAGTTATTCTTTCGCTTGACTTAAGTCAAACGAAAACTCATTAGGTAACGAAAAAGATATTCCATTCAAGGAAAACAACTAAAAACAGCATAGCGGCAAATTACTTCTTATGCGCTGAAGTACCCCACAAAACAGATTAAACACAACAGATACAGACATCATTTTTGTATCTTTGCCGGATACAGAATAAACATGAAAAAAGATATGTCGGGCTTTCGCAAAGTACGATATCTCCCTCGTCCAGGAAAACTTTTCCGGATAAGTCCAATCCCTGTTGTGAGCCATGGGTAATCAGAATATTATCTTTATCGAAAGCCGTGCCCAAACGTTCGTTCATCCGGTTGGCAATCCATTCGCGCAAAGGGGCATAACCTTCTGTTGTAGTATATTGGAGCGCTTTCGTACCTGCCTCTTTCAATACGATCTGATTGATCTCATTGATTTCATCTATCGGAAAAAGTTCCGGAGCAGGCAGACCACCTGCAAACGAAATCACATCTTCCTGTTCGGTAACTTTTAATATTTCTCTTATTTCCGAAGCCTTTATATAAGACATTCTTTTAGCAAAATTCAACTTCATAACCTTTAAGTATATTAGGAGATTAAAACAACACTGCAAAGTAAATCAAAAAAGAAAGACGAGAACAGATACACTTTTTTATATATTGACAGGTACAGATGACTGACTTTTCAAAGGATAAGTATATGAAGTTAATCTCCCCGATTGCTTATTTCGTCATGAGTAATCAGGGTATTCGTCGAATAATCCTATACGGAACCTTGTTAAATGAAATGTAGATATGGAGGACTGGGAAAAAGTATTAAGAATAGAATGTCAGGGCATCACCCCGACTGAAATCTCAAAGGCATTACGTGCCATCAACATTTATGCACAGGAGCTGGAATGAAACAGAGAGAAAGCTAGTAATGAGCTAATAACGAGGCAGGTCTTTTACTTCCTCATAATATTTTTCCACTCCAACCTCTTGCATCCGTTTGTTGATGGCTACAAATCTCTTGTATAAATGCTCATCAAAGCCTGTATTCTCACAAGGAAAGCAGCTACACTGGAAGCAATAATCCACTTGCTTCTCCTCGCTGCATGCACGAACATTACAGGTTTTAAACAACTTGCATTTTTCTTTCCTGCACCCTTGACAAGTTGCCACGGATAAATGATCCAAAAACTCTTTAAAATCCGCATACTTTGCAAAAACAGGCTCATTAAGCATCTCTACGAAACGTTGCGCATACACCTCAAAATTGCCTAACGACTTCTTGAGTTCATTACTGTGGTAAGAAATATCTCCATCGGCAAAAGCAAAGCACTTTCCGCAATGCAGTCCACAAGGGGCAATGCGCCCCTTAATAAATTCACTATCCATCTTTTCCATTGTCATTCCTCAATGATTAATTCCATTTGTATATCTCCCCTCTCATAATATGAACAAACATTTTTCTATCCAGTCTCCAGCAACATCCTTTTTTCCTCTTTTATATACACTAAATATCTATCCGATGTCATCACCTATTGCAAAAAATTTAATTATTATACGCAGATATAGATTGATTTCATATTCTCCGTATATTTTGCGGTAAATATATCGATTATTCTCCGCATTTTATACTAATTATCAATCAAATCATTGACTTTAAATAGTAATCAGTGAGCAAACCAAAGTTCTACTTAGCAATGAAAAAAGATTATCCATGCAAAACGAGGCTTTACTGGTAAAAGAGGAAATTCCTCATTCTGTATAGAAGGACAGTCAGGATATAGCTGTAATGTTAGGCATATCTGTGAAATAGCCAATGCTTTGTACATTGGCTGTTCTAATCTGTATGCAAAATATTCCCCTGTATTTTTCCCAATATCTTGGGAAACTGCCAGAAGAATAACAAAGTACAACAAATTGCCGCCGTCGCATCAGATATTGCTTCAGCCGCATATACACCGGTTACTCCCATATAGTGCGGCAATATCAAAGCCAATGGAATCAGTAGAATCACTTTGCGCAGCAAGGCAATGAAAATAGATATTTTTGCTTGTCCCAAAGCTACAAACATATTTTGGCAGGCTCGCTGTAATCCGAAGATAGTCATACCGCCCAAGAAAACAGGCATTGTCCAGCGGACTGTTTCTATCAGTCTTTCATCACTTGTAAAGGCGGAAGCTACTGTTGAGGGGAATAGAATCATAAACAGCATCAACAGTAAGTTAAATGAGAACATGGTTATCAATGCGACACGGAAACAGTCTCTGACACGTTGTTTATCGCCATGCCCATAATTATAACTCACAATAGGAACAAAACCTTGCGCAAATCCGGTTAATGGGACACTCGCAAATTGCATCGCACTTTGCAGGATGGTCAATGCACTGACATAAATATCTCCAAAATCTTTCAGACTGCTGTTCAGAACAAAGCCAACAAGGCTTTCGGTGCTTGCCATAATAAACGGTGATACACCCAAAGCAAATATAGAAAGTATGATTTTCCGGTTCAACGTCATGTAACGTTTTTCCAAAGGGAGAGAGGCGTGTCGGGAGAAAAGGAAAGTTAAAACCCACACGGCACTACACGCCTGTGAAAGTACTGTAGCCAGGGCTGCGCCTTTTACTCCCATATCAAGCCAAAAGATGAAAATCGGATCGAGGACGATATTCAACAGTGCTCCTATTAATACCGAATACATGGCGATAGCAGGCCGTCCCTGTGCATTGATAAAAGAATTCAGCCCTGTGGATATTTCTACGAAGATAGTTCCCAATAAATAGATAGAGAGATAATCGACTGCATACTCTAATGTATTTTCCGAAGCTCCTGTAAAGAGTAGAATCGGCTCCATAAAGGTATATGCGATGAGAGAAGTAAACAAGGTGAATAGGATCAGCAAGATAAAACCATTACCCAGAATTTTTCCGGCACGTGAACGCTCACCCTGTCCGAGTGCGATAGCCGCTAAGGGTGCACCGCCACCTCCCACTATCGCTGAAAAAGAAGAAATCAGTATAACAAGAGAAGTCGTTACTCCTACCCCCGCCAATGCATCCGTACCAATCCCAGGGATATGACCAATATAAATACGGTCGACCATGCTATAAAGCAAATTAACGAATTGCGCTGCCACTGCCGGAAGTGCCATTTTAAAGATTAGTGGCAACATGCGTTCTGTTCCCAGCCGTTCTTCGTATTTATTTGCCATTCTAAACTTCTTTTTCTAAAATTCAGCCACATTCTTAAAAACAGCCCAAGGTGTCTGCTTATAAGATTGCACAGATCCTTTTGGTATCCAAAGCGTAATACTACCTTTTTCTATCAATTGGCCGAATGTCCGGCTAGTTATTTGAGGAGGCGTCACATTCAAACTATAAATAGCAGTCAGGCTATCACACCGGAAAAATGCGTCATCTTCTACTTTTTGTAATTTAGATGGAAGAAAAACAGTCGATAGTCTATTGCAGCCTGCAAAAGTCCTGGAGATTATTTCCACAATACTTTCAGGAAGCTTGACCGATCGAAGCAACGGACACTGGGAAAAAGCATATCGGGGAATTTTCTTTAGCTGACCGGACAACCGGACATCACGCAAGAAGAGAGCTTCATTAAAAGCATAAGACCGCAAATAACTGACACTACCGGGCATGATATAAAGGGAATCTGATTTATTAGCCGGATAATAAACCAACATAGTCGAATCTTTAGAATAGAGTACCCCCTCTTTCGCCATAAACTCGGAGTTTGAAGGAGATACTGATACGGATTGAATAGAGAGACATCCTTGCCATGCGTTCGGGTAAAGCACTTTCGTCTGTGAAGGAATTGACATCTGCCGCAGAGATTTACAGTCAGCAAAAGCTGCTGGTTGAATCTCCAATGTTTGATCGGGAAGAATTAATTCTTTCAGATGGATGCAATTCCTGAAAAGATGGGTGCTTATGGTATGAGCGGAAAGATAATATTGAATATAATAATCGTTTCCATCCTTTACAAACTTCCATGAATGATTCCGATAATCCCTGTCTCCTTTAAGCTGGCATAACAATTCCCATTCTTTATCATCCATTGTTTCGAACTTAAAAGTCCATGACTGCATACCGGAAGGATTTCGCCGGCTGACCTTCTTTACAAACTTCATTTTAGTGAGATTTTCCTTATAATAAGGATTCACAGAATCTGCCACAATTTCTGTTTTCGACAAATCCAGTTTACAGAGTTCCCCACCATCTTCCCAAACAGAACGAATAGCTCCTGCCATCTTCCGAAGCAGGTAAAAGTCTTTCCCATTCAATTTTCCGGTAACAGTCAGTGAGGTCAGCGTCCGGGCTTCTTCATCGGATATATATTGGCACAAATCACCCGGTTGCTGTAGATTGACCGTTTTATGTTTCTCCTGCAGAAGTCCGCAAGGACGTATGTTTACAATCACATCATCGAATATTTGAAGTTTATCTGCTTTAGCTCCGAAAACAGACAATTTGAAATAACCATCCATAGCGCCTCTCCATCCCCAATTGATATGAAAATAATCGTCGGCAAACCCATCACAAACAAAAAAATGCGACAACCCGCAACATAACACCGGACGTTTGGCCTCCAGTTCCCGGTAAAAGAGTTGTTGTAGTTCCACTCCCGACAATTCATTCTTTCGTATATACCGGATGGAAGGATGATAACCAAAATTCTTATGAAGTGCCATAGTGATCGGTTTCACATAACCGGTGGTTGTCTCCGGCGAGAATTTGGCTGCTGCCGCAACTGCACAATAATACAATAACCGGCTGACACTCTCTGAAGCATCGGTAGATTCTTGCAAATCGTATTTATTCTTTATAGAATTCCAATCAATATGTAATGAATCGTAATCAGCAGTGAGAGAATAACTCTTCCCTCTTTCATCGGTTTGGATATAAGAGCTTTTACCCGTTCCACGCAAAGGGTATTCATAGTATTTCATAATTTGCCCTACGGAGACAGCGGTACACCCTGCCAAATATTTCTTCCCATTGCCATCCAACGGCATTCTGTCATTATAGGGACTCCCCTGCCCCCACGAAATACCTTGCAGCAAAGGCTGGCAAACAGAGTTCTTTCGCTGATAATAAATAATAGTATCTCCCGCAGCAAACCGCGTTCTGTCTTCCTGCCATTCTATAATCTCATGACTGTAACTGTCCAACAGTTTCTTCATAGTACCATTCTGCAAATTGACTCTCCCGAACGGAGAAAACGCCAATATAGGAGAAGGCAAGCTATCATCCAAACCTACTATCACAAAGCCTACCGCCCGGTTTTGAAAAACGTAATTGACCACACATAATTGATTCAGTTCCGAAATTGCACGTTCGCATTTATCAAGAATATTTTCCCGGTTAGAGAACATGAATTTGTCAGCAATCCGAATAGCTTCCTTATGGTCAATCGGAGCTGCTTCTACCACTGTTGAAAACAAGACAGCCTGAATGAACCATAAAATAAAATGAACTTTCTTCATATAATATTTCAATAGATTAACCGAAGTCTCCACTTGTCTGATTTCGATCAAACACCTATAATTAGATTTATTTCATCAGTTCGTCGATTTTGCCACTCATTATATGAGGCAAATATCGGGTAATCTTCTCAATATTCCAGTTCCACCATTGCAACTCCTGCAATCTATCAACCGTGTCTTTATCAAAACGCATCCGGATTTCCTTTGCGGGCATTCCTCCCACTATCGTATAAGGAGGAACATCTTTTGTAACAACCGCCCGTGACGCAATGATTGCTCCGTCCCCAACATGTACACCTGCCATGATAACAGCTTCATAACCAATCCATACATCGCTTCCAATCACTATATCTCCTTTATTATCCCAAGCCGAAGCGACGTCTTTCTTGTCCAGCTGCCATTCTTCAAAGAAGATGGGAAATGGATAATTTGATAAAGAATTCAAGGTGTGGTTCGCACTGTTGAAAAGAAACTTAGCCCCACAAGCAATGGAACAGAATTTTCCTATCACTAACCGGTCTCCATTAACAGGATAATGATACAAAACGTTATTCTTCTCAAATTGAGTCGGATCATTAACAAAATCATTGTATATCGTATAGTCGCCTACAACAATGGCAGGATTCCTGACAACAGCGTTCAGGTAAACAGTCTGATAGTCATTACTGCGCGGATATATCTTCGTATTCAGGATCATTACTTCTTCATTAGGTTGAACATTATCTGACAAATGTACAAGATTATTTTCATATCCCTGTATGAAAGATGGGAATTAACGCTAAAATGTTCCCACTAAATATGTATTCCATATTGATGCTTCACTTCTGCCATCACAAATGTACTTTCCAGTGATCCCAAACTATCAATCGTCCCCAACACATTCAGAATAAACTCCTGATAATATTTCATATTGGGAGCGTGAATCTTCAACAGATAATCATAACTTCCCGATATGTTATAACATTCGGTTACTTCAGGAATATCCTGTATGATCCGTGTAAACTCTGCCGCTATATCCCTGTTCAGACGTCTAAGCTTCACACTGCAGAACACGACAAATCCCTGATTCAGTTTCTCCGCATCCAATACGGCAATATACTTCTTTATATAACCTCCATTCTCCAACCGTTTCAGGCGTTCAAAAACAGGAGTTGAAGAAAGACTCACCCGCGCAGCCAACTCTTTCGTTGTCAATCGGGCATTCTCTTGCAAAGTACGGAGTATTTGCAAATCTACTTTATCCAGCTTATCAAAAGTATCCATAAGAAAAATATTCTTCTAAAAGGTGATTTTCAGGAATAACGCAGTTACATTATTCCATATAACGACACAAAAATAGCATTATTTTCTATATTTCACCTATATCTTGTTCGATATATCTACATCTCATAACTTTGCAAGAAAATAAAGGAAGAATATAAACTTAAAAAACATACGATTATGGCAACAAAGAAATTACACTTCGAGACTTTACAGGTTCATGTAGGACAAGAACAAGCAGACCCGGCAACAGATGCCCGCGCAGTACCTATTTACCAGACCACCTCTTATGTATTTCACAACTCCGCCCATGCAGCCGCACGCTTCGGCCTGCAGGACCCGGGAAACATCTACGGCCGTCTGACCAACTCCACTCAAGGAGTCTTTGAACAACGCGTAGCCGCCCTTGAAGGAGGGGTAGCAGGACTGGCAGTCGCTTCGGGTGCCGCTGCCATTACTTATGCTTTCGAGAATATCACTCGTGCAGGCGATCATATTGTAGCAGCCAAAACCATTTACGGAGGAAGTTATAACCTACTGGCTCATACCTTGCCCAGCTATGGTATCACAACAACATTCGTTGATCCAAGCGATTTGTCGAACTTCGAAAAAGCTATTCAGGAAAATACAAAAGCCATATTTATCGAAACTTTGGGAAATCCAAATTCAAATATCATTGATATAGAAGCAGTGGCAGAAATTGCCCACCGCCACAAAATACCTTTGATTATTGATAACACATTCGGAACTCCGTATTTAATCCGCCCCATCGAACACGGAGCAGATATCGTAGTACATTCCGCAACAAAGTTCATTGGCGGACACGGTTCTTCATTGGGAGGAGTTATTGTAGATTCAGGTAAATTCGACTGGGTAGCTTCCGGCAAATTCCCACAACTGACCGAACCCGATCCATGCTATCATGGCGTACGCTTCGTCGATGCAGCCGGTCCGGCTGCCTATGCAATCCGCATCCGGGCCATTTTGCTGCGCGACACAGGAGCTACCATCAGCCCATTCAACGCTTTTATCCTGCTGCAAGGCCTAGAAACTCTTTCCTTACGTGTAGAGCGTCATGTAGAAAATGCATTGAAGGTAGTGAATTTCTTAAACAATCATCCAAAAGTGAAGAAAGTGAATCACCCGTCATTATCCAACCATCCCGACCATGCACTGTATCAACGTTATTTCCCGAACGGTGCCGGTTCTATCTTTACTTTCGAGGTAAAAGGCGGACAAGAAGAGGCACACCGGTTCATCGACAGTCTGGAGATTTTCTCCCTGCTGGCCAATGTGGCCGACGTGAAATCATTGGTGATCCACCCGGCGAGCACTACCCATTCGCAACTCAATGCACAGGAGCTAGCCGAACAGGAAATTTATCCGGGCACCGTACGCCTATCCATTGGAACAGAACATATTGATGACCTGATTGCTGATTTGGATCAGGCACTTGCCAAAATCTAACATTCAATCATTGAACTTTCCATGACTACGAGATGTTATACCTATATAACATTAAAAACATTGCAGTCATGGAAAAATATTTAATACACAGCAACGAACTGCATCTGATAGACGCAGAGAAAATCCATCAAGCCGTAGAAAAGATGGTGGAATCACTCGATTTAGCCGCAGGCTCAACCACTAATTTCGATCTCTATCAGGTTGTGGAAAACTACTTTAAAGATCTTGAGAAAAGAAGAAAGATCAATCATGTACTGGGAATCAAAGAAGATAGATATGAACTAGCCGAAGATTTCGGCATTAAATAAAAGAAAGAAATTTATTCAATCACACCAGACAAGTTTTCCAAAAAACGAGAGAGCTCCACTCAATGTGAAACTCCCTCGTTTTTTTTGGAATAATCAGCGTATAATAATTAATTTCCCTGATGTACTGTAAGTTGTGGGAAAGGGAAGTTGATACCTTTTTCATTGAAGGTTTCGTAAATCGCTTTATTTATATCGAAATAAACACCCCAGTAATCTCCGCTATTTACCCATACACGTGCCACTACATTCACACTGCTGGCGTCCAGCGCATGAAGAGCTACAAAGGGAGCCGGTTCTTTCAGGATGCGTTTATCAGCAGCAAGAATTTCATAAACGATTTTCTGTACTTTCTCATAATCTTCTCCATAATCTATACCAATAATCCATTCTACACGGCGGGTTTCCTGATGACTGTAGTTGGTAACTACCCCACTGCTCAATGAACCATTGGGTATATAAATCAGTTTATTATCCGCAGTAGTAAGGATGGTATGGAATATCTGAATTTCTTTTACTGTACCGGCTGAACCTTGCTGTGTTTCTATCCAGTCACCGACCTTATAAGGTTTGAACAAAAGAATAACCAGTCCCCCAGCAAAGTTCTGCAGATTGCCGGATAAAGCCATACCGACAGCCACACCGGCAGAAGCCAATAAAGCTGCGAACGAAGTGGTTTCAACTCCCAGAGCGCCAACGACAGAAATGATTAACAGGATTGTCAACAGAATATTGACCAGACTTTTAACGAAAGTTTTGATACTTACATCCACTTTTCGTTTATCCATCAGACGTCTGATAAACTTGTTGAGCAGCGAAATAAGGAAACGTCCGACGACAAAGACAAGGACCGCAATCAATATACGTTCGCCGGCACGGATACCGAAGTCTATCAGTTGTTGAGTAATCAGCGAGAGTTTGTCCAATCCGTCGGCATTGGCAATCGCTTCTTTCATTAATTCATCTGCGGCCACTTGCACGGAATCCGCAGCTTGTGTTGCTTGCAATAATAGTAGCATAATTAAATATATATATTAAGTGAATAAATACAGTTTTGTTATTTCAACAATTTACAAAGTTATATTGTTTTTAGTGAATCTAAAAGTTTTTTTTGCTTTCCTCCTGCAAAAGCAGTATTTTTGTAACCGATTCACTGGTAGGGGTGCCTTAACATGACGGGCTGAGAACATACCCATAGAATCTGATCCGGGTAATGCCGGCGTAGAGAACTAATTAGTAAGCAAGATGAAAAAAATTGTATGGATGGCCATCGCCTTATCGGGCGTAGGCATCACTGTTCATGCACAGACGAGTGTAAAGGATAGTATGAGAGTAGTAAACCTGCAAGAAGTGCAGGTAGTATCCACGCGTGCCACCGCCAAAACTCCCGTAGCATTCACCAATATAGGCAAAGCGGAATTGAAGAAGGTTAACTTCGGACAGGACATCCCTTATCTGTTAAGCATGACTCCTTCTACGCTGACTACATCGGATGCAGGAGCAGGTATCGGCTACACGACCCTTCGCGTGCGCGGAACCGACGGCACACGCATCAACATCACGGTAAACGGCATACCGATGAACGATGCTGAAAGCCATAATCTGTTCTGGGTAAATATGCCCGACTTTTCTTCCTCCGTAAAAGATATGCAAGTGCAACGAGGCGCAGGTACGTCTACCAACGGGGCAGGTGCCTTCGGAGCCAGCGTTAATATGCAGACTGAAGGTGCATCCATGAAGCCGTATGCCGAATTCAACGGTTCATACGGTTCATTCAACACGCACAAAGAAACGGTGAAAGTGGGAACCGGTTTGCTCAATAATCATTGGACGTTTGACGCTCGTCTTTCCAACATCGGTACGGACGGATACATAGACCGCGCTTCGGTAGACCTAAATTCTTACTATCTGCAAGGAGGTTATTTTGCAGAAAACACATCCGTGAAGCTGATTGCATTTGCCGGGAAAGAAAAGACATATCACGCCTGGGGATACGCAACCAAAAAGGAAATGGAGGACTTCGGCAGACGCTACAACCCCTGTGGCGAGATGTACACCGACGCCAACGGCAACAAGCATTTTT